>BNJT01000687.1_pt1 | contig 216155 bp, 257 predicted proteins | sample 8540491 | NCBI WGS metagenome assembly BNJT01 (sample SAMD00202455, study PRJDB9452) | human saliva metagenome | host: Homo sapiens
AAAATCTGAATCAATATTTTTAAAATTAGGGAACAGTCGAGGGCCCCAAGTACTCAAAATAATACACCTAACTCTTTAATACCGTTTTAGTTATCTACCTTTCTGGATAGTGTTTTTTTTCTTGAAGTTAAGACAAAATGCTGCAAATTAAAACACTAGCATCATAATCGGAGGAGGAGAATAGGGATAGAATCAATCCTACCCTTTAATTATTAGGTCAGGTATCATTAACTCCTTTATATTGTGCGGGTAGTTCTTACAATTTTCCTGATCCATATTGTCGATTTTCAATTACTTTTATGTAAAAACCAGCTCATACTGCTGAAACAATAACAATCAGTCCATAAAAGAGCTAAAGCTGAATGTGATTCATGAATGACTACTAATGATTCCAGGCATAGGGCATAAATGAAATAAAAAATAAAAAGATACAACCCCTTCAAATTCTCCCTTTCTAACCTGGGCTAACTTGACCTGTATCATTTTCACCTAGGGTCGCTTTTGCTTTAAATTATACTTTTCAAACATCGACATGAGTAGGTATTTTTTTGTGAGAATTTCTACCAAAAAATTCTCTAAGTATAACTTCCATAATTCATGGGAAAAGTAGGAAAGAAGTTGTTATCCTAGTTGATTAAAAAAAAAACTCTGATTTCCCCATCTTTATAAAATAATATAATTCTCTCCTTCTAGCATCCAAGATGTTTGATTGGCTAGTTTTACGAAGATGGTGGAGGTGATGCATATAATTGATATTTAGTAAAATATGTGGCTATACTGCTGATACAGAGTTCTTCAACAGCAGTGAGATAAAAGATGATATTTATCCGTTTATTATCGGTAAACTTTGATAAAATGCGAAGTGATTTTGGACCTTTCTCGCAAGGTAGTTCAAGCCAGGTTGTACATTTTGTTGATTTATAACATCCACTTGATAGATATACTTATCTTTTTCATAATTTTTTCTCCTAGCTGAAATACAGTCCTTTAGTATATCAAAGCTGTCGTTTCTAACCAGGATATACATCCTTAACCCCTAAATAAACAATGGCAGCAATAATAAACTATCTAAGTATTTCCTTTTTCCTAAAAGTTTCCAATAGGTTGGGCGTCAGCCAATTTCTTTAGTAGAAAACTAAGAGATAAATCATGACTAGGTATGTGGAGTAAAGCCACCATCAAATCTACAAATTTAAAGGTAATAAAATATGGGACAAAACACCAATATTGCTGTAGTACATAACTAGGCAAAAGTAATCAGAAGGACTAGAAAACTATGCTAGGTTTCATTATCTTGCGCAAACCATCTTTGCAATAGCTTCCACTGAATCTCCTAAAAAGCAAAAACTTTGAGTCCTAGGAAAAACTGGAATCAAACCGATAAAACTCTAAAACTTTACTAGGAATATAATTTAAGACAAATGCAAAAAGTAAACTTAGTAATATTAGACTAATAGAGCCTAGGGAAACTGTCCTAAATAGATGTTAATGATGTCTCTTTCTGCTTTTCTTTAAAAATAACATTAGGATAATAAGTAAGTCTCCATGGGTCAGTCCCAGAAATACAGGATTTCATTGAAGTACAATATCTTTGAACTATAAAACACCCCATTCAAATATATATTTTTACCCATTTTAATATTAAACTTTGTAGATGTACTAACTTCAGCCCCATCAAAGTATAGAGTAAGAAGGTGTAGAGATTGGACTGAAAGAGCAGTGAAATGTATTGTATTCAAAGAAAACGCTTCTGAAATCAGAGTTTTTCGGTATTGATCTGTATTGAATGCTTACTTCTACTTCTGTAAAATTAACTTCTATAATTTAAGCAAAGCTTATTCTGACAGACTTTATAAATAGCTCCAAGAAAAGTAGAGATTCACAGTATCTGATTTTCCAAAATTTTATCATCAAATATTATTAATGAAACTATCTAAACTAAAATCAGATGCACTGGTTTCAAAGAAATCTTTAGTTGTTCTGACTAGCGAGGTCTGTAATTATTTTTCAAACTAATTGCCACCCTTGACACATAAAAATTCTTTGCTTCTAAATCTCTATGTGGTGATATATTTATAATATAACATTTAAAACAAGCAGGTATTTATAATACAGGAGTCTCATCATGCGAAAAAGTCAAAATGCGTGGCTCTCATTGCAAAATGAGATTGCCGTAGCTCCTCTATTGATTTTATTGTTTTATTTGGTTCTAATCAGTTGGGGACCCAAGCAGTTATTGCTGGTATTTCCAGCGTCAGTGCCAAATCTAGCCATTTGGAGCTGGGCTACATATGAAACTATATCATCCTACAAAGCCGGTGCTGTAAGTGGAAAGATACCTTGACTTGTCTCATGTTTTTATAATGATACTTTGCTCATAAGCAAGTATTTTTATACATTAGAACCTGGGCTGCGACCCTGCTCTAAGTTCTGGGCATTAAAGAATGGACTTTTGGAATCACTTCCTGTTATTGAAGTGATTTTGATTTAGTTTCTTTTTCATTGAAAATGTCAAGGAAACTCCGGACGTAAAACGCTTTATGCTAATTTAGCCAAGGCAATGATGCTTGTTTTATACTAGAGTCTCAAAACTGATGATCCTAGTAGCAGTTACTATTGGGTATATGGGGTCTCTACCTTTACATGGGATAGATATTTTAGCATGTTTGATTTGCACTTTGCGGTTGTCTATCTTATCTCTGGAACGGAGAGGATAAGTGCGGCCAAAAGAAAATATTATTAATACTTAATCCCCAAATCTGCCCGTGGAGTCCACAGGCATGACTCTTAGCAGGAGTTAGCTGACCTCATCGAGAAGGCGACGCGAGACAATTCCTTACTTGGAAATAACCGCTGCAATCCTTCGCTGGAAATGGCCTTAAATTGCTCAAGTTTTAATCTGAAAGTAGAAGACCTCTTTGAACTCAGGGACAGAAAAAGAGGAAGTATAATTCTTTCTGAGACTCCAGTAGTATTAAGTCTATTGATCTAATAGGAATTCAGTTTTCAAAAGAAAAACTCTTTGAAAATGTGCCTTTTAAAATATAGTAAATTTTATGGGCATTGATATCACACCCAAGACCTATCTAGAAATGCCTGGGATCGTAAATTCCATGCGGCTCTTCCCAAAATTCCTAAATTGTTGACCAATCTGCCTGCCTTTTATACTAAGTCTTTCTAGAAACCATTTACTGGGGAAGAAGAAGCTGAAGATTTTGTGATGATGATGAAATCCCAACTATTATCTAAGCCAGTTCTGTAAACTACTAATATCTAAACTCTTCTTTCAGATGGGTACAGTCGGGTAGAAATGAATCTTGGAAAGGAATAATATGAAAAATTCAGCCAGCACTCACTACTCATTCCAACTTTACCTCGGTGGATGTATAAGCATCCAATGTAACTCTGTGGGATGATTACGTGGATCTCTAAGATTGCTGCTGAGGAAAGTTCAAAAGCGACTGGCCCAAGCAGAAAAAGAGCTGGAAAGACGCCTTGTCAAAACGAAAATGCTAACTTCCCCAACTTCTCTCAAGGAAGTTGCTGAAGACGAGGCCGAAGCCATCCTCCATACAGTCGAAGTGACATCCGCACTGCTCCCTTTCCTGTGCTAGTCACCCCACTTGCTGCTGAAAACTCCTTACTCACGCCAAGGAAGGCTACTACAATGGTGTTACCTCCAACGTAATAGATGGATTTGTATGATCTACAAGTGGAGATCCAAAAGGAAATGGTACCGGGTGGTGAATCCATCTGGCATGGCAGCAAGGATAATACCAAGGATAATTTTGAACTTGGTTTTAAAAAATGAAACTTCCTCATCTATACAACATCCGTATCTCTTCAATGGCAAATACTCTGGACAGCTTGTAAACACCAATGGTAGGAAACAATCTTCATCAACCAAAGTACAACAGGACTATTCTGCTAAACTCCACAAGTAGCCATCCTAAGAAAATTATCGAAGCCTACAAAGAAGGCGAAATCCAACCTTTACGGAAAACACCTGTGTGTATTTGGGGCTGCTATAACTGGATGGGATGGATGTCAAGGAGTAAAATCATGGATATTGAAAAAGATGAGAAAAGATGTTGACTACTAATAAGCAACGATAGTATCGAAACTGTTAAAGACTACGATTCTAGTAAATAAATAATAACTAAATCTGGTAAATTATAAGGTGAGATGTTAAATGATTCCCATTTTGGGGGTCAAAAGGTTATCAAAAGTGTTGACATACAAATTGCTACTGAATGTACATTGTACAATGTTGGTACTTTGGGAAATTACGGAACACGGACGCAAGTCTACCTCTACTGGATTCCACTCTTTCCTTTACGGTAAAACCTATTCTGCTCTTGCCCTGATTTGTCATTACGGCAAAGAAATCTTGCAACTGAGGTTGAACTCTATTTGAATTATTGTCAAAAGCCAAGCCTACAGACTTGGCTTTTCCCATTCTAGTTTCTATGAGTTTCCTCTTTTTATGTTAGTTCATTGAAAGTCCCCGAATTTGGTCCATCCAGCCTTCATAGAAGTCTCGTCGTGTGTGGCTGAGCATAAGGATTGAGCCTTTTATCTCTTTCTGTGCCACGTTTGAGTTCGTCCTTGCATCCACATCCAAGTGGTTGCAGGCCCGTCTCAGAACAAGGACACTTTGTTCCTTGGCACGATTCATCAAGAGAGACAGAAACGAACCTTGGCTTGTTCTCTCACCTGATAGAACTTGAATCTGTGGCTTTCGATGTGCTTCTGCTGTCAAAGACCACAGCGGGCAAGGGCTGCGCTGAACTTCTGCTTGATTGAGTAGCTGAAAGGCAGTCCAAACTACTGCTTCTGAGGTGTCTGGCGATTGCCTGCTTCCACTTCTTTGCTCAAAGTGGCCGAGTTCTAGATAATCACCGCAGTTCAACTTCACCAGCAAATTCATTAAGTGGAATAATGCCCAAAAGAGACTTCCAAGAGGGAAGGGTTTCACTGATACCATTGGCACTGATGATGGCAGCAACTCCCTTTGATTGCGCCCCAAAGGCAGATTTAAGGGTTTGCAAGCGGACGATCGTAACCAATCTGCAAACTTTGGCTTGGAAGATAAAAGCGTCCAGCAATGAGCTGGTTTTAAAATCAAAGGACGGTTTTGGGTTTCTCACTTAGCCTGATAATGTCCATCTTATCCAATTCTCAAGTGAGATATGGTCATATTACGGGGTAGCAACACGCGCCCATTACGTAAGCCAAACTCAGAGATCAGCACCCTTTCCGGCTGACGCCCAGCAGGCTGCCCCAGCTGCGACTCTCTTCATGGCATAGACTTTGAACTGGTAGTAACTCCGCCAGAGAAAATAACTGTTGATTTCAATGTGATATACGATATCAGTCATTGATCATAATTTTACTGAGGAAATGAAATATCGTGGAGAGATAAGGACAAAGGCATTCTACACCTTTGAGATAACGCTTGAGCTAGCCACGCTCTGCATCCAAATAGTTGGTATGGCCTATCCAAAAGCAAGATATCTGGCTTTTCAAGAAGAAGCCTGGGCTAAAAGTAATTCCTGGCTCCTCAGTCCACCAGATAAGGCTGCTATGTCCGCATCCATACCATAAATCCATGACACCAAGAGCACGCGCGACTCGTCAATCTTAGGATCCAAGGTATAGGTCACACTTCCAAACGGTCTTGAAGTTCGCCAACTTTCCATCAATGTAATCACATCAGCCTCTGCCATTTCCATGTAGAGTTTGTTTGATACGTGCCTGGCTTTGAATAATTCAGTCACTGCCATTGCATGCAAACATCATGCACAGCCTTGACCTCTTTGAGAACTGCATGTGCTGGCTGGCGGCAGCTCATGTCAGCATATTTAGACTATCCCACCTTACCTCTACTTCAGGTAACATTTTTCCAGTTGAGGTTTGCATGCTGATTTTCCTTCACTGCTAGCAATTGACTAGTCCAGATATGTCTCCTCTTGAGGAGATGGGAAGGACATGGCTCCTTTAAAAATCACACGGCCACCAAAAACTGTGACTCAAATTTCGTATGGAAGATATCGGCATTTCAATTCCTCATATCTTGTTTCTCTATGTAGTAGTATGTAGAGGAGCTAAGCCTAGGCAGCCAAACTGCAAAGAGAATATCCATAAACTCATCAACTCCCAAAGAGACCTGATTGAACCACTAGAAAAGTCTAAAACTAGTTGTGTGACTCTGAGCTGCCTAAGCTTCACATAAAAGCTCAAACAAAATCACTCCTCTGCCTCTCTTAGCTCAGGATGAGTAGAGAAGCTTGGAAAACGCAATGGAAATAGAGCAGAGGATATTTAAATGCCTTGCATCCAAAACAACTGTAAAGGGCTGAAGCTACTTCTCGAGATTCCACAAAGAGTTGGGTACAAAGCGCGCCAAAGCAAAAGTCGTGCTGTCCAAAAGTTTGAATAACGTTTTAGCTCCTACTCCAGTTGCCAGGCTAGTGGAGTAAAACAAAATAGATAATGCAAAGGCTGTAAAGAAGCCACCCTGTTCCTTAAGTGATTAATTCTTCTAGCTACGCGCTCTTTATGGATTTTACGCCATGACTGGCTTCTATGTATTGCGCGCGCCTCATAGTATTGGAAACGCAATTGTCCAGCGCCGCACTCAATATCTGGAATGCTAGTGTCTTGACGGACGTAGCAGCAGTTAATCCCTTTCTTGAGTGTATCATAGAAAGCCACTGGGCGCGCCCTTTCTGGACTACGCTGTCACTGGCTGCGTACCAAGTGTGTACTGTCATTGTAAGGAACTGCTGATATATGAGCAATTTTGATATTTTCTCTAGGCAGTTCTGCCAACTCAAGTGCTTTGTCTCGACTTACTATCATTAATTCTCATTTAGTATGCATGATACTCTGCAAAAAGTGTAAGTACGGCGGTTGGTTGTCTCTGATGGGCTACCTCACTGTGTCATAAAAGAGTTTCTGAAATTGGTAAAGGTGCACGCGTGACCCTCGTACTGCTTGAACGCAGTGCCCATTGCTCATGAGTGCCAAGAGACAGTAGCAAGGTCTGGAAACTTGTCCCTTTCATTGCAAACCTATCGAATCTATGTGGGAGCTAGCCTCAGAGGTTGATAGCAGGATAGATATGATGAGCAATTGATCATGGCATGGCCCTTATCGTCAGCTTGATAGTAATGGATGAAAATCCAAGACATTATTGTAGTTATCAAACGGTCTCCCCAATCATAACAACGAGCATGGCTAACATTACGTCCATCTCTCGGTCCATTGTTCTGCACGTGCTATTTTTGAAATCAAATATAACTAGGTACAATTTCCTGCTAAAGGCTGAGGGCCATGCTGCTCTTGATCAAAACTCGATGCACAGGAAGGTACAAATCTGATATTTGCATCCTACTCTGCGTGGCTACGCTGACTGATGTAAAACTGCAGTGTTGATGCGTGCGTCATACAGTCCTGAATCAGTGGCACATCTGGCAACCCGAAAGAGACATACTCTAAGCAGTACCATCGCTGACTTTGAAACGACATGTTGCTCTATGGATGGGATTACAACACACTGGCTGCGAGCCTGCACTCAAATCCCTTAGGGATAAGCTGGCTGGCTCCTCAAAATGTCTGGAACATACGTTTACGGGTAGAGCCACTCCTAGATGATCCGGCCTTCGGAATCTCTTTTCTCCTTGCTCTAAGATCCATTCTCTGCATTCCTCGACATGAGCAATGGTATACAATCGATGGTCTCGTCTTTCTCCTTATTTTCTAGTCTTTCTGGCGAGTTGGACGAAAATGATGCTGTCCTTTTCATCTCGAGGGTTTCTGCTCTTTACGGCAGATGCCCATTTCTCCTTTGTCTGTATGGCTAATTTCTTCTCATTTTGAGAAGACTCTTTCCCTTTACGGCTGTCTTCTCTCTCTTCTTCTTGCGCAGCCTGGCCGTCAAATGTGCCTTCAGTTTAGGAGCCCCATCTTTCTAAAGAGCAAAGTGTAGAAGCATCCATAGCCTGCTGCCACTCTGGAGTGGTGTAATCCTTGTAAACGACTGACCTCTCCTGAGAGCGCGCGCTTCTAGCCTGCCCATTCTGTAGAACTCGCAAGCGCAACTCTGTCTACGCATTACTCCAGTCTCCTAGCAATATAACTGGTACTGGTTTAGAACTTCCAAAGCGCGCTGGAGTAAAAGCTCCTTGCACTCAAAGGCTTCCTTTACTATTTTCTAACCAAGTTGAAGGTGAAAAACCTTCAGCCCTCGACTCTATCTCCAGATATAGATGAAATTGGACCAGGAATCTGGCTGTAAATTAGAGCATCTAGGTGCAATTTCTTTATGGCATATCTTTCTTTTAATGCTTCACTTTAATAATTTCTATTTTACCTATATTTCTGTTGCCATATTTACATCTTTTGATTTGAAAATGAAAAGTCTGTTTGACTCTACCCTTTAATCTGTAGATGTACACAATCAGTGGTATAAAGAGGAAAAACTGGGAAACTCTAGTTTTCAAATATTATAGGTAAAGTAATTTGAAAAGTGCAAGAGCGGTAAAGTAGTATGGGTAATCGGTGCACCTACTGGTACTTCAAGTATACCACTATCTTTTGACTCGCCTTTGCAGTCTACCAAGGATTGATTTGAGGAAGAACACTGCAAGCAGATGGTTCCAAAGTCATGAGCTGGGTTCCAAACCTGCATTCCTGAAGGTCCACCAAGCGAAGTAAACTAAAGCCATGACGTGAAACCGCGCCATGCAAATACCAAGACCTGGAGGATAAGAATGGAGCTACTTGTGTTTCTGCTTGTCTGAAGATATGTAGCGGACTTGTTCCTTGAGGAGAAATTGGTTTGACCTTGAGCACGCTCAGCCAGCCACTTGTTCATCAATCACGCTTGAGCAGTGGTGTAACTAACTCCAGCACCAAAGTAGTTCCTTTGTTAAACCGCGCTGCTGCGTATGTGAAAGCCACAATGAATCCAATAAACCTCATTGATAAACCAGTTCGCAGTTGCTGTGGCATAACGTGACTTTTGTTTGTACTCCAAGGGATCCAAACCTGTTGAAGTTGAGAAAAGATCCTGGTGATGCTATTTGGGCTTCGGCCCCAAGTAGTAGGACGGTGAGCCGCAACAACCAAGGCTTGTCCGAAGACTGTGCTCCCAAAACTTGGTGCTGGATGATGTATCGTGCTACTTGTGACCAAGGGAAGAGACCGCCAACTGCAAAGTCCAAGAGGAAGGCGTTGATGTGGTTTCCAGTACGCTACCAAACATCTGTGCCGGAAACTCATAACCCCATACTGCAATCAAGCAGCGATAACGGAGCCACAGCCTATTTCGGTGAATCTTCTGCACTCTTTTAAGTTCCAACGCTGGCAACGCACCACCTTTCCCAGAGATGACTGGTGATGGCTGTCTCTAAAAATCTAGCGGTATACTGACTGCACATGCGGGAAATCCATTTGATAGGATTCTCCTCACATTTTTAGACAACTTTATTCTATCAATAAGCCTTTTTAGCGACGAGGATTTCTCAAAAGAAGTACTGCGGACGCTTTATTTTAGTTCTAAAAGACCTAATAAACTTCAGTTTGTTAAGTCAAAATTCTCTGAATTTATTCTTGATGCGCTGACTTCAAAGTCCTTGAATCATCTGATCCATTTCCTGCCGACTTGGGTGTCGTTAGTGTATAGAGAGAAGCTCCTTGCAATTCCAGCAAAAGGCTGCCGGTGCACAATCTTCCTTTTACTTTGAAACTCTGCTGACCACATTTAGCGAGCAAGTCCTCTCTGAATGTAAACATAGTTAGTACTGGCGCGATGGGATGCTGCAACACTGGGCTCCAACGGAGACCTGGGAACGCTTCCACCTGCAAATGATAGCCGTACAGCCTCTGTACAAATCTAGGAATGCGCGGTATAGCTATGACGTCACTAGTGGGGCCTACCATGCTGGACGGCTATTGTACCTCAAATGGCAAGAGCACTCAATACCACTCACGGAAGAACCTGATAGTGAAACGTTCTCTCTGGCACAAATCTTTGATCAAATAGCCTCTACCTGTACGCATGCAATTGGATCCAGTACATCTTAGAAATATAATAAGAATCTGTCCATCCTTGTAAATCCATGAGGACTGGAGCGTGCAAGTAGCCGGAAAGGTGAGTTGAAAAGATAAGCATTTCCATCCTCATCTTACCAAAACTCATCGAAATGCGTTAGACTTTCACTAGAGGTGAAGCCAAATCTTTTCTAAAGAAATAAAACTGCTGAATGGGTCCTATCTGTTCTCTTTAAAGTGGGCTCTATGGTATCATCTCTGCTCTAGCCCACGCTGCAGCTGCACCTACTCCACTACGGCTAGGGTCGGCACCATGGGAAGGCTGACTTCTTTCTACAGTCACTTCTATCAACATCTGCTTCATGCTTCCAATAACTGCACCGTGCATAACTGGAACTCCTGCGCTTTTGAAGAGTTTTTCTACTCTAGATTTGTAATTTGGCCCTCTCTGAGATCTCCTGGTAATTTGCACCCAAAACATAGAAATCGTGTTTACTACGCAAGGTAATCCAACTCAGCCAGTATTCATTATGAGATCTGTGATGCGGCGAATTGGCGTGCGCTTTATAGAAAAGAAAGGCAACTGCCTCGTTTGAACTCCTTACCGATATTTCCCCAAGATCGTCACCTGCGAAAACACTCCGCCGAGCTTGCGCTGCAATGGTTCATCTAGCTGTCTGCAGGGTCTCTTCCTTGGGCCCAATCCCTTTGAACTGTGATGCCTTTCTATTGGCTAGCTCATGTCACTAAATCACAGCACCTCTTGGTGGGCAGATAGGGTGAAATTACATGATAAACTCATACAACCCTTTATAGACTCCCATACGACTGAGGAAATATAGGTACTCTGTTTACGCCGCTCACTATCCCAGCCGCAGTGCAAACATCGTGCCCCATTCTGCAAACTATGAGGAATTTGTTTTGGCCAAAGGCCTTTTAACTTGTAGGCAAGGCAAGTTTCATCCCAGTCTCCTAGCAATTTGGGACCTGTGTACAAAGCAAAATAATACTTAGCCTCGATGCGGTAGCAATGATCGATAAAACCAAATCCATCAGCTTTGATTCCAGATATAGTCTTACTGCGAATTTTGATAGAGAAGCGCTCACGTTGTAGTAATCCCCAAACTAAAGAAATGGAGCATCATAGACATACCACTTGAGGGCGATTTACTCTTGGTAAAGAGCATCTGATGTTGAGGAAGAAATCTGTGCGTGAGTAGGGCTCTTGTAGAGCATCCTAAGTTGTCACCATACTGTCAAAACCAGTCTGTCTGTGCTTGATAGGCAGCGGAAGCTAGCTCTCTCTAATCATATATCGTCCATGTGCACGGTGCATCCCAGCTTGACTTCACGACTATTTCTTTCCAAGTCGCAAGCCAGCCTCACCATCTACACTGGCGGGTGTGTGAATCTGAAATAGCTGACCTTTCTCTGTGCTGACGACGCAAGCACCAATCATCATCGCAAAACTCATAGTATCTATTGTGGCTACCACCCAGCAGAAGCAAAGACAATAACTGGGATGCCTCCATGTCCGTAATCTCATTGACATACATTCTTACGATTTAGCTGACGCACTCGAGTGGCCAGATGTCTAATGGGCTATGCACATCCTGGTCCCTTTATAGTACTAATTACCCACACCTTCTGCAGCGTAGGTCAGCGTAGTGATTCTCTGCACCATGGAATTCTATGCGGTGATCGTTCTGGTTTGAACTCCTGAGAGAGAGGATTTCTCCTAACTCCAACTCCTCCTGCCACTGACTGCCAGATAATAGCGGAAGAGAAGTGAGCCAATACAGGCCCGCTTTATTATTACTAGCCATAAGGGTCTGCATCCTGCCATCCGCTCTCTCCGTCCTGGATAGATATAGAGACTCGTCTGGTCTGCGCACAGTACGCCTCTATAGCGACCAAAAAGCCTCCTTGCGAAGCCAGTCGCATGGTGAAACACCCTCAAACACCCAATCTGATCCTGATACTCCAGCCTGGGCAATAAACTGTAACATTGCCAGCTCTAGGAGTAAGACTCCAACTCAGTAGCAGGGTACAGTATTACGGTCCGATTCTTGCACTGAGTAGTTTCTATCGCTATAAAGGGTCTGACTCATCCCCCATGTGACAAACCCAGCGTACCTCGACTCCTCTACCACCACCAAACTGCTGACCCGGAACATTTAGACCTTGGAATTCGTGCTGCGCACTGTGCCCATCATACGCCCTAGACTCATCATTATCAGCCTGGCCACCAGCACTCATATTGCGGCTGATATCTCCGATTCCGTTTAATGGGTCGTCATGATCTTCCATGAAATGACCGACATAGGACCCCTTTATCAGAGAGAGCACTGTGATCTATCATGCGAAAGTAGACAACTGATAAGTCTTGATCCCGCGCTTTCTCGTAGCTCTTCGGGAGGAGAACACGCACACGGCGCAGCCTCCTTGCACTGTGTATGGAACCCTTGAGCTTATGTTCCGTGCATTTTCTGGGATAAAAGATAGTGATTGATCTACTATTGTGAAAACTCCTCTATATTCCAAAATGCTACCTAATTAGATTTATAAAATAGAAAGTGCTGGCTCTGGTCCAAATTTAGTGCAATAAACCAACTTTTTACTTCATTTTTATCTTTTCCTCCTGGCTCTTCTGATTGCATGAGGAGGTCACTGATTAACCTACCAACCGCATCTTCCTTGCCTGAGGTAATTTAGTAATCATAATTCCTAAGCTACTGCTCGGCCCAACCAACTTCTTCCAACATCCATACGTGCTCTGTCACTGTCTTGTGCACTCTAATTTTAGGACTTAAAGCTCTCGGACGACTCAGGTGCAAAAATCGCAGCAGTCTTCAAAAGGTTGATAGAAATTTCAAAGGTATCAATTTCCTGAGTAATGTCACTGATTCCTAACTTATCCAGAAGCTATAACTGGATGTGAATGATTGGTGCATTTGTGATAGCATTGATAGCTTGCATATCAAGGGCTCTGGCCTGCCACCTGACTAAGACTTCTGCTCAATATGATGACTCAAAACCACTCTGCACTCTCACAACATGGTCGGTAATCCGCACTTCAGCGGGCGAGTCAGAGCTGGCAAGTGAGGTAAGCCTCTGGGGGCCTTAGCCTTTAATCTCTTCTTACTCCTTAAAGAAAGGTACTCTGATAAACTGATATTCCTACCGAACTTAGTCAATTTATAATAAATCCTGAGTTTCTTTGAGGCACCTAACAGTATAAGGGTGACCAGCAAAGTGGACAGCCCTGATATCTACACCACGTTTCAAAGCAGAGAATCTTGCTACAGGAGGAGTCAATCCCCTGATACAATATACATACTCTTTCCCAGAAGTGCTAACTGCAAAACCACTTTAACTTAATGAATGGTCCCATAAGAAAAGATAGGCTGCTTCCCTACGAATTTGAATTTGAAGGTTAATGTCAGGATTTTTCTATTTGTGCTTGTACATTTGGAATAGCATCAAAATACTGCCCTACCAAGAGTTTGGTTGAGTCTACGACTATCCACAGTCTAAAAGCTGTGGATCACTTACGTTTGCTAGAGATCTTTGTAAAGGCTGCGCCTTCCTTATAGATGTCCTGCATAATCTCTTGACAGTGATTTGTGAACTTCGCAGATTTTTCAACCATATACTGGAGGAAAAGCTTTGAACTCTGAAACCTGTTTGAGAGACTCAGCTACTGCTACATAGTCGGCCCCATTAAGATAAGCATGGCACGGTCGCGACTAGCAGTTACCTTGACTTGAGGATAGATAGATAAAACATCTGAGATATTATTGTGAGTTTATTGATGAAATGCATATGGTTTTACTTTGCTGAAAGTTCCCTGAAGGAATTATAATTTCTGAATATTGCATGAATGCTCATCTTTACTTTTCTAGTTTGATTGTAAAATTAATTTTAGCTTGGTCAAAATTACCAACTTTGACCTAAGTATGTCATTTCAGGGTCTAGGCTGATGCGTACTCGCTGACTGAGCCTTACTCCTTTCAACCCCATGGCAAATCAAGGTACCAGCAGGCTCTCTCTCCCTGCCTTGGATGGCGAAGCAGAGTTGTGGAAATGAAAATATCATAGCTCCCCAAATGCATGAATAATGACTTACCATTGGGATAATTTTAACTGCAAAGGTCAGAATATGAGGACAAAAAGTCATCTCACCTGAGAAAACAAAACATCTGGATATTCGAGGAGCTTGACGACATCGCCTTCATCTGACTTGTTTTGGCTTGTAAACAACCAGTTTTCCGCGGCCAAACAAAAAAAGGCCTTGGGCTGCTGCTGCAATTCCTGCCATCGCAGCTGTTGAATTCAGATAGTCACGCTCTTGGCCAATGCTCAGTTATTAATATTAGGGGAGTGATTTTCTTGCTAGACTTGATATAGCAGATAAACGTAACACTCACGAACCTGTGAAATTTATGATTAGGAGAAGGTCGTAAAAATCCACCTTGGTCAGTCAACACTTTCTGTTTGGAATCTAGCTTGAACCGCATCAATACGGGAAGGAAATCGTTGGTTTATCAGCCACAGTTCTGAGATAGCTTCAATAGGGTTGATTGAATTCCACCTCACGGTGCTAATAGCCATGATAGCCAAGTGGCATCAGGCCGCATTAGACTTTTAATAATTTCCAAATCCACAAACCTTGTCATATCTACTGCAAAATCCACTCCCAAACTCTTGAGTCTGGAAGCCAAAGAGCAGACTCCAACCGCTGATGCCCAATTTGACATGATGATGTGTTTACTAAACTGAGCTTTTCAAAGCTGCACCTTTGATAACCCAGTTATCTCCCTTCGGTACTCACCAGAGGTAGTACTTTCGCTTTCTTACCAATTAAATTCCGTAATCTGGGTTGACGAGAAGTTTCCTAAAATTTGGTAGACTGATCACCCAAAACGATGAAGCTGGCTAGATGGGTTACCAACACCTGCAGACACCTGCTGTAAGTGCTCAAGTACTTCAGGATAAGGCTTTGTCGTAGCCGAATTATCAAAAGCAAATCATTGTTTCACACTTTAAAAATCACTGCTTCTATTGTAACACGAAACAGTCAGGTCGAGAAGAAAATGCTGTTCAGGTTCATTTAAGCTAAAGATTTTGGGTATAATGAATTGTGGTAAAGGAGAAATTATGTCTAACTATCGCAGAAAAATCAAAAACCTAAAACTGAACATATATCAAAAAGGCTTTCACCGTCTTTCAAAAACAATTGTAACTTTTTAGCCAGTATCCTTGGTTTGATTACAGCTAGTATCACTATCATGAATGCTTTGATAAAAACAAGGATCTACAAAGATACGACTACACAAACAACCATTATCAAGGAAATTCAAAGGAAGCTCCGCTGAATCCAACGCACCTGCACAGAATCAAGGAAGCAACCAAGAAACTAATTCTGCAAATGGTGGAGTTGACAATAAAACAATAATGTTCAATCAGAAGAGACGACTCAAGCTTCTAACAACGTCCCAAAAAATCAAACTGATGGAGTTACTCAATCTGATACAGTTGCCACAGATAATAAAACAAATCCATAACAAAAATAGCTTCTCTCCGATTTCGGAAGAAGCTATTTTTATTGTTGTAAGACTTTTCGAGGTTTTGTTCAGCAGATCAATAACACCTCTCAGCCATCTCTAATTCTTCCATCAATCGAGTTGCACGGTTAAAGCCAACCGACAGACGGCGTTGAATCATAGAGGCACTAGCTTTTTGTGTTTCAATGACAAGTGCTTTAGCTTCTTCAAATAGTGGATCTCCACCATCTTCACCAGAGCCAGAATCACCATCCGTCTCAGAAACTTCTCCAGGATCAAAACTGTCATCATAATCAGCATCTGCTTGAGCCTTAATGAAGCTAACAATACGCTCCACATCATCATCAGAGATAAAGGAACCTTGCAAACGAACAGGGTGATTTTCATCGATTGGTTTGAAGAGCATATCCCCTCGACCAAGCAATTTCTCCGCACCATTTTCATCCAAAATAGTCCGAGAATCTGTTCCAGATGAAACAGCAAAGGCTACACGGGAAGGAACATTGGCCTTAATCAAACCAGAAATAACATCCACTGAAGGACGCTGGGTTGCAAGAATCATGTGAATACCAGCTGCACGCGCCTTTTGTCCCAGACGAATAATGGCATCTTCTACTTCTTTGCTAGCTACCATCATCAAATCTGCCAACTCATCAACAATCACGACAATTAAAGGTAGAGGCACTTGTTTGTACTCTGACTGGGCATTGAATTCCTCAACTTTAGCATTAAAACCAGCGATATTACGGACACCAACTTTTGCAAATAGCTCGTAGCGGTTTTCCATTTCATCTACGACTTTTTGGAGGGCCTTGCTGGCCTTGCGAGGATTGGTTACAACTGGAATCAAGAGATGGGGAATATCATTGTAGACCGACAACTCGACCATCTTAGGATCCACCATCATAAATTTGACTTGGTCCGGGCGAGCCTTCATCAAGATACTAGCGATAATACCATTAACTGCAACAGATTTACCAGAACCTGTAGACCCAGCTACAAGTAAGTGAGGCATTTTAGCCAAGTCAAAACTACGAGCTGTTCCGTTAACGGCCTTCCCAAGAGGGATTTCTAGAAGATTTTCAGGCTTGGTTTGAGACTGTTCCCATAGTTCTCGGAAGGAAACTGTTGCGATTTCTGAGTTTGGAACTTCTATACCGACTAGCGACTTTCCGGGAATCGGTGCTTCAATACGGACATCCTTAGCAGCCAAGGCCAGAGCCAAGTCGTCTGCTAGATTGGAAATACGATTGACACGAACACCAACTGCTGGTTTAACCTCATACTTGGTCACCGATGGACCGATTTCAGCACGTTCAACCGTTACCTTGATACCGAAACTAGCAAAAGTTTCTTCCAAAATCTTGATATTCTCTCGAACAATTTTCTTTTCTTTAGACTGATCTTTTGGTTTATCAGGTGCAAAGAGTTGCAAGCTTGGGAGCTTATATTCCAAGGCCTTTTTAGCAGAAAAATCTACTTCAACATCCTCATCTTCTGCATAATCAGCTCCCTTAGGAATGTCATCTACTTGAGGATAATCATAGTCCGCTTGTGGGAGTATAATTTCAGGTTCCACCCATTCTTCTTCAGGAAGTGGTGGAATATCTTGCAAAGGTTCTTCTAAAAGAATCTCCCCTGTTTCCATATCAATCGGTGGCAAAGACAGTGACTCCTGCTCTTCTTGTTCTCTCAGCAATCTCTCTTGCTCTTCAGCTTCTTTACGAGCTTTTTCCTCCTCGCGTTTGATGAAGCGTTCTTGTTTTTTCTGCTCGCGTCGTTCCATCCATAGGCTCATGCGAGCTGCAAGGAAATCAGCAATGTCATAGATAGACCAAGGACTAGCCAATATCATTCCGATTAAGATAAAGATAGTACCTATAAAGTAAGTTCCAATATTTGAAAATAGAAATGCTACCGGAATGTAAAGCCCTACCCCTAACAAACCGCCACCAGCAAAACTAGTCACTTGAAAACTGGTTAAATCTTTATAGATTTGACCAATCGTTCCTTGGAAAACGGCGTTTGCCATGCTCAATTTCCAAACTAGATAGGCTTCAAATGAGAAGTAAGCCTGCAAAAATAAAGAAGAAGCCTGCTAGCAAACCTTCTTGCTTATGTATCCATTTAAAGAAGAATAGATAGATGATTAGAGAAAAAATTGCTAGATAAGCTAGACTACCCACAAGTAAGCGGATTAGATTGTAAATACTGATTCCTACAGCTCCCCATTTAAGAGCAGCAAAAATCAAGAAAATAGCCAGTACTAACGAAATTAACATCCGCTGAATAGCTTTCTTTCTTTCTATTTCTGCTTTAGACGGTCTCCGTCTATTTTTATTTGTATTCTTATTTGCCATGTTTCCATTATAACATATTTCATAAACTTTTCGAGGGGTTAAAAAAATGACTGCCCACTTCCGTGTTCAGTCATTTGAATATGTTTGTGATTATTTTTCTATAGTTTTACGTAGGTAACCGTAAACTACACCACTGACAAGTGCTCCTACCAAGACAGAGACAAGATAGAGAAGAGCATTTGAAGTAAGCGCGATAACGAAGATCCCTCCGTGCGGAGCCATGAGCTTGATACCTGTAAGACCAACGAGTCCACCTGCTACTGCAGATCCAAGGATAAAGCTTGGGATAGCACGAGCTGGGTCTGCTGCACCAAACGGGATAGCACCTTCAGTGATGAATGACAAGCCCATAACGATGTTCGTCAAACCAGAGTTGCGTTCTTCTTTGGTAAATTTATTCTTGAAGAGAAGTGTTGCGACAAAGATAGCAAGCGGGCGGAACCATTCCTCCAGCCATAACTGCTGCCATTGCTACTGAACCACCAGTAGCTACAGTTGCTGCAAGCGTACCTGTACCAAAGACGTAGGCTGCTTTATTGACAGGTCCACCCATATCAACAGCCATCATGCCTCCAAGGACGATACCTAGAAGGACTGCTGATCCACCTTCAAGACCAGCAAGGAAGTTGTTCATACCAGTGTTGATTGCGGCCATTGGGATATTAACAGCTAACATCACAAAGCCTGTCAAGATTGTTCCAAAAAGTGGCAAGAGAAGGATTGATTTAGCACCTTCAAGTGAGCGAGGAACCTTCACGTATTTCTTAACCAAGAGCACCAAGGCACCCGCGATAAATCCACCTACGAGGGCTCCAAGGAAACCTGATGACACTCCTGCAAGAGTTGAAGTTGCTTCACCACCTTGAGCGTAAGGGATTTTACCAAAGGCATAACCTTCTTTAGCGATAGCACCAGCTACGAAACCGGCTACCAAACCTGGTTTTTCAGCGATTGAGTAAGCAACATATCCTGCAAATACTGGAAGCATCAAACCAAAGGCTGATCCACCGATTTTCATGAACATAGAAGCGAGTTCATGGTAAGAACCAAGATTTCCAAGACTCTCATTTGGAACCCCAAAAGCACCATCAATCAAGAAGGCGAGGGCAATCATGATACCACCACCAATAACGAATGGCAACATTTGTGATACACCACTCATCAAGTGTTTGTAGAATGCACCACCTAGACTTTGTTTTTCATTAGATGCTGTTGAAGCTTGCGCTCCATTAGCAGCACGATATACTTCAGCATTACCAGAAAGAGCCAAGTTGATCAACTCTTCTGTCTTACGAATACCATCAGCAACCGGACGGTTTACCAATGGTTTACCATCGAAACGATCCATCTCAACTGCTTTATCTGCAGCAATGATAACAGCTTTTGCATTGCGGATATCTTCTGCTGTCAATTTGTTGCCAACACCACTTGCACCGTTGGTTTCAACCTTGATACCAACACCCATTTCCGCAGCCACTTTTTGAAGAGCTTCTTGGGCCATGTATGTGTGGGCAATTCCTGTTGTACAAGCTGTAACTGCTACGATAAAATCACCAGATTCATTTGCAGGAGCTTGAACTGGTTCTTGAGCTTTTTCTGAAGCTTGGTCAAAGAGGTCGATAACTTGATCAGCTGAGGTTACTTGACGAAGTTTGTCAGCAAAGCCGTCTTTCATCAAGTATTGAGACAATTCTGCCAAGGCAGCCAAGTGAGTATCATTTTGGCACCTTCTGGAGCAGCAATCATAAAGAAGAGGTCAGTTGGTTGTCCATCTAAACTTTCGTAGTCAACACCCTTATTTGATTTAGCAAAGAGAACAGTCGCTTCCTTAACAGCAGCATTTTTACTGTGAGGCATTGCGATACCGTCACCCAAACCTGTAGAAGTCAAAGCTTCACGTGCCAAGATTCCTTCTTTGAAGGTTTCAAAATCCGTCACATATCCATGCTCTACTAGACTATGAATCATTTCTTCGATAGCTGCTGTTTTTTCAGTTGCTTGCAAATCTAACAACATCACATCTTTTTCTCAATAAATCTTGAATTTTCATCTTTTTTCTACCTCAACTTTTTCATAAGTTTCTTTAATAAATGCTGCAGTTGCTAAATCATCTGAAAATGTAGTTGCTGTTCCACAAGCCACTCCCCATTTGAAGGCTTCTACTGCGTCTTTTGATTTGACAAACTCACCAGTAAATCCAGCAACCATCGAGTCACCAGCACCCACTGAGTTTTTAACTGTTCCCTTGATCGGTTTAGCAAAGTAAGCTCCCTCTGATGTTACCAGAAGGGCTCCATCGCCAGCCATAGAAATAATCACGTTTTGAGCGCCTTTAGCCAGCAACTCTCGAGCATATTTCTCTATCTCATCTAAGCTTTCGAGTTTCACTCCCAAAGATAGCTCCCAGTTCATGATTGTTTGGTTTGACCAAAAGTGGTTGATAATCCAAACTATCAATCAAGGTTTGACCTTCAAAGTCACAGACTACTTGAGCGCCTGTCTGACGCGTCAAGGCAATCAAATCCTTGTAAATAACATTACCCAAGTTTTTAGCACTCGAACCTGCAAAGACAACTGTATCTTCTGCTGTTAAACTAGAAAGAATAGCCTTCAACTCTTCAAGTTGCTCTGGTTCAACAGTAGGTCCAGTTCCGTTGATTTCTGTTTCTTGGTCGGCTTTAATCTTAACATTGATACGCGTATCTTCTGCCACTTGGACAAATTGCGTTTCAATTTGTTCTTCAGCTAAAGTATCTGTGATAAATTTACCAGTAAAGCCTCCAATGAAGCCCGTCGCTGTATTTGGAATATCCAAACGTTTCAAGACACGACTAACATTGATTCCCTTACCACCAGCAAACTTATCATCACTATCCATACGATTGACACTACCAACTTCCACTTTGTCCAAACGGACAATGTAGTCTATAGATGGATTGAGTGTGACTGTATAAATCATACTTCTATTACCTCCGTTTTCTCTTTGATAGCTGGCAAGAGCTCGTGACCCTTGCTTGTAATGACAATAGCACGTTTTATAGGAGCTACCTTAGCAAAACAAGACTGACCAATCTTGGATGAATCTGCTAGAACATATGTCTGTTTAGCATTTTCTAAGATAGCACGCTTGACGGCGCCCTCCTCCATATCTGGAGTTGTAAAGTAACCTTCATCTACACCATTCATTCCAATAAAGGCACGATCAAAGTGCAGTTGGTTAATCTGATTGAGAGCTACTCCTCCGATACTGGCATCTGTTGTCATTTTAACTCCACCACCGATAATGACTGTTGGGATTTGCTTATCCACTAATTGAACCGCATGGTGAATGGAATTGGTTACCACTGTAATGTCTTTTCGCTCCAATTCCTTAATGAGAAAGGCTGTCGTACTTCCTGCATCCACAAAGATAACATCTTTTTTTCTTTGATGAGGGAAGCTGCTTTTTGCGCAATCAACTTCTTTTTCTTGAAGGTTTTTGACAGATTTTTCTTGAATGGTTTCTTCTTCTTGCAAGGAGTGAGGCAACTCTGCTCCTCCATGCACTCGACGAAGTTTATTTTCGGACTCCAATTCATCTAAATCACGTCTGACTGTTGATTCTGAAGTATCTAACAAGCCTACCAATTTCTCTAGAGAGACGATTTTATGCTTACTCAATTCTTCTAAAATCAACTTTTTTCTCTCGCTTTTTAGCACGAACCCACCTCCTGTTAACGATTACAATATTCATTCTATCATAAAAAGAACAAAGTCAAGCATTTTTTTATCATTTTCTTTCACTTTCTATTATTTTTCTTTTTTTCTAAAAAAATTTATTTGCAAGAAAGAAGGCTTTATGGTAGACTAGGTTAGTAAACAATGGAAGATTACTCAAGAGGCTTAAGAGGCCGTGTTGGAAACGCGGTAGGCGTGTCAAAGCGTGCGTGGGTTCGAATCCCATGTCTTCCGTCGATAAACAAAACAATAGGAATTATATTTTTTAATACTTCTATTAAAAAAACGCTGAAATTTCAGCGTTTTTTATTTCTATAAATGGAGCCGGTGGGAGTCGAACCCACGTCCAAACACCTGCTAACATATTTGTCTACAACCATAGGTTATGTATTGTTTTAACAGCATCTCGACACATAACTCAAGCCTAGGAACTGCGAGTCTATCAATCTCTTATCAAACTGCTAGACAAAGTTTGATCGTATCTCGCTAAAATTAAGACCTGTCATCAGACACGAGCAATCCGAATCGGGTCACGCCTGCTGGTTTTAGGCAGCTAGAGCGTAAGAAGTGTTATTTTTTGCAGTTATATTTAACTGAGCGTTTACGTCGCCACACGAGTCGCAAAATATGCCTCATAATGCCTGTCGAATCCGTAACGACCCCAAAAGACAGTAAAACCATTATACCTTATCTCAGTTAAAAAAGCAAAAGTCATTATAAACACTAATAAGAAAATTTCGGCTGATAGAAATATAGTCTACTTAATCATTACAACCTTGTTTAAGCCAGTCTTCTAAAACTTGATAGACTCCTGCTTGACTATTAGATGGTGCCAAGTCTGTTGCAGCAGCCTTAGCCTTATCATCCGCATTTTCCATAGCATATGCAATTCCAGCCAGTTCTAGCATCTCGACATCATTTTCACTATCACCAAAAGCCATGATTTCTTGAGATTTTATATCCCAACGTTTGAGTAGTTCTTGTAAGCCCCAAGCCTTATGAATACCCTCTTGCAAAATATCGATACAGCCGTAACCACTAGAAACTGCCTGAACATGCCCATTAAAAAGTTGATTGATTTCTTGCAAAACTGTGTCAGAACGTTCCTCTCCGACCACCAAACTCATTTTTAAAACACCGCCAAACAAATCAGTTTGGAGCTCGTCAACAAAATTCATTCGCTTGTATAAAAGCTCAATCATCTCAGGTGTCATAAATTTATCCAGTTCCGTAAAGACGGTACCCTTTTTCACAAAGCCACCATTCATACTAGTCACCACAAACTGGTCTTGACATTCTCGACCCTTGAAAAATTTTAAAGCCTTATCAACCACCTGGTCATCCCAAGTATGACACTGGATAAGCTGGTCATTTTCAAATATCCGAGCACCATTGGCAACGATAAGAACTACCCGATCCGTTAAGTGCCCCAGCAATTGTCTCACACGATGGATTTCGTTTCCAGTCGCAATAACAAACCGAATATTCCTTTCCTCCAGCTGATCTAAAATCTTTCTAAACGCGGTAAATCAACTTGTCCTTTGGGATCCAACAAGGTTCCATCCATATCTGTTGCAATTAGTTTTATCGTCATCTTGTCTCCTTCTAGCTAAAGCTACTACCACTTCAATCCTACATGTTCATTCATTTCTCTATATGCAGTGTCAATCCGTACCTTGGTTTCTTCATCTAACATGTCACGGTGAGTACCACCCTCGATAAAATCCTCCAAGATATAAGTCTGATATAGATAATTTGGATAACCTTCTGGTGAATAGGTTCCCTTATGTATACGACTAACCCAAGTTGGATGAGCTTGCGCTGTAACAATAATAGTTTTACCGGTTTCTTTCTTAATGCTTACGTCCATGAGAAGTCCACGCTCAGTCCATTTAGCGTTCGCCACATCTTGCATGGTTTCGATTCGTTGATTGGATAAGAAATTTCCCATAGAGTAAATAATGAGTTTTTTGTCCCCATCTTTTTCGACGATTTCAGAAGGTTCAACAACGTGAGGATGACCTCCAAAGATAATATCAGCACCCCAATCAATCATCTTATGATAGAGAACTTTTTGCTCTTCAGTCGGATCTAACTGGTATTCAACTCCCATCTGTGGCATGACAATGGTAATATCAGCTTCTTTTTCCGCACGCTCGATCTCTGCTTTCATTTTAACTTCATCCAAGTCAGACAAGTAATGATTGTAGTCTTCTTTAGAAATAGATTCCTCAATTCCATTGAAACCGTATGAATAGGCTAAGAGAGCGATTTTGATACCATTAACTTCCTTAATCACTATTGGCGACTTGTCGCGAGATTTATGCGTATAAACACCAATTGGGGTTATACCAGCATTTTCGATAGTATCTACCGTTGAAATAAGACCACTTAACTGTGAATCAAGGATATGATTATGAGCCAGATCCAAAACATGATAACCAGCATCTTTGATGGCATCCATGACTTGAGGCGGAGCATTAAATAGTGGATATCCTGCCAGATAATGGTCTGGGCTTATAGTTCCTTCGAAATCACCGATAACCAAGTCTGCTTTTTTAAACCAGGGTTTAACGTATTCATAATTTTCATAAAAATCATAAGTCCCATCCTCTTTTTTGGCTGACATGTATACTATATCATGATAAAGCAAGTCACCATGAGCCATAATACGGGCAGTAGATTCCTGTTCTCCTTCTTTACTTTTCGTCTGCGGGCTAGACTCTTGGTGTGAGACACTTGGGTTACTACTTGTAAAGAAAATTCCTTGGAGACTTTCTGCAAATAAGGTTAGAGACATGGAGATTGCGACTACCGTCAATAAGACTACTATAAAAGTTGCATTCGTCCATTTGCGATAGTTCCTAAAAAATCTAACAGGGCCTAACTTTAGGAGAAAGCCTGATTGCTTTTTTCTTCTTCTACTACGTTTTTCCATCTGATTCCTCCTTACTTTTTTATGTAAGTCTTCTTTTTCTATTATACCATAGACAAGCTTGTATTTCATCTGAGGCTTGATAAATGGACAAACTTCTCTACTTTCTTTCTAAGGCTTTTTGTGTTATGATTGAATGGTAAGAAAAGGAGAGAGAACATGTCTGCTATAGAACGTATTACCAAAGCCGCTCATTTAATTGATATGAAGGATATTATTCGCGAGGGGAATCCTACTCTTCGAGCCGTTGCTGAAGAAGTTACTTTCCCACTTAGTGATCAGGATATCATTCTAGGAGAAAAGATGATGCAATTCCTCAAACATTCTCAAGACCCCGTTATGGCTGAAAAACTAGGACTTCGTGGTGGAGTTGGTCTTGCTGCTCCTCAATTGGATATCTCAAAACGCATCATCGCTGTTTTGGTACCTAACATTACCGAAGAAGGGGAAACTCCTCAGGAAGCCTACGATTTACAAGCCATTATGTACAATCCAAAAATTGTATCCCACTCAGTTCAAGATGCTGCTCTTGGTGAGGGAGAAGGGTGCTTGTCCGTCGACCGTAATGTCCCAGGCTATGTCATTCGACATGCCCGAGTTACAGTTGACTACTTTGACAAGAATGGTGAAAGCACCGCATTAAGCTTAAAGGCTACAACTCGATTGTTGTCCAACATGAGATTGACCACATCAATGGCATTATGTTCTACGATCGTATCAATGAAAAAGACCCATTTGCCATCAAAGATGGTCTCCTCATTCTCGAATAAAGCAAATCCCGTTATAAGACGGGATTTTATGTTATAATAAACTCATGAAAACAAACGATATTGTCTATGGCGTACATGCCGTTACCGAAGCCCTCCTTGCAAATACTGGAAACAAACTCTATGTCCAAGAGGATCTAAGAGGTAAAAATGTTGAAAAAGTGAAGGAACTAGCTACTGAAAAGAAAGTTTCTATTTCTTGGACCTCGAAAAAATCCCTCTCAGAGATGACTGAAGGTGCTGTCCACCAAGGTTTTGTATTGCGTGTTTCTGAATTTGCCTATACAGAATTGGAACAGATTCTATCAAAGACCAGACAAGAGGAGAATCCTCTACTATTGATTTTAGATGGCCTAACAGATCCTCATAATCTAGGTTCTATTTTGAGAACAGCTGATGCCACTAATGTCTTAGGGATTATCATTCCCAAACACCGTGCTGTCGGTGTGACACCTGTTGTTGCCAAGACTGCGACAGGGGCCATTGAACATGTCCCAATCGCTCGTGTGACTAATCTCAGCCAAACCTTGGATAAATTGAAAGATGAAGGATTTTGGACCTTTGGAACTGATATGAACGGCACTCCATGCCACAAATGGAATACCAAAGGAAAAATCGCCCTTATCATCGGTAATGAAGGAAAAGGTATCTCAAGTAATATAAAAAAACAAGTGGATGAAATGATTACCATCCCTATGAATGGCCACGTCCAAAGCCTCAATGCCAGTGTTGCTGCTGCCATTCTCATGTACGAAGTCTTTCGAAATCGTCTATAAGAAAAAGTTTCCAATCAATGATTGGAAACTTTTTTAACTGTGTTCTGTAATATATTTATAGGCTTCTTGACCTGCAATAGCGCCATCTCCTACAGCTGTTGTAATCTGACGAAGATCTTTTTGACGTACATCTCCAACTGCAAAGATACCTGCACGAGCTGTTTTCATATTATTGTCTGTCACAATCCAACCTGCCTCATCTTGGATTTGCAAGTCTTTAGCAAAATCACTAACAGGATCTAAACCGACATAGACAAAGACACCGCCAAAAGCTTGATTTGTCACTTGACCAGTCTTAACATTTTCAATCAAAACTGACTCTACGCGGTTTTCACCCTTAATTTCTTTGACGACAGAATCCCATATGAATTTGATTTTTTCATTAGCAAAGGCACGGTCCTGTAAAACTTTTTGAGCACGAAGTTCATCACGACGGTGAACGATGGTTACAGATTTAGCAAATTGTGTCAAAAATATAGCTTCTTCAACTGCTGAGTCTCCGCCACCTACGACTAGCAAGTCTTGGTCACGGAAGAATGCACCATCACAGACTGCACAGTAAGAAACTCCTCGGCTATTGAGTTCTTCCTCACCTGGAACTCCCAAAAGACGATGTTTTGATCCTGTTGCTACAATAACTGTACGGGTTTCAAAAACTTGGTCATCAGTTATTATCTTCTTAATGCCCCCATGGTCCTCAATATTTTCTACCAAACCATACAGATGTTCAACTCCAAGATTTTCCAATGGCTCAAACATCTTTTCAGCCAACTCAGGTCCACTTATATTGGTATAACCTGGGTAGTTTTCAATATCAGAAGTATTATTCATCTGACCGCCAGGAAGACCACCTTCGAGCAAAGCAACTTTGAGATTGCTACGTGCCGCATACAAAGCAGCAGTCATGCCCGCAGGTCCTGCACCAATAATAATCGTATCGTACATTCTGTTTCCTTCTTTCTTGTTGTAACTATTTTTATTCTAACTAATTACCTGGAATTTGGCAAGTATCAAGCCTTTAGGACAATCAAGATGCTCATTGTCGCAAAGGATAATACTGGAACTATCAAAACTCCAATCATGATCATATCATACAAGTGGGCTTGACGAGCCTTGGCTGTTTTATCAACACCTACCAGAGCTCTTAGACCGATCCAAAAACCTAAGCCGAGCAAAACAAGTAGCATTGTGATAACTAAACTCTCCAGATACAAGGCAAATATTTGTAGGAGCATGCTCTTTCTCATTTCTAACAATTTTAAAGACTAAACCCAGCTAGCTTGGCCAACTGAGTTTTTCTTATCTTCTATTATATCAAATATAGGTCCGTTTGTAACTAGCAAAGAATTCTTTTGTTCGTTCTTCTTTAGGATGATTGATAATTTCATCTGGTGTTCCGGATTCAATAATCTTTCCTTTATCCAAGAATAAAACCTTATCAGCAACTTGAGCTACAAATGACATATCATGGCTTACCAAAATCATGGTTTGACCAGACCTGGCAGCGTCTGCGATTGATTTCTCAACCTCACCCACCAATTCAGGATCAAGAGCTGAGGTTGGTTCATCCAAAAGTAAAACGTCCGGTTTCATCGCTAGAGCACGCGCTATAGCTACACGTTGTTTTTGTCCACCTGATAGGTGACGAGGATAATGCTGTTCACGGTCTGAAAGTCCAACCTTGGCTAGTTCTTCCTTGGCAATTTTAGTTGCTTCTCCATCGGATAATTTCTTAACGACAAGCAAACCTTCCTTGACATTATCCAGAGCTGTTCTACGTTCAAATAGGTTGAACTGCTGGAAAACCATCGATAGTTTGCGACGAAGAGTTAGAATTTCTTCTTGCGTAATTTGAGAAAAATCAACTTTGAAATCATCAATCTGAATAGAACCACTATCAGGAGTTTCTAGATAGTTTAGGCTACGAAGAAAAGTTGATTTCCCAGCTCCTGAAGAACCAATTAAGGCAACAACTTCTCCTTTTTGAATATCTAAGTTCAGATGATCCAAAACGGCTTGACCTGAAAAGGATTTGCTTAAATTTGAAATTTTAATCATTAGCGAAGCTCTCCTTTCACATCTGTTTCGATAGTATCTGGCGCGGAAATAGCCATTTTTCTTTCAATAAAGCGACCAAGATTTTCAATAGCGATATTTACCACCCAGTATACAAGGGCAACTGAGATAAAGCGTTCAAAGTAGCGATAGTCTGCACCACCCAAAATCTGAGCTTGAGCAAAGATTTCTACAACACCTGCACTAAAGGCTAGAGAAGTTCCCTTAGTCAAGCCAATCAAGGAGTTAATCAAGGTTGGAGTCGCTACTACCGCTGCATTTGGAATAATGACTCGACGATAAACTTGTGCGCGTGTCATACCAAGACTACGAGCGGCTTCAATCTCACCTGGATTTACAGAAAGGATTGCCGCACGGAGAGTTTCGCTGGCATAGGCTGCTTCATTAAAAGCAAAAGCCACAATCGCAAATGTTGCTGCTGGAATAGCATTAATGTTTAGAGAAGTTCCCCATTGTTGATTCAATGCTTTCAGAGCTAATGGAATCCCGTAATAGGTCAACATCAGTTGAACTAAAATTGGAGTTCCTTTTAGGAAACTAACAAAAAAGGCTTGTACTGGGTATATAAATCGAACTCGGTTGATTTTTACAATAGCAAAGACCAGGGCTAGCATGATTCCAAAAAAGGCACCAAATACTGTTAACATCAATGTTGTAGGTAATTGCTGTACAATTCTTGGAATCCCATCAAAGACAGAACGCCAACTAAAAAGTTTGCCATCTGGAATATATTGCATCAAATTTTGATACCAATCAGATGCTAAAATCGTTGTAACATTCATAGAAACATCCTCTCAAGATAATGATTCATTCTATCATACGTATGCTCTAATTAAAAATATTTGCTACGAGCATATCAGATTTCATCTACCTTCTAGTTTATCATACTTTAAAAGTGGGAGGTTATATATTTTATCTATCAAGGAGATAGACAAAAACTAATTAAAATCCAAGTCCTTATATGACTTACGATAGCCAATTTGTTTTACAAGGCCATTTTCAACTAGTATCGGACGTTTTAACAGCATACCATCACTGGCCAAGAGTTTGGCTGCTTCTTTGTTTGACAATGTTCCAACCTTATCTTTCAATCCGAGTTCACGATATTTGATTCCACTAGTATTGAAAAATTGCTTCAATTCAAATCCCGAAATTTCGAGCCAGTTTAAAATCACCTTTTCACTCGGAGTCTCTTCAACGATATGAACGTCTTTATATTCTAGTCCGAGTTGATCTAATTCTTTCTTAGCTTTTTTACAAGTTGTACATTTTGGATATTCGATAAATTCTAACATCTTCTTCTCTTTCTATTTTTTCTTCTCTTTAAATGCCACACCTTCATGTCTCAAGAGCCAAGCCTTCTTCTCGAGTCCCCAAGCATATCCTGTTAGACGATTACCCACACCAAGTACACGGTGGCAAGGTACAAGGATAGACCAGGGATTGCGACCTACGGCTCCTCCGACTGCTTGAGCAGAAGCTACCTGCAGGTCCTTGGCTATTTGTCCATAAGTAACAGTCTTACCAAAAGGAATTCCACGCAAATAGTTCCAAACTCTTTTTTCAAAGTCACTTCCGACAGGAGCTAGGGGTAATTCAGATAAATCCTGATTTTGCCCCTTAAAATAAGTATCTAGATGGGAAATGATTGGATTTAAAACGGGATGACTTTCAACGACAGTTACAGCTTTTTCAGATAATTCTCTCTCAAAATCGCTCTCTTCTTCGACCCATATCCCAAACAGATAGTGGTCATCTGCTACTAGAGATAAGGAACCAATCGGAGAACTGTACAGCATCTTGACATACTTCTTAGACATTCGCTTTTACTTTCTGATAGGCCAAGCGTTCCCCGTCTACTGGAACTTTACCAACTTGCTTAAAACCAAGCTTCTCAAAAATATGTTGCATGACTTTATTTTGAGCGTGTGTATCAGAACGAAAATCTAGGTAATCAAAGCCTTCAATCAAGCCTTCCAAGAAGGTCTGAGCAACGCCCTGTCCTTGCACATCACTGGCAACTGCAATACGGTGAAATACTAAGTATTCTGCTTCTTTTCCTTCCCAGTTGCCATCATAAATGGCTTCATAAGCTTTTTCTGGGCTCTTGGTTACTGCTGCATAGGCTAAGAGCTCTCCTTCTTCTAAAGCGACATAGGCTTGACCAGAGATAATATCTTCAATAATCGTGTCCGTATTTGGATACCCATTTTGCCATTGGTCGCTACCAGCTTTAGCAAGAGTCTTTTTAGCATCTTCAATTACCTTCATAACTGCATTAAGTTCATTTGGAAAGGCTAAACGAATTTCCATCTTATTTCCTCTTTTCTGACTATTTTCTCTCATCATAGCATAATTTATTTCTTTCTACAAGCACTTGAAACTTGACTTATCATTTCTATTATTTTATAATCTAGTTATGAAAACTAGATAAAAGGAGTTGGAAATGAATACTAATTTTTCCTATCCAAAATGGGAAGAAATTCCAAGTATCAATCTCTATCTGGACCAGGTTCTGCTTTATGTCAATCAAATCTGTCCTCCAACTTCTCCTGACAAGGAGAAAGGTTTGACAGCATCCATGGTGAACAACTATGTCAAACACGGTTATATCAGTAAACCTGAAAAGAAAAAATACCAACGCAAACAAATCGCACGATTGATTGCTATTACCACTCTCAAGTCTGTTTTTTCTATCCAAGAAATTGCTCAAACTCTTAATACCCTACACACAGACACTAATTCAGAAGAACTTTACAATGCTTTTGTGGACTATATGAATAAAGATATTGATCCAGCTAATCCCATTATCCAGACAAGTTGCCAAACGGTCAAACTCTATCATCAAACACTTACACTAGTCTATACAGAAACCGAAGAGGAGGAAACAAATGAATACTAGTTTCAAACTTAGTAAACGACTTAGTTTTGGAGAAGAAATTGCCAACAGTGTCACCCATGCTGTAGGGGCCTTTATCATGCTCATCCTACTACCCATTTCATCTACTTACAGTTATGAGGCCCATGGTTTCTTATCGTCTATCGGTGTTTCCATCTTCGTCATCAGCCTCTTTCTCATGTTCTTATCATCAACTATTTATCATTCTATGGCTTATGGTTCAACTCATAAATATGTGTTACGAATTATTGACCATTCTATGATTTATGTTGCGATTGCAGGTTCTTATACCCCGGTGGTTTTAACCCTGATGAATAATTGGTTTGGTTATCTCATTATTGCTATCCAATGGGGGACAACTATTTTCGGTATTCTTTATAAAATCTTTGCCAAGAAGGTCAATGAAAAATTCAGCCTCATCCTTTACCTCATCATGGGATGGCTTGTATTGGCTATCTTACCAGCAATCATCAGTCAGACAAGTCCAATGTTTTGGAGTCTTATGGTTTCAGGAGGTCTGTGTTACACCGTAGGAGCAGGATTCTACGCCAAGAAAAAACCATACTTCCACATGATTTGGCATCTCTTTATTCTTGTTGCCTCTGCCCTCCAATACATTGCTATTGTTTTATTACATGTAAAAAAAGAAGGTGGGAAAAATCCCAACCTCTTTTTTTATTTACACAAATTGATAAAGTACTGATGCAGACGAAGATCATTTTGTCAATTCAGGATGAAAGGAGGTTACCAGCATATTTTTTTCTTGTGCCGCAACGATTTGATTGTTCACAATCGCTAGAACATCAACATCCTCAGCAACACTACTGATAATTGGGCCACGGATAAAGGTCATTGGAATTTTACCAACGCCCTTGCAGTCAGCTTCTGTATAAAAGCTTCCTAGCTGACGTCCATAGGCATTGCGCTCTACTACTATGTCCATAGTTGCTAGATGGCTTTCCTCTTGAGAAGTGATTTGTTTTGCTAGCAAAATTAAACCCGCACAAGTTCCAAAGACTGGTAAACCATTGAGAATAGCCTCTCTTATAGGAATGAGCATCTGCTGATCTCGCAACAGTTTCCCCATCGTTGTAGACTCTCCCCCTGGCAAAATCAAACCTGATAGCTCACTTCGATGTTGCTGAAAATCTTCTAGGTTTCGCAGTTCAACACTTTCAACTCCTAGTTGAGCAAGCATTTTCTCGTGTTCTACAAAGGCACCTTGCAAGGCCAAGATTCCGATTTTCATCTATTTTCCTCGCTCAGCCATGAGAATTTGGATTTCATTCTCATTGATACCAACCATAGCTTCTCCCAAGTCTTCCGAGATTTGAGCCAGAATTTGAGGATTCTGATAATTTGTAACTGCCTTAACAATTGCTACTGCACGTTTAACAGGATCACCTGATTTGAAAATCCCTGAGCCAACAAACACACCTTCTGCACCTAGCTGCATCATAAGAGCAGCGTCCGCTGGTGTTGCTACTCCTCCAGCCGCAAAATTAACAACTGGTAATTTTCCATTTTCGTGGACATATTGAACTAATTCTACAGGTACTTGGAGTTCTTTTGCAGCAACATATAACTCGTCCTCACGGAGGTTTTGAATGCGGCGAATTTCTTGATTCATCATACGCATATGACGAACCGCCTGAACAATGTCTCCTGTTCCTGGTTCCCCTTTTGTACGGATCATAGAAGCTCCTTCAGCGATACGGCGCAAGGCTTCTCCTAGGTCTTTAGCACCACAAACAAAAGGAACTTGAAATTCTTTCTTGTCCACATGGAAACGATCGTCAGCTGGAGATAGAACTTCGCTCTCATCGATATAGTCAATCTCGATAGCTTCTAAAATCTGAGCTTCAACAAAATGCCCAATTCGAACCTTAGCCATAACTGGAATGCTGACTGCTTCTTGGATTTCCTTAATCATCTTTGGATCACTCATGCGAGAGACACCACCCGCCGCACGAATATCAGCTGGGATTCGTTCCAAAGCCATAACTGCTGCCGCACCTGCAGCCTCAGCAATTCTTGCCTGTTCAGGATTTTGAACATCCATGATGACGCCACCCTTAAGCATCTGTGCTAAATTCTTATTTAATTCATAACGATTTTCAGTCATTTTTTTCATCCTCAATAGTTGTATTGGTAGCTACAGTTTTATTGTAAGGTATAAAAGACTTCATAACAAGATAAAATAAATCGATTTGTCCGGGTACAATTATCGCTAACAAAAAAAGCACCCGCATAGGGGTACTTTTTATTTCTTTGATCTTTTAATGCTTTTCACTAGATAAAATAGATATCCTGAAATCATATAAGCAACAAAGATAGTTGCTGCCCATTTAAAGACAAAGCCCCAACCATGTTTTGTAGCATTTAAAAAGAAATAAGGGAAGGGACTATCCTTAGCATTAGGGACATCCATCTTTAGAACAAAACCGTTTAAAAGGGCAAAAATCATATAAAGCAAGGGAAGGCTAGTCCAAAGCATGGGATCAACTAACTTTATATTGACGACTCTTATCAAAAAAATAATTGTATCTGCTAAAAAAACCAGAGAGGGACAATATAATGGCAAAGGAAAATTTTTCCAAACGGTAAAAAAATCTGTCGTCAAAGGGAGCTAGCATGAAATGATAGATGACACAAGTAATCATAATACTCATAGTGACGCCACCTTTGAGACGTAGAATACCAGGACTCTGCCAACTATCACCTCCACTACGCATCTTTAACAAAAGATAAGCTGTAAAAAGTACAACCAAAAGGTTAGAAAGTACTGTATAGTAAAGCAACATCCCTAAACCACCGCGTTTGGTGATCTCCAAGTATACACCGGTAAAGGCTGCTATAAATAAAAAGATACGACTATAAAATATTACTTTTTCATTTTTAATCATGATTAAATCTTCTTCACAAATTCTGATTTTAGCTTTCATAGCTCCAAAACCCATCAATCTTACAATCGATGTTGTGGTCACCCTTCTACAATACGAATGTTTTTAACTCGTGTACCCTTGCTTAAGATCTTTTTGGCGCCCCTTTAACCTTTCAAATCTTTAATCAAGGTTATTGTATCTCCATCAGCTAGTTTGTTTCCATTTGCATCTATAGCAACAATGCCTTCTTCTGATTCAACTTGTTCAGCTGGATTCCACTCGTAGGCACACTCTGGGCAGATGAGCAAGGTACCATCTTCATATACATATTCTGAATTACATTTTGGGCAATTTGGTAAATTATTCATATTATCTCCTAAAAAAAATGATTGTTTGAATGTCAAATTTTATTAACAGGACCTATTATACCTTAAAATCAGACATTTGACAAATAGCAATAAAAACCGATTAACCAAGATTTTGGTTAATCAGTTATGAATTCTGATTATAAATGTTTTTGAGCTTCTAGCTTAATCTTGTCAACAACCTCTTGAATGCTCAGTCCAGTTGTATCCAAGTAAATAGCGTCTTCAGCTTGTTTTGAGTGGTGACGTAGCTCGATGACTATCCTTGTAATCACGCGTCGCAATCTCCTCTTTCAAGGTTTCCAAATCAGTTTCAATGCCCTTGGCAAGATTTTCCTTGTAACGACGTTCTGCACGCTCGTCAACTGATGCCACGAGAAAAATTTTCAGTTCAGCCTTTGGTAAAACTACAGTACCGATATCGCGCCCGTCCATAACAATGCCACCTTGTTGAGCAATTTCTTGTTGGAGAGCGACCAATTTTTCACGAACTGCAGGAACTGCTGCAAAAGAAGAAACTGCATTGGTCACAGTATTCTCTCTAATAGGATGGCTGACATCCACATCTCCTACATAGACAAGCTGTTGTCCATCCTCAGAACGCCCAAAACTAATCGGATATTGATCCAATAAATCAAGAACTTGAGAAGCTTCTTCTGGACTAATTTGGTGCTGCAAGGCAATGTAGGTTGCCGCTCGATACATAGCCCCTGTGTCTAGATAGGTATAACCTAAGTCCTTAGCAATAATTTTAGCTACAGTACTTTTTCCACTTGAAGCCGGACCATCAATCGCAATCTGAATTGTTTTCATCTTTGCTCCTATCTTGTTTTAAGAACATCACCAGGATTTGCAAACCAAGACCCCGTAGACATATGAGAAGGATTTAAAGCTTCAAGCTGAGCAATAGAGATTCCAGCACGAGCTGCAATAGCTGCTTCCCCTTCACCCGCTAAAACAGTAATTGTTCCTTCGGCATCGGTATGTTCTTCTGTACGCGTTTTTTCAGTAGTCTCGACAACAGTAGTTTCTGTCACTGGTGTACTAGTAGTCGTAGTAACTTCCTCAACTTTTGGAGCTGAAGCATCATAGAAATCTTTCAAAGATGCTGTTCGGTCACTACCTCCTGATGATAAATAAACCAATACAACAATCATCCCAAGAACAATTACAAAGAAAATGGCTGCCAAAATTGTTAAAATACGGTTTGCGATAACTCCCGTGCCTTTTTTATTGCGATTTCGACGCTCTGTTCTTGTCTCTTCTTCTTGATTTTCATAAATATCTTCTTGCCATGGTTCTTTTTCCATACCCTACTCCTTGAGTTTTTCTTATTTTCTTATTACAATATAAATATGAAAATCACACTTATACCTGAACGTTGCATAGCTTGTGGGCTATGCCAGACTTATTCTGAAATATTCGATTACCATGATAATGGAATCGTCCGTTTTTATGATAATCCTGACCAGTTAGAGAAAGAAGTTTCTATAACTGATGACCTACTAGAGGCTGTTAAAAACTGCCCTACACGTGCACTAATTAAAGATTAATTCTTATTATTTGTGGAGAAACACTGTCTTTATTCCACTCCCTCTAGTTTAGCATATTTCTAGAAAATTATAGTATTTTGAGAGACAATTTATCAATTTTTCTTTAGACTTTCTTGCCCCTTATAAAGAAAGAGTTGCTTTTTCTTCTAGTGAACCAAAAACCAAAAAAAGAGGAGATTCTTCCTCTTTTTTTCATCTTGTTTTCAGGATTCTAGTCTTCAAATCCATTTGGATGCTTGCTTTGCCAACGCCATGCATCTTCACACATTTCAGTAATACCAAGTCCTGCTTCCCATCCTAGTTCTTCCTTAGCTTTTGCTGGGTCTGAATAGCAGGCTGCAATATCACCTGGACGACGTTCAACGATACGGTATGGAATTGGGCGCCCAACAGCTTTTTCCATATTTTGGATAATTTCAAGAACTGAGTAGCCTTTTCCAGTACCAAGGTTATACACATTGAGTCCAGAGCCTTTTTGAAGCTTCCTAAGGGCGGCAACGTGTCCTTTGGCTAAGTCAACTACGTGGATATAGTCACGAACACCTGTTCCATCTTCTGTATCGTAGTCATCTCCGAAGACTTGAACTTGTTCTAACTTACCAACTGCGACTTGTGTGACATATGGTAGAAGGTTGTTTGGAATACCATTTGGATTTTCTCCCAAATCTCCACTCTCATGAGCACCAATTGGGTTGAAGTAACGCAGTAAAACAACGTTCCACTCTGAATCTGCTTTATAGATATCTGTTAAGATTTCTTCCAGCATTAGTTTGGTACGACCATAAGGGTTGGTAGCTGAAAGTGGGAAATCTTCTAGGATTGGGACAGTATGAGGATCTCCGTACACTGTCGCTGAAGAACTGAAGATGATATTCTTGCAGTTATTTTCTTCCATTGCTTTCAAAAGGCTTACTGTACCAGCAATGTTGTTATCATAGTAGGCAAGTGGGATACGTGTTGACTCACCAACTGCCTTCAAACCTGCAAAATGGATGACTCCTGTAGGTTCTTCCTGTTTGAAAAATATCACGAAGCGTATCCGTATCTCGGATATCGGCTTCATAGAAAAGGAATCTCTACTCCGGTGATTCTTTCTACTACTTCTAGGCTTTTTACGGCTACTGTTGACTAAGTTATCTACGACAACAACTTGATGACCAGCTTGAACCAGTTCAATGACAGTGTGAGTTCCGATAAAAACCTGCTCCACCTGTTACCAAAAATCTTTTTCTTGCATCTTTTTTTCCTCAATTCTTGGATTATTTTTTTCATTTTACCATTTTTTTGATAGGGAAAGTCATTTACTTTCCTAACACTATCGTAAAAATCTAAGTAAAAAGATTTACTATTGTTTCTTTTTAATGTATCTTTCAGTCGGATAATCTGCTGGATTTAATACTCCACTTCTCCCTTGAACCATTTGAGCTAGATGATAACCGATAATAGGACCAGTCGTTAAGCCTGAAGAACCCTAGACCACTTGTCGCATAAACTCCTGTCAGACCTGGAACCTGTCCAAAGAATGGAGAAAATCACTGGTATAGGCTCGGATCCCAACACGCTCCCCAGCAGAAACTGCTTCTGCCAATACTGGATAGTTAGGCAAGTGCTGCTTCTACCATTTGATTAAGCAAATTTCTCATCGACCGTCAGGTCAAATCCCATATCATTTTTCATGGGTAGCACCCTAGGATAACTTTACCACCAGCAAAAAGGAATCAAATCCCATTCACCTTCAGGCATCACAACTGGAAAGTCAGCCATATCTTGGCTTACTTGATAGTCTCGCAGTTGTCCCTTTTGTGGACGGACATCTACCTGATAGCCTAGTGGTTCCAAAATTTGACTCAACCATGCTCCAGTCGCCAAAATTACATAATCGTATACACTATCGCCAATCTGGTAACCCAATGCTAAGGGTGTCAGACTGACCTTTTCGCTAACTACTTTAACTTGACTCGCTTCTAGTAGACGTGACACCAAGACTTGCCCATCCACTCGAGCTCCACCAGAGGCGTAGAGCAATTGCTCAAATCCCTGCAGACCTGGAAATAAATCATTGGCTGAATCTCGGACTAAAATGGCTAAGTCTCCTATCAAGGGAGATTCTTCTTTACGTTGTAAGGCTAGTTTATAGAGTTCTTCCAACTTAGATTCATCTTTTTTCAAGAGAAAGACTCCCGAGCGTTGATAAAAATCAACCTCCTGTCCAGACTCTTGTAAATCATTCAACAAATCGACATAGAAGTCTGCTCCCAAACGCGCCATCTTGTACCAAGCTTTATTGCGTCGTTTAGAAAACCAGGGACTGATAATACCAGCTGCTGCCTTTGTTGCCTGACCAATCCCATGATCATAGACAGTCACTTCCAAATCAACTTCCTTAGAAAGATAGTAGGCAGCCGTTGACCCTACAATTCCTGCCCCTACAATGGCAACTTTTTTCATACTTACACCTTCTAACTAGATGTGGTGGAATGGATTTGTGGACGCTTGACTTGCGATAACTTCTAGCGACCAAGCATTTTCTTTCTGCCATTCGTTCAAGAGCGCTGCTATTTTTTGAACAAAGTGAATTTCAATATAATGCCCAGGGTCCAGAGCTAACAGGCCATCTGATAGCATGTCCTGAGCAGTATGGTAATAAATATCACCAGTGATATAGACATGAGCTCCTTTAGCTAAAGCATCTTGATAGAAATGATTGACCACTTCCACCACAAATGGCAACTCTAGAAATTTCTTTTTTCAAATCACTCTCTTGATAATGGACCATCCGCAGACTATCAAGGGCAAAAGACTTCCTTAACATGATCTGCAAATTCTTTCAAAGGTTTGAGGTCTAATAGTGCCAATACGGCCCAATCCCACGTTCAGGACCTGTTTCTTGCAGAAAAGTTGTCTCTTCAATGCCTAATATCTGGCAGAACCAGTCATTGAGACCATTTTCTACAATATCAATATTAGTATGACTGACGTAGACGGCGATATCATGCTTGATGAGATTGATGTAAATCTGATTTTTGAGGACGACTAGCTACCAAGTCCTTGATTGGACGAAAGATAGGCGCGTGCTTAACGATAATCAAATCAACATCCCTTTTTCAATAGCTTCAGCGACTGTCTCTTCACGGATATCAAGAGCAACCATGACCTTTTGAATTTCCTTATCTAGGGTGCCAATTTGCAGACCACGACTATCACCTTCCATAGAAAATTCTTGTGGGCAATAGACTTCATAGCGTTTAATCACTTCACTTGCTTTCATGGAGGACCTCCTTAATTGCTTGAATTTTATCAATCAGAATCTGACGCTCCGCCAGATTTTTTTCTGGGATTTGATCGAGTGCATACTCTAGTTTCCCAGCTTCTTTTTGCCATTTTTCTACAAATACTGGATTAGCTTCTTGTGATAGGAAAGGCCCAAAACGAACTTCACTAGCTGATAGATTCATGGTCCCAGCTTTCAACAACTATGATTTCATAATATTTTCCTGCTTCCTCTAGGATACTCTCAGCAACAATCTGGAAACCGTGGGCTTGTAGCCAAACCCGCAACTCATCTTCGCGATTATTGGGTTGAAGAATCAAGCGATTCACACTAGATAGCTTGTCCAAACCTTCTTCCAAGATAGTAGCGATTAAGCGCCCCCCCATCCCTGCGATGGTAATAGTTGATACTTGGTCAGTTTCCTCAAAGGCTGCTAAGCCATTAGCTAATCTAACTTGAATTTTATCTACCAAGCCATGGGTTTCAACATTTTTTACGGCAGATTGATAGGGACCTACTACCACTTCACCAGCTATGGCACGTTCAATTTTTCCACTTTCTACCAACTCAATGGGTAGATAAGCGTGGTCACTCCCCACATCTAATAAAATAGCTCCTCGAGGAACAAAAGAAGCTACTATACTCAATCTTTTTGAAATCATCTTCTCTCACTTTCAACGTAACTTTTAACTCTTTATTATACCATATTTTTAAGCTTCAATCTTTAGCTAAAAAAAAGACCGCAATCAAAGGATTGCAGTCTTTGCATTATTTCTGAATTGATAACGATTTGAAAGAATAAAATCAAAATGATAAAAAGATAGCCATCATGGTCAGATAAACCGGGACAGTTTTAGCTGTTAAACTTGAAATTTCAAGAGTTTTTGAGTGGTTGGGAATAGAGCTGTCGCAACAAAACCTCCAACTGACCAAACGATTAAGAGTATTCGCCAGATATTGAATGGCAGACAAGCTCTGACTACTGACATAAAACCAATTGATGCTAGTAAATAATAGAGTAGGGTTCCTGTCTCGACTTCTGACCAGCCTTGGCTAGACCCAAAAATTTTCACAAATAAAACACTAAAGACTACCATAAGGGCACTTGGTAGCGCACGAAGCATAGATTTTTCTGAGAAATCTTTGCTCAACAGGTTTGATATTTGCGCTCAAAAGGTTAGCACAAATGGAGGGAAACCTTCTACAAACTGGTCAATCATAGTAATCTGAATCGGGATAAATGGGAAAATCAAAATCCATTCAGTTCGCCCCAACAGGGCACTGGCAATACAAATAATGGACAACAAGAAGGAATAGATAGTCTTAATCAAGAAAATCGGAGCTATGTGGGCAATGTTATTGACCACACGACGACCTTCGAAGAGAATCTCAGGAACATCATTGAAAGTCTGAGTTCAAAAGGACAAGATTGGCAATCTGACGAGTTGCTGGATCCCTTCAGCCATCACAATCGAACAGTCAGCCTCACGAAGGGCAAGAATATCATTAACACCATCTCCCGTCATAGCTGTTGTATGTCCTGCTTTTTTCAGAGTTTGAATGATTAATTTCTTTTGATAAGGGGACACTCGACCGAAAATCGCAGTCTCCTCAACTATAGCAATCAATTCTTCATCCGTAATTTTTGAACAGTCGACATAGCTCTCATAATCTGCAAAACCAGCTTTCTGAGCAATACTTGATACCGTGACAGGATTATCTCCAGAGATGATCTTGAGACCTACTTCTTGTGAACGGAGATAGTCTAGGGTTTCTGCTGCTCCCTCTCGAATAGGATCTAATATTTCAAGAAGGGCCAAGGCTTGAATATCAGATGGTTTCTGAGGTTTGGCATAGTCTAATTTTTCTTGACTAAGAGCCAAAACTAAGACCCGTGAACCACGTTCTAAGCCTGCTCTTGCTTCTTTCACTTCTTGGTCTAGCAACATTTCTGGAGCACCTAGAAAGACAGTTCCTAGTCCTTCCATCTCCATAGCACCCCACTTACGGTCACTTGAGAAAGGAATACTAGATAAGACAGTATAACTTTCTTGGCCTTGAAAACCTTGGCGAATTGCTTGGGCAGTTGGATTTTTATCCTGGCTGTTTGCCATATAGCTCGTTAATATGCTAGCAATAGCATTCTCATCATAAGTCTCTGTTAAAGGGATTAGAGAATCTACCTTCATTTTCCCTTGGGTAATGGTACCTGTCTTATCCAGACAGAGCATATCCACACGGGCCAAAGTTTCGACAGAATACATTTCTTGTACTAAAACTTTTTTAAGTCCTAGTTTGATAACAGCTGTCAAAAGAGAGGTGATGGTTAGGAGAGCAATTCCCTTTAGGCAACATCCCCAAAAAGAGCTGTAGATGTATTAACTACAGATGACTTTAGTGGTAACCCCTTTAAAATTAAGGCTTCTAGCAAAAGTGCCACACCAAAAGGAATAATAATTTTTCCGGTAAAACCGGCTAAACTATCTAGCGATTTCATAATCCGAGAATTGATTGGTTTAACCGTCTTGGCCTCTAACATAAGCTTGGCAGCATAATTATCTGCTCCAACATGATTGACCTTAGCAAGTACAGAACCACTGGCGAGAAAACTCCCTGATCAAAAGTACGGCCTCTACTTCCTTTTGGACCAAATCACTCTCACCAGTCAGCATAGCTTCATTGACTTCTGCAAAACCTTCTAGAACGATAGCGTCACTGGGAATCTGTTCACCAGCCGACAAGTAAATAATATCATCCAAAACGAGCTCTTCAGGATCCAGAGCTATTTCTTGGCCGTCCCGGATAGTTTTTACCTTTTCCTTGGTTAGGAGATTGAGCTTATCAACCATATGCTTGGCGCGGAGCTCCGTCACAATCCCAGAAAAGGCATTAAAGCAGATAACCGCAAAGAAAACCAGATTACTCCAAGCCTGTACAAAGGCTAGAGCAAGAGCAAGAGCAAAGTTCAAGGCATTAAAAAGAGTAAAGACATTTCGTTTGATAATTTGCCAAGTGCTGGTACTGGCTGAGGCTTTAAAATCATTAACCTGGCCTTGTGCTTGACGTTCCCTAACTTGAGATTGGGTTAATCCCATTAATTTATTTTTTTTCATAAATTCTATCATATCATTTTTTCAAGAATTATTCTATTTTATCCCCAATACCCAATCTCCTCCTCATAAAAATGTTTGCCTGTCTAGCCCTGATAAGGTATAATAATAGAAAGCAAACTGAAGGAGACATCATGTTTTATACTTATCTACGTGGGCTGGTTATATTGATTCTCTGGTCAATCAACGGTAACGCCCATTATCACAATACTGATAAAATCCCTAACCAAGATGAAAACTATATTCTAGTAGCTCCTCATCGTACTTGGTGGGACCCTGTCTACATGGCCTTTGCAACCAAACCCAAACAGTTCATTTTTATGGCTAAAAAGGAGCTATTTTCAAATCGTATCTTTGGCTGGTGGATTCGTATGTGTGGTGCTTTTCCTATCGATAGGGAAAATCCCAGTGCTTCAGCTATCAAATATCCAATCAACGTCCTCAAAAAAAGCGATCGCTCTCTCATTATGTTCCCAAGCGGTAGTCGTCATTCTAATGATGTCAAAGGTGGGGTAGCTCTGATTGCTAAAATGGCCAAGGTCCGTATCATGCCTGTCACTTATACTGGTCCTATGACTTTAAAAGGCCTTATCAGTCGAGAACGTGTTGATATGAACTTTGGAAATCCTATTGATATCTCTGATATAAAGAAAATGAATGATGAAGGGATTGAAATAGTAGCAGACCGTATCCAGTCAGAATTTCAACGTTTGGACGAAGAAACTAAGCAATGGCATACCGATACAAAACCAAATCCTCTCTGGTGGTTTATCCGTATCCCTGCCCTTATCCTAGCTATTATCATTGGTATCCTTACCATTATTTTTAGCTTTATCGCAAGCTTCGTTTGGAATCCAGATAAAAAACGTGAAAAACTTCAACAGAATTAAAAGAGCTCAAGGTATCAACCTTGAGTTTTCTATTTTAGCTCTCGCATGATTTTTAAAACCTGTATCTTATTGACAAAATTATCTATCTATTGTATACTTTTTAGGTAAGCTGATTTAGCTCAGTAGGCAGAGCGCATCCATGGTAAGGATGAGGTCGCCGGTTCGATCCCGGCAATTAGCATCATCTATCCGTCCCGTTATCAAGGGGCGGATTTTTCTTGACATTTTCTTGACCTTATAGTAGAAATAGTCTCTGCGATGAGTCGATAAGTAGCGATAGCTACTATTGAGCATAAGGAGGTCATAACGCAGGAGCGGACCTTGAGAAATTGTGTGAACCGATTTCTCACATGGAGATGCCTCTCAGGCTTTCTGGTTTTACCAGAAAGTTTTTTTATTGTCTTAAAATCTCCTTCAATCAACCATTGAGCTAACAAGGATTCTTAATAAAAAAAACCTATCACATCAAGTGATAGATTTTTTACTTTTAGATTAACGTACTGTACGGATACGCATTGTGTTTGTACGAACAGCTTCACCAAGAGGCACACCTGCAACAATAATCATATCATCACCAGATTGAACCAAACCTTGTTCAACAGCAATTTTCTCAGCAAGATCAAACATGTCGTCAGTGTTTGATGGACGGTCAGTAGTTACAGGAATAACACCCCAGTTCAACATCAATCCACGTTGTGTCAATTCGTCAAATGTGATAGCTAAGATATCAGCGTCAGGACGATATTTAGAAATCAAACGAGCTGTGTGACCTGTCTTAGTAATGGTTACAATCAATTTGATGTTCATTGAACTTGTTGCATCTTTAACAGCTGATGCCATAACTTCTGTCTTAGAGTTACGTTTAAATGAATGTGAATCTAAACGACCATACTCTTTAAGAAGAGCTTGAGCATTCTTGTCAATGGTAGCCATTGTTGTTACAGACTCAAGTGGGTATTTACCATTTGCAGACTCACCTGAAAGCATTGTAGCGTCAGTTCCGTCAATAACAGCGTTAAATACGTCTGATACTTCTGAACGAGTTGCACGTGGTTTTTCAGTCATTGTTTCAAGCATGTTGGTTGCAGTGATAACCACTTTACCAGCAGCATTCACTTTAGTGATGATTATTTTTTGGTAAACTGGAACCATTTCGAATGGTACTTCGATACCCATGTCACCACGAGCGATCATGATACCATCAGCAGCTTCAATGATTTCGTCCAAGTTATCGATACCTTGTTGGTTTTCAATTTTAGCGAACAATTGAACGTGACCGTTACCAGTTTCTTCACAGATAGCACGAACTTCATTTACGTCTTTTGCAGTACGTACGAATGAAATCGCGATGAAGTTGATACCTTGCTCAAGACCAAAGCGGATATCAGCATTATCACGTTCAGCAAGTGCTGGGAAAGGAATTTTAGTGTTTGGGATGTTCACACCTTTCTGCTTAGCAATAATACCGTCATTTTCAACAACTACTTCAAATTCACGAGTTTCATCGTCTTTAGCGAAAATACGAAGACCCAATTTACCATCGTCAACTAAGACTTGATGACCAACTTCAACATCATCGTAGATATCAAGACCACCAGCAACGTTCAAAGCAATCACTTCACGAGTTGATTTGATTCCTTGTTTAGTAGCAACACGGATCTTTTCACCAGTCTTGTATGAGTACTCTTTAGCATCGCCTTCGAACAATTCCGTACGGATTTCTGGACCTTTTAGTATCAAGAAGGAAACCAACTTTTTTACCTGCAAGTTTTTCTGCGAGTTTAACAGTTGCCATACGGTCACCTTGTTCTTGGTGGTCACCGTGTGAGAAGTTGAAACGGAAAGTGTTTGCTCCAGCTTCGATCAATTGAGCAATGTTTTGTGCTGATGCTTCAACATCTAATTTTTCACCCCAGTATCCATCATCACCAAATTTTTTACCACCACGGATTTCTACCGCAGGACCTAAGGTTGCAACGATTTTTACACGTTTGTTCATGATTTTGTGACTCCTTTATATAATTCGACCTTTTATGGTCATTTTACCAGATTAGTTAAAGTTGATTATGACAAGCTCTTGTTCAAGCCAGATAGTTCAACATCAGCTTTATGAGGGTTATTAACAACAATCTTACCGTCTGATGTCAAGCTGAACAAAGCACCTTCTTCTGCTGTTCCAAGAATTGGATTTTCAACCATTTTCTCGTTACGAATACCGACAGCAACACCACCGATTCCTTGTTTAAGGAGTTTAACAGCGTGTCCGCCCATACGAGATGCCAATACACGGTCACGAGCAGTTGGTGAACCACCACGTTGGATGTGACCAAGTTCTGTGACACGAAGGTCACTTGTATCGCCAGCTTCTTTTAGTTTTTGACCAAATTCAGCTGCTGACATGACACCTTCTGCTAAAACAATAATGTTGTGTTTTTTACCGTGTTCATATCCAGCTTTGATGCTTGCTACGATATCTTCAAATTTGAAGTCTTCTTCAGGGATGATGATTTCGTCAGCACCTGTTGCAATACCTGCCCAAAGAGCGATATCACCTGCGTTACGTCCCATTACTTCAACAACGAAAGTACGACGGTGACTTGATGATGTATCACGAATCTTATCGATTGCATCCATTGCAGTTGTTACTGCAGTGTCAAATCCGATTGTAAAGTCAGTACCTACGATATCGTTATCGATTGTTCCAGGAAGTCCAATAGCAGGGAATCCATGCTCAGTCAGGCGCATAGCTCCATGGTAAGAACCGTCTCCACCAATAACAACAACACCTTCAATTCCGTGTTTCTTCAACTGCTCGATACCTTTAAGTTGACCTTCAAGTTGTGCAAACTCAGGATAACGAGCTGAGTGTAAGAAAGTACCACCACGTGAAATGATATCTCCAACTGAAGCAGCCGTAAGTGGATAAATTTTACCAGCAACCATACCAGCGTATCCATCATAAATACCAAATACTTCCATGCCTTCTGAGATTGCTTGACGAACTACCGCACGGATGGCAGCATTCATTCCTGGGGCATCTCCCCCGCTTGTTAAAACAGCAATACGTTTCATCTAGTTTTTGCTCCTTTTTTCTTTTAACATTCTTTCTGATTATATCATAATTAGAATGAAAATTCTCTTATTTTCCGTAATTTTTAGCGATAAATCGTTTTCATAACAATCTCTTTCAAAGATTCCTGTAAAGCTAAGTCTTTAGTAACAGAATAGCCTGAAGCTAAAATAGTTTGTTGTTCTTTTTGGTAGCGAATTACAACAGGAATCTTCCCTTTATATTGATTTAAGATTTCGTAAATCTCTTGATCATGATCATGGTTCTCTACCTGAATCCAGAAGCGTTCACTTACCGCTTCTTTCAAATCGTTTAAAATTAACTGGAGACGACCGTCTCTTTCTTGAACCTTCCCGTTTATATAATAAAATTTTCCTTCATGTAAATCGTCTTTCAGTTGACGATATTGATTTGCAAATACAGTGACTTCAATTTTGGTCTTACTATCACTAACTTTTAGGAAGGCCATATTTTCTCCATTTTTGGTACGAATCACACGAATGGACTGTATCTCAACCAAGACCGTAGTTACCTGTCCTTCGGACAACTCAGTCAAGCTGGTAATTGGATACAAGGCATTCTTGGCTAAAACTAAAAGAGGATGCTGGCTGATCCCTACTCCGAGCCATTCTTGTTCTTTCTGGAACTTTTTCAGCTTCTGTGTAGTCTTCCGTCTGTATCCAGCTGTAACTGCTATCTGCAAATAGACTACCTAATTCCTCTACAAAGACAAATAAAGTTGGTAAGTTGTCGAGTATTTTTTTTCGATTTTTCTCAAAACTATCAAAGAGACCAATCTCAACTAGAGGGGTTAAAAGACTTAATTTTTGATAGTTTTGGGGTAAGCGGGTAATGAAATCTTCTACATTTTTAAATGGACGATTGTCCAAAATCCAGTAAGCAAAATCACGAGGTATTCCTTTGATAGTCTTTAAACCTAAGTGGATGGTCGTATCTGCCAACTTATCCTGATATGGCACTGTATTGATAGATAACGGAGCAATCTTAAAGCCCATTTCAAGTGCATCAACAATGTAGTCATTACTTGAATAGTTTAGCATAACTTGATAAAAGACAGCGGGATAATGGGTCTTGAAATATGCCAGTTGAAAAGCCAAAGCAGCATAGGCATAGGCATGGGAACGGTTAAAACCATAACCCGCAAATTTTTCCATTACGGCAAAAACTTCTTGAGCCTGTTTTTGTCCATGCCCTTTTTCGAGGGCCCCCTGAATAAAACTCTCCTCCATCCGATGCATCTCAGCCGCATTCTTTTTCCCCATAGCACGACGTAACATATCGGCTTTCCCGAGGCTAAAACCAGCATAGCGTTGAGCTACTTGCATCACCTGCTCTTGGTAGAGCATAATACCATAAGTCGGAGCTAAGATATCTTCTAGCACAGGGTCCAGAACTGTAACTTTTTCTTTGCCGTGTTTTCTGGTCACAAAGTTATCGATATAGTCACTCGCACCTGGTCGGTTCAAGGAAGTCGTCGCCACTACTTCTTCAAAGTTTTGTGGCTTCACTCGTTTCAATAAGCGTATAGCTCCAGGTTGCTCAAACTGAAAGATTCCCTTGGTCTTACCAGCTGCAAAGAGTGCTAAGGTTGCCTTATCTTCAAGATCAATATCCTCAATTCTTAGTGAAATACCTTGAGTTTCATATAAGAGCTCCTGCATTTTTTGAGCGAATGTTAAGTTTCGTAGGCCCAAGAAATCCATCTTGAGCAAGCCATTTCCTTCAACTCCATGCGCATCATATTGAGTAATCAGCATATCCTCTCCATACTTAAGAGGAATGTAGTCTGTTAGATTTTTGTCACTAATAACGACTCCAGCAGCATGGATGGAAGTCTGTCGTGGATAGCCTTCAATCTTTTTGGCAATAGAGAAAGCCTTTTGGTACTCAATCTTACTCTGAATGAGTTGTCTAAAACCTAGATTGCCTTCATAAGCTGTCGTAAGAGTATCTTTAGAGCCTATTTTTTTCGTAATGGCCGTCAATTCATATTCAGGGACACCGTACCGTTTAAAAATATCTCGGATGGCCTGCTTGGCTCCAAAGGTCGAGTAAGTGACAATCTGCGCAGCATGGATACTACCATAACGGTCACGAACATAACGAATAAACTCAGGACGATAGATATCTGGGATATCAATATCAATATCTGGCATGGTGTAACGTTCACGATTCAAGAAACGCTCAAAGATAAGATTTTTAGCTACAGGATCAATTCCAGTGATATCTAAGGCATAGGCCACTAGACTTCCAACTGCGGATCCGCGTCCCATCCCCATATAATAACCTTGAGAACGACCAAAACGTAAGAGGTCCCAGACAACCAAGAAATAGTCATCGAATCCCATATCATGAATCACTGATAACTCTTCTTCTAAACGAGCCTGATAAACCTGATTCCATAATCCTTTCTGTTCCAATCCCTGAATCGCTCTTCCCCGAAGTTCTTCAACAGCAGGTCTCTCTGGATTAAAACGTGGAAGCTTGAGACTACTATCAATCTCGTAGGAAATTTCCTTAATCAATCTTGCAAGGTTATCCAGTGCAATTGGAAACTTCTCTAGAAAAATCTGTTCAAGACGGTCAGCCGGTAAAAATAAGCCCTGTTGAGATTGAACATCAACCTCTCTCAAAGTCACGTTCTCTTTAATCGATTTAAGCATCTGTAGAACTTCTAAATCCTCAGACTCGAAAGAGTTAACACGATAAAGAGGGAGAATGGGGTGAGAAAAATTCGACTGAGCTGTATCTGGATACACTCCGGTATAGTAGTCATGTCCCAAATCCAAATTTACTATTTCCTGAAAGTAGGGAACAATGATGCAAATATCTTCAAGGTAGGAAGAGAAATCAGCCCATTCTTTTTTACCTGTCATCTTCAGAGATGATATCTTCATAAGGTTTCGATAACCATGGTTTGACAGGGCTAGAAAACGTAGATTGAACACATATTCTTTATGATGAACTGTCATTTCAAGACCTAGGAGTGGTTGAATACCTTGTTTTTGACATTCTGTAATAAAGCAATAAGCTCCATAAAGATTATCAACATCCATCATCCCAAGTGATGAATAACCATAATCTTTTCCTAAAGCAACATACTTTTCAATAGAAACCATACTTTCCATAAAACTATAGACTGTTTTTGTATCTAGTTGAGCAATCACTCTTTACCACCTCCCTTAATCTCTTTATATTATACCATTTTAGAAAATAGAAACACAATTTCTTTACAATGACCAAGATAAAAACCACAGCCAGTGAAAAGCTGTGGTTTTAAAATTTCTTCTAAACAAGTCTAAAACAGTTGCTCGTCTCAAGCTTCCTCAACTTATTTATCCCTATCTTTCGTTAAAAATATCCCAATTAGAACTAGAACTAGTGAGAGAAAAGGAAAGACCCTAAAAATCTGCCAATCCGGATCGAATGCTAAGAGCCCGGAAAGCAAATAAAATCCTGCACTCGTATACAAGACAGTTTTACTTACTTTATTTATTCCTACCCCGGTTAAGACAGTTGCTATAGCGTAAGCAATTAAATTAGGACCTAGAAAAATCAAGAATACAATTCCCCATGGAGCAGTAAATAAAGCAAGAGTTATAAATAGAAGAATATAGGTAAGTGCCAAATAAAATGAGAAAGATAGAAGAGTCGAAGGTTTCTTGACTGCTTTTGGACCATTCTTCATATCTTCCACTGAATTATTTTCTACAATTAGTTTATCTTCTTTGTTTAGCTCTACATTTGGATTTTGGTCTGACATTTTTTCTCCCACTAATTTGTTAAGTTATTTTTATTATATCCCAATTTGTCACATTAAGCTAGACAGAAAAAGCCATCTATGTTAACCTCAGATAAACTACAACATTTATCTGGAAGTAACTAACATAAATGACCTACACTACTCCTTATCAAGTTTTTCTGAGTCAGGTGAGATTGCCTAGCTCAATTTGAAAATGAGGAGTTTTTCTTATTTTTCACGGATTACTTCTACCTTGTATCCATCTGGATCTTTAACAAAGTAATAGTTAGGTTGAGTTCCTGGAAGTCCATTTGGATTCGTTACTTCATAGCCTTTATCACTGTGTTCTTTGTGAAGAGCCTCAAGGTCAGGTGTACTTAACGCGATGTGCGCAAAACCGTCACCCACAACATAAGGACCGTGATCGTAGTTATAAGTCAACTCTAATTCATAATCATCATCATCAAGACCTAGATAAACAATGGTAAATGCATGTTCTGGAAAGTCTCTACGACGTAATTCCTTAAATCCAAACGCGTCTTGATAAAAAGCAATTGATTTTTCAAGATTTTCTACCCGCAAGCAAGTGTGTAGCATTTTAGAAGCCATTTTTTTCTCCTTTGTTTAAAAAAGACTGGGACAAATTTGCACCAGTCTTATGAATAATTATTTACCAAGTTTTGCTTTAGCTGCATCTGCAAGAGCTGTGAAAGCTGCTGCATCGCTAACAGCCAAGTCAGCAAGCATTTTACGGTTAACTTCGATCTCAGCCAATTTCAAACCATGCATCAATTGTGAGTATGAAAGTCCGTTCATACGAGCTGCCGCATTGATACGTGTGATCCACAATTTACGGAAGTCACGTTTCTTTTGACGACGGTCACGGTATGCATAGTAGTAAGAGTTCATTACTTGTTCTTTTGCAGTACGGAACAAGATATGTTTAGCTCCATAGTAACCTTTTGCTAATTTTAAAATACGTTTACGACGTTTGCGTGATACAACGCCACCTTTAACACGTGCCATGTTTTATTTCCTCCAAATATTTCCTAGAATTATTTACTTACAAATACGCGATTATTTCAAGCGAGTAAGCATTGCTTTGATACGTTTGAAATCTCCTGAATGCACCATAGATGCTTTACGAAGATGACGACGTTGTTTTTTAGTTTTTCCGTGGAAACGGTGAGATGTATAAGCACGGAAACGTTTAAGTCCACCAGAACCTGTACGTTTGAAACGTTTAGCTGATGCGCGGTGTGTTTTTTGTTTTGGCATGATTTTTTTCTCCTTTATTTAACTTTCTGACAATTATTTTTTGTCAGTTGCTGGGGCCAATTGCATGAACATTTGGCGTCCATCCATTTTAGCACGTTGTTCAATGATAGCAATATCTTGAGTTGCTTCAGCGAAGTCGGCTAAAACTTTTGCACCAATCTCTTTATGGGTGATCATACGTCCCTTAAAGCGAATAGATACCTTCACTTTATTCCCTTTTTCAAGGAATTTGCGAGCATTGCGAAGTTTCGTTTCGAAATCACCCTTGTCGATAACTGGGCTCAAACGAACTTCTTTCACGGTCACAACGCTTTGTTTTTTGCGTTGTTCTTTTTGTTTCTTCTGGTACTCAAATTTGAACTTGCCGTAGTCCATAATTTTTGCAACAGGAGGTTTAGCTTGAGGTTGAATGAGAACCAAGTCCACATTAGCTTCGTCCGCAAGTGCTTGCGCTTCGCTTAGTGGTTTGATACCCAATTGCTCACCTTCAAGACCGATTAAGCGAACTTCACGTACACGAATTTCATCATTGATGAATAAGTCTTGCTTTGCTATGGTTTTCACCTCTTTTTTTATTTTAGAGAAAAACAAGAGCGGACTTGCTAACGCAAATCCGCTCTACATGATTATAGTTCATTTCTGAAACTTGATCTGTAGGGGCCAGACAACGTTAGTCGCAAGGCGAGAAGTTCTCACTTCTGCTTTTCTCATCCCTAATATGATACCAAGTTTTCGTCTTCCTGTCAAGAGTAAAATTGTTTTTTTCTTAACTTTTGATTATTGATGTTGCGAGTAGTAAATTCCATGTGGCTTCAAACGAGTATTCAACAGCTCTGATACAGTCACGAAACTGTAGCCTTGTTCCTGTAAATACTCAATTACTTTTGGTAGCGAATTAACTGATGGCTGATGAATATCATGCATGAGGATGATAGCTCCATCACTCGTTTGATGTTGGATTTCTGTCAGAATAGCTGCTTCATTTTTACTCTTCCAGTCCAAACTATCAACATCCCACATGATAAAGCGCAAGTCAAGGCTATTGCGAATATCATCTGAGATTGCACCGTATGGTGGACGCATCAATTTAGAGCTTTTTCCAAGAACTTTTGTAATAGCGTCTTCGGTATCTGTGAGCTGTTTCTTAGCATCTTCCAATGACAGTTTCGTTAAAATTGGGTGATTCCAACTATGATTTCCAACTTCATGACCTTCAGACTGCATACGTTTGAGAATTGCTTCATTTCCAGCGATGTTTTTGCCTTGGACAAAGAAAGTTGCTTTAATCTTGTATTTAGCCAAGATATCCAATGCCTGTGGTGTTGTATTTCCGTCCGGTCCATCATCAAAGGTAAGAGCTACTACTTTTTTATTTTTCTCAGCCTGAGCCTTCTTATAAAGTTCTTCATCCTTTTCAGTTAAATAGGACGATTGGATAACATCAAAGAAGTCTGAAATTGGCAAAGCTATTTCTTCTAAACCCTGTGTTTGTTTTAGCGGAAAAACAATCAGTTGGCTATCCTTGTAGTCAAATTTCCAGCTTGATAAGTCCGTAGCAGAATAATCTGCGATAAGCTGATCAATTGATGCTTGCTCTCGTTTACTATCTGTAAGGTTAGATTTGATTTCTTCAAGGAGCGTTTCTTTTTCCCTTGCTAGCATCTGGAAAAGACCTGATCCAAGGTAAAAAAATACTTCCATCTTCTTTGAGATAAAACTTGTCTAGCGTAGTATTTTTCCAATTCAACAAGGTTAGAGTTAGTCAAATCATAGACTTGTTTTTTTGACACTTCTATTTTTCTACACCCTTGAAGGACGTTTCTCCTTTTTTTCAGAGTAATAAAAAAATCAGATGTTCTTTCCCTTCTACCTTGTCAGTAACATCTTTGAGAATAGCATCTCTTACAGAAGTGATGACATTTTCCCCAGCCATGGGGTAATATGCGATAATCTCTGTTTTATCTTTACGGAAATGGTTTTTCTGACTTCCTTGGGAGAAGGCATCTTCTTTTTCTTTTTTAAGAGCTTCTATTTTTTCCTCAAAAACTTTTTTATTTATTACCTTATAAGTTATGATGCCTTGCAAAGCCACCATTGTAAAAAAAAGCAAAGCCACTATTATCCATAAATTTCTTTGCTTCTTGTCTTCAACTGTTTTACGTCTTTTTCTATTTCTTGTCATAGTCATATCATATCAAATATAAACTATAATTTCAATGAATAATTGAGGAATCATTTCTTAAATAGGTAAAGAAAAGTAAAAACCCTAGAAGTATCTAGGGTTTTCATCTTATTAAAAACGAATCATTTCTCTTGTTTTTTCATAAGATGTGACAAAACGATCAGTCACACCAGGCTCAGCCAATTCTAAAGCTTGAGATATTTTCTCGAAAGAAGCTTGATAGTCATAGGCTGTTTCAAAAATGTTTAACGCTTCATGGAAAGCTTCTTGGATACGATCATCAAATGATCTGTAACGGTTAGAATATTGAAGCAATTGCTCAGTTAAAGTCGCATTCTGTACAATATTGTATGTTTCAGTTTCTAAAAGATCCATATCGCTTGAAGCAATTTCTAAAATACGATTCACAGATTCAATATTTACTTTAGTTTGCTCCAATTCTGCGATTAAATCTTCCGTACTATGACTTGCGTCAAAGAAGAGTTTTAAGAATTTGTGGAATTCCTGGAAGATTTCTCTTCTCCATGTATCGCTTAATGGTATGCAATCGATTCACATAGACATTCGCTTTTTGGCGAGCATTGACATCGTCTTTTTCAATCTGAACTAAACGTTCGCTAACACCAATTTGATCATCTTCAATATCCTTCAAAGCAGACTGAAGACTCTCCAAACGTTCCTGTAAAATAGAGTATGGTTCTGATATTTCAGTTTGATCACTTGTCAACTCTTGAATGGTTGTATTCAAAGCAGCAATGTCTGCTTGAAGACGACGAACACGATTAACATCACTTTCCGAAATCAAGTATGTCTTACCGAGACGTTCCATGTCTTTGACCAAAACCTGATTATTCTCTTTCATATGTTTGAGGTAACTTGGAAGAGTTGCCATTAATTTTTCAAAAGCTTTTTCAGAAGCAATTTCACGTGTGAAAATATCGTAGAGAGCATTAATTTCTTCTTGGATTTGTTCATTTTCATACTCTGCATTATCCAATTCTAGTGTACGAATGTTCTCTTGATTCTTTTTCAAACTCTCATACAAAAGCTGTAGTCTAGATTCAATATCTGTCTCCACAAAATGATAATTGGCATCCAAAAGTTTACGGTAACCTGCTTCTAAATCTTCCAATTGATCTGGTAATTCAGTAGTAAGTTTAGTCACAATAGCTGGAATTCTTTCCACAATATGCGTCAACGCAAGAATATGGTTTTCAGTCTCATCCAAAATACCTGCCGCTTCAACTGGATCTCCTGATGAATTCAAAGTTACAAATTGTGAGAATTCAGATTGAATATGTTCTAGTTGCTTCTCTATCTCAGGTAAGGATTGACCAAATAGTTCAGAATTCTCTGCAACAGTATGTTGTAGTTTTTCAAATAAGTCTAGGGCATGGAGAACACGGCCACTATTTTTTGATTCTTGTTTTTCTAAGTCAGCCAAGGCATTTCGAATCTCTGCAATATCTTCTTCAACGAGCCCAATCTGACTTTCAATTTGATCAATTTGATGTTGGGCTTTCAAGAAACGGAAAGTGTTATTGTAACCCTCAGCTTCAAAGAGATTATTTTCAATATCTGCAAAAGAATTAAGGGATAAATCTACCCATTTTTGATTCCATTCACGAAAGGCCACTTGACTTTGACCAATCAAGTGCATATTTTTAACAGCTTCAACCTCATCATTAACAGGAAGGTTGTATAGTTCTTCTTTTCTTTGCTCTAAAACTTCAAGTCTGTTTCCATTGCGTTTGCGCAGGAAAACCGCCATTACATAAGCAATAATTAGCAGGGCAGCAACTGCTATCAAAGCAATAATCAATTGATTATTAGACATATCAAACTCCTTTTATACTTGACACAATTGTCATGATTATATCATATTTTTTTAATACTGGAAACTACTTTCCACAACTTTATACATCTAGATTACTGTAGACAGCATTTTCCTCAATGAACTCACGACGTGGTTCTACACGATCACCCATCAACATATCGAAGATTTTATCTGCTTCTGCTGCATCATCTACTGAAACTCGGGCCATGAGACGATGTTCTGGATTCATAGTCGTTTCCCATAGCTGATGATCATCCATCTCTCCAAGACCTTTATAGCGCTGAATAGTTGGTTTTGAGCGACCCTCACTGTAGCGAGCCAATGCTTCTTGTAGTTGTTTTTCTTGATCAGCTCCAGGTTGGATGTATTCTTTAATCTCGCTACCAACTTTCACACCATAAATAGGTGGTTGAGCGATATAAACATAACCTGCCTCTAGAACGGGTTTCATATAGCGATAAATCAGAGTTAACAATAGTGTCCGAATGTGAGCACCATCGACGTCGGCATCAGTCATAATTACTAGTTTTTGGTAACGGGCCTTGCTGACATCAAATTCTGCTCCAAATCCTGTTCCCATAGCTGTAAATAAGCTACGGATTTCTTCGTTAGCCAGAATTTTCTCCATGCTAGCCTTCTCTACGTTCAAGATTTTACCACGAATCGGTAAGATAGCTTGGAATTCACGGTCACGTCCTGATTTTGCAGAACCTCCCGCTGAGTCTCCTTCGACAATAAACAACTCAGTTTCAGCTGGATTGTTCGAAGAACAGTCTGCCAATTTACCAGGTAGATTAGAGATTTCTAAACCTGATTTCTTACGAGTTACTTCTCGTGCTCGTTTGGCTGCTACACGAGCCTTAGCTGCCAAGATTCCCTTTTCTACAATCCGTTTAGCAATTTGAGGATTCTCCATTAAAAAGTCTGAGAAAGCTTCACTGAAAAGGCGATTTGTGATCTTAACGACTTCACTGTTCCCAAGCTTGGTCTTGGTCTGCCCTTCAAACTGTGGATTTGGATGTTTAACAGAGATAACGGCTGTCAAACCTTCACGAACATCCTCACCAGTTAGATTATCCTCGTTATCTTTAAGGAGTTTGTTTTTACGAGCATAATCATTGATCACACGAGTTAGGGCTGTCCGGAAACCTTGTTCATGGGTTCCACCTTCATGGGTATGAATATTGTTAGCAAAACTCATGACATTTCATGGTAGCCAGTAGTATATTGCATGGCAACTTCTACAGTGATGTCATCCATTTCTCCGTCTGTGTAGATTGGATTTTCAAAAATAACATCCTTATTCTCGTTGATGTACTCAACATAACTAGCAATTCCACCCTCGTAATGGTAATGTTTAGATTGCTCTTGACCATCACGTTTGTCTGTGATAGAAATTTGAAGACCACGATTGAGGAAGGCAAGTTCCTGCACTCGTTTATTTAGTCTATCAAAGTCAAACTCAGTCGTTTCTGTGAAAATCTCTGGATCTGGAGTGAAGTGAACAGTTGTTCCTGTGCGGTCAGTATCTCCAACAACCTCAAGGTCAGCTACAACATGACCACGACGGTATTCTTGGTAATGGATTTTCCCGTTCTTATGAACATGGACATCCAATTGAGTTGAAAGGGCATTTACAACTGAAGAGCCTACTCCGTGCAATCCACCTGAAACCTTGTAACCGCCACCGCCGAATTTCCCTCCGGCGTGAAGGACGGTAAAGACAGTCTCTACAGCAGGGCGACCAGTTTTTTCTTGGATATCAACTGGAATCCCACGACCATCATCGACAACTGTGATTGAATTGTCTGGTTCGATAAAGACTTCAATATGGCTAGCAAATCCCGCCAAAGCTTCATCGATGGAATTATCGACAATTTCCCAAACCAGGTGGTGAAGGCCTTCTTTGGCAGTCGATCCAATATACATCCCTGGACGCATACGGACGGCTTCTAGACCTTCTAAAACTTGAATTTGACTGGCATCATAATCTTGTGCCTGTTGGTTTTTAATTTCTTCTGTCATTTTTTTCCTTTTTCTTACAATTCTAATACTTGTTTCAATGTCACGACATCTTTGAACAGATGGGTATCTAGGCCTGCAGCTTGTCCTGCTTCCACATCTATCGACCTATCACCAATCACGATTCCAGAGTTGATGTGATAGTTGTCTTTTAGATAGATCAGGGATTCTGGGTTTGGCTTTCTCTTGAAGCCTGAACTTGCCGTAATGACTTGAGTAAAGTATACGGCAATTCCTGTTTTTTCAAGAATCTCTATCACCTGATTATTTCTATGAGAAACTAAAAAGTTACGACCACCCTTATTTGAAATTTTTCCAGTAAGGCAGGGATGCCTTCAAATAAGACTGGGTGTTGAAGTTCAAGAGCTTCATTCTCTTTATACCTTTCAAGGAAATGTTCGATGTCTGGTGCAAATTTCTCGACTGCAAACTCTGTTGAAACCTTTAGAGCTTCATAGACACTATCATGTTCTTGAATAATCCCGAATTCTTTCAACGTTGCTACAAAAGCGCCTGTAGAAATTTCGTAATTATCCAAAAGAGTGCCACCTAAATCCCAGATGTAATCGTGATATTTCATACCCTTCATTATAGCATTTTTTTAAGAAAAAAGCGATGTTTACCTTATTTTTGCCCATAAAAAAGAGAAGAATCTTGTTATTCACTTAAGATTCTTCTCAAATCATTTATTATTTTTCAAAAAGGCCTTGATAGAGCATGGCTTCTCGTAAACTTTTAGCGTCACCACCTAACTTGTCAACCAGCTCATAAGCAAAGGCCAAAGCTGTAGCGGGACCACGACTAGTAATGATGTTGCCATCTACTACAACTGCTTCCTTGTGATAGTTCCCGTCAAGAATTTGTTCTTGGACACCATCGTAACAAGTGAAGTCTTTACCATCTAAAAGACCTGCTTGGTTAAGGACAATTGGTGCGGCACAGATAGCAGCCAATCTCTTACCTTGCTCATTAAAGCGTTGCAATTCTGCAATTAAAAGGTCATTGTCTCGAAGATTAGCTGACCCTGGCATCCCTCCAGGAAGGACAATCACATCATAGTCCGATAAATCTCCATCGAAAACTTTATCTGCAACTACTTGGATTGCATGTGAACCTGTCACCTTTTCAGCAAAACCAACCATATCACAGCTAATACTTGCTCGACGTAAAACATCCACTACTGTTAAGGCTTCGATTTCCTCAAAACCATCTGCTAACATAAGTGCTACTTGAGTCATTTTTTGTCCTCCTTATTTTACTTTTTTTAAGACAACTTTTTTACGTTTAGACCTTGTGTGCCCACTCTTCTCATCAGCTAAATGTGTTTGGTAACTCATGGACAAGAGCAATCCAACACCAATCAAATTACTGATAATAGCTGAGCCCCCTTGAGAAATAAAAGGTAGGGGAATCCCTGTAAGTGGAAGGAGACCCGTCACCGCACCAATATTTTCAAAAATATGGAAGAGTAGCATCATGATAAAACCTGTAGAAATATAGGTGTAAAATTGATTGTTTGATTTGAGAGTGATTTTAAGCATGCGATAAATTAACAGCAAATAGAGAGCAACCACGGCCACAGAACCGATAAAGCCAAAATCCTCTGCAATGACCGTGAAAATCATATCACTTTCTCGAACTGGAATGAGGAGATTTGATACATTAAATCCTTGACCAAACAAACCACCACTACCAATAGCAATTTGCCCTTGAGCCTGCTGATAGGTCGTTGTCTGAGCATAATCAAAAGGATTGAGCCAGGCCAAGATACGATTGATCTGATAGGTCGGCATACCTAAATTATGTAGAAATGCTCGTCCATCTTTGGTGATGAAAATTGCCAAAAATCCAGCAATTGCTGAAGAGGCTGCTACGAAAATAGGAACGATAATCTTCCAAGATACTCCTGATAGCAAAACTAATCCAGCAAAAATAGCAATAAATACTAAGGCTGTTCCCCAGGTCGCTTTGTAAAGCTAGTAAGACCAATACGGGAATTGTAAAAGAGAGTCATCCACATAATCAAGAGAAAGTCTAAACCTATGGTTCGTTCTTTTTGCTTTGTGTTTAGTTGTAAAAGTAACAATAACATAGGCCAACATTAAAATATAAGATATCTTCATAAATTCAGATGGTTGAAAGAGCGTAACTCCGCCGATAGATACCCAGTTTTTTTAGCTCCCGTTACCGCAACCAAGCTAGGGTTATAGAAAAACTAGAGGTAAAACCATCAAAAATCAAACCAAGGGCATAGAGATAAGGGGTGGATTGCCATAAAAAAATTTTTGTATTAAAGAACATGACGACAAAACTGATGACAATTCCTAGAGCTATCCATGCTAATTGCTGTCCTAAAATGGACCAGACATTATGAGGGTAATCGTGACTAACCGCGATATAAATGGATACTACACCAATGACCAGCAAACAAAACACTGGTAAAATCAAACTATAATCGACCCGAGAGTCGAGAGAACGTTTCATAAAGGTCTCCTCATTCTTTCTACTATTCTTCTATGATTTCTTAAAAAATGTTTTAATTTTATTGATGACTTGGTCTTGATTGACTTCTCTCAAGCGGTAATTTTGTGATAAAGAACGTGCTATTTGCTTGCCATAACGCTTGGTCACCATGCGGCTGTCCAAAATTAGGACACTGGAACTTTGATGAGAGTTTCTCAGAGCTCGACCCATTGCTTGCTTGAGGCGGATGATTGCCATAGGCAACTGGTAATCATAAAACGGATTTTTGCCTTCAAGCCGTAATTCTTGGTTCATTTTTTTCGTGAACGGCTCCTCGGGGTTCTGGAAAGGTAAACGAGTCACCACTTCAATCACACGAGGATGACTTGAAAAATCGACTCCCTCCCAAAAACTTCCTGCTCCAAGCAAGAGTTCTCGTTCACCTTTTTCAAAACGTCTTTTCAGCTGAGCTGGTTCACCATGCTTATATTGCGCTAGATGGGCGAATGTCAAAGAGTCTGATACACTTAATAACAGCTCCTTAGACGTAAATAAAACCAAGATAGGTTCCTTCATAAGCATGAGTTCTTCTATCAGTTGAACAAGGGCCTTAGCATACTCTTCTTGAGATGTTTCCGTTACTAAAGGAAAATCTTTAAGGACTAAGATTTCTTGCTTCTCTTGAAATGTTTCAACCATCCTATCAAAGGCTGCATCTGGAAATCCTAATAATTCCGGTAAGGAAACCCTGCTACTAATTTCCAGAGTTGCGGACACACCGAGCAACTGACTCGTTTCCGGAAAAATCTGAGAAAAGAGCAGACGTTGATTGCGACTAGAAGAAATGATGACCTTTTTACTAGACAAATCTGAAGCTGAGAGCCAAAATTCTCCATCAGTTGAGAAAAATTTCTTGTACTCATCGAAAGCTTGAAGTTCTAGCTCAGTGAAATCCTGCTGAAGCTGTGCCATTGTACTTGTAGGACAGATTCTGCGCTTACCAGATAAAAATTGTTCTAGCAAGTGAGAAAGCTCAAAGCAAATACTCTCTATCAAGCGTCTTTGAAGCATTTCCTCTGTATCAAGCAAGGCTTGATCTAGTTGATCCAGCAAATCTGTTAGAGAATAAGATTTCTGGGACAAATTCTCCAAGGTCAAGAGCATCTTTTGCGCCTCATCCATAATCAAGAGTCGCCCTTCCAACAAACTTGGATCATCTTCCAAGCGGGTAACGAGATAGGCATGATTTGTCACCAGAAGTTGACAAGTCCGAGCTTTTTTCTGGCCTCGTCTCCAAAAATCTTCCAACCAAAAAAGTGAGGTTTTAGGAAGATTTCCATCATGGACAAGCTTGGGCAAAAACTGCTGATAACGATAAAGCTGGCCAATTTCATCCAAATCACCTGTTTCTGTCTCAGTCAGCCAGACCAGGAGTTGCATCTTAAAAAGGGTATAAAATCTATTGGACTCTTCTTCCAGCAATGCTGCATGAAAAGCATCCAGTTTCAGATAGTTCTGAGGTCCTTTAAGGCTATGAACGGAAAGATGAAAGACTTCTTCTAACCTTCGAGCCTCCTCTTGCATCACCTGATTTTGAAGGATTTTAGTCGGAACACTGAGTAGGATTCCCCCTTCATTCTCAAGTGACAAGGCCGGTAGCAGGTAACCATAGGTTTTCCCAATACCCGTTTGAGCTTGGATAAAGGAAACACGCTCATTTTCTATGAACTCTTGAACTTTTTGGGCAAAGTTTGCTTGAGGTTCCCTTTCCTCCAAATCCAACAAGGCAATATTGGTCTGGAAATTTTTTGAGAGTTTGCGTGGAGAAAGGACTGGCTTCTCTTTTCTTAAGAATAAGCCCTGCACTTCTACCAAATCATGCTCAACGAGGAGAGACTGTTTCTGATAAACTTCCTCGATGACTAGGTAAGATTCATAGAGTAAGCTGTCTGATAAACTCAATAAGCGCTCCAACAACCCTTTTGGCAGTCCAAACATCTTTTGTCTCATATAAAGAAAGAGTTCTGCTGTTGCTTGGGCATCAGATAGGGCTGAATGGGCTTGCACTAGAGGAATCCCCAACTCTTGGCAAGAATGCCGAGATTATACTTCTCAAATTGAGGGTAAAATATTTGAGCCAACTCCACTGTATCGATACGAGGCGTGCGCAATTCATAACCCTCAAAAAAGAGGAATTCTGCCAATAAATTAGCATCGAACTGAACATTGTGCGCAACAAAAATACCGTCTTTGACCAGTTCAAAAATCTTTTCAGCCACCTGAGAAAACTCAGGCGCCGCAGCTAGACGTTGATCTGTCAGACCTGTTAATTCTTTGATATGACTATCCAAGGCTTCGTGGGGATTGACGTCTGTGGAGTACTGTTGTACAATCTCCCCATTTTCAATGACCACTATTCCCACTTGGATAATTTTTGCCTTGCTTCCAGTACTCGTCGCCTCTAAATCCACGACAACATACCGATCATTTCTAACATTCATCATTCAAAATTATACCAAAATTTAGATATTTTTACATCCTCTAACTTTATTTGAAGAGTCAAGTTTCTTGTAAGTTTTTATAAAAAATGGTTGAATAGAATTGTAGAAAAGGAGGGAACTCATGAACCCATTAGATTTGTTTAATCAAGTAAAAGAACTCATTGAGAACAAAGATTTTTCTGCAGCAAAAACATTTGTTGAAGAAAACAAGGATCAACTTGGTGAGTACCTAAGCCAAGCACAAGCTTTGGCTTCAGGATCAGAAGGACTTGACGGTCTTGTAGATAAGGTCAAAGGCCTCTTCTAATCATCAAAAGACACCTGGGTGTCTTTTTGTATTTTCTTCATGAATGCTGGGATATGTTGACTAATCGTGGTTGGCAGAACTACAAAGTTGTCCTCAGCCAATTCTTGAGCAATTGCTGAATGTAGATAGGCCGCTACTGTCACTCTTTCATAGAGACTAACTTGTGAAAATTGGCCTGCAAACCCAGCGATCATCCCAGCCAGAGTATCACCCATTCCCCCAGTCGCCTGATAAGGACCACCAACACTCAGCTGATAACAATCAGCTTGACCAGCTTGCCAGATTCGAGTCGCTGGACCTTTTTGGACTAAAATCGTTCCTGAAGGAAATCCCATCAAAGCCTCTCCTGTTTCCTTGCTTCCTTGGGAATCCAAATCTAAGCCTGACAAGACTTGCCATTCCCTTTGGTGTGGAGTTAAAACAAGCTGAGCCTTAGGAAATTTCATTCCCGTCTTAGCTAAAATGGATAGGGCACCACCATCCAGTATGAGGGTCTGGTCTTGGACTAAATGATGAAAGACTGTTTGGAGAAGCTCTTCTCCACGCTCATCATCCACTAGTCCAGGTCCGACCAAGACAATATTAGCTTTCTGCAACTGTTGTTCGAGCAATTGCTTATCACCAAGGTCAAAAGCCATAGCCTCTGGCAGATGGCTATGTAGAGCTGAAATATTCTCTTTATCCGTTGCTACTGTCACCAAGCCTGCGCCACTTCTAACTGCCCCTAAAGCAGCCATAATAATCGCTCCCCCATAGGGATAAGTCCCTCCAATCAAGAGAAGACGACCGTAGTCTCCCTTATGACTAGAACGAGGACGCTCGATAATCACTTTTTTTAGTAGAACTTGATCAATCTCTTTCATACACTACTCCTTCAACTTATCCTTACTATGTAACACTTGAATAACCTTGGTATTCCAAGCCTGTAACCCTTCTCCCTCATAGTCTAGGTAAATCACTCTATCTTGTAATTGACAAGGAATCAAACCTTCAAAACAAGCCTTATCTTTTGAAGGAATAACACATAAATGAAGAAAGGTATCCAAATCTAAACTATCTCTTACCTTCGCAACATGATAGCCATCAAAGATATAACCTAGTGCTTGAATTATTTCTTCATACAGAAAATGAAAACTAACGCCAGGAATGAACTTTTCTTGCAATTCCTCCTCAGACGGTGCCCGTCCTAACAAACGCTCCATAGCGAGTCGGTAACCCGAAGTCGTATTAGACCATCCGAACATGATATAGTCAAAATAGTCTGCTGGATCAGAAGCTGCATTACGACTATCTGTAACTAGTTCAGCCCCACTTTTACCAAATACTTTTACCGCCGACATGAGTTTTCCAGTCTGAAAAATAGACCGAGCCACTTCAACTGTACAAGTATGACTACAATAATTTGAAGTAACCAACTTCCTCTGAATATCATAGGTAGAAGCTACAAGGCGATGACTTGGTCTGTAGGGAGGAAAAAAGCTATGCTCTTGCAAGTAATCATGAATTTGTATATTTAATTCAAGATCCTCACATTCCATAATGGTCTGACGACGATGGTCCTGTTCATAAGCAATAAACTTTGCTAGCTTCTCCAATTCCCATTCTTGAATCTGTGGATAGTTTTCAAGAGCAAATTGATAGATTCCATCCCACTGGAGACTATAGTCTGCATTACAAACTTTTACAATCATGGTCCTTCTCCTCACATTCTCTTACTTTCATTATACACTTCACTACTCAATTAATAAAGAGAGTGGGACAGAAATCGGTGATTCGTTAGAATTCGATTTCGTCGTCCCACCTCCGCAAAGTTGAGTAGGGCTGTAAAAGCTGGTGAAATCAGCGTAGTAGAATCCACTCAACCACTGCGTCTTGCTCGACAATCCAAAGACAATTGAGAGGCTAGGACTTTTGTCCCAGCCTCTTCATTTATAACGATTAGCTTTTTTAGAGCTGGAAGTTATCAGCCTTATTTTTCTTTACGTTTAACAGTTAGTAGAGCCACTGATAAAACAAGACTGAGACTTGCTAGGAAGGCAGCTGTATCAGATTGACTTTCACCTGTTTCTGGAAGTCTTGCTGAACTTGCTTTTCCTGAAGCATTTTCAAGGACCTCACCCTGAGCTGCTGGGCTATGATCTAGTTCTACTGGTCTTACTGGTTCCTGGTTTTGGTCTCTATAGACAATCGCATAAAGTCCCAGATCTTTGGTTGTAAATTCAACTGTGTCGCCTACTAACGTCACCTTTTGAACCTGCAAGCCTTGATCTAAGCTCATGTGATAAACTCCTTGAACCTGTCCCTTGACTGGTAATCTCACTAGGACAGCACCCTTGAGTTCAACTGCTTGGTTGTCCTTATCTAGTAATTTCACTTGATATGCATCATAGTGTTTACCAGCTAATTCTTGGCGTAGAACCTTTTGAACTTGAAGCTTGAGGTCTTTTGATAACTCTTTAGTTAGCCCTGCTACTAGAACTCCCGTAGCCTTATCAGAGAATATTTGAATCTCTTCAGTTGGTTTAACAAGACTTGGTGCTAATTCGTTCCCCGCTGTAGCCAATACTCCTGTATATTCTGGCAATTCCTTCTTAGCAGCCTCAACACCATTAACACCACCTGTGAATTCCGCCACTTCATTCTTGACCGCGTCTACTGAGTTAACGCCTCCCTCAAATTCTGGAATTTCTACCACTGGGGCTGGCTCATCACCTACTGTACCAATGGCACCAGTATATTCTGGTACGTCAACAACTGGGGCTGGTTCTTCTCCTACTGTCCCAATTGCACCAGTATATTCTGGTACGTCAACAACTGGAGCTGGCTCCTCGCCCACAGTTCCAATAGGATCAGTATATTCTGGTACGTCAACAACTGGAGCTGGCTCCTCGCCCACAGTTCCAATAGGATCAGTATATTCTGGTACGTCAACAACTGGAGCTGGTTCTTCTCCTACTGTCCCAATTGCACCAGTATATTCTGGTACGTCAACAACTGGAGCTGGCTCCTCGCCCACAGTTCCAATAGGATCAGTATATTCTGGTACGTCAACAACTGGAGCTGGTTCTTCTCCTACCGTCCCAATTGGGTCAGTATATTCTGGTACGTCAACAACTGGAGCTGGCTCGTCACCCTTGCTACTTGTAACAATTACTTTCACTCCTACTTCAACAATTTGATCTTTTGCATCTCTTATTTCAGTGTGAACAACCTTACGACTTGTTCCTAATACTTCGACGTAGTCTACCTTTTCTCCATTTTGACCTTCTGAGACGATACGACGTTCACCTTTGGCTAAGTCACTATTCTCACGAATAATTTCTTTAAATGGAATAACAGATTTCTCAACTTCTAGACTTGGGCGGTCTAGGACAAGAGCTTGGTCATCCACTGCATGACTAGCTTCTGAACCAGCCTCAAAGTGAAGGCGATATTCTTTCACAAGACTACCATCCTTATCAAGTAGTCGAACAAGTGTTGGAAGATTACCTTGATTTGACTCAACGACAGTCGCTACACCGTGACCACTTGTTTGGACAGTCACCTCGGGTTTCGCTCCATTAGCAGTTAATCGATATTCTGAAACCGCAGGATCAAAGTTTTCCAATGCTTTTCCATTAATTGAAATTGTCACTGCAGGTGTTTCTAAATCAATGTCTTTGGCTGGTGAATAAGCACTAAACTCGACCATTGCGAGACCATTAGTGGTTGATTTGCGAGTCATACGTGCGCGAATAGCGGTTGTCTGAATCGAATCAAAGGTAAATTCAATTGGTTTACCAGCCTCAATTGCTCCAGATGCCTTATAAGGAATTTCTTGCCAATTTTCTGCCTTGTTAAACGGATGATCCGCATTTTCTTCATAACGTGAAATGGTGCTTGGTTCAGAATAAGTTGGCCCAACATATCTTTCGAGTACCATTGTCGCTGGTGCATCTGTTCCACTGTCTTTAAAGAACTGAATTGCTACTTTTCCTACAGACCGAGGTGTAATCTGACCATTCTTCTTAAAGAGAACTCCTACGGATACTTCCTGATCTTTTGGAGTACGAGACCAGTTAGTCCAACGTCCATCCTCATTAAATCGCCCATCGTTGATATAGAAGATTCTATCATTAGAAGCGGCATCGGTATCGTTTGTAGTAGAGGCAAAGGCTTTAGAGGCAGTCGCATTATTGCTTGCATTCTCAGAAATAATTTGATTTCCTCTTGCCAAAACAGTCACTTGCATCTTAGTTGTCAGGTCTGTTCCTAGAATATGACCAAGCACTTCAAAGGTGCCTTCCTGGTCTGTCGCATGTTCAGCCACTGCATCCCATTCTACGGCTAGTTTATCTGTTTTCCAATCTGTTTCTGATGGATAGTAGACTGTTACTTCTGTAGGTAATTGAAGCTGATCACCAACACTTAATGTCATGGCACCATTCTCTGCAACTACTGGTCCTGTAGATTCTTTTTCACCATCACGGAAGATGCGATATTCATTTAGAACTGTTCCATCCTCAGCTTTCAAGATAAGACGTGTCGCGCCTTTTTCACTTGCTGCAGGGACAACTGTCACTAAGCCATTGTTACTAGCTGTTGCAGTGATATCCTTGCTTGCTTGAGGAATATGGTAGTCTGTCTTAGATGGATTGAAATGTTCAAGTTTCTTGCCATCTACTTGGATAGAAATTTCTGAACTGGTAGCACTTGGCACCTTACTTCCTAAAATAGTGATTTCTGTCAAACCGACACCAGCAGTTCCATCCGCCTTCTTCATACGAATACGAACAGCATAAGTTTCAACTTTGTCAAATGTAAAGTGGTTGGTTTGACCTGCAGATAATTGTCCTGGAGCTTTGAGATGTTCAACCTCTTTCCAGTTGGCAGCATTGTTGAATGGATGGTTGGTATCACGCTGAGCATTATTGACATCGTTTGGAAGATCTGGAACTTCTTGACCGACATAGTATTCAATAACATATTCTTTTGGAAGTCCGATTGCACCATCTGTGTAGAAATCAACTGATAGATTGTCTACAAAACGTTTTGTCAAATCACCAGAATTACCAAACAAGATAGATGCCCAGTCATTATCAGTATTTGTTCTCCAAGTTGTCCATCTGTTCTTGACATCTGTAGTAGCTCTTGAAACTGTCAAATCGTTCAAGGTATTTGCCGAATCGTCCCCACCAGTATTAGATACGATAGCTGCTGGCAATTGTGAACCTGTCCATTGTTTCGAGATATTATTTCCAGCAACAACTTGACTGGAAACACGAACATGAGCCTTGGTAGTCAGAGAGCTACCAACCAATTGACCTTTGATTTCAAAGATTCCTTCAGTTTGACTAAAGTTAGCTGGCACCTTATCCCAAACGACATCATTATAGACAGTTGTTCCATTAGAATGGTAGGCACGAACGTTAGCTGGTAATTGAACCATTTCACCCTTAGGAAGAGTGAGGCTGATTTCTTCTGCAACCTGCAAGCCTTCAACAGTCACATTTGCAATAGCTTCAATGTCTGTTCCTTCTACATGACCTTTTAGGGTAAAGCTATGATAGCTAGCGAGTTCTTTGGCATCTACCTTATCCCAAGTTACAGCTACCTTACGAGACAAGCCTTTGTCAAATTCTGCTGCGATTTGATCAGGCAAATTCGGTTGCTGATTGATATCTGTAGAGATTGAAACAGGATGAAGCTTAACAATTCTCTTGGTTACTTTGTTTTCTTTGATGACCACTACGGTGGCTACAGATTGTGTCTTCTCTGTTTGATTGTCAATACGAGGAGTGAGGGTTACATTACCTTTAGTGTAAAGAAGCAAGTTCTGTCCGTTTACTTCAAGATGTCCACCATCAGTAGAGCTAGCATCCAAGTGAATATCTGATGCTGAAAATTCAGTCTGTGAACCATCTTCGTAATGCCCAATGACATGATAAGGGAGAACTTGGTCTTCTGTTGCATTTTCTTACCTTCTACACTTACTTCCAAGCGTGTCAAGGCAGGGGCTTCTTTCACAAATTGAATCAAGTAAGTTTGAACTAAATCGCCCTTCTGGTCACTCAAGAATACAGAAGCCTGATAATCATTGGTTGCTGAAGCTTGTTGAACTGTCACCTGATAGCCTCTTGTCTGTGCTCCAACACTTGGAATCTCAGCACTGTAAGGAAGGGATACTCGGTAGTAGGTCTTCCCAGGCTCAAAGTTTTCAAGAGACTCATCTCCAACCGTGAGACCTGTAACAGTGTTTTCTGTTTCCTTGTCACTTGCGATAAAGGTTGCTGTCACCTCGTAGTCATTACCTACCAATTTACCAGTTGCTTCAGTTCGTCCACCTTCTTTTGACAAAGCAGCAGGATCTTTCAAGGTCCAAGAAACGACATCCGCATCAACCAAGTTACCATCTGACAAAACAGCCGTTACAGTCTTATCCAAATCTTCTACAGCTGTACCAACTGGAACAGTTGCAACTTTAGGCAACCACTTATCAAGTGCAATGACCTTAACAAGGGCTTCAGCCTTAGCTTCGATACCTTCCACACTACCAAGAACTTTTTTCTCACCAGCACTTGCAAGGAGATCATCTGGTATGTCCCAAGTCACAGCTTTTTCTTCAACACTGCCATCGCTATAAATAGCTGTCACAGTTTCTGGCAATTTAGGATTTTCGCTGACATCAGTCGTCGCCTTAACAGGGGCAAAAGAGACAAAGTGACGGTTTTCTTTCTTACCTGAAACAGTTGTGACTGTTGCTTGATCAGAAGCTAAACCTGCAGAATCTGCAAAGAGGGTAAATTTCCCTTCTTTTTCAGTGGATTTAACAATGACAACACCTTTACCATTGAAGGCTTTTCTTTGCCATGTGCCATCTTTCTGAGCTTTATAGCGTTCACGGCTAGCTTGTTCACCCATTATCCACACCAACAATTTGTCCTTGGCCATGAAGATTGAAATGAACAAGATTATTGGCAGTTGGAACGACATTGCCATCTTCATCAACGATTTCATAATGAATGTATGACAAATCTTTTCCGTCTGCAGTGATGACATGTTCTTCCTTAGTGAGTCGAACTCTAGCTGGCTCCCCTGCTGTTGTCACACTATCACGTGCAATCTCTTTGCCATTTTCGTCACGAGCAATAGCTGTTAAGGTACCTGGTTTATAGTCAACCAACCACTCAAGATACAATTCACTTGGTTTAGCTCCCTCGTGATAAGGGCGTCCATCTTCAGTTGTTTTCTTAACAAATTCTTTCTTACCAAGGGACTCGTTGTTCAAGAACAATTCTACGCTAGCGGCATTTGAAAAAGTCCGAACTGGAACCTTGCCATTGATGAGCATATTACGTTCCTTGAGCGTTTCCTCAGTCCAATTCCAGTGAGGCATGATACGAACAGTTGGTTTTTCTTTGGCACTATACCATTCACTACGGTAAAGATAGAAATCATTCTTAGGCAAGCCTGCCGTATCAATAATACCAAAGTAAGAGCTTTTCACTGGTGTATTATCTTGGTTATGCCATGGTGTAGGTTCACCGATATAGTCAAAACCAGTCCAGATGAACTGACCTGCATAGCCAGCACGATCACGGTCAAAGGTCCAAGATTCAGTAGCTGTTCTACCCCAGGCTACACGGTCATTACCATAGTCTGATTGTTCATAGTGACGATTTGGACGATTGTCGTGCCAGAGATTTTGAGCAGGGTTAAAGTAAGAATCACGAGTTCTAGTTGCTGAAGAAGTTTCAGAACCATAAATCAACCAGTCTGGATGCGCTTTACGAACAGCGTCGTAAAAACGCTCTCCATAGTTCATACCTACAGCATCCATGATTGCTGCTAGTTCTAGGAACAAGCCCGTAGAAGCACGACTAAATTTATTTTCACCCATGGTCACATAGCGCTCGGTATCGATAGCTTTGATAACTGCTTTCAAGCGCTTAGCTGTTTCTAGTGATCGTTTTCCACCATCAGCCTCATCAACTTCATTTCCGAGTGACCACATGATGATTGAAGGATTGTTTTTATCTCGTTCGACCATGGTTCTGAGGTCAAAATCAGACCACTTCTCACCCTTCTTGGCTTCTGGGTGAGTCGCATCTTGGTCAAAGAAACGTCCATAGTCATAAGTCTTCTTGCCACGATACCAAGTATCAAAGGCTTCTTCTTGGACCAAAAGTCCTAGATTAGCAGCAGCATCTAGCAACTGTGGACTTGCTGGATTGTGAGTCGTACGGATAGAATTAACTCCCATATCTTTCAGGAGTTTTAATTTACGGTAGGTTGCCTTATAGTTTTCTTCTGCCCCCAAGGCTCCATTATCATGGTGAATACTAACCCCATGGAATTTCATTCTCTCACCGTTAAGAGAGAAGCCCTCCTTAGCTGTCCAGTTGAAATAACGATAACCAAAAGTATCTTCTGTTACATCAACTAGCTGACCTTCATTATAAACCTTTGTTTTCAGAACATAGAGTTGAGGATTATAACTTTTGGTTGTCCAGAGAGTTGGTTTATTAACCAAGATCGTTTGCTTAAAGTCAGCTGTCTCATTTCCTGATAAATTCTTGGTTACAGAACGAACCAAATCTGAAACAGCCTTACCTTCCTTAGTAAAAATCTGTTGCTCCACAAATACCTTGGCTAGAGTCTTAGCAGTATTTTTAATCTTGCTTTGGATTTGAGTTTCAACATTGCCATCTTTTTGTTGAGCTAATTTCGGAGTTGTAATATGATTTCCATTTTCAGCCACCTGCACCTTGTCACGATAGCTAAGCGTCACATCACGATAAATACCACTTCCTGAGTACCAACGACTACTTGGCTGCTTATTGGTAACTTGGACAGCAATAGTATTCTCACTGCCATCTTTATTTAAAAATTCAGTAATATCATATGAAAAATGATTATAACCACTTGGATAATGACCTACAAATTTGCCATTTACATAGACCTTGGAGTCCATGTAAACTCCATCAAAATTAATACGAACGTCTTTGTCTTTGACAGCTTCATCAACCGTGAAGGTCTTACGATACCAGGCAGTACCACCATTTAGTTGACCACCTTCATTACGAGCAGGAGACTTGTGATCAAAATCAAAATAGATACTCCAGTCATGAGGAAGGTTCAACTTAGACCAGTCATGAACATCCACATCTTTCTTAGAAAAATCACCCTGAGCGTTTAGTTTAAAATACCAGTCTTTGTTGAAATTTTGTTTTCTTTCCTGTAAAAGTTGGTCTTCTTTTTCCTTCTCTTTTGTGGCTTGAGGCAATTCACTTGCCGAAGCTTTTTCTTCCTTCTCTTTGTCAGTAGTTGAAGAATTATTCAGCTCAATTTGGTCTCCATGGTCCTTTAAAACTACTATCTTTTTAGGAGATTCATTTAGACTTGTCGGAGCATTTTCGCTTACACTTGTTTCAGTTTTTTCTACAACTTCAACTTTTGGAGTTATGACTTCTGATTCCTTTTCCACAGAAGTTGCTTTTGACTCTTCAGCTTTATCCGCTAGCTCTGTTTTAGTTGAACTAACTTGCCCAGCATATGCTTCTGCATTAGCAATAGCTGATGCTAGGTCTTCTGAGAGTTTATCTTTAGGTTCAACTTGATGGACTGGTGCATCAGCTGAAACAGAACTTTCCGTCTCCGCAGCCTGAGCGACTTGAAGACCAAAGACACTGGCTCCAATCATGACAGATGCCGCACCAATTGCAAACTTACGAATACTAAAATGACACCGTTTTTCAAAAAATCTCTTATCCATTAATTCCTGATTTCCTTTCTTATATTTTTAGTAAGCGATTACATTTTTTGCTAAAAAATAAACCTCCTTCCAGAACGCCCACTAAATTTTTAGATATAAATATTATTAATCTTAATATATCAAAATAGTGGAGGTTTTTCAATAATTTGTAGAAGTTTTACTGTAATTTTAGTAGAAATAGAGCAAGAAAAAAGCAAGTCCATTAGAACTTACTTTTTAAAAATTCATTAATGATTGTAGTAGAGATTAGTCTCTATCCAGCGTTCTTAAAGCAGCCTGATAAGTCTGCTCCATCAGCATAGTAATGGTCATTGGACCAACTCCACCAGGTACAGGGGTGATATGACTAGCAATTGGTGCAACAGCATCGTAATCAATATCTCCACAGAGCTTGCCATTTTCATCTCGATTCATCCCCACATCAATAACAACTGCCCCAGGTTTGACAAAATCAGCAGTCACGAACTTAGCACGACCGATTGCTACTACAAGAATGTCGGCTTTAGAAGCTACTTGGGCTAGATTGTGAGTGCGAGAGTGGGTCAAGGTTACAGTTGCATTTTTAGCCAACAGTAACTGAGCCATGGGCTTCCCGACAATATTGGAACGGCCGATGACAACTGCATTTTTACCTTCTAGCTCAATGTCATACTCACGGAACATCTCCATAATTCCAGCTGGTGTTGAAGGAATCATAACTGGGTGACCAGACCAGAGACGTCCCATGTTAAGTGGATGAAAGCCATCCACATCCTTTTCTGGATCAATAGCTAATAAGACTGCCTCTTCATCGATGTGTTTTGGTAAAGGCAACTGGACCAAAATCCCATGCCATGCTGGATCTTGATTGTATTTAGCGATTAATTCTAACAATTCCTCTTGAGTAATGGTCTCCGGAACTCGCACAACTTCACTTTGGAAGCCTGCAGCGATAGCAGAACGCTCCTTGTTGCGTACGTAAACTTGGCTTGCTGGATTTTCTCCGACTAAAATAACGACCAATCCTGGAACCAAACCTGCCTCTTCCTTTAATTTGGCTGCTTTTTCAGCCAACTGTCCTTGTAGCTTGGCTGCTAAAGCCTTTCCATCAATAATCTGAGTCATGTATTTTCTCTTTTCTAACAAATATTTTCTATTATAGCAAAAATTATCTGGAGCCTCTAACATTTTTTGGCTAGCTCCTCTTATAGTTTCAAGCTATAAGAAAAAGCTCCATTTGGAGCTTTTCTAATATACTATAGTCTTACAAAACCTTACTCAAAAATTCCTTGGTTCTTTGTTCCTGCGTCTGCTCAAAGACTTGCTCTGGACTTCCGTCTTCGACAACAACACCATCTGCCATAAAGATAACACGGTCCGCCACCTCACGTGCAAAGCCCATTTCATGGGTCACAATGGCCATAGTCATCCCTGACTGAGCAAGATCTTGCATAACTGAAAGTACTTCTCCTACCATTTCAGGATCCAAGGCTGAAGTTGGTTCGTCAAAGAGTAACACATCTGGCTCCATTGCGAGACCACGAGCAATAGCAATCCTTTGTTGCTGTCCACCAGACAAACTTTGTGGATAAGCATCTGCCTTATCTGGTAAACCAACCTTTTCCAAGAGCTCATGCGCTCTCTTCTCTGCTACTTCCTTGCTTTCTCCTTTGGTCTTGATAGGAGAAAGAGTGATGTTTTTCATAACAGTCATATTTGGAAAAAGATTGAATTGCTGGAATACCATTCCCATTTTTTCACGCATGGCAAAGAGGTCATTTTTCTTATCGGTAATATCCACTCCTTCAAAGATAACCTTTCCTTTAGTGGCTTCTTCAAGGAGATTCATCGAGCGAAGAAGGGTAGACTTACCACTACCAGAAGGCCCAATAATAACTACAACTTCTCCCTTTTTAATTTCAAGGTTAATCCCTTTTAAAACTTCATTTTTTCCAAAGCTTTTATGAAGGTTTTCAATTTTAATAAGTGTTTCTGACATTATTTTTTATCTCCTTGTCCCATACGTTTTTCAAAAGCCTTCAAGCCCATTGTTAAGATAGAGGTCATAATCAGGTAGTAAAAGGCTGCAAACAAGAGAGGAGTTAAAGGCAGGTAAGTCGTTGTAGACACTGTCGTTGCTCCATTCCACAGCTCCATAACACCGATTGCCGACAAGAGCGAACTATCCTTGATAATAGTGATAAACTCATTCCCCAAGGCTGGCAAGATGTTCTTAATGGCCTGAGGTAAGATAACATAACGCATAGCATTTTTAGGGCGAATTCCTAGCGAATAGGCAGCCTCTAGCTGACCTTTAGGGATCGCATTGATCCCAGCTCGAATGGTCTCCGAAACATAGGCACCACTATTCATAGATATAATGATAATTCCTGGAATCAAACGAGAAAGTTCAATGCCAAAAATTCCAAACTGAATGGTTGGAGCATCGATACTCATAAGAGCAAAGGCAATCATAATCTGAACCATCATGGGTGTCCCACGGAAAATCCAGATATAAAGATTGGCCAACCAGGCAAGGGGTTTAAATTTTGAACGTTGGGCAAAGGCCAACAAGATTCCAACGAGGGTTCCAAAAAAGACTACTAAGATGGAAATAAATACCGTCACAAGAGCCCCATAGTTAAAATAAGGTAAGTATTTTGGCAAAAATGAAAAATTCATAAATCGACTTCTTTCTAATCTTAATCTCAAAAACTTGTATGAGTATAACACAAAATGTATAAAAATGCAATATTTTATCTTTGTTTTTTAAAAATTTCAAAAAGTATGAGAAATAGTAAGATTTCTTTGTTTTTTTCTAGTCAAGTAACTATGCTTTATGGTAAAATAGTAACGATAAGAAATGGAGGAGAATCATAATGGAATCACATTTGGTTAGAATCATCAATCGTCTTGAAGCGATGACAAAAGATGGTGGTAACTTAAAACGTAATTTGAGCGTGAAGGCGTTGTTGTGGCTGAAGTAGCTTTTAACCACGATGAAGAAAACGGCCCGCTCTTTACACTTCGTGATGTAGAAGCTCGTGAAACTTATACATTTGATAGCATCGACTTGATTGCCATGGAAATCTACGAACTTTTATACTAATCTTTGATTTAGTAGTGGGACCTATTTCCCACTCTGACTAACAAGAATCCTTTTTGTACTACAAATGGGATTTTTTCTTATAGTTAAAGCTATAAATCCTAGATTTTTATCCAAAAACCCTACAATCAATCTTTTTACTTGAATTGCCCTTCATTCATGATATAATTAGACTATATAGTTATTTGACTAATTTTGACCTTTCAAATTTGGTCAATAGACGTAAAGAAATGAGGTAGATGTATGCTCTGTCAAAACTGTAAAATCAATGACTCAACGATTCATCTTTACACAAATCTCAATGGCCAACAAAAACAGATTGACCTCTGTCAAAGTTGCTATAAAATTATCAAAACTGACCCAAATAACTCATTATTTAAAGGAATCACTGATCTAAGCAACCAAGACTTTGATCCATTTGGCGACTTCTTTAAGGATATCAGAAACTTCAATCCTACATCTAAAAATACACCTCCGACTCAGTCAGGAGGCGGTTATGGTGGCAACGGTGGCTTTGGTGGTAATGGCAGTTTTGGTTCCCCGAATCGCGGTCCAGCACAAACTCCTCCACCAAATAAAGAAAAAGGTCTTTTGGATGAGTATGGTATCAATGTGACAGAGATTGCTCGCCAAGGAAATATCGATCCTGTCATCGGCCGTGATGAAGAAATCATTCGTGTTATTGAAATTCTAAACCGTAGAACTAAGAACAATCCTGTCCTCATCGGAGAACCTGGTGTCGGAAAAACTGCCGTTGTTGAAGGTCTAGCCCAAAAAATTGTTGATGGTGATGTTCCACATAAACTCCAAGGTAAAGAAGTGATTCGTTTGGATGTTGTCAGTCTAGTCCAAGGAACTGGAGTTAGAGGACAATTCGAAGAACGTATGCAAAAACTTATGGAAGAAATTCGTCAACGTGAAGATATCATCCTCTTTATCGACGAAATCCATGAGATTGTCGGAGCTGGTTCTGCAGGTGATGGTAATATGGATGCTGGAAACATCCTAAAACCTGCCCTGGCTCGTGGTGAACTTCAACTAGTCGGTGCTACTACTCTCAATGAATACCGCATTATTGAAAAAGATGCTGCCCTCGAACGACGCATGCAACCTGTCAAGGTTGATGAACCAACAGTGGAAGAAACTATTACTATCCTCAAAGGTATTCAAAAGAAATACGAAGATTATCACCACGTTCATTATACAGATAGTGCTATAGAAGCTGCTGCAACACTTTCTAATCGCTACATCCAAGACCGTTTCCTACCAGACAAGGCCATCGACCTTTTGGATGAAGCTGGTTCTAAAATGAACTTGACACTCAACTTTGTGGATCCTAAAGTCATTGATCAACGCTTAATTGAGGCAGAAAATCTCAAAGCTCAAGCAACTCGTGATGAAGATTTTGAAAAAGCCGCCTACTTCCGTGATCAGATTGCCAAGTACAAGGAAATGCAAAAAACCAAGGTAACCGACCAGGATACGCCAATCATCAGTGAAAAAACAATCGAACACATCATTGAGCAGAAAACTAATATCCCAGTTGGTGATCTTAAAGAAAAAGAACAGTCACAACTGATTAACCTAGCAGATGATCTCAAGGCGCATGTTATTGGACAAGATGAGGCCGTTGATAAACTGGCTAAGGCTATCAGACGTAACCGTGTTGGTCTAGGCACTCCAAACCGTCCTATCGGTAGCTTCCTCTTTGTTGGTCCTACTGGTGTCGGTAAAACGGAACTTTCTAAACAACTGGCTATCGAACTCTTTGGTTCTGCTGATAGTATGATTCGTTTCGATATGAGCGAATACATGGAAAAACATAGCGTTGCCAAACTAGTCGGTGACCCTCCAGGATATGTCGGCTATGAGGAAGCTGGACAATTAACTGAAAAAGTTCGTCGTAACCCTTATTCACTAGTCTTATTGGACGAGGTTGAAAAAGCCCATCCAGATGTTATGCATATGTTCCTACAAGTTTTGGATGATGGTCGTTTAACAGATGGTCAAGGTCGTACCGTTAGCTTCAAAGATGCCATTATAATCATGACCTCAAATGCTGGAACTGGAAAGGCTGAAGCTAGCGTGGGATTTGGAGCTGCTAGAGAAGGACGTACCAACTCCGTTCTTGGTGAACTGGGTAACTTCTTTAGTCCTGAATTTATGAACCGCTTTGATGGAATTATCGAGTTTAAAGCTCTCAGTAAGGAAAATCTCCTTCAAATCGTTGATCTCATGCTAGAAGACGTTAACAAACGTTTATCTAGCAATAATATTTCACTAGAGGTTAGTGATAAAGCCAAGGAAAAATTGGTTGATTTGGGATATGATCCAAAAATGGGGGCTCGTCCACTTCGTAGAACCATTCAAGACTACATCGAAGACGCTATTACAGACTTCTATCTTGAAAATCCAAATGAAAAAGAGCTGAAAGCTGTCATGACAAGTAATGGAAAAATCATTATTAAATCTAAAAACAAACTTGAAAAAGTAGAGTCTACAGACTAATCCATACAAAAGAATGTTCTTACTTGACAGTAGGAACATTCTTTACTATTATAGAAAGAAAACGCAATCATGAAGGAGATAGCTATGGCAAATCCAACCTTTGGAGAGAAAAAAGAGGGAGTAAGCTACAAAACTAGATACGGTGTCTATGCTGTCATACCTGATTCAGCTAAAGAAAAGATTATCCTGGTTCAAGCTCCAAATGGTGCTTGGTTCTTACCAGGTGGAGAGATTGAAGTGGGCGAAGATCATTTTGAAGCCCTCAAGCGAGAATTGATTGAAGAATTAGGATTTACAGCCGAGATTGGTCAATATTATGGCCAAGCAGACGAATACTTCTACTCTAGCCATCGTGATACCTACTACTACAATCCTGCCTATTTATATGAAGCTACTTCTTATCAAGAAACCCAACACCTCTAGAAGACTTTAATAACCTAACTTGGTTCCCTATAGAGGAAGCTATAGAAAATCTTAAACGTGGCAGTCATAAATGGGCGATTGAATCCTGGAAAAAACAACATCAAATTTAGGTTAACTTTTCCAATTTTCCCAAAAAGTGCTATAATAGACATAGAAAAACAGGAGAAAAATTTATGAAGCTTATCAATACTACTAATTCCCATTCTCGTCTTGTTAAAAGCCAACTAGAAAGTACTGATGCAACTCTTGTAGAAGTTTATTCTGCAGGAAATACCGATGTCATTTTCACTCAGGCTCCGCTTCATTATGAAATCCTTATTTCCAATAAACATCGGGCTATTCGTGAAAAAGAAGTCGAAAAAATTCAAGAGTTTTTTATGAATCGAAAAATTGATAAACAAATTATTGACGAGGCTAATATCAAAACTCTCTATTCAGATAAATTGATCGAAATATCAATTCCTACAAAATAAAAAGATTGGTAGTTTTACCAATCTTTTTTAATATTATTTAACTGCTTCTTTTAAGGCTTCTACTTTATCCAAGCGTTCCCACAGAAGATCAATATCTGTACGTCCCATATGTCCATAAGCCGCTGTTTGACGGTAGATTGGACGTTTGAGGTCAAGCATTTGGATGATTCCTGCAGGACGAAGGTCAAAGATTTGACGCGCTGCTTTTTCAAGTTTACTTTCAGCTACTGTTCCTGTACCGAAAGTATCGATACGGACAGATACAGGTTGAGCTACACCGATTGCGTAGGCCAATTGCACTTCTGCTTTCTTAGCAAGTCCTGCTGCAACGATGTTTTTAGCAATGTAACGAGCTGCATAAGAAGCGGAACGGTCAACCTTAGTCGCATCCTTACCAGAGAAGGCACCACCACCGTGACGTGAATAACCACCATAGGTATCCACGATGATCTTACGACCCGTCAAACCTGAGTCTCCTTGAGGTCCTCCGATAACGAAACGACCTGTTGGATTGATAAAGAATTTAGTCTCATCGTCAAGATAAGAAGCTGGAATCACTTCCTTGATAACCTTGTTAATCACATCTTCATGAATTTGTTCATTGCTGACTTCTGGATCGTGTTGAGTTGAAATAACGACTGTATCCACGCGCACTGGCTGGTCATTTTCATCATACTCAACAGTAACTTGAGATTTAGCATCTGGACGAAGGTAGCTAATTTCACCAGACTTACGTAGTTCTGCCAAGCGACGAACCAACTTGTGACTAAGTGAGATTGGAAGCGGCATAAGTTCTTCAGTTTCATTAACCGCAAAACCAAACATGAGACCTTGGTCTCCAGCTCCAATCAAATCAAGTGGATCTTGATCCGCATTTCCACGAACTTCTAAGGCTTCATTAACCCCTTGAGCGATATCTGGTGATTGTTCTACCAAGGATGGGTGAACTCCTACCGTCTCTGCAGAAACCATACTCAGTATTGGTATAGCCGATCTCTGCAATGGTATCACGAACCACTCGGTTAATATCGACATAAGCATTGGTTGAAATTTCACCGAAAACATGCACGGAACCAGTATAAACAGCTGTTTCAGCAGCAACGTGCGCCTCTGGATCTTGCTCTAAAATAGCATCCAAGATAGCATCTGAAATTTGGTCTGCAATCTTATCTGGATGCCCCTCAGATACAGATTCAGACGTGAATAATTTACGTTCTGACATAAAAATGTCCCCCCTTAAAAAATATTCGTTATAGAGTTACAAAGAACTGGTAGGAAGAGTATTTACAATCAATCCCACCACCTTATCGGGACCATATAACCTAACTATTATAACACGAATCTTTGAAAAATACTCGTATGATTACTATTTTTCTTACTAGGAAAATGTTTTCTAATCATAATCAAATAAAAACTCTTAAAGTAGATGAGTTTCTACTTTAAGAGTGATGTTATAAACTAATTATTTTCTAGATAAAACTCAAACCGTTCTCCGACGTATTGGCTCTTTACATACTCAAAAGCCGTTCCGTCATCAAAGTAAGAAACCTGAGTAAGCCCTAAAATAGCATGCCCTTTTTCAACTTCTAGGTAATGAGCTATCTTTTCTTTGGCTAAACGTGCGTATATGGTCTGGTGAGATTTACCAATTCGATAACCATGCTCTTGCAAGGTTTGAAAGAAGTGCTTAGTTACTTCTTCTTTTTTGAAATTTTTGATAAATTTCTCAGGGATCGACGCCACTTCATAGACTACAGGGACTTTGTCGGCATAGCGAACACGCTCCATACGAATGATATTGTCAGTTGGTAGTAAACCTAGTTTAGCCACTTCTTGCTCATTTGGAATGGTTCGACGATAAGAAATCAAGTGACTAGACGGAGTTTTCCCTTGAGCTTTTACAATCTCGGTGAAACTGGTTGTTCCACGCATTCTTTCCTGAACACGTGTACTTGAAACGAAGGTCCCACTACCTACACGCCGTTCCAAAACCCCTTCTTCAACCAAAAGAGAGAGATTGCTTGACGCAAGGTCATGCGGCTAACGGCAAATTCTTCTGCTAAATCTCGCTCACTTGGAAGTCTTTCCCCAATTTTCCAACTTCCCTCATCAATGTCTTTCTTGATTTGGTCGTGGATTTTCATATAAGCTGGTAACATGCTTGATCACTTCTTTTCTTTATTTTTTCCATTGTACCGTAACTCATAGGGAAAAGTCAAACCGCACTTGTTTGGTTGGTAATTCTAACCCTTTTATGATAGAATATTCAAGAAGATATTTCTTTGAAGAAAGGGAAAAGATGAGCAACATTTCAACTGATTTGCAAGATGTCGAAAAGATCATCGTACTGGACTATGGTAGCCAGTACAACCAACTCATCTCACGTCGTATCCGTGAGATTGGTGTCTTTTCAGAACTAAAAAGTCACAAGATTTCGGCTGACGAAGTCCGTGCTATCAATCCTATCGGGATTGTACTTTCAGGTGGTCCAAACTCTGTTTACGAAGAAGGATCGTTTGATATTGATCCAGAGATTTTTGAACTTGGAATTCCGATTTTGGGAATCTGCTATGGTATGCAACTATTGACTCACAAGCTTGGTGGTAAGGTTGTTCCTGCAGGCGACGCTGGTAACCGTGAATACGGTCAATCAACATTGACTCACACAGAATCAGCTCTTTTTGCGGGTACTCCAGATGAGCAACTTGTCTTGATGAGCCACGGTGATGCTGTTACTGAAATTCCTGCTGACTTTGTTCGTACTGGAACTTCTGCAGACTGTCCTTATGCATCTATTGAAAACCCTGATAAGAAAATTTACGGTATCCAATTCCACCCAGAAGTTCGCCACTCAGTTCACGGTTATGATATTTTGCGTAACTTTGCTTTGAATATCTGTGGTGCCAAAGGTGACTGGACTATGGATAACTTCATCGAGATGCAAATCAAACAAATCCGTGAAAAAGTTGGAGATAAACGTGTTCTTCTCGGACTTTCTGGTGGTGTTGACTCTTCTGTTGTTGGGGTTCTTCTCCAAAAAGCTATCGGAGATCAATTGATCTGTATCTTTGTAGACCACGGTCTTCTCCGTAAAGAGGAAGCTGACCAAGTTATGGATATGCTTGGTGGTAAGTTTGGTCTCAACATCGTTAAAGCAGACGCTGCCAAACGTTTCCTTGATAAATTGGCAGGTGTATCTGATCCTGAACAAAAACGGAAGATTATCGGTAACGAGTTTGTTTATGTCTTTGATGACGAAGCAAGCAAACTAACAGATGTGAAATTCTTGGCTCAAGGAACTCTTTATACTGACGTGATTGAGTCTGGTACGGATACTGCTCAAACTATCAAGTCTCACCACAACGTTGGTGGACTTCCAGAAGACATGCAGTTTGAACTGATCGAGCCACTCAACACTCTTTACAAAGATGAAGTTCGTGCACTAGGTACTGAACTTGGCATGCCAGACCACATTGTATGGCGCCAACCATTCCCAGGTCCAGGTCTTGCGATCCGTGTCATGGGTGAAATCACAGAAGAAAAACTCGAAACAGTTCGCGAATCAGACGCTATCCTTCGTGAAGAAATCGCTAAGGCTGGCCTTGACCGCGATATCTGGCAATACTTCACTGTTAACACTGGCGTTCGTTCAGTAGGTGTTATGGGTGACGGTCGTACTTATGACTATACCATCGCTATCCGTGCCATCACTTCTATCGACGGAATGACAGCTGACTTCGCTAAGATTCCTTGGGAAGTTCTCCAAAAAATCTCAGTTCGTATCGTAAACGAAGTTGACCACGTCAACCGCATCGTCTATGATATTACAAGTAAACCACCTGCAACCGTTGAGTGGGAATGATTAATAAACATGATTTGAAGTGAAATGGTTGATTTAACAGCATTTTCAGTTATTATAAAAGGTTAATAATCAATCAAAATTGATTGGTTCCCCACCAAAAATCCCACCAGAAATATTCTGATGGGATTTTTTTATATTAAATTTTATTCTTCTATTATTTGATGCTTTACGAACTTTCTTAAGACCTGGGTGGGTCATCACTTATTTTATCTAATTTCAAAATGCTTTAAAATCAACTTTTTCACGAATTTCAAAAAGATAAAATTTCAACTAATTTTAATCAATTTCATCAAAATAAGGTAAACTTTCAATCAAAACAAGCTAAAATCGAACCAGAATATCAAAAGTTTACCTTATTTGGTTTTTACAGATATTAACTAGGGATTTACTACACGGCAATCGACAGGAGAAGCCTTCATTTTATTTGATTTTTGAAATTGAAAAATTTCACTACTTCGTGGTACAAAGCAATCGAATCTCTACATTTTTCTCTACACTTTTTAGATAATAAAAGTAAGACAGGAGTTTTACGTCCCAACGCCAATCCGTGGCGCTACCTAAATAACGGTGTCTTACGTATTTATTTTATTACATCCAAAAATAAAAGTCAATTATAAATTTTGATTTTTTCTCTTCATTCCTGTTGCAATTCTAGATAATTCCACTGCAACCTCTTTCCCTAACATCGCTAAATCAATATAAGAATCAAAATCTATCAATTTAGGATGACTGCTATCATAAGTTGCTAAATCATGAACAATCTCATTCCTAAGTTGCTTAAATTGATATATTTTTATTTTCACTGGTTGATTTATCTTTACTCAATTTCCAATCATCATAAGTTTTTGATGAATCCACAAGCATTATCTGCGAATCTATTAGTCGATAATTTAGATAACTAACAAGCTTCTTCAATTTTTTTATCAATTATGCTATCCTTTATCATAATTTTTTCATAAATATATCCTATTTTTCTTATCTAGAGACATTTCTTTTGCTGACTTTCCTAAATGTTCAACAATTCTCTTTGTTCTATTCTCAATAATAGCATAAGAACATGAAATTGATTCAATATAAAAATCCTTCTTCAATTGCAATATTCATACGCTCTCTCAGGTGATTAACATAATCAGTTTGATTTACCATTTATTATAACCTCCAATAATTCATCCGCAACAACATCTTCAACATACTTTCTTATGGCTCTAACATTGGGAAGATTGTTTAATTTAAGTTCAACCCTATTTAATATTTCAATCTCATCTAAGTATTGTTGATACTCACGAGCCATAGATTCAGCATCAATAATTCTTAAGTATGTATTTTTTAAAATCTGCTTTTTTTCACTAATAGATAAGGGGAGAATTTGATAAAAGCCATCAAATCTACTTAATAATGCAATATCAATTTTATTTTTCCATCTCTGTTATACTCTTGAAATTAGAGGTACAAATAATAATTGAGTTACTTAAATCTACTTTATAATTTTGGTCTTCATAAATACCTTCATCAAACATTTGAAAGAACGTACTGTGAAAGAAAGTAGGAGCTAAAGCAAATTCATCAAGCAAAATTACATTCGACTCTCTATTTAATAGTGTTTTAGAAAACGAGTCCTCACTATGGTTTGTAGATTTAAAATATTTTACACTTGATTCACCACCAACCATTGACATTTGTTCTCTGATAATATTTTCATTACCATACAATGTAGCTGATAGTTGTCTCGCAGTTTCCGTTTTTTTCCAATCCTGGCTCACCATAAAACATTAAAACCAACGGTTTTGCAGTCGGTCGCACAAGCTGAGCAACAAGTTTCCTTAATAAATTTTTCTTAGCTTTTTCTTGCCCAATTATTTTCTCATTTAAATCTTTAGAGACACTTTGGATTTGCTCCTCACTAATTTTTGCAAAAGAACTTCGTTCGATAATTAAATATTCTGATGAACTCCGTTGCTTTAGTAAATTAAAAAATTTTTTAGGAGGATTGTGAAGATATACTTCCTCAATTTCTGCTTCATCAAATATTTTAATTAGTAAATCAATATTTTCAAAAATTAGACTCCCAGAAAGTGAGTATGTATCCATTCTAAAAATACAAATCTCTCTCCCTGAGAGAGGTTCTATCAAATCAATAATAGTTGAATCTTTAGTCCAATTTATAATTGACTCATTAAATGCAACATAGGTGTTTAACTTTTTGACTCGTTCATTAAATTTTTGTATAGGCTCAAAAAAATATTGAATTTTATCATTACACACCTCTCGCAAGAATATCATATATCGGAATTTGATTATTTTTCTTGCTCTTCATCAAAATCAATGCCTATTTGTCGTTGACTTCGGTTTGACAATCTATCTATCATAGTATTAAAACTTAAATCAATTGAGTCCACTTCTCCAACCTTAATCCCAAAAAGAATTATATCCATTTTAGTTAAATCACTCAAAGTATAATTATTGCGAAGACCTGATATATTAAATCTAATAATCATTTCCTTACCATTTGAATCAGTACCTTTAATTTCATAATAACCAGATAACTTATCTAGAGCTTTTTCAAAATTTCTGATTTCAAATCCTTTAAAATTATTTTTATCATTTTCTGTTAGACTCTTTACTTGTTCAATATCTTTTATCGTATCAAGAACTGGAGTAATGTTACGATAAAATGCGGGAGAATCTTTTTCTATAGACAGTTTAATATTATTTAAACATTCAATCTTTAGAGATTTTCCTTTCTTTGTTTCAGTTATAACCCTCTTAAAGTTACTTAATAATGTAGAGGTAATCTGTGACTCTACAACACCGCTACGTTGATATGAAGCATTGCCAGAGAGCCCTATCTTAAATCGAGTAAATAAATTCATACCAACCTTTCCCTCGGCATCTACCTCAACCATATTTTCAGACACACGTTTTATGATATCAGATTGTATCCCATTTTGATGTAATTCTAAAAAATCAAAAACAGCTTGCTCATCAAGATAAACAATTTTCCCATCAAAAAAATCAGCCATTACTTCCTCCTTGTTACTATATATTCAGACTATTTGAATAATCATATTATACCAAAATATCAAGTATTACTAAAAAAATACTACTATATATCCCTCAATTTAGTAAGAAAATCGAAAAAAGAACACCCCGAAAGGTGCTCTTTGTATGTATAGTAATTCTATCGAATTAACGTTTACTAAATTGTGATGCTTTACGAGCTTTCTTAAGACCTGGTTGGAAACACTTTTATTTGAATAAGTTTCAGTAACTGTCACCTGTTTGGTTGTTGAGGTAGCTAGCTCGACCCTGACCATAGCTATAGGTCTCACGAGCCTTGCCATCATGATCATAGGTTTCAAGGACTTCTGTATGTTCACGATTGACATCATTGACATAGTTGCGTTCCTCGTAGTAGTTGTAGGTATCCTCTCGTGTAGTATAAGGGATGAGGACGTCTTGAACCTGACTGGCATAGGTCACTTCTCCCTGACCCGGTAGATTCCCAAGTTCTGGTGGGTTGACGACGATTCCCTCCTTGGTCGCTCGGTCCTTAGCCACTTTCTGGTGGTAGGCTGTCGACACATCGTCAAAGATGCTGTGCCAGATGATTCCTATCGTTTGCGGTAATGTGGATAGAGCTTGGAGGACATTCTGACTAAAACCATACCAGAAGAGGGAGTTTCTTCCCCACTTGGGGCTGTGTATGGTGACTTACGGCCTGACTTGCCTCTACCTGTAGATCATAGGTGTAAAATAAAACTCTCGAAGAAATCCATCCTCGAGAGTTTTTGCATGTTTGTATTACAAAAGAAGAGGTTAACTTAAATAATTAGTACGATTCTAGTTAAAATAATCATGTAATTTAATTTCTCTCTTTAAATTTTTCGAAAATAATTTAGGTAAATTATTTCTGAAATACTTAAAATTTTCCAACTGAGTATTTATATAGAATTGACATCGGTGTATGCCCTCATCATTATCAGCTACTTCCATGTCTACCTCAATTTTTAACTCTTCTTTAAAATTAATAGGAGTTAACAAGAAAATAAAATAGCCACTTCCTCCTTCTCTATCATCCCCAAAGAGAATTTTCCTTGGTGTATGAGGATTTTTTATATATTCATCTATGGCAATATATGTATTGCTCATATCATCTTCAAATAGATAGCATAATTGATAAATTGTTAAAAACTTTGTTTCACAGCTAAGTCTGACTTCACAAAATTTTTCTGTTTCATCGAACCACTCAGTTTGTAGTACTATATTATCCATTCCAGTTCCTCCTATTCACTTTTGAATTTGAAGTCATCGAATTCTCCCGTTGTTTTATTATAAACATAATGAATATTGATATTTTTCCCACTTGATGTTGAGACTTTCTTTTCCATCTTTACCCAACCCTCTGAAGAATGCCATCGCGTATCACCCATTTTTAGTTTAAGTTCAACTGCATTTTCTAAAGGATTAGACATCACTTCATGCATAGCCAACTGTTCTTGTAAATTTTTAGGTTCTGTTCTACCAGTACTTCCTCTTCCCAAGATATCAACTGGGTTTCCTATTCCCTTCCTATTATTTTTTCCACTTTCTGCTCCCCACTTCATACCATTACCAGTCGGAACACTAGAATTGTACTTAGCAACCTGTCTACCAGCAATCGCAGCCGTTACATCTTGAATCGGTGCAATCCACGGCACATATGGAGCGATAGCTTTCTCTATATCACTCGCTGGTGTCCCATCTATCTGACGATTTCATCCACAACATTATCTACAGTCGCAATTTCTATAAAATTTTTAGGCTATAGTGAAATTATCGTAGGAATCTATCCAAAACTCTAGAAAATTTTATTTTTAACCAAAGTAAAAAAATAAATCTTTACAAAAATCAATCTCCTCTTGAGTTAAATCTCCGTTTTTTTCTTTATCTAAACTATAGAGTACACCTCTCACAGTATTAACAGACTCTGCTTGCTCTAACATTTGTAAACGTATTTCAGGATTATCAATGTATTTAATAATAATATTACATAATTTTTCTTTAACATCATTATAATTCATATTAGTCACCTATAATATCTACTTTTTTAAATGTACTCATAAATTAGCCCTTCGTCACTTATCAATTTTCCCCAGCTCTCTCAACCGTTCCTGCCCCATTTTCAACATCTCTTCCTCCACCTTACTCCATTTTCCAAAGAGGCATTCTTGTAGAACTTCTGCTGCTGAGGTTTCGTCTACTTGCGAATCATAAACACACGATTGATCTCTTTGATAAATTTGAATTTGATTAAAAATCTTATCATTTTCTAACTCTCGTATGTTATCAACTATGTGTTCTACAATTCTATCATGGTGCTCTTTGGGAGTCGCTCTCGCTTGACTAGGATCTATGGCGTAGAGCTCCTCATAACGTATCAAAGTACTGAGATAGGACAATTCTGGCTTGGTCGCAATCAGTGCAAGTGAGACTTGATATCCTTTAGTTATCAATAATTGTGCCGTTTTTCTAGGAACTTCTGTTGTTCTCAAGGTGCCCTCGATTAATAAATGATATCCTAATAAATGATATCCTTTTTTACTCAACTCATCTACAAGATATTCAACCATTTGTCCCGCGAATACTTTGGTATAATCCACACTATCTTTGCCATACTTTACCTGTAGGCCAAGGTAGTTCGGATGAAAAGATCGATAACTATCCCCATAAATGATAATGATATTACCTTGAAATTCCCTTTGTTTCACACGATGAATCGTTGTCTTACCAGCACCACTCTGTCCACCTAGCAAGATAGCCTTGGGCTGAGACGAAGTTGTTTTTCCACGAGTTAAAGAACGAACGAGTCGTTTGGATGCTCGTTCAAAATCATCTTGACTAAATTCTTCTAGTTTCATTAAGCCACCACTAGATGACTAGCTTGTTCTAGCATACGTTCAATGCCATCCAAATAGCCATTATATCGCTCCACATCCTCAAAAGTTGCAACAAGATAAATCTTCGTGTTAATCAAATCAGAAAGATCATCGCTCATTAGAACCCAAGGATTAGAAACATCGTCAAATGCAATTCCTTGTTCATCTTGAAAACGATAAAGTTGCGCTAAGATATTCGCCCCTCGTTCTTTAATCACTTCAATTTTCAGAGTTAACTGATAATCTTCTACTGGTGTGAGCATTTTTTCCTTCCCTATGATATCGATATAAGAAACATTAAATTTCCTGCAGATACGATCTATTAATTCTGTTGAAACTGAACTTGTCCCATTTTCATAACGACTTAGGCTATTTCGAGAGATACCAATAATCTTTGCAAACTCAGGTTGGGTGAGATTATGTGTTTTACGTAATATTTTTATATTCTCTCCAATCATAAGAGCCCTCCTTTTATTTATTTCTATTATAGCATAAAAATGATAAACGCACCATTTTTGGTGCGTTGTTGCTAATAGATAGAATACCACATATTTAGTTATTGAAGAAAAAGTACTATGAAGCTGTTCAAAAAGTTTTTGAGAATATAAAAAAGTAAGAAAAAGTATAATCGAAAAACATATTGGAGATATGAATCTATGGTATACTAGTGATAATAAATAGTTATCAGTAGGAAAGAGGGGTGCTAATATACATGAATGACTTGGTAAAATTTGTGAATAACACTCTAGAAAAATATCAATATTATATTATTGACAATAAAAAAAAGATATTCTTAGTCTGTCCAACTAAGTATTTAACTAATAGCGGTGAGAAGGGGGATAGATTTTCAGAGTTCTTTTCTTTATCTGAATTAGAGCAAGTATTAAAGTGTTTTCAATCACTAGGGATTTACACTGAAGTCTTTTTTGAGACTAATGCACTATTTTCAAAACTACTCTCGCTAGATGCTGATAAAATGAGTGATATCATTGTTTTTGAACACACAGAAAGTAATGGAATATGTGCTGGAGATAGTCTTATCCCTGCATTTTGTGAGACCAATGGTATTAAGCATATTGGGCCAAGTCCATATATAAATGCATTATTAAGTAATAAATTTCACTGGAGTATTTATTACGTAACTACGGATTTGATATGCCGGAGTCGTTTCTGTATCAATATCAAAAAAAATGGCTTGCTGATTGCAAGCCACAAGAGGGGGAGCTGATATTTATTAAGCCTAATTCAGGTTACTGTAGCATTGGTGTTGACCATCTTTCAAAATGTCATTTAAATCAAGAAACTTGTGATTTACTAGATAAAAGAGTAGAGACGTATCAACAGGAGTTTATTGTTCAGCGTTTCATTGAAGGAGTTGAATATGAAGTTCCGTTTTTCGTGGATTATTCTGGGCAAATTCACGTATTGCCACCTATTCGTATTCATCATAATGAACAGAAAGATTTCCTTGATTTTCATGATGTTTTAACCGATGAATATACATTTAGTATTGAAACTGATTCAGAAATTCTTTCGACTTTAAATCAAGTAGTCTCCGAAGCTGTTTCTTTTCTAAGATTTGATAAATTCGGAAGAATTGATATCAGATATTCTCAAGGAAAAGCTTATATTTTTGATATCAATACTTATCCTCATTATATTGAACATAGTTCTTTTTATAAGTCTATGCATAGTATATATAAAGAAAATACATTAGATATCATAATGAAGTTACTTCTTGGAAACTTATTCCCAGATTTCTAATGGACTAAGTAATAGTAATTGCCCCCAATGTTGCCAAATAATTCCAATTTCTTCAGGATAGTATTTTAATAGAAAACTATTATATTGAATAACATCCAATTCCCTATGTTCTAGTTCAATAACCAACTGTTTCATTTGTTTAGACAGTAATTGATTTCTTTTCTTAAAATAATTTTTACTTTGACTATCAGGAAGAGAACTCAATAATTCCTCAATGATTGCAAGTGCTGAATCTTTGTTTCCTAGGAAGAGGTTTATAAAGGCATAGTTATTATAGATATAGTATTTATAATAACTATCAACATCGGTATTGCGATTAATTGAAAAATATGCTTCCTTAATCAAGGGGAGACTGGTTTCTAGATCTCCTTTTAAAAAAAGTACATTACAGCAAAAATTACTTTTTGATTAAATCAACATCTGGTAGCGAATTTGGGTGAATATTTTCAAGAATTTCTGCATTTATGCTATCTTTATTAACAAAGTCCAGCAAAGAAATGTTGTTGATCAACATAATATTGCCAAAGGAATAACATGGAACAATACCATCTTCTAATTCTTGTAGCAACTGCTTTGCTATTCTATTAGCAGTTTTATATTGCAGTGTCAAGTATAGATTTGAGAGGTAATTAATCGTAGCTACGATATAATGTTTTGGATATTGAGATTTATGAGTATTGAAATAGTCATAGGCTTCCTGTAGACTTTTTTCTGCTATTTCAACAGAATATTCCATATTGCTATTAAGTTTTTTTGAGCATAATACAATAAGCCTATATAAGTATTTTTGAGGAAATTGAGCGATAATTTCCTCAATTTTTTTATTCACTGAATCAATTTTTCTCTAATTGCGATAGTTCTAATAAAAATATTTTTTTAAGAATTAAAAAAATTTTAATAAATATTCCTTGTGGATTTCTTTGAGCATCTAGTCTATTAATTTCTAGTTCAATTTCAGTTAATAGTTCTTTTTGTCTAATTATATCAATAAATTGATTGTATAGAGTTTGAAATTTTATATCCAAGATTTCCAATTTTAAATAAGGATGAAAATCTGAAGTTTTTTTCTATTAATTTTTAAAAACATCTTCAAAAATTTCCTGAGATAAAAATAGTTAATAGCAGAAATAATTAATTCATATTGTTCTTGAATTTTTTTCTCTTAATGAATCTTCTTTTGTGGTAGATATATTTAAGCGCTTAAAGTCAGATATATTATTTAGAACTTGGGATATTTCTGATTCTTCTATGAGACCCTAATTTACTAGCAAGGAGATGACGGTCATGATAATTTCCTGGATAAATAATATCAAAGCATCTTAAAATAATTACACTATACTCATAACGTTCCGTATCTTCCCATTCTTCTAGGGCATATAAGACATAATCACTAGCAAAACTATAATAATCAGTCGTTTCGATCAACAGATTTTCATTAATACAATCATTCAAGTAAGATTCTAGTTGAATTTGATTTAAAAAATTAGTTGCTAAATTTTTATTAATATTTGTTTTATCAATTAATGAGATATTCCTAAGAACAGAGTAAAGATTTTCACCGTTACGCTTCGTCAGCAATTCATCTTTAAGTGATTTTTGTATATTGATCTTTTCTATGTTATTTCCTAGTATCAGTTGCTGAATAATCGTTACTAAATGTAAGTTCCCATTTAATAGGCTATATATACTTTTTAGCTGGGTATCATCAATTTTTTGTGTATTAACAATTTGTTGAAAATCTCCAAATGAAAGTTTTTCGATGTGCAGAGATTTCGTTTTATTTATACTTTTTGTTGCTGTAAAAATGATTGTTAAATTGTCAAACATCGAACTTGATTTATAATTTAATAATTTATAAAAATTGTTTCACAACATCTGATTGCTTATCAAAGTCATCTACTAAGATAATTGCTTCGTTCTTTTTGGAGAAATTTTTGAAAGTATATTAAATTTGCTTTTATAATATTCATTAGATTCAGTCTCAAACGCATGACTTTTTCTAAAAGTGGATAATAAGTCTTTTACCAATTCACCAATTGGCAAATCTATTCCTATAGTTAGCCTTGAGTCATTTAGTGTATTTGAGAATTTTGATGGCCAATTCTTTGAATTAAGTTCCTCAAAAAAATTCTCAAAAGTCATCAAATCTTGATTTATTTTAAAAATTGAATATGATTTATTTTGATAGTATTCATAGATTTTCGATATGATTGTGGTTTTTCCATATCCTCTTTCGCCAACAATAGAAATAGATTTATCAAAAGTATTACCGTACAAGCCGTCATTTATTTCATCAGTGATTATAGATACTATTTTTTCAATATGAGGGAAGTAGTACAAATTTGTGTCTCCTACCGATAACTATTTATTATCACTATACAAAGCATCCAAATAAGTTTATAATAGCATGATTATTGATAAAGGAGTTATTCATGGATTATACACTTATTTCTACTTTCTTAGACCACTGCGAAACTCATAGACGCTTAAGTTCACATACGATTAGAGCTTACAAAAATGATATTTTGCAATTTTACAATTCAAATTACACCCGTGTGGAAACCTATGTTGAACATTTGATAAAATCCAATCTTAAATCTAATACATTACGTCGCAAAATCGCTAGTTTGAAGGTGTTTTACAACTACTTGAAATATCAGAATTTAGTTGATGAGAATCCTTTTTAATCAATTACGTTTTCAATTTAGAACGGAAAAAAATATTACCTAAAAACAATTCCCTATGACATTTTTGAAAAGTATTTTTTTCACATTTAGAAGAGAAAGTTACCTATTCAAAATCTAAATATCAAAAACAAAAAGCTGAAAGAAATTTGCTAATCATTTCCTTATTACTTTCAACTGGTATTAGGGTTTCCGAACTTTGTCATATTCATCTCAAAAAAATATTAATCTTTCAAATAGGACTCTCCATATTATGGGAAAAGGTAAGAAAGAACGTATCCTATTTTTTTAGGGAGATCAAATAACATTTAGCTTATTAGAAACATATATAAATAACTACTGCTTTCAAACCAGTGACTACCTATTCCCTGGAAAATATTCTCTCAAACCATTATCAGAGCAAAGTGTACGTTTAATTCTAAATAATCTTGTTGAACAACATAACTTAACTACACCTATTACCCCCCATATGTTTAGACATAGTTTCGCAACAATGCTTCTAGATAACGACGTAGATATTCGATACATTCAACAAATTCTTGGACATAGTTCTATCTCAGTCACACAAATCTATACTCATGTATCTCAGTCAAAGCAAAAAAAGAAATTCTAACTCTGTGTAATCCCATCGCTTCGATTCATTCACAATCAAAAAAATAGGGCTACCTTCATGGAGGTAGCCCTATCCTGAATAATTAAGTCCAGTATCGTCAAGATCCTTGCCGTTATAGGCGAATGGATCCCCTGTCGTATCTGTGCTTGTCTTTCTTGCGCCATAGAGGTTATAGCTGCTTGATGCGACGGCTTGTCCATCCTTGGTCAAGCCTGTCACAGAACCTGACTGATTGGTCAAATAGTTGTAGCTGTCACCTGTTTGGTTGTTGAGGTAGCTAGCTCGACCCTTGCCATAGCTATAGGTCTCTCGTGCCTTGCCATCATGGTCATAGGTTTCGAGGACTTCTGTATGTTCACGATTGACATCGTTGACATAGTTACGTTCCTCGTAGTAGTTGTAAGTATCCTCTCGTGTGGTATAAGGGATCAGGACATCCTGAACCTGACTGGCATAGGTCACTTCTCCCTGACCCGGTAAGTTACCAAGTTCTGGCGGGTTGACGACAATCCCTTCCTTACTTGCTCGATCCTTAGCCACTTTCTGGTGATAGGCTCTCGACACATCGTCAAAGATGCTGTGCCAGATGCTTCCTATTGTCTGGGGTAGAGCAGACAGGGCTTGGAGGACATTCTGACTAAAGCCATACCAGAAGAGAGTTTTTCTTCCCCACTTGGGGCTGTATGTGGTGACTTACGACCTGACTTGGTATCCTTTGGCTTACGTTGGAAGAGTTGATAGGTGTTCTTGCCTTCCTTGCGACTAGCAGTGAAGACACGATTGTCATCACCATCGTATAGCGCAGCCATGAGAAGACCCTTCTTATCCTTGATTGCAAGCAAGCGGTTCTCTGTATCGTAGATATAGTCTAGCTTCTCTGAATTCTTCTCAGAAGCGATACGATTTCCATTCTTATCGTAGGTATAGGTGATGGTACCATCTGGACTTTCTAGTTTGGTCAAGCGGTTATGATCATCATAGGTAAAGCGTGTCTGGTTCTCCTTACCATCGACTGTCTCGGTGCTGGTCAGTTTATTACCCGCTAGGTCATAGGTGTAGGAGAGCTTGGAGAGTTCCTTACCAGATGCATCCGATACCGTCATGTTTTCCACTTGACCCAGAGTATCGTAGGTATAGGTATGGACTAGGGTTTCGCCATCCTGCTTGATGGTTTCCTTGGCGATATGAGCTTATACTGCTTATCTACTGTAAGGCTAGTATAAAATAAACTAGGGGAAAATTTCCCCTAGCTAGCAATTGAACTAAGTTACAAATTGTCTTTGTGAAAGTGATTTATACTTTCTCCACTTTTACATCGTTTTCGGATACAACATCCACTAAAAAATGCGTCGACATTAATTTGTAGTGATGGAGCTTTTTATTAGCTATATTTGCAGAAGCGACCAAGTCACAAAATTCTGCATTCTCGACTTCATAGATATAGTTGGTCAGATAAAGTGGTCTGTTCTTTGCCAATCCTTGCTCCCAGTAACTGTCTATTAATTCTAAACTTTCGTAGACTGAACGGAAAGCCCAAACTTTTGTAAAGGTAAATTTAAATTTTTCTGAATCTTCCAAGTAGGCAATTAAAGTATCCCCATCTATATTCATCTCAATACCATAGTCACCAAAAGGGATGAAGCCCGGTTTAATTTCCGTCCATTTTTCCATATCATTTCTCCAAGTTCTATTTTCTGATAATTGTACTACAGCGGTGTACATGTTTAATTGGCAAATTTTCTAGTATTGACTGATATTTAATTTCAAATTTGCAGAAACAAGAATCTCCAGTACACCATCTTGAGTTATGATTATATAATGTCGTGAATGAAGAGTTCTCGTACCACTATAAGCTGTATATTCGAGTTTTTTCACTAATTGACTATTCTTGACTTCGTAAATGATATTTTGGAAATTATCTTTTTCATATTTTTTAAACATTTCTTTGCCTAGAATTGCAGATAAATACAATTCCCTGCTAAAGAATCGTGCTTCATCATAACAAAAACATGATAATTTAAAACGGTTCTGGTCTCCAATCAGCCTAATTTCCTGCCCATCTCCTAAATCGGTCAACAAAACCTTTATCTTATAGTTATCTCTGGGAATCAAACCTCTAAAGATTTCTACCCATTCTTCATCCTTAGTCTCCATATCTAATTTCATATGAAACCCCTCCTTTTGATTGCCTTATTTGAAATTCCAGTGTTGCTCCTAAATCACTTTTACTTCCAGGTCTAACAACGACATCAGTCCCATCACTTAAAGTACCCACATACCCCTTACCAAATTTAGTATTAATTTCGTTTATATTTTCTAAAGGTAATGAATTGAAATCTTCAAGTGCTTTATTATAACCCCCATGTGATTTAAAGTTTTTTGTTCCACTTTTTCCTGAAATATCTTCCATTCCCGAAACAAATTTATCAGCAATTTCTTGACTAGTTAGAGCCTTTGTACCATCTTTAACATCATCTACTTTATCTGCCACACGAGCAGCATCTGATGCCTTATCAGCTGTCTTCGTAGCTTTCGAAACATCATTGACTGCGTCTACTGCATCAAGTGCTTTCTCAAGTTTCCTTAATTTGCCAGCCTTAGCTATAGGATAGAAATTACTTGCAATATCAAAAGCTAACTCTGCACCTGCCGCCCAACGATTTGCGTCTTCGCCCGTTAGTGGATCTTTCCCTGTAACTAAACGTTCTCCATTATTCCACCCTATAAATTCAGCTGCTATAGTTGGAAGTTTAGCTTTATTTTCTTGGTTAAACTTCGCAAATTTTACATTAGAGGCATAGGCATTTTCCTCAGGAGTCATTGGGGGAGCTTTTAGATACTCCTCTAATGTCATTTTATCAATTCGCTCTTTCTGATCCGGTCTAAGTCCATGTCTTGCCGCATCTTCATACTTTCTAAAGTCTGCGACAGATGGAACTTTATTTTCTCCCTTATCGGAGGCACCAGTTGTTTTTGGATCACAGACATGTTTCAAGGTGTTTTCTAATGCCGTATTCCAATTACGATATAGATTTAGACCTTCTCGAATTGATGGTGAAGACTTGATTCCTGTAGCTAGGGCATAGGCAGATCGAACCACTTGTTGGCGCCTAGCCTCTATCTGTCTTCTGACTTGCTGGTATTTCGTTTGTACATAGTCACTGGCACTATTGTAGGCTGTTTGAACCTTATTCCACTGTCTGCCAACCCAATTCGATGCGCGATTGTATTGAGTGCTGATCCAGTTAGTCGCGTGGTTAAAGGCACTCTTGGTCACATTCCAAGCTTTTGGAGGCGAAACTCTTCACACCATTCCATGTGTTTGAGGCCACTCGTTTCACCGTATTCCAGGTATTAGAAGCGACTCGTTTTACACCATTCCAAGCATTAGAGGCCTTCTTTTTAACATAGTTCCAGCCTTTTTTGATATTGTTCCAGAAATGCCCACTCGGGTCTGTATAGTTAACCGGGTTATTCTGCACATAGCTGTAGAGGTTCTGGCTGAGAGGGTCTGTGTCCTCACCTGGGTAACTATCCTCGGTTAAGAAAGTACCTCCCTGACTATCATAATATCTTGCTCGTAAATAGTCAAGTCCAGTATCGTCACGAGCTTCGCCGTTATAGGCAAATGGCTAACCTGTTGTGTCTGTGCTTGTCTTGCTTGCCCCATAGAGGTTATAGCTGGTTGATGCGACGGCTTGTCCATCCTTGGTCAAGTAATGGATTAGCTATTTAAAAAAATATCAATGATAAAAAAAGCCTATCAAGAAATCTCTTCCTTGATAGACTAATTCTATATTTGTTACACACTAATAACGAACTATTGTAGTCCAAATGTCTCGCAAATACTAGTACTTAATCTACCTATTTTTGGGTTCTCCTTACAGGAAGACAAATCCTTCAAAATAGTTATTACTTGTGGAAATTTGATTAGCTGTTCCTTATATTTAAAAAGAGTCAAATGAAGTAAAAAGATTGAAGTACTTCTTCCAGTATATTTTTCATCATGACACAGTATTAAGTTCATCAGTATATTAAAAAGCATTTGAAGTATCATATCCCTCTATACAATAAGCTAATTTGTATTTATACAAGCTACTCTTTTTCTTCAAGACAAGCACCTAGAGCGCACCACTCTCCTTGTTTTTAAAGAAGGAAGCAAAAACATCCATGACATATTCAACATCTGCATCATAAAAAGCATCACCTAAATAAGGTTGAGATAATACTGTATCTAATTCTTTATAGTAATCCATACTAAAAAAACCTCCTGGATAAGAATTATTGTTACCGATAGGGTAAGCACTAATTACATCATTACCTAATTTGATAACATCAATTTCTACACCATTTATTTTTTTCCGATGAAAACTTGCCCCATCACTTGCCCTAACTCCTAATGGTACACTCTCTCCAACATTTTTTATCGAATCTATAATATTTTTATCACTCCAGTTCTGAGGGAATAATGTGGAATTTTTTATTTGTGAAACTTTACCATTGTCTAACTGCTTCACAAAATCAACAGATTGTGTTCCGTCACTATGTGTACGGATAGTTTGAGTTGCATAATTAGAATTTGAATTATTAATTTTTGGAGAATGACCTCCTATAACCTTATTTGAATTAGAAGATTTTTGTTTACCATACAGAATTTTTTGAGCCATTTCATCAGAAATATTTGTTTGTGAAGGCACTGTATTTCCTTGAGAATTTACATAAAAATCTGGCTTAGCTTTAGGCTTCTCCGCAAACATTTGGAGATTCTCTACTGTCATTGGTAGACGTCCACCTGTAGGCTTCGTCGTCACCACATCAGCCTTAGGAGCCTTCTTAGGAGACACACTACCTGCTCCGTTGGTAAAGGTGTTAAAGGCAAAGTTCATGGCGACTGTTTGACCAGTAATCTTATTTCCTGTGGCCAAATCAATACCTGTGTCAATCGCAGTCTCAACCGCAGATTCCACTCCAATCTTGGCAACTTGTCGAACTGCTTGATTGCTAATACTTTGGGTCACATTGGTTGCTAGACTAGCTCCTGCTCCCACAAATTGACCGCCAATAAAACCTGAGATTGCACCAGTTCCTGCTCCTTTGACAATCGAACCAACCAATTCCCAACCACGTTGGCCAGAACTATAGGCATCATATCCTGAGATGATTGCTCCAGAGGTCGCACCACCGATAGCCATCGCTACGGGGACCCAAGACCTCCAGTCGCTACGGTAAGAGCAATACCGACACCGATAGCTGCCGCAGTTACGGCAACCTTCTTCCAGTCGACATTTTTCACGAAATCAACGACTTGATTCTTGACTCGTTCAGCTGTTGTACAGACATGTTTCAAGGTATTCTGCAAGGCTGTTCCCCAGTTTCGGAGGAGATTCATACCTTCTCGGATGGTTGGGGAAGAAGTCAAGCCTGTTGCCAGAGCGTAGGCAGACCGAACCACTTGTTGGCGCCTAGCCTCTATCTGTGCTGCCGCTTGCTGGTATTTCGTTTGTACATAGTCACTGGCACTATTGTAGGCTGTTTGAACCTTATTCCACTGTCTGCCAACCCAATTCGATGCGCGATTGTATTGAGTGTTGACCCAGTTAGTCGCGTGGTTAAAGGCACTCTTGGTCACATTCCAAGCTTTGGAGGCGAAACTCTTCACACCATTCCATGTGTTTGAGGCCACTCGTTTCACCGTATTCCAGGTATTAGAAGCGACTCGTTTTACACCATTCCAAGCATTAGAGGCCGTCTTTTTAACATAGTTCCAACCTTTTTGATACTGTTCCAGAAATGCCCACTCGGGTCTGTATAGTTAACCGGATTGTTCTGCACATAGCTGTAGAGGTTCTGACTGAGAGGATCTGTGTCCTCACCTGGGTAGCTATCCTCGGTTAAGAAAGTACCTCCCTGACTATCATAATATCTTGCGCGTAAATAGTCAAGTCCACTATCGTCACGGGCTTCTCCGTTGTAGACAAATGGCTGACCTGTCGTGTCTGTGCTTGTCTTTCTTGCGCCATAGAGGTTATAGCTACTTGATGCGACGGCTTGTCCATCCTTGGTCAAGCCTGTCACAGAGCCTGACTGGTTGGTCAAGTAGTTGTAGCTGTCACCAGTTTGGTTGTTGAGGTAGCTAGCTCGACCCTGACCATAGCTATAGGTCTCACGGGCCTTGCCATCATGATCATAGGTTTCAAGGACTTCTGTATGTTCACGATTGACATCGTTGACATAGTTACGTTCCTCATAGTAGTTGTAGGTATCCTCTCGTGTGGTATAAGGGATCAGAACATCCTGAACCTGACTGGCATAGGTTACTTCTCCCTGTCCAGGTAAGTTCCCAAGTTCTGGTGGGTTGACCACGATTCCTTCCTTAGTCGCTCGATCCTTAGCCACCTTCTGGTGATAGGCTCTCGACACATCGTCAAAGATGCTGTGCCAGATGCTTCCTATCGTTTGCGGTAGAGCAGACAGGGCTTGGAGGACATTCTGGCTAAAACCATACCAGAAGAGGGAGTTTTCTTCTCCACTTGGGGCTGTGTATGGAGACTTACGACCGGACTTGCTTTCCTTTGGCTTGCGTTGGAAGAGCTGATAAGTGTTCTTGCCTTCCTTGCGACTGGCAGTGAAGACACGGTTATCATCTCCATCATAGAGCGCAGCCATGAGTAGACCCTTCTTGTCCTTAATCGCAAGCAAGCGATTCTCTGTATCGTAGATGTAGTCTAACTTCTCTGAGTTCTTCTCAGAAGCGATGCGATTGCCATTCTTGTCGTAGGTATAGGTGATGGTACCATCTGGACCTTCCAGTTTGGTCAAGCGGTTATGGTCATCATAGGTAAAGCGTGTCTCGCTCTCCTTGCCATCGACTGTCTCGGTGCTGGTCAGTTTATTACCCGCTAGGTCATAGGTATAGGAGAGTTTAGAGAGTTCCTTACCAGCTCCATCCGATACGGTCATGTTTTCCACTTGACCCAGAGTATCGTAGGTGTAGGTATGGACTAGGGTTTCGCCATCCTGCTTAATGGTTTCCTTAGCGATATAGCCACCATCGTCATACTTATAGCCGTAGCTAGAGATGAGTTTGTCCTGCTTATCCATGTGACGGAGTTCGGTGAGACGGTGAGCCTTGTCATAGGTCAAGAAGCTCTTGGTTCCATCTCCTCGATTAACTTCCGTCAGATCCCCTGCTTGGTTATAGCTATAGGTGGTCTTTTGTCCCTTGACATCTGTCACAGAAGTCAGACGATCCAGTTCATCGTAAGTGTAGGAGACTGTACTACCGTCTGGGTAAATCATCTTCGAGATATTGCCATAAGCATCATATTCGTACTGAATCAGGCTACCATCTCCCTGACGAACACCCGTGATCTCGCCTTCTTCGTTGGTCGCGTACTGACTAGTTCCTGTCAGGTCACTCATAGACACCCGACGACCATCCGCATCATAGGTATAGAGAACTTGACCATCTTGCTTTTCAGAGTACTCCACCTTGAGCAGTTGATCCAGCTTATTGTAGTCATAGCTGATGGTTTTCCCATCGGACTTGGTTACTTTTTTTCGAGCTGGTTATTGACATTATAGGTATAGGTCTCCTTATCTCCGAGACTGTTCATGCGCTCCACTAGATTGGAAAGCTGGTCATAACTGTATCTTGTGACCTTGCCATTGCCATTCGTGACCGAAGTGACATTGCCCACACTGTCGTAGGTATAGCTAGAGGTAGAAGCCTTCTCTCCACTTCCTTGTGTTGCTGTAAGCAACTGATCCTTTAGGTCATAGGTGTAGGTCTTGACACGCTTGCTTCCGGATGTGACACTAGTGAGGTTGCCATTGGCATCATAGGTCATACTTGCGACGCCACCAGCCTCATCTGTGATTTTCGTGAGATGGTTGTCGTGGTCATAGCCATACTTAGTCCACTGACCTGCCGCATCGCTTTCTGAGGTGAGGCGATTGAGGCTATCATAGGTCCGCTTGGTTACTTGACCGAGAGGGTTCGTCTCCTCAAGGAGATTGCCATTCGGGTCATAGGTATAGGTCGTTTCGCGCTTGCCATTGATGGTGCGTTTGGTCACCTGACCGACTGGGTCATAGCTTGATTCCACTATTCGACCTGTTGGCGTTTTGATCGTTTTGAGTTGATCGAGAGTCGTGTAGTCAAAAGTGGTTGTAGCACCGGACGGTTTGGTCAGTTTGGCTAGATTCCCCGCTTCATCGTAGCTATACTTGGTTTCAAGGTCAAGGGCGTTCTTAGCCGTTAAGAGACGGCCAACCTTGTCATAGCTATAATGATTGCTTCGATCGGATTGGTCTGTCTCTTTCACCAAGTTTCCAGACACATCATAGCTATAGGTTTTCGATAGTCCCTGTGGACCTGTTTGCTTGGTGAGACGTCCCAAGGCATCATAGGCGTAGGTGTATGCTGCCTCATTTGGTAAGGTGCGTTTGGTCACACGACCATAAAGGTCATTGACATAGTTGGTGCTATGACCGTTGGCATCTGTTTCTTTTGCCAAGCTACCTGTAGTATCATAGGCATACTGAGTCTCTCCACCTGTTGGACGTTTCTTGCTGCTGACACGGTTCATACTGTCATAGCTGTAGGTCGTTGTATGACCTTCGCCACTTGTTTCGCTCAAGCGATTGCCCAAAGCATCATAGCTGAAACTTTGCTTGCTTCCTGTGGGAGCTACTGTTTCGATGATTCGTCCTAATGGGTCATACTTAAATGCTGTTGCTTGACCATTTGGATCTGTATAGAGTACCAATTTTTTATTGGCATCATAACCATAGCTACTTGAATGGCCATTGGCATCGGTCATTTTAGAAAGGTTGCCAAGGACATCATATTCGTAAGAAGAGGTATTTCCATCGGCATCCGACTCTGTCACCACTCGGTTGAGAGCATCGTAGCTATACTTGGTTTCACGTTTTAGATGATCGACGATCTTAAGCAGATTGCCGTTTTGATCATAGTGATAAGTCTTGGTCTTACCTTCTTGGTCGGTTGAACTTGCGACATTTCCCATGACATCATAGGTGAAGGTTTCGCTGGTCTTATCTGCGTAGACCACCTTAGTCAGTTGGTTGTCGCTATTATAGCTGTATTGGGTGACCTCACCCAAGCTGTTGGTTAAAGTGAGACGATTTCCTGCCTTATCGTAGGTGTAGGTCTCATTGAGATCCTGATTATCTTTTTTGTTCACTACTCGGTTGGCGGCATCGTAGCTATACTCTGTTACCAAACCGCTAGAATGCGTCTGCTTGATGAGACGATCAAGGGCATCGTATTCTTGCTTTTACGGTAGTTCCGTCTGGAAGAGTCACTTCTTCCAGTTGAGCCGTTGAGGTATAGTTCATCTTAGTGACATTGCCATTGGCATCGGTAACCTGAATCGGATAGCCCAGTTCATTATAGGTGTACTGAGTCTTGCCACCCAAGGCATCTGTCAACTCTGTCAACTGTTCCATCTGGTTGTAGGCCATCTTAGTGACGTTGCCTAAACCATCTGTAATACTGGAAACTTGATTTTGGCCTGTATAAGTCGTGCTAGCAGTATAGCCTGCCGCATCTGTAAGACTATTTTGATTGCCATTAGCATCATAGGTCATGCTGGTGCGGTAACCCAAGGCATTGGTCGTTGCGATCAGACGCCCCTGCCTTACTATATTCATAAGTCGTTTCTTTTTCCAAGGGCGTCTTTCATGGACAGGATATTCCCCATCGCATCCAACACATATGAAACACTGCTACCATCTGGGTAGGTAACACCTGTCACATTTCCTGCAGCATCATAGGTGTAGCTGGTAGTCTTTTTCTCTTTAGTTTCACTGAGTTTATTACCAACACTGTCATAGGTGTAGGTCACTGTCTGACCTGCTTCATCGGTGTAAGATATCACACGACCCATGATATCATAAGTAGTTTCTGCCTTTGTACCGATTGGATAAGAAACTGAGGTTATATTTCCTGCTGCGTCATAAGTATTTTGAGTAACTTGACCTAAAGCATCTGTGATAGTTTTAACGGCATTGTTTCTATCATCATAAGTCAAGCTGCTACTATTACCTGCTTCATTGGTTCGAGTGATAATTCGACCCAGTGAATCACGAGTAACGGTAGTCGTTTGACCTGAAGCATTGGTTTCTGTTAGGAAACGACCCTTGCTATCATATGTATAGCTAGTAGCGTGTCCTTCTGCATCAGTCACGGAAAGCTGGTTTCCAACACCATCATAGGTGTAACTATAGGTTCCACCTTCTCCATTCGAAGCACCGATTTTACGTCCAAAACCATCATAGGTGAAGGTAGTCGTATTACCATTGCCTTCTGTCACAGCTGTCACTTGACCTGCCTTGTCAAAAGTATGGCTCGTCCCAACACCATCGGCATCTTTTTCGCTCAGCTTGCGACCTTCTGCATCATAGGTAAAAGTCTTGGTCCCACCGAGAGGATTCGTAATGCTAGTGAATTGATTGTGTGCATTATAGGTAAAGGTTGATACGCCTCCCAAAGAATTAGTGAGGCTTACCAGATTCGCACCTTGATAGGCAAAGGAAGTTGTATGACCAGCAGCATCTGTAGTAGATAAGATGCGTCCTTGCTGATCGACAGTATAGGTAATCTTAGACCCGTCTGGCAATGTTGTCTGGATTAGATTGCCATTTGCATCATAGGTATGAGCTGTTGAGGCACCACTAAAATCGGTCAGAGACAGAAGATGGTTCTTCTCATCATAGCTAGAAGTTTTTACCGCACCATCAAAACGCGTTTCTGTCAAGGTGTTTCCATTGCTGTCATAGGTGTAGCGAGTTGTTTGCCCCGCTTCATTCGTCACGCTTGACAGACGGTTGTTTTCATCATACGTTTTTGAGACACTAGTTCCATCGGCATAGCGAATGCCAGTTGTGCGATATTGCTCATCGTAAGTATATACGGTTTGATTGCCATTTCCATCGGTAGTGATTGTCTGACCTTCACTATAAGAAAGAGTTGAAACAGCACCTGCACCATCTGTTTGCTTGATGACACGATTTTCCTCATCGTACTCGTTTTGGATAACCTTGGTCCCATTTCCATCATACTATAGGCTGTCATACGTCCCTTATCGTCATATTCATAACGAGTAGGAACTCCCGTAGCGTCCGTATAGGTAATCAAATGACCATTCGTGTCATATTCATAGGTCAAAGTTGAGCCATTAGGGATTTGAATCGCACCAATATAGCCATCTGTATTATAGGTGATACTATAAACCAAGCCTGTAGGAGATGTAACCTTGACCAGCTGGTAATTTTCATTATAATCAAAGCTTGTTTTTATTGCCTTTTTTTCATCTGTCTGACTCGTTAAGAGACCATGATAGTTAAAGATTTTTCTCTTGATGATTGTGATTAACAATTCGGTATTCCTTAACATCGTAGTCTTCTTTTTCATCTCCTCCAAAGTCACCTTTCTTTGTTTCAACTGTTTTTTTACTTCGAGAGTGAGGTCATAGCCACTTGGGTTCGATATTTATCACCATCCTTCGTAAACTTAAGAATCGAACCGTCTGTACGAGTATAGTAAAGATTTTTGGTCTTCATCGCTCGATAACTGCTCATTAAAGGCAAATGACCAACCTCGACCAAAGAGACTATTGATGCCTCGTCGCTTTAGAATTATAGGCGCGAGTAATTTCAAACTTCCCGTCAATATCTGTGATAGAAACATCTGTTCGATCTAGGTAGAAATTACCCGTGTTTAGATTGATAGGTTCAAATCCAAACTCACAGTGAAGACCACGACCCATTAAAAGCCTGTCTATTTCTGCCTTGGTATTAGATGTCAAGGCTGGTGGATTATAAGGTTTATCAACATTCTTTCTTGGTTTGCGAATAAAAAGGGTATTATTTGTAAAACCATCATATCTTGGATACGATTATCGTAAGCAAGTTGATTGAGTGGTACTCCATAGTATGCCGCAATCTTTGGAAGGGTATCAAACTGAGTAACTTTGTAAATCAAGAAAGTATCACTTGATTTTTTACCACTAGTTTGACTATCCTTTTTACTCTCTGCGTCAATCGTATAAACCTTGTTTAGTTCAGGTTCTGTGAAAGGCACCTGAGTCTGCCAGTTTGAGAGCTTGTCTTTATATTTGGTCGTTCCCTTTTCAAAGGCCGCATCAAAGGAACTACTATTAGGATATTTGTAAGAAAAACTTGCAGAGCTTTGTCCCTTGTAGTCTTTCGCAGTGTCACTTAGGTTATAATCAACCTGAGCACCCGGTGTTGTCAGACCATCCGCAAAGACTCCTTGGAATTGCAGCTTCCCTTTCTTATCTGTCTTCACCATGGTCCGAAGATTGATGGTAGTGTTTCCAATTGGATACTTGACATCAACTGGATCTGGAACGGACCAATTAATCGTCAAACTAGGAGCCTTGTCTGGAGTAAACCCAATCTGTCCTGCATTTTCTGCCGTCGCTTCGGTTGTATAGAAGGCCCCACCATCTGAACCTTCGTCTGTTGCAGCTACAACTAGACCATAATTTGGTTCCAAACCTTGAACCCATGCGTTTACAGTCTCACGGATATCAAAGTTATGCATCCCAATCTTCTTACTACTGGTCGCATTCTTTCCTGCAATTTCCATATCAAGTCCCACAGAAGTATCCCATGTGAGGTTATTGATATCAAAATCTTGTTTCAAGCGATAAGCTGCAAACTGGGTTGATTGAGAACCTGGTGCCGTATATTCATAAATGTTTAGACTAGCACTATCAATACGCGCTTCCTTAGGAATACTCTTTTGAAAATCGTAATTAATCTTAAAGTACATCCTTGCACGTCCGATGTCACGAACACCTGGAACACCCGTCATTCCGATCATTTCAGCTGTTAGATATCCAACATACCCATAAGAGTAACCTTGATATTGCCCATGTACAGATGAGGTAACAATATCAAGAATTTTTTCTCGTGGAACTGTTACAGTCGGGTCTATCCGAACAGGATACTTACGTTCAGAATCAGACAACCACTCTTTACTAGCTGTGACTGTCACTTCATGACGACCATCCCCTTTTTTCAATCCAAGAGTTAAGGCATTACTTGTAGCACCTACACTATCCACCATCATTGGAGCAGTTAGTACAAAGAGAATCTTCGTTTTCCCCTTTTCATGGACAAGGATTTGATTGTCTTTTAAAGAAACATCATACTTAGATGCATCCAAACCATAAGTAAAGGAGTTCTTCCCACCCCACTCGGCTAAGATGATTTCTTCTTTGACTCCATTAGACTGTACCGTATATTGCACATCTGTTTTTGCCATCGACATTGTTGTATAAGATGGCATTCTTTTCTACAGTTGCTTGTTCGTATGTCTTATCAAGCGGATACAGGGAAATTTTGTCATCCTTATGTGTAATATCAATGGGAGTATCTTCTTTGACTTCGCTCGGAAGAACTACTCCTACTGGAGATTCTTTAGGTAGATAATAGTGCTTCCCATTAGCATGATAAGAATAAAGAGATAAATCTACAGGAACTTCTACCCCTTCTTTATCAATATAGGTTTTAATATCACTCCCAATATGCGTCACAAAGTGAGTATCATCAACGCGAAACAATTGTTCTTGCCCACTAACCGCTACTGGTTCACCATATTGTTTCTTGAGTTCTGCCTCTGCCTTACTCTCTTCGTTGATCACCTTTGGTTGTTGTAGGGCATCTCCTCCATCTTTTGCTGGTTTTGATGAAGCGTCAGCACTTGTCGATCCTTCTGTATTCGCATTTTCAGAACCAACAGTCTGGCTACTCGCCTCTGTAACAGCTTTTTTATAAGCTTCCTCAGCCTGTCCTTGTTTAATTGCTTGGTTTATTTCTTCCGCATAGATCAACGGCATGTTAGAAACAAACAAACTCAGCAATAATAACCACTGTATGGTCTTACGAAGTCTTTTTCATCATCATTCTCCTTTGTAAGATAAATAAAAATAATAAAGTGTAAAAAAATTAAAATAAGAGCATCAGTGATTGATAAAACGAAAGAACCTAGTATTGGAAACCATGCGACTGATAGCTAAACAAACAGTAACGATAATCATTGATACTAGACTAAGTAGTCGCATTTGCTCTGCTCTACTTTTTCATTGGTAAAGCCTTATAGATACTAACCAAGCTATAGGATAAGACTACTTTAAGAAGAGTTTGGATAATGGTAGTAAAAACCCAGATAGCAATCTTGACATGATCATATTCCAAACTTGTATTATCGTATAAAATTTGACCAAAGCCCCCGATGAAAATTCCGCATAAAATCACACTAAACAAGTAAATCAGAATAGTGTGATTTAAACGTTTATCTGATTGATACTGCTTATAAAAACCAAATCGCTATTGGAAAAAAATAAGAACTGTTCCTATCATTAAAAAAATAGTAGGCTGAGTAAGGTCAGAATGAGTGATAACCCTTTATCGACTAGCACCGGGGAAATCGCACCTGTAAATAGAAGGCGTTGCCCCACTCCTAAAAACAGCAAGCCAGTAGCTAGTCTCCAGAACCTTGAGAGTCTTGATATTTTCATTATTTACTTGTCCTTTCTTTAACACTTTTTAAACGAGCGGTAACCACAAAACGTTGATCATTTCCAATAGCATCACATGTTGATAAGATTAAAAAAATCGATCTTTTTGAGGGTCAGTGGCTATCTGACGATAGAATCCCCCATAGTCTGACGATCTTATCTGTAATGTTTCTAAATAATATCTGAGGCCTTCTCGACTTCCTAATTTGAATGTATGAAAAAGATGATCATCTGTATAGGAGTGAGCTGCCAACACCTCATATTCAAAATGTTGAGTCAAGGTGTCAATCGTAATACGTTCATGCTCTTTTAAAAAAAAGCTGGCTTCGCAAAAATAATCTAAAGATCCAAACATAGAATCATCTAACATAGCATGTCCATAAATTATAGTGACAGGATCTTCAAATGTTATTTTGTTAACCAGCTCTGTAAATATAGCTCCATAATAGGTCTCTTTACCATCTATATCGTGAGATAGGTAATAAGCATCATCCCTTGGATGTTGAGCTACTGGATAATCAATTCGAGTCCCTTCGACTGTTAGCCAAGCAAAGACATCTGGATTCTGATGAAACCTCGTCTCTATTGCATTTTTGAGAATGCTTCTCTACAGCTTTCTGTTCGAATCCATCCAAGATTTTTTTAGACCTAAAAAAATAAAACTGCAACCATTGCAATTAATGATAAACTAAACCTTAAAAAAATTTCATGTAACCGCTCCCATACTATCATTATAACAGACCCCTGTAACCCTTGTAAATACACTTTCCCTTTAAATTATACTTTTATTAAAAATATTTTTGATAATCATATACATGTGTACCGTTTCATTACCTGTTTGATTGCTACTATTTAACAGAAAAGAGGAGTCTCTCCAAATGAGAATGGGACCCTCTTTTAACAACAACTCCCTTGTGATAGAAGACTTCTTGATTCTACAAAGATCCAATTTTTTACAATTTCTATAGGAAAAATCGAGTTCTAAAAATCATTTTTAAATTGAGAAGAATCCTTAGATATTTCATGGTCTAGATTGTCACAATGTGCAATTCCTTACCCTTATTTCGTCAGCATATTTATATGATTCCATGAAATCTTTCGAAATGATAGATTTCATAAATAGAAATGTGATTCTAATGGCTGTCGGAAAGATTGCATATCGTATTCTTAGGTGTGAATTTTTACCCTAAAAAAAATACACAAATTGAGCTAGATTCTTCCGAAAAGTTTACACCCTTTTAAACTGTTATTGTTTTTATCCATTATTCACAATTCTTTATCTTACTCCTGGTCAACAATTGTATAATCTTCGCTTTGAAGTAATTCCAAGACTTTTTTTACAAATTGCATTGACAGCAATCCTTCAATCTTAGAGCCATGAGTTTTGAAATTTTCGTCGATTTCTTGAATTTCTAATCCAGTATTTCTTTCAGCAATTTTCTCTGTAATAGGTGAATGAAAACTATATTCCCCAATTTCGTAATATAAGAAATATAGATATTTCTTTGTTCCTAGACGATAATCAAAAAACTCGACCTCCATATCTTTATCGTAATCATAGTAACTATTTTTCCAAATAATTTCATTAGTTTTTTCTTTCAACAATTCCTCGTAGTTTTTTTCATAACTATATACTCTTTTTTTCTCTTCGCCAATGAATTGTTTGTGGATCAGATTTGGGGTAAATACTTCAAAAATTCTTCTTTTAGTTGATAGTATTTACCCATTTCCTCTTCCGCTTTTTCAATATTACTCTCCAAATGCTGATGGAAGCTTCCATTTTTGTATTCTTTAATTTTATCACGATAATTTTTAGCTCGTTTATTCACAGAATATATACATTCTGCAATAATTTCATTTGTAATTTTTTTCTCATTAATCAATTCATTATATAGCTTTGGAGTTTTCATTTCATAATCCCTTTTTGACTATCTCTTACTATCAGATATTTAAAAAAACTAATTCACATGTTTTATTGTAACGTCTAGTTACCTTTTTTTCTCAATAATTAGATGTTTCAATCTTAATAATAATCTCTTAATTTACCTGTTTTGTACTGTTCAACCAATTCCCAGAGATTATGAGTAGTTAAATCTGGTAAAAACGTATACCATTTATTGACTACGAATAACTCCACTAACATATCAATTGCATATTTGAAATTTAAAATCTCATTCATTTCTGTAATACTATAATACAGTTTATCATGGCAACAGTGATAAATAATCAGATTCAACCTATCATCAATGAAATCAAACTCTAGTTCTTCTCCTTCACGAGATAAAGTTAGATAAAAATTATATTCATCACGGCAAAAATTAACAGTGACATCAAAATCCGCACCTGTTTCAATTTCGATATTTACAGTCTCTAAAATTTTTTTTGATAAATACTCTTTATAAACGTTCATTTTATTCTCCTTTTGTTGTTTATTGAGTTTAAAAATAAATTGAATGATACCATTGTCTGGAGGGACAAGTTCATATACTAGGCCTGTAATAAAAAAAGCATATGTTTCATACTGAACTACAGTGGTATTATTTTTTATAATTTCAATATTAGGAAAATTTCTCGACTCTCAACTCCTCTTTTTAAATCCTTGAAACCATGCTATAATATAGTAAGTATAAATCCAATAACCTAACTATAAAAGTCAATGTTAAAGATTTCTTACATCATCCGTAAGTGTTATTCTACTCTGATTCATACTATAATGAAAGTAACAAAAGATGGAGGTGTTTCACATGGAAACAATTTTACGAGTAGAATCATTAAAAAAGCATTATGGAAAAGAGCCGAATATCACCAAAGCCTTGAACGGTATATCTTTTCAAGTTGTCAAAGGTGAGTTCTTAGGGATTATGGGGAGCAGTGGTTCTGGGAAAACAACCCTTCTTAACTGTCTCGCTACTATCATCAAACCAACTGACGGCTCCATTCAAATGCAAGAAAAAGATTTAGGTCAGTTAAAAGGTAGTCAGTTAGCTGATTATCGTGGCAAGGAAATTGGTTACCTCTTTCAAAATTTTGAGCTTTTGGACAATCTGACAGCCAAAGAAAATATTTTACTCCCCTTGTCTTTGCACAAGGTCGATGCCAACGAAAGCAAGGTTCGGTTAGAATTACTTTCCCAATATCTAGATATTTCTGAACTTCTGGATAAGTTCCCATCTCAATTATCAGGTGGTCAACGGCAAAGGGTAGCTGCTGCGCGTGCCTTGATTTTAGATCCTAAGATTGTATTTGCAGATGGTTCACAGGAGCTTTTGGATTCAAAAAAATGCGAGCATTTTTGATGCAAAAATTATCCGAAATGAATCAAGTGGAAGAAACCACCATTCTCATGGTGACCCACGATTCAGTCGCTGCCAGCTTTTGCAACCGCATCTTGTTTATCCAAGACGGAAAACTATTCCATGAAATTCGACGCGATTATCCAAGAGAAAGTCAAGAAGATTTTTACCACAGAATACTAAAGGTCATGTCTGCACTGGCTGGAGGTGATGGCAATGTTTTCTAAACTAGTCTCAAGAAATAGCAAGAGGGATCGAAAGAATAATGGCTTGTATTTCAGTTCCATGGTTCTTTCTATTATCTCCTTTACATCATCCTTTCTTTGTCCCATCAAGATGTGATGTTCTTTCTCAAACAAATAGAGAGTGACGCTGTAAATAAACTCTTTAGCATGATTCCCATTCTTTATGTAGCAACCCTCTTTATTCTCTTTTTTCTAGTCTACTTCGCAAGCAGTATGCAGATGGAAAGGAGACAACATGAATTTGGTGTCTATCTAACGCTAGGGATGCGAAGAAGCAAACTGTTCTTGCTGCTCCTACTCGAGGATTTGAGAAACAGTATCCTTGCTCTTGGAATAGGTCTTCCAATTTCAATCTTGATTTCAGAACTGATTAGCCTAATAACCGCTAAAATTGTTGGGCTAGGGATTATTGAACATCAATTTTCTCTATCTACCACAGCTCTACTCTATACAGTCATCGGCTTCCTAGCCGTAAAAATTAGCTGTTTTTTTGTCCTTTTAAGTGCAAAGACGGCCAATATGGAAATCGGAGATCTGCTTGCCTATTCTCCTTCTGGCATGAAGAAACTACTCCCCAAGGGTGTGTACCTTCTTGCTTCAGTCCTCGGAATTTTGCTTCTAGGAACAGCCTATTACTTGGGGATGAGTGGACGAGCTTGGGAAAATGTCATAACAATGGGCAGCACTGTTCTCTTGGGGACTCTAGGAACTATACTACTCTTCTTTGGTATGCGTTTGCTTATAGACTTTTTGGTCAAGCTTGGAAGCAATCGAAAACTCCACACCTATAATTTTAGACAGATTCAAGAATTAGTTATCCAGCGCTCAACTATACTGGCTATCTGCTCCCTCTTAATCTTCTCTGCCTTGTGCCTCTTTGGAGCAGGTGTGGCCATTGCAAGTGGCAATTCAGGCAATCATACCCACGTATTGGATTATACATTTAGAGATAGCAAGCAGGAAACAGATGAAAATCTTGATATGAATACAGTTAAAAAAGAGCTTGAAGCTGCTGGACTGGCATCACAGTTTTCAAAGATTCTACAAATCAAAGTGGGCGAACCGAAAGAACACGAATCCGTGTCCTTTGAACAGTTCATTAAGGTATTGAAAGAGCAAAAAGAAAGTAAAAACAAGGAAGTCTTAGTCCATAATTTCCAGAAGTATATAAGTTGCCACCTTTTGCCACTATCTGAATACAATGAACTTAGAAAGGCTGCCAATCTCCCTCCTCTAGAATTAACTAGTAAGGAAGCTTACTTGTATATGGGGAAAGATTTCCTCCCAGATGAGAGTCTCGTCAACTCTGTCCTAAAGACAAACCCTCAAATCAAAGTCATGGGAAATGATATAAAATTGATTGGCGAAGTACAGTCTTTACCGATTGTAACAGATCGTGAAATCACCCTCTCTGTTGCCCTCATAGTCACAGATGAAGTCTTTATGAACTATACAGACGGTCACTATTCGAACTATGTCAGCGGTATCTTGGCTCCTGAGCTAATCAAGGAAAAAGGCCTGATGAAAGCTATCTCAGATACCAATGAAAAGCTAAATCAAACCTCTCTTGGTTATGAAAGCTATATACAAAATATGGGAAGACAATTATTTTACATTATCTCTGCCAGCTATATCACCATCTATCTGGCTATCATCTTCCTTGTTGTCGCAAATACAATCATCGGCGTTCAATTTTTGATGGGGCAGAGACAATCCTACAGACGATACCAAACCTTAATTCATCTCGGGGCCAACTATGAAACTCTTTGTGAATCGTCAGAAAAGCAAGTCAACTGGTATTTCGGTCTGCCAATAGCCCTTGCACTTATTAGTAGTAGTTTCGGTGTGAGCTCCCTCCTCACAGGAATAGTACCCGTTAGTGCAAGAATGGCTATGGGGCAGAAATTTATCACAGCCATGCTGATCGTACTGCTCTTAGCTGGCTTTGAAGTCATCTATATCAGAATTGTAAAGAAAAATAGCAACAAGTACTTGTTGTCCTTAATGGAACCCAAAAGAGACGAATAAGGTAGAATAAGGTAGAATAAAATAGGAAAAGGAGGAGCCGATATGAAGCATATTCTGGTTATTGAAGATGAAACCTTGATTCGAGATGAAATTGTCATTTTGTTAGAGAATGCGGGTTATCAAGTTGATAAGTTGACTGACTTCAAAGATACAAGCCAGCAAGTATTGCAATACGATACGGATTTAATCATACTAGATTTGAATTTACCAGGAGAAACAGGTTTTCAAATTTGTAAAAATCTCAAGTCCAAACGCTCTGTGCCCATATTGGTTCTCACCTCCCGTGAACAACTAAAAGATGAGATTTACGCCCTAAAATTAGGGGCTGACGAGTACTTAACAAAACCTTTCAAGAAAGAAAGATTCTTGGCTCGTATAGAAAACATCTTGAAACGCTATGAAGGTAGACAAAATTTGCTTGAAAAAGATAATTTCCTGCTGGATAGAAATACCTATACTCTTTATATCAACGGACATTCGATTTTACTCCCTCAAAATCAAGGGAAATTGTTAGAAACCTTATTGGTTACTAATGCTCCTGTCGTCACAAAAGAAGAACTAAGTATGAAACTATGGAACACAACTGAGTTCATCGATGAAAATGCCCTACAAGTAAACATTGCAAGGCTGAAAAAAGTGATGAAACAGGCTGGCATTGCACTTCAAGTCAAGTCTGTCAGAGGTATTGGTTACAAGCTAGAAGAGGTAAGTCCAGATGAAACATAATCTAAAATATCTAGCTAGTTATCTGCCTTGGTTACTTGTTCTTTTAGCATTTGATTTATTCACAGCTGTCCTGCTTTGGCTTTCAGACGTGAGAAAGTTTCAAGTCCTCATCCTCCTCTATCTCTTAGCTACAGTCCTACTCTTTTTTATCCTATCACTCCTACTTATAAGAAAAGAAAGAAAAAAATCAGCTGCTTATAAAGCCTTCATAGCCAATCCTAAGATCGATACTGAGCTTGAATTATTGAATTTATCAAGTGCCTCAGAGAAAGAAAGCATTGAAAAAATAGCAGATACACTTTATCAAAAGCAGGCTCAAATAGGAAAACTCAACTCATTACTAGCCGAGTACGAGGACTATGTTGAAAAAAATGGGCGCATGAGATTAAACTTCCTTTATCGCTTCTTTCCCTCCTTTTAGACAATCAAAGTGACCAACTACCAAAGGATACAGCTTTTAAGTTGGATTATGTAAAAAATCAAATCCAAGGAAATGTATCACAGATCTTATTCTACTACAGGGTGAAAAGTGAGAAAAATGATTTTCTATTTGAAGACCTTGACCTAGAAGAGTGTATCCAAGATCTTTTTGGAGAACTTTGGTTCTTGCTCAAAGAAAAGAATTTTTACGATTACGTTAGAGAACATACAAGGAATCTGCTACACCGATCAACGCAGTTTTTGGATTTATCCTGTCTCAAATACTAGCCAACGCCCTTAAATATAGCTCTGACAAACCAGAACTCAAGATTTCTATGTCAAGTGACAAGGGGCGCAAAACCCTGATTATTAGGGATAATGGGTGTGGAGTTAAAGCTTGCGATCTCCCTCATATCTTTGAAAAAGGATTTACAGGTGATTCAGGAGAGACAAGGAAAAAATCAACAGGCATGGGTCTCTATCTTGTCAAACAATTAGCAGATGCTTTAAAAATCGACATCGTAGTAAAATCCGAATGGATGCATGGATTTGAAATCTCTCTTTCTATTTCGTAATTTTTCGATTAAGACAATTGCCTAGTCATAGAAAGCACATATTTTATGCCAAAAAGGAAATCAGCGTTTTTATTTTTTTGTTAGCATCAAAATTCTTAATTTATGAATCAAAAACACCTGATAAAGCCTATATAGCTCTAATTCAGGTGTTTTGTTTTTATTGATTTATCTTTTGTTCTTTTCTTTTATTTATAGTATACTGATATTAAAAGTATATTGTAGGAGAATTTAAATGAAAGATTTTTTTGCAGGATTTGGTGAATTAAACCTTGTTATTTATCTGATATACGTGTGCATTGGCCTCGCTCCTCTCTTTCATATCTTTATTATCGGATCAGAAGTGAGTCCTGGAAAATTTGTTTTAACCATCTTGGGTATCGTTTACGTTATCGTTTTAACGATTGCTAAAATTTATAGGAAATTTTTCTGGAAATCATCGTAAAAGAAACATAAAAAAATCCCATCAGAATATTTGAACCACACCTACTTTAGTCTAATTCTAACAGCTCTCATATTATAAGAAAAAAACACTTGAGCGGAAAGCATATAGCCCACATCAAGTGTTTTTTATTACTTTATACTACTGTTCTTTTTGATTTTTCTGTTTCCTAGGGCTAATCCAAGTCCAGCGAACAATAGACCAAGTCCCATGAGACTTTGATTTCTTGTATCATTGCTTCCTGTTTCAGGAAGTTTAGCTGGTGCTGGTTTGTATGCAGTAGGTTCTGGTTTAGGAGTTACTTTCTGCTCCAAAACTGGCACAGTTGTACGACGTTCCAAGTAGAATTGGTAGCTGTCTTTTGTTACCTTGTACTGACGTCCCTCACTGACTGTTTCCACAATCCATGAAGCTGCATCCTTAGTTAAAGAGTCAGCCAAGTTACGATCAATAGTCATTAATCGACCTTCAGATACAAAATCTTTATAGTTTCGTTGATTATAAAAGGTGGTCGCTACGATTCTATCAATACCAGCTTTTTTCAGAGTTGTTAATGTCTCAGCAATAGATGGAATTGACGGATCTTCTTTCATCCTAGCATCTGTTAACAACACCACAAACTTTTTATTTTTTGGTGACTTAGACCAGTCGTAAGTAGAAACAATCTTTTTGAGAGCAGGAGTTGCTGTTTCAGGAGAATCTCCCCCATGTGCAATCTTAATTTTTTCTAAAGCTTTTTCAAGTTCAACTGGATCTGTTGTAAAATAAGTCTCACCAAATTTCGTTAGAATTGTATCTTCGTCAGTTTTTCCTAATCGACGTCCGTATACTTCATCACTATATGTAGCTAATCCAAAACGTGCCGCTACTCCATCTTTGGCAAGATTTCTTGCAAACTCATTGACATTTTTACGAACAGTATTAATAGTTCCTCCCATAGATCCTGAACGGTCAACCACGAAAACAATATCAGCTGCTCCTGCTTTTTTAACAGTTGGTGGTGTTTTAGTTATTTCCACAGTTGTTGTCCTGTCTACTCGTTCGTACTGAGTATAAGAATTTCCATCTTTATCCTTAGCAGCTACAGTATTCTCTTTTGTCGTAGTTACAGGTTCTGGAATTTTTTCCACTTTTTCTGGAGCAATTTCAGTTTTAGTTACCTCAGCTACAGAGGTTTCAATATGGACTTTCTGATTGCCTTCTTGACTTTCTTTTACTTCGACAGCAGATTCTTTCTTTGAGACATCAATCAAATCCCCAGCTTTTGCTTCAGTTTCTTTGACAATAGGTCTTGATTTTTCAGTTGCAATTTCTGCTTTAGCCTCCTCAATAGGCGATTTGACTTCTTCAACTACTTTTGGTGCCTCAGTTACCTTAGTAATTTCACTTGACGAAACTTTACTAGTTTCATCAGCCGAAACTTGTCCAAGTTGTGCAAAAGCAAAGAGGATAGCCACAGATGCCAATCCAACTTTCATTTTACGAAACGAAAAACGTTCTTGCTTAAACATTCCTTTTGCCATAATGACCTCTTTTCTTTAACAGATTTAATATTTTTTTAAAATCTGTTTTTTTTTTAGAATAACATAAATCACTATAATTTGCAAGCGTTTACTTGAGAGTCTTTGCAACTAAAAAAACAATAGTATCAACATTTAAAGATGATTTTTGTTTCAAACTTCAAAGCACCATTTCCTATAATTCTTATCTTATTGAAATTATAAAAAACAGTAAAACCACTTGGTTTTACTGTCTGATGTTTAAAATGTTTGACGTTTAGCCTTACGCTCAGCACGACCACGGGCACGACTTTCTGCACGCTTGATTTTACGTCGTTTTTCATCCACCGCCCACTGGATTTTCTTTTTATAGCCTGGTTTCACTTTTTTCTTTTTCTTTTTAACCAGACCAATCATCTCGATATCAAGCTTGTCTTGTTTCTTCTCACGGTTGGCACGACGGTCACGGTCATAAGTATCTTGGAATTCTCCGTCTTTAACCATCTTAGGAGTAAACTTGATTCCTAGTTTTTCCAACTCACGGATATCAGAGTCATCGCTTGGTTGATAAAGGGTAATGGCTGTACCTGGTAGACCATTACGTCCAGTTCGTCCGACACGGTGAACAAAGAAGGACAAGTCTTGTGGAATAGCATCATTGATAACGTGGCTGACACCCTCAATATCAATCCCACGCGCTGCCAAGTCAGTTGCTACAATATATTCAAAATCAAGATTTTTGACCTGATTCATGATGCGCTTGCGTTCACGGGGTGCAATATCCCCATGAATCTTAGCGACCTTCAAGCCTTGAGCAACTAAGTAAGAGTGCAATTCATCCGCACGGGTCTTAGTATTGACAAAAATCATTGCCAGATAAGGTTGCATAGCTTGCGTTAGTTCATAGATTTGAGCATTCTTATCACGTCCCTTGGTCGAAATCAACCAGTTATCAATGGTGTCAGAGATAACTGTTTTTGTCTTGATCTTCTCCATAACAGGATTTGACAAGTACTTTTTCAAGAATGGTTGCAGTTTTTGTGGAATGGTTGCTGAAAAGACCATAAACTGCAAGTCTTTTGGAAGACTTCCTGCAATCTTATCAACCGTTTCCAAGAATCCCATATCCAAGGTCATGTCGGCTTCATCGACTACAAAGGTCTTAGCCTTGTGAATAGCAAGGTCACCAGACTTGACCAAATCATAGATACGACCTGGTGTTCCGATAACGATATGGGGCTGGTTGCTTGCCAGTTTGTCAATTTGGCGAGCCTTGTCTGTACCACCAACATAGTTCACAACACGAATCTCAACATCTGAATGTGATGCGATCTGACGAGCAGCTTGATAAATCTGAGTCGCTAATTCACGACTTGGAGCTGTGATAACTGCCTGCACGCTATCGCTCTCTTCATCCAACTGTTGGAAAATCGGTAACAAGAAAGTATGAGTCTTTCCTGAACCTGTTTTTGATTCACCGACCAAGTCACGACCTGCTAGGACAATAGGAATCAACTTTTCCTGAACTTCGGTAGGAGTCGTAAACTTCAACTCCTCCAAGGCTTCCACAATATATTTTTTAAACTTAAATTTCGTAAATGACATAATATCCTCGATTCTATCTATCTTATAATTATACCATATTTTCATCCATTACTGTAGCATTGTCATTTAGACCAATTAAGATAAGGTGACAAAAATAAAAAAGCCCTTGGAGTCAGAGAGCTGATTTGAGCTCGGGCTAAAATCCTAGTGAAAAAGATGAAACACCTTGTGTTCATCGAACACTGTGTCCTTTCCCTATTTTCATACGCATTTTTTACGCCCTTAGCATCATGATTCTTGCTGGATAAAACGTTTATAGACTAGACGGCGAGCTGAAGATTGAACAAAAATGCTAGTGAAACAAAAAATCTCTCCGAAGGGAGATCATTCTGGTTTATTTTACCTTACAGTGCAAGGAACCATAACCGGAGATAATACTTGAGTATATCGAGGTAAGGTGACAAAAATAAAAAGCTACTCAAATAGAGTAGCCTTATTTTCAAGATATGTTCAATTGAACACGGCCTAAGCACTTGGCAAAAAGCAAAAAGCCCTCTGAAGTCAGAGAGCTGATTTGAGCTCGGGCTAAAATCCTAGTGAAAAAGATGAAACTCCTTGTGTTCATCGAACACTGTGTCCTTTCCCTATTTTCATACGGATTTTTAACGCCCTTAGCATCATGATTCTTGCTGGATAAAACGTTTATAGACTAGGCGGCAAGCCGAAGATTGTACTGATGGTACATCGAGGCGAAGCCAACGAAGTATAGAAACGTTTTAGACGCAAGATTAGCGACGAAGTCCAAGAGAGTTGATCAACTCACGGTAACGGTTAACGTCGTTTTTACGCAAGTATGCAAGCAAGTTACGACGGCGACCGATTTTCTTCATCAATCCACGGTAAGTAGCGTGGTCTTTTTTGTGTTGTTTGATGTGTTCGTTAAGGTGGTTGATTTCCCAAGTAAGGACAGCAACTTGAACCTCTACTGAACCTGTATCACCTTCGTGACGTGCATATTGTGCAATGATTTCATTTTTTTTCTCTTTTGAGATTGCCATGATGTTTCTCCTTTTTATTTGGCTTCATCCGAGTGACAGGTTGGCATGCCTGTAACCAAGAAGAAGTTATTTGTCTTTAAGACATTTCTTATTCTACCAAGAACTAAGTTCTTTGTCAACTGATTTACTATTCTTACCGCAAAAGTGCTATAATAGTTATAGGAAGGATATCTAAGTTGACATCTTGAAAAGAGAGGTGATTACCATGCGTAAATTCTCGCAATATCTCCCCTACTATCTGGTCATATTTTTCTTTTATTGGCCACTTTATGAGCTGTTATTATGGACTATTACTAAAAACTATATCTTGAAGGAGCTCACCATCGGCAACGTTATTATCTTCTCTCCACTGGTGACTTTCATAGTATCACTATTCTACTCTTATCGTTTCAAGTTCTCAGTTTGGTGGTTAATTGGAGTTGGCTTGCTCTTTTGCTTTACTATCATTACTTTCGGAGAATTTATCCTTCTCTACTTCCTAGCCTATGAAATCTTTGCCCTCGCGGGTATGGCTGTCGGTGTAGCTATTAAGAATCTAGTGCAAAAACTGAAAAGGAAAAAACTTTCACAAAATCCTTGAAAAATCTCACAATCATGCTATAATAATGCATAGAGACAAGTCACTTAGCCCCTTTCTACCAGAGAGTGCGTGGTTGCTGAGAACGCATAGGAAGCCTAAACTGATACTACTCTACTGACTTTTATGCAAACATAAAACGGTGGCCACGTTAGAGCCAATCAGAGGTGTCCCTCTTTTTTGAGGAACATAAATGAAGGTGGAACCACGTTGCGACGTCCTTTTTAGGATGTCGCTTTTTGTTTTTCTTGATTTAAGACTGCAAAATAGGGAAACACCTCTGCTCTAGAAATAATTGATAACTAACATAAGGAGAAAACCATGATCAAAATTACTTTCCCAGATGGCGCTGTTCGTGAATTCGAATCTGGCGTTACAACTTTTGAAATTGCTCAATCCATCAGCAATTCCCTAGCTAAAAAGCTCTTGCTGGTAAATTCAACGGCAAACTCATCGACACTACTCGTGCGATCACTGAAGATGGAAGCATCGAAATCGTGACACCTGATCACGAAGACGCTCTTGACATCTTGCGTCACTCAGCTGCCCACTTGTTTGCACAAGCAGCTCGTCGTCTCTTCCCAGATATTCACTTGGGTGTTGGTCCAGCCATCGAAGATGGTTTCTACTACGATACTGATAACCAAGCTGGTCAAATCTCTAACGAAGACCTTCCTCGTATCGAAGAAGAAATGCAAAAAATCGTTAAAGAAAACTTCCCATCTATTCGTGAAGAAGTAACAAAAGATGAAGCCCGTGAAATTTTCAAAAACGACCCTTACAAGTTGGAATTGATCGAGGAACACTCAGAAGACGAGGGTGGTTTGACTATCTACCGTCAGGGTGAATACGTGGACCTCTGCCGTGGACCTCACGTCCCTTCAACAGGCCGCATCCAAATCTTCCACCTTCTCCATGTAGCTGGTGCATACTGGCGCGGAAATAGTGACAATGCTATGATGCAACGTATTTACGGTACAGCTTGGTTCGACAAGAAAGACTTGAAAAACTACCTTCAAATGCGTGAAGAAGCCAAAGAACGTGACCACCGTAAACTTGGTAAAGAGCTTGATCTCTTTATGATTTCTCAAGAGGTTGGTCAAGGTCTACCATTCTGGTTGCCAAATGGTGCGACAATCCGTCGTGAGTTAGAACGCTACATCGTCGATAAGAGTTGGCTTCTGGCTATCAACACGTTTACACTCCACCACTTGCTTCTATAGAGCTTTACAAGACTTCTGGTCACTGGGATCACTACCAAGAGGACATGTTCCCAACTATGGATATGGGAGATGGAGAAGAATTCGTCCTTCGCCCAATGAACTGCCCACACCACATCCAAGTCTTCAAGCACCATGTTCACTCATACCGTGAATTGCCAATCCGTATCGCTGAAATCGGAATGATGCACCGTTACGAAAAATCTGGTGCCCTCACTGGTCTTCAACGTGTGCGTGAAATGTCTCTGAACGACGGTCACCTCTTTGTGACTCCAGAACAAATCCAAGAAGAATTCCAACGTGCTCTTCAGTTGATTATCGATGTTTATGAAGACTTCAACCTAAACGAGTACCGTTTCCGCCTCTCTCTTCGTGACCCTCAAGATACTCACAAGTACTTTGATAACGATGAAATGTGGGAAAATGCCCAAACCATGCTTCGTGCTGCCCTTGATGAGATGGGTGTTGACTACTTTGAAGCTGAAGGCGAAGCAGCCTTCTACGGACCAAAATTGGATATACAAGTTAAGACAGCTCTTGGAAAAGAAGAAACCCTCTCTACGATCCAGCTTGACTTCTTGCTCCCAGAACGCTTTGACCTTAAATACATCGGAGCTGATGGTGAAGAACATCGCCCAGTTATGATCCACCGTGGGGTTATCTCAACCATGGAACGCTTCACAGCGATCTTGATTGAGAACTACAAGGGTGCCTTCCCAACATGGCTGGCACCACATCAAGTAACCCTCATCCCAGTATCTAACGAGAAACACGTTGACTACGCTTGGGAAGTAGCTAAGAAACTCCGTGACCGTGGTGTCCGTGCAGACGTGGATGAACGTAATGAGAAAATGCAATTCAAGATCCGTGCATCACAAACTAGCAAGATTCCTTACCAATTAATCGTTGGTGACAAGGAAATGGAAGACGGAACTGTCAATGTTCGTCGTTATGGACAAAAAGAAACGAACACTGTGTCAGTAGATGAGTTTGTAGCAGCTATCCTAGCTGATATCGCCAACAAATCTCGAGTTGAGAAATAAAACGATTAACCTGGAATAAAAATTCCAGCTACCTAAAAAAAGAGGTTGGGACAAAAGATCCCGACCTCACTTTTTATTAGCAATCAAACTTTGACGCGGTAGCTGATTGAACTTTTTGTTCGTCTTTTAGACTCCAAAAAGCTCCTAATCATCCTCGCGGGGCTGGGACTACGAAATCGAGACTTTGTCTATCGATTTCTGTCCCACCGCCTTTTTCTATTTTGTTTAACCTGAGCTAGTAGTGATTGGTCAAACCACCACAAATGGCAGCCTCATCAATAATCCTTTCTATCCATTAACTTTTGGATATAGGATATCCTCCCAAGATTTGCTTCCATGAGTTAGATAAGTTGACTATCCTCAGTCCTTGTCTGCCTCAATTTCTTTTACGATGTCATCTTGTGAATCTTTTTCAGAGAGTTTTTGATCGATATACTTGTCAATGTTTTCGTAAAATTCCTTTATCGTCTCATTATCTAATTTTGTCGAATTGTTGAATTGCTTGACTTTCAATTGAACAGATTGAATACCGTAAGAGGCTTGTTTTTGGCGAATGGTTTCTAATTCTTCTTCTGAAATCGGATCTCCAACAACTGTCAAGACTAATTCATTGCTACTTGACTTGTAGACTTGATTAATGACCGTATGATTGGCGAACTCATTTTCTACAAACTGTTTGATCCCTTCTTTTCGAGCTTGATCCATCGTCAGAGTGACTGCTGAATAGCTGGCTGGAAGGACCAATAATACAATCAAGGATATCAACCCAATTTTCATTTTAATGTTTAGCTCATTAAATGAACTTAAGGGAGATTTTCTCATCAAAAATCTTGTTCCAACAATGTTGATTAACATGATAAAGACACAGTTGATCAAGAAAAGATAAAGAGCCCCAAATAAAAATCGTACATTTCCATTAGCTAAACCATATCCTGCAGTGCAGATAGGTGGCATCAGAGCTGTTGCAATGGCTACTCCTGGTACGATATTGTTTGCTTCTTTTTTCCTTGAACCAATGAAACCCTGCTATCCCACCAGCAATAGCAATGAGAACATCCCAAATGGTTGGAGAGGTTCGTGCAATCAACTCGCTACTTGCATAAGATAAGGGAGAAATCCAGAAATACAGAGTCGAGACAAGCAAACTGACCAATACTTGAGTAAGTAAAACCTGTAGAGATTGCTTGATTAAACGCGTATCAAAAATAGCTAAACCGAATCCCAGTCCAACAATCGGTGTCATAAGAGGGGAAATCAGCATGGCTCCAATAACGACAGCTGTTGAATTCATATTTAGACCTATAGAGGCAATAAAAATCGAACACATCAAAATCAGTGTATCTCTCAATCGAACATGAAGGTCATCATATAGTTTCTCGCGGAATTCACGTGTTGAATAGTTTCCGGACATTGGTTACTCCTTTTATTTCATATAATCTTGTTTCTGCATGGATGATGGTAGAGAGACTTCTGTCCAAACTACATGTTTTTAATTCTTAGCTGTGATTCTTTTGAACATTATCTTTTAAATATCCATCAGTCCATCCTACATATTATATCAAAAATTTTACAGTCTTTCTCTGAAGAAATCAATTAATATAAAAGATAGAGAAAGGAAGAAATTTTTGTTTCCTTATCCGAAGAAGAAGAAGAAGAAAAACGATATCTCCTCTGAAAGTAGATACCGTTTTAATGTTTAAACATGATGAGTTTGTAGCAGCAATCCTAGCTAATATCGCCAACAAATCACGTGTTGAGAAATAAGAGATAAAACCTGGTACAAAAACCCAGCTACTAAAAAAGAGGCTGGGACAAAAGTCCTAGCCTCTCAATTGTCTTTGGATTGTCGAGCAAGACGCAGTGGTTGAGTGGGCTCTACTACGCTGATTTCATCAGCTTTTACAGCCCTACTCAACTGTGCGGAGGTGGGACGACGAAATCGAATTCTAAAGAATTAACGATTTCTGTCCCACTCTCTTTTTTGATGTTTCTGTTTTTACATTTGAACAATTCTACGATAGCTTCTTGAAGTTATTATAAAGATTAGTACGTAGACTAAAGCAAAGATACCACATATAGAAAGTGTTACGGTTAACATCATGGCTGTATCGATAACTCCGATAACCTTGAGAATCAAACTTAACATGTGATAAGCAAGGCCAAATGTAGAAAGGCGAAGATTAGCGGAAGGAAGAAGACAGTCAAAACTTGCTTGTTAATAGTTTGCTTGATTTGTTTTTGATCCAAACCAACCTTTTGCAGGATAACAAAGCGCTCACGGTCTTCATATCCTTCAGAAATTTGTTTGTAGTAGATGACCAGAACGGTTCCGACCATAAAGATAATGGATAGGAAAATACCAATAAAGAAGACACCGCCAAAGAGGACACTCATTTGAGCACTAGCATCTGCTAGATTGCTACCATACACATAGCTACCTTCAGTGTTTAATTGAGCATTAAACTTTTGTAAGTATTTTTCATATTCTTCAGCGATCTTGATTTGTTCTTCTTCACTGATATTTACATTCATACCACCGTAAAGCTGATTATAGATAGCCGAATCTGAGAATTGATCCAAAAAGGCTTGTAAATCTGGAACAACAAGATAATTGTAATCAGCAGTAAAAATATTAAACTGATTTGGGACATGGTTCACAATGAAATCTTTAGTAAATTCTTCTTTTACAGAAAATTGATGGTCATTTAAAGTTAGATTTTTCTGTCCTTTTAGTCCATCATTCTTAGCAAAGAGTCCGACCTCATTGCCTGATAGAGAAAGTTTTTGACCAGTCATATTTTCATAATCTTTTTGGTCAAATACCATGAAAACTGTTTTTGGTTGGACACGGTTTTGTCCTTTTTCAAAAATGGTTAACTTGGTTCCTTCTTGATTTGCAACACCAAAGTTACTGTAACGAAGAACTTCTTTCTCTTTGACACTATAACCTTTGTCACTTGCAAACTGGCTTAAGAGTTTGTCCAAGTCTTCTTTTTCAACATTTTGTCCAGTAATCCCAAAGTCATGCGGATTCATCACTTTTTTAAAGCTTTCTGAGGCATTGAAAATGCTTGTTGCTGCTGACATGGTTACTAAAACCATTGTTGACAAAATTGCGATAGTTGCTAGTCCAACCGCATTTTTCTTCATACGGAAAATCAAGTTGGACACTGAGATAAGGTTATTGGGTTGGTAATAGTATTTTTTATTTTTCTTTAAGATTTGAAGGAAAACTGTAATCCCTGCATTGAACAAAAGATAAGTACCAAAGATAACTAGTAAAACAGCTAGGAAAAATGTTGTTAGGGCTGTAAGAGGATCTTTTACTGTAAGGGCAAGATAATAGCCAATCCCTAAGCTAATGGAACCAAGAATGGTTTGGAGAAGAAGGAAGCGACCTTTTTTCTCTCCGCTTGCTTTCTCACGCGAGAGCTGGAGGGCATTCATACGGGCGATTCGAAGGGCATTCAGAAACATGAGGCCTAGGAAAATCAAACCAAAGACAACAAGTACTGTAATGACAACTTTCATCTGGAAGGTAGCGACCATCTCAACCTTTAATTTCATCAGTTTAAGCAAGAAGGCGAAAATCAACTTGTCAAACAAGGCTCCAATACCGATACCTGCTCCAACAGTTAGAATTCCAAATAGCACCAACTCTTTAAAGGTCATACTGATCAGATGACGCTTCTCCAAGCCCAACATACCATAAATTCCCAACTCCTTGGAGCGGTTTTTCATAACAAAACTATTGGCATAAAGGACGATAATGGCTGACGCAAGGGTGACGACAAACATACCAAATCCTAGAGTAGCTTGAATGGTGGATCCTCCACGGATTTCCGCAATCTTGGGATTGAAGGTCAGAGAGTAAAAGAGATAGCTGATAGTGACGGCCAAAATGACAGCCAGAGCAAAAGGATAATAGAGTTTGCGGTTTTTGATTAAGTTGGAGATGGCCAACTTATTGGTTAATCGAAACATACTAGTTCACCTCACTTGCCATAACAGTCAAGGTGTCAGAGATTTCTTGGAACATCTGACGATCCGTCTTTTCACCTCGATAAATTTGATTATAGAGAATACCGTCCTTGATGAAAAGAACACGTTTTGCACGGCTGGCTGCAGCTGTTGAGTGGGTTACCATGAGAATGGTCTGTCCTTGCTCGTTGATCTGATCAAAGATATCAAGGAGGGCTGCAGATGATTTAGAGTCTAGGGCTCCTGTTGGCTCGTCCGCAAGAAGAATTTCTGGTTCTGTGATGATAGCCCGTGCAACTGCTACCCTTTGTTTTTGCCCTCCAGAGATTTCATAAGGGTACTTCTCCTGCAATTGATTGATGCCAAGATTTTCGGCCGTCACGACCAATTTTTTCATCATTTCTGTAACAGGCTTTCTAGACAATACCAAAGGAAGTAAGATATTGTCTTTAACAGAAAGCGTATCTAACAAATTGAAGTCTTGGAAGACAAAGCCTAACTTTTCACGACGGAAGCTTGATGCTTCAGAATTTTTAATGGTGGCTGTGTCAGTTCCATTTAGGAAGACCTGCCCACGCGTTGGCTTGTCAAGCATAGCAAGAATATTGAGCAGAGTAGATTTACCAGATCCAGACTCACCCATGATAGCGACGTAGTCGCCTTTTTCAACGGTAAAGTGAATATCTTTCAGGGCTTCTACTTGGTTGCCTTGAAAGCGAGTTTTATAAATCTTTTGAACGTGTTTTACATCTAATAGTGTCATTTTTACTTCTCCTTTTTAATATCCCATTAATTGAAACTGAGCTTGCATCATTTCGATACCGATTTGAACTCGCTCGATATCCTTTGGACTCGGCTTACTTGTTTGTTTCTTTTGTAAAATTGTTTTCATGGTTCCTCTCCTTTTTCTTTATGCTCTAAGTTTACTCCAAAAAAAGATTGCTTGCCATAACATAACCTTACAAAAGAGGTCTTTAATCTTACATTTTTGTAAGATTACATTTTTTATCTAATTGAAGCTTTTTTTCTCACTAGATCAAGGTCTAAAGAAGAGAGTGGGACAGAAATCGGTAATTCGTTAGAATTTGATTTCGTCGTCCCACCTCCGCACAGTTGAGTAGGGCTGTAAAAGTTGATGAAATCAGCGTAGTAGAGCCCACTCAACCACTGCGTCTTGCTCGACAATCCAAAGATAATTGAGAGGCTAGGACTTTTGTCCCAGCCTCTTCACAATTCTTTTCATTCAATCAGTAAATTCACTTCAGAGAACTTAATCCTCACAGTTGTTCCTTGCCCAAGTTCGGATTCTATTTGAATCTGATGTCTAATTCTTGGCTGATTTTCTGGGTTAGATATAGCCCAAGTCCAGATGACTGCTGAGTCATTCGACCATTATAGCCTGAAAATCCACGTTCAAATACTCGCAATTGATCACTGTTTTTAATGCCAATCCCAGTATCTTTGATACAAAGGTCCTGACCGTCCATATAGATTTCAATTCCACCTTCATTAGTATACTTAAGGCTATTTGAAAGGATTTGTTCAATAACTACTAACAACCATTTTTTATCCGTCACAATGCTTCTATCCAAGTCATGCAGATTAACACTTAAACCTTTCTGGATAAAGAAAAGGGCATATTTGCGAATGACTTCCTTGACCAAATCCTCTACATTTTCTTTCTTCAACACCAAATCATCATGGAAGCTTTCTAAGCGTAGATATTGGAGAACGAGGTTGGTATAGGAATCAATCTTAAAAATTTCCTGCTCCATCTGTTGCTTCAGTTGGCGATCCGCCACCTCGCTCACTAGGAGTTTACTGGCTGCAATTGGTGTTTTTATCTGATGAACCCAGAGTGTATAGTAGTCCACCAAATCATTATAGCGGTTTTCTGCATCTGATTTCTTTTGATAGAGTTCAGATTCGCTTTTCTCTAATTTTTCAGTTAGAAGGACTTCCATTGGTGACTTAGCTTTTCTTTCGCCGTAAAACAATTCCTTGCGATAGCGTTGCAATGCTATCAAGAAATCATAGACCAAAAACAAAAGTGTCAAAAAGGTAGATAGAAAGAAGAAATAGTTAAAGTAGGGCACTTGGTTATCAAATAAGACCTCAAAGAGAAAAAGTAAACCTGTAAGTAAGAGAATAAACACGAAAAAACGGCTACGCGAACGGATATAAGCTAGAAAAAAACTTTTGAAATCAAGCATGTTTTAACCCGTATCCTATCCCTTTCTTGGTCTCAATAAATCCTACCAAACCTTGCTCTTCCAACTTTTTACGCAAGCGAGCAACATTGACAGAAAGAGTATTATCGTCGATGAAAAAGTCACTATTCCAGAGTTCTCGCATCAGATCATCACGCGCCACGATATTTCCTGCGTGTTCAAAAAGAACACGTAAGATTTGAAATTCATTCTTTGTCAGCGTGATTGCCTGTCCCTCAACATGCACATCCATAGACTTGGTATTGAGGATAACTCCTGCATACTCTAAGAGACTTTCATCCCGCCCAAACTCATAGGAGCGACGTAACAAGCCCTGCACCTTGGCTATGAGGACCTGCTGGTCAAAAGGCTTGGTCACAAAATCGTCTGCTCCCATATTAATAGCCATCACGATGTCCATAGCCTGGTCTCTTGAAGACAGAAACATAATAGGAACCTTGGAAATCTTGCGAATTTCCTGACACCAATGATAACCATTAAAGAGAGGCAATCCAATATCCATCAGGACCAGATGAGGCTCAGACTGAACAAATAACGTCAGAACTTCCATAAAGTCTTCTACCATGACTACTTCAAAACCCCATTCAGAGAGCATTTTCCCAACTTGCTGACGGATTACTGGATCATCTTCTACTAGTAAAATCTTATGCATCTGCTCCTCCTTTTTCTATATTATAGCAAAATTCTTCTGACTACTAGCGAAATTGATGCAAATCTGATATGATAAAAGTTAAGAAAGGAATTCTCATGGCCAATATTTTTGACTATCTAACTGATGTTCAATACGATTCTTTTTATGATGTTCCCTTAAATGAACTGGATGTACTTGCTTTGACAGAGCTGACTTATCTTCCTTTTGATAACTTATTAGACCAATCCGTCAATCGTTTAAGCGATGTCGCAACACGTGTCCCACGAGAAAGCACCATGTTGACCAATAAAGAACGTCTACAACTCTTAGACCAACTCTCCCAACACAAGCGTTTTAAAAATAGCAAGCTTTCTAACTTTGTTAATGATATTGATGTAGAACTCCAAAAACAATTCGCTGCTATGACTTATCGTCTGAATCTAGATACCTATCTCATTGTCTTTCGTGGCACAGACGACAGTATTATTGGCTGGAAGGAAGATTTCCATATGACCTATATGAAGGAAATCCCTGCCCAAAAACATGCTCTTGAATACTTGGAGGATTTCTTTACCCAACATCCAAAACAAAAAGTCATGGTTGCTGGACATTCTAAAGGTGGAAATCTAGCCGTCTATGCTGCAAGTCAAATCCAACCTGAATTGCAAGAAAAAATATCTGCAGTTTATACTTACGATGCCCCTGGCTTGCAGGCTCATCTGACTGAGACCACTGGTTATCAAGATGTTATTCCAAAAATTCACCGTTTCGTCCCACAAGGTTCCGTCATTGGCATGATGCTGGAAGTTCCTGATACTCCTATCGTCGTCAAATCTACGGCTCTCGGGGGTATTGCTCAACATAGCGCCTTTAGCTGGCAAACTGAAGGACACCACTTTGTCCAACTTGAGGCAATTAGTAGCGAGAGTCTCCAAATTAAAGACACTCTCAAAGAATGGGTGGATAGTGTTCCCGATGAGGAACTGGAGCTCTACTTCAATCTCTTCTTTGGTACCATTCTAGAATCTGGAATCAGTTCCATTAATGAACTGTCTTCTAAATGCTATTGACCATGTTCGACAACTTGTTTCTCAAGCCCAGACACTGGAGCCCGAGCAAGTTGAAATCTTAAAAAATCTGACACAACTCCTACTGGATGCTCGTTTCCAAGCCTGGAAGAATCATTTCTAATAACTTGAAAGTCCCTTCCTTTATGGAGGGACTTTCTTGTTGATTTCTTATTTTATTCTTCTATGTTATACTAGTAGGAGTAAATGCTTTGAAAGAGGAAATCCTATGAAAATCCATAAAACTGTGAACCCTGTTGCCTATGAAAACACTTATTATCTTGAAGGAGACCATCACCTGATCGTGGTCGATCCTGGTAGCCATTGGGAGGCTATTCGCAAGACTATCGAAAACATCAATAAACCGGTCTGTGCAATTCTCCTAACCCATACCCACTACGATCATATTATGAGTCTGGACTTGGTCAGAGATACTTTTGGAAATCCTCCAGTGTATGTAGCGGAAAGCGAAGCCACTTGGCTCTATACTCCTGTTGATAATCTTTCTGGTCTTCCTCGACACGACGATATGGCAGATGTCGTATGTAAACCAGCTGAACATACCTTTGTCTTTCATGAAGAATACCAGATTGATGAGTTCCGCTTTACTGTATTACCAACTCCAGGCCACTCTATCGGAGGAGTTTCATTTGTTTTTCCAGATGCCCAGCTAGTCTTAACGGGTGATGCTCTCTTCCGAGAAACTATTGGACGAACAGACCTACCTACTGGTAGCATGGAACAACTCCTTCATAGTATCCAAACCCAGCTCTTCACCCTTCCAAACTACGATGTCTATCCTGGCCATGGTCCAGCTACGACCATCGCTCACGAAAAGACCTTTAATCCATTTTTCTAGCAAGCTAAAAACCAAGGACAATCATCCTTGGTTTTTTGATTACCAAATAATCACACGATCTTCTGGTGAGCGCCACATGCCGTCGCCTTCTTTGACATCATAGGTCGTAAAGAAGTCATCAAAGTTTGGCACTTGGACATTGACACGGAGTTTAGCTGGCGCGTGCACGTCAACGCTAGCCATGAGTTTCATCAACTCTGGACGGCCTTTCATACGCCAGATACGAGCAAAGTTATGGAAGAATTCTTCAGCTGAGAAGTCTGCTTCTCTCTTAGCAGCTTCTAGCGCTGCAGCGATTCCTCCAAGGTCGGCAACGTTTTCGGATACAGTTAATTTCCCATTGATTTTTGCGCCGTAAGATTCTTGGCCATCAAACTGGTCGATAACCTTCTGTGTTTTTTCTTTAAAGGCTGTGTAGTCGCTCTCTGTCCACCAATCCTTGAGACTTCCATTTTCATCAAAGGAAGCTCCATTAGTATCAAAGGCGTGAGAGATTTCGTGGGCGATAACTGCACCGATCCCACCGTAGTTAGCAGAAGATGACTGATGTAAGTCATAGAAAGGAACCTGTAAGATAGCGGCTGGGAAGACAATCAAGTTCTTTTGTGGATTGTAGTAGGCATTAACCATATGAGCAGGCATTCCCCACTCCTTGTAGTCAACTGGTTGATTCCACTTGCTCCAACTGTGCTTGATTTCCACACGCGCAAAGGCTAGGGCATTCTCAAAGACGCTAGCAGATTCATCAACAACCTTGTCCTTGTAGCGGGCTGGTAGCTCTTCTGGATAACCAATATATGGCTTGATGACATTGAGTTTGACGATGGCTTTTTCTCGAGTTTCAGGAGTCAGCCAGTCATTTTTAGCCAAACGTTCCTTATAGACGTCAATCATGGTCGCCACTTTTTTCTCTACGTCCGCCTTAGCTTCTGGAGAGAATTTTTCGTGGGCATACCAAAGGCCGAGGGCTTGTTTGAATGGTCCTTGAGCTAAATGGTAAGCTGCCTTACGTTTGTCTTGAGCCTCTGGAACTCCTGAAAGAGCTCGTCCGTAGGCACCTGACAAGATACGAATCTCATCTGTCAAATAGCTCGTTGAAAGATTGACTACACCTAAGATCAAGGTTGCCTTGAGTAGAGGCCAAGCTTCTTCACTATAGAATTGCTCTGCTGCTTGCCAGAAACGTTCTTCATCTACAATGACCTTATCAGGAACTTGACCAAGAACAGCTTGGAAAAAGTCATCTAGAGGTAGAGCAGGGGCAAACTTTTTGAAATCTTCATAAGAATATGGATGGTAGAGTTTGGCGTATTCTGAACTCTCTTCGTTTGAAAGGACCACAGCTGCGATACGGCGGTCCAATTCCAATCGTTTCTCTAAAAGATCTTCGATTTCTTCATCTGAGAAGTTATAGGCTTTAAGGAGATTAGAAGTACTTTCTTTCCAAAGGTTCAACAATTCCTCACGCTGTGGATGGTCTTCCGCATAGTAGGTTGTATCAGGCAAGATTGTTCCTGGAGCACTAGCCCAAAGAACATTGGTTCTAGCATCCATAAAGTCTGGTGATACACCAAATGGAAGGAAGTTTGGTTTACCAGCTAATTCAAATGCTGCTAGTTTACTTGCGAAATCCGCAAAACTTTCCAAATCCTGGTATTCCTCCAATAAAGGAAGAACTGGCTCAATTCCATCAGCTTCTCGCTTATCGAAATCTCTCACCATGCTGTGGTATTTGACAAAGTTTGCTAGGATAGGATCTTCTGGAAGATCTTCTCCTGCCAACCATTTGTCAGTCGTCGTTAGCATCAACTCTTCAATTTCTTCGTCAAGGTCGATAAAACCACCTGTTCTCGATTTATCGGCTGGAATAACAGCAGTCTTTTCCCACTCACCATTTATAGCATCATAAAAATCATCTTGATAACGTGTCATCTTGTTCTCGCTTTCCTATTTTCACTTATTCCTAGCTTAGCAAAAATCCCTGGGGAATGCAATTAAAAATACCGTCTTCTCCTGATTGTTTTCTAGTTAATATTTTAAATATTTACAAAAATTAACTTGACTTAATTTTTATTTTAATGTATATTAAAAGATAGGAGGAATATAACTGTATGATACGTATCGAAAACCTCAGTGTCTCCTACAAAGAAACGTTGGCACTAAAGGATATTTCACTAGTGCTCCAAGGACCAACGATTACCGGAATTATTGGTCCAAACGGCGCTGGGAAATCAACATTATTAAAAGGTATGCTGGGAATTATCCCACATCAAGGTCAGGCATTTCTCGATGACAAGGAAGTTAAAAAATCCTTACATCGAATCGCCTATGTCGAACAAAAAATCAATATCGACTACAACTTTCCCATCAAGGTCAAGGAATGCGTCTCGTTAGGACTATTTCCCTCTATTTCTCTCTTTCGAAGTTTAAATGCTAAACATTGGAAGAAAGTGCAAGAGGCCCTTGAAATCGTCGACCTAGCTGACTACGCTGAACGTCAAATCAGTCAACTGTCTGGAGGTCAGTTCCAGCGGGTCTTGATTGCCAGATGTTTGGTGCAGGAAGCCGACTATATCCTCTTAGATGAACCCTTTGTGGGGATTGACTCAGTCAGTGAAGAGATTATCATGAATACGCTGAGAGATCTGAAAAAAGCTGGGAAGACGGTTCTCATCGTCCACCACGACCTCAGCAAGGTTCCCAACTACTTCGATCAAGTCTTGCTTGTCAATCGAGAAGTGATTGCTTTTGGTCCGACCAAAGAAACCTTTACCCAAGCCAATCTCAAAGAAGCTTACGGTAATCGACTCTTTTTCAATGGAGGTGACCTATGATTGCAGAATTTATAGATGGATTGCAAAAATTCCATTTCTTACAAAATGCCTTGATAACAGCTATTGTTATCGGGGTCGTAGCTGGAGCTGTAGGATGTTTCATCATTCTACGTGGGATGTCACTCATGGGAGATGCCATTTCACATGCTGTCTTACCAGGTGTAGCCCTCTCCTTCATCTTGGGCATTGACTTCTTTATCGGAGCCATTGTCTTTGGACTGCTAGTCGCTATCATCATTACCTACATCAAGGGAAACTCGATTGTCAAAAGCGATACCGCCATCGGCATTACCTTTTCTTCTTTCTTAGCCCTCGGTATCATCTTGATTAGTGTCGCTAAAAGTTCAACTGACCTTTTCCATATCCTTTTTGGTAATATTCTTGCTGTTCAAGATACAGATATGTTTATTACTATGGGTGTAGGGAGCTCCCATTCTCTTGTTAATCTGGATTTTTCTTCAAGCAACTCTTGATAACGTCCTTTGATGAACTCTTGGCTAAAGCCATGGGAATGCCTGTCAATTTCTATCACTACTTACTCATGGTACTCCTAACTCTCGTGTCTGTGACAGCCATGCAAAGTGTCGGAACTATCCTGATTGTAGCCATGCTGATTACCCCAGTCGCAACTGCTTATCTGTATGCTAATAGCCTGAAAAGTATGATTTTTCCTTTCCTCAACCTTTGGGAGCTACAGCTTCAGTTTTGGGACTCTTTTATCGGCTATAGCTTTAACGTTGCTGCAGGTTCTAGTATCGTGCTTACAGTCTGCTAGTTTCTTTCTCATTAGCTTCTTTATCGCTCCAAAACAACGATATTTGAAACTGAAAAAAATAAAACATTTGTTAAAATAAGGGGCAAAGCCCCAATAAATTGGAGGATCTAATGAAAAAATTAGGTACATTACTCGTTCTCTTTCTTTCCGTCATTGCTCTTGTAGCATGTGCTAGTGGAAAAAAAGATGCAGCTTCTGGTCAAAAACTAAAAGTTGTTGCCACAAACTCAATCATCGCTGATATTACTAAAAATATTGCTGGTGACAAGATTGATCTTCACAGTATCGTTCCTGTTGGTCAAGACCCACACGAATACGAACCACTACCTGAAGACGTCAAGAAAACTTCTCAAGCTGATTTGATTTTCTATAACGGTATCAACCTTGAAACAGGTGGAAATGCTTGGTTTACAAAATTGGTAGAAAATGCCAAGAAAACTGAAAACAAAGACTACTTTGCAGTCAGCGAAGGCGTTGATGTTATCTACCTTGAAGGTCAAAACGAAAAAGGCAAAGAAGACCCACACGCTTGGCTCAACCTTGAAAATGGGATCATCTTTGCTAAAAACATCGCAAAACAATTGAGCGCTAAAGACCCTAGCAACAAAGAATTTTACGAAAAAAATCTCAAAGAATATACTGATAAGCTAGACAAACTTGACAAGGAAGCTAAAGCTAAATTCGACAATATTCCTGCTGAGAAAAAACTCATCGTAACCAGTGAAGGATGCTTCAAATACTTCTCTAAAGCCTACGGTGTCCCAAGTGCCTATATTTGGGAAATCAATACTGAAGAAGAAGGAACTCCTGACCAAATCAAGACCTTGGTTGAAAAACTTCGCCAAATGAAAGTCCCATCACTATTTGTTGAGTCCAGTGTCGATGATCGTCCAATGAAGACTGTTTCACAAGACACAAACATCCCAATCTACGCACAAATCTTTACTGACTCTATCGCAGAACAAGGTAAAGAAGGCGACAGCTACTACAACATGATGAAATACAACCTTGACAAGATTGCTGAAGGATTGGCAAAATAAACATTTAAAAAACGTCGTTCTCACGGAATTGGCGTTTTTTTGATTCAAATTCCGGTCAAATTATTGGGAAAATCTGACGTTTCAATGTAAAATGAAAGAAAAAAGATTGGAGTAGCTTATGACTACATTCCTTGGAAATCCTGTGACTTTTACAGGAAAACAACTACAAGTAGGAGACAAGGCTCTTGACTTCTCTCTAACAACAACTGACCTTTCTAAAAAATCACTGGCTGACTTTGAAGGCAAGAAAAAAATCTTGAGTGTTATCCCTTCTATCGATACAGGTATCTGCTCACTTCAGACTCGTCGCTTTAATGAAGAACTGGCTAGCTTGGACAATACTGTAGTCCTAACAGTATCAATGGACCTTCCATTTGCTCAAAAACGCTGGTGTGGTGCTGAAGGAATTGAAAATGCCATCATGCTCTCAGACTACTTCGACCACTCCTTTGGACGCGATTATGCCCTCTTAATCAATGAATGGCATCTGCTTGCTCGAGCCGTTTTTGTTCTCGATACCGACAACACCATCCGCTATGTTGAATACGTAGACAATATCAACAGCGAGCCAAACTTTGAAGCAGCCATTGAAGCAGCAAAGTCGCTTGACTAAAAGAAAGCCCACTTGTAACAAGACAGAAAGCTAGAGAAATCTAGCTTTTTTTGGTATACTAGATGGAGATAATAAACAAGGAAATGCGAATGACACCAAATAAAGAAGATTACTTAAAATGTATTTATGAGATTGGCATGGAAGTTCCTAAGATTAGCAATAAGGAAATCGCTACTCGAATGCAGGTATCACCTCCAGCTGTAACCGAAATGATCAAGCGCATGCAGGCTGAAAATCTTATATTAAAAAATAAAGAAAATGGCTATATACTAACGGATATTGGTTTAAAGCTGGTCTCTGAGCTTTATCGTAAGCATCGACTGATAGAGGTCTTTCTAGTTCACCATCTAGACTATACCAGCAACCAGATTCACGATGAAGCTGAGGTATTAGAACATACGGTTTCAGACTTTTTTGTGGAGAGATTGGAAAGTATGTTAGGTTTTCCAAAGACCTGTCCTCATGGTGGTACTATTCCTGCCAAGGGTGAACTTCTGGTTGAGATCAATAACCTGCCACTTTCTGATATCAAAGAAGCAGGAAGCTACCTTCTCACAAGAGTCCATGATAGCTTTGAACTTCTTCAATATTTGGAAAAACATGGCATCCATATTGGAGACCAACTTCAAGTCAAACAGTTTGATGGCTTCAGTAATACTTTTACTCTGATTCACAACAATGAAGAACTTCAAGTCAGCCTCGAAATCGCTAAGCAACTCTATGTTGAAAAAATGAACTGACTCCCCTTATCCCTAGAAGCTTTGTCTTTTAGGGATTTTATAGATAAACAAAAACCAAGCTTGTATGCTTGGTTTTTCTTATCTATTCTTGGTATCTAGGATGATGGTTACTGGACCATCATTGATCAGTTCCACCTGCATATCAGCTCCGAAGACACCTGTCTCAACAGGAACTTCCTTGGCTAGTTCTCGATTTAAGTCTTGGTAAAAAGCCTCAGCCATATCAGGTTTGGCAGCAGCTGTAAATGCTGGTCGATTGCCCTTCTTTGTATCTGCAAACAGAGTGAATTGAGAGATAGAGAGGATTTCCCCCTCAATATCCTTGACTGACAGGTTCATCTTTCCCTCTGCATCTGAAAATATACGCATATTGACGAGCTTTCTCACCGCATAGTCTAGATCTTCTGCTTGGTCTTCAGGACCAACTCCCACTAGAAGTAATAAACCTTGCTTGATTTGGCTATAAACTTGCCCCTCAATGGAGACCTGAGCTTGTTTGACTCGCTGAACAACGATTTTCATAAAAATCCTTTCTAGACCTATCGAGCCAACTTAACCATTGGTCCGTTTTACTGAGTAAACTTCTGGTACACTCTTAATCTTATCAACTACTGTTGTCAGAGTTGAAAGGTTTGAAATTCCAAAAGAAACGTGAATATTTGCAAATTTCATATCCTTGGTAGGCTGGGCGTTTACAGTAGAGATGTTTTTTTGGTCGTATTTGACAAGACTTGTAACACATCATTCAAAAGACCTGTACGATTGAGACCGTAGATATCAATGTGTGCGATATATTCTTTACTTGAGAATTGATCCTCCCACTCAACATCTAAAAGACGCTGCTCATAGTTTTCCTGCGAACGAAGGTTCATACAGTCAACACGGTGGATGGCAACTCCTCGACCTTTGGTAATATAACCAACGATATCATCGCCTGGAACAGGATTACAACATTTGGCAATCCGGACCAAGAGACCAGAAGCACCCTGGATGACAACCCCACCCTCATGCTTCACCTTAAGCGTATCCTTGTTCTCTACCTTGACTTCGCCGCCCTTAACCAGCTCTTCTGCTTCTGCCTTAGCTTTAGCACGCTCTTCTTCACGGCGTTCTTTTTCAGTTAAGCGATTAAAGACGGTGATAGCACCAATTTCTCCAAAACCAATCGCAGCAAAGAGAGATTCTTCTGTCTTGTAGCTAGTTTTTTGGAGAACCTCATCCATGTGTCGCTTATCCATGAATTTATTAGCCACATAGCCATGTTCTTGAAACTGACTGATGAGCATTTCACGACCTTTATTGATCGATAATTCTTTATCTTGATTTTTAAAGAACTGACGAATCTTATTCCGAGCCTTGCTGGTCTTGACCATGGTAAGCCAGTCACGACTTGGTCCAAAGGAATTTGGATTGGTAATAATTTCAACCTGATCCCCTGTTTTCAGTTTTGTAGTGAGAGGAACCATTCGCCCATTTACCTTAGCGCCTGTTGCTTTTTCGCCAATCTTAGTATGAATTTCATAGGCAAAATCAATAGGTCCAGAGTCTTTTGGAAGTGAACGAACAGCTCCATCTGGAGTAAAGACGTAGATTTCTTCTGCTAGGTAATTTTCTTTGACCGTATCTACAAAATCCTTAGCATCATTGGACTGGTCCTGGAGTTCCATCATCTCCTTAATCCAGTTCATACCAATGGCAGATTCTTTATTGTTAACCTGCCCCTTGATTCCTTTTTTATAAGCCCAGTGAGCCGCAACCCCGTACTCGGCAACCTCGTGCATTTCCTTGGTACGAATCTGGGAATTCAATAGGACCTTTTGGTCCATAAACAGTGGTGTGGATAGATTGGTAACCATTAGCCTTTCGGTTAGCAATATAATCCTTAAAACGACCAGGCATTGGTTTCCAAAGCTCATGAACATAACCCAACATGGCATAGACATCACTATGAGTCTCTAAGATACAGCGAATGGCAATCAGATCATAGATTTCCTCGAAACGCTTTTTCTTATCTTGCATCTTACGATAGATAGAGTAGATATGCTTTGGACGACCGTAGATTTTTCCTGTGAGATTTCGCTCAGAAGTATATTCCTCCAACTTGGTCACAACTTCATCAACAAGTTCTTCCCGCTCTCTACGCTTCTCCTTCATCATATGAGTAATCTTGTAAAACTCTGTTGGATTGAGATAACGGAATGATAAGTCCTCAAGCTCCCACTTAACACTTGAAATCCCTAGTCGGTGAGCAAGCGGAGCATAGATTTCCATGGTTTCTCTAGAAATTCGTTCCTGCTTATCTTTACGGAGGTGATGGAGAGTTCTCATATTATGCAAACGGTCAGATAGTTTAACCAAGATAACACGGATGTCTTCTGACATGGCCATCAGCATCTTGCGGTGGTTTTCAGCCAGCTGCTCTTCGATAGACTTGTACTCGACCTTCCCTAATTTAGTAACCCCATCAACGATAATGCGAACATCATGACCAAAAACTCTCTCTAAATCATCCAAGCTAGCATCTGTATCTTCGACAACATCATGCAAAAAACCACAGGCAACTGTGACAGCATCTAGCTTGAGTTTAGCTAAGATTCCCGCTACCTGAATAGGGTGGATGATGTAGGGTTCGCCAGATTTACGATACTGACCACTGTGGCATTCAACAGCATAAACCAAGGCCTTATGCACAAAAGCCACATCTTCCTTCGATAAATATTTTTGCGTTAAAGCGACGACTTCATCGCCAGAATAAATTACTTCTTTTGGCATGCATACTCTCCAGTTCTTCCTACCATTTTTATCACTTTTTTTCGACAATAAGAAAACTAGAAGAACCTAGAGCTTTATAAGAAAAACACTGCTAGAAGATTTCTAGCAGTGTTTGATCATTTCTTATATCTTAGTAAACTGTTTTTTCAGTTTCTACATCGAAGAAGTGTGCTTTGTTTAGGTCAAATCCAAGTTCAACTGTTGCACCTGCTTGCAAGTAGTCACGAGCGTCAACTTTTGCAACAAACTCGTCTTTACCAACTTGGCAGTAGAGGTGAGATTCAGAACCAAGCAACTCTGATACAGAGATAGTTGCTTTCACAACTGATTCTGGGAATGTTTCAAGGAAAGCAGGCTCAGCGTTCACGTCTTCTGGACGGATACCGAAGATCAATTCTTTACCTTCATAACCTTTTTCACGAAGAACTTTCAAAGCGCCTTCTGGAACTTTCAAGTTAAAGCCGTCACCAACGATGTGGTCACTGTTCAATTTAACGTTGATGAAGTTCATAGCTGGGCTTCCGATGAATCCTGCTACGAATTTGTTAACTGGGTTTTTGTAAACTTCTTGAGGAGTACCGATTTGTTCAACACGTCCGATAGTACCTGTTCCAGCAGGGTTCTTAGTAGCTGACATGATAACGATACGGTCTGCAAGTGTCATCGCTTCAGTTTGGTCGTGAGTTACGTAGATAGTTGTAGCTCCGATACGACGGTGGATTTTAGCGATTTCAGCACGCATTGATACACGAAGTTTCGCATCCAAGTTTGACAAAGGCTCGTCCATCAAGAACACTTTGCATCACGGACGATCGCACGACCCATGGCAACACGTTGACGTTGACCACCAGAAAGGTCAGCAGGTTTACGTTCCAAAAATTCTTTCAATCCGAGGATTTCAGCTGCTTCTTGTACACGTTTGTCGATATCTTCTTTACTGTATTTACGCAATTTCAAACCGAAAGCCATGTTGTCGTATACAGTCATGTGTGGGTAAAGAGCGTAGTTTTGGAATACCATGGCGATATCACGGTCTTTTGGAGCTACGTCATTGACAACCACGCCGTCGATAGATGCAGTACCTTCTGTGATGTCTTCAAGACCAGCAATCATACGGAGTGTAGTTGATTTACCACATCCTGAAGGTCCTACGAAAACGATAAATTCTTTGTCTTTGATATCCAAGTTGAAGTCTTCAACTGAATAGTGTTCGCTGTTTGGATATTTTTTGTAAATATTTTTAAGATTTAATTCTACCATTGTGGAGAACTCCTTTTGTTTTTGATAGTTTTATTATAAATGAAAACGCTTTACCTTTCTATGGCAAGTTGACCAAAAAACAAAAAAAGTTCTGTGCAACTTGCACAAAACTTTATAGGATATCTGGTAAGATGAGTTGATAACAGAGTGTTAAATCCGTCAAATCCTTTAATTCTAAGCCCGTTAGTTCTGCCCATTTATCAATCTTGTATTGGAGAGAATTACGGTGCAAATACAACTGCTGAGCTGTTTTTGTCAGAACCGCACTATTATCCCAAAGAGACAAAATAATTTCCTGAATCTGGTCTTGATCCTGAATCAACTGACGAAGGTAGTCCTTGATAATTCTAAGATCAACCTGCTTTTCTCCAAGGCTCCGCAGATAGAGTTGAGAAAAAGTCTGAACCCCTTGATGACCTTGACGCCACCAAGTCTTAAAGAGCTCACGCTCAGCCTTGATCAATTCTGATAAGGATTGGTGGGTATTCTGTGACCAGACCTGCCCCAACATAATCGACAGACGAAGACCAAAGTCATACTCTACTGCTTCGAGAGTATCTGATAAGATCGAACGAACAGAGATATACTTATCCTGCTGGAGAACAAAGAGATAATCCTGAGCCCCCACCTGAATCGTAGTCAAGTAATTTGGAAACAGGGTTCGCATCATGTCTAACCAAGAAGACAGATTCTCCTGTTGGAAATAAGACAGGTGGCAATATACAAGCTGTATTTTCTTGAAAGTTTGAGGCGCTTGGCCCTTACCTTCAATCAAATGGCTATACCAAGGATTGAGCGAGATAGTTTGTTCCTGCTGGGTTAAGAGAGAAACCAATTGTTTTTCACGTTCACTCAGACTAGCTTCCTCCAGCAAAAGCCACTGATTATTTGGCAAAGATAGGCAAAGATAACCTTCTTTGTCTACTGGCTGATCTAAGATTTACCATCTGGAAACCAATCTAGTAGTTCTTTTGCAATCATGTGCTATTCCTCCACTTTTTGGATGCACCAAGAGATCAAAGCTTCTAATCGCTCCACATTGTCTGTCATATGGAGATAGCCCATAACTGCTTCAAATCCTGTAGACATACGGTAGGTTACTACATCTGCGTTCTTTGCCTTGGTATGACTATTGGTGTTACGCCCTCGTTTATAGATTTCTTCTTCTTTCTCAGTCAGGACTTGCTCCTCCAACATCAGTGAAATCAAACGAGCCTGAGCCTTGGCTGAAACATACTTGGTAGCCTCTTGGTGGAGTTTATTGGGCTTGGTCATGCCTTTGAGGATGAGATGACGACGAATATACATAGAATACACCGCATCTCCTTCAAAAGCTAGGGCAATCCCGTTAATGAGATTGACATCAATCACGTGTCCACCTCACTCCATCCTTGGTATCCAGTAGCTTAATCCCTTGATCAGCTAGTTGGTCACGGATTTGGTCAGCTGTCGCAAAATCACGATTGGCACGCGCTTCTTGACGTTTTTGAATCAAGGCTTCAATCTCTTCATCCAAAACTTCCTCGACAAAAACAATACCAAAGACCTCTAACATAGCTGCAAGAGCTTCCTTAACCACTGCATCATAGTTACCTGAGTTGATCCATTTGGCCATTTCAAAGACGACTGTGATACCATTTGCTGTATTGAAATCTTCATCCATGGCAGTCACGAACTTATCTTTAAAAGCTTGCAACTCTTGAGAATCTACAGTTCCAGTAAATGGTTGCTCATAGGTGTTCTTTAGATACTTGAGATTGGTCTCGGCATCACGCACAGCCTTTTCCGTAAAGTTGATAGGTTTGCGGTAATGTTGAGTCGCAAAGAAGAAACGAAGCACTTGACCGTCGATCGTTTCGAGGGCATCGTGTACCGTAATGAAGTTCCCCAAAGACTTGGACATCTTGACATTGTCGATGTTGACAAAGCCATTGTGCATCCAGTAGTTGGCAAAAGTCTTGCCTGTTTTAGCTTCAGATTGGGCAATTTCGTTGGTGTGGTGTGGAAACTCAAGGTCAGCTCCACCACCGTGAATATCGATAGTATCGCCTAAAATCTCAGTAGACATGACCGAACACTCGATGTGCCAGCCTGGACGACCATGACCCCAAGGGCTGTCCCAAGAAATCTCTCCTGGTTTTGCAGATTTCCATAGAGCAAAGTCTACAGGATTTTCCTTACGAACTGTTTCTTCGTCTGTCCGACCTGAAGCTCCTAGCTCCAAGTCTTCTAAGCTTTTATTGGCCAACTTAGCATAGTTATGGGATTTTTCCACACGGAAATAGACATCGCCCTGACTCTCATAGGCATAGCCTTTTTCAATCAGGTCTTCCACAAAACGGATGATGTCAGCCATAAACTCGACTACTCGTGGATGACGGGTAGCAGGCTTGACGCCCAAGGCCGTAACATCCTCACGAAATGCAGCGATATACTTATCAGCTACTTCTTGAGGTGTGATGCCTTCTTCTTTGGCACGGTTGATAATCTTATCATCCACATCGGTAAAGTTGGAAATATAGGCAACCTCATAGCCACGATACTCAAAGTAGCGACGAATGGTATCGAAGGCTACTGTCGAACGGGCATTGCCCACGTGGATATAGTTGTAGACGGTTGGCCCACAGACATACATCTTAACCTTACCGTCCTCGATTGGGACAAATTCTCGCAAATCACGAGACACTGGTGTCATAGAATTTTAATCACTCGCGGCTCCTGTCTGTGTCTTGTTTATCGTAAAGTCGTTCAATCAACTCTCTATAGCAATTACTAATGCTATCTCTAAAGAAATCCCTTAAACATCTTTTCTTTCTTCGTATCTTGCATCCCTCATGATTATGATGGTGTAGTATATCCTGACTATATAAGGTATTAAACTTGTCGAAGTACACACCCAAGCCATGGATTCTGCTGAGGCTTCCATATCTACAACAGTCGCACCTGCTGCTAGTCTAGTTTGAGCCACCAGCTGTTTCACGATAAAGCATCTATAATTCCTTGACTTTTATTCGAATGTGCTCAATATCAGTTGTTTAAAGCTTCTTCTATAGTTAGGAGTAGAGTTCCATTATAGCTATTTCATCACTTGCAGGAGCGTAAGCCAAAATAACACATGCCTTCATCACGTAAGAGCTGAACTTGGTAGGAACAAATTCTGCCTCTGCCTGAATGGGCAGTCTAGAACTCCAGGGCCAAACAATAAGTTCTGAATCTCTGCCTTTTTGAGTTCTTCTAAAGTCCAACAACCATCGGGGCTCCAATCGCCCAGCTATAACAGCCTGCCGCCCTCCCTCCTTTTCATAGATCATGAAATCCTACCATTCGTTGAGTTGAATAGCCTGCCTTCGTAAACATCTTCAAATGCTTCCTCGTTCAACAGTTTCAAAATAAAAGGCCCAAATAATCGACATCACAGATTTCTTCTCCCCGCCACCACGAATACTTCCGATCAGTTGGTTTCCGATAACAGCAGAACGCCGATTCTATGTGCAACTTCACACCTAAAACGTTACCTCTCTGGCCGACGAACTGTGACTGGCTTCTCTGGCATGCTCAGTTTCTTGATGCCGTATTCACATTTTCATCAACTTCGCCTGAATGGGCTGGCTCTGCATCTTTTGCCGGCGGAACGCGGACAATCTTGGCTGGAATACCGACAACTGTTTACACGCCCTTTGGTACATCTCTGCAGCTGCTGGCCCTTCTTTCCGGCCAGCATTTTCACGATTTCAGCAGGTCAGCCGACTTCACGGCGCCGAAGGCAGGGTAAAGTACCTTCCTGCGATGGTGGTGGACGGCGTTTTCTTTTAATCAACTTCGGTCCCACCAGATTTACCCCATGATGAAGGTGCTCCTTTTCACGCGATGATCTCTCTAATCACGAGGACCCTCCTCATGATCGATAAAACACGGAATCGATCACAGGCGCGGGTTGATCTCAATCACCAAATTCCGGAAGCGCTAAACTGACTTCTTCGCCAAGGCCAGGTTTTAAAGGCTGGAAATGGCGGTGGGCGTGAGCCTTAACTCCAGGAGGGTAAGTCAGTAAGACTTCAGGGTGTTACGAGCCGCTGGATCCGCGTATGTTCACTTTGTCCACATTTTTTCCTTTTATACTCTGAGTCTACACCTTGATCTGTTTCTGTGGTTTCTTTTCTCTTGGGTTTGTGATCCTTGTTGTGGTGACGAGGACGATCGCCATGACGATGACCTTTATCCCCTTTTTTTCTTCTGAACGTTCAGGTTTTTGGCGGACGTGGCAAGAGTGCCTTCATAGAAGCATCTACACGACCTTTTTCATCGATCTTAATAACCTTCACATCTACAAAATCACCAATTTGAACTAAATCTTCTACATTATTAGTACGAGTCCAAGCCATTTCAGAGATGTGTACGAGGGCATCTGTCTTGTCAAAGAGGTTGACAAAGGCACCAAATTTCTCGATACGAACAACTTTGGCATGGTAGACTTCGTCCACTTTGGCTTCACGAACCAAACCAGCAATGATTTCTTTAGCACGGTTGATGGCATCTTGGTCGCTAGAGTAGATAGATACGTTACCTTCTTCGTCGATGTCAATCTTAACGCCTGTTTCAGCGATGATCTTATCGATGGTTTCTCCACCTTTACCGATGACAATCTTGATCTTATCCACATCAATCTTAATAGTATCAATTTTCGGAGCTGTTGGAGCCAATTCTGGACGAACTTCTGGAATAGTAGCTTCGATCACATCAAGGATTTCAAAACGAGCTTTCTTGGCTTGAGCAAGAGCTTCTGTCAAGATTTCTGCAGTAATCCCTTGGATCTTAATATCCATTTGAAGGGCTGTAATCCCGTCGCGAGTACCTGCAACCTTGAAGTCCATATCTCCAAAGTGGTCTTCCAAACCTTGGATATCTGTCAATACTGTATAGTTGTTTCCATCTGAGATAAGACCCATGGCAATCCCTGCTACTGGCGCCTTGATTGGCACACCACCAGCCATAAGGGCAAGGGTGCCGGCACAGATAGAGGCTTGAGATGAAGAACCGTTTGATTCCAATACTTCTGCTACCAAACGAATCGCATATGGGAATTCTTCCAAGCTTGGCAATACTTGAGCAAGAGCACGCTCCCCAAGAGCACCGTGACCAATTTCACGACGACCAGGCGCACCGTAACGACCTGTTTCCCCTACAGAGTATTGAGGGAAGTTATAGTGGTGCATAAAGCGTTTCTTGTACTCTGGATCCAAACCATCGATGATTTGTGTTTCACCCATTGGCGCCAAAGTCAAGATAGAAAGAGCCTGAGTTTGTCCACGAGTAAAGAGACCTGAACCGTGAACGCGAGGAACGAAGTCAACAACCGCATCCAAAGGACGGATTTCATCGACCTTACGACCATCAGGACGTACCTTGTCTTCTGTGATCAAACGGCGTACTTCTGCGTGTTCCATTTGTTCCAAGATTTCAGCTACATCACGCATGATACGGTCAAATTCTTCGTGATCTGCATATTTTTCTTCGTAAACGGCTGTGACTTGGTCTTTCACTGCTTGAGTTGCAGCTTCACGCGCCAATTTTTCTTCAACTTGAACAGCTTTTTGAAGGTCGCTGTTGTAGGCTGCGATGATTTCTGCTTGCAATTCAGCATCTACATGAAGCAATTCCACTTCTGCTTTTTCTTTACCAACTGCCGCAACGATTTCTTCTTGGAAAGCAATCAATTCTTTGACAGCTTCGTGTCCTTTGAGAAGAGCTTCCAACATGATTTCTTCTGACAATTCTTTGGCACCAGACTCTACCATGTTGATGGCGTGCTTAGTACCTGCTACTGTCAATTCAAGAAGCGATTGCTCTGCTTGTTCTTGCGTTGGGTTGATGATGATTTGGCCATCCACATAACCTACTTGTACTCCAGCGATTGGTCCGTCAAATGGAATATCTGAGATAGACAAGGCCAATGATGAACCAAACATAGCTGCCATTGGTGCAGATGCATTTTCATCGTAAGAAAGAACAGTATTGATAACTTGCACTTCATTACGGAAACCTTCCGCAAACATTGGACGGATTGGACGGTCAATCAAACGCGCTGTCAAAGTCGCATCTGTTGAAGGACGTCCTTCACGTTTCATAAAGCCACCAGGAAACTTCCCAGCCGCATACATTTTTTCTTCGTAGTTGACTTGAAGCGGGAAGAAGTCCCCAGTTGCCATCTTCTTAGACATAACAGCAGCAGTCAAGACAGTTGACTCACCGTAACGTACCACAACAGAGCCATTTGCTTGCTTAGCAACCTGACCAGTCTCTACGATCAACTCACGACCCGCAAAAGTCGTTTGAAACACATGTTTTGTCATTTTAATCCCCTTTGGATTGATAAAATTATACGCCTTGCCTACAAAAATCAAGATATTTTGGACGTTTCGGCTTGCCGAACATTTCTGTAGAAAAATAGGAAGGTGACGCCGCACTCGATGAGTGCTAGGAAGCTTATCTTTTTTCCTAAGAAATGAGGCCCAAATTCAATTATGAATCTTTTTGATATTTCACTGGTACAGTGCGGACGGGAGGTAAAATTATCCAGTGGATGATTTTAGAAATCCAAGGAATTTCATCCCTAATTTTTAAGCCTGAAGTCTAAAAAATTCCGTCCTAGAAAATAACAGAGTTATTCTCTAGGATACCACGATAGCGTGAAATATCTTTTAAATACTCACTCCGTTCGTGTTTTTTGAGACACACATTATCAGATTTTGTTTAAAAAATAATCAACTTTAAACAAACTTCTATAACCTAAATACCCTCATCTTTGTATCAAGTACGTACAGAGTCTATTTTATCATATTTTTCTTAAAAAGTACGGTCTTTTCTATAAAAAAGGAACCATTCTGCTATGAAAAGAAGAATGGTTTGCTTTTTATTATTTTAAGGTTGGTGATTGAACAAGGCATGGGTTGCTTGGTGAATGTACTGAGCAGTGTCTGCATTGTTCATGGTGTAGAGATGCACGCCTGCTACGTCTTGCGTTACCAAGTCCACGATTTGGTCCACGGCATAGGCAAGTCCTGCTGCTCTGAGTGACTCAGGGTCATTCTCATACTTGTCCAAGATAGCCTTAAATTTACGTGGGAGATGGATATTCTCACAAGTCTTCAAGAGACGAAGCGCTTGGTTACGATTGAGGATTGGCATGATCCCTGCATGAATGGGCACATCAATCCCTGCCAAGGTACACTTGTCTTGGAAATCGTAGAAACGCTCATTGTCAAAGAATAGCTGAGTGACAAGACTTGAACAGCCTGCATCCACTTTTCTCTTGAGATTTTGAATATCTGAGATTTGGTTCGGCGAATCCGGGTGCCCTTCTGGATAACAAGCTCCAACAATATCAAAGTGTGGCGCCTGTTCATTGATAAACTCAATCAAGTCTGTGGCGTAACGGAAATCCTTCTGTGGCTCAACACCTGGAATGATATCACCACGCAAAGCCAAGATTTTCTGAACACCAACCTTGTCCAAATCTCTAATGGTCTCAGCCACCTTATCCTTAGTCAAATAGATAGCTGGCAAGTGAGCAATGGTTGGGATCTCCAAGTCATTTTGGATATAGTCTGCCAAACGAACCGTCGTCTCTTTGATATTAAATTTATTATTACTAGCAGTCACACTGATGAAGTGTGGTGCCAAGCCCTGCATGTCTTTCAGGGCTGCAATAATTTTGTCATTGCCTACTTCTGGGTTTGGAGGGAAAACTTCAAATGAGAGGGACGGTGTTTGACGTGACATATGTATGAACCTTTTCTAGTTGATTTCTTACTGATCAACCGTGTAGAGAGAATTGTCTTTTCTTACAATTTCTCACGCGCAGCTTTCGCAGCGTCTACAAGGCGGATCAAGCTTTCTTTAGTTTCTGGGATACCACGTGTTTTCAAACCACAGTCAGGGTTGATCCATACTTTCTTGCTTGGTACTTTAGCAAGGATGGCTTCGATGGTGTGGTCGATTTCGCCTTCGTTAGGCACACGAGGAGAGTGGATATCGTAAACTCCAGGACCCACTTCTGTCTGGAAGTTTTGAGCTTTGAGTTCGTCCAAGATTTCAAGGTTTGAACGGCTAGCTTCAAATGAGATAACGTCCGCATCCATGTTGTCGATAGCTGGGATGATATCTGTAAATTCTGAGTAACACATGTGAGTGTGGATTTGTGTATCTGGTGCTACTGTTGAGTGTACCAAGCGGAAGGCTGGAATAGCCCAGTCAAGGTAGTCTTCGTACCAGTCGCTACGACGGAGTGGCAATTTCTCACGAAGAGCAGCCTCGTCGATTTGAATGATTTTCACTCCTGCAGCTTCAAGGTCAAGTACTTCATCCTTGATAGCAAGAGCGATTTGAAGAGTAGAATCCTTGATAGAGATGTCTTCACGTGGGAATGACCAGTTAAGGATAGTAACAGGTCCAGTCAACATACCTTTAACAGGTTTGTCAGTACGGCTTTGTGCGTAGCTAGACCATTTCACAGTGATTGGGTTGAGACGAGTCACATCACCCCAGATGATTGGTGGTTTAACCCCACGCATACCGTATGATTGTACCCAACCATTCTTAGAGAAGAGGTAACCTGACAAGTTTTGACCGAAGTACTCAACCATGTCATTACGCTCGAATTCACCGTGTACAAGCACGTCAAATCCAACTTCTTCTTGCCATTTGATCCATTCGTCGATGGTTTCAGCAAGGAAGGCATCGTATTCTTCTTGTGACAATTCACCCTTACGGAAGGCCAAACGTTTCGCACGAACTTCTTTTGTTTGAGGGAATGACCCAATAGTTGTTGTTGGAAGAGCTGGAAGTTTGAAGGCATCTTCTTGGATAGCTTCACGTTCAGCAAAGGCTGGCAAACGAGTGTAGTCTGCATCTGTCAATCCTGCGATACGAGCACGAAGTTCCGCATTTTCACCAACACGTTCAGTCGCAAAGAGTTCTTTGTTTGCTGCAAGTGCCTCTGCACCTTGACCATTGCGGATAGCATCCAAGTCACGGATCTCATCCAATTTTTCAACTGCAAATGCAAAGTGGTTCAAGATAGCTGGTTCAAATTCTTCATTAGCTGTTGTAAATGGCACATGAAGAAGTGAACATGAGCTAGTCAAAACAATGTTTTCAGCTGGAATTTGCTCAAGAACAGCCAAGCTCTTTTCGTAGTTGTTGCGCCAGATGTTCTTACCATTGACAATACCTGCATAGAGAGTCTTGTCAGCTGGGAATCCACCCTTAACGAGTTCAAGAGTTTTCTTACCTTCAACGAAGTCAAGACCGATCGCATCTACCGGCAATTTCACAAGGTCAGCGTAGACGTCACGGACATCTCCGAAGTATGTTTGAAGCAAGACTTCAAGACCTTTCTTGTCAGCCAACAATTTGTTGTAAAGGTTCAAGAAGAGAGCTTTTTCTTCTTCTGTCAAATCTTTGACAAGAGCAGCTTCATCGAGTTGGATACGAGTTGCACCAAGTTCAGCCAATTTAGCAAAAACATCTTGGTAAGCAGCTACTAAGCTATCTACGAAGTCTTCTGCTTTCACGCCTTCTTCATAGTCTGACAATTGAAGGAAAGTGAATGGACCTACAAGGACAGGACGAGTGTTAAGACCAAGTTCTTTAGCTTCTTGGAACTCATCGAAGATCTTGTGACCAGCCAATTTTACTTGAGTGTCTTTTTTTCAAATTTAGGAACGATGTAGTGGTAGTTAGTGTTGAACCATTTCTTCATCGGAAGGGCACGAACATCCCCTTTTTTTCTCCTTGGTAACCACGTCCCAAAGCAAAGTAACGTTCAAGATCAGACAATTCTAAGTTTTTGTACTGATGCAGGAACTACGTTGAAAAGGAAAGCGACATCAAGGAAGTTGTCATAGTGAGAAAAAGTCATTTGATGGGATTTCAGTGATGCCTTTTTTTCTTTGACGATGTTCCAGTGTTTTGCACGTAATTCTTTAGTCCCATGACCAAGAGTTCTTCTTCTGAGATTTCTTTTTCTAAAGTATTTTTTTCAGTTGTAAATTTTTAATTCACGGAATTCACCCAAACGAGGGAAACCGATAATTGTAGTTGACATGTTTTGTCCTCCAAAAATTGTTGTTGAAACTATCTTAACAGAAAAGAAACTGTCTGTATAATTGTAAAAAATTAGGCTTTGATATAGTTTGAAACTATATCTCGATTTAAAAGATAAAAAAAGATTTGGAGAAGATTCCCCAAATCCTTTGATAGATATAGATTGATAGCCTTTCAAGGTTGCTGTGTTCTGCGCAAAAAAATATTGAATTGAAAGCTACCTATGGCTTGTTATTAGAAAAGACTATAGGTTGATCCCCTTTTCACGGAGATTAGCCAGACACTCCTCATAGTAGGCATGGTCATGCTCGCTATAGATAGGACTGTTCAGCTTTTCCTCTGCTAAGTCTTCATAGGAAGGGCAAACCTTTCCACGGTAGTTCTTATCCAACCACTCTGGACTGACCTTGTAGCCACGGCTAGCCATCTCCTCCATGATCAAGCGATGATAGGCATAGAGACGATAGGGCGAGTGGGTAAAAACATAGTCCACCGTCGCATGCTTTCTGCCCCAGCCATTGCCACGCAGGGCGCAGCACTCTCGATGTTGCCCCAAGAGCTGAGGACGGGGAAGTTGTGAAATCAAAGCCTCATGCCAAAGTCTCATGGGAGTCTCCTTTCAGCAAGGTAGAATGTTGCAGATAAGCATTTGGGTATCGTTCAAGTAAATCTCTAGTCCTAACAATCAAGTCTTCTTTGGTGGCATGACCAGAGTGATAACGCTCCAGTAAGAACATATAATCCTTGCGTTCAGTCTCCGTTGCTTTCTTCTTGAATAGCCCCAAATATGCTGAAAGGCATTGCAAACCTGACCCCTGTGCTCTGGAATCTGGCAGGCACGGTCAATCATCTCTTGAACCTGACTCACCTCCACCACTTCTTGCTTGAGATACTGGCGAATGTCCTTGTAAATATTGCTGGAATAGCTCAAAACAAGGTATTTGTTTTCCGCCCAGAGTTGCTGACAAAGGGCACGTTGATTGTTAGTTTCCATATTTCTCCTAACTTTCTACTAGTTCCCAGGAAATACGGAAACAAAGTTGTATCTATAAAATGAGCGAATTATGAGCGGAATATGAGCGAATAGATTTTTGATGAATCTAATGTTCACTTCTCTATATTCCTGAATAAATCTCTACTAATAATTGAATCTGATGTAAAACTTCTTGTTTCTTACGTTCACGAGCTCCTTGTCTACGAGAAGTCGGTGGAATAATCGAATCCAAGTCAGCTCCACTATTCTCAGCGTAACCACGTTGAATAGAACGATCAATGAATAATTGATAGTCTTTAACAAGATTTTCAGATTCTGCTAATTCACGAATAGCGACTGCTTTACGTTCTTTACCATAAGCATAAAATGCATTGATAATCTCATCATGGTCTTTCAGACTCGCTAAATCAGTATCATTGATAAATCCAATCACCAACTCTTCCTTAGCACGAATATCAATACTTGAGCGAATGACACGGCTAACTTCTGCTTTCATTGCTTCTTTAGATTCAGAGTTCTTCGATTTTTCTACAATTAATGCGAGGATATAGTCAAGATTTATCTCATCTGTTTTTAAGAGCTCAATTTCAAATTCAATATCTGAAAGGTCAACACCTAGGTCTTTCGTTCTTTCATAGTTTTTAAGGTTTAAGAATTCATCTCGAATTTCTACATAAGAACTTCTTAAATCTTGGAGATAACCTTCCGAGATAGGCTTATCAATCTCTTGAAACTCATCATAATTTCGAAGAACGTTATCAAGTTTCAGAAACTCACCAAATAACTTAACAAATTCTTTTTTATCATGTTCGGTTTCAATTTCTTGTGGATTAGGGAATCTTTCCAGAATTTCTTGACAGACTTCTGTGTAACCTTTGACCTTAATACCAGTTACCTGATCCACGAAACCATCCATGTATTCGCTAAAACTTTTTTCTAAGATAATATCAAGCTTATTAGTATCCCCAAAGGTTTTAATAGCTTCTTGAGTAGCTTTTTCTAAATCACGGAAACATACGATATTCCCAAATGGTTTAACCTTGTTAAAAATTCGATTAGTTCTAGAAAAAGCCTGAATCAAACCATGATAACGTAGGTTTTTATCGACAAAAAGAGTATTCATGGTTGGAGCATCAAATCCTGTCAAGAACATACCCACTACAATAAGCAAATCCACTTCCTTGGACTTAACTCGTTTAGAAAGGTCACGATAGTAATTTTGAAACTCTTTCCCATCAGTCGAAAAGTTGGTCTTGAACATTTGATTATAGTCGTAGATTGCCTTAGAAAGGAACTCTTTAGATGAAAGAGGCATGGCTGTATCTTGAGGGTCTAGCTCTTCATCTTGAATCTCGCCATACGCTGACTGTTCTTCATTAGGTGCAAAGCTAAAGATAGTAGCGACCTTCAAACGCTTAGTCTCTGGTAGTTCTGCTTGTTGTCTCTGAAGTTCTTCATAGTATAATTTCGCAGCTTCAATACTTTGAACAGCCAGCATGGCATTAAATCCAGATAGTTGTTTTTGTTTATGAGTATATTGTTGATTTCGATGCGTCTTATCATTATAAACTCTCAACAGATACTCTGTGATAGTTGCTATCCGTTCTGGATGTAAAAGGAGTTCCTTCTCCATCTTTTTGAGTTTCTTTTCATCAAGCTCTCGGCTGACTGCCTTTTCCGCTTCTCTATATTTATTGATTTCAGGCTTGATATAGTTGTAATCAACCTTGAACTTCAACACTTTTTTATCTCGAATAGCATCTGTAATAACGTAGTTATGAAGTTGTTCACCAAAAACCTCTTGAGTTGTTTCTCCCGTTAAACTATTTGCTGGGAAAATCGGAGTCCCTGTAAATCCAAATAAAGCATACTGTTTAAAAGCTTTTTTGATACGCTTTTGCGCCTTTCCAAACTGGGAGCGATGGCACTCGTCAAAAATCAAGACACATTTCTTACTGTAGATTTCATGATTTGGATTTGCTGTTATAAATTTATTTAACTTCTGAATAGTTGTGACAATGATTTTACCATCATTTTCTTCAATATTACGTTGGAGTTCTTTTGTATTGTTACTACTATTTACTGAATTTGGTTGGAATTTTTGATATTCCTTCATAGTTTGATAGTCTAGGTCTTTTCTATCCACCACAAAAATCACTTTGTCAATATAGTCCAACTCCGTTGCCAAACGAGCTGTTTTAAAGCTGGTCAAAGTTTTCCCAGAACCAGTCGTATGCCAGATATAGCCACAAGCATTGATTGTACCGAAATTCTTCATTTCATTTGTGGAATGAATCTTTCGTAAAATACTCTCCGTTGCTGCTATCTGATAGGGGCGCATGATGAGTAAGGTATTATCAGCATCAAAGACACAATACTTGGTTAAAACTTCCAAGAGAACTCGCTTACTCAAGAAAGTGACAGTAAAGTCTTCTAAATCGTGAATGGTTTTATTTTTACGGTCTGCCCATTCACAGGTGAATTCATAATGATTTTTATTTTGAGCTGTCGTATTTGCAAAGTAGCGCGTATAAGTCCCATTAGAAATAACAAAGATCTGAATGTACTTGTATAAGGAATTTTCACTATTGAAGCTTTCCTTACTATATCTATGGATTTGTTCAAAAGCCTCTTTAAGACTAACACCACGTCTTTTCAATTCAATCTGAACTAACGGCAGACCATTCACTAAAATAGTAACATCATAACGGTTGGTATGAATACCCACTTGGGTCACTTGGTTGATGACTTGCATACTATTGTTGTGAATATTTCTTATCAAGAATGAAAATATTTTTAATCCGTCCATCATCAAAGACAAAATCATAGATATAATTCTCTTGGATTTTTCGAGTTTTTTCAACTAATCCTTCATTGGGGCAGTCTAAATACTCTACTACAAAGCGATCCCACTCATCATCCGAAAAAGTCACCTTATTAAGTTTTTCAATTTGTACCTTGGCATTTGCTAAGAGCTCTTCAGGTGTATGAATATTTAAGCGTTCATAGTTGAGATGATTCACCAAATCAGAAATCAACTGATTTTCTAAATCAGCCTCTGTCTGATATTCTCTATCCGTGCGATACTCTGGTTGATACTCAGCCAAGAGAATCCCTTCATTCGTTTCCGCAATTACTTCATGTACTTTTGAATAATCAACCATAGCATGCTTCCTTTTTGTTTTAATTGAGATTCTTTCTCAAAATGATTAAAGACTTTATCTAGTAAAGTTTAATAATTGTTCTCTCCAGTATTCATACTGTTTCTGTCTTAGTTCGATTTCTTTTGGAAGACCTTCAGAAAGAGAGTTGGTTAAGGTGTTAAAATTGTCAAGAATGGAGACGATCCTCTCTTGTTCGAAAAAGGGTGGTAAGATAATCTTAATTTTTGCAAGATTTTTAGGGTAAAGTTCAACTACTTTTGTACCAAGTACTCTTTTTTCTTTTTGAATTTGGAAAAATCTAGTTCTAAAAAGATAGGCTAAAAATTTAGTATTTTGCTTAGTTCTGATTATACATGAATGCCCACCTATACAAACTTCCTCTTTCCCTAACCAAACCAAAGATTTACCAACATCCTCAACATTTTCAGACGTCGTCGCAACAATCAAATCACCAGTTTTAGCTTTTTGAAGTTTTCTTGCTAACTCTGAATTTATAAATGATTTTGTTCTCTCAGTCTCAATTCCATAATATGTATATATCTGTCCATAATGAATGCACGGAACACCGACATCCTGGAAATCTTTCTTCTGTAGGCCATTTCCTCGAATAATATCTCCCAAAGCTCCCAACTCCACTCGGATTGGACCAAATACCCACTGTAAAAGCTTGATAATAGCGGAGTTGTCCCACTCCTCTACTCTACTCTCAGTGTACTCGCCTTCGGCGACGAATGTCAAGAGTTTTTCTCTAAAATATTCGTACTGTTTTTGACGAAGTTCAATCTCTTTAGGAAGTCCAATATTCAAGTCGTTACATACCGTATCAAAGTTGTCTAAAACTTGAACAATACGAGATTGAATTTCGAGAGATGGGACTGGGATTCTAATTTTATCAAGAATAGCTTGAGTTAAACTCGGTCTTGTTGGATTAGTTGCCATTTCTTCTAATTTGACAGTTGTTAAATAATAATAAAAATATTTTTGGAATAATCTGTTTATCATCAATTTCTGTATAGTAAATTGTATCGACATTCCAAAAAGCTTTTTCTAAATAGAATAAATTAGAGATAGAGCCTTTTCTAGGAATTAAAACTGTTGGCTTATCATAAGAATAGTCTGCAACAAACTCTCCCATTTCCCCACCACTTCCATATACTGGTATTTCTCCACTTGGAAGAACTTTCCAATCTTTCCCATTTTTCAATGTAGCAACATCTTTAAGAACTTTCCAATCAACCTGATAAACCTCCTCCTCAAAAGACAGAAGTTTATCTCGATAAAAAGAATATTGCTTTTTACGTGAGGTCAATTCTGAGGTCAATTCTGAGGTCAATTCTGTAACATACTCAGTCATTTTGTCAAGTATTTGCACGATTTTTTCTTGAATTTTTATAGGAGGGACGGGAATTAATAGTTTAGTTAATTTATCAGATTTTAACGCAGGTATACCGGCGCCGTGTTGAAAATCCATAAGATATTTTTGATTCATTTTTAAAAAATGATATACAAATCTATTTTTCACTTGAGTTTCATCAGGAAGTATATAATAGCAGTGAGCATTAGCCCAAAATTTAGTCTCTACAAAATTGACAAAACCTGCAGAAGCACCACCTTGACTTACAATAATTGTATTAGCTTCGACATTGTAATCATTAGTTCTTCCTGAATAAGTTTGTCCTCCATTATACGCAGGATATAATCCATCATCCATCAACAGATTCTTGTTTAGCTGCTTACCTTTATTAACAGAACAAACTTCCCCCAACTCTTTCCACTCAACGGGACAGTTTTGGATTTCTTCTAGGATGTTCATATCATACTCCCTCATTTCTTTAGTACTTTTTCCCACTCCTCCACAAATCCAATATGATGCAGATGAATCACTGTTTGATAGCGTTTAATGAGTGCTGACAATTCACATAAAAATCCTTCATTCCATTTTTTCTTATCAGGGTAGAGACTTTTAACTGCGTAAAGTTGCGCCATTAGTCTATTTCTCAATTTACTATTTTCATTCATAAGAGCAGGGAGTTGACCAGGTATCTTTGTGAAGCTTGTGTAGTATAATCGATTATAATGAGCGCAGTAATTTCTTAAAACCACTGCAACTTCTAGATAGGTTCTAATTTGAGTGGACTTTATACCGACATTTTTAGCAATTTCTTGTTGAATATCTATCGGAGAATCTGCAAAAAATTTCGAAGTCATTCCAAAAGTAAAAAATTCTACTAAAACCCAAATAGGGAATTCTCCAGCATATTTTCGCTGATGATGCTTATAAATCGGGCTTTTCTGTCTATGGCTCAATTCTGTTTCAATATCTTCTAAAAATTCATCATGTTTATGAAATTTATTAAAATTAATTGCTTCTTTATAAGCTAAAGCTCCGTATTTGTTTCCATGATGATAGGCAACTTGAGTCCTAAAATACAACTCAATATCCTCTAAATACTTGAAAATAAGCAAACGTAACTCTGCATCAAAACAAGCAATTCCATAGATTTTCTCCAAAGAAACCTTACTAGAATCATACTTCTGCGTGTCTTTATCACGAAAAGGTAAAAAATAAGCAGTTAGCCGATAATAATTAACCTTTTGTAAAATATCAATCGCATACTCCTTTGATTTGATATCTTTACAACCGTGCTCAATTAATTTGGCTACCTGCTCATCCCAAGTTTTAAATTCTTTAATTTTCATAATAACTTCCGTATAAAAAAATGTCCGCCTTGTCACATCAAAGAGAGGTGGGCGGTCCTATTAATTCTATTATACCGTTTTTAGCAGATAATTCAAGGATTTTTTACTTTTTTTTAAATTATTTTCAATATAGCATACACAATAACCAATCACTAAAATAATGTCGAGATTATAGTAGGCAACTTTTTTCGACTGAGTTTTCCCAGCCATTGCACCGTGACGAGTGGTTGTCAACTGATAGTTGACAACCACTGTTTCATCCAATTCACCATCTTCAAAAATCGCCTTGATATATTTACTAATATTTTGCTTGGAAGTTTGAAAGAGTTCAGCTAGTTCTTGTTGGGTTAGCCAGACCGTTCCATTATCCAAGTGAAGCTCAATAGCGGACTTTTCTTCATCAGTTCTGTAAAGAATCACATCATTTGCCATGGCTCAATTCCTCTACAATCTTATCTATCTCTGCACGCAAGTGGTCAATCTTGGTAACAATCTCAGCAATTTCTTTATTGAGCACATCTATATCAATCTTTTCACGTGTATCTTCTTGTTCAACATAGGTAGAGACAGAAAGGTTGTAATCCTGCTCTGAACCAATCGCTTCATTATCAACAAGAGATGCTTTATAGTCAACACTTTGATAATTAGTGAATAACTCAACGATATGGTCGATATTGTCATCCGTCAAAACATTGTTATTGGTCTCTTTTTGAATTCCTTACTCGCATCGATAAAGAGGGTTTTATTCTCTAGTTTATTCTTCGCCAACACTAAAATCGTAGTCGCAATAGAAGTCCCAAAGAAGAGATTATCAGGTAGAGCAATAACCGCTTCAACAAAGTTGTTATCTACTAGATATTGACGAATGGTCTTCTCAGCACCACCACGATAGAAAATACCCGGGAAACAAACAATGGCTGCTCGACCTTTGTTAGACAAGTGATTGAGACTATGCATGATAAAGGCAAAATCAGCTTTTGACTTAGGAGCTAGTTTACCCGCTGGTGCAAAACGGTCATCGTTTATGAGAGTTGGGTCTCCATCTCCCACCCATTTAACAGAGTAAGGAGGGTTTGAAACAATCGCATCAAACGGTTTTTCATCCAAATGTTGAGGATTTAAAAGGGTATCTCCTCGCTTGATATCGAAGTTATTGTAGTTGATATTGTGCAAGAACATATTCATACGAGCCAAGTTGTAGTTGGTCATATTGATTTCTTGACCAAAGAAACCATCCTCTAAGATATGATCTTCGTATTGTTTTTTCATCTGAAGCAAGAGTGAACCCGACCCACATGTTGGGTCATAGACTTTGTTAATCTTGTCCTTACCAACCATTACCAAACGAGCAAGTAATTTAGAAACTGTCTGCGGAGTGAAGAATTCACCACCACTTTTCCCAGCATTACTCGCATAGTTTGAAATTAAGAACTCATAGGCATCCCCAAAGGCATCAATATCATTTTCCTCAAGGTTCCAAAGTTAATGCTATTGATGCCGTTTAGGATATCAGAAAGACGTTTATTTTTTTCTGGAACAGTACCACCAAGGATGTTACTTCTCGTATCCAAGTTATCAAATAATCCTTTGATATCGTCTTCTGATTTGAATCCAATCGCTGATTTTTCAATGTCTTGGAAAATATTGGCTAAATCTTCGTTTAAATTTTCATTTTGTGAAGCATTCTTGACGACATTCTCAAACAATTGACTTGGAAGAATAAAGAATCCCTTATCCTCAACTGTCCCTGGTTTGAAATCTCGCTCAGCTTCTTGGTCACTCAAATCAGCATAACGGAATTCTAGATCCCCAGCTTCATGCTCAGCACAGTCAAAATAGTCGGCTATATGCTCTGAAATAAAGCGATAGAAAAGGATTCCTAGGATATATTGCTTAAAATCCCAACCGTCAACAGCCCCACGAACATCGTCTGCAATCGCCCAAATTTTACGGTGAAGCTCCTTGCGCTCTGCATTTTCTTTACTTGCCATTTTTACTTTCCTTAATTAATGTATTATCCTTTCTATTTTATCATATTTTAAGAAAAACCACTCGACCTGAATAGATCGAGTGGGGTTAGATAAATATAAAGCTTGATTGAGATGGTTATGATACGCTTTCTAGATAATCCATAAAATCTGGATGAACAAATATCTGGTTCTCAGCGTGCCTGATTTGTAGATTATTAACTGAATTTATAAATGAAATATCAGCATTTGAAAGAAATCCTAATGTGTTATTCAAACTATTCATGTTTCTTCCCCTAAAGTTTCTTGGTATTATTCTAATCAGAATTTTTACTAGATATTGGATAGTAGATAAATGTATCATCTCTTCCTATACCATTGTCAGCGTAAGAAACTGAATTTCTAATAATATTATGCATCACAACTGGAGAGTCACTCGTAATAAATGGAACACTAGAATTATTGAAATATATTAACCAAATTTTTTCAGCTAATACATCTGAAAGTTTATCCAGTCTATCTTTATCCACAATTAATGGGATGGTCATATTTCTTATAAAATTATCTTTATTATATACAATATCACCTAATTTGCTTTTTTTATTATTTCTGGAGGTAATTGAAACCATTGAGATGTTTCATTGATTGTCTCATCAAACATAATCTCTCCATTCTTAAACCTACGTTCTAAAAAAATCCTGGTACTCTTAGTATTTGAAAAAGAGATCATTTTTAGATAATAATAAAAAAACTGAAAAATCTGTCAAAATATCATTCTTTTTTTATTAGCTAATGTTAGCGAAGCAATTATATTGGTCATCTCTGGTCCATATAAAGGTTCAATCTCGCTTGAGAAAAAAATTTCTCCCAATGTTTAGAATCTTTTTTTATCACTAACGTCATAAAAGTTTTTTTCCTAAACGCCACATTATCAACTGAATCTATAAAAAAATTTTTATTAGATTTTTAATTGTTTAACTGCTAGATTATAGCCTTTATTATTCAGATTTTTCTTACCGAATCGTTTTAAATAACTTTTAGGAACAACGTGCTGTTTAATATTTGATTTAATCATATACCTTCTATCTATCTAGTTCACTCAAGCCGACTTCTCGGAAACGAGATAGTATATCTTCTGAACTTAATTTTCCTGTTTTAAACTGTTCAAACATTCTTAAGAAAAATAAGACTATCTATTATCAACACATTATTAGCCGCATTGCTAGCTACTTCAATAACATTATTGCTAACAGGTAGCCGTTCCTCAGGTTTTATATCCTTAAATCGATTCACTATGATTATCTTTTTAATTACGTCTGGAACAACTTCTTTTTGTTTCTTCATAAATATGTCCGTGAGTCACTAATTGTGAAACATTTGATTTTTTTACATCTCTTGTTAACCCTTTGAATTCAAAAATGTAATGAATCCCATTTTTTTCGAAAGAATAATCTTCATTTTTTTCTATCTTCAAATTCACTTTGAACATCACACATTATTTTTTTAACATTTCTATCAAAAATTACTTCTAATTCGGATCCTGATTTAAATAAAATTGATTCAAAAACGTTTATTTTTCACGAATAATTTCTTTTTGAAATTTTTTTATTTTTATCTTTAGACTCTACAATCTTTTTTTATTTTTCTATTTGTATAACTTCTGACTGCTCACTATCATCAAAAAAATTGTAGTTCTTGAAACCAATCAGGTTCCTCCTCTTCAGTTTTGTCCATCAAAATGTTTTTGTATTAAGACTGATAACTCGTTATTGTTTGTAGCCTGTAGTGTAGTTAATGAATATCTACCACATGATACAAATACTAACTTTTCACTTCCATCAGAATAAATCATGTTCTCTGGTAGATTATAACCGTCATAATAATTTTTTTCACCATTTTTTTGGGGCAAAATAGAAATCAGCTGATAGTTTTTGTATTTAACAAATTTGTATGAGTTTTTTTCATAATACAAATCAATATCTATTGGTATAACTTTTTTTCTAAATTTTTTTAACCAAATAAGTAATAATATCTTTGAGTTGCTTCCAAGACGAAAAATCTTTTCCTCTACCATTAATGGATGTCGTATATTTTGTTTTAAATCTATTATTTGGAGGTAAAATATATAAGAATTTTGTCTTAGATGAGTTATAAACACTGGTTAATAGTGTTTGAAAGTCATTATCGCAGACTAGCGTTTCAAAATCCGTAATAGAAGAATGATTTAACCAAATTGACGAACTGGTCAAATCAATAATATTTAAATCATAGGAATCTAATGAATGAGCCTGTCCAAATGAATTACACTCCTTTACAACATAATCATTGTCATTACGCCCATTATAATTAATCAACTGTATTTCCATTCTTTTCCTTTCTAAATTACAACAAACACATTTCGCTCTCAATCCTCTTACAAAGATTATACTATGTTGGAGCCAAAGTACTTTTTCTACTTCAAAGCACTTTTAACCTTCTTCTTGGTGATGAGGCGGTCATTTTTGTTGGCTAGGGATTTGAGTCGTGCTTCGAGTAAGACTTTTCTGCCTGTTTCGTTGCGGGTGTAGACGAGTTGGTAGTTGCCTATATGTGATGCGACGGCATTTTGGAAGAGCTGGGCATCTTCCTTGCGTTTTTCAAAGAGGCTAGGAACTACAAAATACTTGGACTGACCTGCTGGTGCTTTTTGAGCGACTAAGAGGTAACGTTGATTGTCCACTGGCGCAAAGAATTCTCCTAAGACCTTGGAAAAGAGTTCCTTGTCTCGCATACTGCCACCTTTTAGATAGGCAAAGACATTAAAGCTATCCTTGTCCTCATCGACCTGCACGCGCGACCGGTCATCAGACAAATGCCCCGCAGTCACCATGACCTTGCGAATAGCTTCACCGATTTGGCGCAAGCGTTTATAAGGACTCTTGTAAAAGAAATAACGGACCAAAGCAATAGTAAGCAAGACAAGACTAATAGTCGTTAACCAAGCAAGACGAATACCATTTGTTTTAAAAAGATAGAGGAGGAGATTAACTGCAATCAATAAGAAAGAATAGCGAAGCCACTTTTCAGCATCCGCTAGAGCAAGTAGAGGGATTCGTTTGCTGTCGGTCGCCACTTCATTGACAATCTCAATCTTATCAGCAACAATGAGAGATTCCTGCCATTTTTTTCGAAGGGAGGCACGATCCTTGGACAATTCCTTGATTTTCTGATTATAGGCTTTAATCTTACTTTTCTTAAAAGGAGCTTTAGGAAAGTCCAAGCGATCCAGACCTGTTTCAATGGTATCCTCCTTATAGGATAAACCTAGAAAGTGCTCCATCCGGCGACTTAGATTGAGTAAATCTTGATAGGAATTATCCTTATCTACTTCCTCTTCATTTTCCTTTTCCCTCAAGAAAAGATTTTTGTATGGTTTGATGGCTACTAGGTGCCAGATATTACTAGTCTTATCTGGATGTCCTGGCCAGATACGGATAGCACGGCCCCGCATCTGATTACTGAGCATAAAGCTTCCGACAAAACTTCCTAGGATGAGAGAGTTAACACATGGGGCATCCCATCCTTCTCCCAAGAGAGATTTGGTTCCGACCAAGACCTGGATAGAACCACGTTGGAAAAGCTCGGTTACTGCTGCGACCATTCCCTTGAAGCTAGATGGAAATCCTACTTGGAGATAGGACTCTTGGTCGAGTTTCCCGATGGCAGAGAAGGTCAAGTTAGTATTTGGAATGAGTGCTTCAAGTTCTGCCTTGACACTGGCAGGTATAATCACGACACTACCAGAAAGGACTGCTATGGGGACAGACAAGCCTTGTTTTTGTGCACTTCTGCGAATAGTTTCAAAGTAAGGGAGGACTCCTAATTGCGTGATTGATGCTTGGTCATCTCCCAAATAACTCGCAAAATCCTTACGGATATAGTCCGCCAAGACTAACTGTCTCAAGTCCTTTCCTAGACTAGCATACTCGGTTTCAAAGATAGATGCAATTCCAGCTAGTTTTCCTAGAGATTGGTTGAGGATTTGGTCATTGGCCTTGGATTTGATCAAGAAAACTTGACGTTTTTCAATCAACCCTCTTGATTTCAGTTCAGCTTCTATCTTTTTCTTTGTCTCCTGCGGATCCTCATACCAGTCAGGAGTCTGATAAAGAAGACCTTGCAAGAGAACTTCTAACCAATAGTAATTAAGAGCAGGCAAGTCTTCAGTACCTAGTAAATCTCGTAGATGCTTGGGGATTTCCAGCTTTTGAGCCTGTAGATAAATGAGGAGTGCTGAGAGATACTTGGGATCTTCGAGGAGCATATCCGCAGAAATTTCCCCTTTGAGAACCTTGGAACTCCGAATCAACTCTTGGAAGTCAGGTTCAACGACTAGTTGGCTGACATACTGCCACTTGGTATCCTCAAACTCTTCCAAGCGTTTGTCTTCTTCCTTAGTCGGAAAACAGATATAGACAAAGTCCTGATGAGGGCAAAGAGTGTCTTCCTTGACCAGTTCTGGCACTGTGATTTCTTGGTCAATCTCGCCACACATTTGGAGATAGCGATCCCAGAGTTCTGGTTCACTGTCATAAGGCGGTGTCGCAGTGAGAGAGATGACTTGCAGTTGCTGGTAGTTTTTACGGAAGTCTTCTAAGCTTTTCCACCATTCATTTCTCAAGTGATGGCATTCGTCCAAACAGAGGGTTTCGACACCCCTCTCCTTAAGTCTGGCAAGTAGGTCAAAGCCTACAAAGTCCTCAACCTCGCCGTTATCTTCTTGAGATTGTACCTGTTGCATAGCACTGTGAAAAGCTTGATAGGTGGCGATGGTGATTTGCTTCATGTCCTTGAGATTTTGAGACACGAGACTGGTGACCTGGTTCTCATCCTCTAAAAAAAGTACTAGCGAATCCTATCCACCCATTGTTCCCGGATGGTCACTGTCGGTACCAAAACGAGAGCAGGCTTATCAAAGCGGGCAATCAACTCGATTCCTATGGTTGTTTTCCCTGAACCTGGCGCTGCCACCAAGTGGACATGACCATCTGCTTGGTATTCTTGGAAATTGTCCAATACCTGTTTTTGGTAGTTGCGCCAAGTGCCATTAAACTTCAATCCTAACATGATTTTCCTCATTCTAAGCTGTCATTTTCTTATTCCCATTTTACCATACTTGAGGCAAAGTCACACCAAGTATCCCATGTAGTCTTTCTCCCTAAAATATGGTATAGTAGAATCATACTACACAAGAGGAGTTTACATGTCACACGAGAAAGAAATGAAAGCTGTTTCTCCCCTTCTACAGCAAGCGATTCATATTTCCTCCATCGTCGGTGGAGTTGCTACTGTAATATTCTGCATCTGGGTACTTATCAGGCGGGTATCTTGCACTCCAAGGAAACCTTATCTGCCTTTATCCAACAGGCGGGTATCTGAAGTACCACTCTTTATTTTTTTACAGATTTTGCAGACGGTTGTTCCTATCATTCCAGGTGCTCTTACCTCCGTTGCAGGTATCTTTATATATGGTCACATCATCGGGACCATTTACAACTATATCGGTATTGTCATTGGTTGTGCCATTATCTTTTACTTGGTTCGTCTCTACGGAGCACCCTTTGTTCAGTCCATGGTCAGCAAGCGCACCTATGACAAGTATATCGGTTGGTTGGATGAGGGCAATCGCTTGACCGATTTTTTATCTTTATGATGATCTGGCCTATCAGCCCTGCCGACTTTCTCTGCATGCTGGCTGCTTTGACCAAGATGAGCTTCAAGCGGTATATGACCATTATCATCCTGACCAAACCCTTTACCCTGGTCGTTTACACTTATGGTTTGACCTACATCATCGATTACTTTTGGCAGATGTTTGGCTAATACACAAAAAACTCAAGGATTCATCCTTGAGTTTTTCTTTGTTAGGCTTCTTTTTTCAATAAAAGGGAAACAAGCACTGATGTAGCAATCATCCATACTCCTAGAATGATGAAGGTCATTCGACCATCTGTAGTCACCAAGCCAATCCCTGAAAGAACAAAGGGTGTTAATGATGCTCCAAAAGAACATCCCAAAACAGCATAGGAAGTTGCTTTGTTGAGGAGTTTTGCAGGAATTCGCTCAGATATCAACTGAAAGACTGTCGTCAGAGCGATACTGTAGGCAAATCCTCCCAGGATAGAACCTGCAACTACCACCCAGAGTGAAGGGGAAAGAGCAATGATGATTTGCCCGATCCCAAAAGTGACACCAGCGACCAATAGAAGTCTTTCCTTGAAGGTTGAAATAAGGAAAGAAAAGCTGATTCCAGCTAGAATCCCAATCAACTGCATGGCACTAAGTACCAAACTGGACAACTGAGCATCTCCAAACCCTGCCTCAATCATGAGACTAGGGATGCGGAAGGTGATAGCAGTATTGGTGCATACAATCACTGCGGCTGCAATAGCAAGGAAGAAAATGAGCTTTTTCATAGAAGCAGTCAATCTTACTGCTTCTTCTGTCTGATGCTTGGACTCGTGAATTTCTTCCTTGTTGTAAGGGACAAATAGAAGAAAGAGCACGAGAACTACTAGACCAGCTGCATAGGCTAGGAAGGTTGCTGTCCAGCCAAAGGCCAAGAGCTGACCAACTGCCAAAGTCAAGATGGAGGCTCCTACTACCTCAGCCGATCCACGAAAACCAAGCATTTGAATACGGGTTTTACCGTGGTAACGTTCACTGATGATCGAAATAGCCTTGGCATTGAGCATTCCTACTCCAAGCCCAAATAGCAAGCGGGTCGCAAAGACAAAGTAATAACCCTGATACCAGAAAGGTGCAGTTCCGCTGATGGATAAAATCAAAAGTCCCAAGGTCAACTGGAGACGTTCAGGAAAAATACGCTCTAGAACTCCGTTCAATAAAAGCATGACCATAATCCCAAAGGATGGGAGGCTGACCAAGAGTTCGACCTGACCAGTCGAATAGCCCTGATAATAGTCAAACATGGCAGGTAGGGCGCTCGAAATAGAAAACGATGTGATTAATACTAACGATAGGGAGAGTATGCTCACTTTTTCCAAAAATTGTTTCATCTTTTCCTCATTCATTGTTCATTTTTCATATTAGTAAAAAGGTCCTTTCCTATCATACACTCTTTAGCCAAAAATTGGCAAGCGACTGAGCACCAAGACCAAAAAGAAAAAAAGCGGGGCATCAAGAGCTGTGAAGTCTTGATGACATCCCACTTTTTTATGTGTTTTATCCAGTTATGTGACTTAGATTTTCAAGAATCGACGCATTGAGATTCCTGAACCTAGTGAACCGATACAGATTCCGATGAGGAACAAGAGACCGATCATCAATGGAATAAAGGTATTCGGTGTAATCAAAGATAGGTTTTGACCAACCAAGGATGGGTTGACAGATTGGAACACTCGATTATAGATAAAAGTAAACCAATGCTGATGGAAGAGTCGCTCCAAACAATCCGATAAAGGCACCTTCTAGCAAGAATGTACTACGGATATAACCGTTCTTGGCACCAACCAAACGCATGATTTGGATTTCACGGCTACGTGAAATGATGGTAATACGGATGGTATTTGAAATCAAGAAGACTGCGATGAAGATCAAGAGTCCTGCGATGACCAATCCCCATACACGGATGAAGGAAGCCAACTTGAAGAGACGTTCGGTATTGGCACCACCGTCTTGGACTTCAGAGACACCTTCAATCTTTTTAGCTTCTTCAGCTACAGGTTTTACATCACTTGGTGAATTGGTATCTACGATGTAGGCATCATGAAGAGGGTTTGCATCTCCTTCAAATACCTTCCACTCATCACCCATAGTTTCAGTCAGCTTTTGGTACTGCTCTTCTTTACTTGAGAAGGTTACATTTTTAACAGCTGGCAAAGCTTTTAGGGCATCGTAGACCTTGTGGTAGTCATTGTTCGTGACTGTTTGACCTTCTTTTACAATGGTTTCACTGTTGTCTTCAACGTCTTTACGAACATAAACCATGACGCGGACGTTGTTTTCAATATCAGTTGCTAATTTCGCAGTATTGAAGATCACTGAAGCAAAGATAGCAACCAATGTCAAGGTAATCATTACTGAACTGACAGCAGCAATGGTCATCCATCCATTACGCTTTAAACTTTTTAAAGCTTCGAACAGATGGCGGAAAAATCTACTAATCATCGTATCCGTACTCTCCTTTCGCTTCATCACGTACCACGCGACCATTCTCGATGGCAATAACGCGGTGGCGCAAGGTATTTACGATTTGGCTGTTGTGGGTCGCCATCAAAACAGTTGTCCCTTGAAGATTGATTCGTTCCAAGAGGTTCATAATTTCCCATGAGTTATCTGGGTCCAAGTTTCCTGTTGGTTCGTCGGCAATCAAAACCTTAGGATTGTTTACGATAGCACGCGCAATGGCGATACGTTGTTGCTCACCACCTGAAAGTTCATTCGGGAATGAACGAACCTTGTGCTTCAAACCGACAAGGTCCAAGACTTCCATAACACGTTTTTTGATATTGCGACGACTTTCACCAACAACCTCCATGGCATAAGCAATGTTCTCATAAACGGTTTTCTTTGGCAAAAGTTTATAATCCTGAAAGACTACTCCAACGTTTCTACGCAAGAACGGAATATCTTTCTTTTTTTAATCTTAACGAGGTTATAACCTGCAACTTGCAAGCTTCCTTTGTCGATTTTGACCTCACGATACAAGGCACGGATAAAGGTTGATTTACCTGCACCTGAAGGTCCTACGATGTAGGCAAATTCTCCTGCATCGATATTTACAGTGATGCCACGTAGGGCTGTTGTCCCGTTGTCATATTTTTGACAACATCTCTCATTTCAATGATTGACATGTGACTTCCTTTCTTTTAACTGATACGCCATTTCAGATAAGCATCGATGAAACCATCTAGGTCTCCATCCATAACCTTATCGACTTGCGCTACTTCAAAGTTTGTACGATGGTCTTTTACCATTGTATAAGGCGTAAATACATAGGAGCGGATTTGGCTTCCCCATGTAATTTCCTTTTTCTCACCCTTGAGCGAGTCTACCTCAGCAGCTTTCTTTTCCTGCTCCATCTGGTAGAGTTTTGCCTGAAGCATCTTCATAGCACGGTCACGGTTTCCGTACTGAGTACGGTCGACGGTTGATGCTACGACAATCCCTGTCGGAATGTGAGTCAAGCGGACACCTGTTGAAACCTTGTTGACGTTTTGTCCACCTGCTCCACCTGAACGGAAGGTATCCATCTTGATATCATCCTCACGGATTTCAACTTCGATGGTATCATCCAACTCTGGCATGACTTCTACAGAAGTAAATGAGGTGTGGCGACGTTTAGCAGAGTCAAATGGTGAGATTCGGACCAAACGGTGAACCCCCATCTCTGACTTGAGAAGACCATAAGCATTTGGTCCTTCAAAAGACAAGGTTACTGACTTGATTCCTGCCTCATCACCTGCTTGGTAGTCCAAGACCTCAACCTTGAAGCCTTTGGCATTTCCATAGCGAGTATACATACGAAGGAGCATATCGCCCCAGTCTTGAGCCTCTGTCCCCCCTGAACCAGGATGGATTTCAAGGATGGCGTTGTTGTAATCATAGGGTTCTGACAAGAGAAGGGTCATTTCGTAGCTGGTCATCATCTGATCTAACTCATCGAGTTTTTTTCAACCAACTCATCCTTAACGGATTCATCCTCTGCCAAAAAGTCCAGTAAAAATCTCAACTTCATCCTGCAACTCATCCATCTTGTGGAAGGTATTATAGGTATTTTTTGAGTTCGTTTAATTCTTGCGACGTTTTTTTGGTACTGCAATATTATCGTTCCAAAAAAATCAGGTTCTGTCATTTTGTTTTTCCAAAATGGCAATTTCTTCCTCTAAGCCTTCGAGGTCAAAGAGACCCCCTGAAAGAAGCTAATTTTTTTCACGATTTGCGTCAATTTTTTTGACGAATTTCTGAAATGTCCATACATACTCCTTTTTTTGCATCTTATTATTATACCACAATTTTTTTCTTATTTATCTAATCGGTGTTTTTTAAAATTAATTATCAAAATATTTCTGTAAGAAGTCAAACCTGCAATTCCATAAGTAAAAACTAGAAAAATCTCACAAGAAATTTCCCATGAGATTTAGAGATTTTTATGCTTATTTTTTTACAAGTTAACAGTTAGTACATGTCTGTCTTTCACAACTTGCTCACCAGCAATATAGACATGATCAACATCACTGGATTTGACAGCATAGACCAAGTGAGAGAGCATATTTTCTTGAGGTTGAAGATGGATTTTTCCTTGGGGTTGGATGACGAGAAAATCAGCCTGTTTGCCGACTTCTAGACTACCAATCTCATCTTCCATTCCTAACACCTTGGCTCCTTCAATGGTCAGGTAGCCTTTGAGGACAGTTTCAATTGGAAATTGGCTGGCATCGCCATTCTTCATCTTCTGTAAGAGTGTCGCAGTCCGCCCTTCCTCAAACATATCCAGGTTATTGTTAGAAGCAACTGAGTCTGTCGCAATACCAACTGCTACTCCTGCCTTTTGAAGTTGGACGACTGGTGCAATCCCTGATGCTAGTTTGAGGTTACTGATCGGATTGTGGGCGATAGCGACTTGCGAATCTGCCAAACGGGTAATTTCTGCTTCATTTAACTCCACACCATGAGCAAAGACAGCTTGATGGTCTAAATAGCCAAGATCATCTAGAAAGGCTAATGGGCGTTTGCCATAGCGTTTCAGGATAATGCCTGACTCTTCCTGGGTTTCTGCAACATGGATATGAAGAGGAATGTTTTCTTCTTTTGCTAGCTCAAGACTTGCCTCCAGCAAATCTCGACTACAACTGTAGGGGCGAATGAGGTACCACCATAATCTTAAAATTTGGGTCTTGATAGTCTTTGATTATCTCGATAATGGCTCGAGTTCTGGCTATAGTTTCAGCCGTCGTCTCCACATCTGAAGAAAAGAGGGTTGGAGAAAAATAGCAACGCATCTTGGATACCTTGACGGCTTCATAAATCTTCTCTATCTCCACACCATTGGGATTATACATGTCATTGAAGGTTGTTGTCCCAGACTGGAGCATCTCTGTTAGCGCCTCTTTGACAGCCTTTGTGGTCATCTCTGGTGTGAATTCTGCTTCTGCTGGTACAGATATAATCCTCTAGCCATTCGTGAAGATTGCTATCATCACGAATGCCTCTCAATCCTGTCATGGCAGAGTGAGTATGGCAGTTAACCAATCCAGGCATAATCCAGGCACCTTGATAGTCTATGATTTGATCTGCTTGTTTAAGAATCTCTTGATTTTTCCTGGCCAACATAGACGATTTGGGATTCTTTAATAGCCAAAATCCCATCCAAATAGACGTGGAAATCTTGGTCACAAGTCACGATATTTACATGCTGAAAGACTTTCATCCCTAGGCTCCTTTTCTATATAAGTATTCATACTGGATAATTTTTCTAGCTATTGTAACAAAAAAAGTCACCCTGAAGGCAACTTTTTCTTATTGTTTATGGGGTTTAAAGTAAGAAAGTAAGTGTTTCATGAGTCCCTTCTATTTCCAAAATGAAGAAGGTGGAAAAACCACCATCTTTTTACTTTGTTCAAATATGGAAGCAGGTAGCCGTAGCCAGCCTCTTCCATTTCATCCTTAGCAATGAAAACCGTAAGGATGCAGAATTGATACAATAGCGTAAACCACCTAGTTCCTGAGGTCCGTCTGTAAAGACATGTCCCCAAAGTGAGCATTTCCCTGAACGTGAACGGACTTCGATACGTTCCATACCATGACTCAAGTCCTGGTAGTAATGAATGAGTTCCTTGGAAATAGGACGGCTAAAAGCTTGGCCAACCACAGCCCTGAGGCAAACTTATCCTTGGCAAAGAAGAGGGGCTCACCAGTCGTGATATCGACATAAATTCCTTCCTCAAAAGTTTGGTCATAGGCATTGCTAAAAGGAGCTTCCGTTGCTGCCTCTTGCGTTACTCTATAGGACTCTTCAGACAAATTTGTTCTCGTAAAACTGCCTGACTAGGTTTTTCATAGTTGGCGGCATCTATCAGTGGTTTCTCAGCATCCCTCACATCAATGTGGCAATAACCACCAGGATTTTTCTTGAGGTAGTCTTGGTGATAGTCTTCAGCCAAGATATAGTGACGAAGCTTCTCCACTTCTACTGCAATTTTACGACCGATGAGTAGTTCTTGTTCGCGAACTACTGTATTGATCGTTGGTAGATCAGCTTTCTTCTAGGTAATAAATCCCTGTGCGGTATTGACGACCACGGTCATTGCCTTGTTGGTTGACAGATAGGGGATCAATGACTCGGAAATAATAGAGCAAGATCTCACGAAGCGATACCACCTTTTCATCGTAGACGACTTGCACAGTCTCTGCGTGATCTGTTTCTTTGATCAGTTGATAATTGGTGGTTTCTACTTGACCATTGGCATAACCAACACTTGTTTGCACCACTCCAGAAATACGGGAAAAGTATTCTTCCAAGCCCCAAAAACAACCACCTGCTAAATATATTTCTGCCATTTCAAATCCTCCTTGACCGTCCATCGGCCACTAAACACGGGAAACAATTTATATCCCATGTTTCATTTTTCAAAAAAAGGACAGGAAGCCCTCTAATAGAGAGTTTCCCCATCCCTATTGTTCTGTTTATTTTTGCTTCGACGCGAACGCCTTGTGTATCTACTTGCAAATCATGAAGCTTGCCTTTGAACGGTTGCTTTTCAAGCTCTGCCTTAATCTTAGGCATCTTGTCAGGATCAGCCAAGACCATAACAGTTGGACCAGCACCAGACAAGTAGGTCGCATAAGCACCATTTCTCTTGGCAACTTTCTTGATGGTCGCAAATTCTCTCACCAGTTCTTGACGGTAACGCTCATGGAAAGAGGTCACTCTCGATAGCTTGGCCTGCTTTGACCATATCTCCAGTCAGTAGGGCTGCAATAGCCACATTGGCGATAGAACTTGCTGCAACAGCTTCCTTGTACGATAATTTTCTAGGCAAGACACCACGACTATCTCGAGTTCGCAATTCATAGTTTGGAATATAGGCTAGGAAAGCACACTCTGGGAAAGGCGCTACAACAGCTGAAACCTGACCTTCTACTGAGCTGGCGATGACCAGATTTCCATAGATAGCAGGTGCAACATTATCAGGGTGTCCCTCAATCTTAGTCGCCAACTGTAATTTTTCATGTTTGCTTAGTTTCAAGTTTTCCGAGTTGATTTGCCAGTTCAATCCCAGCAACGATGACCGAGCTCGATGAACCTAGTCCACGCGCAAGCGGAATATCACTGACCATCTTCAGACGTCTAGGTTGGAGGTCTGGAACAATTTGTAGAGCAATCTTCAGCAAAAAGATTACGTTCATCACGTGGAATCCATTTGCCCAATTGGTGCTCAATCATCCATTCTTCACGTTCCTCACAAACCTGAATTTCTAGATACTTCGTTACAGCTACACCAACTGAATCAAAACCAGGACCCACATTGGCACTTGTAGCAGGGTACAATAATCTTCATCTTAGTCTCCTAAAACCTTGAAGGTGTTGACAAGTTCAAATTCAGTTACACCCTTCAAAGCTGCTGTAATATTTTCAAGTTGCGCCTTGTTGATTTTATGAGTGATGATGACAACACGAGCCTTGCCTTCTTGCTTACCATCTTGAAGGATTTGCTTGAAGGAGATATCTTCCGCATTAAAGAGCTCAGCCAATTTCAAGACTTGACCTTTTGAGTCAGGAGCCAAGATTGAGAAATAATAGTTAGCTTTGACATCTTCTGGCTTAGCTAAGACCACTGGGCGGCTGTATTCATTAAAGGCTTTTCCAATTGTTCCATCATTCAAACGACGAACGATGCGGGCAATATCAGCCACAACACTTGTTGCAGTTGGTTTTTGACCTGCACCTGGTCCGTAGTACATAGACTCGCCGATACCGATAGATTCCACAAAGACAGCATTCATAACACCGTTAACACTCGCAAGTGGATGTTCTTTAGGAAGGAAGGTTGGTGTAACCTCAGCAGCGATTCCAGAAGCTGTTTCTTCAACAGAACCAACCAGTTTCACAACATAACCAAGTTCTTGAGCTACTGCCACATCTTCTGGAGTGATGTTGCGAATTCCTTGGTGGCCAACATCTTCAAACTTGACATTCATCCCAAAAGCAAACTGGCTAAGGATGACCATCTTGTAGGCTGCATCAATCCCATCAACGTCATTGGTAGGGTCGCTTTCAGCAAAGCCAAGTCGTTGGGCTTCTGCCAAAGCATCTTCATAAGACCAGCCTTCTGTTACCATTTTGGTCATCATAAAGTTAGATGTTCCGTTCACAACACCCAAGAACACGTGTGATTTTTGTCTGATGCTAGTGAGTTAACCAAGGTACGAAGGATTGGGATTCCTCCTGCAACAGCTGCCTCATAGTATAGGGCAACATTGTGAGCTTTGGCTACCTCAAGCAATTCTGCACCATGGACTGCCAAAAGATCCTTGTTAGCTGTCACGACGTGCTTCCCTGCTTCTAAAGCACGAGTGATAAATGTTTTTAGCAGGTTCGATACGCCCCATCAACTCAACAACGATCGTGATGTCTTTGTCTGACAAGATTTCATCGATATTTGTTACAAAATTAAAAATCATTTCCTGCTTCAAGCAAGCGGGCTTTCTCTTGATCGTCTTTGACCAAAAACTTTAGCTACTTCAATTTCTGACTGGGCTGCTTGAACAATTTTTTTCTCTATTTTCCTTTAGCAAGAATGGCACACCACTGGCTACTGTACCAAATCCAAGTAAAGCAATCTTAACTGACATGTTTGTCTCCTCGAAATTTTTCTAATAGTCCTATTATACCAAAAATTGTGTGAAAATTCCTACCATTCTAAATAAAAAAATAGCAAGACCAAATCATAAAAAAAAGCTTGCTCCCTATAAAGATAGGGAGCAAGCTCTTCTTTCATTCTATTTTACAAAGTCCAATTCCTTATCACTAGACAAGTCTTCTCTATAATTGAAACCCGCAAAGCTGAGCTTTTTAATCTCTTCAACCGAAGTTACCTGACCTTCCATCAAGGCTGTCAAAAAGGCTCCTCTAGCTTTTTTTAGAAATGGTTGAGTGGATTTTTTTAGTTTTCCCATCTCTTTCTTCCATGAACTTGAAGGTCACCATTTTTCTCACGGATTTCTTTTAGGGAAGACAGTTTCAAACTCCGAAGACAAGAGAGAAAAGATTAAATCCTGGTCTTTCATTGATTCCTCATAGGCTGCCTGCCAGTGACTTTTCAGGCTTTTTCCAGCAACCTTGAGTTTCATCAAAAAGTCCAGTCTGTGAGGTGCAATCGGTTCAAAGGCTGGAATCACACCATAGAGAGCTGACGTTATCATGAGGTGTTTCTCCAGATATATTTGCTCCTCCTTGGTGAGATCGTTCGTTTGATGTTGCGATACATGAGTCCATCAAAGAGGTGCAAGGCTGGATAGTTTGTCGCGGTTCCATTTTTCAAGGCCTGGATATGGTCGTACTCCTCTTGCGCTTTTTCGGCGGATATTTTGTAAAAGTTCTCCAGCCCTTGGGCAGAAAATCTTGCCAATTCATTCAGCACTGCCTGACTTTCAGGACACAATGGTTTAGCCTCTAAACTAGGGATTTCGGTATTCATTTCTTTTGCGGTTGGGATTAGAATTTTCATAGTGATAGTGTAGCATATTTTTTTAGGACTACCAAGGATTTCAGCTTAAATAATACGACCTTCCAAATGATCCAATTCATGCTGACAGATCTGAGCAGGAAAGCCTGTCAGGGTAATAGTCTGCTCTTTCCAATGAATATCCCGATAAGCCACGGTAATCTTTTCATACCGAGTTGTTGGCCTTACACCTGCCAAAGACAAACAACCTTCCTCTGTCTCGTATGACCCTTCAAAAGATTGGAGAACTGGATTAAACATAACCATGGGAATCATTCCGATATTAAAAATAACGACGCGCTTTTGCACTCCAATCATATTGGCCGCTAGTCCAACACAGCTTTCTCGGTTAGCCAATAGGGTATCCTGCAAATCCTTTGCTAGGGGTAAATCTTCCTGACTAGCAGTCTGGGATACCTGCGACAAAAACAAGATATCTTTGACAATTTTCTTTTCCAACTACTATTCCTCCATCTTTTTCTCAACTTGATTATAGCACAAAATATACTCTTCGAAAATCAAATTTAAACCACGTCAGCTTCACCTTGCCGTATATGTGTTACTGACTTCGTCAGTTCTATCCACAACCTCAAAACGGTGTTTTGAGCAACCTGCGGCTCTCTTACTAGTTTACTCTTTGATTTTCATTGAGTATTATTTCAGTTTATCTTTACATTAAAACAAAAAGCCATCCGAAGATGACTTTTCATAATTGTTTAAATTGCGTTTTTATCTTTTCCAAGTGCTCGTTGAACTGCTTTAACAATCTCAACAAGGACCACGATCATAAGTGCTCCTACGGCAACAACCATCCATTGAGTCAAGCTCAAGTTTGAAACGTGGAAGAGATTATTAAATCCAGGAACTAAAATCGTCACCACAAAGAGGACAAAGGCAACTGGGATAGACCAGTTAAAGGTCTTGTTCGTAAAGAGTCCCACTTTAAAGATAGATTGGTAAACCGACTTAACGTTAAAGGCATGGAGCAATTGGATCAAACCGAGAGTTGCAAAGCCATGGTAAGGGCATCCGCATGGATTTCAGTATGACTTTGATGTTCTGGGAAGAGAAGAGCCCAACCATAAACACCTAAAACTAGCATAGTTTGGAAAATCCCTTGATAAATGATTGCTCCGAAGACACCACCATCAAAGAAGTTAGACTTACGCCCACGAGGTTTGTGAGTCATGACGCCTGGCTCAGCTGGTTCCACACCAAGGGCGATGGCTGGTAGCGTATCTGTTACCAGGTTAATCCATAGCAAATGCACCGGTTGAAGCACATCCCAACCTAACAATGTTGCAAAGAAGATGGTGAAAACTTCAGCCATATTAGCAGACAAGAGGTATTGGATGGATTTTTGGATATTTGAGAAGACCTTACGTCCTTCTTCAACCGCTACGATAATAGTTGCAAAGTTATCATCGGCAAGGACCATATCAGAAGCTCCCTTAGAAACCTCTGTACCTGTAATCCCCATACCGATACCAATGTCAGCTGTCTTAAGTGATGGCGCATCGTTGACCCCGTCACCAGTCATGGCAACAACCTTACCTTCTTTTTGCCATGCTTTCACGATCCGAACCTTGTGCTCAGGTGATACACGAGCGTAAACAGAGTATTGCTTGAAGACTTTTTGGAATTCTTCATCAGTGAGTTCATTCAACTCAGCACCAGTGAAGACATGGTCTTCTGTATCATTTGGATCGATGATACCGAGACGTTTAGCGATAGCTTCCGCTGTATCTTGGTGGTCACCAGTGATCATAATCGGACGGATACCTGCTTCTTTAGCGACACGTACAGCTTCTGCAGCTTCTGGGCGCTCAGGGTCAATCATGCCGACCAAACCAGAGAAGATGAGGTCAGACTCAACGATTCAGATTCCAAGGTTGGAATTTCGTTACTTGTCTTGTAAGCCATCATCAAGACACGAAGGGCTTGTTTAGCCAAGTCTTTGTTGGTTGCAAGGATGGCATTTTTATCTTCTTCTGTGATTGGGCGAACTTCCCCATTGACTTCGATACGAGTCACACGCTTGAGTAATTGGTCAGGTGCACCCTTGACAGCGATAAAGTAAGAACCGTCAGATTCCTTATGGATAGTCGACATAAGCTTACGGTCTGAGTCAAATGGTAATTCAGCAACACGTGGCTCATCCTTCAAGACTTCACGAACATCAAAGTTGTGATCCAAACCAAACTGTACAAGAGCAGTTTCAGTTGGGTCACCGATCAATTTGCCAGATGGGTCTACCTTGGTATCGTTGGCAAAGTTCATGACACGAAGGGTATTGTTGCTAGCCGCAATTTCTGTTGCAGAGCTTTGCAATTGACCGTTGGTATAAACTTTTTCAACCGTCATTTGGTTCATGGTCAAAGTACCTGTTTATCAGATGCGATGATTTCTGTTGAACCAAGCGTTTCAACCGCTGGCAATTTACGGACGATAGAATTCCGTTTGGCAAGGGTTGTAGTTCCCAAAGATAGAACGATGGTTACAATAGCAGGAAGCCCTTCTGGAATAGCTGCAACCGCAAGGGCAACCGCCACCATCAAGCCTTCTAATGGATGTTCGCCACGAACAAAGACACCAACCAAGAAGGTAATCACTGCAATCACAATGATTAAGTAAGTCAAGGCCTTAGATAATTGTTCCAAGCTTTGCTTCAACGGTGTTTCTGTTTCGTCTGCGTTGGCCAACATGTCCGCAATCTTACCAACTTCTGTGTACATACCAGTGTTGGTCACGACACCAATACCACGACCGTATGTTACGTTTGAGTTTTGGTAACCCATGTTAACACGATCCCCGATACCAGCATCTGCTTCAACAAGTCCTGTCACATCTTTTTCAACTGGCACAGACTCCCCTGTAAGAGCTGCTTCTTCGATTTTAAGAGAAGCTGCTTCAAACAAACGCATATCTGCAGGCACGACATCTCCCGCTTCAAGCAAGACGATATCCCCAGGGACCAATTCTTTTGAGTCAATCTCAATAACATGATCATCACGACGAACACGAGCCATCGGGCTAGACATATTTTTCAGAGCTTCAATGGCTGCTTCTGCTTGCCCTTCTTGGTAAACCCCAAAAGCAGCATTCAAGACAACAACGGCCAAGATGATAATGGCATCCGTTAGACCGTCCATTCCTTCTGTAATCACAGAAAGTGCCGCTGCCGCAAGCAAGATGATAATCATCAAATCCTTAAATTGATCAAGGAATTTAGCTAGTAGGCTACGTTTCTCTCCCTCTTCCAACTCATTACGACCATAAGTCGCTAAGCGTTCTTGAGCTTGAGCAGTTGACAAACCTTCGATAGATGAGTCCAAGTTCTTTAGGACTTCTTCTGAGGTCTGTGTGTAAAACAAGTCTTTATTTTGTTCTTTCGACAAAACAGTCTCCTCCTTTTTGGCCTCTTTTTACAAAAAAAGAGACCTGTTTTTTAAAAAAACAAGTCTCGCTGTTTAATATAGTGCCGGAAATAATTCGTAATGACGACACTATCGCGGTTAACCGCCAGCTACTCCCTTGAGTAGTTCTATTATATCAGATTTTCAAAAGTTTTCAAGTTTTGAGGTGGGGTTACTCATCACTCTCATCATAGGTGCGGTCGCTGATAATATATCTTGGACGTTGTTTCGTTTCTAGATAGATTTTTCCAATATATTCCTCGATTACACCAAGACTAATCAGTTGAATATTTCCAAGTAAACTTACTATCACTATATCCATACCCATCCAGTAATAGCAGTATCAACAATATTATTCCACAAAATTCAAATTATCATTAAAAGACTAAAAAGTGATATTATGAATCCCAAGCTGGTAATCAAGCGAATCCGTTTAATAGACTGACTAATAATCCCATCCATTGTTAGCTAAGTATTTTAGAGATTTGGCTATGACCCCCCGTCTGCAATCCTTTTAAAGATTGGTATTGCCTCCACTTTCTCTAATCCTTTAGCTGCAGTAGGAATCAAAAGCAGGACATAGATGTAGACATACTGACTCTTTGTTTCCCATAAGATATGGAAAAAGAACCCTCCGAGAAAGAAAACAATTGTAAACAGTTCAAAAGGAGAAAACTTTTTACTCCTAATATTATAGACTACAGAAATCACTGTTAGTAAATAGATTGAAACAGTAAGAACTTTACCAAAAGAATTCAAAAAAATAATATCCATTTTTCTTCATAAATACTCTTCAAAATGCTAGAATTCTGGGCATTCCCTAAGTCAGGAAGAGGACCAGTCCATACAGATTGGAAAGTTGGTTCCAACCATGTTGATAGAATTTTTTTATAGAAAAATTCTACTGCATACATCGGTTGATTATAGAAAGTTAGCATATTTTTTTTAAGATCATTTTTTGCTTGTTCGACAGCTTTAGGTCGATTAAAATCATTATTTTCTAGTAACCATGAGTTGTAACCATCCCACCAACCTCCAATACTAGGTGCAACAGGACTATCCTGCGTCCCCATAGTAATATAAGCAAGCATAGGTGTCCCTTGAGAAATAGGAATATGAGTAATACTTTGATAATAGCTTTTCAAAAGGAATGATGACATAGGAATACTTATTACTATTAAGAATGTTACAATTAATTTCCGCCAATTAACATTTTCTAAGAAATTGAAAACTTGTATCAATGTAATTGCGATAATGAAAATGAAATAATTATTTCTAATCAGACATGCTAAAGCAAAACATAGTATACTAATCATTGCATTAGAAAAGTGTGACGTTTCATTATATTTTAAAAGATGATAGTATCCCAATAAAACAAAAAATAACCCTGGGATAGTTCCATACGCAAATAATTGAAAGAAAAAATGTGGGAAAAACAAGAATGATAAAAGGATGGTATAATTTGTTATTAACTTATTCTTAAAAAAAGTTTGAAAGTAATTTTATAAATAAGGAAATTTGTTCCTAGAATAAAGAGGAGGTTAAAAAAAGTAAATAAATTTTTTTCATTCTTAAAGAACTTAAATAAGACAGCATAAATTCTTTCAAATGTTGTTAATCCTAATTGATGTGGATTTACATACAGATAACCACCTTTTTCAGTTAATCTATTAAAAACACCGTTATTAAAATCTGCCGCAGCATTAAAAACAATGGAAGCATCTGCTCTTAATCCACCAACTATACGAATTATAAGAAAGAGTCCTAAAACAAAATAGACAATGGACAAGATTAAAAATAATTTTTTCGATGAGATTTTTTTCGATTAACTTTTTTTACTTTTTAAAAAAATTAACAGTATAAACAGAAGAATTAGTATTGGAAAATACCAAGTTGAATAAGAGAACTCAATTTTTTCCTTTGCAGATAGAGGCATATATACTGTAAATACAAAAGAGGACAAAATTAGCCCTGAAAGAATAGCGGATGTTAAATAGAAGATAAATTTATAAAATAATGATGTTATTTTTTTAAAATTGTTAAAAGTTTTCATTGTATCGACCTTTTTTTATGTTTGCTTCACTAATGCCTGAATAATAGACCTTTTTCTATACAAAATTTGGTGAGATGTAGTTTTTTTAGAACGTAATGTAAGAAAAAATAACACTATATAGCTTTTAAACATCCACCTTGTGGATACGATTTCAGTCCGACAACACTAACTATTCTAAAGACTTGGATTCTCTTTATGATAGAAATTAATTTTAAATGTACGCTAAGTACTTTCTAATACAGCATTCCAAAAAAATATTCCTCTAACTAAAAAGTAGTGAATCCTAATTATTGTTTATAAAATACTCTTAAATATTTCTTAAACAATGTTAACCTCATATTTTGAAATAACTATCTGAATCATCAATATAGTGGCTATACATAGTTCGTACTAACTCATATATAAATAAAATGAAGATTAATATCTATCTGAGTAAATAACTAAATAAATATCATTTACAAATTTTCACGAGTTTTCTCCTTTACCAAATATATAGGTCTTTTTTTGGTTTCTAGAAATATTTTACCAATATATTTACCCATAATACCAATTGAGAGCAATTGTAGGCCACTAAGAAAAGGATAACTGTCATAATTGAAGTCCACCCTGAAGTAGGATTTCCCATTATCAAAGTTCTAACCACAATTAAGAACATTAAGATAAAGGACACTAAACACACCAATCCTCCCATGAAAAATGAGATATTAAGCGGAGCATCTGAAAAGTTAATTATTCCTTCAAGTGAGTATTTAAATAGAGACCAAAAACTCCACGAAGTATTTCCTGCCACCCGTTCAACATTATTATATTCTAAATATTTAGTTTTAAAGCCAACCCAAGCAAAGATACCTTTTGAAAAGCGATTATATTCAGATAGCTCCAATATTGCATCTACCATTTGACGACGCATCAAGCGAAAATCACGTGCACCATCAACAATATTTAACTGACTAATTTTATTAATGATACGGTAAAATAATTTTGCAAAAATCGAACGGATAAATGGTTCTCCCTTACGATTAACACGGTAGCTTCCTACACAGTCAATATCTTCATCTTCATCTAGTATAGATTTCATTTGGACTAATAACTCTGGTGGATCCTGAAGATCCGCATCCATGACTGCAACATAGTCTCCCTTTGCTTGCTTCAATCCAGCATAGAGAGCAGCCTCTTTACCAAAATTGCGTGAGAAAGACACATAATTGACTCGGTTATGTTCACTACTCAACTTTCTTAAAATAGATAGAGTTCCATCTTTTGAACCATCATCAACAAAAATATATTCTATATCTTCATGAATCTGTAAAGCAATTTTTTCAACTTCTCTGAAAAAAATCGGGATAGATTCTTCTTCGTTAAAGCAAGGAATTATTATAGAAATTGTCATTATTCTAAAGTCTTTCTAGTTTTCAGTTTTTTTCTTCTTTAACATAAATTAAAGGCAATAAAGGAATAATCATCATATAAGCATAAGAATATCTAAAATAGTTTTCAACGGGTGAATAGATTCATGTTAAAATGATCAATGAACAACAAACATTATAAGTTTGGTCTTAAATCTTGTTTTAAGATAGCTAGCATCAGTATTAGTATTAATCCGATTGTGTTTAAATCTACCTATTTCAACTATACTATATAGTATAGTCAACTTATCTCTGCAAGTGAATTAGGTGCTAGAATGAAAATTAAAGTTATCTGATAATATTTTTTTATAAAAAAAGTATAATGGTACGAATAATATTTTAACACGTTTTCTTTTTTTAAAAAAAGTATTTTTATATTTTTATTCTATCATCTCCATCCATTTGAATTTTCCTTGGAAAACCAGTATAATGAAAGAATACTAAAACGCTAGAAGGGGAGTTAGATGAATCAATCGGTTTCAAACTTAAAATTAGCTGAGCGTGGTGCCATTATCAGCATCTTTGACCTATCTATTCTTGTCTGCAGCTAAGCTAGCGACCGGACACCTCCTCCATTCATCCAGTTTGGTGGCTGATGGTTTTAACAACGTTTCAGATATCGTTGGAAATGTAGCCCTTCTCATCGGGATTCGTTTGGCTCGCCAACCGGCAGATAGAGATCATCGCTTCGGCCACTGGAAAATCGAGGACTTGGCAAGTCTCATCACTTCCATCATCATGTTTTACGTTGGTTTTGACGTTCTACGCGATACCATCCAAAAGATACTTAGCCGAGAGCAAACGGTCATTGACCCACTTGGGGCGACTCTGGGAGTCATCTCTGCCATCATCATGTTTGCCGTTTATCTCTACAATACCCATCTGAGTAAGCAAGCTAAATCAAAGGCCCTCAAGGCTGCAGCTAAGGATAATCTGTCAGATGCCGTGACATCTCTTGGAACTTCTATTGCTATCCTGGCTAGTAGCTTCAACTATCCAATCGTGGATAAGTTGGTCGCGATTATCATTACCTTCTTTATTCTCAAAACTGCTTATGATATCTTTTATCGAGTCATCCTTCAGTCTTTCTGATGGTTTTTGATGAACACTTGCTAGAAGATTATCAAAAAGCTATCATGGAAATTCCTAAGATTAGCAAGGTCAAATCACAACGGGGTCGTACCTACGGAAGCAATATTTATCTGGACATCACTCTGGAAATGAACCCAGATCTTTCTGTTTTTTTGAAAGTCACGAAATTGCGGACCAGGTTGAATCCATGTTATCAGAACGATTTGGTGTCTTTGATACAGATATTCATATCGAACCAGCACCAATCCCTGAGGATGAAATCCTAGATAATGTCTATAAAAAATTGCTCATGAGAGAGCAACTAATCGACCAAGGAAATCAACTGGAAGAGTTACTTGCAGAAGACTTCATTTATATTCGCCAGGATGGACAAGAACTGGACAAGGATGCCTATAAGGCTGAAAAAGAACTAACCTCTGCCATTAAAGAGCTTCAGTTTAACCTCTATCAGTCAGAAAACAAAACTCATCCGCTACCAAGTCGGTGATACCATTCATACCAGCATCTGGCGCCGTCACGAAACTTGGCAAAATATTTTCCATCAGGAAACAAAAATAGAAAAAGACTAAAAGCAAAACTCCCAACTTAGAAAGTTGGGAGTTTTTCTATATTCTTATTTTGCAACGCTCTTAGCAAGAACGAAGTTTCCTAGTGTAGCTGAACCATTGCCAGCAACAGCTGGAGTCACGATATAGTCACGCACATCTGGAACTGGTAGGTAGCCGTTGAGTAGGGATGTGAATTTCTCACGTACACGGTCAAGCATATGTTGTTGAGCCATAACCCCACCACCAAAGACGATGACATCTGGACGGAAAGTTACAGTCGCATTCACTGCAGCTTGAGCAATGTAGTAGGCTTGAACATCCCAGACAGAGTTGTTGAGTTCAATGTTTTCCCCACGAACACCTGTACGAGCTTCCAAAGCTTGGACCAGCTGCATAACCTTCCAAACATCCATTATGGAAAGGACAAACACCTTTAAATTCTTTTTTTCAATATCCATTGGGTGTCTAGCCACATAATAGTGACCCATCTCAGGGTGACCAACACCGCCAATAAACTCGCCACGTTGGATAACACCTGCACCGATACCTGTACCGATAGTGTAATAAACCAAGTTTTCGATACGACCGCCGGCATTATTACGAGCAACCACTTCACCGTATGCAGAACTGTTTACGTCTGTTGTGAAATACATAGGCACGTTTAGAGCGCGACGAAGAGCACCAAGCAAGTCGACATTTGCCCAGTTAGGTTTTTGGAGTTGTTGTGATAAATCCGTAAGTTTTTTTGAGTTTTTTTATCGATATCGATTGGACCAAATGAACCAATGGCAAGTCCTGCAAGATTATCGAAATTTTGAGAAGAACTCGATGGTTTTATCGATTGTTTCAATAGGTGTTGTTGTAGGAAATTGTACCTTTTTCTACAACGTTATAGTTTTCATCTCCGACAGCACAGACAAATTTTTGTACCGCCCTGCTTCCAAGCTTCCGTATAGTTTTTTGTCATGATTAAACCTCTTGTATTTATTTTTCTTTATTATAGCATATTTCCCAGACTGAAAATTGCTCAATATTTTTAGATTTTTCCTCTGTAAATTTTACTATTCAACAAAAAAACGAACAAACATGACATTTGTTCGTTTTTTTATGAATCTATTAAGCTTTAACTTCAATGATTGCATCTCCCTTAGCAACTGATCCAGAAGCAACTGGATTTACTGAAGCAAAGTCTGCAGTGTTTGTTACGATAACCATAGTAGTGTTATCCAGACCTGCAGCGGCAATCTTAGCTGAGTCAAATGTTCCAAGAACATCTCCAGCTTTAACCTTGTCACCTTGAGCAACTTTTATGGTTGAAGCCTTCACCGTTCATTGAAACAGTATCGATACCAACGTGAATTAAGATTTCAGCACCGTTAGCTGTTCTCAATCCATAAGCATGGCCAGTTGGGAAGACGATTGTTACTTCAGCATCAGCTGGTGCATAAACAACATCTTGGCTAGGTTTCACGGCGATTCCTTGTCCCATAGCTCCGCTTGAGAAGACTGGGTCATTCACATTTGAAAGAGCAACAACATCACCAACGATTGGTGTTTGGATAACACCTTCACTAGGTGAGCAATAGTACCAGTTACTGCTTCTTCTGTTAAACGGTCAGTTTCAGCTTCAGAAATTGCTCCAGAAACTTCTTCTACTTCATCTTCGTAACCAAACATGTAAGTAAGAGCAAAACCAAGTGCAAATGATACAGCTACCATAATAAGGTATTGTAGAAGTTGTCCATTACCAATGTAAAGCATTGTACCTGGGATGATTGTAATACCATTACCAGTACCTGCAAGTCCAAGGATTGAAGCAAGTCCACCACCGATTGCACCAGCAATCAATGAAAGGAAGAATGGTTTACGGTAACGCAAGTTAACCCCGAAGATCGCAGGCTCAGTAATACCTAGGAAGGCAGAAAGAGCAGCTGGGAAAGCAAGAGTTTTAAGTTTAGGATTTTTAGTTTTCACACCAACGGCAACAGTTGCAGCACCTTGAGCAGTCATAGCTGCAGTAATGATAGCGTTGAATGGGTTAGCGTGGTCAGCAGCAAGCAATTGAACTTCAAGCAAGTTGAAGATGTGGTGAACACCTGATACGACGATTAATTGGTGAACTCCACCAATTAAGAAGCCACCAAGACCGAATGGCAAGTTAAGGAGTGCTTTTGTTCCAAGAAGGATGTAGTTTTCAACAACGTGGAAGACTGGTCCGATAATAAACAAACCAAGAATTGACATAACCAAAAGTGTTACGAATGGTGTTACCAAGAGGTCAAGAACGTCTGGAACAACTTTACGAACAGCTTTTTCAAATTTAGCTCCGACAACCCCGATGATGAAGGCTGGAAGAACTGAACCTTGCAAACCTACAACTGGGATAAATCCGAAGAACTGCATTGCAGTTACTTCACCGCCAGAAGCAACAGCCCAGGCATTTGGAAGTGAACCAGATACAAGCATCATACCAAGAACGATACCAACGGCTGGATTACCACCGAATACACGGAAGGTTGACCAAACAACCAATCCTGGCAAGATGATAAAAGCTGTGTCAGTTAAGATTTGAGTGTAAGTTGTCACATCTTGTGGAAGTGTCATTCCGAGAGCAGTCAAGAGACCACGAACACCCATGAAGAGACCAGTCGCTACGATAACTGGAATGATTGGAACGAAGACGTCACCGAAGGTACGGATAGCACGTTGGAACCAATTTCCTTGTTTAGCAGCTTCTGCTTTCATATCTTCTTTAGAAGATGTTGGCAAACCAAGAGCTACAACTTCATCGTACATCTTGTTTACTGTACCCGTACCAAAGATGATTTGGTATTGACCTGAGTTAAAGAAAGCACCTTGAACTTTTTCCAAGTTCTCAATAGCGTTCTTATTGATTTTAGCTTCATCTTTTACCATCACACGGAGGCGAGTCGCACAGTGAGCTACACTGTTGACGTTCTCACGTCCACCCTAAGGCTTCGATGACTTTTTTTGCAATTTCTGTATTGGTCATTTGCAAAAATCTCCTTATAAAAAAATTTGTTCTTGTTTGAAAGCGATTTTACTCGCCCTACGAGTATTATTTTATCATCTTTCAAAAATATGTCAAGCGTTTTGCAGAAAAAAAGTTTTCTTTGATTGTTTGAAAATTTTTTTGACTAGTTTTTTTGCTACTTTCTTTGAATAAAGTTTCTTCGACAAATGCCCTATTATCTACAGTGTTTTTTTATGCTATAGTTTTTCAAAAACTTTCATATTTTTCATTGATTTTTCATAAAAATACAACTCTAATTTATCTGTCAAGCGTTTGACATTTTTTTCTTAAATTCTATGATAAAAAGACTTGCTTTTTTTATAAGGAAACGTTTACTATAAAGATAGTAGAATTTATGGAGGGAATATAAAATGGAATGGACTACCGAGCGTCGCTATAGACGCTATGAAGATTGGACACAAGAAGAAATTAAACAAATCAAAGAAAATATGGCGCAGTCACCATGGCATACAAGCTATCACATCGAACCCAAACAGGGTCTTTTAAACGATCCAAATGGTTTTTCATATTTTCGATGGCAAGTGGGTTGTCTTTTTACCAAAACTTCCCCTTCGGAGCAGCTCATGGGTTAAAATCTTGGGTACAACTTGAAAGTGACGATTTGGTTCACTTTTTACTGAAACAGGTGTAAAAGATCTTACCTGATACTCCACTCGATAGCCACGGCGCTTACTCTGGTTCTGCTATGCAGTTTGGCGATAACTTGTTCCTATTTTATACAGGAAATGTCCGTGATGAAAATTGGGTTCGCCACCCTTATCAGATTGGTGCCTTGATGGATAAGGATGGCAAGATTACGAAAATTGATAAAATCTTGATTGACCAGCCTGCTGATGCTACTGACCACTTCCGCGATCCACAAATTTTTAACTTTAAAGGACAATACTACGCTATCGTCGGCGGTCAGGACTTGGAGAAAAAAGGTTTTGTCCGTCTCTATAAGGCTATCGATAATGATTATACAAACTGGCAAGAAGTCGGAGACCTTGACTTCAACAATGACCGCACTGCCTATATGATGGAGTGCCCAAATCTTGTCTTTGTCGGAGAACAACCTGTACTTCTCTACTGCCCACAAGGTTTGGATAAAAAGGTTCTTGACTATGACAATATCTATCCAAATATGTATAAAATCGGGGCTTCCTTTGATCCCGAAAATGCTCGTATGGTAGATGTGTCTGAACTTCACAATCTTGATTATGGTTTTGAAGCCTATGCAACTCAAGCCTTCAATGCTCCTGATGGACGTGCCCTGGCAGTCAGCTGGCTTGGGTTACCAGATGTTTCTTATCCATCTGACCGTTTCGATCATCAAGGAACTTTTTCATTAGTCAAGGAACTTACAATCAAGGATGGCAAACTCTATCAGTACCCTGTAGCAGCTATCCAGGAACTCCGAGCTTCAGAAGAGGAATTTTCAAATCGTTCTGAAACCAAAAACACCTACGAACTTGAGCTTAACTTAGAAGCCAATAGCCAAAGCGAAATTGTCCTTTTTGCTGATAAAGATGGCAAGGGACTCTCTATCAATTTTGACCTTGTCAATGGCCAAGTAACCGTTGATCGTAGTCAAGCAGGTGAGCAATATGCTCAAGAATTTGGAACTACTCGCTCTTGCTCAGTTACTAATCAAGCAACTACTGTCAATATCTTCATCGACAACTCAGTCTTTGAAATTTTCATCAATAAAGGAGAAAAAGTATTTTCTGGTCGTGTCTTCCCCGATAAGGATCAAAATGGAATCCTTATCAAATCTGGAAACCCAACTGGAACGTACTACGAATTAGAATATGGTCGCAAAACTAACTGATGTCGCAAAATTAGCTGGCGTCAGCCCCTACTACTGTTTCACGTGTCATCAACAAAAAGGGTTATCTGTCAGAAAAAACCATTCAAAAAGTCAATGATGCTATGCGTGAGCTGGGCTATAAACCCAACAACCTAGCTCGCAGTCTTCAAGGAAAGTCTGCCAAATTAATTGGGCTAATTTTCCCAAAAATTAGCCATGTTTTCTATGCTGAATTGATTGACAAATTGGAACACGAACTCTTCAAAAAAGGTTACAAGACCATCATCTGTAATAGTGAGCATGACTCAGAAAAAGAACGCGAATACATCGAAATGTTAGAAGCCAACCAGGTGGACGGTATCATTTCGGGAAGTCATAACCTTGGGATTGAGGATTACAATCGCGTAACCGCTCCAATCATTTCATTTGACCGTAACCTATCACCAGACATACCTGTCGTTTCTTCTGACAACTATGCTGGTGGTGTCCTAGCTGCTCAGACCTTGGCTAAAACTGGAGCCAAATCTATTATCATGATTACAGGTAATGACAACTCCAATTCCCCAACTGGACTTCGTCATGCAGGTTTCGCTTCTATCTTACCAAAGGCTCCTATTATCAATGTTTCCAGTGATTTTTCACCCCTTCGTAAGGAAATGGAAATTAAAAATATCTTGACCAAACAAAAACCAGATGCTATTTTCGCCTCTGATGATTTGACTGCTATTTTGGTTATTAAAATTGCTCAGGAGCTTGGTCTCTCTGTTCCTGAACAACTCAAAGGTGATTGGCTATGACGGGACTTATTTTCATCGAGAAATTTCTACCCTCACCTCACTACCATTAAACAACCCTTGGAAGAAATTGCTCGCCTGACAGTTGATTTGCTCTTACAAAAAAATTGAAGGCAAAGAGGTTGCTACCACTGGTTATTTCTTGCCAGTTAGTCTCTTACCAGGAAAAAGTATTTAAACAAAAAACTCGGACTGAATCAGTCTGAGTTTTTTCTTATGATCTAAATTTTTTTCAAGAGTGTTTGGGCTTTTTTTCTAAATTAAAAGTTTTTTTCAGCAATCAAAGCTTTCTACCAACTTAGGCACTTCAGCCTCTGTGGCTCCTGCAAGGAGGGCTAGTGACTTCGCTTGAAGTTTCATGTGTCCATGCTGAATCCCTGTGCTGACAAGAGCTTTAAGAGCTGCAAAAGTTTTGTGCAAGACCAATTGACACGATAATTTGAGCCAATTCCTTAGCTGATGGATGACCTAGCAACTCATGGCTGAGAACTACACGAGGATTAAGACCAATTGATCCACCCTTGGTAGCAACTGGCATCGGCATAGTCAGCTCTCCTATTAGCTCTTCTGTTTCCAAATCCATCGTCCAACGACTAAGGCCTCGATAGGAACCATCATGACTGGCATAGGCATGCGCTCCCTGCTTCGATGGCACGCCAATCATTTCCAGTAGCAATCAAGAGAGCATCGATTCCCATTAAAAGATTCCCTTATTGTGAGTAGCTGCTCGATAAGGATCTGCTTGAGCAAAACTGGCTGGCTAAAACCATTTTTTCTGCTAGTTCACGCGCTTCATCCTTTTTGGCGACTCAAATAACGAAAAGGCGATCCGACAAGTTGCAGTTACTAGAGAATCTGTTGCGTAGTTGGATAAAATGCCCATTAAACTTTGCCCTTGACTTAGAATCTCTAAGCTAGGTTTTAAAGCCTCAAGCATGGTATTAAGCATATTAGCTCCCATGGCTTCCTGAGTATCCACATGGAGATAAACCACTAAAAAGTCAGCCTCACCAGAAATTTTCTCAACTGTTAGCTCTCTGGCTCCACCACCACGTTTGACAATAGATGGATAAGCTTGGTTTGCTTGTTCGAGTAGCTCTGCTTTCTGACTCAAAATATCCTGACATGCTTTATCCCTATCTGGAACCTGATAAAGAGCTACCTGACCAATCATTTGGCGTTGATGAACCTGAGCAGTAAAACCACCCGCACGTTTGATAATCTTACTAGCAAAACTAGCCGCTGCAACGACAGATGGTTCTTCGGTCACATAAGGAACTGTGTACTCTTGACCATTTACCAACACTTCTGGCACTACTGAGTAGGGAAGTGAGAAGGTCCCCACTACATTTTCACTCAGTTGGTCCGCAACTGCTATACTAAGATTTTCATTTTGCTCAAGACTTTCTTGGGCTTCCATAGAAGTAAGCGCCTGAGACTTAACGAACTCAAGGCGCTCTTGAATTGATTTTTTAGCAAATCCATTCCAATTTTTTTTCATTATTTTTCAACCTTGCTGTAGCGACGTTGGTGGTCTACAATCTCAACCAGAGCATAGTCCTGTCCTTCATAGCCTGACATGGTTGCAGAACCGGACTCATCCAAGTTTGCTTCCTCAAAGAAGATTCGTTCATAATCAGCTACGCTCAATGCTTGACGCTGGTCTAGCAATTCTAAGCGATTTTTCTGCAATTGCTGTTCATAGCCTTCAACCAATTCCACACTGAAGAACTCAGATACAGCACCACTTCCATAGCTATAGAGAGCTAGCTTGTCCCCTGCTTTGAGACTATCAGAATTTTCAAGAAGAGACAAGAGTCCTAAAAAGAGTGAACCTGTATAGATATTCCCAACCTTTTGGCTGTAAATAATGGACTGATCAAAGTGTTTTTGAAGTAAATCCTTTTTCTCTTGAGGTAGAGATTTATCGAGGATTTTTTTCAATCCCTTGAGAGCTAGCTTTGGATATGGCAAATGGAAACAAATAGCTTCAAAATCATTCAAGTCGCAATCATAACGCTTTTGGTACTCTTCCCAAGTCGTTTTTAAGCTATCCAAATACTGCTGTGTTGAGTAGACTCCATTTACAAATGGTGTCGTTGAATAATTTGGACGCCAAAAGTCCATGATATCACGAGTCTGCGCAACGTTATCGTTGTTGAAGACCATAACACGTGGATTTTGACTAATCAACATGGCAACACAACCTGCTCCTTGAGTTGGTTCCCCAGGGGTTTCGACACCATATTTTGCAATATCACTAGCAAGTACCAAAACTTTTGATTTAGGAGAATTTTCTACGTGTAACTTAGCATAGTGAAGGGCCGCAGTTGCACCATAGCAAGCTTCTTTGATTTCAAAACTACGAGCAAAAGGTTGAATTCCAAGTAGACCGTGTACAAAAACCGCAGCCGCCTTACTTTGATCGACTCCAGATTCTGTCGCTACGATAACCATATCAATCTCTTGCTTCTCTTCTTCAGTCAGGATAGAATTTCCTGCACTGGCAGCCAAGGTAACAATATCCTCTGTTAAAGGAGCAATACTCAATTCTTTTTAAAAAGGAGTCCTTTTACTCAATTTTTTTCAGGGATCAGTTCCTCGAGCTTCTGCTAAATCTTGTAATTTCAAAACGTATTGACTGGTCGCAAAACCAATCTTATCAATACCGATTTGTCATATTTACCTCTATTTTTATCATTCATTGTAAAAAAATTCGTTCACCTCTATTTTTATCACAAATTGAGGTCAAAATGAGCGAAAAAAAGACTTGATTCCCCAAATCAAGTTCATTTTCTATCGTCGTACTCATGATCTCTTTTCAGCCACTCTACCCACGAAAAAAAATCGAGACTTAGCTAGCTCGATTCTTTTTTTGAGATAATGATACAACTTTCAGTACAACTGTCCCACTTGCCATTCCAATTGAGATAACAAGAGCCAACATCATCACCAACATTGCACTGGCAATGGCGTTTTCTATAGTCGCCTGTCACAAAAAAATGAAGTCGTTCGATAAGACAGATACCCTGGTACTCAGCGGAGCCAAGATGGCCAAAGCAAAACACAACTGCTGGTGTTTTTGTAGATAATACTCATAATCTGGCTGATACAAGAACCAATTACAGCGGCAATAAAGGTTGCCAAAAATAACATTAGTTGGCTCCTTGAGTATTAGATAGAGCAACCAGATTGACATTCCCAAAAACTCCACCAGGAATGAGCATGGAACGTTGGACGTTTAAAACGATTAAAAAAAGTGATAATAGCTAGCAGACTAGCTAGAGCCTGCAATAAAAAAATGTTGTTAGAGTCATATTAGTTCATGAGTAAGAGGGCGACAGAGGTGCCTGCCCCTAAGGCAAGGGTAACCAGCAAGGATTCAAACATCTTGCTCATACCAGAGTTAATGTGATTGGTCATAATATCTCGAACAGCATTGGTCAGGGCAATTCCCGGTACAAAAGGCATGACCGCACCTGCAATGACTAAATCAGCCGTCGAAGTAAACCAGAATAGCGCGCCCAAAATTGTGCAATCAAACCAAAAAAACAAGAGCACCTGCAAAAAGCTGTCATAAAGGGAATACGAATAAATTTTTCTACGTAAAGAGAACAGGTGAAAGCAAATATGGTTGCTACTCCTGCTCCGATAGCATCATAGACATTCCCACCAAACATGATTGAAAAGAAAGGAGCACTGAGGGTCGCTGCAGCAGTTAGCTGAACATTGGTGTAGGGAGATGCCTTAGCATTTAATTGCTTAAGTTGAATAAAGGCTGTCTCCAAATCAAGTTGCCCAGATACAAGCTGCCGTGAAATCTGATTGACATCACACACCTTCTCAATATTATAAGCAGAGGAGGTTACTCGTTTCATTCGAGAGATATTTGTATTTTTCAATGGAGAAAAAAAATAGCTGCAGGCATGGCCAAAAACATTACAATCCATGATGCCCTTGTGAATGAGCAATTCGAATCATGGTGTCTTCGACACGATAGATTTCAGATCCATTTGCGAAGCAGAATTGTTCCTGCTAACATAATGACATCAATGACTGCATTCAGTTTTTTTGATTCGTCCATGTTTCCCCTCCTTTTTAAACTCCTTTTATTTTTATCATAAAATTTTTAGGAAAAAATCTTTGTCACAAAAAAACTGTGACAAAGATTGATTAGTTCTCACCATTATGGTTCTCTGACTGATTATTCGTGACGGAGATGACGTGTTGATCGTAGTTTGAGGTTCTCTAATCTGTGGTGATGTCTCTCACGATATGGATTCCCTTGTGATGGATTTGTTGTCGTTGTTGTTGTTTTTCGGTTTATAGATAGAAATTTTGATACGAGTTGTATTCAAATCTACACCTTCACCTGGTTTTTGGACTCTGACTGACTACAGTATCCTTCAGCAGTTCCTTCTGGAGCTGTAGAGACCTCTACCACTTCAATATTAGCTTCTTTTACACCGACTATCTGAATCAAAGTTATTCTTGGTAAATTCAAGACTTGATCCAATATAACTTGGCATAGGAAACGCTAGTTACCTTCTTGGCTACTGTCAAGGTAATCTCAGTCGCCTTACTAAGATCATAAGTGGTTCCTTCTGACAGACTCTGTCTCATAACAAGTCCTGCCTCAGTTTCACTTGATTCTTCTTCTACAATCTTGATGAGATTTTTCAGGAACTTTTTTTCCCTTTTAACTCTGCAATGACGTCTGTAGATTTTGCGTCCAATATAATTTCCAATCTTAAATGATTGCTGACCTGAAGAAATAATCAGATTAACTTTAGTACCTTCTTTACGAGACGAACCAGCATCTGGATCCGTTCGAATCACTCGGCCTTCTTCTACTGTATCACTAGCTTCAGTCTTTTCCTCGCCAATTTCAAAAATTAGCTTTTTTTAAGATTTTTCCTTAGCTTCTGCTACAGTTTGTCCCTGCAACTTTTGGAATCTCAACAGTTGCTGGCGTTTTTTGGATACTATCCAAAAGAGAGAAGCCAAAGACAAGTATAAAACTAGCTAAAAGCACCAAAATACCTCGCTTTAAAACGACGTTTCTTGACTGGTTTTGCAACAGTTTCCTTTACTAGTTGCCTTTTTGAGTCGGCTTTTTTGGCTCTGAGGACTTTCTTCCTTTGGTTGCACTTTAGGAATCGCTGTTAAAGTAGATTGTGAAATTTTTCGGTAAGGTTTTTTTGTGTCAACTTTACTTGTATCTTCAAATACCAGCTTTTGGTTCATTTCGACGGTTATAAGAAAGACTGCTCAATAAGTCAACATACATCTCTGAGACAGTTTGATAACGGTCTGTCAACTTTTTTTAGCTGTCGCTTTTATAACAACGTTTTTCTAATGATTGTGGTACTGATGGGTTTTCTGCAATGACAGAAGGAAGTGGTTTTTGGAAAATGCTGAAGTGCAATCGTGACAGCACTATCTCCATCATATAGGAATATGACCCTGTCAACATTTCAAAGAAAGATAATTCCCATTGCATAAATATCACTCTGTATGGTCGCTTTAGAACCACGCGCCTGTTCAGGTGATAGATAGTGAACAGAACCCAACATGGAGTTGGTCTGTGTCAAACTTGTTTCTGCAAAGGCTACTGCAATCCCAAAGTCTGTAACTTTCGCAGTACCATCAGGAGTCAAGAGAATATTTTGAGGTTTCAAATCACGGTGAACAATCCCCTTTGCATGTGCCAAACGCATAGCCAGGAGAATCTGCCCCATGATACGAACAGCTTCCTCGTTAGAGATAGGATAGTGTTCTTTAATATAACGTTTGAGGTCAAGACCCAGCTACATATTCCATAGCTAGGTACTGCTGACCGTCTTCTTCACCGATATCCGTAATTCGAACGATATGAGGATGATCTAGGTCTGCCATCGCACGCGCTTCACGCTGAAAACGTGCAACAGCGATAGGGTCTGTCTGATAGTTGGTTCTCAGAACCTTTACCGCAACCTCTTCCCCATCCAGAATCAAATCTTTAGCCAGGTAGACATCTGCCATCCCACCACGGCCAATTTGTTTGATAATCCGATATCGTCCGGCAAAATATCTTGCCGATCTGGATCATTTCTGATTCCTCCTCAATCGCAATCAAAGGGCAACAGTAATGTTATCAAGCCCTCCGGCATTGTTTGCAAAACGTACTCAAGGTTGCTGCTTTGTCATCCAGTGAGATATCACTTGTCACGATGTCATAGATTTCACTTCCTGAAATCATATTCGTGAGTCCATCACTGTTCATAACGATATAGTCACCAGGTTCCAAGCTTACAATCCCTAAATCAGGTTGAATTTCATCTTTTTGTCCGATTGACTGAGTGATGATATTCTTTTTGTGGATGTGCTTCAGCTTCTTCAGGTGTTAATTGACCTGCCTTTGAGCAACTGCATTCACCAAAGAATGGTCACTCGTTAATTGATGGTATTCTTCACCACGAACCAATCCGATACGAGAATCGCCAATATGAGCATAGATGGCTTGATTATCTATGATAGCAAGGGCTTCTAGAGTAGTACCCATTCCCTTTATATGCTTCATCACGACCCCTAATTGGTAAATCTTTTTGATTTTTCAATTTCTAGATGTATCTGCAAAACCATTCACGAACTTCATTTACGGTATCAATCTGAGTATCCACCCAAGCTACACCTAAGTCCGTTACTGCCATCTCACTGGCAATATTACCTGCTCGATGTCCTCCCATCCCATCAGCCAAGATAATCATCGTATGACCGGCATCGGTTGACAAAAAGATTGACATAGTCTTGATTATTTGTACGTTTCTGACCCACATCTGTTAATAATGAAATTTCCATTGTGTCAGTTCCTTCCTAATCAGATATCTTTCGAAATTGGCTGATAAAGAATCCATCACTACCATACAATTCTGGAGTAATGAGGATACAACCATCTTTTTAAGATATCCTTTGCATTCATGTTCTAGTTTAACCTGCTCGAAACTCTGGATGACTTTCTAAAAAAATGCTCTGAACGACTTGAAAGTTTCTCCTCAGAGACAATAGTGCAGGTACTATAGGTTATTATACCACCTTTTACGTAGTGTTTGACAAACACTACCTAATATTTCCAACTGAATTTCCTGTAATGACGTGAAATCAGCAGTGTCTTTGTTGTATTTGATATCTGGTTTTCCGACGTAAATAGACCAATTCCCTGAGCAAGGGGCATCAACAAGAATCTTATCAAAATTGATCCTTTGACCAAAAAAACTCGTGAACCTTTCCGAGCATCCAATTTTTTGTGTTTGAACACGGTCTGCTACGCCTAGACGCTGGGCATTCTCTTGAATCAAAGTGAGTTTATGGTCGTAGAGATCCAGAGCTGTTACCTGACCTGTCGTTAGATAAGAGGCCATATGGGCTGTTTTCCCACCTGGAGCCGCACAGGCATCCAAAACCTGCTCCTCTCCTTGTAAATCAAGAGTTGGTGCAACCAGTTGACTAGACTCATCCTGGATAGTAATAGCCCCTTCAGCAAACAAGTCATGACCCGCAAAATGCCCCTGCTCTTTGACCAGACCAGAAGCTGATAAAGCAGAATCACTTGCATCAAGCAGAGCTTTAATTTCTTCTTTTCGGCTCAAATCTGTTACCCGAATACTGGCTTTGTTACGTTTTCAAATAGACTTTCAAAAATCGCTTGCGCTCGCTCTTCACCATACTCTTCCTTTGAGCTTTAGAAACCAACCACACTGGCAAAGAGTAGGCGATAGAATCACGCTTGTTCTTACGCTTTGATACTGGCAATATCTGGCAAACCTTCTCGCAAGATACGGCGAAGGACTGCATTGACCAGTTTTTTTCGCTACCCTTTTTTACGAAGTTTTGCAGTTTCTACCGCTTCATTGACCACTGCATGATCAGGGAAGCTTATCCAAGTATTGGAGTTGATAGACGCTCATGAGAAGCAAAAACATAGAGCCAGCTGTCTAGCTTGTCTCTATCCTCAATAAAAGTGAGACAAAGTACCATTCCAAAGTTAGTTTTACGAGCTACGGTTCCATAAACAAGCTCTGTCACCAAACCTTTGTCAGTTGCTGACAGTTGACTTCCCTTGAGGTGTTTATTTAAGGGCGATATTGGAGTAGGCTTGATTGACAAAGACATCCTCTAACACATCTAAAGGCTAAACTTTCTAGCCGTTTCTACTTTAATCACCAAATCGTTCTCCTACAGCCAATGTCCGTCCAACTCCGTTGAGGAAGGAAGCAATGTCCATTTTAGGTTTTCCTGCTGGTTGAACCTGTTTGAGAGATAGAGCTCCTTCTGCTGTTGCGACAATCAATTCTTTCTTACCGATGGAGAGTATCTCACCCGGATTACCCTTTCCTTCTACAGGCAGAGCTTCATAGATTTTGAAGCGTTCTTCTTTAAGGAAGGTATGGGCAACAGGCCATGGATTCATCCCGCGGATTTGGTTAAAAAGTTGACGATTGGTCTTGTTCCAGTCCAACTTTTCTTCCTCTGGTTTAATATTTGGTGAGAAAGTTACTTGGCTTAGATCTTGCGGTTGAGGCTGAATTTCACCAGCTATATAAGCAGGAAGAGTTTCCAAAAGCAAATCACGCCCAACAATGGCCAATTTTTCAAACAAAGTTCCAACATTGTCCTCATCAGTAATGGGAATACTGCGACGAGAAATCATGTCCCCTGCATCCATTTCCTTGACCATTTCCATAATGGTTACTCCTGCCTCCTCATCACCCTGAATCAAAGCATAATGGATAGGAGCTCCACCACGGTGCTTAGGCAGGAGAGAAGCATGAACATTGACTGCAAAATCCATGCTATCAAGGAGTTTACTTGGGAGAAATTGTCCAAAAGCTGCAGTCACAATCCCGTCAGCACCCAAATTCATGATAGCTTCCATTTCTGGACTACCCGATAATTTTTCTGGTTGGTAGATAGGAAGTCCTGCCTCTTTGGCAGCTTGTTTTACTGGGGTTTCCTGGATAACTTTTTTACGTCCAACCGCACGATCTGGCTGAGTTACAACCGCTACAATCTCGTAGCGGTCATCTGACAAAAGCCCCTTTAAAACAGTTGCTGAAAAATTGGGAGTTCCCATAAAGATTAGTTTTGTCATCTTTTCTCCTTTTATAAAAATTGCTGCGGTTCGTGGTCAATACTGAGACGAAGTTCGCTATTTTTCCGTTCTTGAGTTAGAGCCAAGACCTGATTAAGGGTTGAAGCTAACTCGTCTTCTAAACGATATTTGATTAAAATCTGATAATGATAGAGGTTATGAGTGCGAGCGATAGGTTTTAGGGCGTCGGTCCTAGGATTATACTAGCATCCGACAAACCAGACCTCAAAATGTCCATGACTTTGATAAGCACGTCTAAGAACCTCTTCTTCTTTTTTTATGAGATAAGGTAATTCCAATAGTGAAAATAATAAGGGTGGATAACCCAGCTGACGTCTGATACCCATTTCATAGGCATAGAAACCTTCGTAGTCCTGATCCTTGGCAAAATCGAATGGCATAGTGCTGAGGATTATAGGACTGAATCAAAGACCTGACCTGCCTTTTTCAGCTCGACCTGCTCGTCCTGCTACCTGGGTCAAGAGTTGGAAGGTCCTCTCAGAAGAACGGAAATCAGGCAGATTCAAGGCAGTATCCGCATTGAGAACACCAACCAAGGTCACATTTGGAAAATCCAAGCCCTTGGCAATCATCTGGGTTCCTAACAATATGTCCGCTTCACCATTGCCAAATTGTTCAAGTAAAGCTTGGTGACTGCCCTTTTTTACGAGTTGTATCCACATCCATGCGTAGAATGCGTGCCTCTGGAAAGAGTTCTGCTAGCTCATCATAAGCCTTTCTGTGTCCCCTGTTCCATAGTATCGAATACTACGACTCTGACAGTTGGGACAGACATGAGGGATTTCCTTAGAAAAACCACAATAATGACAATTCATAGTCTTAGTATCCATGTGTAGCGTCAAGGAAATATCACAGTTTGGACAGGTATCAACGGTCCCACATTCCCGGCACATGACAAAGCTAGAGTAACCACGGCGATTGAGCATGAGAACAACCTGCTCTTTTTTGTCCAGTCGATCTTGAATTGCCTCAATCAGTGGTGGTGTAAAGTTTGATGTTTCATTCTGCCCGATGTAATCACGGAAGTCAATCAGTTGAACCTCAGGAATACTCGCTAAAGGATTGGCCCGTTGAGTCAGACGTAGATGTTGATAGACACCCTTACCAGCACGCGCACGACTTTCTAAACTTGGCGTTGCAGAACCAAGGACTAATGCTGCTTGATTGTACTGTGCTCGTAAAAGAGCCACATCTCTAGCATGGTATCGAGGATTGCTGTCTTGCTTGTAACTGGCCTCATGCTCTTCATCGATAATGATAACACCTAGATTTTTTTCAAAGGTGCAAAAAAATAGCAGACCTAGCTCCCAACAACTACCTGAGCATCTCCATGCTCCACTTTGCGCCATTCATCGTACTTTTCACCATTGGACAAGCCAGAGTGGAGAATGGCAACTTTATCACCAAAACGAGCAATAAAACGCTCGGTCATTTGAGGTGTCAGAGAGATCTCTGGCACAAGAACAATCGCTGTTTTTCCCATATCCAAGGCACCTTGGATAATCTGCAAATAAACCTCAGTTTTCCCACTTCCAGTGATTCCTTGTAGAAGAAAGGGAGGATGTTTCTTTCCAATCGCTCCAACAACCGCCTCACAGGCTTGTTTTTGCTCTGGGTTTAACTCTAAGGCTTGATTTGACTCGATTCCTTCAAAGTAGGTAGCTGAACGTTGAACTTCCTTCTGAAGAATCGTCAAAGCACCCTGTTCCACAAAGAAGTTAACTTGTTCCCGTGAGTAATGTTCTAACAAAGCAGCCAAAGGAGTACTTTCTGGATGTGCTAATAAATAATCTCGCAGTTCCAATTTCTTCTTGGCACGGTTTGAGATTTCTAGCTGTTCTAATTTGTCAAGATTCACTTGAATCCAAGACTGTGTTTTAACCTTCTTCTGGTCTATAGCCTGATACTCTAGATTTCAAAAGTCCCTTTTCGAGTCAATCGCATCATCTCGGCCTGCTTTTTCAAGTTAAGCGATGAAAAGGCTATAGATTCTTGCGAACCGAATAAGCGCTCCTTATCCTCCTGACTCAAGCCTTCTAGAGGATAGAGGATTTTATCATAGCTAGAGTTTAAAAATCCAGGAAGCATAGCTTTTAGAATAGAAATCTTGTATGAAAAAACTGACTTACGTAGTTCTTCGGCTAGCCAGAGTTGTTCCTCCGTTAAGACAGGAGAAAAGTCCAGCACCTCAGCAATTTCTTTCAAGTCCTCATCTGCCATTTCAGATTCTTGTTCCATTCCAAGAACAATCCCTTGAATCAAGCGATTGGCCTTCCCAAAAGGCACATGAACCCGCATACCAACTTCCAGCATCCCTTCAAATTCCTCAGGGAATCTTATAACTATAGGGCTGATCTGTCTGCATCAAGGGGACATCCACAATGATTTTTGCAATAGCCATATCCTCACCTCCTTCTCTTCTTAAATCGTTTCAATTGATTGAGTATTCTTGCAATAGAAAAAATAAGATTGAGTCCCCCCAACCTTAAATTTTTTCACCTTCTTCTTTTTTTCTTTTCGCGATTTGCTCTTTTGATTTTTCTTTTTCTTCTTCTTCTCTCAATCGTCTTTCTTCTTCGATACGACGACTGAACAGCTTCACGTTTTCCTTCTGGATCTGGGTGGATGGTTACATTCCCTGATTCAATTTCTTCCAAGGCACGAAGTGTAGATTTTTCAGATTTGAATTCTTGAGTTGGAGGTGCTCCAGCTTCCAATTCGTGAGCACGTTTTGCTTCCAAGATTACGAGTGAATATTTTGATGGCACCTTGTCAAGCAAGGTATCAATAGAGGGTTTAAGCATCATTTGTTTGTACCTGTTTTCTATAGTTTATCGAATAGTTTGGAGACTTTGGGTAGCATATCCTGGTAGTGACCGATGACACGATCGACACGGAAATGTTCTGCTTCAATCACACGTTTGACACGTTCTGCGGCAAGAGGAACATGGTCATTGACAATAGCATAGTCATACTCACGCATCAAAGCAATTTCTTCTTTAGCTTTTTCGATACGTTGGGCAATCACTTCTGCACTATCTGTACCACGGCCTACGAGACGGTCTTGCAATTCTTCCAAATCTGGTGGTGTCAAAAAGATAAAGACGGCATCTGGAACTTTTTTCTTGACCTGAAGAGCTCCTTGGACTTCAATCTCAAGGAAAACATCAATTCCTTTATCAAGCGTTTCGTTGACATAAGTTAGAGGAGTTCCATAGTAGTTACCTACATACTCTGCATACTCTAACATCTGTCCTTGACGGATCAATTCTTCAAATTCTTCACGCGTACGGAAGAAATAGTCAACTCCGTCTACTTCACCTGGACGTTGCGCCCGCGTTGTCATAGATACAGAATATTGGAATTGATTTTCAGAACTCTCAAAAATTTCTCTTCTAACCGTTCCTTTTCCCAACTCCTGAAGGACCTGAAAAAACGATTAGTAAGCCACGGTCTGCCATGATGTCTCCTTTGGATAGTTTGTGAAATGACCTAAAAACATGAGCAAGATTATCTGTATAAAGGCATTTCTAGTAACTACAATCTTTCTATCTAGTGTAACAAAAAAGCAGTAATTTTTCAACTGCTCTTTCTTATTTATTTTGCATAATCAACTGCACGAAGTTCACGAATTACGGTTACCTTGATATTTCCTGGGTAATCGAGATTGTTTTCAATTTTCTCACGAACTTTGTGAGCCAAGATTGTGACTTTATCGTCCTTGATTTGACCTGGATTTACCATGATACGGATTTCACGTCCCGCTTGAAGGGCAAAGCTATTTTGAACTCCTTCAAAGCTATTAGCAATTTCCTCTAAATCATGGAGACGTTTGATGTAGCTTTCAAGTGATTCGCTACGAGCTCCTGGACGGGCAGCACTCAAGGCATCCGCCGCAGCAACAAGAACTGCAATAACACTTTCAGGTTCTACATCTCCGTGGTGGCTAGCAATGGTATTGATCACAACTGGGTGTTCCTTATACTTGCGAGCCAATTCTGTACCAATCTCAACGTGGCTGCCTTCTACCTCACGGTCAATGGCTTTACCGATATCGTGAAGGAATCCTGCACGACGAGCGAGAGCCGCATTTTCACCAAGTTCACTAGCCATGATGCCAGCCAACTTAGCAACTTCAATCGAGTGACGCAAGACATTTTGACCGTATGAAGTACGGAACTGCAAACGACCCATGATTTTCATCAAGTCTGGGTGAAGGTTTGGTGCTCCGATTTCGTAGGCTGCAGCTTCACCATATTCACGAATCTTATTGTCAATCTCTAGACGATTTTTCTCAACCAACTCTTCGATACGAGCTGGATGGATACGTCCATCCTTAAGTAAGGTTTCCATCGTCATACGGGCAATCTCACGGCGGATAGGATCGAAACCTGACAAGGTTACCACTTCTGGCGTATCATCAATGATGACATCAACCCCTGTCAAACTTTCAAAAGTACGGATGTTACGACCTTCACGACCAATGATACGACCTTTCATAGTATCATCAGGCAGATGAACTGTCGAGTTGGTAGACTCAGCTACATACTCACCAGCAATTCTCTGCATCGCTTGGGACAAGATGTCCTTAGCAAGCTTATCTGAACGTTCCTTAACTTCTTGCTCAGCCTCACGAATGCGACTAGCAATTTCTTTAGTTAAGTTTTCCTCTGTCTGAGCTAAGATAATATCTTTTGCTTCTGTCTGTGTCAGAGAACCGATACGTTCCAATTCAGCTTCTTTTTGTCTTTCGACTTCCTCTAATTGCTCTTCCCGTGCATCAAGGTTTTTTGCTCTATCAGAAATACTTTGTTCTTTTTGTTCAAGAGTTTGTTCTTTGTTCGTTAAATTGTCATCTTTACGGTCAAGACTCGCTGCTCGTTCGGTCAAACGAGTTTCAATTTGTTTGAGTTCTTGACGTTCTGATTTAAATTCAGCGTCCACTTCTTCACGGTATTTTCTGGCTTCCTCTTTGGCCTCCAATAGTGCTTCTTTTTTAAGAGACTTACTTTCACGTTTAGCTTCATTCAATAATAAATCAGCTTCACGCTCAGCCTGTCCACGTAAATTAGTTGCTTCTTGTTCAGCATTTAAAAGCATCAACTCTGCAGCCTCTTGTGATGATTTCATCTTGACTGAGATGCTGATATATCCAATGACTAAACCAATGATGACGGCAAAAACAAGAATCGCAATTGTCATGATTTCCATGTTTTTACCTCAATTTATTTGTTTATCTGAATGACATACATTCTTATACATTTTACCACAAAAAAACATTTTTAACAAACCTTAAATGGAAGATGTTTTGGTCATTTTTTTATGGAAAATCTTTTACTCCCTTATTAGAATAGGTCTATTTTAATAGAAATATTTTTACTTATTTTTTACAAAAAAAAAAAAGTCTACCTCTCAGTAGACTTCGTTTGTTTCGATTTTAATTGGCACTCGGCCAAAATTCTGTTCTGCGATACTCGGGTGTCCCAGTTGATAAATTTGGTCTGCCTTTTGGGTTATGGCATCCCAGGGTTCTTTACCGATTCGGCTGACAAGATTGGCCTGCTCCTTGAGAGCTTTAAGATGCTGTCTGCCTTTTTCTGTAAAGCCAAGGACATGGATGGCTTCTGGTAGGTCACTTTCTCTAGCTTGCACCAAGATATAGGTTATGAGGCGTCGCACACGCGCCTTGGTGTATCGTTTGGTAGCAACTGCCTCAACCAATTCTTCGATAGTTTGCGCCGTCTTGATAGCCTCTCTGATACGCACTGCCATTTCCTGATTGACCTGATAAATGCTAGTTAGGTTTGGATTTGACAAGATTTGATAACGAAGCAAGGGAAAATAGTTATCCCAACTCACCTTACTAGCATTTTCAAAGAGCGCAATAGAAGGCATAAAGCGTTCTAAAAAATCTGAGTCTGTTTGGTGCTGACGAAGAGCTGTTGCCGAGGCAAAGTCCACATCCTTGTCTACCGAATGGTATCCAGATCCCAGACGTTGAATTGGATGAAGTTTGATATTTCGTCCAGCAACCGCCTTGACATAGGCGAGAGCAAGGACGTGATTGGGCGTATCTCCAGAAAAATCAAGGCCTGCAAATTCCTTCCACATGGTTTGGGTTTTCTGAGGGTAGGAGAGTGAATCAGGTAGATTGTCCACAAAATTCTCCATCTCTTGACCACGCTCTGCATATAAGTTAGCGATCTTTTGATAATCCAGAACTTGCTCTGTCCCAAAGGATAGGGTATCAATCTCCAACTGCGCCAAGATATCTACTGCTCCTTGTCCAAAGAAATCCGCTGCCTGAACACTGACTAAAAAGGGCAATTCCACTACCAAGTCTGCTCCATTCTCTAGTGCCATTTGAGCCCTTGTCCACTTGTCCACGATAGCAGGCTCTCCTCGTTGCATGAAATTCCCAGACATGGCAACAATCTTCAGCCCCGCTGTCTGTTCTAGCAGGTATTTGTGGCCGTTATGAAAGGGATTGAACTCCGCGATAATACCTGTAATGGTCATGATGTTCTCCTACTTCTGTGCCACAAAAAACCAACGAGTGCTGGTTTCTGTAGGTTCCTTATCCTCAAAGTCTGCGTAGAGTTTGAAGGACTTGAAACCAGCCTGCTCCAGTAAAATATCATAAGTCAAAACTTCGTATGTACGTTCTTCATGCACTTCATCATGACGGCTAAAGGATCCGTCTGCTTCCTTGATAAAGAAGGTCAGTTCATGCACGATAGAGTGAGGCGCTTCGTCCTCATAGGTATCCCAAAGCATGGCAAAGTCTTCTGCATTTTCATGGTAAGAATAGCCTGGAAAAACTTCGTCAGTCTGGTAAGTCGAATGCACATCAAAGATAAAAACACCATCTTCATTGAGGGCATTATAGACTTCTTTAAAGACGTTCCCTACTTCCACCTCATCCTGCATGTAGCAGATAGAGTCCGAATAACACGTGACAAAATCATATTTACCTGCCTTAGACAAGTTCAACATATTGCCTTCAATAAAATCAATCTTTTGCTTGGCTGAAGTCGCTCTCTTATCAGCAATCTTCAGCATATCAGCGCTCAAGTCCAGTCCAGTTACATCAAAACCAGCCTGAGAAAAGCGGACAGACTGAATCCCTGTCCCACAAGCCAGCTCCAAGAGTTTCTTTCTCTCCTTAGTCTTGGGCAAATGACGCAGCGAAAAATCCGTCCATTTATCGTATAAACTATCATCCATCACAGCATCGTAAACAGCCGCAAAGGTTTCGTATGTTGCCATAATCATGATACCAAGAGCATCTCTGGAAATACCACTCGCTCTCACCTTTCTAACGATTTTCTTCTAAATTAAGTAAATAAACCCAGTTGACTGCAACTGAGTTCAATTGAAGACAAAGTCTTTTTAAGACTTTCCTTGGGTGATTTCGGACGTCTGCGACCTTCTTCGAAGTTCCAAGATTTAGTTTTGAGCCTAAAGTTTCAAAAACTCCCGACTTCTTGAAACATTATCGTTTCAAAAACTTTTATCACAACGGAAAGTCTCGGTAATTTCTCACTTCGTTCTCAACAAACTAGAACTATTTCAATACATTGTAGAATTTCAAAGCTGTTACCAATCCTAAGAACAAGTCATCATCTACTAGGCCAAGGTTTCAGATAAATCTACTGAATTTGCCTCATGCCATAGTTTTTCTAGGTTATAGTGGGCACGCATTTCTTCTGAGAAGATATGCACAACGACTCCACCAAGGTCTAGCAAGACCCAGCCTCCAGCTGCATCACCTTCAACATGGCTACCTTTAAAGCCCGCTTGGGATACTTTTTCACGTATATTATCAGCGATAGCATCCAACTGACGGCTATTCATTGAGCTCGTGATGACAAAGTAATCTGTCACACTGGTCAATTCTTGTACATCAAGCGCGAGAATGTCCTCGGCACGTTTCTCATCAGCCGCTTTCACGACTAGTTCTAGTAATTCTTTTTCGTTCATTTAGTCCTCTTTCAAATAGTGCACAAAGGCGTTATAGGTTTCAAGGGTTTGGGGATAGATAGGAAATCCCTGGTGAGCTAAATGCTCCACAGTACGAGCTGTTTCGTAGGCCACAGCCCTATTGAGCGATTGCTCAGCAATCTCACGCGCCTGGTCCACTCCCGGAAAAGCACGATTGTGCTCGATGTAGTCTGCGACGTAGATAACCTTATCAAGGTCCGTCATCTGACCAGCTCCAACTGTATGAATTTCAATAGCTCGTAGGATTTCAGAATCTTGTAAATCCAAATCTTCCTGAATCTTGTATATACCGACCATGCCATGCCAGACATTATTGCCCCAGTTTAAGATCAGAGTCAAGTTGATAACGATCTATCAAGTCTAAAAATTCTTGATCTGATAGCTTTTTAGCATAGTCATGAAGGAGACCTGCCAAACCAGCTTTCTCAACATCCACACCAAAGCGCTGAGCCAATTCTATGGCTGCACGCTCTACACCCAAACAATGGGTTAGACGTTTTTCAGGTAGGAGCTCTGCCATTTTTTCCAACAATTCTTCACGCGAACAGTTGATATAGTCTTGGTATGCCATCAGTAAAGCCCTTCTTTCTCAATATAGTCTAGCACTGGTTTTGGCAAGAGAAAGTTAGGTGTTCGACCTTGGGCGATGAAATCACGTACCATACTGGATGAAATATCCATGAGAGGCACATCCACCCAGATGACTGGATAAGAAGTCCCAGCCTTGTATCGTGGTCGCTGAACTCCTACAAACTGAACGAGGTCGACCAATTCATCAATTCTGTACCACTTAGGCAGATAGTCCACCATGTCGGCTCCGATAATGAAATAGTAATCTGTATCTGGATTCTTCTCTGTTAGAAGCTTCATGGTGTCGTAGGTGTAGGAAATCCCCTTACGCTCTAGCTCAATAGTCTCAATAGCTAAACCTTCGATTCCGTCAATTGCCAATTCAAGCATCTTGAGGCGATGATGTTCAGGAATGGTTTCTTTTTGTCTACGTGAGGCGGTTGATACTCAGGCATGAGCAGAACTTGATCCAATCCCAACTGCTGGCGTACTTGGTCCGCCACGATAAGATGGGCGTTGTGAACAGGGTTAAAATTTCCCCCTAAGATTCCAACTTGCTTGCGTTTTTTATCCTTGATTTCTGGCTCTAACTCCACTTTTGTAAAGGGAGTTAATAATTCGATTGCCATAGGCTAATCTCCTTTAGTCTTCTGTAAAAACAGTTTTTTGGAGTATATTTTTAAATTTCTTTAACTTTTTTAGAAATCTTACGATTTTCTTTCTTGCTTGATTGTTTATACAAAATCAAGATACGGCCGATTTTTTGGACTGTATCCACACCGATTTCTTCTTCTAAGATTTCAGCTACTTCGTGGATGTTTTCATCTGTGTTTTGCAAGAGTGTAACCTTGATCAATTCGCGGGCGTCAAGTGCTTGTCGAACGCTGGTTTTGATTTGGTCGTTGAGTCCATTTTTCCCGATTTGAATAATGGGTTTGAGGGTGTGTGCCTGGCTGTTGAGGAAGGCACGTTGTTTTGATGTTAATGACATAATTCATTTAAAAGAGTTTCTTTTTATACTTTTCTGAAGTGGTGACGGACGTCAGCAAAGTCCTCTGGACTTTCATGACTAAAATTTGAGCCTAAGGTCTCAAATTTTCCACAGTTGGTACAATCACTTGTACCAACTAACACCACGGCGAAAAGTATCTTCTAGGGCTCGCAGTGCTCGCCTTTATAAAGACAACCCTTTCCTTTCTGTGTTTAAATAATTGCTTTTCGTGAGACGACTGCGACGCCTTCTGGTGCCCATACGGCTACTTTGGCAGTTCCTGTTACACGGATCCAGCCTAGTCCTGAGATAACGAGGTCTGTCTTATCCTTGATAGTAAAGACATGTTGGACCAGTTTTGGAAAGTCTTCTTTTTCCTTGCTATTCGGTGGTGTAAGGAGGGTTCCAAGGTGCTTGTCGTAAAAGGCACTAGCGCCTTCAAGCTTGGTACGATGAAGTTTGAGTTCATTATCAAAGAAAGCTGTAAATCCTTGCTTTTCTCCTGCAATGAAGTCAAAGCGTCCCAAACCTCCTAAAAAGAGAGTTTGCTCAGGATTGAGCTGGTAGGTTTTAGGTTTGATTTCCTTTTTAGGGCTGACATACTTGAGGTTTTTAGCCGTCAAGTAGTGGGCCATCTGATGACGATGAATAATTCCCGGCGTATCATAGATATAAGAACCATCATCAAGTGGGATCTCAATCTTATCTAAGGTTGTACCTGGGAAACGTGATGTTGTGATGACGTTATGGTCACCCGTAATTTCCTGGATAATAGCATTGATAAGAGTTGATTTCCCAACATTGGTAACCCCAACTACATAGACGTCACGACCCTACGATAGTGTTCAATTTTATCAATGACTTCCTTGATAGCATGCTTATTTTGTGCTGAAGTTAGAACGACGTCAACAGGACGTAAACCTTCTTCGTGGGCACGTTCCATGAGCCATTGACTAATCTTACCAGGCTTAACAGACTTAGGAAGGATGTCTTTTTTATTTCCAACCAATAGAACATCATTGCCTGATACAAAACGAGGCAACCCTGGGATAACAGAGCCATTAAAGTCAAAGATATCAATCACATTGACCACCAAGGCATCACTGTCTCCCACCTCGTGCAAGAGTTTTAGGAAATCATCATCCGTCAGTTGCACATCTGTGATTTCATTGTAATGACGAAGACGAAAACAACGTTGGCAATAAACTTCACCAGTTTCCAAACCTTTTTCGAGTGCTGACTGAGGCGTAAACCCTAGACTAGTCTTATCTGTCGTCTGAATGGTTGCTCCACAACCAATACAGAGAATTTCTTCCATAGTTAGATTCCTTTTTTATATGTGATAGGCCCGTGCTTTTCAGTGATTTGTTTCATGACACGGCGCTCACGAGCACGGTTAATCTTCGTTTTGATAGAGTCATGCTGAACTAAGGGTTTGACCAAAATCGAACGAATCCCAGCACGGTGAGCCGCTCGAATATCCGTCATGAGCTGATCCCCAACCATGACCACTTCGTTTTTATCATAGTGGAATTCCTTCATGGCGCGGTCAATCCCGAAAGTAAAGGGCTTCAAAGCCCAATAAACATAGTCAATCCCAAATTTTTCAACCGCACGTTGAACTCGTTTTTTAGAGTTGTTAGACACTACGATAATGCGAATACCAGCATCACGAAGGTCATGTAACCATTGCTTCATCTCTGAAGTCCCATCAGGGTTATTCCAAGCAATCAGAGTGTTGTCCAAATCCACCAAAACAGCTTTGATCCCTTGGTTTTTCAGGCTTTGGACTGTCAAATCATAAACTGCTTCTACAGCAAAGTCTGGCATGTAATTTTCAATCGCCATTCTGGCTCCTTCTTTTTTATTTTCTAGTAATTTTCTTCAGCCATTGAGATAAGGCTGCCCATAAAATCAAGCTAGCCATTAAGATATAAATCCAAGCATTTGGCTCTTCTGTAAATGGTAGAGGAACATTCATTCCGAAGAAACCTGTAATAACCGCAAGTACTGCTAGTAAAACGGAGATAATAGTCAAAATTGTCAAACTATCATTCAGGTTATTGTTTAGGATGTTGTTGTAAGAAGAAGAGAGTTGTTGCAAGACTTGAGAAATCAAGTCAGTCATAGACACCAACTGATGGGCTTCAATCATCGCATCATCAAACTGCTCTCGTTCGACATCATTAAATCCCCGATAAAGAGCATGGCTCTGGATATGTTCCAAGAGGAGTCGATTTTGTTTTGCCGCTGCCGTTAAGTAAACCATACCAGTCTCCAAGTCGGAAAGAGCAAAGAGATTTTTCTTGGTTGTTCTCTGACGAAGTAAGCTGTTGACTTCATCTTTACTCTTATCCATCTTTTCAATGATTGGATAATAGGCGTTACTAATGATTTCTAGACTAGCAAAAAGAAATTTGTAAATAGAAAGCGACTCATGGCTATCCAGATAAGCTAACATCTGATCAATGACATAAGCATTCTTATGGTTGCTGATGGTAATCATTCGTTTGTTTTCAACGATAAAGGTCATGGGAATCGCTTCATAGTAATCCTTGTCCTTTTCTAAGTCCAGAACATTGTAGATAAAGGTCACAGTCCCATTCTCACGGTTGTAATCCATATGAGCACGTTCATTTTTATCCAGCGCATATTCGATGGTTTCCTTATCCAATCCGTAGATTTCAGATAAATCTTCAAGATTTTTAATTTTTTCTATATCTAGATTGATCCAAACACAACCATTTCCTAATTGCTCGTCTAAAAACATCGTTTCTCCTTTACCAAACTCTTTCTATTGTACCATAAAAGAGGTAAAATTTCAGTTCTCTTCTTTCCTTGAAAAATTGCTGACAACCGTGATACTTCTATTGGGAACAAAGTGAAGGACTTCATCCTCACTGCGCAGTTGAGTCGTACGAATACCGACACTCACAACCTTACCAGAGATTGTAATCGGACCATTCGTAAACTCAACTTGATCTCCAACATCTAACTGGCGCTCAAAGAGGATGAAAAAGCCATTGACCACATCTGACAAGAAGCCTTGAGCACCCATCCCGATTGCCACCCCAGCAATCCCAGCACCTGCCAGAAGACTTGATACAGGTAAGCCTAGAGTAGATAAAACAAAGTAGAGTAAAAAGAAATAGAGGGTGTAGTTCAAAATATTTTCAATCAATCTAGAAATTGTCTTTTGGCGCGCCTCATCTTTCTGGGAAAATTTTAAGGATGGTTTAACGACTCTTTTCACAACTTGATGGAGAATTATTTTAACGATATAAAAGACAATAATAAGAAGGACTAGAGAGACTGATTTTGAAAACAACTCTTCTAGAATACTGCTGATATTTAACTTATCGATATAATTTTGAATAAATGTTGGCATAGTAAGCTCCTTTCCTAACATTATACCATAAAACGATATCTGAACCAGTTTGGTAAATATTCATTCTGCCTATACTATTAGATTCACTTGATTTCAAAACATATTTATACTATAATCAAACCACTACATGGAGAACAAATTATTTTCTCAATAACTCTCTTGGAATAGACCTTTCTACCTCATCTACTACTAAAACTTTAAAGCATTTATCTCAAGGAAATATTCTATGTCTATCACTCAACGTACTTTAAAACTAGTGCTAGCAACTTGTTTTGCTTGTTTACTAGCCTACTTTTTTGATTTGTCATCAGCTGTATCAGCTGGAATCATTGCTATTTTGAGTCTCTCTGATACACGAAGAAGCACCATCAAATTAGCCCGCAATAGACTTTTTTCAACCTTGCTTGCTCTGACAATCGGTGTTATTGCTTTTCAACTAACTGGTTATCACATCTGGAGCTTTGGACTGTACTTAGCAATCTATGTTCCTCTAGCCTATAAACTGGGTTGGGAAATTGGAATTACTCCAAGTAGCGTCTTGGTTAGCCATCTCTTAATCCAACAATCAACAGCACCAGCACTTTTACTGAATGAGCTCTTACTCTTCCTAATCGGTACTGGCTTTGCACTTCTGGTCAATCTCTACATGCCTTCACGTGAAAAAGAAATTCAACATTATCATAGTCTTGTAGAAGAAAAACTCAGAGATGTTCTTCTACGGCTTTCTTACTATCTGAAAAGAGGAGATGGCCGTAATCAGGCTCAACTTGTAAATGAACTTGAACAACTACTTGAGGTTGCTCTTAAATTAGTTTACCTCGATCATTCTGATCATCTCTTTCACCAGACAGATTATCATATCCACTACTTTGAGATGCGACAAAGACAAACCCGTATCTTAAGAAATATGGCTCAACAGATTAACACATGCCAACTAGCCGCTAGTGAGAGTCTAATTGTCGCTCAGCTCTTTTCAAAAACAGCTAGCCAACTGAGTCAATCCAATCCAGCCTATAACTTGTTGGAAGACATCGAGAAATACCTGCAGGTATTTCGCAATCGTTCTCTCCCTAAAACAAGAGAAGAGTTTGAGACACGGGCTACCCTATTACAACTCTTTCGCGAATTAGAACACTTTATTCAAATAAAAGTAGATTTCTACCAACGTTACTCTAAAAATGCAACAGAGTGATCTAAGACAAAAAACACCTTTCAGACTGCAGAAAATTGCAATCCGGAAGGTGTTTTTGTTTATGAATACTTTAAGCCTTTATTTCTTTCCTTCAGACATAAGATGAATATCTCTCAAGCTAAAGTATGCCAAAGCTATCATTGCTATTGCAACGAAAAATTCTGCTGGTAGCTGGAAGATTTGGAAAGCCGACATCATTACTAAAATCAAGAGAGCAACCAGACCAAAGACTAATATTACAACATTGACTGTTCCCTTGATACTTTTTGGAGTCGCAAAAATATAAAGTAAGAGTAATAAAATCCCTATGATTAAGTAGACCATCTTTATCTCTTTCTAGCCTTTATTCAGCTGATTTTTTCTTTTTATTTGCTTTCTCACGCTCTGCCTTGTTAAGGATTTGCTTACGTAAACGGATTGATTCAGGCGTTACTTCCATATACTCATCATCGTTCAAGAACTCAAGTGATTCTTCAAGTGTCAAGATACGAGGAGTCTTGATAACCGCTGTTTGGTCTTTAGTAGCTGAACGAACGTTCGTCATTTGTTTTGCTTTCGTGATATTAACAGTCAAGTCATTTTCACGAGAGTTCTCACCGATGATCATTCCTTCGTAAACCTCGGTACCTGGGTTGACAAAGATCGTACCACGTTCTTCGATAGACATGATAGAGTAAGTTGTAGCCTTACCAGCATCGATCGAAACAAGGGCACCACGGTGACGTCCACCAATTTCCCCTGGAATCAATGGCAAGTATTGATCGAAGGTATGGTTCATGATCCCGTAACCACGAGTCATTGACAAGAACTCAGTTGAGTATCCAATCAAACCACGCGCAGGAACTAGGAAGACCAAACGAGTTTGACCATTACCTGTTGCAATCATATCCAACATTTCACCCTTACGCTCAGAAAGGCTTTTGGATAACAGATCCCTTGGTATTCTTCTGGAGTATCGATTTGCACGCGCTCAAATGGCTCACACTTCACACCATCGATTTCTTTTGACGATAACTTCTGGACGAGATACTTGAAGCTCATAACCTTCACGACGCATAGTCTCAATGAGGATTGACAAGTGCAATTCCCCACGTCCTGAAACTGTCCACTTTATCTGGTGAGTCTGTTGGATCTACACGAAGAGATACGTCTGTTTGCAACTCAGCTTGAAGACGTTCTTCAACCTTACGAGAAGTTACCCATTTACCTTCACGACCAGCAAATGGTGAGTTGTTAACCAAGAAGGTCATTTGAAGAGTTGGCTCATCGATGTGAAGAACTGGCAAGGCCTCAACTGCATCTGTTGGAGTAATAGTTTCACCGACAAAGATATCTTCCATACCTGATACGGCAATCAAGTCACCAGCCTTAGCTTCTTGGATTTCACGGCGTTCCAAACCAAAGAAACCGAAGAGTTTTGTAACACGGAAGTTCTTGGTTGTACCATCCAATTTAGAAAGGGTAACTTGGTCTCCAACCTTAACAGTACCACGGAAGATACGTCCGATACCGATACGACCAACGAAATCATTGTAGTCCAAGAGTGACACTTGGAATTGAAGTGGTTCATCTGAGTTATCGATTGGAGCTGGAATGTGGTCAATAATGGTATCAAAGATTGGCGCCATAGTCTTTTCTTGGTCGGCTGGATCATCTGACAATGAAGATGTTCCGTTGATTGCTGAAGCATAGACTACTGGGAAGTCAAGCTGATCATCATCTGCACCAAGCTCAATGAAGAGTTCCAAAACTTCATCCACTACTTCTGCTGGACGAGCTGATGGTTTGTCGATTTTATTGATAACGACGATTGGGACAAGGTCTTGTTCCAAAGCTTTTTTCAATACGAAACGAGTTTGGGGCATAGTACCTTCATAAGAGTCTACGACCAAGACTACACCGTCAACCATTTTCATGATACGTTCAACTTCTCCACCGAAGTCCGCGTGCCCTGGTGTGTCCATGATATTGATACGAGTTCCGTTATAAGCTACGGCAGTGTTTTTCGCAAGAATCGTAATTCCACGCTCTTTTTCAATATCGTTTGAATCCATTGCACGTTCAGCTAATTCTGTACGCGCATCAAGTGTTGATGATTGTTTCAACAATTCATCAACGAGGGTTGTTTTTCCGTGGTCAACGTGGGCAATAATGGCTACGTTGCGGATATCTTCTCTTAATTTTGTCATGATTTCCTCTGTTATATTCAAAAAATTATTTTCTAACTGAACGATTATACCACAATTTTTAGAAAATGACTAATCAAGT
>BNJT01002607.1_pt1 | contig 215753 bp, 344 predicted proteins | sample 8540491 | NCBI WGS metagenome assembly BNJT01 (sample SAMD00202455, study PRJDB9452) | human saliva metagenome | host: Homo sapiens
CTCAGTAGGATTTGAGTGGATTGTTTCCAAAAAGTGCATTTATGGTATAAAAAAATACCAATTATTTCAAATTAGGAAAAATATTGATGGTATTTAATTTAAGTCGTATTTTTTTAACTGATATAATGAATTACAAAACTTGCTCAAACAAGACAGTAAAAGAAAACGTTTTTATTTAATGTGTTGTAGATAAAACAATTTCTTAATGCAGCTTCAGTAAGCTTATCAAACGTCTGATCATCTAAATCAGATGAAATAAAAAAATTTTAATTTTACAATCGGTTATGTGTGGAGGTTCATCATAACCATGCACACCAAGTAAGGTTAAAGGATTGGCGAGGTTGAGCCAAATTTTTTTCCTTCCATTTCTACAATATCGGCACGTTGTTGAACGAAATGCGCTTTTACACTACTCAAAAATGCCAATGCAGTTAAGTCATCGGAGCAAGGGAAAAAAACTCTACAAACGTCTAGCAAAAAAATGGTTGAGCATAACTTTACGGAAGCAGAACAACACCATAGACATAGTTATGCCCATTACAGAGGTTCGTCGAAAGTACACATGCAAGCAAGCAAGCAAGCAAGCAAGCACAAAATATCAAGAAAATGCCCTTGTGCTATGGGCTTTTTTACGCTTTTTATAATTCAGACTTTATTAATATGAGGTAATGGTAAAAAAACTCTACGAAACTGACTGCTTGAATGGCAATCTAAAGTGAAATGTAATAGAAAGAGATAAAACGACAAAAAAATAAAACCCACCTTTACCAGATGGTCTATAAAAGTGGGTTTGCCTGAGGTATAAAATCGAGTGTTAAATACGCGCTATTTTCAATATATTTTTAGCTTTTTATTTTTTTAGGTAACGCATCACTGGAAGCATTAAATTTCACATTTGATGAAGTGTAAGACTCAAAGTGCGGATGTTTTTTTCATAAATTTAATGAAACTTTCCGCATCAGGCAAGTAAGTATCAACGCCTTCATATTTCGGATCGTTAAATAATTTACCAAAAGTTTTTGTAACCATCTTTACCGCTAGCTACATAAGCATTAGTACCAACGAGATAACGTTTATTATCATCAATTGGTTCCCATTGTTGGGTTTGTTTATTCAATACTTCCACGCTGACTAAACGTTTACCTTCCGCATTTGGTATTTCATTCGCTTCGTAACGAATGCCCGCGCCATAAGGGAATGCCCCTGTAGAACCATCAACTAAAAGCAAATTGCATCGCATCTTCAAGCACTTGTTTCACTAACGAACCTTCCATTTTTATAGGTATATAACGTATTCCCGAAAGGTAAGAAAGTATAAGCATCATTAAAGGTTACATTGCCTGGTAAAATATCCGCACGAACACCGCCTGCATTTTTGAATGGTTAAATCCACTGTTTTTGAGTTCGTTATACATTGTTTCTGCAATAAAACGCGTTGCAATAGAACCTTCTGGATTTGAGCCTGCTTTATTTGGGATACGATTTGCTGAACCACCCGGCATTGCAGAACCGGTGATGACGCCAACAATTTCTTGTGCTAAACGATCTTTTTTTCACTTTTTATATTTTTGAAATAAGCATGTCTGTTTTTTTGCATCATGATCATCAAGTGAAATACTCTTCATTGACTTTAAAGTATCAAGCGCTTTTTTTACGTTCATCGCCTGTTAATTCAGTCCATTTACCTTCCGCATTTTTTTCACTTGAAGTTTATGAGAACTCATTAACACATGAGGAATTTTACGAGTAATAGACGCAATACCTTCAGGACTGAATTTAACACCTAAGTCACCCACAACAGCAGAATAAGCCCAACCTTCCATTACAAATACCGGTTCGCCATTCGGATTTTTTTAAATTCAAGCGGATATTCATAGATTACTGGAAGTTTTTAAACCACGTAATTCATCATTTCCGTATAAATAATGTGAATCCCCAGTAACGATCACATCAATATCATTTACTTTTTTTGAGCAATTTCGATATTTTTTTCACTTCCTGCATGTGAAAGTAAAATGATTTTTATTAATGCCTTGTTGTTTTTAGCGCATTTGCCATAATTTGTGCGGTAGCAATTTCATCATAGAACTTCACATCCTTACCTGGTGAAGATGAATTAACCGTTTTATTCACGGTATCTAAACCGATAATGGCAATTTTTTTCTCCATCCACAGTGAAAATATCGTAAGGTTTCCATTTGTTATATAAAATTGAATTTTTTTATCAGGAATAACATTGGCTGAAAGTACTGGAATTTTTTTAATGGCTCGAGTAGCTTTAATAAACCTTCATTACCCGCGTCAAATTCATGGTTACCCAAAAGTAAAAATAATGGAAATTACCAGCATTCATGACAGCCGCATCAGCGGAACCGCCAAAAAAAGTGTGAAATACAGCGTACCGGTAATCGCATCACCAGCATGTAGCACTAATGGATTTTTTTATACTTTTTTTACGTAACTCATAAAGTTTTCCATTCACAGCAGAAAAAAACCGCCAATATCAACCTTTGTTTGTTGACCATTTAGATTAATTCTTGCTTCGTGCGGTTCCAAATAAGAATGGTGGTCGTTAATATGTAAGATACTTAACTCCACAGCTTTTATGTGCTTGCGGCGCTTCTTTAGCAAAGGCTGCACCTGAGCAAAGCATTGCTAACGCACTAACTGCAAAGGTAACTGATTTTTTAGATAAAAACATAATGGTTCCTTGTGAGTAAACGGATTAATTTAAGCCTTCAAGCATTGCTTGGAAAGTCTTATAACGAATAGCATAGTTATTGTGTTGAAGATTTTCACGTGCTTGATCTAAATACGAAAAAAATCATCAACCTCCACCCCTTTAAATTGGCGAGCAAACATCATATTGGCTAGAGCGAGGCGGGGCTTAATTTCAGAAGAAGGGGTTATCAAACTCACTCGATTCTCAGTAATAGAAAAAGTTGTTTGATTAGGAAAATCTTGACGCATCTGTTCAATAATTTTTTGAAATATGCCTTTAGCATCCAAAGACAATAATATAATTTGATCTGGTTTGGCTCCCCTTTCTAGTAAAGCCTGAACAAATTGCTCCGAATTATCTGTTTGACGAATATAAATTTTTGCCTGCTCATTCGCTAAAAAAGACACCAGTAAGTTTTTCTTCATTTCCTGAATTAAATTAGCATCGCCAGTATTTATCGGTTCAAAGTATAAATAATCAAGAAATTTAGGGGTGAGATTTTTTTATCTGTTTTAAAAAAATGCGAGTGAGGATTTTTTTCGCTTATTTGGATCTGATTATCAAGAAATTGGGGAGGTAAAGAAAAAAAGTGCGGTGAGTTTTTTTCTGTAAAATAGAAATTTGTTGCTTTTCTTGTTTAGCTAAAGCGATTGAAAATTGTTGCTTTAAAGCCTCAGCGGACTCAGTAGATATTGATTGGTGAGAAGACGAAGGAGGACTCGCTATCACAGATTGTTGAATGCCAATACATGACGCTAATCCAAGTAACACAGAATGAAAAACTGATTTTTCATAATAAACCTCATTTAACTGATATTTTTATCAATATAAAATACCGCTTAACGCGTAAACTTGACCTAAAAACTATTTGAGAGTTTCTTAGATTATACGTAAAAACAAAAATTGCATGTGAATGATAATGTTTACTTTTTTTCAAGAGAATATAACGTACTTATTAGAATGCTCATCCAAAACTTGCAATTTTGCTCAAAAAGTATAAAACTCGCAGGCTTTTTTGTCTATATATACAGAGAAAAAAAGTAAGCTATATTCTTAAATCACTTTCGAGTTTGAGAATATTCTTTTAGTAATTAAACATTTAGAGGAAGGTTATGGTAACCATTCGTTTATCTCGTGGCGGAGCTAAAAAAACGCCCATTTTATCAAATCGTAGTAACTGACAGTCGTTCACCACGTGACGGTCGTTTCATTGAGCGTGTAGGTTTCTTCAACCCAATCGCACAAGGTAACGCAGAGCGTCTTCGTGTTGATCTTGAGCGTGTAAACCACTGGGTTGCTCAAGGTGCTTCACTTTCAGACCGTGTTGCGACTTTGGTAAAAGAAGCTCAAAAAAAGCATAATCTCGCTTTTTTTGATTTAGTTCTTAAACTAAGATAGGTGAAAAAAATATGGAACAACAACGTATTGAAGTTGTGGGCAAATTAGGCTCAACCTACGGTATTCGTGGGTGGTTACGTATTTATTCATCAACAGAACAAGCTGAAAGCATTTTTTTGATTATCAACCTTGGTTTTTAAAAAAATCAAAGGTGAATGGCAGCCAACTGAATTAGAAAAACTGGCGTCATCATAATCACGAAATCATCGTCAAATTAAAAAGGCGTTGATGATCGTGAAGCCGCACAAATTTTAGCAAATGTTGAAATTGGTGTGGATTTATCTGTATTCCCAGAACTGGAAGAAGGCGATTATTACTGGCACGATTTAATCGGTTGTTCAGTCGTCAACTTAGAAGGTTATACAATGGGAACGGTAACAGAGATGATGGAAACTGGTTCTAATGATGTGTTAGTGGTGAAAGCCAATACTAAAGATGCTTTTGGAAAACAAGAGCGGTTAATTCCGTTCTTGTATGAACAAGTAGTTAAAAAGAGTCGATCTCACCACGAAAAACAATTGAAGTGGATTGGGACGCTGGTTTCTAATCTCAAGTATGCACAAACGTAATGTAGTAGGCTTTTTATGTGGATAGGGGTGATTTCATTATTCCCCGAAATGTTTAAAGCGATTACGGAATTTGGGGTTACAGGTAGAGCCGTAAAACATAATCTTCTGCAAGTAGAATGTTGGAATCCAAGAGATTTTACATTCGACAAGCATAAAAACCGTGGATGATCGTCCTTATGGTGGTGGTCCGGGAATGCTGATGATGGTGCAACCTTTACGGGATGCGATTCATGCTGCGAAAGCAGCGGCAGGAGAAGGCGCAAAGGTGATTTACCTTTCGCCACAAGGACGTAAACTCGATCAAGGCGGCGTAACCGAGCTTGCTCAAAATCAGAAATTGATTTTGGTATGTGGACGTTACGAAGGTATTGATGAGCGATTGATCCAAACTGAAATTGATGAAGAATGGTCAATTGGCGATTACGTTCTAACCGGTGGGGAATTGCCGGCAATGACATTAATTGATGCTGTTGCACGTTTTATTCCCGGTGTATTAGGCAAACAAGCCTCCGCAGAAGAAGATTCTTTTGCAGATGGTTTATTAGATTGCCCGCATTACACCAGACCGGAAGTGTTAGAAGGATTAACTGTACCACCCGTGCTGATGTCGGGACATCACGAAGAAATTCGGAAATGGCGATTAAAACAATCGCTACAAAGAACGTGGCTCCGACGCCCTGAGCTCTTAGAAGGCCTAGCTCTGACTGACGAACAACGTAAACTGTTAAAAGAGGCACAAGCCGAGCATAACAGTTAGTTTCAGTTACATCTAGGATCAATAAAGGATCAAACAATGTCTAACATTATCAAACAACTTGAACAAGAACAATTAAAAACAAAAACGTACCTAGCTTCCGCCCAGGTGATACTTTAGAAGTTAAAGTATGGGTAGTTGAAGGTAGCAAACGTCGTTTGCAAGCATTCGAAGGCGTGGTTATTGCAATTCGTAACCGTGGTTTGCATTCAGCATTCACTTTACGTAAAATTTCTAACGGTGTAGGTGTTGAGCGTGTATTCCAAACTCACTCACCAGTTGTAGATTCAATCACTGTTAAACGTAAAGGTGCAGTACGTAAAGCTAAACTTTACTACTTACGTGAACGTTCAGGTAAATCTGCTCGTATTAAAGAGCGTTTGGGCGAATAATTTCGCAAAGAAAAAGGCTTGGGATCCCAAGCCTTTTTTTGTTAGGTTATTTAATCCGTTCTTCGATAATCCCACCGCCCAAACAAATTTCACCAAGGTAAAATACGGCAGATTGTCCTGGTGTGACGGCTGATTGAGGTTCATCGAAAATCACTCGAATAGTTTCATCATCAATCGGTTCAATCACACAAGGAATATCTTGTTGGCGATAACGTGTTTTAACCGTGCAACGTACTAATTCACGAATTGGCTCGCGATCAACCCAATGTAATTGGCTAGCAATCAAACCTTTTGAAAATAAACGAGGATGGTCATGCCCCTGAGCGACAATAAGCTCATTATTTTTCAACATCCTTATCTACCACATACCAAGCCTCATCACCCGCATTTTTTAAACCACCAATGCCTAACCCTTTACGCTGTCCCAACGTGTGATACATCAAACCATCATGGCGACCAATAATTTCACCATCAACAGTACGAATATCACCAGGTTGAGCCGGTAAGTAACGAGCTAAGAAATCCTTAAATTTACGCTCACCAATAAAACAAATACCGGTAGAGTCTTTTTTCTTCGCCGTAATTAAGCCAAGCTCTTCAGCAATAGCGCGAACAATGGGCTTCTCAATTTCACCAACGGGGAATAAACTTTGTCCCACTTGTTTATGGCTTAAGGTATAAAGAAAATAACTTTGATCTTTATTAGCATCTAAACCACGTAATAATTTTGCATTTTCATCATCACCAGCCCTACGTACATAATGCCCTGTTGCAATGTAATGAGCACCAAGATCTTCAGCTGCATATTCTAAAAAAATGCTTTAAATTTAATTTCTTTATTGCACAAAATATCTGGGTTTGGCGTACGACCAGCTTTATATTCTGTTAAGAAATGTTCAAACACGTTATCCCAATATTCCGCCGCAAAATTGATTTTATGTAGCTTAATACCTAGCTTGTCGCATACTGCCTGTGCATCAGCAAGATCCGCTGCGGCTGTACAATAATCGGTATCGTCATCTTCTTCCCAGTTTTTTTCATAAACAGGCTCTTCCACTTGGTAGCCTTGTTGTTGAAGAATAAAGGCAGACGCCGAAGAATCTACCCCTGCCGGACATACCGCAAATCACTTTTTTAGTGGAATTTTCGGCAAGTTGTTCTGCAGAGAGTTTCGGAAAATGTTTTTCGTAGGTTTGTGATTTCATAGTTTAGTAATAAATGTTCCACTAAATAAATAATTGGGCATTCTACCGCAAATCAAGTAAGAGTAAAAATGCCCGACAATTTCGGGCACTTTCATACAGGTTACGGCATGATCACTTCATTGGAACGTCGAGAAGTTACCGTTTTCCCTCCAATCCCCCAGTTATCCATATCGACTTCGTCAATAACCACCACTGTTGTTTCGGGATTTTTGTTTAACACTTTCTGTAATAAATGGGTGACACCTTCAATTAACTCTGCTTTTTGTTTAGCTGTCGGCGCCTCTGCTCCACCGGTCACTTTAATATTGACATAGGGCATACTGTTCTCTCATCACAACGTTAAATGGAACTACTTCACTTCATAAAATTGCGAATCATCGTCTTTCTTCGCAAATTTTTGTTCATATTCGGCTTTTGCTTGTTTATCGCCCGCATCTAATTTTGATTGAAGCGTGTCGCAAGGTTTATCACAATCACAAGCTTTGGCAATACCAAGGGTAGATAAACCACCGCAGCTGCCTTTTAAACTTTGTTTTTTGATAATAAATCCGATAGACATCAACAATATAATTGCGACGAAAGCGATTAAAGTAAAAAAATAAAGTTTGCATAACTATTCTTTTGTTTCTGTTAATTTTTTTGAAAGCAGAGGATGATTTTTGTCACAAAACCATTATCTGTTTTAATGATTAAATAAACGGCAAGATTATTTTTTTCTCAGCCACTTCTAACGCCTTGTCTTCACCAAGCACAAATAACCCTGTTGATAAGCCATCTGCAGTCATTGAAGTTGGTGCAAGTACCGTAATTGAGGCTAAATGATGCTGAATTGGATAACCTGTTTTCGGATCAATTTCATGAGCAAAGCGTTTACCATTTTCTTCAAAGTAAATTCGATAATCGCCAGAACTTGCCATTCCCATATTGTCTAATCCAATGACAGCTTCAACCGCTCTTTCACCTGTTGTAGTTGGTTTTTTTCAATTGCGATCTGCCAAGGTTTGCCTTCAATATTTTTTTCCTTTCGCACGAATTTCTCCGCCGATTTCAACCATGTAATTCTGAGCATTTAATTGTTCTAACTTTTCAGCGACCAGATCAACGCCAAAGCCTTTAGCAATCGAGGACAAATCGACATAAACTTGAGGAAGTGCTTTGCTTAATGTCGGTTTGGCAGCACTCATATCGAGGGCAATTTTATCAATACCAACCCAAGCTTGGCGTTCAGCTAATTGTTCTGGTGTAGGTTGTTTTTTTCTGGACGTTTTTTTCCGGTACCAAATCCCCATAAATTAACGACAGGTACCAACAGTTACATCCAATGCACCTTCAGTCACTTTATTTAAACGAATCGCTTCTACCAATACTTTGGCAAAATCTGCTGAAATCTCAATCGGTGTATTCACTTGGGTATTTTGATTGAAACGACTCAATTCCGAATCTTTTTTTGTAAGTGGACATTTTCGCGTTCACATCTTTTTAAGATAGCTTCAATTTCTTCATGCGTCTTTTTCAGATGTTGCTTTCATTGAGCCTTCATCAAGGTATTTAACATGATAAGTTGTTCCCATTGTTTTTACCACTTAATGAGATAACTTTTTGTTTCTTTTTTTCACAGGCTGCAAGACTTAATGCCATTGCCACCGCCACGATACCGCTTATTAATTTTTTTCATCTGGATTTCCTAAATCTGTGAACTACTAGCAAACTAAAACAAAAATTTACCTGTAATCATAGAAAATTTTTCTAAAAAAACACCTTAAATTTTGACCGCACTTCATCACAAAGTGCGGTCAGTTTTCATGATGTTTTTGATTAACTAAAAATCAACCACCGAAGTCATCTAATAAGATGTTTTCATCTTCAACACCGAGGTCTTTCAACATTTTTGATTACCGCAGCGTTCATCACTGGAGGTCCACACATGTAGTATTCACAATCTTCTGGTGCTTCATGATTTTTTTCAAGTAGTTTTTCATAAAGTACGTTGTGAATAAAGCCGGTGTAACCTGTCCAGTTATCTTCTGGCAATGCATCAGAAAGTGCTACATGCCATACGAAGTTTGGATTTTCGGCTTGTAATTGGTCAAAGTCTTCTTGATAGAAGATTTCGCGTTTAGAACGTGCACCATACCAGAATGACATTTTGCGTTTAGAGTGTAAACGTTTTAATTGGTCAAAGATATGAGAACGCATTGGTGCCATACCCGCACCACCACCGATGAAGACCATCTCGTTATCGGTTTCTTTCGCAAAGAATTCACCGAATGGACCTGAAATTGTCACTTTATCACCGGCTTTTAATGACCAAATGTATGAAGACATTTGACCTGGAGGTGCATCAGGTTGACGTGGTGGAGGCGTTGCAATACGCACGTTAAGCATAATGATGCCTTTCTCTTCTGGGTATGAAGCCATAGAGTAAGCACGGATAATATGCTCGTCCACTTTAGACACATAACGCCATAAATCGTATTTGTCCCAATCTTCATGGTATTCTTCTGGAATATCGAAATCTTTATAGTAAACCGTATGTGGATCAGCTTCGATTTGGATATAACCACCCGCACGGAAAGGAACTTCTTCACCTTCAGGAATCGCTAATTTAAGCTCTTTAATAAAGGTTGCTTTGTTATCATTAGAAATAACAGTACATTCCCATTTTTTCACACCAAAGATTTCTTCTGGAAGTTCAACGTCCATGTTGCCTTTTACATTCACTTGGCAAGCTAAACGATAACCTTCTTTTGCTTCACGTTTATTAATATGAGAAAGTTCAGTTGGGAGAATTTCACCACCACCACTTTTCACTTTCACAATACATTAGTACAAGAGCCACCGCCACCACAAGCAGAAGAAACGAAAATACCTTTACTTGCTAATGCACCAAGTAATTTGCCACCAGCTGGTAAAGTGATCGCTTTTTCAGGATCGTCATTAATAGAAATGGTGATATCACCAGAATCCACTAATTTTGATTTAGCGAATAAAATAATCGCAACGAGCACTAAAAGGATAACCGTAAATGCCGCAACACCTAATAATAAAATTGAAGATTCGCTCATTTATGCCTCCTTATAACTGAATTCCAGAGAATGACATAAAGCCAAGCGCCATCAAGCCTGCAGTAATAAAGGTAATCCCTAATCCTTTTAAGCCTGCCGGTACATCGGCATATTTCATTTTTTCGGTTAAGCCTGCAAGCGCAACGATTGCTAACATCCAACCTAACCCTGCACCCACACCATAAACTGCAGATTCTGCAAAAGTGTATTCACGTTGTACAGCAAAAGATACACCACCAAAGATCGCACAGTTTACAGCGATAAGTGGAAGGAAAATACCTAATGCGTTATAAAGTGCTGGGAAGAATTTATCTAAAGTCATTTCAAGTAATTGAACAAGACCCGCAATAATCCCGATAAAGGTAATGAAGTTTAAGAACTCAAGGCTCACACCTTCTACCAATGCGCCATCTTTTAATACGTGTTCGTACACAAATTGGTTAGCGGGTACCGCAATACCAAGTACGACGACTACTGCAACACCAAGGCCAAACGCCGTGGAAACTTTCTTAGAAACCGCAAGGAAAGTACACATCCCTAAGAAGAAAGAGAGCGCCATGTTTTCAATGAAGATCGCCTTCACGAATAGGCTAATATAATGTTCCATTGATTATTTCTCCTGTTGCTCAGGTTTCCACGTTCTTAAGCCCCAAATAACGAAGCCGATAATAAAGAACGCACTTGGTGCAAGAAGGAATAAACCGTTTGGTTGATACCAACCGCCGTCTTGAATAGTTTGGAATACAGGGAAACCGAACAAACGACCAGAACCGATTAATTCACGTAATGTGGCGACAATTAATAAGATCGCACCATAACCTAAACCGTTACCGATACCGTCAACAAAGCTTTCTAACGGTGGTGATTTCATCGCAAACGCTTCTGCACGTACCCATTACGATACAGTTTGTAATGATAAGACCAACGAATACAGAGAGCTGTTTAGATAAACCATAAGCATAAGCTTTTAATACTTGGTCAACCAAGATTACTAAAGACGCGATAATCGCCAGTTGCACAATAATACGGATACTATTTGGAATATAGTTACGAATCAATGAAATGAACAAACTGGAAAAAAACCGGTTACCAAACTTACCGCAATCGCCATAACGATCGCTGTTTGTAATTGGGTTGTTACCGCTAATGCAGAACAGATACCCAAAAATTTGCAAGGCAATCGGGTTATTTTTTTAGCAATAGGATCTAATAAAAGACCTTTTTAAATTTACTTTTTGCATCAGCCATTATTTGATTTCTCCTGCTTTTAAATTTCGCTAAGAATGGACCAAAGCCATTTTGGCTGAACCAATAATCAAATGAACCTTGAACACCGTTACTGGTTAAAGTTGCACCTGATAAACCATCTACACCGTGCTCTTTATCTGCAGCAGAGCTACCTTTGTAGATTTTTGAATTTTTTTGGTTACCTTGTTCATCGAATAATTTTTTTTATCGACAAACTGTGCTTGCCAACGAGGGTTCGCAATTTCGCCCCCAAGACCGGCTGTTTCACCCTGATCATAATAAGTAATACCTTTGATAGTATTCGCATCTGGTGCAACAGAAACAAAAACCATACATGGTTGACCATAAACCACTACCATACATTGGTAATACAACTTGGGTTACATTGCCTTGCTCATCTTTTACAAGATAAACACGTGCTTGATTTGCACGAACTTTAATCCCTGCTTTATCTGCTTCAGCTGGAATTGCTTGGCTTTTAGCTGGATCTTTAACGGCATCTTTTAGGTTCAAATTTGTTGATTTCTTCTGCTGAAGCTTGAACGTAATCACCACTTTGCAAATCCACTAAACGAGGTTCAATAAATTTGTTGTAAGTGTCTTTGATTACTGATGCATTATCTTCTTTCATTAAGCCAGCAACAGTTAAAATGTTACGTTGAACGTCGAGTGCTTTTTGTTCATCTTGTTTGGATTTTAATGCTACTGCAGCACCAGAAACCACGATAGAACACACTAAACTTAGCAACACAACAACGGTAACTGTACCGCTAACGCTATCTTTATTAAATTTAGCCATTTGTTCTTGCTCTCCGACGTTTGATATTTGCTTGAACCACGATGTAGTCGAAAATTGGTGCAAATAAGTTTGCAAATAAAATCGCTAACATCATCCCTTCTGGATAAGCTGGGTTCACTGTACGAATTAATACAGCCATCACGCCAATTAACGCACCGTACCACCATTTACCCGTGTTAGTAAATGAAGCAGATACAGGGTCTGTAGCCATGAAGATCATACCAAGTGCAAAACCACCTAATACAAAGTGCCAATGCCAAGGCATTGAGAACATTTGGTTAGAATCAGAACCGATTAAGTTGAATAAGGTTGCTGTACCAATCATACCGATCATGACACCAGCCATAATGCGCCAAGAAGCAATACGGGTGAATACAATTAACGCACCACCGATTAATAGCGCAAGCGTTGAAACCTCACCCATTGAACCAGGAATATTACCGATGAATGCATCCATCCAAGTAATTGGTTGACCGGTTACGGTGTGTTGTAATGCAGCTTGACCACCTTGAGACCATTGTGAAAGTGCGGTTGCACCAGAGAAACCATCTGCAGCAGTCCATACTAAGTCGCCGGAAATTTGAGCCGGATAAGCGAAGAATAAGAATGCACGACCAGCAAGCGCAGGGTTCATAAAGTTACGACCCTACACCACCGAAGATTTCTTTTCGCTACCACGATACCAAAACTGATACCAAGTGCAGCTTGCCATAATGGCAATGTTGGTGGAACGATTAACGCAAATAAAATGGTTGAAACGAACATCCCTTCATTTACTTCATGACCACGCACTACTGAGAACAATAATTCCCAAATCGTACAAACAGTGAATACCACTAAGTAAATTGGTAAGAAGAAGATCGCCCCCAATGCCATTTTTGAACCCCAAGTTGCATTATTGGTTAAGTCTAAACCTAATGAACTTGCAAGCGCATAGTGCCAATCGTTAGCAATTAATTGATCTAAATTGCCTAATTGATTTAAGGCAGGGATCGCTTGGTTACCCACATTGTACATCCCGTAGAAAATCGCAGGGAACAACGCAAGGAAAACCGTAATCATCATACGTTTTGAGTCTAACGCATCACGAACGTGTGTGTTTTTGTGCGTTACCGTACCTGGTGTATAAAGCAAGGTATAAATCGATTCAAAGATCGGATAAAGCTTGCTGTATTTACCGCCTGGTAAAAACGCGGGTTCCATTTTTTCAAAAAGATTTTTTAAACCCATTTTTAACCTTCCTTCTCAATCTTATCTAATACTTGACGCAAGATTGAACCGTATTCATATTTGCCCGGACAAACGAAAGAACATAACGCTAAGTCTTCTTCATCTAATTCAAGACAACCTAACGCTTGTGAACCGTCGGTATCGCCCACGATTAAATCACGTAATAATAATGTCGGTAAAATATCCAACGGCATCACGCGCTCATAGCTACCGATTGGTACCATTGCACGCTCACCACCATTTTCTGCGGTAGTGAAGTTGAATAATTTCTTACCGAAGTGACCCAATACAGTACGGGTAATCGAATATTTGTTCGATTGTGGAGTGATCCAACCTAAGAACTCTTTCTCATTACCTTCTGCAATCACAGAAACTTGTAATACATAACGACCTAAATAATCGTGAGCATCTTTTGCGGTTTGACCACAAAGCACAGAACCAGAAATCACACGGTTATTCCCGTCTTTTAATTCATTTGCGGTTAATTGAGAAAGGTTAGCACCGATTACTGTACGAACTAAACGAGGCTCTTTCACTTGCGGACCAGCAAGAGAAACAACGCGCTCAACATAAAGTTCGCCCGTAGTGAATAATTTACCTACAGCAATCACATCTTGGTAATTGATGTGCCATACGGTTTTATGAACACCAACCGGATCGATAAAGTGGATATGTGTACCCACTAAGCCTGCAGGATGAACACCGCCAAAATCATGTACTTTTAGGTTAGCTAAATCCACGGTTGGAATATTGCTATCACCCGCTTTACATAGATTTAATGGTTTATTAGGGAATAGACGACTTAATACTGTTAAACCGTCAATAAAATCTTGCCAATGCTCTTTTAACACCACCTCTGGATTTGCAGCCAAAGGATTGGTATCCATCGCATTTACAAACAGAGAAGAAGGTTCTGCATCTAAGGCAGGCACTTTTGCTGAACGGACGGGTGCGGAATGCTGTCCACAAACCGGATTCAACGAGGTTTTTGTTTAACTTGTTCAGAAGAAAGCGTATTGAGCTCACCTGCGTTATATTTAGCGAAAGTAACTTGATCGTTACCTTGCACATCAATGACCACAGATTGTAATACACGTTTTTCGCCACGATTAATTACAGTGATAGTACCACTCGCAGGGGCTGTGAAAACCACTCCAGGGTTTTTTTCTTGTCTTCAAAAAAAGCACTTGACCTTTTTTTCACGACATCGCCTTCACGTACCTTCATAGAAGGACGCATACCCACATACTCTTCACCAAGAATCGCAACCTGATTCACAGCGTTACCGCTATGGATTACTTGTGCTGGTTTTTCCTGCAATAGGAAGATCCAAGCCTTTTTTTGATTGTAATCATACTGTTTGCACTACTTTTCTAGGTTAAAAAAACACGATTGCGATTAAAGCATACACTCTAAAAAGCAATCTCACGATTGAGCGTGACCAGAAAACACTTTTAAGATCAAAGCGTTATTAACTGACACATAAATTTAAAAACTCAAACCTGTTTAATTCCTCGATGAGTAAGAAATTACTTACACATCCAGAAATTGAAATTCGAAAATTAAAAGCGCCTTATTCTATCGAAAAATGGGCTTTTTATTCCACTTTACGCCCTTACTTTTTTTGTGAAATATTTATGAACCTTTTAGATTCATACTTATTAGGAGTTAGAAATAAATAGGAATTAAAAATAAAAAAGAGAGAATGTCTCTCACCTTCTCTCTTCTTATGAAAATCTAATACAGGGAACGTAAGGGAATACTTACTGTCCAACACCAAGACAATTTGGTGATTTTGGAAATGCTTCACCTAGGCTCTCCCATTCGCTTTTTGTATAAAGATGAAGAGCCAAGGCATGAATGCCATTTTTTTAAATCATCGGCAAAAAGTTGATAAAGTTTTTTTGGTGGCGCTGCACCTTGCGCATGCCTTCAAAAAGCATCGCTGACAATCACTAATTTAAAATGAGAATCAGCCCCTCGACCTGAACTGTGCTTATGGCTTTCATTTTCCACGGTGGCAAAGTGCGGTTGAAATTCGGCTTGAATTCTCTCTAATAATTCTTGCTGTTTTGACATAAATAAACTCCCTAACTTTTTGCTATACATTCAGCGTTAAGTTTGTAAGAATAACACAAATTAACCTAATTCAATGAGGAAATTATGAAAGTAACAAACAAAAATCAAAGCATTATCAACAATGACGTTTACCGCTGCGACATTATTTTTTTAGCGGGTTGCCAAGCGCAATCTAATACCTTAACATTTACCCCTCAATCACCGACTGCATCAATGAATATTAACCAATCAGCAGTGGTAACAGTTAATACTCGCGATTCTCGTCCACAACAAGAAATTGCAACTTATACTAAATCAGGTGAGCTGATTAAATTAAACGCATCACCAAGCGTTACTCAACTTTTCCAACAAGTGATGCAACAAAATTTAGTTAGCAAAGGTTTCCGTATCGGACAAGCTAATAATGCGAATGCGGGTGTAACCGTTGAAGTGAAAGAATTCAACACTCACGTAGATCAAGGTAATTTACGTTATACCTTGAACAGCAAAATCCAAGCAGTTGTTTATGTACAAGGTCCACGTGGACAATACAACAAAACCTTTAATGCGACCCGTTCACAATCTGGCGCATTTAATGCGAGCAATGATGAAATCCAAAAAGTGTTAGGCGAAACCTTCAAAGATATTGTTAATAATATTTATCAAGATCAAGAAGTTACTAACGCAATTAATCAATATACTAATTAATCAAAAGTGCCGTGTCCTTTTCAATAATACTTGACGAAAGCGCCTTTCAAGCGTAACATTCGCCCGATTTTTTAACGAGAAGGACACACACTTTGGACAGTCATAGTCGATACCGAATATCGCTTTAGACTCGCCTCTTATCAGCGAGAGTTCGCTGGTAATCAATTTACCTTTCTTCGGCATCTTTTATCGAACGAAACCCATTTTTTTAAAACATACAAAAATTTAACTGCACTTTTCTCTAGTGCCAATTTCGTTTGATCTTTTTTTGTTCACAGTTGGATCTTCATAATCCCAAAAGGAGTATGACCAATGATTAACGCTTTTGCCATTAACGATTCCCGCTTGCTTCGTATTGATGACGAACCAGCTGAGCTCAGTTCTGCCATTTGGTTAGATTTACTGGAGCCGACAGGGGAAGAACGTGAAATGTTGCAAGAAGGCTTAGGACAAAGTCTCGCCTCATTCCTCGAATTAGAAGACATCGAAGCATCCGCACGTTTCTTTGAAGACGAAGATGGCTTGCACTTGCACTCATTCTTCTATTGTGAAGACGAAGAAAACTACGCCGACCTCGCAAGCGTGGCGTTTACTATTCGTGATGGGCGCTTATTTACCCTACGTGATCGTGAATTACCCGCATTCCGTTTATATCGTATGCGTTCCCGTAGTCAGCGATTATTAGAATGTAATGCGTATGAAGTTTTGCTCGACTTATTTGAAACCAAAATTGAGCAATTGGCCGATGTTATCGAAAACGTTTATGCCGATTTGGAAAAATTAAGTCGCGTAATTTTAAACGGTACGCAAGATGAAGCTTTCAATGAAGCCTTAAATACCCTAACCGAACAAGAAGATACCAGTTCTAAAGTTCGTCTGTGTTTGATGGATACACAACGTGCATTGGGTTTCTTGGTACGTAAAACGCGTTTACCGGCAAATCAGTTAGAACAAGCTCGTGAAATCTTACGAGATATCGAATCCTTGCAACCGCATAATGAGTCTTTATTCCAAAAAGTAAACTTTTTAATGCAGGCGGCAATGGGTTATATTAATATCGAGCAGAATAAAATCATGAAATTCTTCTCGGTGGTCTCTGTGATGTTCCTACCGGCAACGCTTGTGGCATCCACTTACGGAATGAACTTTGAATTTATGCCGGAGCTTCATTTTAAATATGGCTACCCAATGGCTATTGGCTTAATGATTGGTGCGGCGATTACACCTTACATCTATTTCAAACGGAAAGGTTGGTTATAATGGAAATTTCCCAAACTGCGTTATTTTTAGGATCGATTATCGATCTGTATTGTTTAGTATTAATTTTACGCGTATGGCTACCATTAGCGAACGTGGATTATTACAATCCCATTTCTCAATTTACGCTGAAATTTACCCAGCCAGTTATTGCCCCATTGCGTAAAGTTTTTCCAGTGATGAAAAAAGTGGAAACCGCTGCGCTGGTTTTAGTCTTCTTGCTTTGCGGATTAAAATCGGTTCTATTTGGCGGATTAAATCTCAACTTCTTCCTACTATTAGGCATATTAGGGCTGATTAAAAATATCGGTATAGCCATTTTCTATGTGTTAATCGCCGGTGCAATTTTAAGCTGGTTTAATCGTGGAAATAATCCTGCATTCTATGCGTTATATCAACTGACCGAGCCATTATTAAAACCAATTAAGCGCATTTTTACCAACTGTGGGCGTCATTGATTTTTTTCACCGATGGTTATCGCTATTGTTCTATTATTTTTTTGAATAATCTCTTTTATGATTATTTCACGGTTTTTATGGGCAATCGCCGCTTAAAGTGCGGTCAAAAATAACATTATTTTTTTCGGGCTGGATTTTCCAGCCCTTATTGTAAATGTGGTGAGTAAATTTAGTTATGTCAGCAATCGAGCAAACACCTGAAGGGCTACGTCTTAAAATCATTCTGCAACCCAAAGCTAGCAAAGATCAAATTGTGGGATTGCATGATGATGAGCTCAAGATTACGATTACAGCGCCACCCGTTGATGGTCAAGCAAATGCTCACTTGCTGAAATTTTTTTGAGTAAAACATTCAAAAACACCTAAGAGCTCAATAGTTATTGAAAAAGGTGAATTAAACCGACATAAACAAGTTTGGATTCCTTCGCCTAAATTAATTCCATCTGAAATTCAAAATCTCTTATAAAATCAGCAAAAAAATCACCGCACTTTCTACCAATTTTCCCTGTTTTACGCTATCCTATATCACATTTTACAAATCAAAACATGCCGCAAAGTGCGGTCAAAATTTAAGGTGATTTTTCTATGCAACAACATTACCGTCCCGATTTGATTGAACCTGCAGTTCAACAATATTGGGCTGAAAATAAAGTCTTCAAAGCAATCAAAGATACGTCTAAAGAAAAATATTACTGCCTTTCTATGTTCCCTTACCCATCTGGTCGTTTACACATGGGTCACGTGCGTAACTACACCATCGGTGATGTGGTTTCACGTTATCAACGTATGAACGGCAAAAACGTATTACAACCGATTGGTTGGGATGCATTCGGTTTGCCGGCTGAAGGTGCCGCAATTAAAAATAAAACAGCACCCGCAAAATGGACTTACGAAAATATCGAATACATGAAAAACCAGCTCAAAATGTTGGGCTTTGGTTATGACTGGGATCGCGAAATTGCGACCTGCCGTCCAGAATACTACAAATGGGAACAATGGTTCTTCACTGAGCTTTACAAAAAAGGCTTAGTGTACAAAAAAAACTCAACCGTAAACTGGTGTCCGAACGATGTAACTGTGTTGGCGAACGAACAAGTGCATGACGGTTGTTGTTGGCGTTGTGATACTCCAGTAGAACAAAAAGAGATCCCTCAATGGTTTATTAAAAATCACTGATTATGCAGAACAATTATTAGGTGGATTAGACCAACTTCCACAATGTACCAGACATGGTAAAAACCATGCAACGCAACTGGATCGGTCGTTCTGAAGGGGTAGAAATTACTTTTGATGTAGCAGATACCGCAGAAAAAAAGTTGCAGTTTATACGACCCGTCCAGATACCTTCTATGGTGTAAGTTATTTAGGTATTGCGGCAGCACATCCATTAGCAGACTTAGCTGCAGAAAAGAATCCTGAATTAGCCGAATTCATCCGTGAAGCGAAAAACGCCAAAGTGGCAGAAGCAGACCTTGCCACTATGGAGAAAAAAAGGGATGGCAACTGGCTTATTCGCTATTCATCCATTAACCGGTGAAAAAAATTACCGATCTGGGTCGCTAACTTTGTATTAATGCACTACGGTACTGGCGCGGTAATGGCGGTTCCAGCACATGACCAACGTGACTTTGAATTTGCTCAAAAATACAGTTTGCCAATTAAACAAGTGATTGCACCGCTTGCAGATGAAGAAATTGATTTAACGAAACAAGCTTTTGTTGAGCACGGTAAATTAGTGAACTCTGCTGAGTTTGACGGTTTAGATTTTGATGGTGCATTCAACGGTATCGCGGATAAATTAGAAAAATTAGGCGTGGGTAAACGCCAAGTGAATTACCGTTTACGTGACTGGGGTGTTTCCCGTCAACGTTATTGGGGTGCACCAATTCCAATGCTGACCTTGCCAAACGGTGAAACCGTACCGGCACCAATCGAAGATTTACCGATTATCCTACCAGAAGACGTGGTCATGGACGGCGTAAAAAGCCCAATTAAAGCAGACCCAAACTGGGCGAAAACCACTTTCAACGGTGAACCTGCGTTAAAAGAAACCGATACCTTTGATACCTTTATGGAATCGTCTTGGTACTACGCACGCTACACTTCACCAAACTATACTGAAGGCATGTTGGATAAAGATGAAGCTAATTACTGGTTACCGGTGGATCAATATATCGGTGGTATCGAGCACGCAACAATGCACTTGCTCTACTTCCGTTTCTTCCACAAATTATTGCGTGATGCAGGTTTCGTAACGAGTGATGAGCCAGCGCAAAAATTATTATGCCAAGGCATGGTGTTAGCCGATGCGTTCTACTACACCAGCCCGACCAACGAGCGTATTTGGGTGAGCCCAACGCAAGTGACCCTTGAGCGTGATGAAAAAGGTCGTATCATCAAAAGCCACTGATCCGGAAGGCCGTGAATTGGTGCATACCGGTATGACCAAAATGTCGAAATCCAAAAACAACGGTATCGACCCACAAGAGATGGTGGAAAAATACGGTGCAGATACCGTGCGTCTTTTCATGATGTTCGCGTCTCCTGCAGAAATGACACTTGAATGGCAAGAATCTGGCGTAGAAGGAGCAAAACGTTTCTTAGGTCGTGTATGGAATTTGGTGTATGAATACAGCCAAAATCCTGCAAAAAAACCGCTTTAGATGTGACCGCACTTTCTGCAGATCAAAAAGCACTTCGCCGTGATGTTCATAAAACAATCGCAAAAGTGAGCGATGATATTGGTCGCCGTCAGACTTTCAATACGGCTATTGCAGCAGTGATGGAGTTAATGAATAAATTAACTCGTGCGCCATTAGAAAGCGAACAAGATCGTGCGGTTATGGCGGAAGCATTAAGCGCCGTCGTGCGTATGCTTTACCCAATCACACCACATATCTGCTTTGAATTATGGAAAGCTTTAGGCAACGAAAGCAACATCGACCACGCAGAATGGGTGAAAGCTGACGAAGCAGCGATGGTAGAAGATGAAAAACTTATCGTGGTGCAAGTCAACGGTAAAGTTCGTGGTAAAGTGACTGTTTCAGCTGATACGGATGAAGAAACCGTGAAAACGGTTGCATTTGCAGATGAAAATGTGAAGAAATTTACTGACAATACACAAATCGTGAAAGTGATTTATGTACCAGGTAAATTGTTAAATGTGGTGGTTAAACCGCAATAATCCATAAAATAACCGCATTTTATTCCAAGCGTTGCATAAACGACTCTTAAACAAAATAAAGTGCGGTGAATTTTACAGGTAATTTTTATGATGAAATTAATCAAAACGATCTGCTTAGTTGGGACAACAGCCTTTTTAACTGCTTGTGGTTGGCACTTCGATAATGGTGCTGCTGTTCCTACAGAATTAAAAACAATGACCCTTGAAAGTAGCGATCCATACAGTGAAATGTCAATGGCAATGCGTAAGCAACTGCTTAGCAACAACGTAAACCTTGTTCCTGCAAAAACAAGGTGTGCCAGTGTTGCGTTTAAATAAACAGACTTCGAGCGATAAAGTGGCGTCAGTCTTTAAACAAGTACCGTGAAGCAGAAAAAGTACTGACCCTTGATGTTGAGGCTAGCGTGCGTTTAGGAAATGGGGAAACCTATCCAATCTCTGCAAAAATCAACCGCACTTTCTTTGATAACTCACGTGCTGCATTAGCAAAATCAGCTGAACGCGATGTAATTTGGAATGATATGCGCGAACAAGCGGCTCGCCAATTAATTAATAAAATGGCTGCCTTACAACATCAAGTTCAAGGAAAATAATGAACCGCATTTTTTTCCTGAGCAACTGGTACTCTAATCTGAACAGCCATTTAGCGAAAGTCTATTTTTTTGGTTGGGACAGATCCCCTGTTGCTCAGTGAAAGTGAAGCTCTCATTCATCAAGCCGCCCTTCTTCAAGATTTTGATGAAAAAAATCAAATCACCATAGATACTAATACTGACTGGCCTGCATTAATTGAGGCCAGCCAATCTATGGGGCTCTTCTTTAATAAGCAAATTTTTCATTCTCACTTTACCCGAAAAATTTAACCGCATTTTTGCAGAAAAAAACCTTCAGCAATTTATTAATGGATTAAATGAAGATAGCTTGCTTGTTCTCATCTTGCCTAAATTGTCTAAAGCAGCCGAAAAACAAGAGTGGTTTATTCAGGCAAATCAACTTGATCCGCAATCTGTTATCGTGAACTGCCAAACACCGAACTCAGAACAGCTTTCTCGTTGGGTGAAGCATCGTACAAAAAAACATGGGATTATTAGCTGATGAGGAAGCCATTAAACTACTTTGTTACAGCTATGAAAATAATCTACTGGCATTGAAACAAGCGTTACAGCTTTTAGATTTGCTTTATCCTGATCACAAACTCACTTATAACCGTGTTAAATCAATCGTAGAGCAATCTTCTATCTTTACCCCTTTCCAATGGATTGATGCTTTGTTATCTGGTAAGGCAAATCGCTCAAAGCGGATTTTTGCATGGTTTACAAGCTGAAGATGTGCAGCCAGTTATTTTATTGCGTACTTTACAACGTGAACTGCTCACCTTGTTAGAATTAACAAAACCACAGCTACGTAATCCCTCTCTTAACACGAGCTTGCCTACACAGACACTCAAAGCGGATTTTGACCGTCTCAAAATTTGGCAGAATCGTCGTCACCTTTATATGGCAGTGATACAACGACTCACCTATCAAAAAGCTCTTTGAAATATTACAAGAGTTGGCAGATATTGAGCGCACAACCAAGCAAGAATATGGTCAAGACGTGTGGGTAAAATTGGCAGACTTATCGGTTAAATTTTGCTTATAAAAAATCTCGGCGTTAACCGAGATTTTTTATTATTGTGCAATTTTTAAATCTTGATACAGATAATTTCGATAACTATTCACTAAATCCATATCCTCTGCATCTTCGAGCTTACCTTGGCTTAACTGACGCATAGCGATATTTGCTCGCATAAAGTCATCTTTCGGTGATAAACCTGCCACATCAAGTAATACGCCACCAACAAAGGCTAAATCTAAGAAATCTTGCTGTTGAACGAAGTCAGTTTTACGATTAGTTCTAACCACAAATTGAGTCACATAATCTGGATTTACAAAATTACCTTTTTTCGGTGGAAGCTGATTATCAAAAGCGACTTGGTGATCACCAAAATAACCGAATACATAAGGTGTTTCACGCGATTTTAAATAATCATTTAAACCTTCAATCGCCTCATTAAGGCTATCAATACGATCAATATAATCGTTCAAGCAAGAAATCGCTTTTTCCCCCTAAACGCTTACTCGCCAAATTAAAAATGATTTGGCATATTCGTGTTGTAAGGGTACGTGCTCTTTCATCGTAAGCACATAAACAAACATGGGCTGTTGTACATTTTTCCAATGATGGATGCTGTTTCTGCAAAATCAGTTTGGTGTAATACATCATCTCTTCACTGCTAATATGCCAGAGATTTTTTTGCTGATTGATGCGGGATAGCCTAAATCTTGTGGTTGCAACATCAAATCAAAACCAAAGTGGTCATAAGCAGGTTTTTGCGTTGTAGTTGCCTTTTCGTAAAAAGGCGATAACGCCACGCAAAAAAATAGCCTTGCTCACGGAGATTTTTTTAATAAAACCCGTCTGTAAGTGTGGCACAACAGAATAAAACACCCCACTTGCTAAAGCGCCAAAATCGGTTGAAGGCACCCCTGCTAGGAAAGCAAATTCAGATTTCCACGTTGCGCCGCCCACCGTATGTACACGCAATGGACTCACAAATGCGGTATCTTCTTGCTTATTAAACATCGAAAAATGGCGGGATGGTTTCCGCATCAAAATCAAATTGATGAGGATTCAAGGTTGATTCTTGTAAACAAACCACAATGTCGGGTTTTTTTTCTGCACTTTCAGTTTTACTCTCAGCCTTTTCATTTAAAAAGTGCGGTCATTTTTTCTTTAAATTTTTGGCTATTACCTTCAAATTCTGGCACTTTAAAGAATACGCCACGACAAGACATTGGTAAGTTTAAAAAGACATCTCGACCATCATCTGGCAATGAATCCAGCCAGACTTTTGTTGCATCTGGATCTTTAGAATAATGCCACATTAACCCAAAGCTCGTTGCAGCGAGTATTGCTGCAAATACACGAAATCCAGTTGCGGCACTTTCTGCATCTGACCAGCCAAAAGACTGCATAGCCAAGTAGTACCTAATAGCCCCAACACGCCGAAAATCGCCCCTTTATAATGTAAAAGGGTTTCCCAATTTCGCCAGTCTGTCACGAGCCAAAAAAATCTGAAATGAGTAAAGGTTGTTTGTAGTAATGAATTTTTCATTCGATGGAATAACATCAACACCACAAAAAAAGCACGGACGCAAAATTCAATCCACGTTGCCATTGACCGGTTATCGCAAACATTGAGCTAAACAATAAAACGAATAATGCAATCGCAAAAAAATACGTCCAGCGATAGTGCGAATTGACGATAAAAAAATCACCGTCGCAATAAAAAAATAAACTCAGAAAAAAATACTTGAAATCATAATAAATAAAGTTGATTAAATGTTATTTGACACTTTCAGCCATTAAACGCTGAATCAGCTTTTAAATTAGCTGGTGGGAATTGCCCTGCATCAAGCTCCCCTTGTTCAAGCCAAAAAAACCTTCTTTGACCTTCGCGTCCAAAAAGGCTCACCGATCCATTCTGTGACCAAGTAAAAAAACTAAAATCTAAAAATTTTGGTTGGATATTCAAATTGAAAAACGTTCGTACAGTTCAGCATTTAAAAATATGAATGCCAATCTCTTCTTCTAATTCTCTTTTTAAAGGCTTCTTCAGGGGTTTCACCTGCATCAACTTTACCACCTGGAAATTCTAATGCCTGTGCAAAATCTTGCCCTTCTAAACGCTGGGTCAAATATAGCTGCCCAAATTCATTACGAATAATCCCTGCCGCAACTTGAATGATAGGCTTACTCATCATTTTTTTCCTTATCTCAGTAGAAAGAGCGGTCATTTTTTTAGCGGTGTTTTTAAAACACGCAAAAAAATTTAACCGCTCTTTTTCCTTAACTAAGCATATCGGGCTTTATTGCCGTGACAATGCTTGTATTTTTTTACCTGACCCACAAGGACAAGGTTCATTACGTCCAATATGACGATCTGAATAGTCCTCGCTTTGAGCTTGCTCTGTGTTTTTCACCCTACAGGATGATGCGTTTGAGCTTCACGCTCAGCCATTGCTTGACGTGCACGTTCTGCTTCTTCCATCTCTTCCTGCGTACGTACTTTCACACGAGTGAGTGTCGTAATCACATGATGTTTTAAAGAATCTAACATTTCAGTAAACATACGGAAAGATTCTTTTTTTGTACTCTTGTTTTGGATCTTTTTGCGCATAACCACGTAAATGGATACCTTGACGTAAATAATCCATTGCAGCCAAGTGCTCTTTCCAGAGTTCATCAAGGGTTTGTAACATCACGCCTTTTTTTCGAAATGACGCATGGTTTCTTCACCCGCAAGCGCTTCTTTCGCTTTGTATTCATCTTCGGCTTCTTGAATAATGCGCTCACGCAAGTTTTCTTCGTGAAGATTATTATTTTCTTCTAACCAATGTTCAATTGGTAACTCAAGACCAAACTCTTGGGCTAAACGCTCTTCTAAGCCTTTAATATCCCATTGTTCTTCCAACGATTGCGGTGGAATATACTGGTCAATCACATCGTTAAATACATCGCTGCGGATTGCTTTAATAGTCTCTGAAATATCATCATTATCGAGCAAGTAATTACGTTGTTCGTAAATCGCATGACGTTGGTCATTAGCCACATCATCATATTCAAGCAAGTTTTTACGACCATCAAAGTGGAACGCTTCTACTTTCGCTTGCGCCGATGCGATCACTTTAGCAAGTAGCTTAGACTCCATCGCTTCGCCTGGTTGAGTAAAGGCTTTACGCATCATATTTAATTTACCTTCATTTAGATAAATGCGCATTAAGCCATCTTCTAAAGAAAGGTAGAAACGTGAAGAACCAGGGTCACCTTGACGACCTGAACGACCACGCAACTGGTTATCAATACGACGGGATTCATGACGTTCTGTCCCGATAATATGTAAACCACCGGCTTGCATCACGATCTCGTGATTTTTCTCCCACTCAGCTTTGATTGCCTCAATTTGCTCTGGTGTTGGATTATCCAATTTTGCCACTTGAGCTTTCCAGTTACCACCTAGGATAATATCGGTACCACGACCTGCCATATTGGTTGCAATGGTTACTGCACCTGGTGCCCCCGCTTCAGCAACGATTTCCGCTTCTTGTGCGTGGAATTTTGCATTCAATACATTGTGTTTGATGCCTGCTTTATCTAACGCTTGAGAAAGCATTTCTGATTTTTCAACTGATACGGTACCCACAAGAACCGGTTGATTGCGAGCAACGCAGTCTTTGATATCTTCAATAATCGCATTAAATTTGTATTCTTCATTCTCAAACATGACGTCCGTACGATCATCACGAATCATTGGACGGTTGGTTGGGATAACGACAGTTTCTAAACCATAGATTTGTTGGAATTCAAAGGCTTCGGTATCAGCTGTACCTGTCATACCCGCTAATTTGTCATAAAGACGGAAGTAGTTTTGGTAAGAAATAGAGGCAACAGTTTGGTTTTCACTCTTAATTTCTACCCCTTCTTTTGCTTCGATCGCTTGGTGTAAGCCATCAGACCAACGACGACCCGCCATAGTACGACCAGTGTGTTCATCGACGATCACGATCTCGCCATCTTTCACGATATAGTCTACATCGCGCTCAAATAAGGTGTTTGCTCGTAATGCCGCCATAACGTGGTGTAACAACACAATACGCGCAGGTGAATAAAGTGAATCACCTTCTGGCATTAAACCTTGCGCGATTAACCACTCTTCTACTTTTTCTTGACCACGTTCAGTTAAATACGCTTGTTTGGTTTTAAGATCTAAGGTGTAATCGCCTTCACCGGTATATTCTTCCGTATCTTCTTTTTCTTGCTTAATTAAATTCGGAATTAATTTATTTACCGCAATATAAAGCTCAGAACTGTCTTCCGCTTGACCAGAAATAATCAACGGCGTACGTGCTTCATCGATTAAGATAGAGTCCACCTCATCCACTAAAGCATAGCCTAAATGACGTTGGAAACGTTCTTCTTTAGAATGCGCTAAGTTATCACGAAGGTAATCGAAACCCTAATTCGCTGTTTGTCGCGTATGTAATATCAGCAGCATAAGCTTCACGTTTTGCTTCAGGCGGTAAGCCAGGGATATTCACCCCAACAGTCATACCTAAGAATTCAAATAATGGACGGTTGGTATCCGCGTCACGACGTGCCAAGTAATCATTCACTGTCACAACATGTACGCCTTTACCTTCCAATGCCATTAAATAACAAGGCAAGGTTGCGGTTAAGGTTTTACCTTCACCCGTACGCATCTCTGCGATACAACGGTTTGTTAGCACCATACCACCAATTAATTGCACATCGAAATGACGCATACCGAGTACACGTTTACCCGCTTCACGCACGGTTGCAAAGGCTTCTGGTAAAAGTTGTTGTAAGGTTTCACCGTTAGCTAAACGGCTACGGAACTCGTCAGTTTTTGCTCTTAATTCATCATCACTCAATGCTTCAAAAGCCGGCTCCATTTTGTTGATTTTCGCAACTTGTTTTTCTTAATTTACGTAAAATACGATCGTTACGGCTACCAAAAAAATTTTTTTGTTAAAAAAACTCATAATTTCTCTTTCAAATAAAAAAATAAAAGGATCATCCGATTAAAAAAATCGGCTCGTTCAAAGATAAAAGAAAATTAAATGATGGCTGGACTGGCACGAATAGGGGCAAAAACAGGGAATTCTACCGCAATAAAGTGCGGTTGAATTTTTTTCATGTTTTTTTGATTGGAATGGGTTTTGTGATTTGTTGGCTGAGGTTGAACCTGCAATGCTTGACGAATTTCACGCACCGCAATCAACATATGTTGTTCAGATGATGTTTGGTAATTTTCGCCACTCATATTTGATGAAGGCTGAGCCTCCAATCCCTGAGCAACAGGCAAAGCAAAAATCGCAATCATGCTTAACAGCAACTGCGACCAGAAATTTGTTTTACCTTTGTTTGATTTCATCATCTTATTGTCTCTGACAAAAATTTGTGTGTATTGTATCGGAAATTCAACGTAAAGTCATTATTGGGGTATTTTTGTGGAAAACAAGCATGAGCGTTATCAAAAAGCCATGAATATTATTGATGTGCTAGAAGAATCACAATTTGCCAAAATCATGCAGAAAGGTTTAATGTTGAATGAACTGAACCAAAAACATCAGCCGCCTTTTTCCCTCAAGAATTTAAAGGACTTTTTTTCGGTTAGGCTCCATCACGGATGGGAAACTCTTTGTTGAAGTCAAAAGTGCGGTCGTTCGCCAAGGGATTTTATTTCGCCAACGCGAATTACTCGCTGCAATTCAACCGACTTATCCCGAAGTAAAAGGCTTTGAGATTAAAATCAATCCCGAACTAACCTACTAAACTAACCTTTAAAGATGGCGATTAATTCTTTTACCTTAACTCGCTTCTCTGAAGATTGACTGATCGAGCGCTGTACTTTAACGCGTTTAAATTTTGCCCCTTTGTAAATCTCGCGTGTGAATTTCGTATCGTGATTAGAAATCACGACAGAAATTTGCTTTTTCTTTTTGCGCTTTTTTTGCACATTCCGCTAAATTCTTTTTGATGTTCAAGACCAAAAGCATTTCCTGCATATCCAGTAAAATTAGTATCTTGCGGAAGCGGTGCATAAGGCGGATCACAATAGATCACGCTGTGTTTATCCGCTAATTCAAATGTCTGTTGAAAATCAGCACATAAAAAGACCGCACTTTGTGCCTTATGAGCAAAATAGCGCAATTCATCTTCAGGGAAATAATGGGTTTTATAAGCGCCAAAGGGCACATTGAACTCATTTTTTTACTGTTATAACGGCACAAGCCATTAAACCCAAAGCGGTTCAAATAAAGGAATAACACCGAACGCACGAAAGGATCGGTGGATTGATTAAAAGCTTCACGTTGTGCGTAATAATAGTCGGCTGTATTGGCATTCTCTGCAAAGAAAATTGGCTTACAAGCTTCAATATAGGCATCCACATTGTCTTTGACGATATTAAACAAGTTAATCAAATCAGGATTAATATCTGCCAAAATATAACGTTCAAAATGGGAATTTAAAAAAACAGCACCCGCGCCAACAAAGGGTTCAATCAAACACTGTTTTCTTTTTGGAAAGACTCGGTTGAGATCGTCCGTTAAACGAAATTTACCGCCCGCCCATTTCAAAAACGGGCGGTGTTTAATTCGAGGTTTCGTTTTGTTATTTTTCGGACGCAACATGAGAGCAATGACAGTTAGTCATGTTGTGTGCAACGCTCAATGGCGTTTAGCACAAGAGATTTGTCAGTATCAGTCGCCACGTAGGCTTGACCAAGGGCTTTTAGTAACACAAGACGCAACTTGCCTGCCAGCACTTTTTTATCTCGCATCATATGCGGTAAATAATCGTCTGGTTGCATGGTATCTGGCGAAACGGTCGGCAAATTAGCACGCGCTAAAAGTTTTTCTAAACGTGCGACATCTTCAAAAGAAAGATCGCCTAATTGTTCAGATAACACCGCAGCCATCATAGTTCCTGCTGCAACAGCTTCACCATGTAACCAGTTTCCGTAACCTAAATGTGTTTCGATCGCATGTCCAAAAGTATGACCGAGATTTAATAATGCACGATCACCTTTTTCAGTTTCATCGCGCGCAACAACATCCGCTTTGATTTGGCAACAACGTGCAATGCAATGCTGCAGTGAATGTTGATTTAACGCGACTAATTCATCAATATGAGTTTCAAGCCATTCGAAAAAGGCATAATCTAAAATCGCCCCATATTTAATGACTTCCGCAAGTCCCGCATTCACTTCACGTTTTGGCAAGGTATTGAGTGTAAGGGTGTCAATGATCACCGTAGAAGGTTGATAAAACGCCCCAATCATATTTTTGCCCAATTCATGATTAACGGCTGTTTTGCCACCAACAGAAGAATCCACTTGGGCTAATAATGTGGTAGGAATTTGAATAAAACGCACACCACGCTGATAGCTTGCGGCAGCAAAACCTGCCACATCACCAATCACACCACCACCTAATGCAATAATGGTGGTATCTCGCCCATGATTATGTTTTAAAAGTGTGGTAAAAATAAGATTTAAAGAATCGAGCGTTTTGTACTTTTCGCCATCAGGCAATGATACCGATTCAACCTGACAGCCGATTTTTTCTAAGGTTTGTGTAACGGTTTCAAGATAATATTGCGCGACGGTTGGATTAGTCACGATCATCACTTTATCCCCTTTTTTCAGCGGATAGCAGGTTTCATCTTTTAATAAACCTTCGCCGATATAAATGGGATAACGACGTTCTTTTAATTCAACATTTACGCACAACATTTTTTTAATCCTTAGAGTGAACCGTTTAAGCCGTTTAGATTATCAATTAAATCAACAATTTGATTAACCATTACTTTGGCATTTTTGCTCATCTGTTGGCAAAAGTAATATCTGCAATTTCTTCGTATAACGGATTACGCACTTTAGCTAAATCTTCAAGCACTTGGCGTGGGTCATCAGCCCCTTGTAATAATGGGCGCTTTTTTTATCACGTTGTGTACGTTGATATTGCTTATCTACCGTGGTTTCTAAATAAATGACAATACCACGAGCAGAAAGATAATTACGACTCTCTTTTGACATCACTGCTCCACCACCAGTGGAAAGCACGACGCCCTGTAATTGAGTTAATTCATTGATAATACGTTCTTCACGCTTACGAAAGCCTTCTTCGCCTTCTAAATCAAAAAAATCCAGCTAATGTCTGCTCCCGCACGTTCCTCAATTACGGCATCTGAATCGACAAAATCCATATTCAATTGTTGCGCAAGCTGACGTACCAATGGTGCTTTTTACCCGCGCCCATTGGACCTACTAAAAAAATATTACGTTTTTTTCAGCCATTGTTATTCTTCTAACTTAAATAATGTTCAAATTAATCTTTCCTAATAAAAAAACTGACCACCTGAAAAAAATGGCAGCCCGAAAGATCACCCAAAAAAATAATGAAGATTATCGCAATAAATCCCCCTATGTTTCAACCTTTAGCGGGAATTTATTTTAAGAAGCGCAAAAGTGCGGTCAGTTTTTGAGGGATTTTAATGAATGATAAAGTCAAATAGAGCATCGAGATAAAATATCCTAAAATTTAACCGCACTTTACAAACAAAAAAGGCTATTCAAACGAATAGCCTTTTCTTTTATCAGCAGTTAATTATAGATAACCAAACAAGCTTGTGAAAATGTAACCAAAAGATACATGAAGTGATTACACCGATTAAGCCCGGTAAAATAAAGCTGTGGTTAATTACAAACTTACCAATGTGGGTTGTGCCTGAACGGTCAAATTGGATCGCCGCAAGATCACTTGGGTAAGTAGGTAAAATGTAGTAACCGTAACAAGCTGAAGCAAAGGCTAAGATAACAGCTGGATCAACACCGATACCTAAAGCAAGCGGAACGAATGCAACTAATGCTGCCGCTTGTGAGTTTACGAATTTAGAGATTAATAACAACATCACGGCGTAAGTCCATGGATGTGCTTTTACCACATCCCCAAGTGCTGCTTTCATCATCGGTGTATGAACGGTAAACATGGTTTCCGCCATCCAAGAAATCCCGAATACAGCCACTAATGCAATCATACCTGAACGGAAAATTTCATTTTTACTGATTTTGCCTGCATCAGTTTTGGTAAAGATAACAATTAGTGCCCCCGCTAATAACATGAAGATTTGAATAACGTGAACCATGCTTAAATTCACTTTTTTCTTCGCGGTATCTTTTAATACGATTGCAGCGTTATCGATAGTTTCAGTTTTATCTCCAGCTGTAATTACAACACCGTTATCTTGAGAGGTAATTGTTTGAGCAACTTCACCTTTATCATTATAAATTGCAACGTTGTTGTAAGCTGTTTTTTTGCTTTTTGCTTTGCTGTCTTTAACATCAAGAACGACTGAACCGTCTTTTCGCTAACGCAACGATTTTACCGTCTTTAACATTAAAGGTTTTTCACAGCTTTATCAGCAGAAACGATTTCAACGACTTGTGCCGGTGCTGATTTTTTTCAAAGGCTGGACGTAAATCTTTAAAGTAACCTAATAGAGCAACCACTAAAATCGCACCAAAGAAGATCCACATCGCATTCCAACTAGATTGTGGTAATTTTTTGTCTAACAATGATGTGCTATCACCATAAACATATTTTTTGAATTCGGGATCTTTTAATTTCTCTTGGAATTCTGGGTCTTTATCTAAATCTTTACCACGGAACCAGCTGAAAAATACCGATAGCTAATACACCACAAAGGGTTGAAGGCACAGTAATTTTTTTAATAAATCTAAATAGCCATCAAAACCTGCTAATGGGGTTTTAGCATTCACTAAGAATGTGGTTAAAGTCACTACTGCCACAGAAACTGGTGACGCAATGATACCCATTTGAGAAGCGATTGAACTTGCCGCCATTGGACGTTCAGGACGAATATCATTTTTGATCGCGATATCATAGATGATTGGCAACATGGTATAAACTACGTGACCTGTACCACATAAAATGGTTAAGAAACAGGTTACAAACGGCGCCAAAATACTGACATATTTCGGGTTACGACGAAGCATTTTCTCCGCGATTTGTAACATGACATCTAAACCACCACTGGCTTGTAATGTTGCTGATGTCACCACCACCGCAAGGATGGTTAACATAACATCGATAGCTGGCTTACCTGGTTCAATACCAAAGCCAAAAACAAGAACAATTAAGCCTACTCCACCGAGCATACCCAGTGCGATACCACCTTTTTTTGCCCCTGTAAAATAAACAGATAAGAACAATAGCAAGCTGAATCGCAAACTGGCTACCTTCACCTAGGTTCATTAGAAAATCCATAAGATACTCCGAATTATTTTTATGGTTAATTAGAAAAAAATTTGGATCAAATATTAGCACTAAAAATTAACTCATAATAAGTATTTTTTTAGGGTAAATTTTTGTTTTTAAATCAAAAAAATAGGAGAACCAAACAATAAAAAGCAAATCTGAGAAAGATTAAATAAAGGAAAGTGCGGTCGGAAATTTAAAAGATTTAGATGTATCTTGTTTTTATTTGAAGATAAAGAATTTAGAAAAGAAATTTAAAGAAAAAAAATTAGGCGATCTAAAAGATCGCCCAACTTGAAAAATTACTGATTGTTTTTGAACGTAGTCAATCGCAGATTGAACAGTTGTGATTTTTTTCAGCTTCTTCATCAGGAATTTCGATATCGAATTCTTCTTCTAAAGCCATTACTAATTCAACTGTATCTAAAGAATCCGCACCTAAATCTTCAACGAAAGAAGCTTCTGGTTTTACGTCTTCTTCTTTAACACCCTAATTGTTCAACGATGATTTTTTTCACGCGTTCTTCAATACTCATTTGTTTTTCCTATTGTTGTTTTAACTCATTTAAGAGCGGTTAGTGTATGCATTTTTGATAAAGTTGCAACTATTTCTTAGGTGGTCGCACCACAAAAAACAGGCAATGTAAAAACACATACAGAGAAAAAGTTACATTGCGATTGGGATTTTATCATTAACTAAACTGCTTTGCTATATTTTTATAGACAAAATCCCAGATATATATCCCCTAAAGGGTTAGCTCATATATAAGCCACCATTCACATGTAATGTGGTACCGGTAATATAAGCCGCATCGTCAGAAGCTAAAAACGCCACCGCTTTTGCGATATCTTTTGGCTCACCTAAACGACCAGCTGGGACATTACCAAGAATACCCGCTTTTTGTTCTTCAGTAAGCACTTCTGTCATATCTGTTGCGATAAAGCCTGGAGCCACAACGTTTACAGTAATGCCACGTGATGCCACTTCTTTAGCTAAGCCTTTAGAGAAACCAATCAAACCTGCTTTTGCGGCACAATAGTTAGATTGCCCCGGATTACCCATTGAGCCCACAACAGAACCGATAGTAATGATACGACCGAAACGTTTTTTCATCATTGAGCGTAACATCGCTTTAGAAAGATGGAATACAGAAGTTAAGTTGGTTTGCATAATATCGAACCATTCTTCATCTTTCATACGCATTAATAAGTTATCACGTGTGATACCTGCGTTATTCACGAGGATATCAATATCACCGAATTGTTCTTTAATTTGTTCTAATACGGCATCAATACTTTCTTTGTCTGCCACATTTAATACTAAACCTTTACCTTTATCACCAAGGTAAGCTGAAATTGTATCAGCACCTTTTTCAGAGGTTGCGGTACCAATTACAAATGCACCTTTTCGATGCTAATTCTTCTGCAATTGCGCGACCAATACCACGTGTTGCACCTGTCACTAATGCGATTTTTATTTTTGCATTTTTTTAATCCCCTTTTATGCTAATAATGCTTCAACAGCATCTAATGATGCCATATCGTTTACTGATGTTGCTTTGTAATTCTGCCACGATACGTTTTTGTTAAACCGTTTAATACTTTACCTGGGACTGATTTCAACTAAAAACTTCTACGCCATCTTGTGCCATTTTTCTCAACGGTTTCAGTCCAACGAACTGGGCTATATAACTGACGAATAAGTGCGGTACGAATTTCTGCACTTTCTGTTTCCGCTTTGACATCCACGTTGTTTAATACTGGTGTTGCTGGCGCATTAAGCGCAATGCCTTCAAGTGTTACGGCTAATTGTTCTGCTGCCGGTTTCATTAATGCGCAATGTGAAGGAACACTTACCGCTAATGGTAAAGCACGTTTTGCGCCCGCTTCTTTACATAATGCAGCCGCACGTTCTACCGCTTCTTTCGCTCCCGCAATGACTACTTGGCCTGGTGAGTTAAAGTTTACCGCAGATACCACTTCGCCTTGCTCGGCTTGTTTACATGCATTGATAATCGCATCATTATCTAAACCAATGATCGCATACATTGCACCTGTACCTTCAGGTACCGCTTGTTGCATTAATTTACCGCGTAATTCGACTAATTTGATTGCGTCTTTGAAATCAATTACACCTGCACAAACTAATGCTGAATATTCACCTAAACTGTGACCAGCCATCACGCTTGGTTGTAATTGTGGGTATTTTTCTTGCCATACACGGAAGATCGCAACGGATGCCGCTAATAATGCCGGCTGAGTTTGCCAAGTTTTATTTAATTCTTCTGCTGGACCTTGTTGAACCAAGTTCCATAAATCATAGCCAAGCGCTTCAGATGCTTGTTTAAAAGTCTCAGTGACTACCGGATATTCGTTAGCAAGATCAGCTAACATGCCAACAGCTTGAGAACCTTGTCCTGGAAAAACCATTGCGAATTTTTTCATGTTTTCTTCCTATTTCTTCATCGTTTAAATGTTGAAAGTGCGGTCAAATTTAACCGCACTTTTAAAATTCTGTCGGGATTCTAACAAATTAATTAGAATCGCACCAATGCTGAACCCCAAGTCCAACCACCGCCAAAAGCTTCGAGTAAAAGCAATTGACCGCGTTGAATTCGGCCATCACGCACCGCTTCATCTAAAGCAGTTGGCACAGTCGCCGCACTGGTATTAGCTGTACGATCAAGCGTTACCACGACTTGCGACATATCCATCTCTAATTTTTTCGCTGTTGCGGTGATGATACGTAAATTTGCTTGATGTGGCACAAGCCAGTCAATATCTGTTTTTTGGAGATTATTGGCAGAAAGGGTTTCTTCCACGACATTGGAAAGCTCGCGCACCGCTAATTTAAAGGTTTCATTACCTTGCATTTCAATATAACCAGATTTCTCCACGCCACGCTCAGCTTGTGGAAGTAGTAATGCCGCATTGTTATCTGGCGATGCATGTAAATGCGTTGAAATAATGCCTTCTTGCTCTGATGCTTCTAAAATCACCGCACCTGCACCATCACCAAATAGCACGACAGTGCTACGATCGGTTTCGTCTAATTTACGCGAGTTAAGATCCGCACCAATGACAAGGGCTTTTTTCACGCTACCTGAACGAATAAATTTATCCGCTACGCCTAAAGCATAAACAAAACCGGTACAAGCCGCTGCCAAATCAAAAGAAATCGCGTCTTCGATGCCTAATAAACCTTGAACTTGGCAAGCTGAACTTGGATAAGCGTGAGAACCACTGGTTGTTGCAACGATGAGCAACTCAATTTCTTGAGGATCAAGATTGGCCATTTCAAGTGCTTTTTTGGCTGCTTCATATCCCATTGTTGCAACGGTTTCATCTGCTGCAGCAATACGACGTTCACGAATACCTGAACGTGTCACGATCCATTCATCTGAAGTATCAACCATTTTTTCCAAATCCGCATTGGTACGAATATGGCTCGGCAAATAGCTACCGGTGGATAAAATTCTACTATTCATAATATCAAAACTTATTAATTAATAACGTTGTAAACCTGCCAAGATTTTTTTGTGGAATTTGCAAACGAGCTTGTAAAGCTGCATCCGCAATTGCACGAGCAAATGCATCCACATTTGCGCTGCCATGACTTTTCACCACAACAGCCGTTAATCCGAGTAAAGATGCCCCATTATATTCATCTGGGTTAATGCGTTTCAAGCGATGATAAGCATCCTTAAAGAAAAAACGCAGAATAAATTTGGCAAATGATTTAAAAATAGGCTGTTTTTCTTTTCCTTTCAGAAGAGATAACAGATTCTTAGCTGCCCCTTCAAGGGTTTTTTTAATGCAATATTTCCCGAAAACCCATCACTCACGATCACATCAGCCACACCATTTAATAAAAAGTTACCTTCAATAAAGCCGGTATAATTAAGTGCGGTCGATTTTTCTAATAAATTCGCAGCTTCACGAATGGATTGATGTCCTTTAATTTCTTCCACACCAATATTGAGTAAGGCAATACGTGGATAAACTAAGTTCAATCGGTTTTCGGCAAAGATCGAGCCCATGACGGCAAATTCATAAAGATTTTGAGCAGAACATTCTACGTTTGCTCCTAAATCTAACATCACGGTTTTATCACCCGTCATCGACGGTAATAAGGATACCAACGCAGGGCGTTGAATTCCTTCTAACGGCTGTAAGAGTACCTTTGACAATCCCATCAATGCGCCCGTATTCCCTGCACTCACACAACCTTGTGCCTCACCTTTCTGAACCATTTCAATAGCTAAACGCATCGACGTGCCTTTGCTATGACGCAATGCATGAGAAATACCTTGATTGTTATCAATAGTCTTAGTGCAATGATGAATTTGAATACGTTCTAAAAGAGAAGAAGGTGCATTTTCCAGTAAAGGGGAAATTTGTTGGCTATCGCCAAACAGCACTAAAGAGAGCATTGGATCTGCTTCCAACGCTGAAAGAGATGCGGGGATAGTAATACGGGGACCAATGTCCCCGCCCATCACATCTAACGCTAAGGTTAGACGGTTCAAGTGAATACCTTATAAGTAAAATTACTTATTGATCACTTTGCGACCACGGTAGTAACCGTCAGCAGTTACGTGGTGGCGTAAGTGAGTTTCACCGCTTGCTTTATCCACTGATACTGCAGCAGTAGTTAATGCATCGTGTGAACGACGCATATCACGACGTGAACGAGATTTTTTGTTTTGTTGAACAGCCATTGGCTATACTCCCTAAATTTAATTTACTTTTTGCTTTAAATTAGCTAATACAGCGAACGGGTTCGGTTTTTTTGCCAATTCTTCAGGCACTCGCCAAAAAAACCTGTTCGTGCGCGGACACTTCACAGTGTTCAGATGAATGCATTGGAACAAGCGGTAGAGCTAAAATAAGTTCGTCTTCCACTGCACCAAGTAAATCTATTTCACCAAACTCATTAAATTCGATTGGCTCATAAATTTCCGGCAAGTCATCAGCCTGATCCCAATTAGCCACTGGACTATACATAAAATGACATTCCAATGTTTGTTTGAATGGTTCGCCACAACGTTGACAGTCTAATTCGACATCAACTTGTACTTGCCCTTTCATCACCACTAATTTTTGTGGATCAATATAAAACGATAATGTTACCTGTGCATCGCTGAGCACTTTCCCCGTAGATTCAGCTAAACGCACTAACTGACTAGCGGTATAATAACCATCATAATCAATTCTTTGTTGAGCGTCTTTAACCGGATCAACGGTTAGGGGTAGTTTTACCTTTTGCATAGGGTGCGAATATTACCTGTTGTCAATAAAATAGTCAAAGGAAATTCGCACTAATTATGAGAAAAGTTCAATCTCTATCTAAACTCTCTCAAGATTTACACCTTTGCAAAGTGCGGTCATTTTTTCCTGTGTTTTACTCGGCATGCTCACTCAAGAAGCCACCACTTTGGTGTTTCCAAAGTCGAGCATAAAGGCCATTTTGTTCGAGCAACTCTGCGTGAGTCCCTTGCTCGACAATTTGTCCTTTATCTAACACAATTAAACGATCCATTGCTGCAATAGTGGATAAACGGTGAGCAATGGCAATAACCGTTTTATTTTCCATCATCTTGTCGAGACTTTCTTGGATCGCTACTTCTACTTCTGAATCTAACGCACTGGTCGCTTCATCCAACAGTAAAATTGGTGCATCTTTTAACATGACACGCGCAATGGCAATACGTTGACGTTGACCACCCGACAGTTTCACCCCACGTTCACCAACATGAGCATCATAGCCTTTCCTACCCTGTGCATCGCTGAGATAAGGGATGAAGTCTGCCGCTTCCGCACGTTTAGCCGCATTGATCATTTCTTCGTCCGTCGCAGTTGGGCGACCATAAATGATGTTATCGCGAACAGAACGGTGTAAAAGCGAGGTATCTTGTGTAACAAGACCAATCTGACTACGAAGGCTTTCTTGGCTTACATCTAAAACATTTTGACCATCAATGGTAATTGAACCTTCTTGCGCTTCGTAGAAACGTAGAAGTAAATTCACAATGGTTGATTTACCTGCACCAGAACGACCAATTAAGCCCACTTTTTCACCCGGTTTGATGGTGAGATTAAAATGGTTAAGTAACGGTTTATTCGGATCATAGGCAAATGAAACATTGTTAAATTTGATCTCACCTTGTTTTACTTCTAATGCAATACAATTTGGCTTATCAACAATGGTATGCGGTTTGGTTAGCGTTGCCATACCATCATTCACTGTCCCGATATTTTCAAATAAACGAGCTGATTCCCACATAATCCAACGAGAAAGACCATTTACACGTAACGCCATCGCGGTTGCAGTAGCCACCGCCCCCACGCCCACTTGGCCGTTTTGCCATAACACCACGCCTAAAATCGCGGTACTTAACGTTAAGAAAATATTGGTTGCGTAAGTTAAGGTATCTAATGAACTCGCCAAACGCATCTGTGCATGCACGGTGACCATAAATTCTTCCATGGAACGTTTTGCATAATTCGCTTCTCTCGCATCATGTGAAAATAGTTTCACTGTTGCAATATTTGAGTAAGCATCTGTAATACGCCCTGTCATTAAAGAGCGCGCATCAGCTTGTCGTTGTGCAGTTTTCGCTAAACGAGGAATAAGCAGACGTAAAATAGTCACAAATGCCACAATCCATAAGAAAAACGGCACTAAAAACCAGGTATCTAAAGCCGCAAGCACTAAGCCTGAAGTAATAAAATAGACGGCAACATACACCAACATATCCGCAATGGTCATCACTGTATCTCGCACCGCAAGGGCGGTTTGCATCACTTTCGCCGATACACGACCTGCAAATTCATCTTGATAGAAACTTAAGCTTTGGCCTAGCATCAAACGGTGGAAATTCCAACGCAAACGCATTGGAAACACCCCTTGTAGCGTTTGTAAGCGCACATTCACGCCCACAAATGACCATACAATACTGAAAATAAGTAAGGCAGCCATGCCAGCAAGCAAATGCCCTTTTTCTTGCCAAAGTGTAGTTGGTGAATAAGCCCCCAGCCAATCCACTAATAAGCCCATGAATTGGAAAAGTAAGGCTTCCATCACCCCAGTACCGACCGTTAATACCGCGAGTAAAAAGATCCAACCTTTCATACCATCAATGCTTGACCAAATAAAACGGAACAAGCCTTTTTTTCAGGCGTCGTTGGATTGCTTTTCCGGATAAGGATTTAAACGGTTTTCAAACCATGAAAATATTTTTATTAAACATAACAATACCTTAAAAAAATTAAAGGCGACAGAGCCGCCTAAAGTGCGGTCATTATAACGCAAGTTTTTAAACGATGGGCTAGGGTTTTTGCGAAATTGGCTCGGTGAAAAGCCCATAAATTGCTTTTAAACGCCTTACTAAAATGTGCTTCTGATTGATACCCCACTTCAAGAGCAATCGCTAAAATAGTCTTTTGCGTATTTTTCAATAAAACGGCCGCCATTTCTAACCGCACTTGTGTGAGAAATTTTCCTGGAGGCATCCCTAATTGCTGTTGAAAAATCCGCATAAAGGTCGCACGAGACATGGATGCCAACTCTGCTAATTGCTCAATATTCCAATCTAATTGAGGTGAAAACAGGATTTTTTCAAGGACTTGATTCAGTCTTTTATCCTGCAACGCGGCTAATAAGCCTTGATTGAGTAAACCTATTTGCTGAGCATGACGCAAAATATAAATAAACAATACATTTGATAGTGCATCAATCACCGATTTTGTGCCTTGCTCCGGTTTCTCGGCTTCTTGTAAAAAAAGTGAAACCAAGGGCTGTACAGGCGTATTTTGTAGCGAAAGATGTAAATAGTCTGGTAATGAATCAATTAATAATGACGGTTTTTGATAATAAAATCTCCCACAAAACATCTTCAGATCGGGCGTACCTGCACCTATTTGATGAACATTAAAAAGTGCATTTGATTGCTCTTTCTGTAGGCTATTCTCTTTTTTTGTTGAGAACTGCCCAAAAAAAGTGCGGTCGATTTTGAGGAAGAAAAAAGAGATCGCCTTTTTTCAAATGAAATTGTTTTCCCGCAAAGGTTACCCAGCACTCACCTTGCTCGATTAAATGAAATAAACCTTGATATTCCGCCGCATCAGGATGATGTTCAACTTGCCAATTCCCCTTGAAACAAGCAGTGAATATTAATTTCCCCGCGCACTTGCGCCAGCTGTGTTAATTTATCTAAATAATCCATTGTGAGATTTTTCCGTCTAAAAAGTTAAGACAATTTGACAAGTATCATACGCTAATCTGCTTATAATTCCTCTCGAAATTTGTACTAAATTTAAGGAGAAAAACAATGTTTGCAGATTGGAAAAAAATGATGTAGCACACGTTAAAAAAAATCATTCGGTGCATTAGGTAAAAAAATACCCTAAAAATGTTACAAGCTTTATGGCGCATTAGGTGCAGCTGCAGCAGAAGGTAACGTATTAGATGCCAAAACCCGTGAATTAATTGCATTAGCCGTTGCAGTAACAACACGTTGTGAAAGCTGCATTGGCGTGCACGCTGATGAAGCGGTGAAAGCAGGTGCAACTGAAGAAGAAGTGGCAGCAGCATTAGCGATGTCTATCGCATTAAATGCAGGTGCAGCTTACACTTACTCTCTTCGTGCATTAGAAGCTTACAATGCACAAAAAGGCGAATAATTCGTAAGGAACTTTATGATTTTTTTAGCCCTCATTTGAGGGCTTTTTATCTCTAAAATTGACCACACATTAAAAATAAATTCAAAGCTCTCATCTGGGCCACCACTTGCTCTACCTGAATTTCAGCCATTAAATTTTTACCTTTTAATTTAGTCGCCCAAGGCAATTCACTTGAAGGTTTTCCTTGTTCTTTTTGCACATTTTCTTCATATACCGACACCACATTATCCAGATTATGATAAGGCGCAGTGCGCAATGGATTGTGATAAGCATACAATCCAATCACTGGCGTGCCTTGCGTGGTCGCAATATGGGCTGGGCCTGAATCGGGCGAGATGACTAAATTTGCTTGATGAATTAATGCAGCAAGTTGTTTCAAACTGGTTTTTTTCCTGAAGCATCAACTGGTTGAAAATCACAAAGTGCGATAATTTTTTTCACCATTTCTAATTCGCGTTTTGCCGGTGAGCTACAAAAAATCACATTCACATTATGTTGATGAGCAATATTTGCCACTTCAGCATAACGCTCCACCAACCAATCTTTCTCGGCTTTACTGGAGCAAGGAGAAATAATTAGATTTTTGCGCGTTGGATAAATAAACTGTTTGGCGTATTCTCGATCTGCATTAGAAATCGCCAATTGCCAAGAAAGCATTCCTGTCGATGGTACACCAAGATAATCTGCAAAAAGCCATAAAACCATCTAGCACATGAGGCATTTCAGGATCTTGAACTCGACGATTCACAAATAACCACTGCCCTTCTCGAGAACGTTTTTTTGCCAAATCCAATTTTTATATTTCGCTTGAATACCAAGAGAGATAATAGAAGCACGAAATGCCGTCTGCATATTCAAAAGCGCATCAAATTGATTATTTTTCAAAAACATCCATAAATTCCACACGCCTTTCCAACCGCTCTTTTTATCGTAAGGAACCAGTTCCACGCCTTCAATGCCAGAAAGCAGGCCCATTTCTGTTTTCCCCACAATCCACGTTAATTTGGTTTGCGGCCAATAACGTTGAATATGCTGCACCACAGCAAGTGCATGGCAAACATCACCCACCGCAGACAAACGCAAAATACAAAGTGATTTAGGGGAGAGGTAAAAAAAGTGGAGAATGGGACATTTGAATTCCTCGCGCATTTAATTTCCGTCTATTAACCCAAAAATAATTTAATGAAAACAAAGGGCGAATTTATTTAATTCGCCCTTTTATTTATCTAGATTGCTACTTTTTTTAGGACCTAATCCTTCCGCAACAATATGCCCGTTCACATAGTGCTTAGTAAAGATAACGTTACCATCTTTATCAAAAATATTTCCACATTCCTTGCTCTACGCCATTTTTTTAATTCGCCTTGCGAGATAAGTGTTCCTGATTCATCATAATATTTAGTCGTTTTTGACGCCATTTATTTCAACCACCTCCGATTTTTATATTACCGTTAGGATGAAAAGTCTGATTCTCTATTGTTGAACGAATATACGCCGTAGCAGAGCCAATACAAAAAAAGTGCTAAAACAGTAAATAGAGGTTTTTTTCATAGCTAATTTCCTCATATTAAATAGAGAGTCATCAAAATAATTTCTGGAAAAAAAGTGTAACCCTAACAAAATAAATATGTAAAGTTGTGCTTTTTCACTTCTATTCATTTTATAACATAAAATCACACTGCAAACGGTAAAATTCTGCTAAAAATTTTTACGAATTAACAAAAATACAGATATCTCACTACTTATGTGATGTGATCTGCTTCACAACTTTGACATAAAAATAAGATGAAAAGCTTGTAATGCTAGAAAAATCAGCGTATTTAAAAGTAGAATGAAGGCATTTTCTATTATTCGGTTCAACTAAAATGCTTGAATTCCAACAAGATAATCAATTCTTTCTTTTTTTAATCTCACAGAAAAAAACCAACAGAGCCCGCTTCATTTTTTTGAATCGGCTTTTTTTGGAAAAAACAACAACGTATTACCGGTTCAGCCAAAGGACGTGGCACAACCTATTTCCTGAATACAAAAGATCTGTTTGGGGTAAACACTGCCCTTCGTCATTATTATCGCGGTGGTTTATGGGGAAAGTTCAACAAAGATCGCTATCGTTTTCAATCATTTACTGAAACTCGCAGCGTGGCGGAATTTCAGCTTTTAAATCAACTCCATCAAGCAGGCGTTGCTGTGCCAAAACCGATCGCTGCGCGAGTCAAAAAAAGGCAAATTAGGTATTTGCTATCAAGCGGATATCTTAATTGAAAAGATCGAAAATGCCCAAGATCTGACCGCTCTTTTACAAACCCAACAATTGCCGAATGATGTCTGGCAAGCCATCGGTAAATTAATTCGTCAGTTGCATGATTTGCAAATTTGTCATACAGATCTCAACGCTCACAATATTCTCGTTCAACAACTTGGAAATGAACAAAAATGTTGGCTAATTGATTTCGATAAGTGCGGTCAAAAATCAGGAGATTCTTGGAAACAAGGCAACTTGGAAAGATTACACCGCTCTTTTTGTCAAAGAAGTCGGCAGAATGAATATTCAATTCAATGAAGAAAAATTGGGATGAATTGTTGAAAGGTTACAATCACTAAAACCAGCAAAAAAACAAACCGCACTTTTTGTGCGGTTTGTTGCATTTTAAGCTTCAGGCTCTTCTAATTCTTCATACTTAGGTTCAGTACTTAAAAAGAATCTCTTGAATATTCTCTGCCATTTTTTTGATCGCATTCACGAGCAATATCAACCATAGCCGGATTTTTTTAAATATGCCTTTGTCAGGATCATAAACTTGCGACATTAAAGGCCACTTCATGGCGATCTGCGTCAAAAATAATATTGACTGACTGCTTTTTGCCATTTTTAGGAGCCATACCTAAATTGATAAGCGCTCGTTTTTCCTGCGCGAACTGCTGAATCAAAAGTTTCACGAATCACATCATCAGCTCCTGCTTGATATAGTGCGAAGGTATCAAAACGATCGAATGCTCGTGCGATGATTTTTTTATGCGAGGATTAATTTCTCGAGCAAAATGGACGATTTGATTTGCTTGCGCCGGATTATTGATCGCTACAACAAGTAAATTAGCTTTTTTTCCAATCCTGCTGCAATTAAAAAAATTCTGGACGAGAAGCATCACCAAAATAGGATTTTTATTCCGTAATCATTAAAGCCTTTAATCATGGAAGGATCTAAATCTACGATGGTGGTATCGTAACCACTTAATCGCAGTAAATCATTCACTATCTGTCCGAAACGCCCCATCCCCAGAATTAAGATTGGATGCTGTTCATCAATTTCATCCGGGTGAATATCATCTGTCTTCGGTTTAGGCATCAGTTTTTCATAAAGAATTAATATAATCGGTGTAAACACCATCGAAAGCACAACAATCGCTGTCATATTCGCATTTATGGTTTGATCTATCACGCCTTCTGCTGTAGCAGCAGCAAATAAGACAAATGCAAACTCCCCACCTTGAGCCATTAAAAATGCTCGTTCCAATGCGGTTTTATGTGAGCTTTTTGCTACGCGAGCAACCAAGTAAATACAGAGACCTTTTGTGAGCATGAGAGAAATCACACCCAATAAAATCAATGACCAGTTTTCAATAACCACATCGAGATTTAATGACATTCCCACACCAAGGAAGAAAAGACCAAGTAACAAGCCACGGAAAGGCTCGATATCGGCTTCAAGTTGATGACGGAAAGACGACTCAGATAACATGACTCCCGCCACAAAAGCGCCCATTGCCATCGAAAGCCCGGCTTCTTCCATTAATAACCCCGAACCTAATACAACAAAGAGTGCAGCAGCAGTCATCACTTCGCGTGCTTTAGAGTTAGCGAGAATTTTGAAGACTGGATTTAGAATAAAACGCCCAATGAAAACCAACGTCCCTAATGCCACCATCGCAATAAGCGCAGACTGCCACCAAACGATTTGAGATTCACGTTCAAAAGGTGATAAGAATGTAATCACAGCTAATAAAGGTACAATCAGCAAGTCTTCAAATAATAGAATTGAAACTAATTTTTTGACCCGGTTTTGTTGAAAGTGCTTTACGTTCCCCAAGTACCTGCATCACAATTGCTGTTGATGTTAAAACAAAACCCGATGAACAAACAAAAAGCGACTTCCCAAGATAAGCCAAATTGAGTCGCAACAATGGTCATCAGTACCGCAGAAATGACAACCTGTAAGCTACCTAATCCAAAAATCTGACGACGTAAACTCCAAAGATGAGAAGGCTTCATTTCAAGCCCAATCACGAATAAAAACATCACGACGCCAAATTCAGCAAGGTGAATAATCGCTTGTGGATCATGAATAATATGCAATCCAAAAAGTACCCAATAACTAATCCAGCCGCTAAATAACCTAGTACAGAACCTAATCCGATGCGTTTAAATAACGGCACGGCAACAACTGCAGCCCCCAATAGCGCCACAACCCGGATGAGATCACCCGCTCCTTCCGCAGCCATAGTTAACTCCTCAAATATTTTTAAATATAAAAAAAGATCGCACGGTGCGATCTCAATAAGTGGTCCCCCTACCGGACTTGAACCAGTGACCAAGCGATTATGAGTCGCCTGCTCTAACCGACTGAGCTAAGGGGGGAAAGTGCGGTTGATTATAGAGAAATAATCATTTGAAGTCTATATACAAAAGGATGGTCGTTGGAAAATTGACCATCCTTTTTTAGATTCATTATTGCAATACCGAAATATCCGCCACTTGTAAGAACAAACCTTGCAACGTGTTTAAAATCGCTAAGCGGTTTTGGCGTAATGCAGAATCTTCGGCATTTACCATTACGTTATCAAAGAAACTGTCTACTGGTGCACGTAAGTTCGCTAATTTATCTAATACTGTCGTGTAATCACCTTGTACGATAAGCGGTTGAACTTCAGTACGTAATGCAAGTACAGCTTCAGCAAGGGCTTTTTCTGCTGGCTCTACGCAAGCGGTCAAATTGATCTCGCCAATTGCAGCATCCGCTTTTGCTAAAATATTGCTTACACGTTTATTCGCTGCCGCTAACGCTTCTGCTGAATCTAAAGTACGGAAATGTGATACCGCACGCACACGTGCATCAAAAATCAGCCGGACGGGTTGGACGACGTGCCAATACCGCTTGAATTACATCCACCGCAATGCCTTCATCTTGATACCATGCACGGAAACGACCGAGCATAAAATCCACGACATCAGAAACCACATTTTTGATTCGTGAGTTTATCACCGAAAAAGTGCGGCTGATTTTTTTCACTAAATCTTCTAAATCTAGCGGTAAGTTTTTTTCTCAACGATAATACGTAATGCACCTAATGCTGCACGACGAAGTGCAAATGGGTCTGCGCTGCCTTTTGGTGCTTGTACGATGCCGAAGATACCCGTTAAAGTGTCAAATTTATCCGCTAAAGCGACCGCACTTGCAACGAGTGATTTAGGTAATTCATCCCCCGCAAAGCGTGGCATATATTGTTCGTTTAATGCGACTGCGACTTCTTCATCTTCACCATCATGACGAGCATAGTGCATGCCCATTACGCCTTGCGTATCAGTAAATTCAAACACCATGTTGGTCATTAAGTCACATTTTGACAGTAACCCCGCACGTTTTGCTTTTGCTTCGTCTGCACCAATTTGTTTTGCAATTTCGCCTGCAAGTTGCTCAATGCGGTCTGTTTTGTCTTTCAATGTACCCAATTGCTGTTGGAACAATACAGTTTCTAAGCGTGGTAAACGATCAACCAGTTTTTGTTTTAAGTCGGTTTTTGAAGAAGAATTCCGCATCAGTTAAACGTGGGCGAACCACTTTTTCGTTACCCTCGATAATCGCGGTTGGATCTTCTGGGTTGATGTTCGAGACAAAAATAAAGTGCGGTAATAATTTGCCCTCTTTGTCATAAATTGGGAAATATTTTTGGTCACCTTTCATGGTGTAAACTAAGGCTTCCGCAGGCACCGCTAAGAAGCGTTCTTCAAATTTTGCCGCTAAAACGTTTGGATATTCCACCAATGAAGTCACTTCTTCAAGCAGGCTTTCTTCAATATCAGCCACGCCGCCAAGTGCGGTCGCTTTTTGCTTGAGATTTTGCCAAAATTTCGGCTTTACGCTCATTGAAGTCCGCTACCACAGAACCTTTTTCACGCAATAATTGTGGATATTGGTCTGCATGTTGAATTTCAAATTCTTTCTCGCCTAAGAAACGGTGACCGCGAATGGTACGAGCGCTTGCTACACCTAAAATTTCGCCTTCGATTAACTCATCACCTAACAACATAGTTACCGTGTGAACTGGACGGATAAATTGCACAGTTTTATCTGCCCAACGCATTGGTTTTGGAATTGGCAATTTCGCCAACGCATTTACCACAATATCGTTTAGCAAGTTTTTGGTCGGTTGACCTTCAATTTTTGCACGATGAACTAACCATTCGCCTTTATCAGTTGCAATGCGTTCTGCTTGTTCCACAGTAATACCACAACCACGCGCCCAGCCTTCTGCCGCTTTAGTTGGTTTACCTTCCGCATCAAACGCAGCTGATACTGCAGGTCCGCGTTTTTTTCAATTTCTTTGCTTGGTTGTTGTGTCGCTAAGTTCAACACTTTCACCGCCAAACGACGGGGCGCCGCAAACCATTCGATTTTTGTCGAATGATAAACCTGCTTGGTTTAATTCCGCCTCAACGTTATCCGCAAAAGAGGTCGCTAATGTTTTTGAGAGCTTTTGGTGGCAGCTCTTCTGTGCCGATTTCTACTAGGAAGTTTTTGGGTTGTCATTTTGTTTTTCTCTGGTAAGGTGCGATTTGGCACCATTTTTATTTTTAATTTAATCTTTTTTTCAATCAGTGCTTCACATTTCACCGAAAAAAATTAAGTGAATTTGCGATAAAACACGCCTGATGCGCATTTTTCATGTAATGCCAATGCCTTAACGGCATCCGACTCGCTTGAAATTCTCACACGAGGTTTTAATGTTGCCGAAATAAAGCATCCTGCATGCTCAGAACTGCCTTCATCCATAATCGCTATTGCTTCATCACGGTATTCTTGCACAATAATGTTATTAACGGCACAAAAATGTAAATACCATAATTTATGACAGGCAGAAATGGAGACTAATAACATATCTTCTGGGTTCCAACGTGTTTTATCACCACGAAAAGCTGGATCAGCAGAACCTAAAATATTGGGTTTATTCAATGCCGAAGCAATAAAATCCCGCTCATACGCAGTATAAGAAGAAGTGCCTCGCCCTAAATTTCCAACCCACTCTACGGTAGTTTGATAAGTGTGTTGCTTCATTATATTTTCTTCGTTATCACTTCTGCCAAATCTCCCCTAACCCCTCTTTGCTAAAGAGGGGATTGGATCTTTGCAGAGTTAAATATCTATGTTTTACTTTTAACATTTTTTTGAAAGCAGATAATTTAATCTCTATTGAAATTAAAATGTGAATGAGCCAGTTACTATCAATTTACTCAAGAAATCCCCCTCTTTAGCAAAGAGGGGTTAGGGGAGATTTGGCAGAGGTTAATCCAACCTCATACTCAATCAGCCCGCACATTCTCTAAAAACAAATAAATCTGCTCTACTACCGCTTCAATTTCACGCATGACTTCATCATTGCTAAATCGCATTACCGTAAAACCAAGTGAATTTAATTCTGCATCTCGCAATGCGTCTTTTTCCTGATAATCAGGTTCATAGTGCTGACTACCGTCCAATTCGATAATCAACTTTGCTTTTGCACAATAAAAATCAACGATATAACTTAAAAGTGGCTTTTGTCGATTAAATCGAAAAACCCTAATAATTGATCTCGATTGATGCATTGCCATAGCTTTTCTTTCCGCATCCGTTTGATCCACTCGCAATTTTTGCGAATTCTCTTTTAAGTATTTTTTTCATAGGGTTGCATGAACTCTATTTCTTACCGTTCTCAATCCCTTCACTCAACACCTTTTGAAACTGCTCATAATCACAAAAACCATATTCATCTTTTTCACAGCCCTTGAGGGTTAATGCCGTTTGGTTTGGAGGTGTCGCTAAACTTAGTGGCGTGATGTTAATCAGTTGTTCAGTGGTTTGATAAACATAATCCAACTTAAATTTGAGCTTACCACTTGGTTTGTGTTTCCACACTTCAAATAGCAACTTGCCACCGATTGGGATATTTTCCAATGAATCATTCAATTCATAAGGCTCAACACCCAATGCCGCAAGCAGAGCGACGATATTAGAATCGTGTCCAACTAATAAGTTAATTTTGTTTTCGCTGTTTAGCTGTTGCTGAATAAATGCTAACAACGGATATGAGACATTTTGTGCTAACGCTTCGTTGTTTTTTTAAATAACGTGCGGTAATATTCGTTTTTTTAATTTCGTTAATTGCACGCCATTTTTTTCTTGGCTATCTACGCGGTACGTTTGCGATTTCTGAATCAGGCTTACCCACATAATGCGCAAGCAATAATGCACTGACAATTTTCTTTCCGGTGCTGATAGAACCAGTAATCTTGACTGACTTGCCGTCTTTAATACTGTATTCACCGACTTTTCCACCTAAATCACACTCGCCTTTTTGTAAGCAATTTGGTGAGTTTTTGTAATCAATGATTTCACTCAATAGTGCATAATTGGGCGCTAATTTTTGCTGTAAAGCGGTTAAATCAACGTTATTTTTTGCAGATTCAATCAAGGCTTTGCTTGGATTATGCGCTTGCGTTTTAAAAATCGGATCTTTTTCTGAACCAATTTTACCGTGATGTTGCAGTTGAACATTACAGCCCGCAAATGCACCAGAAACAATCGCTTGCCCTGTTGCAATTGTGCGTTGCACACCATTTGCATAAGCAAAAATGCCTTCGCCCGATGCACAACGTTCTGTTGTTAGTAACCCTTTATCTGCAAGCCATTGACCTAAATACTGTCCGAAATAGGTTTCTAGCACCGTCCCTTTTGCAGTGAGATAGCCAGATGGTACATTCCATTTTGCCCATTCATAAGGGGAATATTTCGCCATTTCTTGCGGATCTTTTTCCACTGGTGAACGCAATCCGTGTCTGCTGAAAATCAATACTTTCTCTAATTCATAATCAGAACTTGAGGAAGTTTGACCATTTTCTGTTGCAAACGCACTACTTGCTAAAGCTGAGCCAAGCAAAAGTGCGGTGAATTTTAGGGTTATTTTTTTCATATTCGAGACCTAATCATTTAATGTTGAAATTGAGCTATAAAAATTCAAGGCATATTTGGTGCCGTAAACTAACACCATAAATACTGCAACAATATTGACTACCGCAAAAAAGATTAGTTGTTTACTGTTGCTCTCCACCCAGAGCATTTTAAATAATGCGAGCGTACCAATATTTTCATCAAGTTCGCTCTCTCCGCTTAGTGTTCTTAAGGTTTTCAGCATCTTGCGTACAAAAGCGACAGTATTTATTGCCATGACGCTGAGTGCAATAAATCCTGAAGCCAAACTTAAAAACAGCACTAGCACATTACTCCACGCCCAATGTGTCCAATTCAGCTCAGAATACATAAATAACGCGAGTGATAAAAAAACAACACAGCGGGTGTTAAATTTCGCAAAAACATTAAATAGTCATCACCAATTCTAAATAAAAAAATTGCAAAAAACTGACCTTCTTCATTACTTTAAAAAATCTCTTTTAATTTGGCTTCATCTAAAATAACACGATCATCATCTAACAATAATGCTGGAAAGCCCGCATAGCCTTGTGCTTTTGCATCATCAAATGCGGCGTGACGATCACGCAAACGCAACCATTGTTTCAAGTTTGGAATGGAAGATAATACTTCCACAGCCTCATAATCCACGCCTAAGCGTTTTAACTCTGCAACAAATGGCTCTGTATCTGGGCAATCTGCTGCGTAATAAAGAATGGGTTTCATTATTCACCTTCTTGTTCTGCTGCCGCAGTTGGGTTCAATTTCGGTTCGCCAATTTTGGTTAAGCGGTTACGATCGCGATGTTCAAATGGAGCATCATAATTTGGGATAATCAGGATGGTGGTTTGATCGTATGACCAAGTGCCATCATCATGGAATTTCACCGTCATTTCAAAACTTTCCGTGGTAAATGAACGCTCCAAGAACGGATTCGAAATAATACCGTTTGTTAGTGAACCGCGTACTGCTTTTACCGTAAACTCTTTCGCATCAGCCAGTGCATTACCGACAGCAATAAACGTTTGGCCGCGTGGAATGCTACCTGTTAATAAAATATTGCCTGTTTCAGGTTCCCATAACCAATAACCCACTTGGTCGTGGAATGTTTCCACTTCGCCTGGCTCTACAATATGGGTGTGATAACGTAATCCATAATAGAGTTGCGGACCATTGGTTTGACCATCCGTTGGATGGGCTTCGTAACGTTCGATATAAGGATCTTTTTCTGGCCCTTCTGCTTTCGGGTTGATATCCACACCACGCTTACCTTCCCAAACACCCGCTAATCTAGCCAATGGGCCTAAATTCGCGAGCGTATTAGGATCGGTTTCTGCTTCAGTATAAATATCGTCTGGGTATTGAAAATCTTTCATCATTTTCTCCTTATATCGTTGTGTTAATGCTTAAAGTGCGGTCGTTTTTCGCCTTATTTTTTACAACCTGGGAAACCTAAGGCTTCACGGCTTGCATAGTATGCTTCCGCCACGCCTTTGGTTAATGCACGAATGCGTAAAATATAGCGTTGACGCTCTGTGACCGAAATCGCTTTACGTGCATCTAACAAGTTGAAGCTGTGTGCCGCTTTTAAAATGCGTTCGTAAGCCGGTAATGGTAACGGACGCTCTAATTCCAATAAGCTTTTCGCTTCTTTTTTTCGTATTGATCGAAGCAGTAGAATAAGAAATCAGTATCTGCATATTCAAAGTTGTAAGTTGATTGCTCGACTTCGTTTTGATGGAACACATCGCCGTAAGTGGTTTTTGCCAAGCGGGTACCGTCAGACCAAACTAAGTCATACACAGAATCTACACCTTGAATGTACATGGCTAAACGCTCTAAACCGTAGGTTACTTCACCTGTTACCGGTTTACATTCTAAGCCACCCACTTGTTGGAAATAGGTAAATTGGGTCACCTCCATACCGTTTAACCACACTTCCCAGCCTAATCCCCACGCACCCAAGGTTGGGTTTTCCCAGTTATCTTCCACGAAACGGATGTCGTTTTGTGTTGGATCAAAACCAAGCATTTCAAGAGAACCTAAATAGAGTTCTTGAATGTTATCTGGAGATGGTTTAATCACCACTTGGAATTGGTAGTAATGTTGTAAACGGTTTGGGTTTTCGCCATAACGACCATCGGTCGGACGACGTGAAGGTTGCACATAAGCAAATGCCATCGGCTCTGGGCCTAAAGCGCGTAATGCAGTCATTGGGTGAGAAGTTCCTGCACCCACTTCCATATCAAAAGGTTGAACAACGGTACAACCTTGATTTGCCCAATATTCTTGCAAGGCTAAAAATCATGCCTTGGAATGTTTTTTTACGTTGAATTTTTGTACTCATAATTTTTTTAATAACAATGTGATGAAAAAAATACAGGCATTATACTTGAAACTATAAGGCGGATAAAGGCGAAAAAAAGTGCGGTCAGAAAAAAATCCTTAAATTTTTTTATTTCTCTTAAATTTCATTCATTTTCATGATGAGTTATTTTTCATCATGAGAGATTTGCTTGCCAAGCCTCAAATGTGTAAACTGCTGGCGCTTTTATACAGACTTTTTATCCTAGGGATTTTTAAAATGAAAAAAATGTGATTACTTCAGCGATTTTATTAGCGATTCCAGCATTAGCTGCGGCTGAAGACGTGGCAAAATTAGATGTGATTAACGTCTATTCTGCATCAGCCACGCCAACTAGCCTTCATCAAACCGCCTCATCTGTTACTGTTTTAACTGAAAAAGATTTTGCACAACGTGGTGCGACTTATGTCAGTGACGTATTGAAAACGGTACCGAGTTTAGCCGTGAGTACTTCAGGCGGTCGTGGCACATTAACTAATGTATTCTTACGTGGTGCGGATGCAAACCACACTGCAGTGATTATTGATGGCGTGAAAGTGAACCCAGTTTCTGGTTATGGCTTTGATTTCGGTGGCTTAGCATTAAGCAATATCGACCGCATCGAAGTATTACGCGGCGAGCAATCTGCCCTTTGGGGAAGTGATGCGATGGGTGGTGTGATTTATATCACCACGAAGAAAGGCTTAGAAAAAGGTAAAACCTTCAACGTCGATTACGATTTTGGCACAGGCTCTAATCGTACGGTAGATGGTTCATTAACCCTTTCAGGCACAAACAACAATTTCTATTATGCTTTACATGGCGACAGTCACCACACCAAAGGCATTTCAGCACTCAGCAAAAACCGCTTTAACTACACCGCACAAGATGGCACAGCGGTAAGTACCGGTGGCTCAAACGAACGCGATAAATTCCATCGTGATAATGCCTCTCTTCGTTTTGGCTATGACGATAATCAAAAAGGTTTTGATTTCTTAACCTCTCACAGCAGCCAAACGGCTAACTTTGATAACAGCGCAACAGATGAAAAAGGCCACTACACTAGCACACGTGATACCTTATTCAAATTAAGTGGTTTCTTAGGTAATGACGATCAATTGCTTAAACACAAAGTTGGGGTAAGCCATCTCAAAACTGACAGCGATACCGTTGGCTACACATCGGCTTACGATGCGAAAAAACTCAATGCAAACTATCAATTAGATGTCAATTTCGATCGTGAAGGCACACTCACACAAGGTTTAAGCTTCTTAGCTGACTATCAAAAAACCGATTTCAACTCGTCTTATTTTAACAATGCAGGCAATAAGAAACTTGTTGAGAAAAGCTTAGCGGCTGAATATCGCTTATTGCACGATGCAGATCATAGTTTGAATATTAGTGGTCGTTACACTGACAGCTCTGAATATGAAAACTCATGGACTGGTCGTATCGCGGGCGCTTACCGCTTACACAATAACGTGAAAGCCCACGCAAGCTTAGGTTCAGCGATTCAAAACCCAACGATCACTGAATATTACGGCTACAACGCGCGCTATATCGGCAACCCGAATTTACAACCAGAGAAAAGTTTAGGGGGCGATGTTGGTTTCTTATTTGAAACTCATGACAACCGTCACAGCTTCGATGTGACTTATTTCGCTCGCAACGTGAAAAACGCGATTAGCAGCGAAGTCATCAACTTCACTACCTATGCAAGCCATGCAGTGAACCTTGAAGGTAAGAGCAAAGTGAAAGGTGTTGAAGTAGCATACAACGGTAAAGTTACCGATGCATTAACTGCTTATGCTAACTACACCTACACGCAAACCCGAGATAGCAAAGGCGCTGAATTGGCACGTCGTCCAAAACATTTGGTGAACGCAGGCTTAGCATACCAAATCACTGAAAAATTAGGTGCGGATGTAAATGTATCTTACACAGGCAAACGCATGGATACCTACTATTCACCGACCTACAGCACGCATAAAGTGAAATTGCCATCTTACACCTTGGCAAACTTAGGCGTGAACTATAAAGTGGCGGATAGTTTGACGATTTATGCAAATCTTAACAACGTATTCAATAAAAAATATGAAAACGTACTTGGCTATGGTCAAGAAGGACGTAATGTTTACGTTGGGTTGAAAGGATCGTTCTAATTATTACCTACTCACAAGGGCGTGCTTAGCACGCCTTTTTACATTCTTGATGGCGTAGCGTATCATTATCTATATGCAAAAAACTCGCTTAATTTTAACCGCACTTTTCCTTCCGTTTACCTCTCTGGCTTCGGAACAATTTGTCTCGCTTACGCTTTGCAGTGACCGACTGCTTATCGAACTGGCTGAACCTTCGCAAATTGCTGCACAGTCGTCTTATTCAAAAAAATCCCTTGATGATGTTAGACAAAAATCAATACCGATAAACCTGTGCTAGAACCGCAATTAACGGAATTATTGCCCTATTTGGATAAAAACTATTCTGATTAACGAAACCTTTTATCCGCAATTAGTGGCTGAACTGAAAAAAACTCGGTGTGAAGATTATCCCGATAAACGACAGCCCACAAACGCCAGATGAATTATTTGCGCTGATTCTAGAATTAGGCAAACAACTGGGTAATGAGCAAAAGGCGGCAGATTTAGTAACAAAACTCAAATCGCAAAACGTTCACTTAAATCGACCGCTTACCAATACGCTGATTTTATCGGAAACAGGTGTGGTAGAGAGTTACTATCCGCAATATCCTGTGCTGTTAAATTTACTCGGATTAACGCCACTAAAAAAACACCACTGACCGCACAAAATTTCTCGTTAGAAAAAAAGTGATTTTAAGTCAGCCAAATGTACTGATTTCACTGACTGACAAACAAGGTTACAATGCACAAGCTGAATTACTGCACCACCCTATGTTGCAAGATTTTTTTCAAAAACCAACCGCTTGTCAGCATCCCAATGAAATATACCTATTGCTTCGATCACGGTGTGTGGCAAGGGGCGGAGAAGATTTATCAACAGTTAAAATAATGTAGCTGACAAATCTCCCCTAACCCCTCTTTGCTAAAGAGGGGAATTCCATTATTAAATTAACTCTAGATGACATATTTATATGTCTTTATGTATAAATGATTAGAATAAACCATCAGAATTATAAGTCCCTACACTATAATCCCCTTCTTTAGTAAAGAGGGGTTAGGGGAGATTTGACAAAATCAAATTAACAAATGATATTTGGATTACATAGGAAATTGTTCATTGACCAAAACACTCAAATTAAATACCGCACTTTTCTTCGCGTTGCTGTTGATTAGCGGATTTGCAGTTTATCATCAGCTCGGTGATTTCGCGCATCTCAAAAAAATGCGGATGGTGTGCTCACCGATATGCGTTCGATGGTGCTGTGGGATATTCGTTTTCCGCGTATTGGCTTAGCTTTATTAACGGGAGCAAGTCTCGCGATTGCCGGCAATGCGATGCAAGGTATTTTTCAAAATCCATTAGCAAGTCCAGGCTTGCTCGGCAGTAGCGCTGGCGCAACGGCTGCCAGTGTATTTATCCTCTATTATTTTGCCGTGCCATTTTCACTGCTCTTAACCGGAGGAGTAATTGGCGCGCTTTTAAGCTTTTTCATCGTGTATTTGATCGCTAAAAACTACGGCACCACGATGATGATTCTAAGCGGTTTAGCGGTCAATATGTTGCTTGGGTCAGCAATCGCATTATTGCTCTCCAACGCGGAAAGCCCATGGGCATTAGCTGAACTTTATCGTTGGTTACAAGGCTCGTTGATGTGGGCAAAATTAGATACTTTGCTTATTTCACTCCCCATTGTTCTGTCGGGGATTTTCTGTTTATACCACACTCGCCGATACTTAGATTTACTCACCTTTGGTGAAGAAACTGCGAGCACCATGGGCGTAGATCCGAAACGTAGCTTTTTCATCAGCACCTTTGGTGTGGCCTTATTAGTCGGTGCAACCATTCCACAAACCGGCACCATCGGTTTTATCGGCTTAATCGCGCCACACTTCGCCCGTATTTTTACTGAAAGCACGTCCATCACAACTTTACCTTACGAGTGCGTTAATCGGGGCATTATTGCTGTTACTGGCCGATTTAGCCATTTTATATATCCCGCTGTTCTCACATATTTACATCGGCACATTGACTGCACTTATCGGTGCCCCTTGCTTGATTTGGATGTTATTAACGCAACAGAGAAAAATCTATGATTAGAATTGAAAAACTCACCCAATCCTATTGCTTAAATGACATCAACTGTACGCTTCCATCAGGTAAATTGATTGGCATTATGGGCGCCAATGGTGCAGGGAAATCTACATTATTAAAAACCATTGCAGGCATCTTGCCACTCAAACAAGGAGAAATCTGGTTTGATGCTCAGCCATTAAGTAAGATGAACCCGACCGAAAAAAGCCAACACATTGCTTACCTTGCACAAAATACGCAAATTCATTGGGATTTATCCGTTTATGATGTGATTGCGTTAGGTTTGGCAGCTCCGTTACCAAAAAGAAAAAAAAGCGGTCAAAAAAATTCAAGCGTTTTCAGAAAAAAATTTGCGGTAACTCATTTACTCGATAAGCCATTTCAACAACTTTCAGGTGGCGAGAAAGCACGTGTACAACTCGCTCGTTGCAGTATTAAGGAATCCCCTGTTTTATTAGTCGATGAGCCGATTGCACCACTCGATCCTTACTATCAAATTGATATGATGGAACAGCTTCAATCACTCACACCACAACACACATGTGTTGTTGCCATTCATCACCTTTCATTGGCTTATCAATTTTGTGATGAAATTGTTCTATTAGATAAAGGAAAATTGTTAGCTGTAGGTGAAACGCAAGCCGTGTTAAATGCGGAGAATTTGGCGAAAGCCTTTCATATTCGTGCTGAGATTGATCCACTGAAAAAGACTATCTCAAAAATTGAGAAGCAATAAAATAAAAGCACTTAGCGATTCACTAAGTGCTTTTTTATAGAAATGAATTATGGTTGGATTTCTGAATCTACGAAGAAATAAGCAATTTCTCGTTTTGCGCTTTCAACGCTATCAGAACCATGGACAGAGTTTTCACGCTGACTTAACGCAAAGTCTTTACGGATAGTGCCTTCTGCCGCCTCAGCCGGATTCGTTGCACCAATCAAAGTGCGGTAATCTTTTACGGCATTTTCTTTTTCCAATACAGAAACCACCATCGGTCCAGACATCATATACTCCACCAACGGTTCAAAAAAATGGTTTACCTTGGTGTTCCGCATAGAAACCTTCCGCTTGTTCTTTTGGTTAATTGCACCATTTTTAAGCGCAACGACACGGAATCCCTGTGATTCAAAACGCCCTAAAATAGCACCAATTAAATTACGCTTTACTGCATCGGGTTTGATAATTGAAAAAGTACGTTCTGTCATAAAATCCTACTTAACTTGCTTTCGTTACTAATAAATTTGCTAAAGTTTTCACACCAATTCCGGTCGCGCCAACCGCCCATAAATCACTACCTGATTTACGATAAGTGGTAGAACAATCAATATGCAACCAACCTTGTTGATAGTTCTTCACAAAATACGATAAAAATGCCGTTGCAGTACTCGCCCCCGCGACAACTGGCGCAGTGCCTGTATTGGCAATATCCGCAAAAGAAGAAGTGATTTGGCTACGATGAAACGCTTCGAAAGGCAAACGCCAGAACGGTTCATGTTCTTCTTTGGCAGCTTGGAATAGGCTATTTACCAACGCATCATCCATAGAAAGCACGCTGTGGTAATCATTACCGACTGCTATTTTCGCCGCACCGGTTAAGGTTGCACAATCGACAATAAATTGTGGATTTTGACTATCGGCTTCAATTAAGCCATCCGCCAATACTAAACGGCCTTCCGCATCAGTATTTAGAATTTCTGCGGTTACATCATTTTTATACGTGATGATATCACCCAATTTAAACGCATTACCGCTCACCAAGTTTTCTGCACAGCATAGATAGAGTTTTACTCGTTGATTTAAACAGTGTGCAATCGCAAATCCTAATGCGCCAGTTAATAACGCTGCGCCGCCCATATCGGTACGCATAGTACTCATACCATCACTTGGTTTGATGCTATAACCACCACTATCAAAAGTAATACCTTTACCCACTAAACAGGCTAATACTGGCGCATTTGGATCATTAGTCGGGTTAAAATCTAATTGCAACATAGCGGGCGGATTAATAGAACCACGACCCACAGTAAAGATCCCGTGGTAGCCTTGCTCTTTTAACGCTTCCCCAGAAATGATCTGAAAACTGACCGCACTTTTATCGGCATAATTTTCGGCTTGTTTAGAAATAAACTCAGCCGCGCGTTCTGCTAATTTAACTGGCGTGAGTGTTTCTGCTGGTTCATTAATAATTCCACGTACAAAATCACCACATTCAATACGGGCCAATAATTCATCTTGTGGCTCATCATCTAAATGAGGAAATTCAATCGAATAATCTTGCTTCGCCGAGTAAAAACCTTGATAAAATGCCCAGCATTTTTCTAATTCCCATGTATCCCCCACAAGTTCAACATCTTTAATACCTTGCCCACGTAACTTACGTGCGGCTTTTTGAACTAAAACAAGGTTCAATTTTTCATCATTTTTAAGATGAATAACGGCTTGATCTTGATTAAAACTTAAAATGGCATTTTTGCCCCAACTCTCCGAAGCAGGAGTCGTTGATAGTGTAATTTGCATGTGGTTATTCTCCTTTATTTATTGTATAAGTTACTTTGCTAATAAGCTCCGGTCTTCTTCCATACAACTTTAAATGTTTTAAATAGAATCACGATATCATTCCATAATGACCAGTTCTTTGCGTACCAAGTATCAAAATAGACACGAGTATCATAACTTACATTATTTCGTCCGCTCACCTGCCATAAACCTGTCATTCCAGGTTTTGCCATAAGATAATAATCAACGTCCTCCTGATAATAAGGTAACTCCTCTTTTACTATTGGACGAGGTCCCACTAAACTCATTTCACCTTTGAGAACATTCCAAAGCTGCGGCAATTCATCTAGACTTCTAGCTCTTAGCCATCTTCCAATAGGTGTAATACGAGGATCATCTTTAAGTTTAAAGTCTTTCTCCCATTCTAAACGAGCATTTTTCATCCGTTGCTAAAATTCTTTCTAAAAACCTCATCAGAATTATTTACCATTGTTCTAAACTTCAAACATTTGAATTCTTTTTTTATTCTGACCAATTCTTGAATGCTCATAAATTAGTTTTTCCACCATCTTTCTTAATAAGAAAAATACAATGGGATACATAATGGAAATAAAAAAATCAAAAGAAAAGATACTTTTCAATATATCAAAGACTCTTTTTAATAAATCGAGAAGACCGTTTTTGCTAAGTTATTATTTACTCGAAACAGTACCATTTCATGGCTAAACAGAAAAGACATATCCGTACCATAAAGCGGAATACCTCGAAAATCAGGAATAACTGAGATAGAACGACAACCTTTTCGAATTAAATAACGCAACCAGAAATCCTGCTTTACTTTATTTTCCTCATCTATAGCAAGAATAAACTGTGTAAATTCTGGAGATACCAGTTTGATCAGCAACTCAGGATTATGGCGCATAACTGGCACCCCTTCAATGAACTCTGATTTATATTCTTCAGTATTTATAAACAATTTAATATTAAACCCTAAATATGGCTCATTATTTAATGCATCAAATACTTCTTTCGCATTCTTACCATTGCCAATAATAATGGTTTCTTTCAAATACCATCCTAATTTTATAAGTAAATTTTTGATTAAAACTCGCCCCAAGGGCACTAAAGTAAAAAAACAAAAAAAGCCAAGTTATAGACCAAAAAAATAACGAGAAACATAAAGACGGGAAAAAAAGCAACTATAGCTAGCTCAATAACAAAAATAATTAATAATGTTCTAAATACCTCTTTTAACTCAAACCAAAATGGCTTGCGGTAGGTGTAATGACGCAAACGGATCCAAAAACCAAATAACACAGCAGCCTCCCATAAGGCTATGAATAAAAAAATAAAAGATGAAAGCTGCTCTATGGGAAAATATTGACCATCCGCCCTACTAAATTTAAGTAAAACAAAGGATGCTAAAAAAATAGAAATCCAAAAAAAGAAACAAAATCTACAGAAATTTGAAAAAAACTTAATAAAAATTGGCTCTATTCATGTTACTTTATCCCAATATCCTTTATGCATACTAAAAGCCCTACACCACTTATAAGGTAATCTATAGTAATAATAACCTAATTTAAAAACCGAGCCACTTAACACATGTAGATAATATAGCTTTAGGAATTAAATACGGTGACTTTATGGATAAAAACTTTAATTCTGATAGTACAAACCTTTTTCCCTCAGAAGCAGCACTACCAAATTTTTTTGTTGAATCCATTTCTGTTCTTGCTGAAATACACCTGTATCAAAAATAACGTTGGAATTCTTGTTTTTAGTGTGTAGTTATGACTGTGAAATACTGTTGCCTCAGCGCAGTAGGCAACTTTATATCCAGATAAAATCATTTTTGCTGTTAAATACATATCTTCAGCTAGAATTGTGTTATCCGGAAATCCGCCTAATTTATCAAATACAGATAAGCGGTATGCAGCAAAAGAATTAGACATAAATGCTGTCTTGATACCTAACGCTGAAATATCAGCCATAGTTCTCACTCTGGAATCAGACGGATAATTAAAATAACGAGCATGAACTGCTAGCGGTGTTGCCTCATGATGTGGCAACTGTCGCCCACAAACAGCAGCCACTTCAGGATCTACAAAGGGGGCAAGTAAATTCGCTAATGAATCTGGTGAAGCCAAAATTGCATCTTGAGTCATAAATACCACTACATCCGCAAAACTTTTGGCAAATTCAACCGCTTGATTACGAGTTCCGCCATGATTAAACTCTGATTTCGGGATAGAATGTACTAAGAACCCCGACTCATCTGCGTGTTCTGCCGTATTATCGGAAGAAGAAGAATCAATCACAATTACTTTATCAGCTTTCAAGAGTTGAGATTGATAGGCAGCGATCCAATCTTGCCATTTATTACCCGCGTTATAAGTTGGTACACATAATGCAAATTGAAGAGCGGTCATTTTTCGTCCTTATTTTACCAAAAGGGATAATAGCCACTGCTTTAATTTTGGCACACTTTGGTACTCTCTTTTTGAAGAGGGAGGTAAACAGTGTGGTTTGCCATATTGTGTAGCAAATTGTTCAAACATTTTTAACTTGCCGGATTGCCTGACGAATATTTTTTTCCAGTAAGACTTAAATCGAATAAAATAATAAAAATAGACGCAATTTATGGTTAAACACCCCCACTTGATTTTTGGCAATGTTGACGATAATCTAGCAAAGGCTTATCTATAAATTGTGTTTCACCATAATAGCGCGCTAACAGTGCCAACCACCAATCGTGCATATAAAGTTCAGAAAGTTGAATATAAGATAAAGAATCTAGTGCTAGATTACGTAAGGCTCTATTGATCATACAAGCTGCGCCTTGCACACAGTTTTTATACAAAATCGAATCATCACTTAAGCATTTCGCACTTAAAGCCTGATAAGTAAAAAAACTTGGCGAAATTTCATTATTTTGTTCATCAATCAAACACGCATCACTAAAGATGAGCGTTGGAATAGCATTATCTTTATGCTTGGCAATTTTTAGCAAATTCAGCCACTTTATTTATATGCCAAATGTCATCTTGATCTGCTAAAAAAAGGTAAAATCTGCTTCACTATATTTTTAGTGCAAATAAAAAAAATTAGCAATCACTCCTTTTCTCGGACCTTGAATAATGTCATAAGCAGTAAAATTAGCATTAGCAAAGGTATTTCTGACAACAGAAAGCGTCTCGTCACAAGATCCATCATCAGACACAATAATTTTTTTGCGGCAAAATGGTTTGCGATAAAAATACTTTCTAATTGTGAGGATATAAAAGATGCACCGTTGAAGGTGCATACAATTACATCATATTTAAATGCTTTATCCATATAATTCTTTATTTCGATAAAAGAGTAAATTGTTTAGTTTTTTTCTGTTATGTAATTAACCAATGGATAGACTAAGTAACCATAAAAAAACTTAATGTTATTACAGTAATTAATACAGAAAATTTCACAAAATTATTTGAGTGAGTAACATCAAATGCACTATAAAAAAAGTAATAAAAATTTGATGATGAACTAAAAAAATGCTAGAAAGCTGTAACGAGATAACTGGCTAAATAGTTCCCTCATATATTTAGGAATAAAAAAATTATATCAAATACGCTAGATATAATAACAAAGAAAGAAATTCCACCCATAATAAGCACAAAATGATATGGTATTTTTATCTAGTAAAATTGATGTATTTACTAGGATAGCTAGAGCAACAACTGTCAAGATTCCTCTTAGTAACTTGTCTTTTTCTAATATTTTTGAGCAAAACAAATACCAAAAAAAGAACTCTGGTAATCGCATCAGAGGGTTTATTGGTTCCCACATTTCAAATATAGCCCCATATTTTTATGTGCAAAGAAACAACTAATCCTATTAAAATGAGAAATGATAATAAAGGCTTTTTTTAAACCATATAGAAATAAGAATGGAAAAAAATATATGTTATTAACATATATCCAGTATACCATTCACCAACCAAGTAAAAAAAGTAGGAAACTTATAAAGGAATAGTCCATCTAAACCGATTATTGTTAACAAGAACCTAATACCTGGAACACCTTCACCTATTGGCTTACTCAATAATATAAATAATAACGCAACAGCAGCATAACTAAGCCAATACGAAGGATAAATAGCTAGAAATCGCTTTCTTATATAAGAGGTTAGAGAAAAATTTTTCTTTAGCTGACAGCCCCAAACCAAAAACCAGAAGATATAATAAAGAGAGATACTGCGATATCTCCAACATTCATTCCTAAAAATTTTTAGTCCAAAAAAATAACGGAGCATTATTATCTGCATAAAAAAAGAATGCATATCCAAATGAAATAACATTACGGCAATGCAAGAAATAACTTTAATAAAAATCAATATAGAAAAAAATTTTTTTCCTTCATAAATTTCTACCTATTTTTTTCCCCCACACAGCCATGGAATCATAAGGTCGAGCAGGGAAAACATTATATTTAGGCTTAATTTTTCAGGTTATGTACTGCAATAAATTCTTCTACTGCTGTTCGCAAACTCTTTGGTTTACCTGAGCAACAGTTAAATATACCAGACTGTTTGCTTGAAATTCTTTCTTCGATTTGTTCTGACAGTTCTCTAATATCAACAAAGTCATAAAGCATTTCACCACTATTCAATGGAAAAAAACTCTTGTCCTTCATCTTCAGCCTTTAAGATCTTCGTAAAAAAATAGAATTACTAAAAACGATCATCTCCTGTAATATAGTAAAAAGCGTAACCACTGTAAATTTAATTCAGGCGTTACACTAGCAAAAATCAAACATTGCTTGGCGTAAGAAGTTTTTTTGCAATTCCATAAGGATTTCTAGGATTACAAGGTGTATTTTCATCAATAGGTCCAACAAAGTATCCAACCTCATGCATTGTTCCTGCAACAGAGATATTTTTTATACCTAATTCTGCCATAGATGTGAGAAATTCATAATGTTTCATCACGTTAGCTAAATGAGAAGGATCTCGATGATTAAACCCTGCTTGCCAAGCCAAATGCAATAAACATTCTGCATCTTTCACTAAGTCACATTTTTTATCTTGAGATAAAGCGAAGATATTCCCATAAAATAAGCTTGCTCCATCTAAAAAAATGATGGGGTGTTTCTCCATCAAAAAAAGCATTGCTGTGACTTGATGTCCTTTATCTAATAAACCTCTTACGACATTTCTACCGATATAACCATTGGCTCCCGTTACAATAATATTCATTGAATTAATGTCCTCTTAATTTATGATAATAGTGTCTTAATTTTTCTATATGGCATACGTGTTACTTTTGGATAATTTAGGATAATTACCTAATACATGATTTTTTTAATAGGCGAACCACATTAATTATAAAATAACGGCTAATATTTGGATTTCCAGATGAAATATTATTTCCCACCATATATTTAGCATTATGAGCCAGACTAATTTGATATGGAATGTCTCCATTAGAAAGATTACTTACTAATCTCTGCATTTTATATTCTAACTTAGTGTAATTAAGCTCCATCATTTCTGACGACATAATGTTACATGCTAAGTAACCAGCATCATGTGCGGTATAAGCTAATAAACGTTCTAGAACATGAGCCAACGATCCATCACAATGCATTGGTTCTTTATTAAACTCTTCAAACTTCCAGTTATATTCAAAAAGTTTACGCAATGCCTTTGGTCTGAACCAAAACATAGTACCGTATGCAGCAAATGGAGAAATGTCATCAAATGGAATTTTAACACCAATCTCTTCTGCTATTTTTATAGCTAATTCCCTATTAGTAAACCAAGCATGGCCTAAAGTAGGGTGACCTATATGCACCATTGAAGGCATTGCAAATCCTATAGATTTATTTTTTTATCTAAGTAATTTAATACCTTAGATGTATAAGCTTTATCTTTTAAAAGATTTAGATACATCATCTCTTTAAAGTGTTGAGACATATTATGGGAATTTTTGTGGTGATTTTTTTAGAATGTAATCGACAAATCCAATCATATTTATTTGATAAAACTTCTTCTTTACATGTGATAAAAAAAGAGATGACATATCTCTACCACGATTTTTGCTCTACTACTTTTTACATTAATTGATTTTTGCACCACTAGATCGCAATATTGAATTAGATTCAATCTTGCATTTATTTTTCTGTACTAGAAGTAGTAATAAGTAAATCATAAGAACAAGGTATATTTTTTTAGTATAACCAACGATTTCATCGAGCATATCTGGATAATAAATATGCGCAATAACTAAAAATTTTTAATATCTGATCTTACTTCTTCTTCACACTGTGAATCAAAAAAACTTTCAATAAAGTTAGGTTAGTCGAAATATCCTTAGGTTTAGTTGTTCTAAGTATATTTTTTTAAATATAAGAGTCGTATCATAATCAGAGTTATTTTTCAATATACTCTATACTTCTACGTAAAAAAATAAGCATTCTACGTCATGATAAAGTGGGTCATGAAAAAAAAGTACTTCTTTTTTTAGTATAGGACAGCGGTGTTTTTAACGTATCTTCTATTGATAAAAAAAGTTGGGTAATTTACAGAGAAATTATCTGAATCAATATAAACAGAATAATTATATCCTTTTGTTAAAAAAATGATTAGTAAACCTAGATTCATGCATTAATACTGAATCAGTATATGAACGAATCATAGGCATATTCTTCCAATAATCTTGGAATTCATGAGAGACTAATAAAGTTTTTTTCTAATTGCAATAAAATGTGATTGAATATGCTTAGGCAAAAATACCTGTTCCCGTATAAGGATTTGGTTTTATTTCTGCATGATCCGAAATTCCCCAGAAATCAACATCTTGCTTTTTCTGACCACTCAAATAATTCTGAGAATGGGAAGATAGGCGCAAAGAAAGTATAATTTAATAAAAATAACTTCATCATATTCAGCTAGTTTATCGAAGCCAATTTTTCTCAATTGCCTCTTTATATCCCCAGACATCAAATCCTACATTTTCTCGGCACATAATATAATCTGTGCAATGTTGAATCTTTTTACGCGAATCAACAGTTAATCCTGAATTTGAAACAAACCAGATATCCTGAACAAATTCTTTTTAATTTTTTTCAAGTTTATATGGGATATAATCATCTACTATTCCATCGTGATCATAAAATAAATAAATTGCTAATCTTTTTCATTTTTTTCCTTAGATTTAGTTATTAACCATAGAAGATATATATTCTTGAGAAACAGAAGAAGTATCCCCTATAGCTCTTACTTCACCATTATCAATCCAAATAGCTTTTAGAGCATAACTCTTTAACTTGCTCAATTGAATGAGAAACAAATAATAATGTTGTACCATTACTCAACAAGTTCTCCATTCTCTCTTTACATTTTTGTTGAAAGGCAAAATCACCTACAGCTAATACTTCATCAACAATCAAAATGTCAGGTTTCTGCACTGTTGCAATAGCAAATCCTAATCTAGCAGACATACCTGAAGAAAAAAATTCTTAATAGGAACATCAACAAAATCATTTAATTCTGCAAAGTCAACAATCTCTTGGAAATGAGATTCAATAAATCTTTTACTATAGCCTAATAAAGCCCCATTAAGAAAAAAATATTTTCTTTTGCTGTCAATTCCGGATCAAAAGCCAGCTCCTAATTCAATTAATGGTGAAATAGATCCATTGACTGTTACATTTCCTTGGTAAGGACTGATAATTCCTGAAATTAATTTAAGTAAAGTAGATTTTTCCTGAACCATTCTTCCCAATCAACCCCCAAGACTCCCCTCGTTTTACAGTAAAATTAATATTTTTTTAAGTGCCAAGAACTCTTGAAACATTAGCTCTCTTTTTAACATCTTAATAATATATTCTTTTTAAACCACTAATACTTTCAGCTGATTTATTAAATCTTACTGTAGCATTTTTTACTTCGATCACTATATCATTCATAATTATTTAGATATAAAGTATAAATTCATTTTTCTTTACGATTAAAAAAACCAAATACCGACTAATAATAGAATTATCGATATAATAAAAACCTTGAGATAAAGACTCTATTGACAAACTCTGACTATTTAGAATTACATCTCTAAATTGCTCAACATAATTCACCATAGGATTAAGGTTATCATACCACCAACGATATTCTTGAGAAATAATAGACACAGGATAAATTATAGGGGTTAAATACATCCAAATAGAAGTAAAAAAACACCCCATAAATATTGAATATCTCTAAAAAAATACAGTTGAAGCCGATAAAATGAATCCTAATCCTAAACTAAAAAAATATAAAGCTCTAAGAAAAATTATGGGAACCCATAAAACATTCAATGTAATTTCTACTTGGGTAAAAAAATCATTACAAGAATTAGGGCTATCATTGCAAACAGCATATTAACTAATGAACTTGTTATTTTAGATAAAACAAAAAAATATACTTCGGTACATATGTCTTTTTTTAATTAAAGAAGCATTATGAACAATAGCTGTTACAGAACTAGAGGTCGCTTCTGAAACAAAACCAAAAAAATTAATTGCCCTGTAAGCAGATAGGCTGAAAAAAATTAGGAATATCGAATTTAAATAAGTTTGAAAAAAAACTACTGTTAATACAATCATCATCAGCAAAGGATTTAAAAATACTCCAAATATAGCCTAAATAACTTCTTCTATATTTTTAGTTTTATATCCTTAAGGACTAACTGCTTCAATAATTCGATATATTTAATTTGATTTACAAATGGTTTCATAAGCAATATCATCTTATTTAAACTTCATCGCATCCTTTAAAAATTTTTCCCAGCTAAATCTTTTTGCTGACAAACTCGGTTCGCCCTCTAAAGGCCATTCAATACCGACAGTCTCATCATTCCAAATTAAAGAATGCTCTGCTTTAGGATTATAGTAATCAGTACATTTATAAGTAAATTCAGCTTCATCAGTTAAAACGTAAAAAGCCATGTGCAAACCCTTCAGGCACCCAAAGCTGACGTTTATTTTTCAGCAGATAAAATTTCACCTACCCATTGTCCAAATGTAGGAGAGTTTTTCTCGCATATCGACTGCAACATCAAACACGGCACCAAACACTACCCGTACTAACTTACCCTGTGTATTTTCAGTTTGATAATGTAATCCACGTAACACTCCTTTTACCGATTTTTGAATGATTTTTCTTGTACAAAAAGTGCGATCTGCTATGTTTTGTTTAAACCATTCATCACGAAAGGTTTCCATAAAGAAACCACGTTCATCACCGAACACTTGAGGTTCTAATAATTTTACATCTGGGATTTTAGTATTAATAACTTTCATTATGAATCCTTATATTTTTCAATGTATTTTTCTTCTTATTCTGCATAAGCCTTAATATTTTTTTCAACGCGTTTCGCCAATCACTTGGTTTAATTCCGAACGCTTGCTGAATTTTAGTTAAATCTAAGCAAGTATTGGCTGGTACGTTTAGCCAGGCTTGGATAATCCGCAGTGGTAATCTCGTTTACAAAAAGGAACTTTCTCTAATACATTTTGTGAAACAGCCTCAGCCAAAATAACTTTAGCAAAATCACACCAACTAACATAGGGCTCTCCACTAAAATGATAAATGCCATATTCGATACTTTCGCCTCTAATAATTTTTTTCGGCAATCTGAACTAACGCGTTAGCAATATCTCCAGCATAAGTTGGTCCCACCAATTTGGTCCGCAACAACGTTTAATGTATCGTGTTTTTCTTGCTAAGCGAAGCATAGTTTTTCACAAAATTATTGCCATGTTCGCCAAAAACCCAAGAAGTACGCAAAATGATTACTCTTGAAAAAAAGGGAAAGAAGCACCTTATCTCCCTCAGCCTTACTTTTTGCCATAAGCACTTAAGGGGCAAGTAATATCGCTTTCTGTATATTTACCTTTTTTTATATCCATCAAATACATAATCAGTAGATATATGTAAGATACTTGCATTAACTCTATTTGCAGCTTCAGCTAAATATTTTAGACCTTTTACATTAACGTCATGAACCAGTGACTCTTCAGTTTCAGCTCTATCCACATGAGTATAAGCTGCCCCATTAATAATAATATTCGGCTTAAAACGAATCAACCAAAGACAGTACAGCATTTTTATTCGTGATATCAAGCTCGCTATGTTTTAAAGCTAATATATCATGACCTTTTTCAATCCTTAATCTTTGTGTCAAAGCGAAACCTATTTGTCCATTTGCCCCTGTGATTAGGAATTTTGCCACACTATTTTTTTCCTTAATTATTCTAAGCAAGTATTGACCATACTCATTTTTTTCGTCATTGGTTTCGCTAGTTTTTCAACTTGTTCTGAAGTGAGCCAACCATTACGCCATGCTATTTCTTCTAAACATGCTACTTGTAAACCTTGCACCTTTTCAATGGTACGAACAAATGAAGCCGCTTCATGTAAACTTTCGTGTGTACCAGTATCTAACCAAGCAAAACCTCGTCCAAGCAATTGCACATTGAGTGAGCCATCGTTTAAATACATTTCGTTAAGAGTAGTAATCTCTAATTCTCCACGAGCAGAGGGCTTGACTTGTTTTGCAAATTCCACCACACGGTTATCATAAAAATATAAACCTGTTACAGCATAGTTTGATTTTGGTTGAACTGGTTTTTCTTCAATCGAAACCGCTTTGAAGTTTTCATCAAATTCCACTACACCAAAGCGCTCAGGATCTTTCACTAAATATCCAAACACTGTTGCACCGTGGGGCTGTTTAACTGCCTCTCGCAACATTTGACTAAAAGTGTTGACCGTAGAAAATGTTGTCACCCAATACTAAGCAACAGCTATCACCATTGATAAACTCTTCACCAATAAGAAATGCTTGAGCTAAACCATCTGGGCTTGGTTGAATTGCGTACTGTAAATTCACACCAAAGTCTGAACCATCACCTAATAAGCGCTTGAAACTTTCATTATCTTCAGGGGTAGTAATAATAAGAACATCACGAATACCCGCTAACATTAATACTGAAAGTGGATAGTAAATCATCGGTTTATCATAAACAGGCAAAAGCTGCTTAGACACACCTCGAGTAATGGGATAGAGGCGAGTACCAGAACCGCCTGCAAGAATAATACCTTTCATAAGGATACCTTTAAAAGAGCGGATAGATTTTCTTAAATTTTTGCAAATTATTAGAAAAACTTCACCGCTTGTTAATAATTAGTTACCTAAACGCTCACGGTTATACGAGCCATCTAATACACGGCTCCACCATTTTTTGTTATTTAAATACCATTCTACCGTTTTGCGGATACCTGATTCAAAAGTTTCTTGTGGCTTCCAACCTAATTCTCGGCCAATTTTGGCTGCATCAATCGCATAGCGTACGTCGTGACCAGGGCGATCTTTTACATAGGTAATAAGATCTTCATATTTTGCTACACCTTTTGGTTTGTTTGGCACTAGTTCTTCTAATAAACGACAAATAGTACGTACTACATCAATGTTTGCTTTCTCGTTATGCCCACCAATGTTGTATGTTTCTCCTACTTCTCCTTCAGTTACTACTTTATATAATGCACGAGCATGATCTTCTACAAATAACCAGTCTCGAATTTGTTGACCATTCCCATAAACTGGTAATGGCTTTCCATCTAGTGCATTTAAAATCATTAGTGGAATAAGTTTTTCGGGAAAGTGGAATGGACCATAGTTATTTGAGCAGTTAGTCACAATCGTTGGTAAACCATAAGTACGTAACCATGCACGCACTAAGTGATCACTTGAAGCTTTAGATGCTGAATAAGGACTGCTAGGTGCATAAGGTGTAGTCTCAGTAAACAAATCATCTGTTCCTTCTAAATCACCATATACCTCATCTGTTGAAATGTGGTGAAAACGGAACGCTGCTTTTTTTTCATCATTTAAAGAATTCCAATAAGCACGGGCTGCCTCTAATAACGTGTAAGTACCTACGATATTTGTTTCGATAAAAGCTGCTGGTCCATCAATAGAACGGTCAACATGGCTTTCTGCCGCTAAATGCATTACGGCATCAGGTTGATGATGTTCAAATACACGTGCCAATGCTTTTGCATCACAAATATCCACTTGTTCAAATACATAACGTGAATTATTTTCTACAGATTCTAAAGATTCTAAATTACCTGCATAAGTTAATTTATCAACATTTACCACGCTATCTTGCGTGCTTTCAATAATGTGGCGAACAACTGCAGATCCAATAAAACCAGCTCCACCTGTAACCAAAATTGTTTTGCTCATTTTCATCCTCTTAGTTATTTAACAAATAATAACATCCCCCTGTATTCTATTTGAAATAATACTATTTCACAATTGAAGAATACAATTATTATGAAAAAGTGCGGCCAAAAATGACCGCACTTTTCTTATTCAGCAACTAGAAATCTATCGTTTCTTATGCATAATACATCTCGAACTCAACCGGATGTGGTGTCATATTTAAACGTTCCACGTCTTTACGTTTAACGCTAATAAATGCTTCGATAAAGTCTTTAGCAAATACGCCACCTTGCGTTAAGAATTCATAGTCTTTTTCTAATGAATTCAACGCTTCTTCTAGTGAGCTCGCTACCGCTGGAATATCTTTTAATTCTTCTGGTGGAAGATCATAAAGATTTTTATCCATTGCATCGCCTGGGTGGATTTTGTTTACCACACCATCAAGACCCGCCATCAATAATGCAGCGAATGCAAGGTATGGGTTTGCCAATGGATCTGGGAAACGTGCTTCAATACGAATTGCCTTCGGATTGGTTACTGCAGGGATACGGATTGAAGCAGAACGGTTGCTTGCAGAGTAAGCCAACAATACTGGCGCTTCAAAACCTGGCACTAAACGTTTATACGAGTTAGTGCTAGGGTTAGTGAATGCATTTAATGCTTTAGCATGCTTAATAATACCGCCGATGTAATAAAGTGCGGTTTCAGAAAAGGCCGGCATATTTATCACCTTGGAAAATATTTTTACCGTCTTTGCTTAATGACATATTACAGTGCATGCCTGAACCATTGTCACCCGTGATTGGTTTAGGCATAAAGCAAGCGGTTTTACCATGTTCTAGCGCAACGTTTTGTACAACATATTTATAGATTTGAGTTTCATCCGCTTTCAAGGTTAAGCTATTGAATTTCGTTGCAATTTCATTTTGACCTGCAGTAGCCACTTCATGGTGGTGTGCTTCTACTACTAAGCCCATTTCTTCTAAAATCAAACACATTTCAGAGCGAATATCATGTGCTGTATCAATTGGTGCCACCGCACAGTAACCGCCTTTTTTCAATGGACGATAAGCGTTGTTACCATCTTCGTATTTTTTGTTGGTGTTCCAAGCAGCTTCAATGTCATCAACGGCAAAAGAAGCACGGTTCATTGATACATCAAAACGGACATCATCAAATAAGAAGAACTCTGGTTCAGGACCAAAGAATGCTTGATCCGCAATACCGATTGAACGCATATAGTTTTCGGCACGAATAGCAATTGAACGCGGGTCACGGTCATAGCTTTGCATAGTCGTTGGTTCATAAATACTACAACGAATAGAGAGGGTTGGAATCTGCGCAAATGGATCGACTACCGCAGTTTCAGCGATTGGCATTAAAAGCATATCGGCTTTGTTAATGGTTTTCCAACCTTCAACCGAAGAGCCATCGAACATTTTGCCATCTTCAAACATATCTTCATCGACAAGGCTAACCGGAATAGAAACACCGTGTTCTTTACCTTTAATGTCGGTGAAACGAAGTAGCGCGAACTTAATATCGTTCTCTTCGATCAGTTTGAATACGTTGGCAATTGCATTTGCATTTGGCATAAGGAGTCCTCTATTTTTGCTATGTATATAATCTTTATAAAAAAATTAAAAAGAGCATTATAACGCAACCGCTTACTTTTTTTCATGGGATTTATTTTTAAACACTGGCATAGCAGAGTAACGAAATATCGTGTATAATTTTTTTGCCCTTTCGAGATTCTCGTAGGGTGAGTTTGACTCACCAACTTAAACTACTTGGACTATTTGGTGGCATAAAAATCCCACCCTACAAAAACTTAAACTTTAAGAACGTAATAAATGAAAAAAACGACATTGATATTAATAAATTGCGCAATATCGCAATTATCGCCCACGTTGACCATGGTAAAACCACCCTCGTTGACAAACTTCTTCAACAATCCGGTACATTTGAATCAACTCGTGGTGATGTTGATGAACGCGTAATGGACTCAAACGATCTTGAAAAAGAACGTGGCATTACCATTCTTGCAAAAAATACTGCAATTAACTGGAATGGCTATCGCATTAACATCGTAGATACTCCAGGACATGCCGACTTCGGTGGTGAAGTAGAACGTGTGCTTTCTATGGTGGACTCTGTACTTTTAGTGGTAGATGCTTTTGATGGCCCAATGCCACAAACACGTTTCGTAACCCAAAAAGCCTTTGCTCATGGTTTAAAACCAATCGTAGTTATCAACAAAGTTGACCGTCCAGGTGCACGCCCTGATTGGGTGGTGGATCAAGTATTCGATTTATTCGTTAACCTTGGTGCAACCGATGAGCAATTAGACTTCCCAATTATCTATGCTTCAGCATTAAATGGTGTTGCGGGTCTCGAACACGAAGAATTAGCGGAAGATATGACGCCGTTATTTGAAGCGATCGTTCAACACGTTGAACCGCCAAAAGTAGAACTTGATGCACCATTCCAAATGCAAATCTCACAATTAGACTATAACAGCTATGTGGGTGTTATCGGTATCGGTCGTATCAAACGTGGTGCAATCAAACCAAATCAACCTGTAACGATTATTGATGGTGAAGGCAAAACTCGCCAAGGTCGTGTTGGTCAAGTATTAGGTCATCTTGGTTTACAACGTTATGAAGAAGATATCGCTTATGCAGGCGACATCATTGCAATTACCGGTTTAGGTGAATTAAATATCTCGGATACTATTTGCGATATCAACGCCGTTGAAGCCTTACCTTCATTAACCGTTGATGAACCAACCGTAACCATGTTCTTCTGTGTAAACACCTCTCCGTTTGCGGGTCAAGAAGGTAAATATGTGACTTCTCGTCAAATTCTTGAACGTTTAAACAAAGAGTTAGTTCACAACGTGGCATTACGCGTAGAAGAAACACCAAACCCGGATGAATTCCGTGTTTCTGGTCGTGGCGAATTACACCTTTCTGTATTAATTGAAAATATGCGTCGTGAAGGTTATGAACTTGCGGTTTCTCGCCCTAAAGTAATCTACCGTGAAATCAACGGTAAAAAACAAGAGCCTTATGAGCAAGTGACCATCGACGTAGAAGAACAACACCAAGGTTCTGTCATGGAAGCATTAGGTATCCGTAAAGGTGAAGTTCGCGATATGATGCCGGATGGCAAAGGTCGTGTTCGTTTAGAATACATCATCCCAAGCCGTGGCTTAATCGGTTTCCGTGGTGAATTCATGACCATGACTTCAGGTACCGGTTTACTTTACTCTAGTTTCGATCACTACGATGACATCAAACCAGGTGAAATCGGTCAACGTAAAAACGGTGTATTAATTTCTAACGCGACAGGTAAAGCATTAGCTTATGCACTATTTGGTTTACAAGAGCGTGGTAAATTACTGATCGAAGCTAACGTAGAAGTTTACGAAGGTCAAATCATCGGTATTCACAGCCGTACAAACGACTTAACCGTAAACTGTTTACAAGGTAAAAAACTCACCAATATGCGTGCATCGGGTAAAGATGATGCCATCGTATTAACTACACCGGTGAAATTCTCCCTTGAACAAGCTATCGAGTTTATCGATGATGATGAGTTAGTGGAAGTAACACCGGAATCGATCCGTATCCGTAAAAAACTCTTAACGGAAAACGATCGTAAACGTGCAAACCGTACGACAACCAGTACGAGTACTCACTAATTAAAAAAACGTGCGGAAATTTGACCATACTTTTTAGATCAACAAAAGGCGAACATGGTGTTCGCCTTTTTATTTAATGATTAAAACTAGCCTAATCTTACTTTCTCGCCACCGAATTCATCGAGTAAGTTTTCTGTCAGTTTAGATAAAATACCCGTCATTAATACAAAATCAGCATCAAAGCGTTGCGCATAATCTTCTTTTTAAAATATCCGCATTTTTTTCTCACGCACTGCATCGGCAAATTTTAAGCGTTTGAGCGTGCAATCTTCATTAAACACAAAAAGTCAGCGTATCTTCCCATTCTAATGCGAGCTTGCTTACCACTTTTTTTGCCATCTTGTAAAAGTGCGAGAATCTCTTCATTTTCTAAAGGCTGTTTCTTACAACGGATCACACTGTCTTCTTGGCTTCCTCGCAATTCTGCTTCTTCTAATGCCATCAACCAATGAGGAATTTTTTCCTGCACAATCCAATCTGTTAAAATGGTCGAAGGTTCATTCGCAAAAGCTAACGGCACAACCGGTAATGAACCAAGAGATTTGCGTAATAATGCCAAGGCATCTTCTGCGCGCTTACTCGATGCAGCATCGACATGAACAAGATTATTTTTCGGTATCAATCCACACGGCAGTTTGCTGATTTTTAGTGAATGCACGCAGTAATAAATTCATCACCACATCATCTTTTAACGTTTGTTTTTCCGTTTTTTTCAATTTGCGATTTTCTTTTTGCTCAAGGCTTTCAATACGTTCATCTAATTCACGTTTCACCACATTTGCCGGCAACATTTTCTCTTCTTTTTTTCGCAACCAATAGAATGTGTTTACCCACAGAAAAAAATACAATAACTCGCTGTCTTTCAAGGGACTCACCCAACCGAATTTACTTTTGATCTTGCGAACCACAAGGATGAAATTCACAATCTGACAACTGGCGTTGTAATTCATTAAGATCCCAATCTAGGGGCTTGGTTAGCCTATATGTCATTAAATTTTTTTAAACCACATCGTACACTTCCTTCATAATAGGGTAAAATACGCAACATTGTAGCCCATAAACTCACGGGAAAAAATGATGCAACAGAAATTAATTGCCTTTATCGGCGGTGGCAATATGGCACAAGCGATTGTGCTAGGCCTGTTAAAACAAGGTTATCCTGCCGACAGAATTATCGTTAATGATCCTAATGAAGAAAAAAACGTGCTTTTTTTGCTCAATATGGCGTCGCGGTTTCTACGGATAACGAACAATCCATCACACAAGCTCAAGTTGTGTTATTTGCCGTTAAGCCGCAAGTCCTCGCTGATGTTTGCAAGCCATTAAGTGCACTTGATTTTTCTGATAAATTAATCATTTCTATTGCTGCGGGTATTTCGACTGCTCGATTAGGCGAACTCATCCCAACAGCAAAATCCATTGTTCGCGTCATGCCAAATACGCCTGCATTAGTAGGTGAAGGTATGGCGGGCTTATTTGCTGACAAAAACACACCTGAAATTGACCGCACTTTTTGCGGAAGATTTACTTTCATCTGTAGGAAAAAAACCACTTGGGTGGAGAATGAAGATCAAATGCATGCTGTAACGGCAGCATCTGGCAGCAGCCCCGCTTACTTCTTCCAATTTTTTTAGAGGCTATGCAACAAGGCTTAATCGAAATGGGCTTAGATGAAAAAGCAATCTCGTGAGTTGGTACAACAAGCCATGTTAGGCTCAGCGAAGTTGGTGATTGAAAATCCACAGACGGCTCTTTCCACTTTACGAGAAAATGTCACCTCAAAAGGCGGTACCACCGCAGCCGCATTAAATGTGTTTAATCAACACCAATTTAACAACATCATTAAACAAGCGATGCAGTACTGTGTGGCACGCTCACAAGAAATGGAAAAAAATTATTCTAATGCAAGTTCGTCCTTTTACCTGGCTCACCCTGAGCTTTTTTTGGTTACTATTGTGCCTACGGTGTATTTCTCCCCCTTTTCCCTGCGTGGTTGAAAACGCAATCTTATAGTGAAGAAAGCATCGGTTTATTGCTGGCCTGTGGTTATATTTTCCGTTTTAGTGGCAGTATTTTATTTTCAGGCTTAATAAAACGCGTTTCCCTTTTAGTGAATGGCTTACGTTACTTAGCTGTTGCTAGTGCTGTCACTATGGCGTTAATCGGGCTTATGTCGCATAATTTCTGGTTATTATTTATTGGACTTGCCTTGTATTCCATGGTGAATGCGGCGGGGATGCCGATTGGTGATAGCCTAGCGAGTACATGGCAACAACAAATTCATTTAGATTACGGCAAAGTACGCTTGATTGGCTCCTTTGCATTTGTTGTAGGCGTGATGGTGTTTGGGTATTTAGCGGGGATGGTTGGTGAGCAATACATCACATGGATGATTACGGGCATCCTTATTTTCTATAGCATTGTGCAATTACTTCATCCCAATCCAATGCCACAAGATGAGCCACAAAGTGCGGTTGAAAATTCTGTTGGATTTTTAGGCTTACTCAAAAATAAAACGACACTTCGTTTATTTATTGCTATTGCACTGATTCAAGGATCGCACGCGGCTTATTACTCATACAGCACTATCTTCTGGACAAGCCATGGACATTCTGTTTCCGATGCGGGCTTATTTTGGGGAATTAGCGTATTAGCTGAAATTGTGGTCTTTTTCTTCTCCACCCGATTATTCAAGAACTGGACCATTACAGCCCTTTTCTATCTCACAGGTATCGCGGCTATCATACGTTGGATCGCTTTCGGTTATGCTGACACCTTTGTTGAAATCATTCTATTGCAATGTTTTCACAGCCTTACTTATGTGGCGGGGCATTACGCAACCGTGCGTTACATCACCACTCAGCCACAAACCCATATTGCGAAATTACAAGGCTTATACAATGCCTTAGCAGGATGTGCCGCCATTGCCATTTTCACCGCACTTTCTGGCGTGCTTTATCCAATTTCGCCAGTTTATGCTTTCAGCTTAATGGCTGCCTTTGCCTTCATTGGTTTATTTATCACCCCGCGTGGCGTGAAAGCCTTTTTGGTACATAGAGTGTAAATATGAATAACCTTACGCTAGTCGATTTATTCTTAAATGAATATTGGATCGAAAAAGGGTTGTCCGAAAATACTGTGCAGTCTTATCGTCTGGATTTGACCGCACTTTGTGATTGGTTAGATAAACAAAATTTATCTCTCGAAACGCTAGAGCCATTAGATCTACAGCAATTTCTAGGTAGCCGTTTAGAGCAAGGTTACAAAGCCACCAGCACTGCGCGAATGCTGAGCGCGATACGGAAATTATTCCAATATTTATATCGTGAAAAATATCGTACGGATGATCCAAGTGCCGTGCTTAGCTCGCCTAAACTACCAAGCCGTTTGCCCTAAGTATTTAACCGAGCAACAAGTCACAGATTTATTAAATACGCCAGATGTAGAAATTCCGCTCGAGTTACGCGATAAAGCTATGTTGGAATTGCTGTACGCCACAGGATTGCGTGTAACAGAATTGGTCACGCTCACCATTGAGAATATGAATTTACAACAAGGTGTCGTGCGTGTAATTGGTAAAGGCAACAAAGAACGCATCGTACCAATGGGAGAAGAAGCCGCGTTTTGGGTGCGACAATTCGTACTTTACGGTCGTCCTATTTTTGCTTAATGGACAAAGTTCAGATGTGGTCTTTCCAAGTCAACGGGCTCAGCAAATGACTCGCCAAACCTTCTGGCATCGTATAAAACATTATGCGGTGTTAGCAGGAATCGATACGGATGCCCTTTCACCACATGTTCTCCGTCATGCCTTTGCGACGCATTTAGTGAACCACGGTGCAGATCTCCGTGTTGTGCAAATGCTTCTCGGACACAGCGATCTCTCCACCACGCAAATCTATACTCATGTGGCTAAAGAACGCTTGAAACACCTTCACGAAAGATTTCATCCAAGAGGATAAGATCAAAAAGTGCGGTCAAATTTATCGTTATTTTTGACCGCACTTTAGTATGAAAAGCTTATTTCAATGACAACAATCTCGCCACATTTTGAGCTGTTGAGATTAAATTCTGCTCACCTTGCTTGAGAATTGTCGGTAAATCACCCAGATTACGGATAATTGGGAACACTGCATCAATGCCATGTTCATACACCACTTCATAATCCTCACGTAAACAACCTACGATCGCGATGACTGGCTTATTAAATTGTTTCGCCGTGCGCGCCACACCGATTGGGGTCTTACCTAAGATACTTTGTGCATCCATACGACCTTCACCGGTAATGACTAAATCAGCCTCTTTAACTTGCTCAGCGAGTTTCAAATTATCTAACACGATCTGCACGCCTGCTTTAAGTTGCACATTGGGTAAAAGCAATAAGCCACCTCCCATACCACCAGCTGCACCCGCGCCTGGTTGCTCTTTAATTTGTTTACCACAATCCCGCTCGGCAATTTTAGCAAAATGGGCTAATGCAGCATCGAGTTCTTTCACCATCTCAGGCGTCGCACCTTTTTGTGGACCGAAAATCGCAGAGGCACCTCGTTCACCACAAAGTGGATTATTCACATCACAAGCCACTTCGATTTGTACGTGTTGCAATCGAGGATCTAAATCAGCCATTTGGATTTCAGCAAGATTGGATAACGCTGCACCACCAAAGCCAATGGATTGACCATTTTTATCCAATAAACATAAACCTAACGCTTGTAGCATACCCGCACCACCGTCATTTGTAGCGCTCCCGCCGATCCCTAAAATGATGTGTTGAACACCAAGGCCAATGGCTTGCTTAATTAGCTCACCCGTACCAAAACTGGTGGTTTGACAGGGATTACGTTTATCCATCGGAACAAGATGCAATCCCGATGCGGCTGCCATTTCGATAATCGCCGTTTTACCATCACCCGATAAACCGAAAAAGCTTTTTACTTGGTTACCCTAACGGAGCTGTGACTTCTGTCTCAATTAAGCGACCTTGAGTGGCATCTACCAAGGATTGCACGGTACCTTCACCACCATCTGCCATTGGTAATTTCACATATTCGGCATTCGGGAAAATACGTTTAAAACCTGTTTCAATCGCATTAGCCACTTCAAGTGCGGTTAAACTTTCTTTAAATGAATCAGGCGCAATGACAATTTTCATACACTCTCCTGACATCAATAAAACACACCGAAAATGAGCGTAGAAACGACCGTCATAATCAAACCGATCGCACTTTCATAAGGAATCAGTTTTAAGCGTTCTTTCATATTCATATTCACACTGCCGCCAGTCGCATGGAAGAAAGAACCGTGTGGCATATTGTCGAATACGATCGCTCCCGCATGGATCATGGCAGCCGCTGCAAGACTGCTTACACCCAGTTCTAATAATGTTGAGCTAAATACATTGGATGCCACTGCCGTACCTGCTGTCGTTGATGCCGTTGCTAGAGACATCAATACACCAGAAATTGGCGCGAGAATATAAGGAGGCAAACCAGAATGTTTTAAGCCCTCGATTAGCACATCTTTCATACCTGAGTTACCAATAATGCCCGCTAAAGCCCCTGTACCGAGCAACATAATCGCCACTGGTGCCATTTTGCCTAAAACCACTAATCGCATAGCTATTTGCGTGGCGAAGTTTTTCCCATACATAACGCACCAATTAAACCACCTAGTGGTAATGCAATGAGAGGATCGACTTTTAATTCCCGTCAATGGACGTAGCGCCAGTAATAAGATAGCCACCAATGGCGCGGCAAGTGCGGTCAGAAATGAGGGTAAATGTTGAGTATCAACGGCAACGATCTCTTGTACGGATACAAAAGAGCCTTTTGTTTTTTTAAGCGCTTTGCTAAAAAAATAGGTTAAGGCTAACCCAAAGATCCCGGGGATAATCCCCGCTACCATTACCGACGTTAAAGGCAGATGAAAGGTATCTGCTGCCGCAATGGCATTGGGGTTAGGTGACATCAAGTTTCCTGCTTTTTCCCCGCCAATCATCGCTAATAAAACAGCTGATTTTTGATAAATTGGTGCGACGAGCTAACGCCAGTGCAATCGGGGAAACGGTAATAACTACCACATCAATAAACACACCTACCGCGGTTAAAATCAGTGTTGCTAAAGCTATACTAATAACGCTCTTGCTTCGCCAAGTTTATGTGTAATAGTTTCAGCAATCGTGCTGTACTGCCCCCGATTCAATCAGCACACCTGCCAGTACCCCCCGCCGCTAAAATTCGCATAACGGCTGTCGTAATACCCCTGTGCCCCACCGATCATTAAGTTCACCGTTTCGGATAAATCAGCGCCTCCAACTAGTCCGCCTATCACAGTCTCCCGTCAACATACCATAGACTGGTGAGACTTTTTTTCAAAAATAAGAAAAATGTACCACAATAAGCGCAACTAATGCACCGAAAGACGAAACTGTTGTCATAAATACCTACTTATATCCAATACCGCTGAGGTACATAAATGTTTGTGTACATTATACAAAAACGGCTTATGTAAAACACATAAGCCGAAATTTTTACTGAAAATTGACCGCACTTTAGAAAAATAAAATACTTCCCCAAACAACGGCAACGATGCAAAGAGCAATGAATACCGCTGCTGAGCCTTGATCTTTGGCTCTCCCTGAAAGCTCGTGGCGTTCTGTACCAATACGATCCACTACCGCTTCAACTGCACTATTTAACAGCTCTACTGCCATCACAAGTAAAACCGATGAAATCATCAAGGCAATTTCAATTTTAGTATCACCTAACAAAAATGCGAGCGGAATCAGAATGCATGCAAGAAAACATTCGTGGCGGAATGCTGTTTCATTTTTGAATGCACTCTTTAAACCTTGTAAGGAATATTTTGTGGAGTTAATTAAATGGGTTAATCCCGTGGTTTTATACATAAAAGTTCCTATGTTGTAATCTATAAACGTTTTGCTTCGATAACGTCGTCTAACTTCGCTAATCTGGCCAGTATTTTACTTAAACTTTCGACATTTTTTTCAGTTCAATTTCCATATCCATCGTTGCTACTTGTTTTTTTGGTGTCCGTACGGCTTGAAACACCTAGTACGCTGACTTTTTCATTCGCCAGCACAGTCGTAATATCGCGTAATAAACCATTACGATCGCTTGCCACGATGCGAATATTAATATGGAAACCAGCCGCGTAACTATCCCCCCAAAGGGCTTCCACCACGCGTTCAGGATGTGCAGCTTGTAATTCAATAAATTGCTCACAATCGCAGCGATGAATTGAGATGCCACGTCCCATAGTAATGTAGCCTGCGATTGCATCACCTGGAATCGGTTGGCAACAACGCGCCTATAGGATGCAGTAAATTACCGACGCCTTCAACAATCACATAGCCTTTTTTTCTGCTGCTGATCTGCTTTTTTTGTTGTGCCTTCTGCTGTGCAGTATTCGCACTTTTGCTCGCTACATGACGGAGAATTTCTTGATCCGCCTCTTCAGCCGTTACTTTAATCAATCGGCTTTGTAAGAAATTCACCAACTGATTTAAACGAATATCCCCGCTACCAATACCCGCATATAAGTCTTCGAGGTTTTTTAAGTTATAACGAGGTAATGCAACCTGCTCTACTTGTTTTTAAACTGATATTCAAACGCGCAAGCTCATTATCTAACAGCTCTTTACCCGCAGGAACGTTTTTTTATCGCGATCTTGTTTCTTAAACCACGCTTGGATTTTCGCACGTGCTTTTGACGTATGCGTAAAACCTAAATTTGGATTTACCCAATCTCGGCTTGGGTTAGGATTTTTCTGCGTGATGATATCCACTTGCTCCCCCATTTGTAGGTGATAAGTGAATGGCACGATACGTCCCCCGACTTTTTGCCCCAATACAACGGTGTCCTATTTCGCTATGAATCGCATAAGCAAAATCAAGTGGTGTAGAACCAGCTGGCAAATCCACCACCTCACCTTTTGGCGTAAACACATAGACTCGGTCATCAAAGACCTGGCTACGCAATTCCGCCATCACTTCGCCAGAATCTGTAATATCATCTTGCCATGCAAGTAATTTACGCAACCAAGTGATTTTTTTCTTCGTAAGCAGAAAGGCTACCGGTCGTCCCTTCTTTGTATTTCCAGTGCGCCGCAACCCCAAGTTCAGCATCATCATGCATTTGTTGAGTACGAATTTGCACTTCAATCGGCTTACCGCCTTTGCCCAATACCACAGTATGAATGGATTGATAGCCATTCGGTTTAGGATTGGCGACATAGTCATCAAATTCTTTTGGTAAATGTTTGAAATGAGTGTGTACGATACCAAGCGCGGTATAACAATCCTGCAATTTTTGCACAATAATTCTGACCGCTCTTACATCATATAAACCACTGAATTCCAAATGTTTCTTTTTGCATTTTTTTCGCCAAATGCTATAGATATGTTTTGGACGACCGTAAACCCTCAACCTGATCAATATTTTTCTTTTAAATAACCGGTTAATTCTGTCACAAAAATCAGTAATATACTGCTCACGATCTCAAAACGACGCTCATGTAATAATTTGGCGATATTTCGATATTGTTCTGGATGCAAATAACGGAAGCAGTAATCTTCAAGTTCCCATTTCAATTGACCGATACCTAAACGGTTCGCCAACGGAGCATAAATATTGGAACACTCTTTGGCTGCCAACACTTTTTCTTCTTCGCAAAAATGATTTTCTGCATCGCGAAGAAAGGTAATACGTTCAGCAAGTTTGATAATCACACAGCGGAAATCGTCCACCATCGCAAGGAGCATACGGCGTACATTATCCACTTGGGAAGCATTGGCAGAATGACTGGCGTTGAGCTGGCGGATGTTATCCATCTCTTCCACGCCTTTGAGTAATTTGGTGATTTTAGGACCAAAATCTTCTTGAATTTGTTCCCAATCTACGAGTTGATTGGCGACTAATGGGAATAGCATCGCAGTGAGCAAACTCTCACTGTCCATATTCATTTCATGCAGTATTTCCACCATTTCCACACCGGATTGCAATGTAAGCACTGCATTTTTCCATTTTTATCGGCATGTTCAGCTATTTTAGCTTGAGCGTAATACCAGGCATCAATCAGGGATTTTTCAGTGGCGGCAGGAAGTTTAAGGCTCGAACACCATTGCTCGATCACAAAATCTTGCGGATTTAATAAGTGAGAACCACGAACTGCAACCATAATACCCCCTTGTTGATGAATATGGCTCGGTGACATCCTGTCAACCGAGTTGTCTTTTTAAGACAACAAAAAAAGTCTGACTATTCTATCAGAATTTACACTTTATTTGATAAATAATGTCACCGACTCCAAATGACTAGTATGCGGGAACATATCAATCATTGCCGTTTTGATGATACGATAACCGAAAGAGCGAAGTATTTCTGCATCTCGTACTAAGGTTGCAGGGTTGCAAGATACATAAAGAATGCTTTCTGCACCTAGCTCACATAAGGCATTCAGTGCAAAAGCGGCACCGCTACGAGGCGGATCGAGAAGAATTTTATTGAAATGTTGTTTGGCCCAAGGTTGTTCTGAAAAAGCTTGGTCTAAATCAGCTTGATAAAATTCAACATTCTCAATGTGGTTAAACTGTGCATTCGTTTGGGCTTTTTGAACCATGTCAAAAACACCTTCAATTCCAACCGCACTTTTCACGCGTTTGGCTAAAGGCAACGTGAAATTGCCCATGCCACAGAACAAATCTAAAACGTGATCATTCTGATTCAAATCAAGCCAATCTAAAGCAGTCTCAACCATTTTCTGATTTAAGTGGGTATTCACTTGAATAAAAATCGCGGATATCAAAAGATAAACGAATACCGTCTAATGCATAATAAGGCATTTCACCATGTACAAGTTGAATACCTTGATCATCTTGTAAAAACAAATTTACGGCATTTACGCGTGCAAACTCGAGCAATAAAGTGCGGTCAGTTTCGGCTAAATTTCCTTTATAGCGTAACAACATAGCTACGCCATTCTCAGCAGAAACCAATTCAATATGCCCTAATTGTTTCGGGGCTGAATATTGCGCCAAAAGTGCGGTCAATTTGGGAATCAAATCATTGATTGCTTGCTCTGCCACTAAGCATTGCTGAATACTGACTAACTGATTGGAGTTTTTCTGACGAAATCCCATTTCAACGGTTTTATGTTTCGCATTCCACAGTAAACTTAATCGTACTCGACGACGATAAGCCCATTGTTCGCCACAAATCATTGGCATTAATTGAATAGGTTCTGCTTGCAGTTTACTTAATCGAGAAAAAAGGGCTTTCTCTTTCGCTTTACGTTGCATTTCCACAGGAATATGCTGACCTTGGCATCCACCACAACACCCATAATAAGTACATTGCGGCTCAACACGCTGATTACTCTTTTTGTAACCATTTTTTTGTGCCGTGGCTAAACCATATTGACGCTTTTTCATCCGTCACTATCGCTTCCACTTTTTTTCCATTGGCAAGGCATTTTCAATGAACCAAGTTTTACCTTGAATTTTGGCGACACCTAACCCTTGATAATCTAAATCCTGAATTTCAGCGACAACTTTTTGGGTGGTTTTCTGTTTTTTTTGTGGAGCGTAAAGTAAAGCCATGGTGATGTTTTTAATCTATTTGTATCAAAGAAAGGGATTATTTTTAAATAAAGTACGTTTTTGCGTAAATAATTCTCGGCTTTTCAGCGGCTTATCGCCTAAATAAGGTTTAAGTGCAATTCGAGTAAATCGCTTTGCTGCTTGCAAGACTGAGTCATCGGTGAATTCCAAACGGTCAAAAGCAAGCAAATCTCGTCCATAAAAGGTCAAGTTATCTTTCACCAACGAAGCGATAAAACCCTTTTTCCGCACGGTATTGGTAAGTCATCGATTCATCCACTGGTAAACCTGAACCTGCACAATGCAGAAAATCAATGCCATAACCTAAAAATTTTTAAGTAAATGAAATTCAAATAGACGCAATGTGGGCTCAACCTGTGGTTGAGTGGCTAAGCCTGTTAAGCATTGAAGATAATGCTGAAAAAGTTGTGGATTGGCCGTTTCTGGCTCGATCACTCGAGTAATCAGCTCATTTACATAAAACCCGCTGTATAAAGCCGTTTGCTGTAAAGGCAGCGTAATTGCTGCGGGCTCTGCTTTCGTGAGTAGTTTTTAATGCGCCTTTTTCCTGACCAACGAAGAAGTAATGGCGTAAAAGGCTGTAAGACAGATTTCCATGCCGAACGTTTCGCACGTGCACCTTTTGCAATAACCGTCAAACGTCCCGTTTCTTCAGCGAATAAATCCACCAAAAGGCTGGTTTCACTATAAGGACGACGATGTAACACAAAGCCGCGTTGGAGATCCATAAAAGAATTATTTGCCTGATTTTAATTCACTTGGTTGTTTCACACAGCGTTCAGCAAGCACTTCACCTACGCTAGTTTGTAATTGACTGAAGTCATCACGCTCCTGCCAGTACCAACGAATATTCGCATAATTTCTCCCACGCTCAGAAATCACTCGTGTCAATTTTTCGGTTACATCATTAAAAGTAACGGTCACCTGACTGAGTGTTTTTTTACTTTTCTGCTTTTGCTTGGTATGAACCACACTCACTTCTTTATTGCCTTTACACAAATAAACCGTCGCTGAACCCCTTTTGGGATTTTTTATCAACGGTTTGCACTTTCATTTTCTGTGGTGCTGGTTTGCTTAATTCAACATTTTGTGAACAAGCAGAAAGACAAAGTGCGGTCAAAATTACGCTTAATTTTTTTAACATGAATTCTATTTCCATCAAGGGTTGTTTATGATTGCTCACTTTGCAAAATGAGCAAGGATAAAACAATCTTATCTAGAAAAATGGGCGATTACTCGCCCACTAAAAAAATTATTTTTTTATACTGATATGAACCATCGGCTTGACGAATGAACTTACTGCCATTTGATAAACGAAGCTCACTCACTCTACCTTTGACCGTTCACTGAAACCTGTACTTTGTCACCAGGTTTGAAGCTGCTTAATGCATTACCTGCACCATTTGCTTTGGTCATCGCATTCACATCGGCAATATTCAATTTATTATCACGGAATACTTGCATCAGTGAAACACCTTGCGGCACAGTTAATGTTTTTTTGTTGCACCGGTTGAAGCTGTTTGAGCTACTGGTTCTACAGCTTTCACAGTCTTGTTGGTTGCGGATTTCGCTTCCTCAATTTGAACTTTAGTTTCTTTAGTCGCAACAGGTTTAGCTTCTTGAATTTTGCTTTGCTCTTTTTTCACGGTTTGAGTCGGCTGAGCTGTCGCTTTTTCAGTTGCTGGTTTAGGTTGTTTTTTTCTCTTGAACCACTGGTGTATGTTCACGACGAGGTTCTGCTTTATGCTCAACCGTTGCAGTATGTTTTTCTGCCGTTGGCTGCAGTGTTCTTAGCAATGGTTCTTTACTTGTTGCATCAAGAGTTGGTTTAACTGGCACAGGTTGAGTTGCTGGTTGTTGAGCAACAGTTTGTTGTGCAGGTTCTGCAGTTTGTGATTTAGCGGCATCTGCTTTATCACCTACATATTCCATTGCTGGAGGTGTATCTGATTTAGCATCATTTGCTGTTTGTTCTGTTGTTGCAGGAGCCGTAGTATTATTGTTATCTAATACTGTAGTTTCAACTGGTTGAGACTGATCCAATGATTGGAATTGAACTGGAATTTCATTACTGTTTTGTTGTTCAAAAGACTCCACCGTATCTGAGTTTGGTTTTAGGGTGAAGAAAATGATCAGTAATACCACTAAACCCAAAATTGCAATAAATAAACGACGATGTTTTTCTGGTAACATTTGTAGAACTTTCCATTTTTCAGGCGATTTCAAGCTTGCAGCAGCAGCGGCTGCTGGTGCAACTGTTTCGGCTTGAGTTGTCACTTCTTCCACAATCTCTTCTGCAGGAGAATTTTCAAAAATCACTTTTTCTTCCGCTACGTTTTCTACCTGAACATTCTCAACGGGCTCTTGAGTTCCGAAAGCACTTGATGGCGCTGATTGTTCAGTATTTTCACTTTGAAATGCTTGAGAAGGTGAAAAAGGTTGGCTTGCTGCCGCACCAAAAGTTGGTTCGCGACGAACATGGAATTGCGTATCTGGTTGCTCTTTTTTACCAAATAAACCTTTGGCTTTATCAAAAATTGAGCCACTTTGTTGAACCGGCTTTCTTGGGGTCACTGAGTCTGAATGATTAAATCCCTAAATCTAATTCATTTTGAGATGAATTGTCGTTAGGTTGATTTTTATTATCCACGGGATTACCTCGATTTGCTAAACTAAAGATCGCACAAAAAGTGCGGTGAAAAATTGGATCGTATTTTATCGGATCTTACGCTGTGTATAAAGTCTTATTTGGCTCTCCACCGATTTCTCGAGCTAATTTGGGTACTAAATAGCCAGAAGTGAGCGCCTGTAATTCTTTATAAATTTGTAACGCTTTCTCATCTGAAATATAGAAATGGCTCGCACCTTGCACTTTATCCAACAAATGTAAATAATAAGGCAGAATTCCCGCTTGAAACAACTTATCGCTCAATACTTTTAATGTATGTGGGTTATCATTCACATCCTTTAAAAGGACAGATTGATTGAGTAAGGTGACTTTAGCCGCTGCCAATTTTTTTGCATAGCCAAAGCGAGTTCTTCATCAATTTCATTTGGATGATTGATATGCGCCACAAACACTGTTTGTAATGGGCTTTTTAGCAATAAATCACAAAATTCATCCGTAATGCGTTCTGGAATCACGACCGGCAAACGAGAGTGAATACGCAAACGTTGTAAGTGCGGTATTTTTCCAAGGCGTTCTAATAGCCACGCCCATTCACTATCCTTCGCCATCATCGGGTCGCCACCTGAAAATATCACTTCTTCGATTTCAGAATGTGTGGCAATATAGTCTATTGCTTGTTGCCAACTGGTTTTATTGCCTGGGTTTTGATCATAAGGAAAAATGACGACGAAAGCAATAACGACAATTGACTGCACAGCCTCCTTTTGCCATGAATAGCAAGCGATTTTTGGTATTTATGCAGAATATTAGGCACGGCATTTTTTTGCTGCTCATCTAAAGGATCTTGGCTAAAACCTTCTACTCAATAAATTCTTGTTGAGCCGTCATCACTTGCAAAAAAAAGTGGGTCTTTAGGGTTCCCCTTTTCCATTTTTTTCAACAAAAGGCAAAGGTACTCGCATAGCAAAAAGTTTACGAGCGACGATGTCCTCGGCAAAAATCTTCAACAGGCAAATTTAAGGTTTTTTAGCAAGATTTTCGGATCAGAAATCGCATTTTTTTAGGGTTTCTAACCAATTTTGTTCTTCTCTAATCGCAATATTTCGGGTTAAAATACGCACTTTCAAACAATCTCTATTTTTTAGGATATTTTTAATATGGCTACATATACTACCAGTGATTTCAAACCAGGTCTAAAATTTATGCAAGACGGTGAGCCTTGTGTGATCGTTGAAAACGAATTCGTTAAACCAGGTAAAGGTCAAGCTTTTACTCGTACTCGTATTCGTAAATTAATTTCAGGCAAAGTATTAGACGTAAACTTCAAATCTGGTACTTCGGTTGAAGCTGCTGATGTTATGGATCTTAACCTCACTTATTCATACAAAGATGATGCATTCTGGTACTTCATGCACCCAGAAACATTCGAACAATACTCTGCTGATGCAAAAGCAGTAGGTGATGCAGAAAAATGGTTATTAGACCAAGCAGATTGTATCGTAACTTTATGGAATGGTGCGCCAATCAGCATCACACCACCAAACTTCGTAGAATTAGAAATCATCGATACAGACCCAGGTCTTAAAGGTGATACTGCAGGTACAGGCGGTAAACCAGCAACATTAAGCACTGGCGCTGTGGTGAAAGTACCTCTTTTCGTTCAAATCGGCGAAGTAATCAAAGTTGATACTCGTTCAGGCGAATACGTTTCTCGTGTGAAATAATCTTTCATTATGAGATAAAAGAGCGGTCAATATTTAATGAATATTGTACCGTTTTTTTATTGTTTGCGCATTAATTTTATGGATATAAAAAAATGCGGTTATTTCTAACCGCACTTTAATTGATTATTTCGCTTTTTGAGCCTTCTAATTCTAAAGAAGGTTTTCTATCTGAGTTCACACAAATGATTTGTGCCGCCGCATAAAGCGTTGTATTAGGCTTCAAGCTGATTGTGTATTTCTCTTGTTTTTTCGGTGCAGCACGCAAACCTTCACCCCAGAAATCATCATAAAAATCGGTACGAACTTGGGTTAAATGGTAGTTCTTACAGTTTAAGATTTTATATTGGCGAACAGAACGTGCATAACGTCTAGTTTCGTTTGGATACATATAAGCCTTTATCCAAATTCACTACCGCATCAAAATGCACTTGGTTTAAATCTTGGTTATCGACCCAAATAGAATCAGCATCAATGTAGTAATTTTTATCTTTTACCAATCGAACATAACCCACTCTATCTTTAGAAGGTGGGCTTAGTTTCACCTCTTCTTGAGGAAGTGGCGGTTGAACAGCTGAACAGCCTGCTAAAAGGGCTACACCTAAAAACGTTAATGCCAATTTTTTCATTTTTCTCTCCTTAAAGCTTACTGAAGCTTGCTGTTTACCGTTTGACACTATCGCCTAGTATTTTACGGTATGTCCGTATCCCTCTAAGATATTTTTGATATGCTCAAGCGACTCTTTTGTCGGAGGCAATACATCTTCGAGTTCATAGTCAAACCCAAGGGTTTTCCATTTGTGGGCGCCTAATCGATGATAAGGAAGAAGTTCGACTTTTTCAATATTGGTCATACCTTCAATAAATTGCCCTAATAAATGAATATCATGGTCGCTATCTGTGTAACCGGGTACCACGACATAACGAATCCAGGTTCGCTGATTACGTTTTTGCAGATATTTCGCAAACTCAAGCGTCCGTTTATTTGGTACACCAATCAGGTTTTGGTGCACTTGATCGTTCAGTTCTTTTAAATCAAGCAAAACGAGATCGGTTACATCGATTAGTTCATCAATAATGTGATCATAATGACGTACAAACCCATTAGTATCTAAACAAGTATTAATGCCTTCTGCTTTACAAGCTCGGAACCAATCTCGTACAAACTCAGCTTGAAGAATGGCCTCACCACCTGATGCTGTTACACCACCACCGGTTGCATTCATAAAATGGCGATAGCTCACGACTTCTTTCATGAGTTCTTCCACACTGATTTCGCGACCACCATCAAGATCCCAAGTATCACGATTGTGGCAATATTTGCAACGCATTAAACAGCCTTGCATAAATAAAATAAAACGAATGCCGGGACCATCCACGGTTCCACAGGATTCAAAGGAGTGAATTCTTCCTAGAACAGACATACATAAATTTCCAAAAAATAAATCTAGCTAAATTTTACCAAAAATATCGTCTATAAAAAATGAGCCTGACTTAAAATCAGGCTCATAATTTTTATGTTCCCGCTAAAGTGCGGTTAAATTTTATCGTGTTTTAGAACGATTCTGTGAATGTACGAGTTACGACGTCTTGTTGTTGCTCTTTAGTTAAAGAGTTGAAACGTACTGCGTAACCAGATACACGGATGGTTAATTGCGGATATTTATCCGGATTTTCCATCGCATCTAATAACATTTCACGGTTTAACACGTTCACGTTTAAGTGTTGGCCACCTTCTACTGTTGCTTCATGGTGGAAGTAACCATCCATTAAACCAGCAAGGTTACGACGTTGTGCTTCTGCATCTTTACCTAACGCATTTGGTACGATTGAGAAGGTGTAAGAAATACCATCTTTCGCGTAAGCAAATGGAAGTTTAGCAACAGAAGTTAACGACGCTACCGCACCTTTTTGGTCACGACCGTGCATTGGGTTCGCACCTGGTCCAAATGGCGCACCTGAGCGACGACCATCTGGGGTGTTACCTGTTTTTCTTACCATAAACCACGTTAGAAGTAATGGTTAATACAGATTGTGTAGGCACAGCGTTGCGGTAAGTTTTTAAGTTTTTTTGAATTTTTCTTCATGAAACGTTCAACTAAGTCACAAGCGATGTCATCAACACGGTTGTCGTTGTTACCATATTGTGGATATTCACCTTCGATTTCGAAGTCGATTGCTACGTTGCTTGCTACAACATTGCCATCTTTATCTTTGATGTCGCCACGAACTGGTTTAACTTTCGCATATTTAATTGCTGAAAGTGAGTCTGCCGCAACAGAAAGACCAGCGATACCACAAGCCATAGTACGGTATACATCACGATCATGTAACGCCATTAATGCTGCTTCGTATGAATATTTATCGTGCATGTAGTGGATGATGTTTAAGGCAGTCACATATTGTTTTGCCAACCAATCCATAAAGCTGTCCATACGAGTCATGACTGTGTCGAAATCTAACACTTCATCAGTGATTGGTGCAGTTTTCGGACCTACTTGCATACCTAATTTTTCATCGATACCGCCATTGATTGCGTATAACAATGTTTTCGCTAAGTTTGCACGAGCACCGAAGAATTGCATTTGTTTACCAACAACCATTGGTGATACACAACATGCGATCGCGTAGTCATCATTATTGAAGTCTGGACGCATTAAATCATCATTTTCGTACTGAACTGATGAGGTATCAATCGATACTTTCGCACAGAAACGTTTGAAGTTTTCAGGTAATTGTTCAGACCAAAGGATAGTCAAGTTTGGTTCTGGAGAAGTACCCATGTTGTAAAGAGTGTAAAAATACGGAATGTATTTTTTTGGTTACTAATGTACTACCGTCTCAAAACCCATACCTGCGATGGTTTCAGTTGCCCACATTGGGTCACCAGAGAATAATTGATCGTATTCAGGGTGTACGTAAGAAACGAACCATACGAAGTTTCATCACTAAGTGGTCAACTAATTCTTGCGCTTCAGTTTCAGTAATTTTACCCGCTTTTTAAATCACGTTCGATATAGATATCGATAAAGGTTGCCGTACGACCAAATGACATCGCTGCACCGTTTTGTGATTTGATTGCGGCTAAGTAAGCAAAGTACATCCATTGAATTGCTTCTTTAGCGTTAGTTGCAGGGTTAGAAATATCGTAACCGTAGCTTGCTGCCATTTGTTTCATTTTACTCTAATGCACGGTGTTGTTCTGCGATTTCTTCACGTAAGCGGATAGTTGCTTCTAGATTTACGCCATCTTCTAAGTCTTTTTGTAAAGAAGAGAATTGTGCATATTTATCTTTCATTAAGAAGTCAACACCATAAAGTGCTACACGACGATAGTCACCGATGATACGGCCACGACCGTAAGCATCTGGAAGACCAGTTAATACACCTGATTTACGGCAACGTAAAATGTCTGGCGTATAAACATCGAATACGCCTTGGTTATGTGTTTTACGGTATTCAGTGAAGATTTTTTTCACTTCAGGATTTAATTCACGACCGTAAACTTTACATGAACCTTCCACCATTTTAATACCACCAAATGGCATAATAGCACGTTTTAATGGAGCATCGGTTTGAAGACCTACGATTTTTCTCCAAGTCTTTATTGATATAACCTGGTGCGTGAGAAGTAATCGTTGAAGGCGTATGTTCGTCAAAGTCTAATGGCGCATGTGTGCGGTTTTCAACTTTAATTCCTTCCATTACGGTTTCCCAAAGTTTTGTTGTCGCTTCGGTTGGACCAGCTAAGAAAGAATCATCACCTTCATACGGGGTGTAGTTCTTTTGAATAAAATCACGCACGTTGACGTTTTTCTTGCCAATCACCGGCAACGAATCCTGCCCACGCAACTTTTTTTGTGCTTCATTAAGTTCTGACATAGTCATTTCCTTTTTTTAATTGATAAAAAAATAAGTCTTGTTTAGTTCGTTAGTACATTAGTGCGCTTTTGGTTAAATAACGTTGGAATAAGCCGATACAAACCGCACCACCCACAATGTTTCCTAACGTTACTGGAATCAAATTCTTCACAATGAAATGATAAAGATCTAAATCTGCATATTTCATTGATCCACACCAATTTGTTGCCAAAAATTCTGGCGTACTAGAATGAGCTGTAATAATGCCCAGTGGAATCATAAACATATTTGCCACACAGTGTTCAAAAACCTGATGCGACAAATAAAACCAATCGGCATGATCATAATAAATGCTTTGTCTGTAACAGTTTTACCGGAATAAGACATCCATACCGCTACACACACCATAATGTTACATAAAATACCAAGGTTAAATGCTTCAAACCAAGTATGATGAATCTTATGTTGAGCGGTTGCCAAAATGGTTAAACCCCATTGACCATTTGCTGCCATGGTTTGTCCCCCAAACCAAATCACTGCAGCAATAAATAAACCGCCCACAAAGTTGCCCAAATATACCACAATCCAATTTCGGATCATTTGAGTTGTGGTTATCTTACCGCCTACGCGGGCAACTAAGGTTAAAGTAGAAGAGGTGAATAATTCAGATCCTAAAATCACCACCATAATTACGCCTAAGGAGAAGACTAATCCACCAACTAACTTGGTTAATCCCCAAGGCGCACCAGCGCTCGCTGTTTGAGTTGTCGTATAAAATACAAAGGCTAATGCAATACAAGCCCCAGCACTAATACCAGACATGAATGATAAAAATGGACGTTTTTGCGCTTTATACGCAGCGACGTTTTCAGCATAATCCGTTGCTTCAACTGGTGTGAGAGCAACAGAAGATTGATTTAAATTTTCTGATGCCATATCTTACTCCAAATAATTGATTGATTATTTTTTTATACTTCAACATAGGTATTTTTTTATACCTGTTGTTATTCTACTCTCTTAAAAAACCTTTGCAAGAAATCCCCCATTTATTTCAAAAAAATTTGATATTTTGCAAGTTTTGGTAAATTTTATCTTCAAATACAAAAAAAGCGAGATATCACTATCCCGCTTTTTATATATAAATAACGCAGATTAAAACGCAATACGATCGCGATTTTTTTCTCTAACGTTGCTTTACCAATGCCTTGTACTTCAAGCAATTGTTCTGCCATAGTGAAATTACCGTGCTTTTCACGATACTGCACAATGGCTTCCGCCTTTTTCGCACCAATACCAATTAGCGCTTTTTGAATTTCTGATGCACTGGCGGTATTGATATTTAATTTATCACTCACTGCTTGTTGTGTAGTTTGTGATGCGGTTTGTTGCTGAACTTGCGCTTGAGGTTGAGCCTGTTCAGCCACCTTTTCTTCTGCAAACACTTGCGAGCTCAACATTGTGGTCGCAACAAATAATGAACTAAATAAATGTTTCATCAATTTCATAAAAATGCCCTTTATTAACAAAAAGTACCGTTGATTCATATCAACAGCAACATTTTTAAGAAACACCGAAAACACGCAAGAAATTGACCGCACTTTTGCGATCCTGATCGCAAAAATTACATTTAAGTAAATGAAAAAACGACCTTAGCGCACCACCACTGCCGTGCCACTTGCAATCACCATAAACATGCTTTTCGTACCTACCGTTGTGTAGTTAACTTCTACACCAACAATGGCATTAGCACCCTAAGGCATGTGCTTTTTTTCTTCCAGTTCTTTCAACGCATCTTGACGCGCGCGACTAATACGGCGCTCATAAACACTAGAACGCCCACCAATCACATCCGTAATGCCTGCAAAAAAAATCACGCATGAAATTGGCGCCCGCAATCACCTCACCGAAGACGACTTGTTTGTATTCTACGATTTGTTTCCTTCAATATTAGGGGTTGTTGTCACAATCATTTTGTATCCTTAAATTCTCGTTAAAAAAATTAACCGCACTTTAGACGCTTAATTTTGATTTTAAAACTACCAATGCCTTCGCACGATGAGAAATTTTTCTTTTTCTCTACGGTTTCTAATTCGGCAAAGGTGCAGCCTTTTTTTCTGGGCTAAAAAAAGAGTGAGTCGTAACCGAAGCCATTTTCACCTTTTTTTCTTCATAAATAATCTGCCCGTCACATTCACCTTGAGCAATGATAGGAGAAGGATCACTTGGGTGTTGTAATAACACGATCGTACTCACAAATTTTTGCTTGGCGACGTTCCGTTGGAACATCGGATAATTCTGCCAGTAATTTTTTTCTCGGTTTTTTTCGCATCAGCTTCGTCACCATCCACACCGGCATAACGTGCAGAATACAATCCTGGCGCACCATTTAACACATCGACTACTAGACCTGAATCATCTGCAATAGCCGGTAAACCCGACTTTTCAGATGCATAACGTGCTTTCAAAATCGCATTTTCAACAAACGTTAATCCTGTTTCTTCTGGACTTTCAATGCCTAAATCGGTCTGAGCAATGACTTCAAAACCGAAATCGGCTAATACGTCTGCCATTTCTTTTACTTTGCCTTTATTGCCCGTGGCAAGCACAATTTTTTGCTTCATGATTCTGTCCCTCATATCAAATATTGTCTTATTTTAGCACCTCACCAAAAAAATTTTTCGGAATAAATATTGACTTTAACCTTAGGTCAAAGTTTATGATTGGTGCTCATTCAGTTATCACATAGGAGAAAAACATGAAAAAACTTATGACTTTTATCACACTTAGCGCTGCTGCAGTTTCAATTTATGCCCAAGCTAATGAACAACCGCATCAAGCACACATGAATATGCCAATGTCGACAGATTCTGCAATGCAACAAGAATTAATGCAAGGTATGAGTCAAATGCATCAAGACATGATGGCAGCTGCGCAATATAAAGATCCTGATGTTGCTTTTGCAGCAGGTATGTTGCCACACCATATTGGCGCAGTAAAAATGGCGGAAGTTGAATTAAAATACGGAAAAGATCCTGAGATGCGTAAGCTTGCTGAGAATATTATTAACGCTCAACAGGCAGAAATTGAACAAATGCAAAAATGGCTTAAAGTGCACAATAAAAAATAAAATAATACAAAAAAGTGCGGTAAATTAACCGCACTTTTTTTAATAGAATTAGTTTACTTCTTTTTATTCGTAGCTCTTTTGGCACTTCAAAGAACATATTCTCTTCTAAGCCTTGAAGCTCTTCGATACTATCCGCACCAAATTCTTTTAATCGAGCAATTACGGATTGCACCAACTCTTCCGGTGCTGAAGCCCCTGCTGTCACACCAATTGTTTCAACGCCTTCAAACCAATCTGCTGCCACATCATTTGGATCATCAATCAATTTTGATTTCACGCCCATACGCGATGCCAACTCAGCTAAACGGTTAGAATTTGATGAGTTTTTTTAGAACCTACAACAACCACTAAATCACATTGTTTTGCTAATTCACGCACCGCTTCTTGACGATTGGTTGTGGCATAGCAAATATCGTTTTTTTATGTACTTTGAATAGCAGGATATTTGTCTTTCAATGCACTGATAGTTTCCGCCGTATCATCAAGAGAAAGTGTGGTTTGCGTCATAAAGGTTAAATCATCATTTTTCTTGAACCGGCAAACGAGCAATATCTTCCACGCTTTCAATTAAGAAAATACCACCTTCCTCGTTGTTGTACTGCCCCATTGTGCCTTCCACTTCGGGATGGCCTTTGTGTCCGATCAAAATTGCTTTCGTCCCTTTACGGCTCGCACGCGCCACTTGCATATGTACTTTGGTTACCAACGGGCAAGTTGCATCAAATACTTTTAACTGACGATCTTTTGCTTCTTGACGAACGGCTTGTGACACGCCATGAGCAGAGAAAATCACAATGGCGCCATCTGGCACTTCACTTAGTTCTTCTACAAAAATCGCCCCACGCTCACGCAAACCATTCACCACAAAACGGTTATGCACCACTTCATGACGTACATAAATTGGTGCACCATGAATTTCAAGTGCTAATTCAACAATGCTAATGGCTCGATCGACACCCGCGCAAAACCCACGAGGGTTAGCTAAAATTATCTTCATTTTTGACCGCTCTTTTTATCACCTTTAAAGGCATCTAATGCTAATAAACCCGCACCAATACAAATCGCAATATCTGCCACATTGAATACCGGATAATGATAAATATCCCAATAAAAATCTAAGAAATCCACCACAAAACCGTTATACGCACGGTCCACCATATTGGCTAATGCGCCACCGATAATCAGTGCATAAGCTGAATTTTTGTAATTTTTGCTCTGCCGAATTCTTTTTTTCATAAAGTAAGCCAGCATTAAGGAAATACCAATCGCGAGCACGATAAAGAAATACTTCTGCCAACCATCATGATCTGCAAATAAACTGAACGCAGCCCCGGGATTACGCACATAGGTCAGATTAAAAATAGGCAATATATTTACGCTTTCATAGAGATCAAAGCGTTGCACTACAATATATTTGGTCAGTAAATCAAGGATAAATGCGACCGCACTTATCCAAAGGAATGAAAGTCCTGTTTTTATTTTTTTGTCATAGGAAATTATCTGTCTTTATAAATGGACGATGATTTTTAGCAACTCGAACAACCTTTATAAAGTAAAAGGCATCAATCATAAAAAGGCGAACACATTGGTTCGCCTTTGCAATGTTAATTACTTTTTTTCTTCACCGGTCTTTGCCAACCTTGAATATGGCGTTGTGGCACGCGAGTAATTACAAGCTCATCTTTCTCAATATTTTGAGTGATCGTTGAACCAGCCCCAATAGTTGCTCCATCTGCGACGGTAACAGGCGCGACTAACTGCGTATCCGATCCAACAAATACATTGTTACCAATGATTGTTTTTAAATTTATTCGCACCGTCATAGTTACAAGTAATGACACCTGCACCAATGTTACAGTTCTCACCGATTTCGGTATCACCCACATAAGTGAGATGATTTACTTTAGAGCCTTTACCTACTGTGGATTTTTTAATTTCCACAAAGTTACCCACATGGGTTTCAGCGGCTAATTCAGCACCTGGACGTAAACGAGAGAATGGGCCAATCGCCGCTTTCTCACCAATTGTCGCATCTTCTAAAACAGAATAAGGTTTGATCTCAACATCATCACCAATCGTCACGTTCTTCAATACACAACCCGCACCGATTTTTTTACACGGTCGCCCAAGCGCACATTGCCTTCCACAATTACGTTCACATCAATTTCAACATCTTTACCGTGCTCTAATGTACCGCGTAAATCAAAACGCTCAGGGTCAATCAACATCACGCCTGCAAGTAAAAGTTTTTCTGCTTGTTTACGTTGATAATAGCGTTCCATTTTGGCTAATTGTAGGCGATTATTTACCCCTTCAACTTCCATAAAATCAGTTGCTTGCACAGCTACAATCGGACAACCATCTTGATGAGCTAAGCCAATTACATCAGTAATATAAAACTCGCCTTGTGCATTATTATTATCTAAACGCGCTAACCATTTTTTGAAACTTGCACCATCTGAAACTAACACACCTGTATTAATCTCTTGAATTTTAAGCTGCTCAGGCGTTGCATCTTTTTGTTCAACAATCCCTACAACTTTGCCATTTTCACGTACGATTCGACCATAACCTGTTGGGTTATCTAATACGACGGTTAACACTGCGATACCATTTTCAGGTTTCGCATCGATTAATTTTTGCAATGTTTCCGGTGTGATCATTGGGCCATCGCCATACACCATTAAAACATTTTCATCATCACGGAAAAAAGGCATTGCTTGTTGCATAGCATGTCCTGTACCCAATTGTTCTGCTTGAACGACCCAATTCACGCTTTCATTTGCCAAACGCTCACGCATTAATTCGCCACCGTGACCATAAATCAAATGCACGTTTTCTGCACCCTAATTGATTTGCCGTATCGATCACATGTTTTACCATCGGTTTACCTGCTACTTTGTGCAAGACTTTTGGTAAATCAGAATACATACGAGTGCCTTTACCAGCCGCTAAAATCACCACGCTTAATGCTTTATTTGTCATAAATTCTTCTCTTCTTTTAAAAAAATTGAACGTATTCTATCGTAGAATGGAGAATATGATAAGCCATTTAATTTTTCATACATTCCTGACAAGACAAGATTGTATAAAAAAATCTCAAATCCTGTAAACTATCCTCCCGTCTTGATAGCTAATCATCTTTTTTTCTTTTATTTTTTTGACCGCACTTTTTCAGCATTCTGCACAAATTTGCATAAAAAGATGATTGGCTATAATCATTTTTTATCCCAACATATTAGGTCTCTCACTATGGCTACAAATTATATTTTCGTCACAGGCGGTGTAGTTTCATCGTTAGGTAAAGGTATTGCTGCAGCATCATTGGCAGCAATTTTAGAAGCACGTGGCTTAAACGTGACTATTATGAAATTAGACCCTTACATCAACGTAGATCCGGGCACAATGAGCCCAACCCAACACGGCGAAGTGTTCGTGACACAAGACGGGCGGAAACCGATTTAGACTTAGGTCACTACGAGCGTTTTATTCGTACCAAAATGACAAAACGCAACAACTTCACCACAGGTAAAATTTATTCTGAAGTATTACGCAAAGAGCGTCGTGGTGATTATTTAGGTGCGACAATTCAAGTTATTCCACACATCACCAATGAAATCAAAGATCGCGTGATTGCCGGTGCGCAAGGCCATGATGTGGTTATCGTGGAAGTGGGCGGAACAGTGGGTGATATTGAATCACTTCCATTCTTAGAAGCACTCCGTCAACTTGCTGTACAAGTATACCGTGAGCATACTATTTTTATGCACTTAACGTTAGTGCCATATATTCCAACTGCAGGTGAAGTAAAAACTAAACCAACTCAACATTCTGTGAAAGAATTACTTTCGATTGGTATTCAGCCGGATGTGCTTATTTGTCGTTCTGATCGTATGATCCCACCAAATGAGCGTGCAAAAATTGCCTTATTCTGTAACGTACCAGAACGTGCGGTCATCTCATTAAAAGATGTGAATTCGATCTACCAAATTCCGGCATTATTGAAATCACAAGGTTTAGATGAATTCATCTGTCAACGTTTCCACTTAGACTGTCCAGAAGCGGATCTTTCAGAATGGGAACAAGTGCTTTATCAAGAAGCAAACCCTGTGGGCGATGTCACCATCGGTATGGTAGGTAAATATACTGAATTACCGGATGCGTATAAATCAGTGAATGAAGCCTTAAAACACGCTGGCTTAAAAAACCGTTTAAGCGTGCATATCAAATACATTGATTCTCAAGATGTTGAAACCAAAGGCACTGATGTATTAAAAGGTGTCGATGGTATTTTAGTACCTGGCGGCTTTGGCTATCGTGGTGTAGAAGGCAAAATTTTGACCGCAAAATATGCGCGTGAAAACAATATTCCTTACCTTGGTATTTGTTTAGGGATGCAAATTGCATTAATCGAATATGCGCGTAATGTTACAGGTCTTGAGAAAGCGAACTCATCTGAATTTGATCGTCACTGTGAGCAACCTGTTGTGGGTTTAATTACAGAATGGCAAGATGCGGAAGGACACATTGAAACCCGTGACGACAATTCAGATCTTGGTGGCACGATGCGTTTAGGGGCACAGCAATGTCATTTAATTGAGGGCTCAAAAGCGCGTGCATTATATGGCAAAGAAACGATTGAAGAGCGTCACCGTCACCGTTATGAAGTGAACAATAACCTGCTTCCACAAATTGAAAAAGCGGGCCTTAAAGTAACTGGTTTATCTGCGGATCGTAAATTAGTGGAAATCATTGAAGTACTAAACCACCCATGGTTTGTAGCATGTCAATTCCACCCAGAATTTACATCAACACCACGTGATACTCACCCATTATTTGAAGGCTTTTGTCAAAGCAGCTAGAGAAAATCAGTTAAAAAAACTGAAAAGTAATTTGCTGATAATTCCGATAAACAAGTGCGGTCAAAAAAATTCTTGTGTTTTTTTGACCGCACTTTGTATTTTTAAGCATTTTAATTTGATTGATTCGATTACCGTTTCACCAAACGATAAGGCAAGATCTGCATTTTACATTTATCAGAAATATCACCTGAATCGAAATCATCAATAAAATGCCAATTTGCGGTATCTTTTGTTAAATCAGTGAGATAAATTTGAGTGTTACCTACTTTATAACGACACTCACCAATAACAAAAATTCCTTTCACTACTTGCTTCATCCATATAATCACCGTGAACAACTTGGATAAGTTTCGCATGATTGGTTAAATCAGTGTAATACCACCAAATATCAAATTTATCTTTATCATTAGCTAACTGAACTTGCAAACTCGGCTCTACAAAGTTCGTATTATAACTATGAGCTTGCATTATTTGTGAACTGATTAACTCATTATCTTTCCAAAGATAATCATAATTGAGCTGGCGATTTTCATAAAATGCAACTTTACTCTTTAAACGAATCGTCGGTAGAATAACTTCACCTTCAGGTATTTCACAACTGGCTAAGGTAAAATCAGAATAAGACATCGAATACCCTTTACCTTTTATTCGTACAAAAACAAAACTTCCTCTACTCAAACAAGACTGCCCATTAATAGAAATCGTTTCCGGCATGCCTAAGTCAGTATCATGTTGTTCACCCAATCTAACCAAGTCATTGATTCTAAAAACATTACTATTTAATGAAAGTTTATTTAAACGAAAATCGCCCCACTTAAAATACATATTATCGAGCGTAATAACATAATCTGGTGCATCTTCTCCGGTTGTTGCAAAAACAAATGCATTCGGAGATAAATCATCAATCCCTGCTAAATACGGTTTATCTTGTAACTGAACACCTCTAAGCCCCCAATCTTGTGGCGCTGAAGAAAACAAAACATAAAATACGAAAATAACTCAAAATCAATAATAATGTGACAATTCCAAGCAATATACCAATTGTCCACAAACATATTTCTAATGGTGTCTTTAAACGCTGCATATTTCCTAATATCTCTTTAATCAATATATTTGTGTATTATGCTTTTTCTTATCAAGACAGAAAAAAATACTACTTTCCGGAATACTTTCATCATTTTTCTTACCCTATAAAAAAAGCAAATTTATTTAACTACACTTCAAAAAAACATTTGAATTAGTATAACATTTTTAGTCAACTATTTATCTAACTTAAATAAGTGGTTACTTTTTAAATATATTTATAAAACATTCGTCAATTCAACTGCTTGTTATAAAAGGAATAACCATGCATAAATTTTTACTGACTGCCCTTCTCGCTAGCCTTTCTACCTCTGCTTTCGCACTTTTCCCTGTGCAAACTGATTGGCAAGCGAATCACTTACAAGGCAAAAGTGAAATCTGTTATTTCACATTCGGAAGATAATCCTGAAGCGGCAGAAGGAGAAGTGGTCACGAACGATGTTCGTCAATTTTATAACGAACAAGGCTTTTTAATTAAAACTGAAGAGATTACCCAAGAATCTGAATATTCCGATAAAACGACGGCGAATTATCGATATGATCAAAACAATCGATTAGAAGAAATTCGTTACGATATCTATAAAGAGACTCATGGAAGACTCTACCGCTATCAAGAAAACAGCGATGGTTCGGGTATCATTTTAGAAATCACCTATGTAGGCAAAAAGCCGAAAAAGCCAAATTTTCAAGAAGATTACGTCAAAAGAGTTTACGACAAAGATGGCAAACTCATCTCTGAAGCTGTTTATTATGCAAAAACTTATTGACGGTCATGCGAAAAAATTTCATTACAAGGACGATAAACTCATCAAAGCTTGTGACTTTGATGACAAAGGAAAAGAAAGCAATTGCGAAACTTATCGTTATCTAGAAAATGGTAACTTTGTACATAACACGTCTTTTAATGAGGGACGAGCAGATTTTACTTATGACAAAAATCACAATGAATTAAAACGCCAAATTTTTGACAAACACGGAAAATTGGAAGAAACCCTCACAACGCGTCATAAATTTGATCAACACGGTAATGTGATTGAAAGCATTATGTATGATGAAAAAGGTATATGGTTAGATAAAACCACAAAGAAATATGAATATTACGAGTAATCTCTTTTAAACTGAGCATTTTTTTATTATGTTTTTTTAAATCTAAACAACACGCTGATAAATTAGACCAAACATTAACAACCAAACTGGACAAAATCTTTCAATATTTTAAGGCGAAAGAAGAGCCATCTGAGAGGTTGTTTGCCCGAAATCACAAAGTTGCGCCAATGGCAATCGCAACCTATTGGCATTATGGTAAAGCCAATTCAGATGAATCTGAATTTCTAGAAAATACGGGGTTATCTGATTTATACCAACCTCTAGAATTGCTTCTGACAAAAACAATGAAACTGCCTTGTATTACGCGCATAGAATTTGAAGAGGAAAAATTGGGGTCAATTATTTCTTTCTATTGATTTTTAAATTAAACCCAACAGATAGCTCACTTTTTTTAGAGTTTTTTTATTTTTTCCCTGATCAGGATAGCTTCGTTTTTCGCCGAAACGGATCAAGCGAACAACCTTTTTTTCAGAGTATGATACAGGCAAAGCCATTTAATCAACATAGTCCACATTATGAGAAATTTTTACATTCAGTTGATGCCGTGTTTAATGCGATTGAAAAAGCCTGAAAATTTCTCTCTATTAGATCAAAAAAACTCGCCAAAATTGAGCATTATCTTAAAAAAATCAACCTGATGGCGATTTACTTGTCAAAAACAATGTCTTTGAAACAGATATTTACGCCTATCAATTTTACTATTCTGATAATTGGGACGATTACTCAAAAAGAAAAAAATTTAATGAATTAGATTTTGACGGCGATATGTATGATTTACAAAGCCAATTCTGTAACCCAATGGGATTCGTACCTGCTTCTCGAGAAGAATTTTTTAATGGTTCTGGCTATTCTTTTTTAAATATTGGGTTCGGCATAAAACCGCATAAGGAATATGAACATATTATTGAAGAAATTGAATTTGAATTTCCGCAAAGAATTGAGTTATTTGCTGGGCAACCTATTAGAGATGCCGCATATTCATTACAACATGCTGATAAGCTTTTTATTTCTAATTTAATGGCAGCGATTTATTATGCCAAACCGCTTGATGAACAACATTACAAGTTTGCTTTGTTAAAACAAGCTGTTGATTTAATTTGCGATAGCATTGACAGACGTGAAACTGAAATCAATCAAGAAACCTTATTTGATGAATTAATTAATTTGCTTGAAACGAAAAAATACATCAAAGCAAAATATATTAAGCAAGTTAAAAGCCTCTATAAATGGCTAAATAAAGATCTTGAAAAATGTCGAGAGAAAATGATCGCATTTGGTGATATCTACGAGGACGAAGATTTCGATGAAGAATACGCTAAATTGGAGCTTATCAGAAGTTATCTACATTGCTACCAAGATGACTGGAAAATTGATTATGACTCACTCAATCATTTTCCTTTCTGAGTCTCTTGAACAAACTTTCGAAATCACTTTCGAAGAGGCAAAGCATGAGTTTGCACGTATTAAAGCTAAAGTAGAAGCAAAAAGTGATTATACTTTGCTTTATGTTGATACTGGGTTCCGACAATTTCTATTGCTTAGTTTGTCCAAAAATCAGCAGCACCTCGCATAATAGAAATTGCAGACATATTAAATTTACCTATCAACCATTAAATTTCAGATAGGAAAACTACCTAGCGGCAATAAAGAGCGGTCAGTTTTTGTTGCATTTTTGCAAAAATATCTCAGTGATTGAATAGCGGAATTTGTAATGTGAGTGAAAAGTAATAAAGCCCCGTTCTATAAAAATATTTTAGATAACTAACAAAGTTAAACTTCTGACTATCGCTGCAGTCGTAATTTAAATAGAATACCCTTTTATCTACACGGAAATGAAAAAATGAAACTTGCTGTTATTTTACCCGCATACAATGCAGAAAATTTTATCACTGAATGTTTAGAGTCATTATTGAATCAAACCTTTAGTGATTTTTTTGTATTCTTGCGGTTAATGATGCATCTACCGATAACACAGGCAAGATTCTCGAAACTTATGCAGCAAAAGATGCTCGCTTACGTGTTTATCACTTTTCTGAAAACCAAGGTGAACCTGCTGTAATGCAATTTGCCATGGATATGCTTAACTATATGAATGTTGAATATGTTGCTCGGATGGATGCTGATGATATTTGTGTGCCACACCGTTTTGAAAAACAAGTTCAATATTTAGACGAGCATCCCGAAATTGATATTTTAGGAAGTAATGCTCTGCTCTTTAATAATGGGAAAACTGATAAAGCGACTAAAGTGAGTACACTTCCTCTTTTAGATAAAGATATAAAAGCACATTTTTCTTTAGCTCGAGACAATATCATTAATCCCTCTTCAATGTGGCGACATTCTAGTATCAAGGCGCTCGGGATCAATTATGCACAAACAGCCACTGCACCCTGATTTTCATAGGTGGGTACAATGTGCATTACACAAAAAGACATTTGCGAATTTACCAGAACCCTTGTTGCTTTATCGGATACATCAAGCCCAAGCGAGTAAAATACATGACAAAATTAGCGAGTCTGTTCAATACTCTATGGAGCTATGGATAAGTCATTTATTTCCAGAATTAACACCTAAAGAAGTCAGCCTATTAAGTCTTATACTGCATGGCAAAACCATTAAATTACGCACTGAAGAGTTTGAAATCGCCTTTTCGGCTTATGACAAAGTTCGTTCTAATAATGGAAACTCGCTATTTGGAGAAGATCGAGAAACCATGTTTAGTATTTTTAGATACATATACGCAAGCTTTTAAAAAAATGTATTCTATAAACACATATCTTAATATTTAAAGCGGTCATTTTTTTAGCTAATTTTTATAAAAAAACGCTGTGAAACATCACAGCGTTTTTATATTTACGATTACTTATCAAAAAAATAGCTTTCGTATATATTCGACTATAGTAATAACCACTTTCTGGTCTAAATCCCATATAAAGCTCATTCAAATAAATCGTAAAGCTTGGTCTATCAATTTTTAATAAATCTTGGCTAAGCTGATTTAAGCTCAGCGTTAGAGATTTTTTTCATCGGGTCTAGCTGATGTTCTTTGAATACTTTATGAATATGTTCATCCATATTCGTACAATATCTGTCATGATCTTCAACAAAGCAAACCTCTGGCTTCTCTTCGTGCTTATCCGCTTTTTCATCAGATTTCATATAAGTCTGACGCTCTGTACGATTAAATGCATAAATCGGTACACGAATCCATTTTTTATACGGCGTGACATCAATTGACTCCCATAGAAATTCTATTGTTATTTTTCGGTCGCTAATTGCTTTTACCATCGATGCGGATCTCATCACGATAAATATCGACTTTCAAAAAGTTCTTTCGATTTTTTTCACCATATTGCTTCTGAAATACCTCTCGTCTTTCTTGATAAGCATCTTCTACAGAAGAGTCTAGCTCTATACTGTAAAGCAAATAGTCTGATACACTGTCTAATTCTTTCCAATCCTTAAGCTCGCTTTTTGGCATATTTTCTAAACGTTCGACAAAATCTACATCATCACGAATTTTGCCTGAATCATCTGATAAATTAAGCTTTTTCAATAACTGTTCAAAACGTGCAGTTTGGCTTTGGTAAGCAATTTCTTGTGGTTTCACCACCCAAGTCATGGCAAAAATTGCCACCATTACAACCCCAGAAATCAGCCGGTATTGACGTGCTTTTGGCACAATCAGTATCGCATAAGCAATCGTAATCGCTGCAGCCATACCACTAAATAAATACGTTGTTCCGTCCAAGCATAAGCACTAATACGGCGATCAATCGCCAGCCATAGCAACACGATTGGCACAATAGCAAGATATGGATAGAACTTAAAGAAAGTTTCCCAGCGGGCTTTAGCACAAATAGAACGTAATGCATATACGCCTAAACCACCAAGCAGGTAAGGCAAGGTAATATTCGCCAGCATGCCTTTTGGTAATACGCCTTCAAAAATAATTTGAACAACATAAGCATAAAGCAACACAGTGAAAATCATCAATGCTGGTGCTAATACGAAATTAACTAAAATTTCAAAAATGCGATTTAACGTCATTTCCGATTTAGCTTGGCGTTGTTGGAACACTAAGAAAAACAGTGGCTGAGTAAAAATGCCTAAAGAAGTATAAAAATGACTGTAGAAACTATAAGAAAACTCGACATTAAAGAGTGTTGTAATCGTAAATAGAATAGCCGCGACTAATCCAAACACCAACAACCATACCGCCGTCGCTAAGCCAAGATGGAATAGATTGGTAAAATTACGGTAGGTAAACCCTTGATTATTTTTTTCAAATGGGAAGCCTAATAATACCAGTAACGCAATAAAATTTGCGCCCCAAAAATTTTTGGACTCGTGAGATAAAAACGCTGCACTATCATTAGTCATGCCAATACTACCAGCGCCACCAATGGCACAATCCATGAAAAACGATACCAAGAATATGGGCGAGAGAGATAAACAAAGATAAACAACATTGGCTCAAATACCCAATAAGCCAAATGATCATTTCCTTGACGAGGCTCTAATTCCATAAACCAAATTCCAATTGCAAATGCACTAATTAGAAAAATTGCAATCGGATGTGCAGACACTGCATTTTTTTATCTGCGCTTTAGTCTTTTTCGAAAAATGTTGAAACAGACATAATCATTCCTTTTTTATTCTATAAAGTCTTAATTAACACTTAATAATTCATACTGAAATAGTATGGGATTTACTGGCACTTTAACGAACTTTTATGGATAAATCCACTAAAATTAAATAGATATTGGATAAAAACAGACAAAATCTCACCGCACTTGATTGAAAAAAATAAGATACAGATCAAAAGTGCGGTCATTTTTTTCCAAGACAAATTTCCAAATTTGCTTTTATTATATTCCCGTTTTAGGTTCGCCTAACTAATTTTTAATTAACTTTAAACAGAGGAAAACAAAATGGCAAAAAAATCGTTAAAGTCATTGGTCGTGAAATCATCGACTCGTGGTAACCCAACTGTAGAAGCTGAAGTTCATCTTGAAGGTGGTTTCGTTGGTTTAGCAGCTGCTCCATCAGGTGCATCTACCGGTTCTCGTGAAGCATTAGAATTACGTGACGGCGACAAATCTCGTTTCTTAGGTAAAGGTGTATTAAAAGCTGTTGCTGCAGTAAACGGTCCTATCGCTGATGCATTAGTAGGTAAAGAAGCATCTAACCAAGCTGAAATCGACCAAATCATGATCGATTTAGACGGTACTGAAAAACAAATCTAACTTCGGTGCAAACGCAATCTTAGCGGTATCTTTAGCAAACGCGAAAGCTGCAGCAGCATCTAAAGGTTTACCTCTTTACGCTTACATTGCAGAACTTAACGGTACTCCAGGCGTTTACTCTATGCCATTGCCAATGATGAACATCATCAACGGTGGTGAGCACGCTGATAACAACGTTGATATCCAAGAATTCATGATTCAACCAGTTGGTGCGAAAACGTTACGTGAAGCACTTCGTATCGGTGCTGAAGTATTCCACAACCTTGCGAAAGTATTAAAATCTAAAGGCATGAGCACTGCTGTAGGTGATGAAGGTGGTTTCGCGCCTAACCTAGCATCTAACGCAGATGCTTTAGCATGTATCAAAGAAGCTGTTGAAAAAGCAGGTTATGTATTAGGTAAAGACGTTACTTTAGCAATGGACTGTGCATCTTCTGAGTTCTACAACAAAGAAACTGGCAAATACGAAATGAAAGGCGAAGGTCGTTCATTCACTTCTCAAGAGTTCACACACTATCTTGAAGAATTAACTAAACAATACCCAATCGTGTCTATCGAAGATGGTCAAGATGAATCTGACTGGGAAGGTTTTGCATACCAAACTAAAGTGTTAGGGCGACCGCGTTCAATTAGTGGGCGACGACTTATTCGTCACTAACACCAAAAATCTTAAAAAGAAGGTATCGAAAAAGGTATCGCAAACTCTATCTTAATCAAATTCAACCAAATCGGTTCTTTAACTGAAACTTTAGCAGCAATCAAAATGGCTAAAGATGCAGGTTACACCGCGGTTATCTCTCACCGTTCAGGTGAAACTGAAGATGCGACTATCGCTGATTTAGCGGTTGGTACAGCAGCAGGTCAAATCAAAACTGGTTCTATGAGCCGTTCTGACCGTATTGCGAAATACAACCAATTAATCCGTATCGAAGAAGCATTAGAACGTGCTGGCACACCAGCTCCGTTCTTAGGTTTAAAAAGCGGTTAAAGGTCAAGCATAATTTTTTTGCTTAATTTAATGTGAAATAGCACCGCACTTTGCATAAAAAGTGCGGTGTTTTTTTCTATCTAATATTTAAAGGAAAGAAAAATGTTACACTTAACCCTCGAAGATCAACTCTTTCTCGGTCAACCAAAACAAGTCGGCACACACTCGACTGTGCATGATCACCTGGCAGTGATGTTTGAAGATGACGGTGAAACGGGCTATTTTTATGCATTAGATATGCGTCAAAATGCGCAGCCTATTGTCGATTGCTTACACATTTATAACGTCGATAACACTCGCAATCACCACGAAGCACGTAAATTAGAAATCTGCTGGGATGAAAGCGGTTATTTAGCCTTATTGCTCATTAACGGCTATCCGCATGCCGTATTTGATTTTGCTCATTTGATCGGCTATAACACTAACAAACATCCTCAGCCTGACTTAATGAGCATGTGGACACACGAAGAAATCACCAATGAACGTGCAACAGCATGGCTTGGTGTGAATACCATTAAATAGGATTAACTATGCGATTTTACCGCGGTCTTCAGCCTTTCAAGATCATGAGTTTTGATCTTGATGACACCCTTTACGATAATAGTGATGTCATTCGTTTAGCCGAAGAACGCTTTCTTCAATGTGTGCAAGAATACGCGCAACTGAGTGAGCTTACCTCAGAATATTGGCGAGAATGGAAATGGCAACTAGCGGAGAAAAATCCCTTGATTGCTGAAGATGTGATTGCCTGGCGTGTCGAAACGTTACGCAACTTGCTGATACATCATGGTAAAAAGTGCGGTTGAAATTGACCGCACTTTTAGCCCTCGCGATGGAAGAATTTATTGAATGGCGACATAAAATTGATGTACCCGCAGAAAGTATTGAAGTGCTGAATCAACTGAAATATCGCTACCTGCTTAGCGTGATTACCAATGGTAATGTGATTGCAACACGCATTGGGCTTGAACACTTTCAGCTGAGTTTACGTGGAGGAGAGCAAGGCAGAGCGAAACCTCATCAAGATTTGTTCCACCAAACCGCCCGACTATTTTGGCGTAAACACCGAGTGAAATTTTTACATATTGGTGATAACTTGACTACAGATGTTCAAGGCGCCATTCAAGCCGGCTGCCAAGCTGTATGGATTAATTTATCGGGCAAAAACCTCAATTCATTTACTGAAGCAAGCATTTTTGCCTACATTAGAAATCAATCATTTAACTGAATTATTAACACTTTAACTCTATGATGAAAAAGAAAAATCAAGTTCTCGTAAGCCTTTCCATTGTGGCTTTTATTGGGCGGCTGCTCAGAAGAGCAAGTTCAACGAGATGTTTATAACAGCCTTGAGGATTGTTTAGCCGATTGGCAAAAAAATTGAATTGTGCGAAGCTGACCAATCTAGTGAAAAATAATAGCGGCACAACTGCACATGCTGGATCTGGCTCTCTCTCTCGGGCAATTTAAATACACGTCCAAGCAATAATAGCGAATGGTCAGAAGACAATCAGACCGTCAAACAAACCTTAAATCCAGATGGAGCAACTCACTCTGGCAACTCAAACGGTTCAGAGGGAGCAAGCCACACGAGCTCTGCAACAGGAGAAGGACACGGTAGTATGGGCAGTGCGATTGCAGGTGCTGCAATGGGTTATATGATTGCGCGTACGATGGGCTCATTTTTTTAGGTCCAAGTTACAATCCAAGTAACCGTGCCGTTTCAACACCAACTGGTCAAGTTATCCAACCACAAACTAATCGTTCTGTCGGTAAGCCTGTATTAGTTAAAGGCAATGCAGGTAGCACTTACAGTAAACCAGTTTCACGCGGTGGCTTTTAAAAGCTCAAGTAGCAGCCGTAGTTCAGGCGGTTAAATATGAAACGAATCACAGGCTTTCCTACTCGCCCCTAATATGGTGCAACAATTATTAGATGTGGGCTTTGATTACTATAATCTGCCTTCCTCTGATGGCTCCCATTATTGGTCGGACAATGTGGCTTATGAATTTACCCTAGCTGAAATTGATCGTATTGAAGATGCCACCAACGAATTACATGCAATGTGTATGGATTTTGTTGCCGATGAAATTAAACAAGGTGATTATACCCATTATCGCTTTCACCGATTTACAGAAAAAAATCTGATTGAACAAACATGGGCTAAAAAAACGTACCGCACTTATATGGTCGTTTTGATTTTTGGTTATGACGGTGAAAACCTCAAAATGTTTGAATACAATGCCGACACCCCTACTTCCCTGCTTGAAGCTGCTGTGGTGCAATGGCAATGGTTAGAGCAAATTGAAGGCTTTAGCGCATCGTGACCAATTCAATTGGATTCACGAAGAATTGCTCAATCGCTTTCAGTTTATTCAACAGCAAACAGGACTAAACGATTTCCATTTTAGTGCCATGCAAGAAGCGGGTCGTGAAGATTGGGGCAATATCGATTACTTGGCAGATGTAGCTTACAACGCAGGTTGGCATATTCATCAGCTCGCTATTGAAGATGTGGGCTACGATAAAGACAGTCAGCAATTCCTCGATCTGAATAATCAGCCTATTGATTGTTTATTTAAGCTCTACCCGCTTGAATGGATGACTACGACAGAATATGCACCACACATGCTTAATTCATCCACCACTTTTATTGAACCTGCGTGGAAATTACTATTAAGCAATAAAGTGCTGTTAGCGAAATTGTGGCAAAAACATCCAAACCACCCTTTATTACTACCCGCTTACTTTAGTAAACATGATATTACCGATCGTCAATCAATATGGGTGAAAAAACCGACGTTAGGTCGTGAGGGCGCCAATGTTTCTTACTATGAAAAACGTAATGGTCTAGAATTTGCCGCTAAAGGCAGTGAACATTCTGCCTTTTACGATCAGGGCAGGCTACATTTATCAACAAAAAAATTTGAACTGCCAAATTTTTGATGGCATGTATCCAATGATTGGTTCTTGGGTAGTGGGTGATGTGGCATGCGGCATTGGATTGAGAGAAGATTTTACTCCAGTTACTGGTAATGATAGCCACTTCATTCCACATTACTTTGTAGAATAAAAACAACGCAAAAACTGACCGCACTTAACAGATAATAAGGAGATAAATATGTATCCATTTAGTTTTCAAAACCCTACTCGCATTGAATTTGGTCTCGATAAAGAAAAAGAGATGGGTAAATATATGCACGAATACGGTGCAAAAAAGGCCTTAATTATCTATGGCAGTGAGCGAATCAAACATTCCGGCTTATTTGAAGATGTGGCTAAAAGTTTACGTGAGCATGGTATTGAATACGTTGAATGTGGCGGGGTAAAAAGTAACCCGACAATCAACAAAGTCCGTGAAGCCGTTGCAATGGTAAAAGCCTTTGGTGCAGATAGCGTGTTGAGTATCGGTGGTGGCTCTTGCCTTGATAGTGCGAAAGCGATCGCGGCTGGTGCGTGCTATGAGGGTGATACTTGGGACTTTTTTAAAGGTACACCGGTGCAAAAAGCGTTGATGATTTTTGATGTAATCACCCTTGCGGCAACAGGCAGTGAAATGAACTGGGGAGCCGTCATTACCAATGAAGAAACACAGCAAAAATATTCAATTCACAGCAATCATTTATTCCCAAAAAGTATCAGTAATTAACCCGAAATTACAAGCGACCGTCAGTCGCGATTATTTAGTGTATTCTGCTGCAGATATCATCGCTCATTCGATTGAAGCCTATTTCACGGCGGAATATCGCCCTGAAATTATTGATTTCTTAGTAGAAAGCAATATTAAAACCGTTATTCGTACGACTGAAATCTTGCTCAATAATCCACAAGATCTCAATGCACGTGGTGAATTTGCCTGGGCGGCTACACTTGCGTTAAATGGTTTAACGCATTTAGGTATCTCACCTTATGGTTTCCCAAATCATATGATTGAGCATTCCATGAGTGCGATTTCAGATGTGCCGCATGGCGCGGGCCTTTCCGTGATTATGCCTGCGTGGATGCAATGGTATCAATCTCAAAGACCTGCTCAATTCAAACGCTTTGCTAAAGAAATATTTGGTTTAGATAAGGCTGAAGATGGTATTCAAGCCTTAAAAGCTTGGTTTGATAAAATCGGTACACCAACTCGTCTTGAACAACTTGGTGTTGATGATGAAACCTTAGCTGAAATTATTGAAAATGTGGCTCAAACTGCAATCAGAGCGAAAGTGGAAAAAAACGTATACTAAAGAAGCTATTGAAGCCATTTTCGCTTTAGCGAAGTAATCTCTCATAAAAAAGAGCGGTCAAATTTCATTGTATTTTGAATTTGACCGCTCTTTTTATATTCTCAACATTTCACTTATTGAAAAGCATGTAAAAAATAACCGCACTTTAGTTACCCAAAGTGCGGTTAATTTGAATTAAGTTTTAACGCTTAATTATAGTGAAGCTTGATCAACAGCCACACCAGCACCCATAGTTGTAGAGATGCTTACTTTCTTGATAAAGATACCTTTTGCAGTAGTTGGTTTTGCTTTGTTTAAAGCAGCCAATAATGCTTGAAGGTTTTCTTTTAATTGAACTTCAGAGAAGTTTGCTTTACCAATTGTTGTGTGGATGATACCGTTTTTATCGTTACGATAACGGATCTGACCAGATTTAGCATTTTTAACTGCTTCAGCAACGTTTGGTGTTACGGTACCAACTTTAGGGTTTGGCATTAAACCACGTGGGCCTAATACTTGACCTAATTGACCAACAACACGCATTGCATCAGGAGAAGCGATAACAACGTCAAAGTTCATTTCGCCTTTTTTGATTTGCTCTGCTAAATCTTCCATACCTACTAAATCAGCGCCAGCTTCTTTAGCTGCATCTGCGTTAGCACCTTTGGGTGAACACAGCTACGCGTACTTCACGACCTGTACCGTGTGGTAATACAGTTGCACCACGAACGTTTTGGTCTGATTTACGAGGATCGATACCTAAGTTTACTGCAACGTCAACACTTTCAACGAATTTAGCTGTTGCGAATTGTTTTTAATAACGCGATTGCTTCGTTGATTTCATATGCTTTAGTAGAATCTACGCCAGCTTTGATTGCTTTCATTTTTTTAGTCAATTTAGCCATCGTATTATTCCTCCACCACTAAGCCCATTGAGCGAGCAGTACCAGCAATTGATTTCATTTTAGTTTCGATAGTCGCGCCAGTCATATCTGCTGCTTTAGTTTCAGCGATTTGACGAACTTGATCTAAAAGTTACTTTTACCCACTTTATCTTTGTTCGGTTTACCAGAACCAGATTTGATACCAGCAGCTTTTTTTCAATAATACTGCTGCTGGTGGAGTTTTAGTAATGAAAGTAAATGAACGGTCTGCATATACAGTGATAACAACTGGAATTGGTAAACCTTTTTTTCAATGCTCTCAGTACGAGCGTTGAATGCTTTACAGAATTCCATAATGTTCACACCTTGTTGACCTAATGCAGGACCAACTGGTGGTGATGGGTTTGCCATACCAGCTGCAACTTGCAACTTAACGTATGCTTGGACTTTTTTTGCCATTTTTTTAGTTTCCTCTAAATGGGTGATAACGCCGAAATCGGCTCCCCTGTTAATGAAAGGCTGTATTTTAATTAATCAGCCTCGAAATTTCAAGTAGAAAAAAACTACTCGAAAAAAACAACCGCACTTTTATTGTTTAAGTGCGGTCATTAAATCTCTTATTTTTGGAAAAAGGGAAATTAACGTGTTTTTTTCCACTTGACCAAACTCAAGCTCAACTGGTGTTGCACGACCGAAGATAGATACAGACACTTTTAAGCGGCCTTTTTTTCGTAATCTACTTCTTCAACCGTACCATTAAAGTCAGCAAATGGACCTTCTGTCACACGCACTTCTTCACCTGGTTGATATTCTTTACGATGACGTGGTTTTTTTCAGCACTTTGCTCTAAAACGATTTAAAAATTAAATCCGCTTCACGTTTAGAAATTGGTGCTGGTTTATCTGGTGTACCACCGATAAAGCCCATTACACGCGGTACACTTTTCACTAAGTGCCATGTGTCATCGTTCATTGCCATTTCAACTAATACATAGCCAGGGAAGAATTTACGTTCGCTTTTTACGACGTTTACCTGCTACGTTTTCAACGACTTCTTCAGTCGGCACTAACACTTCACCAAATTGATCTTCCATTTGTTGTTGTTTGATATATTCACGCAATGTGATTGCAACACGACTCTCAAAGCCTGAGAATGCTTGCAATACATACCAACGTTTTTTTGGATACGTTTTCAGTTTCGCTCATTTTTAGAATCTCAAATCAGTTAAGAAGTTAATCAATGCAATGATAATTGAATCAATTGCCCAGAAGAATAAAGAGGTAAGCACGGTTACCCCAATTACGATTAAAGTTGTTTGACGTGTTTCTGCACGAGTTGGCCATACCACTTTACGACCTTCAACTTTTGCTTCGCTAAAGAATGTACGAGCTTTTGTACCTTGATTAGTAATTGCAGCTAAACCAAAGGCAATTAATAAAGCGACAACTACGCCAACTACACGTACAGGTAAAGAGAAGGCGTCTTTAAAATAAACGTTACCAATCGCTGCAGCAGTAAAAAATGCCACAGAAAGAATCCAAAGAAGCGTGTTTAAGCCTTTTGATTTTCCTTCTACGACTTGTTCTTGGTCGTGTTTCTTTTTTTCTCAACAATTTCAGTTGCCATAAGTGAATCCGTATAAAATAAGGGATAAATAATTTTTAGATTAATTTCAGAACGTGCGATTGTAGCATTTTCTTTCGGGATTGCCTATGAAAAATATTAGAAAAAACAACCGCACTTTCTATTAGTTTTTATATTCGAGCTTTGGTGGTTTGTTATCAACGATGGTTTCTTCATCCACAATCACTTTTTGCAAGTTTTCGATTGAAGGTAAATCATACATCGTATCTAACAATACAGCCTCAACGATTGAGCGTAAACCACGCGCACCAGTTTTACGTTCAAGGGCTTTTTTCGCCATCGCTTTTAATGCTTCTGGCGTGAATTCAAGTTCCACATCTTCTAAGCCAAATAATGCTTGATATTGTTTGGTCAGTGCATTTTTCGGTTGAGTAAGGATCTGGATTAACGCTTCTTCATCTAATTCGCTTAATGGCGCAATCATTGGAAGACGACCAATAAATTCTGGAATCAAAGCCGAAATTTCATTAAATCATCCGGCTCAACTTGACGGAATAATTCAGAAAGATTTTTCTTTGTCTTCTTCTTTTCTACTTTCGCATCAAAAACCAATCCCAGTATCAGTTTGTGTACGTTTACCAATGATTTTTATCTAAGCCAGCAAATGCCCCACCACAAATAAAGAGGATTTTTTTGAGGTATCCACTTTCAACATTTCTTGTTGAGGGTGTTTACGTCCACCTTGTGGCGGTACAGATGCGATAGTGCCTTCAATTAATTTTAATAAGGCTTGTTGCACACCTTCACCAGACACATCGCGAGTAATAGACGCACCTTCTGATTTACGGCTGATTTTTATCAATTTCATCAATGTAGATAATGCCCTGCTCTGCTTTTTTTCCGTATCGTAATCGCAGTTTTGCAATAATTTTTTTGCAGCACATTTTTCCACGTCTTCGCCCACATAACCCGGCTTCAGTTAACGTCGTCGCATCAGCCATAGCAAAAAGGTACATTTAAACGACGCGCCAAGGTTTGTGCTAATAACGTTTTACCGCTACCTGTTGGACCAATTAACAAGATGTTACTTTTACCTAATTCCACATCGTTGCTTTGGTGGTTCGTACGTAAGCGTTTATAGTGATTGTAAACCGCCACTGACAAGACTTTTTTCGCATAATCTTGCCCAATCACATAATCATCTAAGTGCGCACGAATTTCGTGCGGTGTCGGTAATTTTTCTTCAACTGCCAGTTCGCTAGGTGTTTCGATTTCTCCACTGTCTTCCAACATACTGTGGCAAAGCTCGATACACTCGTTACAAATATAACCATCTGTACCCGCAATTAATTTACCTACTTCACTTTTTTCTCTTCCGCAGAAAGAACAGTGAAGATCGTTATCATTTGTTGTCATGTTAAATCCTTAACGTTTAATCAACACATCGTCCACTAAGCCGTAAGCTTTTGCTTCTTCCGCCGACATAAAGTTGTCACGATCGGTGTCTTTTTCGATACGTTCGATGCTTTGACCTGTATGGAAAGCAAGACGCTCGTTTAAGGTTTGTTTAATTTTTAAAATTTCTTGCGCGTGGATCTGAATATCTGATGCTTGTCCACGGAAACCACCTAACGGTTGGTGAATCATCACTCGTGCATTCGGTAATGCAGCACGTTTTTCCTGCTGCACCCTCCTGCAAGTAAAAAAATGCGCCCATTGAGCAAGCTTGACCAATGCAAAGAGTACGCACATCCGGTTTAATAAATTGCATGGTATCGTAAATTGCCATACCCGCAGTCACTGAACCGCCCGGTGAATTAATATAAATATTGATGTCTTTTTTCGGATCTTCTGATTCTAAGAAAAGTAGCTGTGCCACGATCAAATTTGCCATACGATCTTCTACTTCACCATTCAAGAAGATCACGCGCTCTTTTAATAGGCGGGAATAAATGTCGTACGAACGTTCACCACGAGAGGTTTGTTCGACAACCATAGGAATTACACTCATTTTTGCCCCCTAAATATGTGCTAAAAAAATTGGGCAATATTCTACCCGAAAATCAGTAAAAAAACAAAAATGCGGTCGCTTTTCATTGAAAAAAACGACCGCACTTTTCGATGATATACCCTGTGAATTTAATTCACGTTTCTATCAATTATTATGCTTGTGGATTCATGATCTCATCAAATGAAGACGCTTTTTTTCAGTCACTTGAGCTTTTAGCAAGAACGGCATCAACTGCTTGTTCTTCTAATACTACATTGCGAATGTTGTTCATTAACTCTTCATTTTTTTGCTGTAATATTCAACTACTTCAGCTGGTTGTTCGTAAGCAGAAGCGATATCCGCGATCATTGCTTTCGCACGTTCTTCATCCGCTTTCAATTCGTTTGATTTGATCACTTCAGAGAATAATAAACCGACTTGAACACGACGTTTTGCATCCGCTTCAAATAATTCACGTGGTAATTGTGCAGCTTGTTGTGCATTACCACCGAAAGCGTTGTGCTGCTTGGTTACGTAACACATTGATTTCTTCTTCTACTGCAGAAGCTGGAACATCAATTGGGTTTTGTTCGATTAAACCGTTGATGACTTGTTGTTTAACGCGAGAAACTAATGCGTTTTTTTCAATTCACGTTCCATGTTTTTTTACGGATTTCTGCACGTAAATCTGCCACAGTTTTGGTGTTTAGGACCAAATTTAGCAACGAACTCATCTGTTAATTCTGGTAATTCCATTTCTTCTACTTTTTTCAAGGTGATCGCAAATTTTGCATCTTTACCTTTTAAATTTTCAGAATGGTATTCCGCTGGGAAAGTCACATTGATATCGAATTGTTCGCCTGCTTTGTGGTACCTACGATGCCCTCTTCAAAACCAGGAATCATACGACCTTGGCCCATGAATAGAACGAAATCAGTTGCTTTTACCGCCTTCGAATTCTTCGCCATCTACTGAACCAACGAAGTCGATGGTCACGCGTGAATCTGCTTTCGCTGCAGCTTTGCTTTCAACCCAAGTCGCTTGTTGTTTACGTAACACATCGATCATTTTATCGATATCAGCTTCAGTGATTTCAACAGTTGGTTTCTCAACTTTGATGTTTTCTAAGCCTTTTTAATTCAACTTCTGGGTACACTTCAAAAGTTGCAGTGAATGATAAATCTTTACCAGGTTCGAAACGTTTCGATAGCGAAAGTTGGACGACCTGCGATGTTAATTTTTCTCAGCGATTACTGCGTCAAAGAAATGACGTGGTAATAAATCGTTTAACACATCTTGACGGATTGATGCGCCAAAACGTTGTTCAATGATGTGAGCTGGCACGTGACCTTTACGGAAACCATCAACACGTACATTTTTTTGCTGCACGTTTGAATTCTTCACGAGTTGCTTTTTCTACAGCTTCAGCTGGAACGGTGATCGTCACACGACGCTCTAAACCTTGAGTTGTTTCAATATTTAATGACATTTGTAACCTCAATTAATGTTGCACTCGGTAAAAACCACACCGAACACGTTATTGTTTGTAAAAATAAAAAACCGCCAAATTATAGCGAAAGAAAATCAAACAGTCGATAGAAACCGGAAAATTCAATGTAAAACCGGCTAAAATTGCACAATTTATCAACAATTTTAGATAAAGAAAAAAGTGCGGTCAAAAATAACCGCACTTTTTATCGAATTATAAACCTTTCGGTAAACGAATTTTTTGACCTGGGAAAATCTTATCCGCGTCTTTTAATCACTTCTTTGTTCGCTTCAACGATAGCGGTATATTTCGCGCCATTTCCGTAAGCTTTCTCAGCGATTTTTCCACAAGGTGTCACCTTTTTTTGGATTACATAGAATGTTTCATCATTGCCTAAGGTTTCACCGTTATTGATGCTTGCATCGCTCGTTACTGAGTGGATACCTTGAATGTTACCCGCCATTAATACTGCTTTTTCTAATGCTGCTGCAGTTGATGCCACACCTTGGATATTTGCTACACCATTTTTCAACGGTAACAGATAAGTTTTTCCACGCCTGGATTGTCTTCTGCGATGTGTTGAGTCACTGCTTTAGACGCATCTTCTTCTTTAGAGAAAACTTTCTTACCAATGTCACTGACAAAAATCAAATAAACCCATTTTTAAAGTTCCTTTTGTATGTTTGTTTAAGGGATTATTACGATACTGAAATTCCCTTCAGAAGTCTATAAACCAGAGTGTAAAGCTATGTAAATATTTCAAGAAAACCGATCTAAAATTGACCGCACTTTGATAGAATACGCCGATTTTTAATTTACTCACTCAGAAAGGACAAATTATGCGTTGGCAAGGTCGTAAAGAAAGCTCAAATATTGAAGATAGACGTGGCTCTGGCGGCGGTAACTTCGGTGGCGGAAAGAGGAACTGGTATTTTTCGGTATTATTATCTTATTAGTTGGCGCTTATTATGGCGTGGATCTTTCAGGCTTAGTGGGTACACCTGATTTTTTTCTGGACAAAGCTCTCAACGATTAGAAACCCAAGAAGAACAGCAGCTTGCGAGTCTTTCTAAAGTTGTATTAGCGGATACTGAAACCGTTTGGGGACAATATTTTAGACAAATGGGGTAAAAACCTATAGTGAGCCAACCATGGTACTTTACAATGGTGTAACGCCCAACCGCTTGTGGTACCGGGTCAATCTGCAATGGGCCCCGTTCTACTGCCCGAGTGATCGCAAAGTTTACCTTGATTTATCATTCTATAATGAAATGAAAAATAAACTGGGTGCAGCAGGGTGATTCAGCCTTTGCTTATGTGATTGCACACGAAGTCGGTCACCACGTACAAAATATGCTTGGCATTCTGCCGCAAGTGAATCGCGCACAACAAAGCAGCGATCGTAAAACGGCAAATCAACTTTCCGTTCAATTAGAACTTCAAGCTGACTGCTTCGCTGGTGTTTGGGCGAGCCAAGCAGTGAAAAGTGGCTTATTTGAACGCGGTGATGAAGAGAAAGCGTTTAATGCAGCAGAAGCTGTGGGCGATGACCGTTTACAAAAACGCAGCCAAGGTTATGTGGTACCTGATAGTTTCACTCACGGTACATCTGCACAGCGTCTAGAATGGTTCAGAAAAGGCTTACAAAGCGCTAATCCTTCTGTGTGTAATACCTTTAACCAATAAAATCTTTAAGGCTGATTCATGTCAGCCTTTTTTATTTTTGTTCATTTCAGTATAAAAAAGAGCGGTCAATTTTGACCGCTCTTTTTCTTTATGATGTTAAGCTTACGCGAACTGACGTACTTCGCCGTTACCCGCTACGTTTTCCACACAACGTGGACAAAGTGTCGGATGTTCAGGGTTCACACCGATTTTGTCAGAATAATGCCAGCAACGTGGACATTTTTCACCGTTAGAACGTGCAACGCTTACGGCAATTCCCTCTAACTCGCCCGCAGCTACATTCGCAGGTTTGTCAGCTAATGGTTTGACTTCTGCTTTTGAGGTAATTAACACGAAACGTAATTCATTGCCTAATTGTTCTAACAATGCACGATATTCATCGTTAGCATAAACCGTTACTTCAGCTTCTAAACCACCACCGATCACTTTATCGTTACGCGCGATTTCTAGTACACGGTTCACTTCAGAACGAACTTTAATGAGTTGTTGCCAGTAAGCATCATCTAGTTTTTCATTCTCGCCTAAGCCAAATAAGCCTTCGTAGAATTCTTCAGTGAAGACGAATTCTGCACGAGCAGTCGCGGTTTGTGGCAAGTAACCCCAAATTTCATCTGCCGTGAATGACAAGATTGGTGCCATCCAACGAACCAATGCTTCCGCGATGTGCCATAACGCTGTTTGGCAGCTACGACGCGCAAGGCTGTCTGCTTTGGTGGTGTATTGACGGTCTTTGATAATATCAAGGTAGAACGAGCCCATTTCCACAGAACAGAAACGCATTAAACGTTGTACTACTGTGTGGAATTGATAGTTATCGTACGCCTCTTTGATTTCTTTTTTTGTGCATCTAACGCACAAGCTACCGCCCAACGATCCAAGCTAATCATGTCTTCCGGTTTAACGGCATCACGTTGCGGATCGAAAACCATTTCAAGTTCGCTAGTAAGAAACGCGCAGTGTTACGAATACGACGATAGCTATCCGCGGCACGTTTTTAAAGATCTCATCAGAAACGGTCATTTCACCGGTATAGTCGGTAGATGCCACCCATAAACGTAAAAATGTCACCACCAAATTTATCCATGACTTCTTGTGGGGTCACGATGTTACCGATAGATTTTTGACATCTTACGACCTTGACCATCCACGGTGAAACCATGGGTTAATACTTGTTTGTATGGTGCTTTGCTGTCTGTTGCGGTAGAAAGCATTAAAGAAGACATAAACCAACCACGGTGTTGGTCAGAACCTTCTAAATACATGTCGATATCTTGACCGTTAAATTCTGGGACGATTCGCGACAACAGAAGAATAGGTTGATCCTGAGTCAAACCATACGTCAAGGGTATCAGGCACTTTGCGATAGGTTTCGGCATCAGCCCCTAATAATTCTTTTTCGTCTAAATCCCACCATGCTTGAATACCGGCTTTCTCTACACGTTTCGCTACTTCTTCAAGTAACTCTAAAGTACGCGGATGAAGTTCTTCGGTTTCTTTGTGCACGAATAAGGTCATCGGCACGCCCCAAGTACGTTGACGGGAAATACACCAGTCTGGGCGGTTTTCAACCATTTTTTCGATACGTGCTTGACCCCAATCTGGAATCCAACGTACGCCTTTGATTTCGCCTAATGCTTGTTGGCGTAAACCCTGTGTTTCCATACCGATAAACCATTGTGGTGTCGCACGGAAAATAATCGGAGTTTTGTGACGCCAACAGTGTGGGTAACTGTGTTTGATTTTCTCAACTTTTAATAAGTTGCCCACTTCTTGTAATTTTTCAACAACCAATGGATTAGCTTCAAATACGCCTTTGCCTGCAAAGAATTCAGTCGTTGAAATAAATTTACCGTCATTCGATACAAGACCCGCCATTGGTAAATTATATTTTTGTCCTACAATAAAGTCGTCCAAGCCGTGATCCGGTGCGGTATGAACTAAACCTGTACCGCCATCGGTAGTCACGTGATCACCTAAAATTACTGGCACAGTGAAATCATAGAACGGATGGTTAAAGCGTAATAACTCAAGTGCTTGACCTTTTACTGAACCTAACACTTCAACGTGTTCTACATCCACCGCTTTCGCCACTGATTCCACTAATTCAGCAGCTAAAATCACACGCTCATCGCCAAGTTGTACTAAGTTGTATTCTAAGTCTGCATTTACCGCAATCGCACGGTTAGATGGCATTGTCCAAGGTGTGGTAGTCCAAATCACTGCTGATAATTTGCCATGGCCTTTGCCTACTGCGTTAAATTTCTCTTCAATTTCAACCGCACTTACAGCAGGGAAACGCACGTAGATAGACGGAGAAACTTTGTCTTCATATTCCACTTCTGCTTCTGCTAAAGAAGAGCCACAATCCAAACACCAGTGCACTGGTTTTGAACCTTTGTATAAGTGACCATTCGCAATCACTTTACCGAGTGTACGAATGATGTTTGCTTCGGTATTGAAGTTCATCGTTAAATAAGGATTATCCCAATCGCCTAATACGCCCTAAACGGATAAAAATCTTTTTTTCTGACCTTCTACTTGCTCTGCCGCATATTCACGACATTTTTGACGGAATTCAGCAGCGGTCACTTTCTCATTTGGTTTACCCACCAAACCTTCTACTTTTAATTCAATTGGCAAACCGTGACAGTCCCAACCTGGGATATAAGGCGAGTCAAAACCTAATGCAGTTTTAGATTTAACAATAATATCTTTCAGAATTTTATTAACGGCGTGACCGATATGAATATTGCCGTTCGCATACGGAGGACCATCGTGCAAAAATAAAGGATTTTTTTACCTTTTAGTCGCTTGGCGGATTTTTTTGATACAACTGTTTGTCATACCAATTTTTTTAACATTACAGGTTCGCGTTTAGCTAAATCGCCACGCATAGGAAAACCTGTTTCAGGTAAATTTAACGTGTTTTTTTGTAATCAACTGTCATGTTATTTTTCCAATTTTTATATTTCAATATAATTCTATTTTTGCAAAAAAATGCTTTTGCTGTTTTTTACGTCTTGTTCAATTTGAACTTTCAACGCTTCAAAAAGACGGAAACTTTATCTCATCTCGAATCTTCTGGCAGAATTCCACCTCGACCATTTGCCCATAAATATTCTGAGAAAAAAATCAAATAAATGGACTTCTAATAATTGTATCGTACCGTTAATCGTTGGGCGTTTTTCCCATGTTTGCAACGCCGTTAAAAAAATCTCGCCCTGATTTTAACCGCACTTTCACCGCATAAACGCCCTTTTACTGGGATTCACTTGACGATGTAAGCGAACATTCGCGGTAGGAAAACCAATGGTTCGCCCTAATTTATTGCCGTGTATCACTCGTCCAAAAAAATACGATAAGGCTTACCGAGTAAATTTTTCCGCATGCTGTAAATCATCTTTAGCCAACGCTTCACGAATAGCGGTGCTACTGATACGTAACTCATCTAAACAGAAGGTGCGACTGTCTTCTACTTCAAAAACCAAACTGCTTTCCGGCTTGTTGCAACATCGCAAAATTGCCTAAACGTTTCGCACCAAATTTGAAATCATCACCGATACTGAGAAACTTCACATTTAATTTGCGTACAAGCCAATCTTCAATAAATTGTTCTGCGGGTAGATCAGCAAAAGTGCGGTCAAATTTCGCGACGATCACCACATCCACACCCGCCTGAGCCAAATAATGCAACTTTATCTCTTAAACGCATTAAAGCGCGCAGGGGGCTTTGTCACCCATAAAATATTCTCGCGGTTGTGGTTCGAAAAGCATCACCGCCATGGGTAAATTCAGCGCATTCGCTTTCTGACGAAGATGACGCAAAATCGCCTGATGCCCCAAATGCACCCCATCAAAATTGCCAATGGTTAATGCGCACCCTGACAAATATGGCTGTGAATTATGAAGCCCACGAATTAATTGCATTACATCTTATTCCAAAAAAACGAAAAAAATAATCGGTGCATTATAGCGGTAACTTAATGTTTTTGTCAGTAAATGGTGTTTACGAACACCCAAGAGCGCCAATACGCCTAAATAAACGACCGCAGCCAGTCCCAATTAACCAAACCAACCAATAGATACGCATTAAAAAAATGTCATGGCTGCCCATTCTTGAATCGACGGGCAGTTATACCAAACCAAACCGCCCATAGCTAAGGCTGCACCCTAAAACTTTCAGAAAAAAAGACCGCACTTTTTACGTGAAAAATGGTATACATCCTCTTTAGCTAAACCACGATAAAGCAAATAAGCATTTAAGGTTGCTGACATGGCAGAAGCAATCGCTAAGCCCACATAACTAAATGGAATCGCCAATACGTTAAAGCCCATATTGCTCACCATGGCGATAATCCCGATTTTTACAGGGCGTTTTAGTGTCTTGGCGTGCGTAATAGCCATTAGCCAAAGATCTTAATCAGCATAAAGCTAAGCAAACCGGCATTGAATGCCCATAAAGAATAAGAGGCTGCATGCACATCTGTTAAGGTAAAACTGCCACGCATAAACAATACCAGTAACATCGGCTGGGCTAACACGGCAATCCCAATCGCGGCAGGCACACCGAGTAATAAAATCATTCGTACGCCCCAGTCCATTGTGTCGCGAAAATCAACCGCACTTTGGGGAGAATTATCTTCTCGATTCACATGATGGCGAGCAAGCGTCGGTAAAATCACAGTGGAAATGGCGATACCAAATAGAGCCAAGTGGAAACTCTAATAGACGATCAGAATAATAAAGCCAACTAATGGATCCCGTCATTAAGAAACTGGCAATGACCGTATCAAGTAGCAAGTTGATTTGACTTACGGAAACCCCGAACAAGGCAGGAATCATTAATCGACGGATTTTTGGCTACCCCCTTCATCATGCCATGCCCATTTTTGGTTTTTACGAGCAAGCCTGCTTTTCTTTCAAGAAAAGGGATTTGGAATAAAAAAATTGTAGCAAACCACCCTAAGAAGATCCCGATAGCAAGGGCAAGATCAGGATTATCTAATCTTGGCGCGAGGAAAAAGTGCAGTTGCAATCATGGCAATATTTAACAAAACAGGCGAAAACGACATCACGCCAAATTTGCCTATCGTATTTAAAATCGCGCCGGAAAGTGCCACAAAGGTGACGAAACCATAAATAAGGAAAAGTAATTTTTAAGAGTAAAGACGCTTGTTCAAATTTGTGTGCATCGGGCCCGTCATTTAGCCAATCGGTAAACCAGCCCCATCCCAAAGATCGCCGCCACAACAGGTGATCCCTACCATAGCAAGCAAGGTGACGACACTGACTAAATCCGCCAAGCGTACCCGATACTTTCCCGATAAATTCGCGGGTTTTGGAAAGATCGCCCGATTTTTGATATTCGGCTAATACGGGTACGAAAGCTTGAGAAAATGCGCCCTTCCGCAAATAAACGACGTAAAAAGTTTGGGATACGGTTAGCGAATAGAAACACGTCCGCCGCTGCACCTGCACCGATCAAATGGGCTATAACCACATCACGGACTAAACCTAACACTCGGGAAACTAATGTCATCCCACTCACGATAATGCCGGATTTTAAAAGTCGTTTACTCAAAATAGGGGTCTCTTCAAAAAAATTTGCCTTAATTGTATAGAATTTTTGTTTTTACGCTATATTCCAACGAAAAAAACTGATAAAATCCTGCCCACATCGTTTGTGTGAGCCAATAGAAAGCGCTTTTTTTAAATAACGATGCTTACTTTCGGTTGTGTCTCACCGAAATCAACACAAATTATTCATTGACAAAAGTATAAAAAATCGGCATATTCTACGCCCTTATTTTGTCATAATCATCTAACAGAAATTTTAGGAGTTTGACCTTGGCTAATATCAAGTCAGCAAAAAAACGCGCGGTTCAATCTGAAAAACGCCGCCAACACAACGCAAGCCAACGCTCTATGATGCGTACTTACATCAAAAAAGTATATGCTCAAGTAGCAGCAGGTGAAAAAGCAGCAGCTGAAGCAGCATTCGTTGAAATGCAAAAAGTTGTTGACCGTATGGCTTCTAAAGGCTTAATCCACGCTAACAAAGCAGCAAACCACAAAGCTAAATTAGCTGCTCAAATCAAAAAATTAGCGTAATTAAAGCATTAAACACAGCTTAAAAATAAAACCGCACTTTGGTGCGGTTTTTTTGTTTGCCGTAAACCGTCCTGCCACAAACACCCCATAACGAGCTTGCATTCCCTCCTTTAACCTGTAAACTACCCCACAACTTAAAAATTAATCATAAAATAAACAATAAATGACCAAAAAATCTTTTAAAAAAGCGGATCCAAATTATCAAAAAAAGAATTAGCAAAATATGGTAATCCGATCCCAAGCAGAGACTACATTCTGCAAATCATCCGTGAAAATAATGCCCCGATGAGTCGGGAAGAAATTCTGACCGCACTTTCAATTAAAAAGTGATGAACAACAAGAAGTTATGCGTCGCCGCTTGCGCGCCATGGAGAAATGATGGACAATTAGTTTTCACTAAACGTAAACGCTATGCCTTGCCTGAAAAAAATTGGATTTATTCAAAGGCATGGTCATTAGCCATCGCGAAGGCTATGGCTTTTTTTACAAGTCGAAGGTAAAAAAAGAGGATCTCTTTATCCCTAATCACCAAATGCAACGTGTAATGCACGGTGATTTTTGTATTAGCGCAACCTGCAGGCTTGGATCGCCGTGGTCGTCGCGAAGTCCGCATTGTTCGCGTACTTGAAAGTCGCAAAAAAACAAATTGTCAGCCGTTTCTTCTTAGAAAATGGTTTTTAGCTATGTGGTGCCTGATGACAGTCGTATCGGACGAGATATTTTTAGTCCCTAATGAACACCGCAATGGGGCAAGAATGGGGCAAGTTGTCGTGGTTGAATTGCAGGAACGCTCTGCCTCCTTTCACTCAACCTATTGGCATTATTACCGAAATTCTTGGTGACAATATGGCAAAAGGGATGGAAGTGGAGATCGCCCTTCGTAATCATGACATTCCTCACCAATTCCCAAGTGCGGTCGAAAAATACGTTAAAAAATTCACGGAAGAAGTGCCTGAAGAAGCGAAAAAAAGGTCGTGTGGATTTACGCAATCTACCACTGGTTACCATTGATGGCGAAGATGCACGCGATTTTGATGATGCCGTATATTGCGAAAAAAGTGGTAAAGGCTGGAAACTTTGGGTGGCGATTGCCGATGTCAGCTACTATGTGCGTTTACGTTCGGCATTAGACACGGAAGCTTATAACCGAGGTAACTCCGTTTACTTTCCAAATCGTGTTGTGCCAATGCTGCCTGAGATTTTATCCAACGGATTGTGTTCACTAAATCCACAAGTTGATCGCTTGTGTATGGTGTGTGAAATGCACATTTCTGCAAAAGGTAAACTTACGGACTACCGTTTTTATGAAGCGGTAATGAATTCTCATGCACGCTTAACCTATACGAAAGTCGCCGCAATTTTAGATGGCGATGAGGAACTCCGCACGCGTTATCAAGGACTTGTTCCACATTTAGAAGAATTGCATCATCTCTATCAAGCGTTGCTCAATGCCCGAAAACAACGTGGTGCTATCGATTTTGAAACCATTGAAACCAAATTTATTTTCAATGCCATGGGACGAATTGATCGCATTGAGCCTGTTGTGCGAAATGATGCCCATAAAATCATTGAAGAATGCATGATTCTTGCAAATATTGCAGCGGCAAACTTTATGGAAAAACATAAAGAGCCAGCACTCTATCGTATTCATGCCGCACCGAGTGAAGAAAAACTGACGTCTTTCCGTGCATTCTTAAGTGAATGTGGTTTAAGCCTTGAAGGTGGCATGAAACCGACCACAAAAGATTATGCGAAATTGTTAGAGCAAGTGAAAGATCGTCCGGATCACGAACTTATTCAAACCATGTTGCTTCGTTCATTAAGCCAAGCGGTTTATCATGCGGATAATATCGGTCACTTTGGTTTGGCGTTAGAGGAATATGCACACTTTACTTCCCCGATTCGTCGCTATCCGGATTTAACCCTTCATCGTGGAATTAAATATTTATTAGCAAAAGAAAAAGGCGCTAAACGTAAAACTACGGATACTGGCGGCTATCACTATTCCTTTGATGAAATGGATTTATTAGGCGATCACTGCTCGATGACAGAACGCCGTGCCGATGATGCCACTCGTGAAGTAGCAGATTGGCTGAAATGTGAATATATGCAAGATCACGTGGGCGCTGAATTTAGCGGAGTGATCTCATCTGTAACGGGCTTTGGCTTATTCGTACGTTTAGATGATTTATTCATTGACGGCTTAGTCCATATTTCCACTTTAGCTAACGACTACTATCAATTTGATGCAGCTAAAACAACGTTTGATCGGTGAAAAATAGTGGTATGATCTACCGCCTTGGCGATAAAGTCAAAATTCGCGTGGTCGCCGTTCATTTAGAACAAAAAATGGTGGATTTTCAGCTTTAGTCGAAAGTGCCAGAAAACCACGTCGCGTTGGCAAAAATGGCAAAACAAAAAGCCGAAAAAAGTCTTTAAGGAACTGCCACCCTAAAGCGTCAAAAAGAAAAACGTAAAAGTGCGGTGAAAAAAATAAAGATGTTTCGAAGAAACCGACGAGAAAAACGGAAGAAATAATAAATAAGAGAACCCTATGTCAGAAAATATCTATGGTATCCATGCTGTAAACAGCATTTTAGCAAATAGCCCTGAACGTTTAATTGAAGTTTTTGTGCTGAAAGGCCGTGAAGATAAACGCCTACAACCCTTACTCAATGAGCTCTATGCTTTTAGGCATTGCGGTGCAATTTGTAAACCGTCAAACATTAGATAAAAAAATCCAACGGTGAAGTGCATCAAGGTGTGATTGCGCGTGTGCAAGAAGCGAAAGAGCTGAATGAACACGATCTGGATGAACTTCTTACTCGTAAACAAAAATCCACTTTTTATTGGTGCTTGATGGAGTGACGGATCCCCATAACCTGGGCGCCTGCTTTACGTACTGCAGATGCTGCTGGAGTGAGTGCTGTTATTGTGCCAAAAGATAAATCCGCTCAACTCACTTCTATCGCACGTAAAGTGGCTTGCGGTGCTGCGGAGACTGTACCATTAATTCGCGTAACCAATTTAGCGCGTACTTTGCGAGATCTACAACAAAATCATAATATTTGGGTAGTAGGGTACTAGCTGGCGAAGCAACAGAAACCATTTATCAAAGTAAACTTACGGGTTCTATTGCCTTAGTGATGGGGGCCGAAGGTGAAGGCATGCGTCGTCTTACTCGTGAACATTGTGATCAACTCATTAGTATTCCAATGGCGGGCTCAGTTTCATCCCTGAATGTTTCTGTTGCGACTGGTGTATGTTTATTTGAAATTGTGAGACAACGTCTAGCCGCCTAAAAACGCGTGAAAAAACGACCGCACTTGATATAAAAAATGCCGACAAATCATTGTCGGCATTTTTGTTATTTTGAAATCGTTTTCCCAAATATCATGGAAAGCACTAAAGTACATAATGCGGGCACAAGCCACGCAAGCCCTTGTGAATAGAGCGGGAAATGAATCATGACTTTGATGCAACCCTTCAGGCAAAACATCTAAGTTTTTCAAACTATCAACCAAACTAAAACAAACTGTCACAAAGATGGTTACGTAATAGCTCAATCGAATAGAAGGCAATTTATTACGCACAAGCTGTAAAACCACTAACATGATCGCCATTGGGTAAATCAACAACAAGGCTGGAATTGTCACTCGGAGTAATTTTGTTAAGCCATATTGTGAAATAATTGTCGTCATGGCGGTGAAGAAGACAATCCAAAATGGATAAGAAAAACGTGTCGAAAACTTAGAGAAATAATCACCACAAGCACTGGTTACGCCCACTAATGTGGTTAAGCTTGCTAAAGTGATAATGCCCGCCATAATCCAGGTTCCCGCCGTGCCAAATAAACTGTTCACATAACGAGAGAAGATTTTGACCGCCATTTGTTGCACCTTGTGCCACAGCATCAGAAGTCGCCCCTAAGTAGAATAAGGCAAAATATAGACAAGCTAATAAAATGACAGAGACAAAACCCGCTGAAATCGTATATTGAACAATCTTTTGTGGATTAGTCACATTTTTGGCAGACAACGCCCGTGCAACAATACCACCAAAGGCAATCGCAGCCAGCACATCCATCGTTTGATAACCACTAATTAATCCTGTAGTTAGTGCTGAATTCTCGGCATACGCCTGCGATGGGGCAACAATGTCAGAAAGAGGTGAAACAAAAACTGTGATCCCAACAACGAGTAATAATACCAACAATGCTGGCGTCATCACTTCACCCACCGTTGAAATAATGGTACTTGGGCGAATCATGAATCCCATGGCGATAATATTAAAGATCACAGAGAAAATAAGACGTGTCGTCGCACTATCTTCAATGAGCCCTAATGGTAGCCATGCCATTTCATAAGCGACATTGGTAATTCGAGGCATTGCAAAGGTTGAACCGATGACTAAATAAAGAATGGTTAAAAAGGATACGCCTGCCCACTTGGGTAAATCCTTAGTCAGTTCTTCGCCACGTCCTAACACTGACACAACAACCAATGTAATAAATGGCATGAGTACACCTGTTATCACAAACCCTAGCGAAGCCGTTGCCCAATGGTTACCTGCTGAATACCCCTCCATCGGTGGAAAAATAATATTTCCCGCGCCTAAAAATAAAGCAAAAATCATCATACCTAGTACGATGATGTCTTTTTTTGAAAACATAAGTATTCTCGAATAAATAAACTTTTAAGAATTTTTACTATTAAATTGTTTTTTTATTCCAAAAAAATGAAAAATAAATTTCTGTGAAATAGATCACGAAATCTATCACATCCCGATTAAATCTCACATTATCCATAGACGCTATTTTTCCCTAAAATTAGTAAATTTGTGATAGTATCCAGCCTTTATTATTTTTATTACTTTTTTTAGGAGAGAATGAATGAATAAACTGAGTTTGATTCAACAAATTCAGCGTTTTTTTCAAATTGGAATCAGCTGGCGGAATTTTATTACTTTTTTTCAGCAGTAGTCGCAATGCTATTAGCCAATTCACCGCTCAATCAAAACCTATAACGACTTTTTTTAAACTTACCAGTCAGAATTCAAGTAGGGACTTTTTTTCTATCGATAAAACCTTAATTCACTGGATCAACGATGGTTTTATGGCGGTATTCTTTGTTTTAGTGGGAATGGAAGTCAAAAGAGAATTATTTGAGGGCTCCCTTTCAAGCTATCAACAAGCGGTTTTTCCCCTGCTATTGCAGCAGTTGGGCGGGAATGATTATTCCTGCATTAGTTTATGTATTTTATCGCCCAACAAGATCCCGCTTTAGCCGATGGCTGGGCAATCCCAATGGCAACCGATATTGCCTTTGCACTTGGAATCATGGCGTTATTAAGTAAACAAGTGCCACTCCCACTCAAGATCTTTTTACTTGCTTTTAGCCATCATTGATGACTTAGGCGCCATTGTCGTTATTGCACTGTTTTTCTCACACGGATTGAGTGTACAAGCACTCATTTTTGCTGCAGTTGCTATTGTTGTACTTATCGCATTAAATCGCTTTAAAGTGACCGCACTTTGTGCCTATATGGTGGTGGGAACAATCTTATGGGCTTCGGTATTAAAAATCAGGCGTGCATGCTACCCTTGCTGGCGTTATCATCGGATTTTGTATTCCCATTGAAAGGCAAAAAAATGGCGAAACGCCGTTACATGACTTTGAGCATATTCTTGCCCCTTGGTCATCTTTTGTTATCCTGCCATTATTTGCATTTGCCAATGCGGGGGTAAGCTTCGATGGCATTGATCTCAGCATGCTGACATCTCCATTATTGCTCGCGATTTCGCTTGGCTTAATTATCGGAAAACCACTCGGCGTATTTGGTTTCAGTTATCTTTCCGTTAAACTTGGCATTGCAAAACTTCCACAAGGCATCAACTTCAAACAAATTTTTGCCGTAGCAATTTTGTGTGGTATCGGCTTCACCATGTCGATGTTCTTAGCCAGCCTTGCCTTCAATGCCGATGCCGGTGAAAGCATTAACGCCCTTTCTCGATTAGGGATCTTATTAGGCTCCACTGTTTCAGCTATTGTGGGGTATATCGCGTTGAAAGTAACTACTGCGAAAAGTAAAGGGTAATCAAAACGATGGAAAAACTAACCTGTTATGTTATTTATGCATCTGAAAGAATAGAGAGACTGAGCCATTTTTTACAATGCGCCTCTGACTCTCATGTTGTTCCTATTTCTGCAGTAACTAAAGAACAGGTTAGCTTACTCGGTAATTCTTCAGCCTTATTTAATTTAAAAAGAGCTGAAGAACTACTTGAGCGCACTCCCAATGACAAAGAAATCGCCCAAACGCTATCTCATATTCAATGCTGGAAAGCTATTGCTGAAAATGAACAGCTACAAAGACAATGATTTTTGCTTTTAATTGCTGAAAGTGAAATACATCCTGTTGAAAAACTTCATTCAACATGCTATCAGTTATGCTAATAAATACTCTTCTTACGGCATTATCAAATTACAGCATGATGGCGATACTCGTTCTGGTGAACGACTATATCTAGCTGGTGATGAGCCTGATGCATTAATCTATGGAGATACAAACCAGTACAACTATGGTTGTTCGCTTTATCTCATCCGCAAAAAGATGTCGCAAAAAAATTGACCGCACTTTTTAAGTGAAACGAAACCCTACTGGCTTTCAGATCAATTCACTGCTTTTTATGAACCTCAAAATATTGCTCAAGCACGTTATCTATTGGGGGAAAATCCAAGCCAAAAACAACAAGATAAAGTTGAAAATCCACTATTTAGTATCATTGTACCAATCTATAATGTTGAACGTTACCTCGAACAATGTATTGAATCTGTCTTAGCGCAAGATTATCAGAATTATGAACTTATTTTAGTTGATGATGGTTCACCAGATAATTCTATCGATATTTGCGCCAAATATGCTAAACAATATTCTAATATTGTTTTTATCCATAAAATTAACGGTGGAGTATCCGACGCAAGAAATGCAGGCATTCAAATTGCTCGAGGAGAGTATTTAATGTTTTTAGATAGTGATGATTATTGGGAAGGAACAACTATTCTCTCTGATTTACAAAAGATAATTACTGAAAATAATCCCGATACTATCTTCAATTATATGAGCAGTGTCTATCCTGAAAAAATTGTGAACCATTACATCAACCGAGATAAGCTAATAGGTTCTTTTAGGGAAGACTTTCAAGGTCTTTATCAAGATGGAATTTATCTTGGGTTCCCCTTTACAAAAACAATAAAAAGAGAATTAATTTTAACAAACCACCTCTTTTTTATAAAAGGGCGATCTTTTGAAGATGTGGTATGGAGTTTTTTTCTTACTAAATATATTAGTAGTTATGCGATTTATAAAAACTGCTTTTATATGTATAGAAGAGAAAGAAAAGGTTCAATTAGTTCTGTTGCGACCGCTAAAAAAATCAAGTAAGTCTATTTCAAAATCTATCGGATGTAATAACTGAAACAGAAAACATGAAACTCGACAATGAACTGTTGCCTGGATTTAAAAAAATATGTAGATGATATTTATGGGTATGTAATGACATGCTATGAACTGCTGCCAGAGAATGAAAAAAAGTAGATTTTTCTTAATTTGAAAGAAAAAAATACGAAAAAAAGAATTTAATGCTTTTATGGTAAATATTATAGATAAACACACTATTAATACTAATCAAGATTTATAAGTTGAATAAAAAAATCCCTTAGTACTCACTGAGGGATTTTTCACAAATCTTATTCAGAAAACAACCGCTTGATCTCTTTCTCATACAAATAAATATTCACAGGATTAGTTGGTAATTGCGAATCTAGATATTCATTTGCTCTTTTTCACATATTCTTCATGATGCTTATCATGGTTATCAATCACATCAAGTAATACTTTTGCACCTTCAAACGCATCGAACTGATCGTAATAATACCCTACACCTTTCGGAAGCAGTTTTTGAATTATGAATAAATGGATAACCACCATACAAAGCATCATTGTAAGCATAATTCAAACCATTTTCCCACTGATGACTTAGCACAATATCTACATAGCGAGTAAGAAAATCAGGCATTTGATAACGCCCTTCTACCGTCATCACCCCATTTTTAACAAGATTAGTTCGACCTATGAAATTAAAAAAGGTTGGATTATCTTTTTTATCGTAGGTGTTGCACATATAGACGTTTTTAATTTTCTCAGGCGCTTCACGATAGGCTTGTTCAGCAATTAACACTGGCGTAAAACACGTTTTTACAATGTTAATATTGGCTTCAAAAGAAGCTATACGCTTAGCTTTTTTCTCAGTATCTGGTTTATACCCAAAAGTAAGATTATGCTTCTCTTTGATTCGCTTAATTACTTGATCACAGAATACTGGCGACCAAATTGCTGGTACAACATAAGCAGGGCATCGATACATAATAGAAAAATAAGATTTGCAGGTGTTCTCATGCTGTGGAATCATCCATACAGAATCAAATAACGTACCCATTAAACACTCTTCCTGCTTTCTTTATCAAAAAGGAAATTTTTCCATATCCATAATAAAGTCATTACCCATTTTATAGCAAACAACTTTACCACCATGTTGATGCATTCGAGTAACTTGATGAGGTTCAATCACCAATGTTCCCTCAATCAATACGTCTAATTGATCAATGACATCCTCAATATAAGCGTATTTCAAATTTAATCCATCAAGCATAAACCCTTCTGGAGGTGTAGTGCGTTTTCTCTGGTCCCCAAGAAACCAAAAACCACATCTTCTACAATGCCGGAGTGTTGAAACAAATGATAAAGGTGAATCACATTTTGATTCGCACCATTTGCCCAAATATCTGTCACTTTTGCTTCTAAATTAAAAGTAATCCCAATTTTATATTTACGCATGCTTTCTTCCTTATTCTATTATTTAAATTATCTGAAAAGAAAGTGCAGTCAAAAAAATAAAACTGTATTTTTCAAATAACTTAAATAATAAAAAAATCACTCGGATATTCCTACCCGAGTGATTTGTCTAGATTTAGTGAGTTACTACCATTGATAACCTACACCAGCACCAATATTGTAATCGCCTTGAGTGGTTGCAGCTCCGCTCACTTTGAAGATAACTTTATTGTTATCACTCGCACGTGAGTAACCTACTGCAACTGCACTTTCACCTTTGTAGTTACCTACACCAAGGCCAACCATTGAACCACCTGGTTTAGTCACTTGTGGAATATTCGCTGCAGCAGTTGCTCCTGCGATACCACCACGAAGTTTCTTATCAGTTTTCTTCATTTCGCCATGAACTGCACCAACAGAACGATCAACATATTGTTTGTTTGCTGCATCCGTACCACGAACTGGATCTGCCACATTGGTGATTCGACGCTCATTACCAACTGAACCAACTGAAACAGTATTGGCTTCATTTGCTACAGAGCCTTGACCTAACGCCACAGAGTTATTTGCAGTCGCTTTCGCGCCTTGACCCACTGCTGTTGAGTTTTTACCTGAAGCTTGTGAGTTATTACCTAACGCAGTGCCATTTTCACCACTTGCATTCGCACCATAGCCAACAGCAGTTGCATCTTTACCTTTCGCTTTCGCACTATCACGTTTGCTGGTGTTATCCGCTGCAAAGGCTGTTTTGCCATCTTTACTAATCAAGCCAGAGTCTTCAATACGTTTTTGCTGAACTTTCTGCTGCTGTTGCAGAAGAAGCTGCTGCAGTTGCTGAAGAACCTGCCGCTGAAGCTGAAGAGCTTGCTGCTGTCGCTGAGCTATCTGCTGCTGAAGCGGATGAGCTTGCTGCGGTTGCTGAGCTGTCTGCTGCTGATGCTGAAGAGCTTGCTGCAGTTGCAGAAGAATCTGCCGCTGATGCAGATGAGCTTGCTGCTGTTGCTGAGCTATCTGCTGCTGACGCTGAAGAGCTTGCTGCTGTTGCTGAGCTATCTGCCGCTGAAGCTGAAGAGCTTGCAGCAGTTGCAGAAGAATCTGCCGCTGAAGCTGAAGAGCTTGCAGCTGTCGCTGAGCTATCTGCCGCTGATGCAGATGAGCTTGCTGCGGTTGCAGAAGAATCTGCCGCTGAAGCTGAAGAGCTTGCAGCTGTCGCTGAAGCTATCTGCTGCTGATGCTGAAGAGCTTGCTGCGGTCGCTGAGCTATCTGCTGCTGACGCTGAAGAGCTTGCTGCAGTCGCAGAAGAATCTGCTGCTGATGCTGAAGAACTTGCTGCTGTCGCTGAGCTATCTGCTGCTGAAGCGGATGAGCTTGCTGCTTTTGCAGAGCTGTCTGCTGCTGACGCTGAAGAGCTTGCTGCAGTCGCAGAAGAATCTGCCGCTGATGCTGATGAGCTTGCTGCTGTTTGCTGAGCTATCTGCTGCTGAAGCTGAAGAACTTGCAGCTGTCGCTGAAGCTATCTGCTGCTGAAGCTGATGAGCTTGCTGCAGTTGCAGAAGAATCTGCCGCTGAAGCTGATGAACTTGCAGCTGTCGCTGAGCTATCTGCCGCTGATGCTGAAGAGCTTGCTGCGGTTGCAGAAGTATCTGCTGCTGAAGCTGAAGAACTTGCTGCAGTCGCAGAAGAATCTGCTGCTGAAGCTGATGAGCTTGCTGCAGTCGCAGAAGAATCTGCCGCTGAAGCTGATGAGCTTGCTGCTTTTGCAGAGCTATCTGCTGCTGAAGCTGAAGAGCTTGCTGCTGTTGCAGAAGAATCTGCTGCTGAAAGCTGAAGAGCTTGCGGCTTTCGCAGAAGAATCTGCCGCTGATGCAGATGAGCTTGCTGCTGTTGCAGAGCTGTCTGCTGCTGAAGCTGAAGAGCTTGCTGCAGTTGCAGAAGAATCTGCCGCTGAAGCTGAAGAGCTTGCTGCTGTCGCTGAGCTGTCTGCCGCTGAAGCTGAAGAGCTTGCTGCGGTTGCTAGAGCTGTCTGCTGCTGACGCTGAAGAGCTTGCTGCAGTTGCAGAAGAATCTGCCGCTGAAGCTGAAGAGCTTGCTGCTGTTTGCAGAAGCTGTCTGCCGCTGAAGCTGAAGTGAGCTGTGCTGCGGTTGCTGAGCTGTCTGCTGCTGAAGCTGATGAGCTTGCTGCGGTTGCAGAAGAATCTGCCGCTGATGCAGATGAGCTTGCTGCTGTTTGCAGAGCTGTCTGCTGCTGACGCTGATGAGCTTGCTGCGGTTGCAGAAGAATCTGCCGCTGATGCAGATGAGCTTGCTGCGGTTGCAGAAGAATCTGCCGCTGATGCAGATGAGCTTGCTGCTGTTGCTGAGCTATCTGCTGCTGAAGCTGAAGAATCTGCCGCTGATGCTGAAGTACTTGCTGCTGTCGCTGAGCTATTTGCCGCTGAAGCTGAAGAGCTTGCTGCAGTTGCAGAAGAATCTGCCGCTGACGCTGATGAGCTTGCTGCTGTTGCTGAGCTGTCTGCCGCTGAAGCTGAAGAGCTTGCTGCGGTTGCAGAAGAATCTGCCGCTGATGCAGATGAGCTTGCTGCGGTTGCAGAAGAATCTGCCGCTGATGCGGATGAGCTTGCTGCTGTTGCTGAGCTATCTGCTGCTGAAGCTGAAGAGCTTGCGGCTTTCGCTGAAGCTGTCTGCTGCTGAAGCTGAAGAGCTTGCAGGCTCTGCCGCTGAAGCGAAGAGCTTGCTGCGGTTGCTGAGCTATCTGCCGCTGAAGCTGAAGAGCTTGCGGCTTTCGCTGAAGAATCTGCCGCTGATGCGGATGAGCTTGCTGCGGTCGCTGAAGCTGTCTGCCGCTGATGCTGATGAGCTTGCGGCTGTTGCAGAAGAATCTGCCGCTGATGCTGAAGAGCTTGCTGCAGTCGCTGAGCTATCTGCCGCTGACGCTGATGAGCTTGCGGCTTTCGCTGAAGAATCTGCCGCTGATGCTGAAGAGCTTGCTGCGGTCGCTGAAGAATCTGCCGCTGAAGCTGAAGAGCTTGCAGCTGTTGCAGAAGAATCTGCCGCTGATGCGGATGAGCTTGCTGCTGTCGCTGAAGAATCTGCCGCTGATGCTGAAGTACTTGCAGCTGTCGCTGAGCTATTTGCTGATGAAGCGGCACTTACAGCTGCTGAAGCTGCACTTTCAATTTTACTTAAGTTGCTGGTAACCACTTCCGCCGCTGATGTTGCCGCTGAAGCTGCTGTAGAGGCTAAAGAAAGCTGCATTACTTGCACTTGAAGCGGCTGTCTTGGCTGTTTCATTTGTTTGATCTAGCTGTGTAGTTACTGCATAAAGTTGTGAACCATTGATCGCTTCTGTTGAAGTCGCGGAAATATTTCCTGCTGCAACATTGATCAATTTACGCTCATCACCTACTGCACCGACGCTTACGAAGCTACCCTGCACCTGCAACGGTTCCTTTGAAGCCACTATAGGTTAAATTACCCACAGTTGCTTCAGTTACATTTGCAATCGTGATGAGAAGCCAGTTGTAGTTGAATGATTACCTAAAACCACAGCTTCATCTAAACCAGCAGCGATATTTAAGTTATTACCCAATACGGTTGTACCGTTTGATGCAATAGTATTACCGTGTCCAATAATCGTGTTATTTTTAACGCCATCTTTTACGTTATTTGCAACACCTACAGCAATAGTATTTTGGGTGTTATTACCAATAAGGTTATACACCCCTAATGCTGTACCATTGTTTACATTTTCACCAACCCAAGTACGCGCACCAACTGATGTACCATTTGTTGTGCTGTTATCCACACCAGCGTAATGACCTAATGCTGTACCATCATTTGTATTTGGACGAACATAACTTCTTGAACCTACAACGGTTGCATTCACAGAATCTTTACCCGCTGCAGAGAATTGTCCCACTACAGTCGCATTCACTGAATTTGCTTCTGCCACAGAATTAGCACCTAATACGGTTGCATTTACTGTCCCTGTACGAGCTGCACTATTAGAACCCACTACCACTGCATCTTCAGATGCTGCTGAAGCACCGTTACCCATAGCAATTGCATTATATGCTGTTTCGGTGGTTGTTGCTCGCATACCTGCTGTAATAGAAAATATACCTTGTGCACCAGCAGACGAACGAACTGAGCCGCCATTAGTTCTTAAACTCTCCTCTGAAGGAAGTCTATCTATATCCTCTGTTCCATCATTTACATGGAAATAAATATTAGCGGCTTGATTAGCTAACTCCAATGCATTGTTTGCGGTATTTTTTGCAGTTGTTGCAGTCATACTTGCAGTTGTTGCCGTACCTTTCGCACCGAGCTGCTGCATCGTCTGCTCTTTCTGCTTTAGTTTTAGCATCATCTGCAACAGTTTTAGCATTATCTGCGGTAGCTTGTGCTAATGTTGCCGTACTTACCGTTGAATTTACGACTGTAATCACGTTGTAAAGCTGTGAACCATTAATCGCATCGGTAGAATCTGCGCTAATTAAGCCTGCTGAAACATATTGAACCTGTCTAGCTGAAGTACTATTACCTACTGCTAACACTGCAGTTCCACTCGACTCACCATTACTACCAACTTCATTTCCGTTAATTATAATAGAAGTTAATGCATTACGATTTCCAGTTACTGAGCCAGAACCTAACGCCACATCATCTGTATTTTTTGCATTAGCACTATTACCTAAAGCTATAGAGCTGCCACCACTTGCGGTTGCCTGGTTACCCGCAGCTACTGATTTTTCACCACTTGCAGTAGCTTGATTACCCAATGCCGTAGCGCTATTACCCGCATTTGCTAAACGCCCCAGAGCTACCCCCTGAGTTACTGACTGAGAGTTAGAACCAATAGCTACTGCATCTTGACCATTTGCCACAACAGTATGACCAATAGCAATACCTTTAACGCCTCCTGTTGCTTTTGATGAGGCTCCAACAACAACTGCTCCTGGTGCATCAGTCCAACTTCCGCTGCCAATAGCAACAGCTTGACCAGCGGTTCTAGTCACAGTGCCTTCAGGAATTGCTGCATATGCAGATACCCAGTTACATCTAAAAAAAAACAGTAATAAAGATAATGCTGATAATTTAAAAAAATTCTTCCAAAGGAAGCTTTTACTTTTCCTGGGGCCTTATTCTCACATGACGCTTTAGCTGCGCCTTTTCGCCAACTCAGACGTTACCACCAACGACTGAGTCGTTCGATTCCAAATCACTTTAAAAATCTTATTCATAAAAAATAAAACTCCTTTGCATAAATTTAACTATTATAAAACTATGAGCCTGCCTCAAAACACCCAAGCAGAGACAAATCCTCATTATCTAACACACGCTATAATAAAAATCTAGGCATTTTTCAATATAATTTATGTAAATGTATGTAAATAAATTATCCTAAAAAAACAAACACATATTAATTTTGCTTTTTATATCCAAATACTATAACAAAATACCCACTCTCTGCTTTAGCAATACCGACACCTGTTTGTTATGAAAAAACGTCATTAAAATTGACCGAACTTTTATCTAAACAAGCGCGGTCATTCTTGAAATAATTCTAATTCACGTTCATAATGAACAAACATTCATATTTTATAGACTGAAGCCTTTTTACTTCAGCATTTTTCCGATAAGGCTCGCATTATGACCGATCAACAAACAGATACACCAAACTTCCTCAAATAATAAATCTCAACAACGTAAAAAAAGGGCTTTCCATTTTTTTATTCTTTTTGCTTCTTCTGATTGCAATCGGTTCTGCAGCTTATTGGTTTTTCTTTATTAAAGGCTTTTGAAGAAACCGAAGATGCCTATGTGAGCGGAAATCAGGTGATGGTCTCAGCACAGGTGTCGGGAAATATTTCGAAAATTAATGTCGATAATATGGATCCCGTACAAGCGGGCGACGTGTTATTAGAACTGGATGACACCAACGCCAAAACTGAGTTTTCGAACAAGCTAAAAAGCAATTTAGCCAATGCCGTTCGCCAAATTTCTCAACTGAATTACACCGTAAAACAATTGAAATCTGCTGTTCGAGCGAATGAAATCACCCTTGCTCAAGCACAAGGGAAACTTGAAACCGTCGCGTTCAATTAGTGAAAGATGGGAGCGATCGATAAAGAATCTTTCCAACATGCCAAAGAAGCCGTTGAACTCGCCAAAAGCAAACTTAACAACTGCACAAAAACCAGCTCGAGGCCAAATCAAGCCTTGTTGTTAGACGGGTCTTTAAGTGAACAACCGCAAATTCAAAGTGCGGTCAGTAATTTGAAACAAGCTTGGTTGAATTTAGAACGCACAAAAATCCGCAGCCCAATTAAAGGCTATGTAGCTCGTCGCAATGCGCAAGTAGGACAAGCGGTTTCTGTTGGTGGCGCATTAATGGCAGTGGTGACGACCGATCAAATGTGGTTAGACGCCAACTTCAAAGAGACACAATTAACCCATATGCGAATTGGTCAACCCGGTTGAAAATTCACTTTCGATCTCTACGGAAAAGATAAAACCTTTGATGGCAAAGTGGTGGGAATTGAAATGGGGACAGGTAGTGCATTCTCATTATTACCAACCCAAAATGCGACAGGCAACTGGATCAAAGTGGTGCAACGTGTGCCTGTACGAATTCAATTAGATCCGCAACAGCTTATTGAAAACCCATTACGTATCGGTCTTTCTGCTACAGTGAAAGTAAATGTGAGTGATAGCCAAGGCGAAACCTTGCGTAACCAAGCGCCCAGCTACAACACTTTATTCCACCAATGTGCTGCAATATGATGAAAGTGCGGTCAATAATTTGATCGAATCTATTATTCGCGACAATAGCTACTAGGTTTCACGATGTCGCAATCTCATTTTACGCCGGTACAAGGCGGTGCACTGGTTATTCTCACGTTAGCGCTCTCGCTTGCGACTTTTATGCAGGTGTTGGATTCCACCATCGCTAACGTTGCCATTCCGACTATTGCTGGGGATTTAGGGGCTTCATCCAGCCAAGGCACGTGGGTCATCACCTCGTTCGGTGTGGCCAAATGCGATCTCAATTCCTATCACCGGATGGCTGGCAAAACGTTTTCGGCGAAGTGCGGTTATTTTTTTAATCTCAACCTTACTTTTCGTCCTTGCCTCTTGGCTTTGTGGCATTTCACATAGTTTGGAAATGTTGATTATTTGCCGTGTTATTCAAGGTGCGGTTGCCGGTCCAATCATCCCCCTTTCGCAAAGTTTATTACTCAATAACTATCCACCTAAAAAACGAGGCATGGCACTGGCATTTTGGTCAATGACCGTAGTGGTTGCCCCTATCTTCGGACCAATTCTGGGAGGCTGGATCAGCGATAACATTCATTGGGGTTGGATCTTTTTCATCAATGTTCCCATTGGGATTAGCCGTCGTCTTAATGAGTTGGAAAGATTTCTAGGCGATCGAGAAAGCCAAATTTCTCATCAACCTAGTGATACTATTGGGCTTGTTTTACTGGTTCTCGGCGTAGGCTGTTTACAATTAATGCTGGATCAAGGTAGAGAGCAAGATTGGTTTAATTCAACGGAGATTATTGTCCTCACCGTGATTGCGGTCGTGTGTTTAATCGCACTCACTATTTGGGAACTCACTGATGACAATCCCGTTGTGGATGTTTCACTGTTCAAATCACGCAATTTTAGCGTAGGCTGCCTTTCAACCAGTCTCGCCTTTTTGGTGTATTTGGGGTCTGTTGTGCTTATCCCACTTCTACTCCAACAAGTTTACGGCTACACCGCCACCTGGGCAGGGCTCGCAGCTGCCCCAGTGGGATTATTACCGATTTTACTGTCTCCTATCATCGGTAAATTTGGGCATAAAATTGATATGCGAATTTTAGTCACGATCAGCTTTATGGTTTATGCCCTAACTTTCTATTGGCGAGCCGTGACCTTTGAGCCTAGCATGACCTTTGCCGATGTTTCATTGCCACAATTTGTGCAAGGTTTAGCCGTCGCCTGCTTTCTTTATGCCGCTGACCACCATCACGCTTTCGGGTTTACCACCCGAAAAAAATGGCTTCGGCATCGAGCTTATTTAATTTTCCTTCGAACCCTTGCCGGCTCAGTGGGAACATCACTCACAACCTTTTATGTGGTATAACCGCGAAGCCGTGCATCATACCCAACTTACGGAAGTTATCAATCCATACAACCCGATTTCCCAACAATTCTTTCAAACGATGACAAATTTGGGTTTAAGTGAAGAACAAACTGCCTCATATCTCGCGAAACAAATCACCGCTCAAGGCTTTATTATTGGCGCTAATGAGATCTTCTGGTTATCTGCGATAATTTTCTTAGCATTATTTGTTATCGTCTGGTTCGCCAAACCACCTTTTGGAAATCGCCATTAAAAAATCTCAGAAAAATAACCGCACTTTGATGATGTTCAAAAGTGCGGTTGGTTTTTCTAGCCTTTTGCTAAGATGTCTTTCAGGAATCTCGCCGTGTGCGAACCTTTGACTTTTACGATCTCTTCTGGGGTGCCTGTCGCAATGATTTGACCACCGCCACTGCCCCCTTCTGGACCAAGATCCACAATCCAGTCTGCGGTTTTGATCACATCTAAGTTGTGTTCGATCACCACGATAGTATTGCCTTGATCGCGCAAGCGATGTAACACTTCGAGAAGTTGTTTAATATCGGCAAAATGCAGACCAGTTGTCGGTTCATCCAAAATATAAAGGGTTTTTACCGGTATCGCGTTTTTGAAAGCTCTGTCGCTAACTTAACGCGTTGTGCCTCACCACCTGAAAGCGTGGTAGAAGACTGACCTAAACGAATATAAGACAAGCCGACATCCATTAGGGTTTGCAATTTACGCGCAATCATTGGGATCGCATCAAAAAACTCGCGGGCTTCTTCTACCGTCATATCTAATACTTGGTGAATAGTTTTACCTTTGTATCGGATCTCCAAGGTTTCACGATTATAGCGTTTACCTTTACATTGATCACAAGGTACATACACATCCGGCAAGAAGTGCATTTCTACTTTTAGTACGCCATCACCTTGGCATGCTTCACAACGACCACCGCGTACGTTAAAAGCTAAAAGCGTCCTGGATTATAACCACGCGCACGCGCCTCTGGTACGCCCGCAAATAATTCACGAATTGGGGTAAATAAGCCCCGTGTAAGTCGCTGGATTAGAACGCGGTGTACGGCCTATTGGACTCTGGTTAATATCGATCACCTTTGTCGAAATATCCCAAGCCTTCAATGGATTTATAAGGCGCAAAATCCGTTTTTTCCGCACGATTTAAGGCGTTTTGAGCCAATGGGAATAACGTATCATTAATTAGCGTTGATTTACCTGAACCTGATACCCCCGTAATACAAGTAAATAAGCCCACTGGGATCTCTAAATTCACACCTTTTCAGATTATTCCCTGTCGCACCTTTTTAATTTTTAGAAGTTTGCTTTTTATCAAGTGCGGTTCTTTTTTTCGGAATTTCGATTTTTTTCTTCACCCGATAAGAACTTACCCGTAATCGAATTCGGGTTCGCCATAATTTCTTTGGCTGTCCCCTGAGCAATCACTTGGCCACCGTGTACACCTGCTCCAGGGCCAATATCAATAATATGATCGGCTTCTCGAATGGCATCTTCATCATGCTCCACCACGATCACGGTGTTGCCCAAATTACGCAAATGAATCAGCGTATTTAATAGACGTTCATTATCACGTTGATGCAAACCGATAGAAGGTTCATCCAACACATACATGACACCCACTAAGCCAGCACCAATCTGACTCGCAAGACGAATACGTTGCGCTTCACCTCCCGAAAGGGTCTCAGCTGAGCGAGAGAGGGAAAGATAATTCAACCCCACATTCACTAAGAATTCTAACCGCTCTTTAATCTCTTTCAGGATTTTTTCCGCAATTTGTGCTTTTTTTGACCCGGTTAAAGGTGAGCCCTTGGAAAAAAACTCAAGACTTTCACCAATGCTTTTTCTCTGAAATTTGTGGCAAGTTAATGCTGCCAATATACACGTTACGAGCTTCTGGACGAAGACGTGAACCACCACAATCTGCACAAGGACGGTTACTGATATTTTTCGCCAACTCTTCGCGCACAGACATGGATTCCGTTTCTTTATAACGGCGCGCCATGTTATTCAAAATCCCTTCAAAAGGATGTTTGCGGATTACCACATCGCCACGGTCGTTCATATATTGGAATTCAATTTCTTCCTTGCCTGAACCCGTGCATCACAATATCTTTAATTTTTTTGTGGCAAATCTTCGTATGGCGTTTCAATATCAAATTTATAATGTTTCGCTAACGAGGTAAGCATTTGATAGTAATAGAAATTACGACGATCCCAACCTTTTACCGCACCGCCAGCAAGAGAAATACTTTCATTTTGTACCACACGGCTTTCATCGAAGAACTGCTGAACACCTAAGCCATCACAAGTCGGACACGCCCCTGCAGGGTTATTAAATGAGAACAGGCGAGGCTCTAATTCTGGTACAGAATAACCACAATGCGGACAAGCAAAATTCGCCGAGAAAACCAATTCTTCAGCCTTAGGATTATCCATATCAGCCACAACCGCTGTACCGCCAGAAAGTTCCAAAGCCGTTTCAAAAGATTCTGCTAAACGTGTGGCTAAATCTGACCGCACTTTAAAACGGTCCACCACCACTTCAATGGTATGTTTTTTCTGTAAAGCAAGTTCTGGTGGATCAGATAAATCACAAATCTCACCATCAATTCTTGCGCGAATATAACCTTGTGCCGCCAAGCTATCTAACAGCTTAACGTGCTCTCCTTTCCGGTTTTTCACTACAGGCGCAAGTAACATCATTTTGCTTTCTTCAGGCAAGCTTAAAACTTTATCCACCATTTGGCTGATGGTTTGTGCCGTTAATGGCACATCATGATCTGGACAACGCGGCTCCCCTACGCGAGCAAACAGCAAACGCAGGTAATCGTAAATTTCGGTGATCGTCCCCACGGTTGAACGCGGGTTATGAGAAGTGGATTTTTTTGCTCAATAGAAATCGCCGGCGACAAGCCCTCAATCGAATCCACATCCGGTTTTTTTCCATCAAAGAAAGGAATTGACGCGCATAAGCAGAAAGCGATTCCACATAACGGCGCTGACCTTCCGCATAAAGCGTATCAAATGCTAAAGAAGATTTGCCCGAACCGGACAAGCCTGTTATCACAATTAATTTATCGCGCGGAATGGTTAAATTGATGTTTTTGAGGTTGTGGGTTCTAGCCCCACGAATGTCGATAGTATCCATAAAAAAAGCGATTGCCTTAAGAAAATAAATTCAAAAAAATTGCGACCATTATCGCATATTTCAATATCTGTGCAAATATCCAGTTAATTTTTATGGATCTTTTGTTTCTTTTTAAGGCAAAATAGCCAAAAATTTTTTTCACCTTATTTCTAAAATATAGAGGATTCTATGGCAGGTATTAATAAAGTAATCATCGTGGGTAATTTAGGTAATGATCCTGAAATCCGCACGATGCCAAATGGCGAAGCGGTAGCAAATATCAGCGTGGCAACAAGTGAAAGCTGGACAGATAAAAACACGGGCGAACGTCGTGAAGTCACCGAATGGCACCGCATCGTGTTATATCGTCGTTTAGCGGAAATTGCGGGTCAATACTTACGCAAAGGTTCACAAGTTTATGTTGAAGGTCGTTTAAAAACCCGTAAATGGCAAGATAACAACGGCCAAGATCGTTACACCACTGAAATCCAAGGTGATAACTTACAAATGTTAGGTGGTCGCTCTCAAGAAATGGGCGGTTATGCACCTGCACAATCAGCACCACAACCAAGCTATCAATCTCGTCCAGCACAATCTGCGCCAGCACCACAAGCTGAGCCACCAATGGATGCATTTGATGACAACATTCCATTCTAAATTGTATTAATACAAGATTATCTATACGAAAAGAGACCTTTCATTGAAAGGTCTCTTTTTTTATCTCTCATTTTGACATCAATTATTCGTGCGCCTTATCTCGTTCAAGCGCTAAAACGCAATAAATATTCAATTTATTGCACCGCATCCGAATCTAATATATCTTTATTTGAATACTGGAAAATAGTATAGATCTCAAGGAGAACATTTCTTAGATGGGCAACATCACTCGAATCAGGAAAAAGAAAACGATGTATCTTTGCTTTATTTCCTTTGAACATCTTCAGGAGTAAGAATATATGGAAAATTTTTAAACAAATCCTTTCGAAATTATCTGTTATTTTTTTATTGTTCTATTCGCAAAAATATATTTTTCCATGACACAAACAGAAATCCAATTGGAAAAAGCTTATTTAGCAGAAATGATTGATATAGCATCTGAAATTATGGAGAAAAAACAATCTATTGATCCTGATTCATTGCAATATAAACGTAGGAATATCAAGGTTCTTACTCATACAAACATGAAAAACGGTTATACAATCTACACTTTGGAAAAATCAAAAGTTCATTTGGTTGTACCTAAAGAGTTAAAACAGAATACAAAACTTAATCTCTATTGGGATGAAAGTGAAGGTTCAATAAATATCCTATTTGACAAAGATGAATTGACAAAATACTTTCATCTGAATCTTAAAAAAAGTGAGGAAAAATCAGAAACACTGAAAACGGCTTTTGATGAGACCACATATTTTTTCACTTCCTATGAATTTTCTATCGATAAATACCCTAACGTTACCGTTGAGTTTCGTCTCTACCATTCACCCAGTATGACATTCAGATTGGACTACCCGACTGAATTTACGCGGATTTTGATTTATAGAAAAATGTAATAGACGATGTTTCCCTTATATCGTTTCTAACTTGGGCGATATTGTTCCCACCGACCGCACTTTGCCCTCAAAAAAAGAACCTAGACACCTAATTTTAGGTTCGGATTATTATTCAATTTCGTTATAACTAAAAATCAGTACATATATTTAACAATTCTTTCGGTTTTGCTATGTGGTTTGCTACATTTTTACCATCTTATTTTCACTAGAGGTACAACTATGCAGCATCGCGATCTTTATCCCCACGAAATCTTACAAGATGTTATTGATAAAAGTTATGCTAAGTCGCAAGGACACCTAAAAACACTGGCTATTTTAAGTTTTTTAGGTGGCGGCTATGTGAGTTTTGGTTATATGGCCTATTTAAAAGTAGTGAGCGGTATTCCTCCTGAGTGGGGTGGGCTATCAACATTACTTGGTGCGGCCGTGTTTCCGATTTGTTTGATTTGTATTCTAGTCGGTGGTGGTGAATTAGCCACGGGAAATATGATGATGATGGCATTAGGCCGTTTAACAAAAAAAGAGTAAGCCTTCAAAAATTATTTCGTAACTGGATTGTCGTGAGTTTGGGCAACCTGCTCGGTGCGCTGTTTATGGCCTATTTCTTAGGACATTATGTCGGTTTATCAGAAGGTGCCGCCTCTGCTAAAACCATTGCTATTGCCGAGGCTAAAGTGCAAATGGATTTTGGTCGCGCCTTTGTTTCTGCTATTGCCTGTAACTGGATGGTCTGCATGGGGATTTGGTTCTATTTTGGCGCTAAACAAACCTCCGGCCGTATCCTAGCCATATGGTTCCCAGTGATGATTTTTGTGCTTATCGGATTACAACACTTTGTCGCCAATATGTTTATTATTCCTGCCGGGATTTTTGCTGGTGCTAATGTGACTTGGAGCCAATTCTTCTTCAATATGATTCCTGTATTTTTAGGCAATGTCACGGGTGGTGCAGCATTTGTCGGCGCATCTTATCTTTATGCCTATCGTCACTTATTAAAAGAAGATTATTGTATTTAGTAAACGAAAATCTGACCGCACTTTGGCGTGAAAAAGGTCTTTTGAAATGTCAAAAGGCCTTTTATTCTCTCTAAAAGGTATTGAATCCTCTCTTAATTAACTCAACATCATTTTGAATAGTAAAGAGTTGCACTTCACACTTATAGCATGTAAACTCATCTATTAAGATTAATATGAAAAGAAAAGTATTAGCAAAAATTCCATTTTATTTAGCATTCTCAAATTTACAGTAAGGAAGAAATCACATGCCGAAGATGAAAATTTCTAGACTGATGTTTTATAGCACTGTTTTGACTAGTGTTATGTTGTCTTCTTGCAGTCAACATCCCCAAACCCACTCAACAGCAGAAAATACAGCAAGCAATTATGCTCAAAATGCGGCAACGTATTGGACTGAGCAGCCATTTTGTAGTGGGCGTTACCAAATTAACTTACCATCTAACCGTATAAGTGGGACTGGCTGGCTTAAATACAATGGTTGGCAGATAAGAGTGCGACCAGATTATTGGAATCTGGAAGTAGAATCCGTATTAGAGGTTAAAGAAAAAGGATATAATGGAAGTGATATTTTTATAGAAAACCGTACAATCTTTCCTAATAAAGCGATAGCTATGGTGACACAGGCTCCGGGTTCTTGGGAACACTCGGTGTCAAAGCACCTAAAAAGGTATGCTCTATTATGTCGATTTCTATTTCAAGCTAGGTAAGAACGATGACTATTCTATTAGAGCTTTTGTGCGCATTATGCCTGTTAATGGCAAAGCTCCCCCAAACCTGAAACAGCTGGAAAAAAGCAAAGTTGACGAAGCTATTGGGCAGATACGAAATGATTTTTTTCGACAAGCTGAGAGATCGTAAAGATACTGAAATGCCACAGCAAACAAGGTGTCTGTTTAACAGAAGGATTTATTGCCGATAAGGGAACTGAGCCGTTTTTTGGCAGTGCGGGCATCAAAATCAAAGACTATAAAGACGTTTATGCCGAGCTGACGACGGGTGGATCTTTGGAGGAAGGTGATAAACCGCTATTAGAACGAGATCTTTTCACTAAAGATAGTGCTTTGGATAAACTCTTCTCGTGGGCGAAATACAGCACCATCCGCAAAGGAAAGCGTAACATCAATGGCATGACCGGCAGTGAAAAACTGGTTAAGTGGCAGGGAAATCGATATCTATTTATCTGGGAAAAAGATGATGGAAGCGTGAGATTTAAGATGACTTTCGGGACTAATAAGAAAAATACCAAAGGTTCGCCACTCAGTGAGCAAGAAGCTTTAACCGCTTGGGATGCAATATTGCCGACATTGAAAAAACGGCTTTAAATAAGGGACTATTGCAGTTAAATTGAAGTAAAAAAACAAGCGGTCAAGTTTTTAAGATGATTTGCAAAACACTTAAAAATTTGACCGCTCTTTATAGTAAAAATCCCCTACTGTTCTGCTCTAGGGGATTTTGCTTTAAATAATGGGATGTTTATTTCAAACCTTTTTTAACCAAATCTTCATAACCGCCATGGTTGGTTACATTGGTATAGCCTGCATTTTTCAGCTCAGTGAGCGCGGCTTCGGCACGACGACCGCTACGACAATAAAGGTTGATCGGTGCATCTTTATCTGAGCCAATCGCTTTAACACCTTCAACGATTTTATCGTGTGGAATATTCACTGCATCTTGTAAATGGCCTGCGTTAAACTCCTCGGCTGAACGTACATCAATCCAAACGCCTTTTGCTTTTTCCGGTTGTACTGCACTTTGTTCTGTTTGTGGTGCAGTATTCGCAGAAGCAAAAAAAGGTACGGCAATCGCTGCCGCAGAAAGTACAGCTGTGAATAATTTTTTCATCATTCAATCTCCTATTAAATAGAAATAATATACTTACCTAAATAAATTTAGGGGTTATGTAAAACTGATAGTCATCATACGCCCTAAATATAAAGATAATAAACTGTAAATGAAGTAAATTTTTAAGTAAAATTTTCGTAAAATTTAACCGCATTTTTTTAATATTTTTCTCTATTCAACACACCAACATCTCTAAACCTTATCATTCATTATTTCCGATTAGTAAAAGATGTTGTTCATAAACAGGTATTTTTCACACAAAGATTTAACCGTACAATCTGCTCCATCAAATATTGAGGAGAAAATAATGAAAAAAATGCCTGTATTATTTGTTGGGCATGGTAGCCCGATGAATGCGTTAGATAAAGAAAACCCGTTCAATCAGAATTTCAGCCTAATTACGCAAAAAGTTTACTACACCAAAAAGCCATTTTGATGATTTCAGCGCATTGGTACAGCAGCCGTTTGCAGGTTACCTCAGGTGAACACCCTGAAATGATTTACGATTTCTATGGTTTTCCTGAAGAGCTCAGCCAAGTGCAATATCCCGCGCCAGGCTCGCCAGAGTTGGCGGAGCAAGTGCGGTCATTATTACAGCCGGAAAATGTCGAACTAAATCCAACACGTGGTTTTGATCACGGCGCATGGGCGGTGTTGAAATATCTCTATCCTGATGCCGATATTCCTGTGGTGCAACTGAGTCTTAACCGTTTGCAATCGGCAGAATGGCATTTTAACTTGGCGAAAAAGTTAGCTGCTTTACGAGAACAAGGTGTGTTGATTATCGGCAGCGGTAATATTGTGCATAATCTGAGAGCGATAAGCTGGGAACATATCGATCAAATCGGCGCGGGGTATGATTGGGCGTTTGCTTTCCGTGAAACAGTCAATCAGGCGATTGCGGCACAAGATGATAAAACCTTGGTGCATTATGAACAGTTAGGTGAAAAAGGCCGAGCTTTCTGTACCAACACCAGATCATTATTTGCCGTTGCTGTACATTATGGCATTACGCGAACCGCAAGACGAGATTACGTTTTTCAATGATAATTTGATTGCAGGATCGCTCAGCATGACGTCGGTTTTAGTTGGGTAGGGTGGGCATTCCTGCCCACCAATAAAATTGGGTGGTATATAAACGGTGGGCAGGAATGCCCGCCTACGGAAATGGAGGCAATATGAACGCCAAACTTTATTTTGAATCGGAAAAATTAGTGCTGCAATTCGGCGGACAAACCATTGACATTCCGCTTTCCGTTGCAAAGCTGCAAACCCTACTTGGGCGCGGACACCATCATCGAAACACACATCACCCGCGACATGCTCGAACGCGCAGAAAAAATCCGCCTCTCCAACGCCTTGAGAGGCGTGTTTGAGGCGGATTTGGTGTACTAGGAACAATCAATGATTTCTCGGAAATGTATAAAGCCTGAAGGCGATTATTCGTTAGACGGTTTATCTGTCTGAGACTTGTGCGTTTGCAATATGCGCACTACCTTACCCTCATAACGCTGGCGTAACCACGCCTGTATCCGCTCGTAATCTTTGGCAGGTAATGGCTGCTCCAATTCGAGAGAGACAACGACGATATCGTCATATGTATCTGTCTTCGGTTCTGCGTTTTTTTGGCTTTCAGACTGTTCGGAAACAGGCGTTGTTTGCGCTTTATCCCAAGCCAAGCCGCGTCCGACAACGATTTTTTCCGCTTCCGGATATTGGGCTTTTAATTCCTTAAGTACCGCTGCATCGTCGATATCGGAGGCTTTGCCTGCCAGTACGGTATCGATATAGGCCTGTTGCTCTTTCAGCTCATTTTGCTGCTGAACCGGGTTGTTTTGGCTTGCCAGCAATTCTTTGATTTTGGCATTGTCCCCTCCTGCATAAACCACGTTTACCTTCGGCTCTTTCACCCCCGACGCTTCAAGGCTTTTCACCAGCAAGGCGGAAATTTTCTCGGCATTGCCCGTTCCATTGACAATCAGACCGACTTTATTTTCTCTGTGGTTCAACATCTTACGCAGCACGAAAAAAACCTTCCTGCTGTTGTGCAGCGGCGATGGCATTGTTGGCTTTGGTATTAAACAGCTCCTGACGCACCAGTCCCGATGCCATATAGCCGCTCGGAATCATCACAGCCAACACGACGGCAGTAATAATGATGCTTTGCAACCGGCGTTTGGATTCCGTTACCAACCCCCTGCGCGGCAGCTTGAGCAATTTGGAAAACAACAAGGTCGAAAAAGCGATGAACACGCAGTTGATGGTAAAAAGATATGAAGCACCGAGAAAGTAGTGCCAGTTACCATGTGCCAGTCCGTAGCCCGCAGTACACAGGGGCGGCATCAATGCGGTAGCAATCGCCACACCCGGTATGACATTGCCTCCCTCTTTTCGGGTCAGCGCCACAATACCCGCACTACCGCCGAAGAAGGCAATCAACACATCCCAAAGGGTCGGCTGAGTACGCGCCAAAAGCTCGCTTTGCGCCTCTTTAAGCGGGGTTAACAGGAAATACAACGTAGCGGTAATCAAGCTGATGACGACGAATATAATAATATTGCGCACGGCTTGACGGATAAGCGCAGTATCCCCTACCGCCAAACCGTAACCTATACCTACAATCGGCCCCATCAACGGCGAAATCAACATCGCGCCGATCACTACCGCCGTGCTGTTGACATTCAGACCGATACTCGCCACAGCAATGGCAAATATCAATACCCACATATTGGTTCCGGTCACCCGAGTATTGGCGCGGATGACGGCATCAATTTTATCGGGATGAGCCTGGTCATGCGCAAGATTTAACACATCTTGCAACTTGGTCATGGCACCATTGTCTTCTTTTAGCTGGTTTTCTTGTTCTTCTTGGTTTTTAATGTTTTCTTGGTCTTGCATTTTCATCCTTAAATCAATCTTAACGATTGTCTCTGAATATTTAATTAACTGGAATTTCGGATACTGATAATTATGCTTGATAACTAAGTTCGAATATGATTAAACAGATACCTTGCAGAATATTAACATATACCCGAAAACGCTGACAACGCTGATCCTGCGTAGGCCTTCACGAAACCAGCATATGCAAAAACCTTCTCTCAAATCCAATTCCTACTTTTTCAGCAGCAACCGCCATCAAAATTTTTTAAGGGGCTGTACTAGTAGATTAGCCCTAAATTCCACACCATTTTTGCAGGATTTTAAGCTGTTGAGACGATGTGCCGAAATTAAATCGAAATTCGCATTCTTTCAAGAACAGCGGGAAAGATTTGCGATCGATTCCGTTGTATTTGCGCAAGACGCGTTTTGCCTGATTCCAAAAATTTTCAATGCCGTTAATGTGGTTCTGACGGTCTGCAAATTCCTTGGAATGGTTGATGCGGTAATGAATAAAACCGCTTACGTCCAACTTGTCGTAGCTGCTCAGGCTATCCGTGTAAACAATGCTGTCCGGCATGATTTTCTTTTTAATGACAGGGAGTAACGTTTCAGACTTAGCATTATCCACCACAACGGTATAGACCCGTCCATTGCGTTTCAGAATGCCGAAGACAACCACTTTTCCTGCCGCACCGCGACCACGTCTGCCTTTACGCCGTCCGCCGAAATAGCTTTCGTCCAGTTCGACAGAGCCCTCAAAAACCTCATCGGCAGCCAAGGCCAGATAATGGCTGATAACCATACGAATTTTGCGGTAGAACAGAATAGCAGAGTTGGGCTGAATGCCCAAAATATCGGCAGCAGAACGGGCGGTAACTTGGAGTACAAAAAATTCAAGTAGTTTCTTTTGAACTCTCTTGCTTAATTTACAATTGGTTATCTGCATTTTCGTAGCCTAGCATAACCGCTAATCTACGTCAGCCCGAAAATTTATCCGTACAATCTGCTGTATCCGATAACGAGGAGTAAATCATGAAAAAAATGCCTGTATTGTTCGTTGGGCATGGTAGCCCGATGAATGTGTTGGATAAGGAAAATCCGTTCAATCAGAATTTCAGTCTAATTACGCAAAACTTTCCAAAACCAAAAGCGATTTTGATGATTTCAGCGCATTGGTACAGCAGCCGTTTGCAGGTAACCTCAAGGGAACATCCTGAAATGATTTATGATTTTTTTACGGCTTTCCTGAAGAGCTCAGTCAAATGCAATATCCTGCGCCCGGTTCGCCTGAATTGGCTGAGCAAGTGCGGTCGTTATTGCAGCCGGAAAATGTCGAGCTGAATCCGACGCGCGGTTTTGATCATGGCGCATGGGCAGTGTTGAAATTTCTGTATCCCTATGCCGATATCCCTGTGGTGCAACTGAGTCTTAACCGTTTGCAACCGGCAGAATGGCATTTCAACTTGGCGAAAAAATTATCTGCTTTGCGCGAACAAGGGGTGTTGATTATCGGCAGTGGCAATATTGTGCATAATCTAAGAGCGATAAGTTGGGAACATATTGATCAAATCGATGCGGGATATGATTGGGCGTTTGCTTTCCGTGAAACAGTCAATCAGGCGATTGCGACACAAGATAATAAAACCTTGGTGCATTATGATCAGCTAGGCGAAAAAAAGCCGAACTTTCTGTGCCAACGCCGGATCATTATTTGCCGTTGCTTTTACATTATGGCATTACGTGAACCGCAAGACGACATTACGTTTTTTTCAACGATAAGCTGCTTGCAGGATCGCTCAGTATGACGTCGGTTTTAGTGGGATAAAATATTTGCAAAAACGCTTTAAAATCTAACCGCACTTTAAAAGAAAAAAGCCGTCTGAAAAATAACTTTCAGACGGCCTTTGGAGGAGATATATTACTGGGGAATGGAGCAACCTTCCGGCATAATAATTTTACAATTTTTGGCTCCATTATTTCTACAACCAGTAAGGACCTCTTGTTCAGCTTCTCCCACTTTTCCTGCTCCTGTTACAAGATGAAATTTGTTACCTAGCTTCCCTTCAGCAGCTGCGACACAACCATTTCTACTCCATTGAACAACTTTACAGTTTTTATCACCACTACCTTGTATACATAAATTTATAGCTTCGCGTTTTGCCTCTTCTAGAGAATCGTTATTTAGTGACCCAACTATATACCGAGTTTTTTTGTGTTGAGTGCCAAGGCTCCAAATTTTTGGAGGGTGATAGATCGTAATATGTTCTACGCGTACTTGGGGAGTGTAACCTCCAGCATTTCCACCACAATTTGGATTGTGACCATAAGCACATAAAGCAGAGTTATTTTGTAAAGCGCCTTGAGTAACATCGGCATAGGTATTTAAAGCAGTTAAACCAAACAATACCAGTATTAGTTTTTCTCATTACATATTCCTTTACGATTTTATCGTTTTTGTCATTTTTTTGTTTATTTTTGATTGATAAATTGCATTGTCACTTATTTATGATTAACAAACAAGTTTGTCAATTAAAAAAACACTTTTAAAAATCTGACCGCACTTTTAAAAAGAAAAAAAGCCGTCTGAAATCTAACATTCAGATGGCCTTTTCAATTTATTCGATTATTTCTTCACAGGCTCTACTTCACCCACGGCTTTCTGAGATTTCTCATCCATTTCCACTTTAATATTGTGGTCCACCACCACATTCATATTAATGGTGATGCCTTCCTTTGGGGTGTCCAATTGAATGGTCGGTGTACAAGCTGTAAGTGTAAATATTGCCGCAAAAAAATAAAAAAAAGTGCGGTTGAAATTTAAGGTGTTTTATCATTTGTCTTTGTCTAATTGCTTATAAAGTTTATATTGCAGATTTTTGTTCAAATTGCGAGCCGTAGTCAATCATATTCCACAATTCAAACATATTTTCTTGGTGCGTATAATTTAACGTTATCGGATTATTGGTTCGCTTGGTTGGATTAAATCCACTAATACTCGCCCGCAATGTCATTTGCCCTTTCGGATCGAGCGTCACCGCCGCATGGGACTTTTTGTAGTTCTATTTCTTTTTAATAAATCCACCAAAAATATTTTTCTGTCCAACCACCTTTTTTTCAATCCTTTTCACCATTTCATCGGTTAATTTGATGGACACATTCCCCACTTGTTCCAATGTGCCATTACAAATCAAACATTCCTTATGCCCGAGCCAAAATGGCAAGGTCGCATTGGCACGGCCAGTTAAGGTTACTTGATTATATTGCGCTAAAGCTAATACTTGGGCTAAATCAATATTGGTGAAAGAAAGCGTTGCCATTTTTGCTTTGTGGGAAACTGAGCTGAGGCACCGTCAATACGCCATCAAATAAGGATAGTTTCACATTTCTCAAGGTAAGCGGATTTTTCATGGTATTCGGATAACGCCCAAACAAATCCAATTCCCCATTTGCGACGGAAAGCGCGCCATAGCGAATATTTTGAGTCGAAATATGGATCGGTTTACCCTGAAGCCACTTGCAATGCCGAGTTTTTCATAATTCATTGGGAAACGAATATTCAAGCCATAAATCTCACCATCTGGCATAGTGATTTTGCCATTTTTAAGATTCAGCTCCCCCTTCATCTTCACGCCATTGCCATTGATTGCGAATTCACTCTGCCCTTTAATGCTGCCCTCATGAATTATCCAATTCCATTGTTGGGGGAAAAGTGATTGGAATACTTTTGCCGATTGTTCTTTCCAGCTGATTTTGCCTGAAAGTGCGGTATTCTGATACACGGCTGATACATCCAACGGACCAAGTTCACCCGCTTTTAAATCCCCTGCCAGATTAAAATGATTGATACTTTTCCCTTCAATACCTAAACCGAAAATCGGCGAAACAAAACGACCGCCATAAGCCAATTCAACCCAATCCGTTTTTGCTTGTAACAAACCACGAATATGCTCTTTTTCATAATCCCAGCGGAGTCTGTCTTTGAGTTCTAACGAAAGGGGTGCCATTTTCACCTCTTTCATTTTCACTTCATTAGAACGTGCAGAAAGTTGATTTAACTCAATATGATCCGCTTCCCAAAAGCCTTTTCCTTCCATTTTGACTGGCGTATTTAAGGATTTCCAGTTTGCACTGCCATTGATTGTCCAATCCCAACGGTTTGTCGCTTTTTTCTCCAGCGACTGCAACTTATGCTCCTCATCTCGCAAATCAAACACGGTTTTAATACCCGCAATAAACTCATGGGCGTTTCCGTCTAATTTTAGATTGAGATTTTTCAAATTGCGGAGTTGTGCCATTCAACGTTGCCTGCAAACGCCCTTCTAAGCCATAACGACCGATAATAATGTCATCTAACGGTAAACGAACATGTAATTTGGTATCTGGTTGCACCGTATCCATTTTAAAGACCGACCCAGGATAAAAATACACCACTGGATGCGTAAAAATCCCGCCTAGATGATAAGTTAAATTAGTGAGTGCCACGGTAGCGTTATAACGTAAATCCCCGCGTGTTTTCAGCTCGAAATCCAATTCATTATTGTCATCGCCACCGCCGATTTCACCATTTTTTTACCTGAAATCACGATCTCCCCTTTACCAAACTCGCCAAAGGTTTGCACGATCACGTTCATATCAATGCTTAATGGCAACAAGCCTTCTGCGGCACGGTGAATAGATAATCCCAGGAAACCTTTAATCGGTTGATAGCTGTCGAAGGTCCAATAAAATTTCCCCACGAAATATCCAAGCCATCTTTGGTGAACACGAAAGGCACATCTAACAGATGCGAATTTGCCGTTAAATCTTGAGCATTTAACTGGCCATCCGCCCCTTGCCAAGAGACTTTTGCCTCGCCTTTTTGTCACAGCGAGATCAGGATTATTCCAATTGAGTAAAAACATTGCCTTGTTGAGGGAGTTGAGAGAGATCAGGATCAAAAATTCGCAGAGAAATGAAGATCGTAGGTTTTATCTCCCGCTTGTTTGATATCGGTACTCCCCGCCCATTGGAAAATACCATCTTGTGGCGTGACAGTCGATTGATGATGAAGCACAAGACCGTCATTATTGGCTTGAGCGTCAAGTGCTAATTGGTTGCCGTTATAGTTTGCGTCTAACGCCCAATCAGCTGATAAGAAAGGTTTTAAAGCCCCTTGTGTCAAGGCTTCAGCATTCGTTAATTGAAAGTGTTTAACCTTAACGTTGGAAATAGGCAATGCCGCCCAAAGTGCGGTCAAGTTTGGCGGTGTTTTTTTCAGCATTATCACTGGGTAAATGGGTTAAACAATCATAATTCAAGCTAGCCTTTTCAACATCAAGACTACGCGTATTCCACCAAGTCACCTGTGTATTATTCAGGTTCACAAGCGTACATTGGTCGGTTTTTCACTTTTTAGCTCTGGCAGCGTTAAACCTGTTGTTTCCCATTGCCAATCATCGGCTAATTCAATGTGATAATGCGGTGCTAAAAAATGATTGACAAGTTGTTCCACACGTTTTGGGGTCGCAAAAACGCGTATTAAGCCAACGCTCACTACGATCAACAGCAACAAAATAATCAAAGCCCACAGGCAACGCTTTCGCATAGTTTCCCCAATTACGCGATTAATCAATAAATAGAGGTGTATTCTATCCTATCTCGCCCCAAATAGCTCAACCAACTTATCCCCAAAGAAATAAAATACTAATCCAAAGGCGACAATGATTAATCCAATGAGTTTTGTGATGTTCACTTCTCGGATCGGCATACCGATAAGACCAAAATGATCGATAGTTGTTGCCGTAATTAGTTGTCCGACAATGATAAAAAAATAACATCGCAGTAATGCCTAATTTAGGTGCAAGTAGAACCGTTGTGAACACGACAACTGCGCCGAGTACCCCACCAATTAATTTCCACCAAGGTTGTGATGGGATCGTGGATAGATTGCCCCATAAATCAGTTTTAGCCAATGCGATAAAAAAGAGAAAAATGGTGCCTACCGCAAAAGAAATAAAGGTAGCAATCACCGCTTCGCCACTCATGGCTTTCGCCAATTGCGTATTAATGGCTGATTGCGTGGCGAGTGCTACGCCTGCCGCTAAAGCGACGATGAGATAAACAAAAAAACATCGAGACTCCCAACATAAAATTTGGTTTATTTTAACCTTTTCTAATTTGTCATGAAATGCTTTCTATTCGGCAAAATCGTCCCAAAATCAACCGCACTTTGTACCTAATTCACAAATACCTCAAAAGTTGTAAGTCATCTTACCTGTTTATTTGATCTTGATCACTATTTGACTATTCTTTATTTGACGCTAATCTTCAAATCCATACACTATGCTCCATTCGGAGCAATCGTTTGCGCAATGCGTATTGAAAGCAAAATAGACTGATTTTATCAACTCAATGGGAGGAATATCCATGACCCACATTATCGTTGCAACGCACGGTAAGTTTTTCTGAAGAAATCGTCAATTCCGCCGCTATGGTGTATGGCGAAGATGAAAACTGCCATGTCGTGACTTTTCTTACCGGGTGAAGGCGGTGAGCATTTAATCGAAAAAAATACAATGCGATTATTGCCACGCTGCCTGAAAATGAACCGGTGCTCTTTCTGGTCGATTTATTTGGTGGTAGCCCCTATAACGCGGCAAGCCGAGTCGCCAGTGAAAGGGATAATACCGATATCGTCACCGGCATTAATCTACCGATGTTGCTAGAAGTGCTTGATGCCAAAGATGGCGCTAGCTTAGATGAATTGGTAGAAACCGCAAAAAGAAGTCGGGGTCGCAGCCGTGAAATCCTTCCGTCAACCTAAAGAAAGCAAGCCTGCTCCAACGCCAGCCGCTAAACCAGCTGAAGCACCAAAAACCTCTCCAAATCCAACCGCACTTTCTGGCAATATGAACATTTCCTTATTGCGTATTGATAGCCGTTTAATCCACGGTCAAGTAGCGACTTCTTGGGCAAAAAGCAGTGAAATGTGAAGCGATTTTTTTGCGGTAAATGATGATGTAGCGAATGATGCGCTTCGTCGTGATTTATTACTCCAAATCGCCCCTGAACATTTGAAAGCTTATGTGATTCCTGTGGAAAAAGCCATTAAGGTGTATCACAACCCGAAATATGCGGGCAAAAAAATATTCTTTGGTTGGTAACCAACCCAACAGATATCGTGCGCTTAATCGAGGGTGGCGTAAAAATTGATAAAGTTAACGTGGGCGGTATGACGTTCCGTGAAGGCGACAAAATGCTTTCCCAAGCAGTTGCCGTCAACCCAACTGATGTGGCGGCATTTAAACAGCTTTTAGATAAAGGCGTGGAATTAAGCTTACAACAAGTGGCGAGCAGCCCGAAATCAATACTCACGCACAAAGAGCTTGATGCGATTCAATTTTTAATTACGAGGACAATTCATTATGACAACAATGGAAATTATTTTAGTCACACTCGTTGCCGCTATTTGCGGTATGGGAGTGTATTGGACGAACGTCAAACTCATCGTCCTTTAGTTGCTTGTACCCTAATCGGCTTAGTATTAGGTGATTTAGAAACCGGTATTATTGTCGGTGGTACCCTTGAATTAGTGGCATTAGGCTGGATGAACGTGGGTGCAGCAATGGCACCAGATGCGGCATTAGCCAGTGTGATTGCGACTATCCTCGTCATCAAAGGCGGCCAAGATAAAGGGAGCGCATTAGCGATTGCGATTCCGGTAGCAGCAGCAGGTCAAGTATTAACCATCTTCGTACGTACTTTAACCATCTTCCTTCAACACAAAGCCGATGATTTTGCTGCAAAAAGCGAACTTCCGCGGTATTGAATTCTGTCACTTCAGTGGTCTTGCATTACAAGCGTTACGTGTGGCGATTCCAACCTTCTTCGTTGCCTTAGTAGCAGGTACGGATACGGTAACCGAAGCATTGAACGCCATTCCGGAAGTGGTCACTCGCGGTTTACAAATCGCCGGTGGCTTTATCGTGGTCGTAGGTTATGCAATGGTAATCAATATGATGCGTGCAGGCGCATTAATGCCATTCTTCTTCCTAGGCTTCGTAATCGCCTCTTTCACCAATTACAACCTTGTAGGTCTCGGTATTTTAGGCACATGCTTAGCGATGATTTACATTCAATTAAACCCACGTTTCCACCAATCTACTGCCCCACAAGCAGTTGCAAAACGTGAATTAGCTGACGATGAACTTGAAGGACTATAAGGAAGAAATTATGACTGAACAAACTAAAAAAAATCATTAACAAAAAGGCGATATTCGTAGCACTTACTGGCGTTCAACTTTCTTGCTAGGTTCCTTCAACTTTGAACGTATGCAAGCAATGGGTTTCTGCGTATCGATGATCCCAGCCATTAAACGTCTTTACAGCAAAAAAGAAGATCAAGCGGCAGCATTAAAACGCCACTTAGAATTCTTCAACACCCAACCTTGGGTGGCTTCATCTATCATCGGTGTAACCGCCGCGATGGAACAAGAACGCGCGAATGGCAATGACATTGATGACTCCGCAATCAGCGGGGTGAAAGTCGGTTTAATGGGACCTTTAGCTGGTGTGGGTGACCCAATTTTCTGGGGGACATTACGACCTGTACTCGCGGCACTTGGTGCGGGCTTAGCCCTTACTGGTAGCCTTTTAGGGCCATTACTTTTCTTCATCGGTATCAACCTTTGCCGTGGTTTAACCCGTTGGTATGGCTTTAAATATGGCTATGAAAAAGGTACCACCATCGTTAACGATATGGGTGGCGGTCGCTTACAAAAATTGACGCAGGGGGCGTCTATCCTCGGTCTCTTTGTCATGGGCTCACTGGTATCGAAATGGACAAGTATTAATATTCCATTAGAACTTTCCCGCTATAAAAACCAAATGGGTGAAGAAGTGGTTACCACCGTACAAAGCGTGTTAAACGATCTTCTCCCAGGCCTTGCAGCGTTAGGTTTAACTTTCTTATGTATGTATTTATTACGTAAAAAAGTTAACGCCATGTACATCATCTTCGCCTTATTCGGCGTGGGCATTTTAGGCTATCATTTTTGGTGTGTTAGCATAATATATTATGACATTGCCTTCCCTCTTTCACTTGAGGGAAGGCAAATTTTTAGCATGACATATAAATCCTATGAACCTGAAAGATCTCATCAAGCCACCACCGGCTGAAGGCTATATCAAAAATTCATCCAATTTAGTGACCGCACTTTTTTTGTTCTGGCGGGCATTCTTTATTACCCCACTAATGGCTACGGTGCCGTCATCGCTTTAATTGCCGCATTAATTGTATTAATCGGACAAAAAAATGCTGATTTCTCAAACCAATAAAGACTTCACCGAAATGCAGTTAGCCGAAAAGCAATTCCAAGAAACCCAAAACAGCGATTATCTCCGCTTTATTGAAGCACGCGCCACCCAAATGTTGCGCGACAACAAAGTCCTTTCCGAAAAAGGCAAAAAAGAGTTGGAGAGATTACTCACTGTAGTAAAAACATATTTAAGGGTATAATGCTGCCAAATTTATATTTGGAAAATATCCTTTAAAGATGAGACATACAAAGAAACTCATTACTCTTGCGGGAATTGCCGCATTTGTTACCTATTGGTTTTATCCGCCAACCTATCCGGTATATCCGAAGAGTGATCATTATGATCCTGATACACAAACTTTCTATAATGCAGAACCTCAACGCGCACCAATCAATGTTGCAAGTGCGCTTTGGGAAATGACATTTTATGAAAAAGATTTTCACCCGAAAAAACCATTGCCAACGGTCAAACCAAATTGGACCGAGTTATTAGCGCCAGCTGAACAGAGTCGATTTATGTGGTTTGGACATTCGACGCTACTTATGCGCATTGGCAATCAAACCATCATTAGCGATCCGCTTTTTTTGGAAATAGTGCTTCCCCTGTACCAATAATGATGCACCGTTTTCAACCACCTGTGGCAGAAATTGAAGAATTACCGCCTATAGATGTCGTGCTGCTTTCACATAGTCATTACGATCACTTAGAACAAGAAAGCATCGAGAAATTAATGAAAACGCAAAAGTCATTTTGTGGTTTCTTTAGGAATGGGCGTAATTTTACAAAAAAATGGGGAATAGATGCGGCTAGAATTACTGAATTAGACTGGTGGCAAAGCACTGAACGAAATTGCGTAAAATATACTGCATTACCTGCAAGACATGATTCTAGCCGTGGTTTGTTTGATCATAACAAAGCGTTGTGGTCTGGTTTTTTAATAGAGCATAAGCGCGGTCAAAATGAAGAACGTTTTTACTTCCATGGTGATTCTGCCCAAGGTAAACATTTTGATGAAATTGCTAGTCGTGTCGGTAAAATTGATATTGCGTTTATCGAGAACGGACAATATGACGAAAGATGGCCCAATAACCATCTTTTTCCCTGAGCAAACCGCACAACTCGCAGCCAAACTACAGCCAACAAGATTTATGCCCATTCACTGGGGAGCTTATCCTCTTGCCTTGCATACGTGGAATGAGCCTGTGCTTAAAAGCGTACCAATGGCAAGAGCACTGGGAGTGAATACACTTACACCATTGTTAGGACAAGTATTTGACGTAAACACAAAAACAGAAGATTGGTTTACCCAAGAATAATCATAACTTTTGGCTATATGAAATAAGCTTTTTCTTCTTTTTTTCTTATTTAAATTAGAACGGTATTATCAAGCGGAAATTTATGATTTATCCCTTAGGAGTAGTTTATGTCTCAATTTAAAATTCACACCATTGAATCAGCCCCAGAAGCGGCACAAGAAGCTTTAAAAGCCGTACAAAATGCCAATGGTTTTATTCCAAATTTAATTGGTGTTCTCGCGAATGCCCCTACTGCACTTGAAACTTATCGCACCGTGGGCGGCATTAATGGTCGTAATAGCCTAAACGCAACAGAACGCGAAGTGGTGCAAATTACTGCTGCGGTAGTCAATGGCTGTGGTTTCTGTGTAGCTGGCCACACGAAGATTGCTTTAAAAGTGTTGAAACTTGAAGAAGAGCTTGTAAACCAAATTCGTGCGACAGCTCGTATTGAAAGTGATAAAAAACTGGATACTTTAGCGCGTTTCACGCTTGCTGTTATTTTGCAAAAAGCAAAATTAACCGAAGCGCAGCTTAAAGCGTTCTTTGATGCGGGTTATACCCAAGAAAATGCTATTGATGTGATTTTAGGTGTTAGCCTCGCCACATTATGTAACTATGTGAACAATATCGCTGAAACCCCAATCAACCCTGAATTACAGGCATTTGCATAATCAAGCCAATATAAAAGTGATCTGCACCCCAAAACCTGGACACCTAATTTGAGGTGCAGATTATGTCCTACTCTTATCAATTTCGTTTGAAAATTATCAAACTCGTTACCGAACAGGATTATGGTATCCGTGAAGTGGCTAAACTTCATAAAATTTCCCACGCTCTCGTCATTTATTGGCTAAAAGCATTTCGGGAAAGAGGGCTTGATGGCGTAAAATCGCCTCATACAAACCTTCAAACCCCGAAAATAGTGAAGTCAAAGATGAAAAAGACAGACATTGAAATTCCGGAAACCACAGACTTTTTCACCTAAAGCGTTTAAAAAGCTGCAGCGAGAACTCGCCTTGGCTCGAGCGGAGATTGCTTACCTAAAGGAGTTGGAGAAGCTCGACCGTCAAAAAAACAACGACAGAAAAAAAGAAAAAAATCATTGAAAGATTGAAGCCGGACCATGCGTTAAATGATTTACTTCATGTGGCTAAAATGCCTCGCTCAAGCTTTTTACTATAAAGAGATTAAGCGAAATTATCACGAGGTAAAAGAGGCTATCTTATCGCTGTATAAAAAAAGAACAGAAAACGAGATGGTTATCGTCCAATGACGTTTAAATTACGCCAAATGGGTTTTTAATTTGAATCATAAAACGGTGTTAAAGCTGATGAACGAGTTAGGTATTCATTCCATTTTACGTAAGAAAAGACATGGAAAACGTGGAAAAAAACATCGCATATTGCCCCGAATTTGCTGAATCGTGATTTTACAGCAACGGCACTCAATCAAAAAAATGGGTAACGGATGTAACGGAATTTCAGGTTGGGCAAGAAAAGCTTTATTTTTCACCGTTGATGGACTTGGCTAACCGAGAAGTGATTGCCTATAACTTTGCGACACGCCCGAAGTTTTCATTAGTAAAAAAGATGTTAGAACAAGGGCTTAGTAGGATTAAACCGACAGAATGCCCGATTATTCATAGCGACCAAGGCGTATTGTATGGTTTGGCGGAATGGGTAAAGATGTTGGAGGGTAAAGCGGTGCAAAGTATGAGTCGCCGAGGAAATTGCTACGATAATGCGGTGATTGAAAGCTTTTTTTGCAATATTAAAATCAGAGTGCTTTTACTCTCGAACTTATCATTCAATTGCTGAATTATAGGCTGAAATTGAAGAATATTTAGTGTATTACAACCAAAAACGAATTAAACTTGGTTTAAAAGGATTGAGCCCAGTGCAATACCGAGCTCAATATTTAAGTTAACTAACCTGTCCAACTTTTTGGGGGCAGATCACTTTTTTTATTAGTAACGGTTTATTTTTTTAATAAAAAGGCAAAAAAACGATGCTTAAAAAAATTATTTACAGTTTCAATCTTATTTTTTTCTTAACGGCTTGTAGCAGAGAGGTAACAAATTACCCGAATGCTAAATATAAAATTACCGATAAAGAGGTAAAAAAATATATTCTCGAACTTAATAATCGTGAACAATGTATTTATCCGCAGTTAGCAGAACTCTCTTATGAGGAAGCTGAAGCGCAAGTGTATAGCAAGCAATCTGATGCTGAAAAGAAAACGTGGGATTATATGAGTAATCGTCTATTATCTGAGATTATTGGCGATAATTATGCGTTCTTAGAACAGGATGAAGATTCTGCCAATTATTTTTTATTGAAAAAAACATAACAGACTAAATAATCAAAAAAAGCGAAAGTCGATCCAAAAAGCGTGTTCGCTCTTTAAAGAGGATTTTGAAAGTTTCTTAGAGGGGGCTAGAGGCTGTGGCTGTTCAAAATAATTTTTAGCAAAATAAACAAGCGGTCAAATTTTTGGGGGGCAGATCAAAGTGCGGTCAAAAATGACCGCTCTTTTTTATTCCTTCGCAAATTGTTTAATTTGATCTGAATTCAAATGACCTGGCTGGACTTTTGATAAGATTTAAATCCTTATCCAACAGCAAATTAAACGGATAGCCTAACACATTAGCACGTTTAATAATTTCCCCATTTTTCATCCAATAATACCGTGATATTTTTGTAATCCAGACCTTTATACCAATTGATAAATTTTGGGCTATTTTGTTCGTTCTTTTGTCCAGGTGAGGCAATCGTAATCACATTAAAATCAAGATTCTTGTCACCACTTAGGTCGTCAATTTCCGCTAAACCCGCTAAGCAAATTGGACACCAAGATGCCCACATTTTGATATAAAGCGGTTTGCCTTGATATTGTGATAAGGTCACGGTTTGGTTATCCAATGTCTTCAAGGAGATATCCGCCAAAGACACTTTCTCTTGCGCAAAGCTTAATGGACTCAAAAACAATAAAAGTGCGGTCAATATTTTTTTCATTTTTTCCTCTTATTTCACAAAGGGAATCAAATCGCCATAGCCTTGTTTTTCCATTTCATCCAATGGAATAAACTTAATCGATGCACTATTGATGCAATAACGCAAACCGCCTTTATCGCGAGGACCATCGTCAAACACATGGCCTAAAATGGGCATGACCACTGCGACTTAGCACCTCAATACGAGTCATATTAAAGCTATTGTCTCTTTGATACTCCGCCACTTCAGCGGCAATCGGTTTGGTAAAACTTGGCCAGCCACAACCGGATTCAAACTTATCTTTGGAAGAAAATAACGGTTCTCCCGTGGTGATATCCACATAAATACCAGGCGCAAAATTATCCCAATATTCGTTACTAAAAGAACGTTCAGTATGTTTGCCTTTGCGTCACATCATATTGAAGTGCGGTCAATTTTTGCTTTAATTCTGCATCACTTGGTTTTGGGTATTTTTTTATCATCAATTAATGGCTCATCCGCTTTTTTTGATGTCGATATGACAATAGCCATTCGGATTTTTTTCTTGAGGTAATCCTGATGATATTCTTCCGCCTCCACATAATTTTTTTCAGTGGCTCTACTTCAATTTGAATCGGTTCATGATATTTGCTTTGTAAGGTTTTTAATGCTGCCTCTATAACCGCTTTATCTTGTTCGTTTTGATAATAAATACCCGTGCGATATTGTCTGCCACGATCATTGCCTTGCTTATTGATACTGGTTGGATCGATAACACGGAAATAATATTGCAGCAATTTATCTAGCGAAATTTTGTTTGGATCGTAAGTGACTTTCACGGTTTCAGCATGATCTGTCGCGTGCAATAATTGATAGTTCGTGGTATCACCTTTTCCATTGGCATAGCCAGAAACGGCATCAGTCACGCCTTGAATGCGTTCCATATAAGCTTCTAGTCCCCAAAAACAACCACCAGCAAGATAAATAATTCGTTGTTCTTGTTTGCTTTCCATTGTCATTTTTTGCTCCTTTGATGAGGTTGTATTATCAGCATACGTTAAACTACTTTGCAAACCGCCAAAAAGTGCGGTCAATATGAGAAATGTTTTTTTGTATATTTCATTTTCTTTCCTTATTATAGAAAAAAATCTTCAGCTTACATTTCATTAGACGAAGACAAGCCCATTTTCTTACAAAATAAGGCAATTTTTTACCGCACTTTGTGCAAGGAACCTTTATGCCAAACATACATCTCCGCAATAATTATCAAAAAGCTGTTGTTTGTATGGTGTTAGCTTACATCAGCATTGCCTTAATGGGTGTATTTGTAAAATACGCCTCTGATGAATTACCGTCCAGTGAAATTTTATTTTTCCCGCTTCTTTATTGGTTTTGTTTTTCTCTTGCCCTTTTTAATTAAAGATGGAGATTTCAAAGTCGATATGTCCCAATGGAAGTTTCTCGTTTTGCGTAATCTAGCCGGCATTGCCAGTATGTTGTTAACCTTTTACGCCATTAAATATTTACCAATTTCCATTGCAATTTTATTGATGAATACGTCTGCACTTTTTGTGCCTCTATTGCTGTTTTTCTTTAAAGTCAGAACGCCATTAAAAGTATTAGCTTGCAGTTTTATGGGGTTTATCGGTGTAACCATCATTATGCTGACCAACGGTTCAATGAATATCAACCCTATCCATGTAGGCTATGCGTTAGGTGCTGCAGTATTGGCGGCCATGGCATTTATCAGCTTACAAGAGCTCAATAAACACAACTCACCTAAATATCGTGTTTTACTTCCACTTATTAGGCTCGATTTTATTGCCACTCTTTTTTATTACTCAATGGGAAATACCAACACTACATGGATTCACATTACTGCTTTTAGTGGGCGGATTTGGTCTTATTTTCCAATTATTACTCACTCGCGCCTTTAAATACGCCCCTGCCAATGTCATTACGCCTTTTGCTTTTACTGGCGTAATTTTCTCCAGCATCTGTGACTGGCTATTTTGGGATAACGTACCTAGTCTGAATTTCTGGATTGGTTCATTAGTCATTATTATTGCTGTCAGTTTGCTTGCTAGAATGCGGGCAAAATAGAGAAATCCGACCAAATAGCTAAAATATAACTATTCCCAATAACATTGTTTGAATGTATAATCCTAATGCTTTTTATTATTGAGGACACAACATGAAAAAATTATTCAAAACTACTTTAGCTTCTGCATTATTAATGGCGTCTGCATTTGCTAGTGCCGTGACGGTTAAAGATGCAAAAGGTGAATTTACCCTTGATAAAACCCCAAGCCGTGTTGTGGCATTGGAATATTCTTTTGTGGATGCCTTAGCTCAAGTCAGTGTAAGCCCAGTAGGTGTGGCCGACGATAACAAAGTCGATCGTATTCTACCGCAAGTACGCGAAAAAATTACTGCGTGGCAATCTGTTGGCACGCGTTCTCAACCGAGTCTTGAAGTAATTGCTTCTCTCAAACCCGATTTAATTATTGCCGATCCTTCCCGTCACACAGCGGTGTTTGAAGAATTGAAAAAAATCGCACCAACGGTAATGTTTGATTCGCGTCATGAAAGCTACCAAGAAAACCTTGAAACTGCGCAGAAAATTGGTGATTTAGTGGGTAAAAGCGCTGAAATGAAAGCGAAGATCAATGAACATAATGATTACATTGCCAACATTGCAAAAAATTTAGGTGTACAAGGCAAAAAAAGCCTCATTTGGTACTTCTCGAGAAGATAAATTTAATATCCAAAATGACAATGGTTATGTGGGAAGTTTCTTAACGACATTAGGTTTTGCGCCAACTAAACTCAATAGCGATCAAGCTTTCGTGGAAATCAACCTTGAACAATTAGTAATGGAAAAACCGGAATACTTGTTCATCGCCCATTACCGTGATGAAAGTATCGCGCGCAAATGGGAAGCTGAGCCACTTTGGAAAGCCATTCCTGCCGTAAAAAGCGAATCATGTTTACAGCGTTGACGCTGACATGTGGGCTCGCGGTCGTGGCTTAGAAGCGAGCAAAAATTATGGCAAAACAAATTGAAGGTTTCGTGAAACAAAAAAATAATGATGAAGTCTACTTTCCGTTGGGGACTTCCCCTTATCATTCTGGCTTTCCTATTATGGGGAAGCCTGTTTTTGTATTATCCCATCGAAATTCGACCGCTTGCAGCGTTACAAGCGTTCCTCCCCGATGGCGATGAAATTGCCAAAATTACGGTAACCGATTTACGCTTACCGCGCGCATTAGTTGGCATGATTTTAGGTGCTAATCTTGCGGTGGCGGGGGCGTTGTTACAAACCATTACGCGCAATCCACTAGCCTCGCCTACGCTCCTCAGCGTGAACTCAGGAGCCAGTCTTGCCATGGTGACCGCCAGTGCGTTTAGCCCCTTAATTCTTTCTGGTTATAGCATTGCCTTAGTTGCCAGTATCGGTGGCGGTCTGAGTTGGTTTGTGGTGATGCTGATCAGCAATGGTTGGAAAGACAACAGTGGAGATCGTAGCCGGGTGATTTTAGCGGGGATTGCTGTATCACTACTGTGTGCAGCGCTCACGAAATTGGTGCTCATTATCGCGGAAGATCATGCCTTCGGTATTATGAGTTGGCTAGCTGGCGGCATTGCACATGCTCGTTGGAATGAATTATTGACGTTATTTCCGTTCTTTATTTTGACCGCACTTTTCTGCCTGTTTTTTGCCAGTCGTTTGAATTTACTCAATTTAAGCGATGAATCCGCTCGTTCCCTAGGCATCAATCTCTTTCGTTTACGTTGGTACGCTAACATCATGGCGTTATTGATTGTGGGCTCAAGCGTGAGTGTTGCTGGCCCAGTTGCCTTTATTGGCTTACTCGTGCCCCATCTTGCCCGCTATTGGATTGGTTATGACTTGCGAAAATCTCTCCCCATGGCGATGTTACTCGGCGCAATTTTAATGCTCGCTGCAGATACCATTGCCCGCGCGGTTAATTTCCCTAGTGAAGTGCCTGCTGGTGCGGTACTTGCCTTAATCGGTGCCCCAGTCTTTGTATTATTTGCCAGAGGAAGACACTAATGCGAACCTCTCATGTATCTTTTCGCGCTATCGGCTTTTATGTCATCACGCTCAGTATGATGGTACTACTCTTTGGATTGAGTATTCGCCTTGGCACTTATACGCTTTCTTTTGAGGAAATTTGGGCGGCCTTTCAGCCTGATGATAAAAAAACTATTTTTACCTTGATGGAATATCGCCTACCCCGTGCAGTATTAGCGATTTTATTAGGCGGAGCCTTAGCAATTTCTGGTGTGTTAGTGCAAAGCGTGGTGCGCAATCCACTTGCCTCTCCCGACATTTTAGGGATTAACAACGCGGCTGGGTTGGTTGCCGTTTCGGTATTGATGTTCTTGCCAAACTTGGCATTTTACTGGATGCCAATTTTTGCCTTTTTAGGCGGCGTACTCTCTTTTGTCATTTTATGGATCGTGTGCGGTTTTAACTTCCGCCCTATCAAAATGGCAATCATTGGGGTCGCACTTTCCGCATTGTGGGCAGCCATTAGTCATTATCTGATGCTTACCAATCCGGTCGAGATCAATACGGCAATGTTATGGCTCACAGGAAGCCTATGGGGGCGCAGCTGGTCTTATTTGAATGTGGTATTACCATGGTTAGTGGTATTGCTACCCTTACCATTTATTTTCTGTCGCGATCTCGACACCCTTGGTTTAGGTGAAAACAAAGCCTCAACCCTTGGCGTGACCGTAAATAAAGTGCAAATCAGCGTTTTAGTGCTAGCGGTAGCCCTTTCTACTACAGCCGTGGCAATTTGTGGTCCGATTGCCTTTTTTAGGCTTGGTTGCGCCGCATCTTGCCCGTCGTTTAGTCGGCGGCAGACATCGCACCCTATTACCGGCAGCCTTAATTATTGGCGCCCTCTTATTACAACTTTCGGATATTTTGGCGCGGGTGATTGACCCACCGACTGAACTGCCAGCAGGTATTCTGACCGCAATTATCGGTGCGCCATATTTCTTCTACTTATTGATGAGAACTAAATAATGAGCATTGAAATCAATAATTTATCTTTAGGTTATCAAGATAAACTCGTGGTTAAAAAAATCTGTCGCTAAAATTCCCGAGAAATAAAGTGATTGCATTAATCGGCCCAAATGGTTGCGGTAAATCCACCACATTAAAAAGCGGTAGCTCGCTTGCTTAAGCCAAAGCAAGGTTCAATCACCCATAAAGGTCAGGATATTTGGCAAAAAAAGCCCCTAAAGAATATGCCCAAGAATTGGCTTTTCTCCCGCAGCAACACCTGGTACCCGAAGGGATTAAAGTGCGGGAATTGATCGCCTACGGGCGTTCGCCTTACTTAAATCTCTGGGGCAAACTTAGCCAAAAAGATGAAGAATTAGTTAATTGGGCGATGGCGCAAACACAAACTACCGAACTCGCCGAGCAGTTAGTTTCCGATTTATCCGGTGGCCAGCAACAACGGGTATTTTTTTAGCCATGACTCTTGCGCAAGATGCCGAATTAGTGCTACTCGATGAGCCTACCACTTATCTGGATTTAAACCGCCAAGCAGAACTCATGGGCATGATGCGACAAATGCAACAAAACGGTAAAACCGTGATTACGGTGTTGCATGATCTCAACCAAGCCTGCCGCTATTGCGATTACTTAATCGTCATGAAAAAAAGGTGCCTTAATGGCACAAGGCACACCTGATGAGGTCATGACCGAAGAGTTACTTAAGGATGTGTTTGATTTGGATGTCATCATTCATCGTGATCCTATCAGTAACACACCGATGTTTATTTTGAAATAACTTTCAATCACTTCTCTAAATATCAAATAGGCGTTTTATTTTACTAAAATGCCTATTTTTTCACCTAAAAAATCCGCTGTTATACATAACTAATGTTTTTCATTGCTCAACTTGAGGTCGGACCACTTTGCGAAACTTACACTTTCTTTTACATTGTCATAAGTATGAAGTCCACAATAAATAATTATAATTAAACATCGTAGAAGTTAGTATGAAATCTCTATCCCATGTCTTTAAGGCAGTGCTATTAGTAGGTATCAGCACCTCAGTAGTACAGGTTGCCTATGCCCAAAATTCCTCTATTGACACCGAACGAGAAAATATCATCATTTTCTCTCGTCAAGGAGAGGCCCAATTAAATCAAGCGATTCCAAAACTTGAGGCCTTATTTAAGAGGACGCACGATGTGAAAGTGCGCGATGATTTAATTACACTCTATCTGAGGACGAATCAATCCGCTAAAGCACTTTCACTTTGCGAAAGCTGCGCACCAGCGCAATTTTCCCAAAATGAACTGGAAAATTTAGGCAAAGCCGCTCGAAATGAAAAACAATACGACCGTGCCGTTGCATTCTATTCCCAATTGCAAAAGCAATTCCCTGATAATCCAAATGGATGGCTTGGTGGCGCATTAGCCTCCACTGAAACTAAAAACTACACTGCGGCAAAAAATGCACTGAATGTTTATAAACAACGTTTTGGACAAAATAATGCTTATCTTGATGCAGAAAGTTATTTGCTTGATTTCACCGAACCCGACATGGCTAAACTTGGCCGTTGGCAACGTCAGTTAGAACAAAATCCGAAAAAAATATCACCTTGATGAGAGAGTTGTATCGTTTAGCATCGAAATACAACCTTCAACCATTACAAGAGAAACTACAAAAAGCCTATCCTGATCAATTCAATCAAAAAGACATGATGTGGTTTGAGCATGGTAAGACGATTACCTCCTCAAAAAATGCGACGACGCCTACACAACAAGAAAAATCATTTGAAGAATTGACCGCACTTTTGAGCAAAATTAATCCTGAGCATCCTCTGTATCAACAAGCATTGCAAGATCGTTTTGTGATGGGTGTTCGCTTGAATAAATTTGATGAAATAAAAGATGACTTCAATACATTACAGGCTCAATCTAATGTGCCTGCATATTTAGAAGAAGCCTTTGGTGATTATTGGGCAGCAAAAGGCTCACCACACAAAGCATTAGCGATTTATCAATCAATTGAACAACAAGCCTTAACCAATAAACTCGCTGTGAGTGATGGTTTACTTCATAAACTCTCTCTCTCCGCAAGCGATGCGGGCAAATTTGAATTGGCTCAACAATATTTAGAGCATATGAATTCAAATGTTTATATCAATGACTATACCCGAACATCAAAAATTCTGAATCCAGGCTACGATTCTCGCTATTTTTGGTTTAGCACGTTTAGCGTTATGGCGCGGTAACAGCAAATTAGCTCAGCAACTTATAGATGATCGTCTATTTAACAAAACGCCTGGTGATCCATGGGTGATGTTGCAAAAAGCGGAACTTGAGCGAAATCGCGGCAATTATGATGATGCCAAATTATGGGCGGAAAAAGCCGGTTATTTTTTTGAGTAAAAAATGATCAGCAAGAAGCTCGTAATAACCTAGCTGAAACCGCCTTAAGTCAAAAATGATTTACCAACAGTTTCAAAAAAACGATTGATGCAATGAATGAAGAACAACGTCAGTCAGCACAATCCCTTATTAAGCATTATGAACAAGCGCGTTCTGGCAAAATTGTAGGGAGTGTCGGCTTACAGCATCGCACCTCACCAATAAGTTATAGCAATGAAAGTAGCCAAGATTATGCGATTTACACACGAAAACAGCAAATGGTCACGATCTCTACGTTCATTACTTAGAAACTCGCTCCCCTTATGACAAAGAAAGTCTTATTTCGCGTCGAATTGGCGTGGGAACAGAGCTCAATTTCTATCCACTCCAAGTGAAAATGGAAAGCGGGAAAGGCATTAAGCTTAATGATAAAGCCTATTTCTCTACAGAGGCAAATTATACCCTTAACCAGCATTGGTCATTTAATTTAGACGCCAATATTAATGGTAGTGGCACTCCAGTTAAAGCCATCAATAAAAGGGGTGTATACCAAAGATATTGGTTTCTCTACCACGTATTCCTATTCCGATATTTTTCCAAGCTGGGCTAGGTGGTGGCGTCATGAAATTTAATGACGGCAACTTAAGAAAAGAAGCCAATTTCTGGTTGAATCTCAATACATTCAAACATGACCGTTGGGCGCTAACCAACAATTTCAGAATCGATTACAGCAAAAATAAAACCATTGATTCTGCTGAATATTACAACCCATCAAAAAGCGACAAGCTTGGAATTCGGTGCGGATTTAAGTTACTACCAACCACTTAATTATGGCTTAGTCTTAAATCATCACCTGAAAGCCAGTGTGGGTGCTTATAAACAGGCTGAACTCAGTCGAGAAAAAAAATGTGGTCGATTAGTTACGGACACCAATGGCGTGTTGGTAAAAAATTTGGCGTGTCTTATGAAATTGGTCGTAAAAAGAATATTTACGACGGCAGTGCTGAATTCAACAATTTCGGAAATTTAAACTTCTCTATTTATTATTAAATACTTAAGCGGTATAACTTTATGAGATCTCTAAAACATTTTTGCAAAAAAATCATTATTTGCACGCTTTCCCTTTTTTTCGGCTTTTTGCCTTTGCGCAAGATCGTTATGGCGTATTAGCTTATCACTCTATTGTAGATGAAAGTGCGGCTGAAAAATCAAAAACATTATTTTCCTCAAACGATTTCTGCCCAAACCTTAATTAAACATTTTAATTGGCTAAAAGAAAACGGATACAACGTGATCAGTTGGCAGCAAGTTATCGATGCTGAAAATGGTAAAGGCACATTACCTGATAATGCGGTATTGCTAAGCTTTGATGATGGCTATGAAACCATGTATAACGTGGTCTTCCCTCTATTAAAGGCCTATAACTACCCTGCTGTTTTTGCGCCAGTGACAGGCTGGTTAGATACGCCGGCAGATCAAAAAATCGCTTATGCCGATAAAATGCTGGATCGTTCTGTTTTTGCCACTTGGTCGCAAGTCAAAGAAATGGAACAAAGTGGGCTCGTTGAAGTTGCCTCACATACTCATAATCTTCATAACGGTATAAATGCCAACCCATCTGGTGGTCAATTACCCTCAGTGATTGCACCTGAATATAAAAATGGAAAATATGAAACTGAAGATGCCTACAAAAACAGATTGAAATCTGATTTCACTCGTTCTGTTCAAACATTAGTCAATCATATCGGTAAGAAACCACGTGTAATGGTGTGGCCTTATGGACAATTTAATGATATTGCTGTGCAACTTGCACGACAAGCAGGAATGCCACACTATTTCTCATTAGGTGAAAAAATCATCAATAAAGTGGGCGATAAACATATTGGACGCTTATTACTTAATGCAGAAACCGATCTAAATACCGTTAAAAACTATCTTGATGGCATTGATGAAAGCAAACAAATTCAACGAGTACTGCATGTCGATTTAGATTATGTCTATGATGCGGATAAAGCTCAGCAAGCCAAAAACCTTGATAAGTTAATCGACCGCATCTATCGCTATGGTGTGACGACAGTTTATCTTCAAGCCTTCTCTGATCCCGATGGGGATGGTGTAGCGGATGCCTTGTATTTTCCAAATAAATACCTTCCTGTACGAGATGATATTTTTGGCCGAATTGCCTGGCAATTGCAAACGCGCGCGGGCGTACAAGTCTACGCTTGGATGCCTGTACTCGCCTTTGATTTACGTAAAAATGTAAAAGAGGCGGAATATGTCATTGATAGCCGCACGGGCAAGCCTTCAACAAAGGCTTATTTACGCCTTTCACCTTATAACAAACAGAATGTTGAAATCATTAAATCCATTTATAACGATTTGTCATTCTATGCCAAATTTAATGGCATTTTATTCCACGATGATGCGTTCCTAACCGATTTTGAGGGCGCAGAAGGTGATCATGCTGAAGGTATGGTTAGCCCACAAGCAAAAACAAAAAAACACAAGATTTAATCCAATTAACCCATCAACTCACCGATGCGTTAAAACCTTATTTCTTGCGTGGTTCATATTCTCTTAAAACGGCTCGTAATCTTTATGCATCAGTGATCACAAATCCAAATGCAGAAGAATGGTTGGCACAAAACTTAAAAAAACGCTCACCGACAATTACGATACCACTGCCATCATGGCGATGCCATACATGGAAAATGAACAGCCTATTTCACAAAAAGAAGCCTATCAATGGTTTGCTTCTCTCATTGAAAATGTGAAAGCCCAAGCGCCATTAGATAAAAGTCTTATTTGAATTCCAAGCGATGAATTGGAGAACTCAAAAACCAATTCCTGAATCCGAATTGATTGATTGGATGACGCTATTACAAAAAAATCATATTTATAGCTATGGCTACTATCCGGATAACTTTTTAACAAACCAACCGGATATGAACAAAATGAAACCGTATTTTTCCGTAAATACGAATGCAGGGAAAAAATAAGGATTGATCATGAACCAGCAATTCTTAGAAGCAGTGAGTATCTTCGTATTCATGTATCCTGCCGGGATGGCAATATATTGGGTGACGGCAAGTCTGTGTTATTACCTGTTTATGGAAGGAAAACTCGGGCAACCGACTTTCCAACAAATGCCTAAAGAACGCGTTCCTATGGTCAGCATTATGGTGCCTTGCTACAACGAAGGGGACAATCTAGATGAAGCTATTCCTTACTTGCTCCAACTCAGATACCCAAACTATGAACTGATCTTTATCAATGATGGCAGTAAAGATAACACAGGTGAAATTATTGAACGTTGGGCAAAAGCTGACGAACGCGTCGTGGCGCTTCACCAAGAAAACCAAGGCAAAGCCAGCGCATTAAACCATGGCTTATTGGTCGCTAAAGGAGAATATGTAGCCTGTATTGATGGCGATGCGGTATTAGATTTTGATGCGATCGACTATATGGTGCAATCCCTTGAATTAAACCGCACTTATGGTGGTGTTACAGGCAACCCACGCGTACGTAACCGCAGTACGATTTTAGGTCGCTTACAAGTGTCTGAATTTAGTTCCATTATCGGTTTAATCAAACGCGCTCAAAGCCTAATGGGAACGATCTTCACGGTATCTGGAGTATGCTGCCTATTTAGAAAAGATGTAATGGAAGAAATTGGTGGCTGGAGTACCAATATGATCACCGAAGACATTGATGTCAGTTGGAAAATCCAAACAGCCGGTTACAACATTATGTATGAGCCTCGTGCCTTATGTTGGGTATTAATGCCTGAACGTCTTTATGGCTTATACAAACAGCGTTTACGCTGGGCACAAGGTGGCGCTGAAACTATCCTCAAATATTTCCCGCAGGTCTGGCGTTGGAGAAACCGCCGCCTATGGCCAATGTATGCCGAATATTTTGTTACCGCAACTTGGGCAATCTTATTAGTTGCGCTGGTTGCACTTGCACTATACCGCAAGATTACCTTAGGTATAGGTATTCAAAACATGGAGCTGTTTGAAACAAATATCTCGATCATGTTTTTTTCCTTCTTCTTACAGTGTCTCTTGAGCTTATACATTGATTCACGTTATGAAAAAGGATTGATCCAATATGGAATTTCCTGCATTTGGTATCCCTACGTTTATTGGTTACTCAATACAGTAACGTTACTCGTTGGAATCCCAAAAGCGATTTTTAGAAACAAGTCCAAGCTAGCTGTCTGGACAAGCCCTGACAGAGGAGTTTAAATAATGGCAACCGCCACTTTACAACAATTGATGGTTATTAATAAAGGTAGCAGCCTTCCCTTGCTGATTAAAGCCAAAAGCTTTGTACTAGATCTAGTTACCTGGGCTTTATGGGCTTATATCATCACTTTTGTCGCGAGATATGCGGAACGCATCTTCACTAAACCGATTCTGGAAAGTTTCTTTTTCGTTGATGTGGTCAGCATCATGTTTTCTGTCTCTGCGGTATTGGTCATATTGGCTTATATTTGGTCTATTCTTACCGTAGCAAAAGAATAACTCGCAAAAAACTTAATATAAAAACCGCACTTTGGTTTACAAATCAAAGTGCGGTTATTTTTAGAGATGTTTAATTAGATATGATATTCTCTAATTAAGCTTTTGGACCTGCTGCGATAAGCGCTTTACCTTCTGCGTTAGTTGCATATTTTTCGAAGTTTTTCACAAAACGTCCAGCAAGATCTTTCGCTTTCGCTTCCCATTGTGCTTTATCTGCATAAGTATCACGTGGGTCTAAGATCGCTGGATCTACACCTGGTAATGCTTTTGGAATCGCTAAATCAAAGATTGGTAACTCGCCCATTTCTGCTTTTTCAATAGAACCATCTAAGATGGCATCGATAATACCACGAGTATCTTTGATTGAGATACGTTTACCTGTACCGTTCCAACCAGTATTAACTAAGTAAGCTTCTGCACCAGCAGCTTGCATACGTTTAACTAACACTTGAGCATATTGTGTCGGGTGGAGAGTTAAGAACGCCGCACCGAAACATGCTGAGAAGGTTGGAGTTGGTTCAGTAATGCCACGCTCTGTACCAGCTAATTTAGCAGTGAAACCAGATAAGAAGTAGTATTTAGTTTGCTCTGGTGTCAATTTAGACACAGGAGGTAACACACCGAATGCATCCGCAGTTAAGAAAATTACTTTCGTTGCGTGACCTGCACGAGATACTGGTTTAACAATATTATCAATGTGATAAATTGGGTAAGACACACGAGTATTTTCTGTTTTAGAACCATCATCGAAATCAACTGAACCATCTGCACGAACCACCACGTTTTCTAATAATGCATCACGACGGATTGCACGGTAGATATCTGGCTCATTTTCTTCAGAAAGATGGATAGTTTTCGCGTAACAACCACCTTCAAAGTTGAAGATACCTACATCATCCCAACCGTGCTCATCGTCACCAATTAATTCACGTTTTGGATCGGTAGAAAGTGTGGTTTTACCTGTACCTGATAAACCGAAGAAGATTGCTACATCACCGTCTTTACCTACGTTAGCAGAACAGTGCATTGCACCTACACCTTTAAGTGGTAGGAAGTAGTTCATCATTGAGAACATACCTTTCTTCATTTCGCCGCCGTACCAAGTACCACCGATTAATTGGATACGCTCAGTTAAGTTGAATGCAACGAAGTTTTTCAGAGTTCAAACCTTGTTCTTTCCAGTTCGGGTTGGTGCATTTAGAACCATTCATTACCACGAAATCAGGTTTAAAGGTTTTTTTAATTGTTCTTCTGTAGGACGAATGAACATATTTTTTTCACAAAGTGTGCTTGCCATGCTACTTCAGTCACAATACGTACTGCGATACGGTCTTGTTCACTTGCGCCACAGAAACCATCAACCACGAATAAACGTTTACCAGAAAGTTGTTTAGTCACAAGACCTTTCAAGCTTGACCAAGTTTCTTGAGTCATTGGTTTGTTATCGTTTTTTTCGCCACATCAGAAGTCCACCACACAGTATCTTTTGTGGTATCATCTAAAACGATGTATTTATCTTTCGGCGAACGACCGGTAAAGATCCCAGTATCAACAGCCACCGCTCCAGTTGTGGTAAGTGTACCTTTTTCAAAGCCTTCTAAGCCAGGTTTGGTTTCTTCTTCAAAAAGTTGTTCATAGCTTGGGTTATAAACCACTTCTTTTTACATCATGAATACCAATGGCTTCAAGTTCTTTAATTACATTTTTTTAATGTCAGTCATAGTTCACCTCTTGATTAAAGTTTAAAAAAATTTTTTTCCTGTGGTTATTGTAGGGGAATTGCCAGAAAAAAAATGTTAACTGAGATCAAATTTTTTTGAACATTCATTGAAAATTTCTACCTATTTTTTTAGGGTGTTTTGGGGAGCCAAGATGAAGTGCGGTTGATTTCACCTTTACTTTTACTATATAGTGATAACCATTCTCAAATTAAGACCGGATAACCATGTTCTCATTTCTGCGTTTACCCTTTTTATTTTTCCTGCTGATGTGTACGCAAAGCGCGCAAGCAGAACCCAACTTTAAGATTCCTCCTATTCAAGAAAGCATGAAAAAAATGTACCAAATTCAACAAAAAGATTTTTACTTTTGAAGGCAAGCATTATCGTTTGTTTATTGCTATTCCACCGAAAACGTCGAAAAAACTGACCGCACTTTATACGCTAGATGGTAACGCTCAATTTCCAATAGCAGTGAATGCTGTCAATCCTAACAAACCTCTCCCCCTTATTGTCGGTATCGGTTATGTATCTGATAAAGCTTACGTCATTGAGGAACGAATGAGAGATTACACTTTTCCGGTAGAAGGCGCTGAATTTGCCAAAGGAGGGAAAGCCGCTGATTTTCTACGTTTTATTCAACAAGATGTAAAACCTTATATTGAACAGCATTTCGATATCAATAAGGAAAAACAACATTTCTTTGGCCATTCTTTTGGTGGGTTGTTTGGATTATACGTGCTCTTCCATCAACCAGATTTATTTCAACATTACACCTTAGCAAGCCCTTCTCTTTGGTGGGGGAATGGTTCATTTTTGCCTCAACATGAACCTTGGATTAGCCAAAAACCATCACATATTCTGATTACATTAGGCTCTTATGAAGAACATCCTGAACAGGATCCGAATATCACTGAAGAGCAATTACAGCGTATTAATCAACGGAAACAAATGCGAACAATCAATGCGCATCAATTGGCGAAAATATTGGAAAAACAAGGCAATTCCGTAGAGTTTATTTCCATACCCAATAAAAATCATGGTGGCTCGATTCCTGACGCTATCAAACATTGTTTGGAACAAGTTCAACAATAAAAGCGCATAAAAAAATCCCCGTTATCATGATGATCTGCCCCAAGAAATTTGACCGCTTATTTTCTCTTCATTTTCCGTGGTTCGAAACTTTCCCACGGTTAGTCAATATTTGACGAGAAAACAAAACTAAGGATGTTTATGCAACAAAATAAAAAAGTCCTTGTGATTTTTTTAGGCGGCTAAGACTATACAACTTGCCTATTTCAGGCCATCGCAGAATTCGGCAAAGAAAATGTCGAAGTAATGACCTTTCAATACGGACAACGTCATGCAATTGAGCTAGAAAAAAAGGGCTTAACGAATACTTAGCAGAAAAAAAGGACTAGCAAATGTTTAAAATTGCAAAAGAATTCAGTTTTGATACGGCACATATGCTTAATGGGCATGATGACAAAATGAATTTATTAGAAACTATCACTCAATTAGGTCAATTAAATCTTCGTGCTAATAAACCTAAATGGCAGTTAAGCCTCCAAACTCATAAGATTATTGGTATCGAGTAATATCTTATTAACATCTTTCTGAGAAGAATCAGGCGATTCTTCTCAAATTTGCTTTTCTATTTTTCTTCAAAAAAACTAAAAAAATATCGCTATTTATTCAGTATTTTTCGTGAATTTTGCATTATTTTTCACACAATTCTGTGAAGTGATTCACAAATTCGAGAAAAAAAGCATTTACTTTTTCCCTCTGTTGATTTTTATGTTCATTAACAATCTTGTAACAAAGTAACAAGGGGTGATTACTATGTCCTTCCAACTTTCTAAAAACCTACCGTCCTGAACGCCAACTCATCACCGAAAACTATCGCTTAGATGAGAAAACGGCAGTAGATAACTTGCTTAAAACCTTAGATTTTACCCAAGAACAAGAAAAACGCATTACTAACAATGCGATCAAACTTATTAACAAACTTCGCCATCTTAAACAAAAAAACAATATGGCGCAGATGCCTTAATGCAAGAATTCTCATTAAGCAGTGAAGAAGGTGTCGCACTAATGTGCTTAGCTGAAGCGCTGTTACGTATTCCTGATGCAGAAACCCGCGATGATTTGATTTATGAAAAAAATTACGTGATGGTAACTGGAAATCTCACATTGGTAACGCTAACTCATTTTTTATCAACGCAGCTAGTTATGGCTTAGTTTTCGGTAAAAAAATTAGTGAAAATTTAGACGAAAAAAGCCTCGCAAATGCGTTAAGCCGTAGCTTTGCTCGCTTCTCTGCCCCGATTATGCGTACGCTCATTGTAAAATCCATGCAAATCTTAGGGAAACAATTCGTAGCTGGCGTTACCATGCAAGAAGCGCTAACGAACATTAAACCTCGTTATGAAAAAGGCTTTACCTTCTCTTTTGATATGCTTGGTGAAGCAGCCATGACCCAAGCGGATGCAGATCGTTATTTTAATGATTATCTCCATGCCATTGAAAGTGTGGGGAAAGATGCTGCAGGTCGCACTATCTATAATGGTAACAGTGTTTCCGTTAAACTTTCTGCTATCCATCCAAAATATTGGCGTGCGAAATATGATCGTGTTATCGACGAGCTTTATCCGCGCGTAAAAGAACTTTTCTTACTCGCCCAAAAATATAACATCAGTGTAAACATTGATGCTGAAGAAGCTAGCCGCTTAGAGCTATCTCTGGATTTAGTAGAAAAATTACTAGATGAGCCAGAACTCAAAGGTTACAAAGGTATTGGCTATGTTGTTCAAGCCTACTCTAAACGTTGCCCATTTGTGTTGGATTACTTAATCAATCTTGCCCGAGAAAAAGACGGTTACTTAATGATTCGCCTTGTAAAAGGAGCTTATTGGGATAGCGAAGTAAAATGGGCGCAAGCGGATGGCTTAGATGGTTTCCCGCTTTATACTCGCAAAAATCATACCGATATCTCTTATATTGCCTGTGCGAAAAAATTACTTGCTGCTCAAGATGTGATCTACCCACAATTTGCGACGCATAACGTACAAACCATGTGTACGATCCACGAATTAGGTCAAGGCAAACAATTTGAATTCCAATGCTTACATGGCATGGGTGAGAGCTTATACGACAACATTGTTGGCAAAGAGAATTTTAATCGCCAAGTCCGTGTTTACGCCCCCGTAGGCACGCACGAGACCTTATTAGCTTACTTAGTTCGCCGTTTATTAGAAAACGGGGCAAACTCATCATTTGTTCATCAATTGGTCGATGAAAATATTCCGGTAGAACAATTAGTGATTCCGCCTTGGAAACTCTATGAGAAATCTAATGGTGAACCGAATAAATTAGTACGCAATCCACTTGAGCTATTTAATGATCGTAGAAACTCTGCAGGTTTTGATTTAAGCAACGAATTTGAGTTAGCTAAATTAGAACAAGCATTAAACGAAGCGCCTATCGAAAATGCGCAATCACTCACGGTGCTGGCTAACGCAGGAAACTTAGCTGCACATACCGTCGTCAATCCAGCTAATCTGAAAGAGAGCTTAGCGGAAGTTGCTTTCTTAAACCCAACTGAAGCACAAGCTGTGTTTAATGCGGCAAATAATGAGACATGGGCAGCACAAAGCGCAACTGAACGAGCAAATGTATTACGAAAAGCCGCCGATTTATATGAAGAAAACTTCGGCTTATTGATGAAACTTGCCATTGTTGAAGCAGGTAAAACATTACCAAATGCCATTGCAGAGCTACGAGAAGCGGTCGATTTTCTCAGATATTATGCAAATCAGCTTGAATATCTCGCAAAAGATCAACACTTGGGTGCACCACGCGGAAAAGTTCTCTGTATTTCGCCTTGGAACTTCCCTTTAGCTATCTTTACTGGACAAGTCGCTGCAAGCCTTGCAGCAGGAAATGCGGTAATTGCCAAACCTGCAGAACAAACTTCTCTTATTGCATATGCAGCAGTAAAACTTTTACACCAAGCAGGCGTACCAAAAGAGGCATTACAATTGGTGCTTGGGGCAGGCGATTTAGGGGCGGCATTAGTACAACAAGCTTTTGATGGCGTTGTGTTCACTGGCTCAACTGAAGTTGCAAAATTGATTGAAAAACGAATTGCACAAGCGGATAACGATCCTGTTTTTAATTGCTGAAACTGGTGGACAAAACGTATTAGTATCTGACTCCTCTGCATTACCAGAACAAGTTGTTGCAGACGTTTTAAGCTCTGCATTTGACTCTGCTGGTCAGCGCTGTTCTGCGCTACGTATCTTGTTATTACAAGAAGATGTTGCAGATCATTACTATAAAATGATTACAGAAGCGATTAACGAATTTAGCCTTGGCGACCCGCGTTTACTCTCAACGGATATTGGCCCTGTAATTGATCAAGAAGCGAAACAAAATCTAGAAAATCATAAAGCGAATATGCGGAAAGTCGCTCGTGCTTATGTCGAATTAGAGGCACCAACCAATGGTCATTTTGTCGCACCAGCAGTCTATCTTTTAGATAATCTTAACCAATTACAACGTGAAGTGTTTGGCCCTATCTTACACATCGTGCGTTATAAAAAAGAGAACTTGGTTAACGTACTCAATGAAGTTAATGCGAAAGGTTATGCCCTCACTGGCGGTTGTCATAGCCGTATCCGTAAACAAATGGATTTAGTTGAAAAACACCTCCACTGCGGCAACTTCTACATTAACCGTAATATTGTTGGTGCTGTTGTGGGCGTACAACCATTTGGTGGTCATGGTTTATCTGGTACAGGCCCGAAAGCCGGTGGTGAATTCTATTTGCAACGTTTAACAAAAACAGACCGCTACTACAGCCAATTCGGTGACGAAAACACTCTGGGTAATGCACAACCTGTTTTAGACAGTATTACTGGTGAACGCAACTCTTTAGCTTACTTGCCTTCTGAAGTAGCAATTCTAAATGGCGATTTAGCTACATCAGAAAAAGCTGCAAATAAACTATTGGCAAAAGGCTTTACGATTTTAGTTGAGCCAAGTCATCCATTAGCTAAATCTGGTAAAGCGGGCGTACGAGTTGATACTAAACTAGGCCACTGCCAAAAAGGTATCTACTTAGCAGAATTAAGTAAAGAACGACGCCAATGGTTAGCTGAAAACAGCTCAGCTATTTTTAAATGCTATGATTGGCAAACTACCCAAGATATTTTACCGTTATACGATGAGTTCTCTCGCAGTTACAACACCACAGCTGCTGGCGGGAACACCTCGTTAATGTCTTCTGAAGAACATTAAGAAGGAGTAATTTATGCAAATCTACATTACCTTTGGGCTCTATTTGCTCGTTATTTTAGGCATTGGATTATATGCCTACCGTTCCACGCAGAATTTTGACGACTATATTCTAGGTGGTCGCAAAATGGGGAGTTTTGTTACTGCCATGTCTGCTGGTGCATCAGATATGTCCGGCTGGTTATTAATGGGATTACCTGGAGCAATTTTTCTCTCTGGTTTATCCGAAGCTTGGATTGTTGTTGGGTTAACTATTGGGGCTTATTTGAACTATCGTGTTGTTGCTGGCCGCTTGCGTATTTTTACTGAAAAATATAGCAACGCCTTAACGTTACCGGAGTTCTTTGCACAACGTTTTCCTCGTCAGAAAAAAGCACTGAAAATTATCTCTTCAGGTATTATCTTGTTCTTCTTTACCATCTATTGTGCATCTGGAGTAGTGGCTGGTGCAAAAATTATTCCAAAAGCCTATTAGGCATGGATTACACTACCGCGCTTTGGTTTGGTGCGATTGCGACCATTAGCTACACCTTTATTGGTGGGTACTTAGCAGTTTCTTGGGTGATACCATTCAAGCTTCATTGATGATTTTTGCTCTAATTCTTGCGCCTGTGATGGTTATTCTCACGATCAGTTGGGATGATCTCAAAATGGCACTTGAAGCAAAATCTGCTGTAACAGGTATTCCTTATAGTAACTGGTTGCACAACGTTTCTGGTATTGGTGTAGTGTCTGCCTTGGCATGGGGTTTAGGCTACTTCGGTCAACCACATATTTTGGCTCGCTTTATGGCTGCAGACTCTGTTGCTTCTTTAAATAAAGCACGCAAAATCGGTATTACTTGGATGATCCTTTGCTTAGGTGGTGCCGTTGCTGTCGGTTATTTTGGACTAGCTTATTTCACTGAAAGAAACATTGACCTTGCGAATGCAGAATCTGTATTCATTGAATTATCCAAAATCATGTTTAACCCTTGGATTGTCGGCATCATATTATCTGCAATTCTTGCCGCAATTATGAGTACCTTATCTGCGCAATTATTGATGTGTTCTGCGGCTATTACAGAAGATTTCTATAAAGGTTTCTTCCGTAAAAAAATGCCTCTAGCACAGAATTAGTTTGGGTTGGTCGCTTAATGGTGTTACTCATCTCTGTCATTGCTATCGTTATCGCACATGACCCTAACTCAAAAGTGATGGGATTAGTTTCGTACGCTTGGGCTGGCTTTGGTGCTGCATTTGGACCAGTTGTGATTCTTTCTCTCTTTAACCGTAACATTAGCTCAAAAGCTGCATTATGGGGAATGCTATCTGGCGCTATCACCGTCGTTGCATGGAGCCCACTCATGCGCTATCTAGGCTGGGACGATTTATCCAAACTTTATGAGATTATTCCCGGTTTCTTAGTTTGCTCATTTATTACTTTAACATCATCTGTCTTTGCACCTGTTCATCCGAAAGTGCAACAACAATTTGATGAAGCCCTAGCAGAATTTGAAGCAAGATGCTAACTTTATTTAACAAAAAACCTAAACAAAATGATCTGACCCCAAAAAGTTAGACTGTTATTTAAAGGACTGTTTTTCGATATTGTATCGGACTCAGTCCTTTTAATTTTAATTGGATTCGTTCTTCATTATAGTACCGCACATAATCATTGATAACCTTTTTAAGTTCATCAATGCCAGTAAACGATTTTTCCGTGAAAACACTCCGTTTTCATTCGCCCAAAAAAAGCTTTCCATTGCCGCATTATCCAAACAATTCCCTTTTCGTGACATACTTTGAGAAATCCAATATCTAACGGTTTTTTTACCGCTAAGTTGAAATACTTTAATGTTAAAAGCAAGATTTTTCGTGATGTTCGAAATAGAAATTCACGACTTGTTGTTTGAAAAAGTTGATTATATTTAGTCATAAAAAAATCTGCACCTTAATCAGTTAGAAGTTTAGTCTAACTTTTTGGGGTACAGATCATGAACGGGAATTTTTTTCTTATTGTGCTTGTTTGAGTTTATTGATGGCTTCTTTATTGAAGAAGTAATGTGTGCCACAACATTCACACTGCATATCAATACTGCCTTTATGCTCTTCTAAGATTTCATCAATTTCAGCTTCTGGAATCAGCAACAATGCTGCACCAGAACGTTCAGGTGAGCAACCACAGAAGAAAGAAACATTTTGCGGTTCAAAAACTTCCACTACTTCTTCATGATATAAACGATAAAGCAATTCTTCTGCGGGTAATCCAAATAACTCCTCATCTTTTACGGTTGCAGCTAAAGTGGTTAAATGCTCAAAATCCTCTGGCGTACCTTGCCCATCAGGCATGATTTGCAACAACATTCCTGCAGTAACTGGTTTGCCTTCATATTCACCCGTGCGAATAATAAGCTGAGTTTGTAGCTGCTCTGAACGGACAAAATAGTCTTCTAAACATTCCGTAATCGTTGGTTTATCTAAACCGATAACACCTTGATAACGCTCGCCCTCAGTTGGTGCAATTGTAATCACTAACACGCCTTTACCGATCATATCATGTAAGCTCATGCCGTCTTGAATATCACCTTGTACACGGGCTAATGCACGGATCTGTTGTTGGTCATTGCCATTAACTAAGGCTAATTTTAATGGACCATCACCTTGAATTTGAACTGTAATATTGCCATTAAATTTTAATGTGGCGGTCAACAAATTCGTTGCCACCATCATCTCACCCAATAAGTTTTGTACGGCTTTTGGATAATGGTGGGTATTCAATGTATCAGTAAAGGTTTGGTTTAATCGTACCCATTCACCACGCACGGCACGGTTTTGGAAAAGGTAACGGTAAAGTTTGTCATTGTCTTGAGTGTAATTCATTATTTGTTCCTATTTATTCTTTGAGTAAAAAGTGCGGTTAATTTTACGCATAAATTGTGAGTGGTTTATCTGATTTTTCGTCTCTAGTGTTGAAGTCAATATTCAAAAAACGGCGTTTTTTATTACCGCACTTTTAGCCTGTGCTGTATTATGGGGATGAAAATCAAAATTACAAGCAAAAAGAAAAGCGGATAGCTTTCACCATCCGCTCGTTTTATAAGATTAAACTGATAAATTACCAGTATGCACGTAAACCGATAACTGTTTTGAAATCACGGCTACGCTCTACAGCGCTGTTTTTCGTATTTAGTACGAGTTGCTTGCCATTCTAAGAATGGTTTCACTTTTAAAGAACCTTGGTTAAACACATAGTATTCAGTACCAACCATGAATTGGCGAGTTCTGTCTGTATTATTACTGTGTTTATCTGTTTTATATGCATACATAGCATAAACGTTCCAATCTTCGTTTAAACCTTGACGAATCACGGCACGCACTTCATTTTTAATGCGTTTGTCACCTTGGTTTTTAGTCACTTGACGCTCTAAATCCACACCATAAGTCGTGTGAACGAAGTTATATGCTAAACCTAAGCCATAAGCATTACGGAATAATGACGTGTTGTTTGCATTTTCAGAAATTTCACGAGTGAAACCTGCTGCAACGGTTACATTCTGGATACTGTCAATTGCATGATTGAAAATAAGACCTGTACCCCAAGCATTTTTACGTTTGTTTGCTAAATCAAGGTTTTTCATGTTACGTTTGCTTGATCCGCCGTAATATGCACCAAATTTCACTTTGTTATCACCATAGTTACCATTGTACACGTATTGTGCCACACGACGCGCTGAAGTATCTAACAAGCCATCAGATAAGCTATAAGTATTTGCTAAATCAGTTTGTCTTACGTCATCAGTGATAGTTGGCATGTTACCGTAAGTTAATTCACCAAATTTTTTGTGGCCAAAACCAGCGTAAAGGAAGTGAGTATAAACATGGTCAAAAATCATGTTGTGAAGGTGCTTCACCACGCATACGCCATTCAGCACGGCCTAATGCATAAAAAAATCACCACCTAAGCTTTGTTTTTAATTTAATACCAAAACGTGAACCATTGTTGTCTACTGCGTGGTTGATGTGCTCTTTGCTTTCACCGCCCGCTACATAGTTGGTTTTTGTTAGAGGTGCTTTCCCACTTAACACGTAAAGAACCATAGAAATCAACATCCGTACCAGTTTGGTCAACATGGAAGTTATAAGCTTGTGCAGAACCAGCTGCTAATGCAGCTACAGATAAAAGCAAGAAGTGTTTTTTTCATAACGCTTTCCTTATGATTTAATGAAGTTAATAAAAAAATCTAACTTTTTTTAGTCTATACACCAGAACCAGAATGTGTCAATCTTAAATTTTTCCCAACTATCAGAAAATAGACAATATTTTTGACTAAAATTAATTTAGATCAATACATTTCCAATTATTCTACAAACTATTTAATTAATGTATTTAGGCTAGAAAAAAAACCTGCTCTGAGGTAATTTTTCTCCATCGAATTGGCAATTAAATAATGCTGATTTTGACCATAACAACCAATTAAGGTCGGATCAGTTGCGCCATAAAAGCGTAACATTGGGTTTATCCAGTGCGGCAGTTAAATGCGCAAGCCCTGTATCCACGGACACCACGGCTTTCGCATTAGCTATTTGGTAAGCCAATTCATTCAATGAAAGTTTAGGTAAAAACAACCACATGAGATAAACCTGCGGCTAATCGCTCTGCTCTTGCCTTTTTCTTTTTCATTTCCCCAAGGTAAGCGAACTTGAACTGAAAGTGCGGTCAGTTTTTCGATTAAATTTCGCCATTCATGTTCTGGCCAATGCTTTTCATCTCTTGTCGTAGAATGAAAAAAAGATCACATAAGGTTCGATAGAATCTGCGGAAATGAAATGTCGAGCAATGTCATAATCCCCTTTTTCTTTCGATAATGGATAAGATAAGGCTTGCGCAAAAAGTTGGCGAATACGTTCTACCGCATGTTGTTGATAGGAAATCGCGTATTTTTTATCGTAGAACAAGGAGGCAATCGGCTCACGGATACTTTTGCGATCATAGCCATGTTTGACGCCATTAGCTAATCGTGTCGCAAAAAAAGCGCTCTTAAAAAGCCCTTGCGCATCAATCACAGCATCATATTGGTTGGCTTGTAATAAAGTGCGGTAAGATTTCCACTCGTTTTTTTGGTCTGAGTCGAAAAAAAGGCGATTTTTCGCCAACGTCTTAAAGGCAATTGGAATGATTTGCTTCACGGCAGAATGCCAGCGTGGAATTTCGGCAAAATTCTCTTCCACCACCCAATCAATGGAAAGATTAGGAATAACACGCTGCGCATCAGTCAATGCTGGCAAAGTATGAATTACATCCCCCATAGAGGAAGTCTTAATCACACATACTTTCATTTAATTAACCTTCTTCCCCAGTGCATAACTCCAAGCCCAGATACGGCTAAAATTCCTCCTATAATTAAGGAGGAATCCACTTGTTCATTCAACCAAACGGCTGAAAATAAAATGCCTAAAATCGGCACAAGAATAATGTAAGCCGAGGCATTGCCTGCCCCTAAGTGTTTCACACCATCAAAATACCATGCATAGGCTAATACCGTTGCACCAAATGCAAGACCAAGTAAACTAAACCATTGCGATCCATTTAATTGAAATACGGTTGCCCAATCTTCTGCACTTTCCGTCCATAATGCTGCCAACGTCAGCATGAAAAAACCAAAAGTAGAAGAAATCGTGGTAGCAGTGAGAGAATCAATTCCGATTAATACTTTGCGAGCCAATAAAGTATAAGCAACCCAGCAAACTAAAGCACAAAGCAATAACATTTGACCGAATCCAAAATTTTGTAAGAGATTAGTTGGATTCCCTTTTGTCATAGCTAACAAAGAACCGCTAATCGCAATAATCATCCCTAATACAACCCAGCGATTCCATTTTTCTTTAAATAATAAAATAGCAAAAAACATCGTAAAGACGGGGTTAGAAGCGACTACCATCGTTCCTTGCCCTGCTGGAACATATTTCAAACCCCAAATAAAGAAAGTCGAATAACCAAAGATCCCAAGCAAAGCCGTTAACAATAACCCCACCCATTGATTAGGGTCGCAGTTGTTTAGCATATTTGAAGCGATTCGCCGCATATAGCCAAATAATGAGTGGAATAATGGCGAAAAAAAGCGCACGCTTGAAGCAACAAATGTCGGCATAGCTTGGGCAACCACTCGTCCCCAAGGCCAAGAGGCACCCCATAAAATCACCATTCCAATTAATTGTAAATGTATGCGGAGAGGGTTCATATCATTAACATATCCTGTTTAGCCTTTTCTATTTACTTAAAGGCTCTGCTTGATAAGCTTTAATTTTTTCTCGTAAAGCGGCTTCAAATGCTTCTCGATGAGCGTCATCCTGAAAAGCTGAATGAGGAATAGATAAATACTGTCCACTACCAATTCGAATCGTTAAGTAACCATAATGATTTTTCGATATGATGAATGTACCGATAATTATATAAAGTTTGGCAGAGAGCTATTTCAGAACATAACCCATCTTCTTTAATTCGTATGGTTCTTTTTTCCTTATTAGCTTCCTCATATACTTGGCTTTGAAAAGCTTTGGTATTTAAATAAGGTCGCAGACAAACAGCATAAAAAAAAGAACATAGTGAGATAATCAATAATATATGCCCAGCATAATTAGCTAAGATATTTTCATAGCAATCATATAAATACTCTCCCCAATCCATCAGTTCAAAAGCAAGAAAAAAATACTTGGAAGCAAGAAAAAAATAAATATAATAAAAAGATCGCCTAAACTCATCATCTTACGAAATTTATTATGCTTATAAACATTACGACTAATTTTACGAACCGCTTTGGCTTCATTTTTTTATCTAATACAGGTTGATATGTCACTTCCATTTTATATTCTCTCTTTCTTAAATGTCTAAAAAGTGCGGTTAGTTTTTTTCTGCTACTTTTTCTGGTGTAATATCAATTAAACTTTGATGATACCCTTCCGAGCTATCTGTACTTTTTACGCACTTTAATTAAATCGCCTTCAATTAAACGAATAATCACGGCTTTATCTGATAATGGTGGTGTATAAGTTGGGCTCGTTGGGCCATAAAAGTGCAACCAATGGACGAGCTGTCGCAGCGGCAATATGCATTAAACCGCTGTCATTGCTCACCACTGCCGTACAGTTAGCGATTAAATCTACCACTTGATTAAGATTCGTTTGCCCTGCCAAATTCAAACAGAATGGTTGTAGTTCAACTGGCAAGGCATTGCGGATTTGCTCTCCTGCTTCCACATCTTTTGGTGAACCAAATAATTCTACTGCATAGCCTTTTTCAATGAGCATTTCTGCCAATTTAGCATAATGATAATGCGGCCAACGTTTAGCTGGTCCAAATTCTGCTCCAGGACAAAAACCGATAATCGGACGTTCGCCTAAAAGTGCGGTCTGTTTTTCAAAGTTTTTTAAGGTTTCCGCTTGTTGAGTGGGATCAACGGTTAAATAAGGTTTTAGAACAGGAATATCTGCCGCTTTAGGTACCGCATTTTTTTCTCAAAAGCTAACGCGACATAACGTTGCACCATCATTGGATAATCACGTTTGTTATTGCGTAAATCGTTAAGCAAGAAATAACGGCTTTCCCCTTTCCAGCCACGACGCACAGCAATTTTTGCAAAGGCGGGAATAAAAGCTGACTTCAAGGAGTTTGGTAATACGATTGCCATATCATATTGATTGCGTAATGCCTTACCTAAACGATAACGTTCACACAAGGCAAACTTGCCATGTCCGAGCGGCATTTCAATAGCATGACGCACTTCTGGCATACGGGCTAAAAGCGGTTTACACCAATTGGGTGCCATCACATCAATTTGGCAATGGGGATATTGCAGTTTGAGTTGTTGATACAAACTGTGCGACATCATCATATCGCCGACCCAAGACGGGCCGATAATTAAAATATTCATGCTTGACCTTATAACAAAAGTGCGGCTAAAAATAAGACCAATTTTAACCGCACTTTATTCATTTTCTAGTATTGAACAACATTATTTGTTCAATATTTTTATTTATTTAACCACGCCATGTACTCAGCCACACCTTCTGCTACAGTTTTAAATGGTTTATCGTAGCCAGTTGCGCGAAGTTTCGTTAAATCTGCTTGAGTATATTCTTGATAGCGAGATTTTAAATGCTCTGGGAATGGAATGGTTTCCACTGCACCTTTGCCATGGAATTTAATCACCGCTTTCGCCACTTCTGCGAAAGACTCTGCATTGCCGGTACCACAGTTGAAGATACCCGAAATGCCATTTTGCCAGCACCAAATGTTAACTTGAGCCACATCACCTACATAAACGAAATCACGGCGGAAGTGTTCACTGCCTGCAAATAATTTTGGATTTTCGCCTTTCAGGATTTGGTTATTTAAATGGAATGCCACACTCGCCATTGAGCCTTTGTGTCCTTCACGCGGACCATACACGTTGAAATAACGGAAACCACATACTGGTGATTGCGCTTCAGATAAAATCGCACGCACATATTGGTCGAATAAGAATTTAGAATAACCGTATACATTCAATGGGCCTTCAAATTCACGCTCTTCACGGAATTCAGTTTTGTCGCCATAAGTCGCCGCACTTGATGCATATAAGAACGGAATTTGACGATCTAAACAGTAATGCAATAACTCTTTAGAATATTCATAGTTATTGTGCATGATGTATTTGCCGTCCCATTCAGTGGTCGCTGAGCAAGCCCCTTCATGGAATACCGCATCGATATCACCTAAATCATCACCTGCAATAATTGACGCAATAAAGTCTTCTTTATCGCAGTAATCTGCGATATCAAGATCCACTAAGTTAATGAATTTAGTCCCGTCTTTTTAAGTTATCCACCACTAAAATATCTTTTGCGTCCCATATCGTTTAATGCTTTAACGATATTACTACCGATAAAACCGGCGCCACCTGTTACGATAATCATAATTCCGTCCTCTTTAAAATAAGTCTGTGTATTGTAATAGATTTTGTGCCGCTTAGCCAAAAAACTCTGTGAAAAACAACCGCACTTTTAAGCCCCAATAACTTGTCCAACCCGTTGTGGCCAAATCCATTTTTCCTTTATTTAAAATAATAATCGTCGGTGTCACATTCACCTGCCATTGATCCGCAATCTTGCCTTGAGGATCATTCACCGTTGTAAACTGATAGTGATGCGTTTGTAAATAATCTTCCACTTCCTTGTTTGTCCCCGAACGCAGCGCAACAGAGACTACCGGATAGCCTTCTTCTGAAAGTGAATTAATCGCTGGAGAAGTATAACGACAATAACCACACCAACTTCCCCAGAAGTAAATGATCGTCGGCTTAGTTTGATCTAATTGAGGCAAAAAGAAGGCATCCCCCTGTAAATCATAAAGTGCCGTTGCATTGATTTCAGGCGGAATATTGGGTTTACGAATAAAATCAAGAATACTGCTTACAATAATCAACGTCAGCAGGAGCGAAATCGCGTTTTTAATAAGGTTTTAAGTTTCACAACAAATTCCATGATCTAGGATAAAAGGATTGTAATCGATCAGAAAAGTGCGGTCAAAATTGCAGATATTTTGCTATGATAACCCCATCATTTAATAAGGAGAAAAATATGGATAGTAAACAATTAGCACAATATATTGACCACACTGCCCTGACTGCTGAAAAAACAGAACAGGATATTCTTAAACTCTGTGATGAAGCCATTCAATACGGCTTTTATTCAGTCTGCATTAATTCAGGCTATATTCCTTTAGCCAAAGAAAAACTCGCTGGCTCAAACGTCAAAATTTGCACCGTTGTTGGTTTCCCACTTGGTGCCAACTTATCCTCAGTCAAAGCGTTTGAAACCCAAGAAGCCATCAAAGCTGGGGCGGGTGAAATCGATATGGTAATTAATGTTGGCTTGATTAAATCAAATAAATGGGATGCCGTAAAAGACGATATTCAAGCTGTATTAACCGCTTGTCATGGCGTGCCACTTAAAGTGATTTTGGAAACCTGCTTACTCACCAAAGAAGAAATTGTGAAAGCCTGTGAAATCTGTAAAGCGTTGGGTGTGGCATTCGTTAAAACCTCAACGGGTTTCAATAAAGGCGGCGCAACCGTAGAAGATGTGGCATTAATGAAGAAAACGGTAGGCAACATTGGCGTGAAAGCCTCTGGCGGTATTCGTGATACTCAAACCACACTAGCGATGATTAAAGCGGGAGCTACTCGAATTGGCGCAAGCGCAGGCATTGCGATTGTAACGGGTGTTTCTGGTAATACCTCAAGCAATTACTAATCAATAATAAAAAAGGAGATTGAAGTGGATGCTTCAATCTCCTTTTTTAATCATCAATTAAAGAATCTCTAATAACTTCGCAAAGTCATCAAACACCCAATCTGGATTTGATTCCGCAATTGGAATGTTGTAGTTGTAACCGTAAGTTAAACCCACAGCTGGACAACCTGCTGAATGAGCAGCGAGAATGTCATTTCGAGAGTCACCTACAAACAATACTTGGCGGGGTTCTACGCCAAATTTACCACATAAATAATACAATGGGCCTGGATGTGGTTTAATCGCGGGTAATGATTGTCCACCAAGCATTTCACTGAATAGATGATCGATACCAAATGCCGCTAATACTGGCTGAACGTGACGAGTTGGTTTATTTGTTACTACGGCCAAGGTATAACCACAAGCCTTTAAGGTTTCCAATGTTTCTTTTACATTTGGATACAAGCGGCTCACATTGCAAAGGTTCTCCGCGTAATACACGTTAAAACGCTCTTTCACTTGCTCCATTTCTACATCTGAAAAGTCTTTACCTGTTTGTACTTTTACCCATTCTAAAGCACGAGCAATCAATACAGGTGCCCCATTACCAATCCAAGTTAACACTAACTCTTCTGGTGCTTGAGGTAAACCAAAAGTCTGCTAAAGCAGAATTCACAGACAACGCTAAATCTGGCAAGCTATTCACAAGCGTACCGTCTAAATCAAAACCGATAACTTTAAATTGAGTCTTCATTCTTACTACCATCTATTTAACTGAAGCTAACTGTGCGCGCATTTGATCAATGATTTGTTTATAATCTGGTTTACCAAAAATCGCTGAGCCTGCCACAAACATATCGGCACCGGCTGCGGCGATTTCTGCAATATTATCCACTTTTACCCCACCATCAACTTCTAAACGAATGTCTAAACCGCTTTCATCAATCAGACGACGAGCTTGTTGTAATTTTTTCAATGTGGAAGGTAAAAAGATTGTCCACCAAAACCAGGATTCACGGACATTAACAAAAATCACATCCACCTTATCTAATACATAATCCAAATAACTTAATGGTGTGGCAGGATTAAACACTAAACCCGCTTTACAGCCGTGATCTCGAATGAGCTGTAAAGAGCGGTCAATATGTTCACTGGCTTCAGGATGAAACGTAATGTAATCTGCACCCGCTTTGGCAAAATCAGGAATGATACGATCGACTGGTTTCACCATTAAATGCACGTCAATAGGTTCTTTAATGCCATAATCACGCAAAGCTTTACACACCGCTGGGCCAAAGGTTAAATTCGGCACATAGTGATTATCCATTACATCAAAATGAATCACATCCGCACCGGCATTCAATACGTTTTGCACATCATCACCAAGACGAGCAAGATCTGCAGAAAGGATAGAAGGGGCGATTAAATAAGGTTTCATTTGTCATCTCCTAAAGGATAAAAGTGCTTGTAGTTTACTACGTTGAGCTCAATTTTACCTTGATTATTTACAAGTTTTAGCTGAAAACAAAGAAAAAAATAACCGCACTTGATTCAATTACCTCAAAGTGCGGTTGGTTTTTTTATCGTATTTTTAAAAAGGATCGATTAGTTTAATCCAATGATTTCCCAACGATTGTGAGATAGACCATCAATTTTGCCTTTTTTCACATTCGTGATGTAATCGATCATCATATTTTGGATCGTGCCTTTTTCACGGCCCATTGCTACTTTAGATTCCCAAAGTACTGGAATTTGTTGGCCTTCCCAAATACCACCTTTGCCGTTTAATTGAGCGAAACGATATGAGTTCATACCCACTTTTAATTTCATATCATCAGTGACCGGTTTACCGTCAGCAAGGGTTAAATCAACGATTTTTGCTACCTTGTGGATTACGTAAGTCAATTTTGTAATTTACGCCACCGAAAATGTCGTAAGTCACATATTTTGATTTTTTACGTTCCGCATTGTAACGGTATTCGGTGTCACCTGGTTGGATGGTATCGAAGTAGTTTGCAGACCATTCCATATATTCTTTCAATTGTTTACCTGTCATTTCATAAACGGTGACATCACCGCCTGCATAACGATAGTTAAAGATGATGTCTTTTTTCTTGATATCGCCTTTATCCATACGGGCTTTTTGATGGTCGAAAGAGAAAGTCACCACATCTGCACCACTGTAATGTTGTTCAACATCATTAATGAATGAAGATAAACCAGTATCTCTTGAGAATGCCGCTGATACACCGTGTTTGGTCTCTTGTGGCACCATTTCGTTTTCGGTTTGACCAATCACCACATTGTTTAATTCACGTAATTTCTCGTGATACGGTTTATAGATTTCGGCAATTTTCTTATCCGCTTCAAGTTCTTTAACTGGAACCGTTTTAGATTCTTTCTTCACCAATTTCACTTCTTTTTTATCGTTGATATCAAAAGTGAGATCCACTTCAGATACCACGGTACCGTAACGGTGTGGTTCAGTGATAAGGGTATTTTTAATGGTTTCACTTGGTACATCTTTGTGCATGTGACCTGCGATGACTACATCAATGCCGTCTACTGCATTGATCACATCACGCATACCGGTGTCAGGAATCTTATTTTCATTCTCAATACCCATGTGAGCGATAACAATAATCGCATCGACACCTTTCGCTTTTAACTTCTCAACTTGTGTACGTGCTTCTTCCGTTGGTGAAGTAAATTTCATGTCTTTTAAGTTGCCCGTGTCTTCTTCAAATTTTGCTGACATTGGGGTACTTAAACCGATAATCCCTAATTTCACGCCATCTTTTTCAATGATGGTTGTTGCATCAATATAACGTTTATCGTTTTTTTCTTATAATAGAAGTTTGCCGTTAATTTTTTTCGCTTTGATGTCTTTTAAGATTTCATCTAATGCTTTCATCCCAAAGTTAAACTCGTGGTTACCAAGTACGAAAACATCGTATTTCATTTCGTTTAATACTTTTTGGAGTTGGGTGATCTTTATAATATTTTTTTATCTTTTGCGAACACGTCAACTTGGTTATCTTGGATCGCATCGCCCACATCCACTAATACCACGTTTTTTTGTTGTTTTTTTACGCACATCTTTCACATAAGTTGCGATTTGAGCATAGGAACCAGATTTATCTTCTACGTCTGCGCCATAGCTCCAAGGTACAACGCGACCGTGAATATCAGAGGTACCCAATATTTTTAATATTTACTTCTTGTGCCATTGCTGTACTCACAGCAGAAAGTGCAAATAATGAGCAAAAGTAATTTTTTTCATAAAAATTTCCTTTAAAGTTGCACAAAGTGCGGTTAAAAAAATGCTGGAGAATTATAGCGATGAATTGATTGCCAACATAATTTTTATTTTTGAAAAAAATAAAATTTGTGAGCTTGATCACATTTCATTTGGAGGATTAATGTCCTGTTTGAGAAAACAAGTTAATCACTAAAACACCACTGATAATCAACGCCATACCAATCAGCCCAGCGGTATCGATTTTCTGACCAAAAGCGAAATACGCCACAATGGCCGTCAAAACAATGCCGACACCCGACCAAATGGCGTAAACCAACCCCACGGAAAGGGTGCGGAATACAAGAGAAACAAAATAAAATGAAATGGCATATAAGGTTAATGAGCCAATTGTAGGTAAAAGTTTGGTAAAGCCATCGCTGACTTTTAATAAATTCGTTGCCACAATTTCAAGGCAAATCGAAATAGCGAGTAATGTCCAAGGATTCATATCAATCAAAACGTAAAGTAGAAAGCGCTATTCTACCTTAAGCGGCTGATGGATGTAACCGAATTTGGCGCGCCATGGCTTGCATATAAGGCGCCGTTTGTTCAAAGAAATAACGGTAAGAGGCACATAAATAATTATGTGGATTGGGTTCATTTTCGAGAGAAACAAAACGATGTTTCGGGCAACCGCCATAACAGAGTTTACGAAACTCACAATGACGGCAAAGTGCGGTCAATTTTTGTGATTTTTCTAAACCGAATTGCTGTTGTTTACTGGAAAACACAATCTCTGTTAAAGGTTGCTGAGTTAAATTGCCGACCTTGTATTCGGGATACACAAAATGATCGCAAGCATACACATCGCCATTGGCTTCAGTGACAAGCGATTGTCCGCAAGTAGGTTGATGAACGCAGGTTGTGGAAGGATAACCGAGCCATTGCCCAAGCAAGTTATCAAACTGCGACACATAAATTTTCCCTACATCATGCTCGTACCATTCATGAAATACATCTACGAGAAATTGTCCATAACCTTCTGATGGTATCGAGAAATCAGTGACAGATTGTGTTTGAGCATGACGTTCCACAATAGGAATAAACTGCATATAAGTCGAGCCAAGCTGTTTGAGTGCGAGGTATGTATCTCTTCCTTTTTGCCAATTTTGATCATTAATGACGGTCAGGGTGTTAAATTCCACGCCATATTCTTGAAGCAGATTTAACGCTTTCACGACTTTTTCAAAGGTGGGGTTGCCGTTACCTGAAATACGATAACGATTATGTACGACACTTAAACCGTCAATAGAAAGCCCAATGAGAAAATGATGCTGTTTGAAAAATGCGGCCCATTGCTGATTAAGAGCAATACCATTGGTTTGAAAGGCGTTTGTAATCTGTTTGCCTTGGGCAAATTCCTGCTGATATTCAACGGCTTGTTTATAAAAATCTAAGCCTAAGAGAGTGGGTTCTCCACCTTGCCAAGCAAATTCAACCACATTGCCAGCGTGAGATTGGATATAGTTTTTTTGACGTAATGTTTTAAGGTGTCTTTCGACATAAAAGGCGCATGTTGCCCAAACTGTTCTGATTTCTCCAAATAGAAGCAATATTCACACTGAATGTTACAGTGAAAACTGCTTGGTTTCGCCATTAAGTGAAAATGAGCTTGTGGTGGAAAAACAGACATCAACCATCCTTTGTTACAACATTATTTATGACCTGATATTCGATCAAATGCCCCGTTTTGTTTGAGTTCTTTCGCAATGCGAATGGCGGTTTCGGTTTCACAGCCAGCATATTCCGCAATTTCGCGATACGTCCAATTATAATCAGGAAAGTTTTGTTTGAGGAAATATAAACTATCCATCACACGATCTAAAGTGCGTAAATAGGCACTTTTTGCTAAACGCTCTTCGGCTTCGCGTAGTTCATCTGCCAAGATCTGCAATAAACATTGGCTCATCACCGTATTATGCGTAAAAAACTCGCTCACTATATTGGGCTTGATGCGAGTAATCTCTGCATCAATTAAGACTTTCGCATTGCAATGATAGTGTTTATCCGTCATGGAAAACAAAGTTCGGAAACCAAAATAATCGCCTTTGGAATATAACCGCACCAAGCTTTCCTTACCATTTTCAAGGGTATGAAATAAGCCAATCAAGCCTGCTTGAACATAATAAAACTCATGTGCTGCTTCACCTTGTTGATACAAGAAGGAGCCTTTCGGCAAGTGATGTAACTCGGTGAGCTGACAATGTGATAACTCAGTAGGCTTGATTGAGCAATTTTCCATAAACATCCTTAAAAGTGCGGTCAGTTTTTTCTTTGTTTTTATACTTCGTGAATAATTCGATATACCCAGTTTTCTAGCGGATCATTTAAACGTTTCATTTCTTGACGCATTTCTTCTAGCATTTCTTTTTTGATAGCTTCATATTCTGGCTTATAGAACAAATTATGCATTTCAGCCGGATCATTTTTCACATCATAAAGCTCACAAATGTCCGAAGCATTAAACACTAATTTATAGTCTTTACGGTGCCACATGCGTTGTTCAAAATAAACGAAATGCCCTGCTAACTGTGCCAATATACCTTTGCGTTGATTATCTTGATGTTGACGAACAATCGGCAAAATACTTTCTCCTTCAAAGGCAGAAGGAATCGGCTGATTAGCCAAATCATAAACTGTCGAGGTTAAATCATGGAGATAGACAAGATTATCATCTTGTTGATTAACACGATTTGAATTCGGGTCTTTGATAATCATCGGAATGTTGTAGGTGGTATCAAACATGAATTCGCCTTTTTCAATCATTCGATGAGCGCCCATCGCATCCCCATGGTCAGCGGTCGCCACAATAAAAAGTGCGGTCATAAATGCCTTTGTTTTCTAAGAAAGTAAACAGCTCACCAATCGCATCATCAATCAAGGTGATATAACCCCAGAATTTTGTAATGACTTCTTTCCAATGGTCTTCGCTCGCTTCCCACATGCCCCACATTTTAGAGATAGTACGATAATGTCCTGGCTTACCTTCTAGTGGTTTAAAGAAGCTTTCATCTAGCACCACGTCTTCTTTTTTATACATGGAATAATACGGTTCTGGCACAATACAAGGCGTATGCGGTCCCCAGAAATTAATCCATGTAAAGAACGGTTTATTTTTCAGCAAGTGATTCACTAATATAGCTTTTCGCTTCATCAATGATGAAATACGGGATGGTTTGTTCTTTTTGTGCCTGAAAGCAAACCACAAAGTTCTTGTACACGTAAATGAGGGTTATCACCGAAATAAGCACTGCTCACTTCAGGAATCTCATAACCTTTTTCATCTAACCATTCTTTATAACGATTGGAATGTGTCGGCGGTTGGTTGAACACTAAATTTTTATACACACCACTGCCCGGATAACCATAGCCATCAAAGTTATGTCCTTTAATGCCGTAATCTTCCGGTACAGACTTTGTACCCACGTGCCATTTACCCACAACATAGGTGTTATAGCCGTCTAGTTTACCGATATTTGGTGCGGCTTCACTCACTTCACCTGTACCGCCTTTTTCACCATTACGAATGATGCCATGTGTGGACGGCATTAAACCAGTAAAGAGTGATGTTCGTGCGGGACCACAAACGGAAGCGGGCGTAAATGCGTTATTAAAACGCACCCCATCTTTAGCTAGACGGTCGATATTCGGGGTTTTAACGATCTGGTGACCATAAGCCCCCAGCATATCTTTACGCACTTGGTCGAGTAAAATATAGATAATGTTCATATACAATCCTTATCTATTTTAAGGGCGTACGTAATGTACGCCCAGCTTATGAATTGGTTAGAAAGATGTAATTAATGTTCTGATTTTTCATTTTTTGGTCTAAAGACAATCAATACGATGAGTTGTAATACCGCATACACTTCCAACACTAACATTGGATTGCCATCTGGAGAAGCAAGACCAACAGGTGATAAGAAAGTATAAAGCGCGATTAAACCAAGAATCAATGAAACAGACGTCACTTTAATGTATTTCCAATTGGTTAAGTCCACGTCACTTTTATTGACGGTATTTTCCACATAAGGCTCACGTTTTAAGAATTGACCTAAAATCAACATCAAGACAACATCAAATACGAATAATCCGCCCATGACATACACGAAATTGATTTTCACCTTGAACACCCAAACAATACTGAAATAAAGTACCACGTGTACAAGTAAGGCTATACGTGCAGCCAAGCCAGAAACTGTTTTTATTAAATAAACCAACAGCAAATAGTGCAACAATCGGAATATTCACAAAACCAGCAAAGCGTTTAGTGATTAAGAAGATACCATCTGTACCGAACATCAAAAGTGGGCCAATAATCATGGTCACAATCGCCATAATAGTAGAAACTTTTTTCGCATAGACGATCAACTCTTGATCGGTACGTTGTTTTTTACTGATAGATGGTAATAAGTCTTTACAATAAATGGTCGCTGCAGAGTTTAAGAATGAGTTAAAGGTACTTAAAATTGCACCGAAAAGTGCCGCAATAAAGAAGCCTTGTAATGCAGTCGGCATCACTTTATTGACCAATAATGGATAAGAGGTATCCATTGGATTTAAGCCTTCACCTAAAATATGGAAACTCAATAAACCCGGTAAATTAAGAATAATCGGTAATGTGAGTAGGAAAAGCGCTGCAATTAAAATCCCTTTTTGACCCGAGGCTAAATCTTTCGCCCCTAAACAACGTTGTACGATAGCTTGGTTTGTTGTCCAATAGAAGAAGTGAACGACCATAATACCAGTAAAGATTGTTGGCCAAGGGGTAGAGTCGGTTGAACTACCAATAGCGTTCCATTTTTCAACGTGGGTGGTAGTGATGATATTCAACCCTTCTGAAATACTGCCATTACCTAAATAAAGTAACGCAAATACAGGTACAAGCAAAGCACCAATCACTAAGATCACGGCATTGATGGTATCGGAAACCGCTACCGCTTTTTAACCCGCCAAAAATCGCATAAATCGCACCCACTACACCGATAGCAATCACGGTATAGACAATTGCTTGAGCGTAGCTTAATCCAAAGATCGTTTCTAGATTGAAGATTTTGTTAAAGGCGATCGCCCCAGTATAAAGTGCGGTCGGAATCACGATTAAAAGATAGAAGACTAAGAATAATCCAGACATAATCAAACGTGTTTGACGGTCAAAGCGATTCTCAAAGAACTCAGGAATGGTGGTATAACCGTTACGCAAATATTTCGGCAACATATAAATTGCCAAGAAACAAAGCGGAATCACAGTTGGCACTGTCCACGCAATAATAGAAAAGTTGTTTTGATAAGAATTAGCATTCACGCCAATCAATTGCTCTGTTGAAAGAGAGGTCAACACCATTGAGCAACCAATCACAATACCGCTTAATCCTCGTCCCGCTAAGAAATAACCTTTCGAGGTGGTTAAATCATCGTTTTTAGTACGTAGCCATGAAATATAGGCCACTAAAGCCGTTACGATGAGGAAACTCGAAACCGTTAATAGCATACGCTCCTCCTTGTAGAAGCCAATATTAAATTCCATTTATAGACTACTGCTCAGTTTGTAAAGAGCATATGATAATTGTCATAGTGATTGTGTGAGAGGGATCACAAAATCGAAATAAAGTCGGTTTTTATCGACAATTATGAGCAAGATCATAAATTATTTATCGCTCTATAAGAATAATAACGCCGTACTCCCACACAAAAGGAGTTTGAAATGAGCTTACAGTTAATTCTTATTTTTGATTTTTATGTGGTGTCATGACGAATATCATGTCGGCCATTTTTTTGGTATTGGTGGCGGTGTATTGATGGTGCCTATTCTCTACACTTTATTCCCACAATTTCCTTTACAAATGATTGCTGCAACATCGTTGACGATTGTCATGGGATCATCCTTTATTAACTTGATTTATTTCTACAAACAAAAAGTATCAATTAATTACAAAGCGATGCTCATTTGGTCTGTTGGCATGATTATTGGTGTGCAGCTAGGATTTGAATTAAGTTTTTACGTGCCAGATATTGCCATTATCAGCGTGTTTGTTATCACACTTTCACTATTAGCGATTCGTACTATTTTTAGTAAAGAAAGTGCAACGAGCCAGCAAACGACAACAGATGAAACCATAAAAGGAATGGGCCTTTCAACTTTTGGAGGATTTATTGCCGGTATGACGGGTATTGGAGGAGGCTCTATCATGGCGCCTTTAATTGGTCAGCTAAAATCCGTTAAAGCCCATCAAATTGCTCCTTATACCAATGCAATGATGTTTATTGGTGGGTTAGGCAGTCTTTATGGCTATCTTTCAAAAAACTCACCTCATCACTTTGGTTGGCAAATCGGTTACGTAAATTTTTCGATCGTGATTATTGTCGTACTCAGTGCTTTTGTGACCGGATTTTTATCGATGAAAATTCGAGGTAAATTATCACCGCAATTAGTCAAAAAAACTATTAGGCATTATTTTTATTGGTGATCAGTGCCTATATGTTACTTATCCATGCTATAAAATAAAAAAAATGGCAGAGAAAATGCGCTCTGCCATTTGAATTATCTTTCTTCTCTTTTCACTTCATCCCACAGAATATCCACTTCGATTAAAGAAAGATCTTTAACTGATGAACCTCGTTCCAATGCTTTTTTTCTTCTACTTTACGAAAACGTTGTTCAAATTTATTATTCGCCTTACGCAAAGCCTCTTCTGCATTGCATTTGAGATGACGAGATAAATTAACCGTTGCGAAAAAAATAAATCCCCTGATTTCCTCTTCTATTTTTTTCTTGATTGCGAGGAGTTTGATTGATTTCATCCCGAACTTCTTGCAATTCTTCTTCAACTTTTGCTAATACAGGTTCAACATCATCCCAATCAAATCCAATCTTTGAACACTGTTTTTTTGCATTTTTTTGTGCTCTTAACAATGCAGGAAAAGCATTCGGAATATCATCTAAAATAGAACGTTTTTTTCTTGAACTGATTTCTCTTGTGCTTTGATACTATTCCAACGAGCTAATGCTTCTTCTTCATTTCCAGCTGTTGCATCACCAAATACATGAGGATGACGACGAACAATCTTTTTTTAGAAATATCATTAAGAACATCATCAAATGTGAAATAACCATCTTCAGAAGCAAGCTGACTAAAAAAATACAACCTGTAATAAAAGATCGCTAAGCTCTTCTCTTAAATTAACAATATCTTTCTTTTTGGATGGCATCAATGACTTCATAAGTTTCTTCGGTTAAACAAGGAATCATTGATTCATAATTTTGTTTAAGATCCCAAGGACAACCGCCGTTAGGGTTACGTAATTGTGCAATTAATTGAATAAAAATCTTGAATGGAGTAATGCATAAGAATATCTCTGAAATACTAAAAAGTACGATTAGTATAAAACGAATAGTAAAATAGACAATATTCTTAAAAAATTAAAGATAATTTGATATGAAATAATGGCAGGGGCGGAGAGGCTCGAACTCCCAACACCCGGTTTTTGGAGACCGGTGCTCTACCAATTGAACTACGCCCCTATTGGTATTAAGAATTGGCGGAATGGACGGGACTCGAACCCGCGACCCCCTGCGTGACAGGCAGGTATTCTAACCAGCTGAACTACCACTCCGCTAAATGAGGTATAATTGGCAGTGACCTACTCTCACATGGGGAAGCCCCACACTACCATCGGCGTAACAATGTTTCACTTCTGAGTTCGATATGGATTCAGGTGGGACCATTGCACTGTTGCTGCCAAAATTTTTATTTTGTTAATTTACTCTAAAAATAAACTAACAAAATAAAAAGTACCTGGCGGTGTCCTACTCTCACATGGGGAAGCCCCACACTACCATCGGCGCATCGGCGTTTCACTTCTGAGTTCGGTATGGGGTCAGGTGGGACCACCGCTCTATCGCCGCCAGGATTATTCCTTTAATAACTTTTCTTTCTGTTCCGCTATCTCTAGCACTCACAACCAAACAAGCTGATTTAACCTAAAAACTTTCTTCTTCTCTTTCGTCTCTGAGTTTCTTCGTCTTCTCAACACCCAAAACCCTTGAGCGTTGTATAGTTAAGCCTCTCGGGCAATTAGTATCTGTTAGCTCAACGGCTCGCACCGCTTACACACCAGACCTATCTACGTCTTAGTCTTAAACAACCCTTACAGATTTATAATCTGGGAGAACTCATCTCTTGGCAAGTTTCGTGCTTAGATGCTTTCAGCACTTATCTCTTCCGCACTTAGCTACCCGGCAATGCGTCTGGCGACACAACCGGAACACCAGTGGTGCGTCCACTCCGGTCCTCTCGTACTAGGAGCAGCCCCAATCAATTCTCCAACGCCCACGGCAGATAGGGACCGAACTGTCTCACGACGTTCTAAACCCAGCTCGCGTACCACTTTAAATGGCGAACAGCCATACCCTTGGGACCTACTTCAGCCCCAGGATGTGATGAGCCGACATCGAGGTGCCAAACACCGCCGTCGATATGAACTCTTGGGCGGTATCAGCCTGTTATCCCCGGAGTACCTTTTATCCGTTGAGCGATGGCCCTTCCATTCAGAACCACCGGATCACTATGACCTACTTTCGTACCTGCTCGACTTGTCTGTCTCGCAGTTAAAGCTTGCTTATACCATTGCACTAACCTGACGATGTCCGACCGTCATTAGCAAACCTTCGTGCTCCTCCGTTACTCTTTGGGAGGAGACCGCCCCAGTCAAACTACCCACCAGACACTGTCCGAGACCACGTTTCGTAATCTTCGTTAGAACATCAAACGTTAAAGGGTGGTATTTCAAGGTCGACTCCACAATCACTGGCGTGACTGCTTCTAAGTCTCCCACCTATCCTACACATCAAAATTCAATGTTCAGTGTCAAGCTATAGTAAAGGTTCACGGGGTCTTTCCGTCTAGCCGCGGGTACACCGCATCTTCACGGCGATTTCAATTTCACTGAGTCTCGGGTGGAGACAGCCTGGCCATCATTATGCCATTCGTGCAGGTCGGAACTTACCCGACAAGGAATTTCGCTACCTTAGGACCGTTATAGTTACGGCCGCCGTTTACTGGGGCTTCGATCAGGAGCTTCTCTTTCGATTACACCATCAATTAACCTTCCAGCACCGGGCAGGCATCACACCCTATACGTCCACTTTCGTGTTTGCAGAGTGCTGTGTTTTTAATAAACAGTTGCAGCCAGCTGGTATCTTCGACCGGTTCAACCTTCGCCCGCTAGGGACTACAATCTACGCCGGCGCACCTTCTCCCGAAGTTACGGTGCTATTTTGCCTAGTTCCTTCACCCGAGTTCTCTCAAGCGCCTGAGTATTCTCTACCTGACCACCTGTGTCGGTTTTTCAGTACGGTTTAGATAAACCTGAAGCTTAGTGGCTTTTTCCTGGAAGTGTGGTATCGGTTACTTCAGCTCCGTAGAGCCTCGTCATCATCTCTCAGTGTTAAAGAAGTCCGGATTTGCCTAAACTTCACACCTACAAACTTAAACGCACATATCCAACAGTGCGATAACCTAACCTGCTCCGTCCCCACATCGCAGTTTATCCAAGTACGGGAATATTAACCCGTTTCCCATCGACTACGCTTTTTCAGCCTCGCCTTAGGGGCCGACTCACCCCTGCCCCGATTAACGTTGGACAGGAACCCTTGGTCTTCCGGCGAACGGGTTTTTCACCCGTTTTATCGTTACTTATGTCAGCATTCGCACTTCTGATACGTCCAGCAAACCTCTCGATTCACCTTCATCCGCTTACAGAACGCTCCCCTACCCAACAGACTTTCGTCTGATGCCGCAGCTTCGGTGCTATATTTGAGCCCCGTTACATCTTCCGCGCAGGCCGACTCGACTAGTGAGCTATTACGCTTTCTTTAAATGATGGCTGCTTCTAAGCCAACATCCTAGCTGTCTAAGCCTTCCCACTTCGTTTCCCACTTAATATAGACTTTGGGACCTTAGCTGGCGGTCTGGGTTGTTTCCCTCTCCACGACGGACGTTAGCACCCGCCGTGTGTCTCCTGAGTATCACTCTTCGGTATTCGTAGTTTGCATCGGGTTGGTAATCCGGGATGGACCCCTAGCCGAAACAGTGCTCTACCCCCGAAGGTGTCCGCTCAAGGCTCTACCTAAATAGATTTCGGGGAGAACCAGCTATCTCCCGGTTTGATTGGCCTTTCACCCCCAGCCACAAGTCATCCGCTAATTTTTCAACATTAGTCGGTTCGGTCCTCCAGTTAGTGTTACCCAACCTTCAACCTGCCCATGGCTGAATCACCCGGGTTTCGGGTCTATACCTTGCAACTAGACGCCCAGTTAAGACTCGGTTTCCCTTCGGCTCCCCTATTCGGTTAACCTCGCTACAAAATATAAGTCGCTGACCCATTATACAAAAGGTACGCAGTCACCCCAAAAGGGCTCCCACTGCTTGTACGTACAAGGTTTCAGGTTCTATTTCACTCCCCTCACCGGGGTTCTTTTCGCCTTTCCTTCACAGTACTGGTTCACTATCGGTCAATCAGGAGTATTTAGCCTTGGAGGATGGTCCCCCCATCTTCAAACAGGATATCACGTGTCCCGCCCTACTTGTCGTTAGCTTAGTACCATGACCTGGACTTCGAGTACGGGGCTATCACCCTGTATCGCTAAAGCTTCCCAGCTTGTTCCTCTGTCTCTGTCATTATCACTAACAGGCTCCTTCGCGTTCGCTCGCCGCTACTAACGAAATCTCGGTTGATTTCTTTTCCTCGGGGTACTTAGATGTTTCAGTTCTCCCGGTTTGCCTCACTTACCTATGGATTCAGTAAGTGATAGTAGATTCTTCATCTACTGGGTTTCCCCATTCGGACATCTTGGATTAAACGCCTCTTATCGACTCATCCAAGCTTTTTCGCAGATTAGCACGTCCTTCGTCGCCTCTGATTGCCAAGGCATCCACCTTGTACGCTTAGTCACTTAACTATACAACCTCAAAAATTCTTGATGTTGTGTTTTCAACTAAACACTTGATTGCTTTTGTTCAATCAAGATTTTTTTCTTACTCAGACTTTTTCTTATCCTTTAAAGGACTTGAAAGTCTCTTCAGTTTTTCAGCTTGTTTCCTGGTTGTTAAAGAACAGAAGATAATAAAGTTATCTTTATTTGGCGTCCCCACGAGGGATTCGAACCCCGGTTACCGCCGTGAAAGGGCGATGTCCTAGGCCTCTAGACGATGGGGACAACAAATAAAGATACTCTATCTTACATTTTGCTTACGCACTTTTCTCTCTTCATTTATTTTCTACAATATATCAATCAATCTGTGTGGACACTTATTGTCTCTCGTTTTTGGTAAGGAGGTGATCCAACCGCAGGTTCCCCTACGGTTACCTTGTTACGACTTCACCCCAGTCATGAATCATACCGTGGTAAACGCCCCCCGAAGGTTAAGCTATCTACTTCTGGTACAACCCACTCCCATGGTGTGACGGGCGGTGTGTACAAGGCCCGGGAACGTATTCACCGCAACATTCTGATTTGCGATTACTAGCGATTCCGACTTCATGGAGTCGAGTTGCAGACTCCAATCCGGACTTAGACGTACTTTGTGAGATTCGCTCCAGCTCGCACTATCGCTTCCCTCTGTATACGCCATTGTAGCACGTGTGTAGCCCTACTCGTAAGGGGCCATGATGACTTGACGTCATCCCCACCTTCCTCCGGTTTATCACCGGCAGTCTCCTTTGAGTTCCCGACCGAAATCGCTGGCAACAAAGGATAAGGGTTGCGCTCGTTGCGGGACTTAACCCAACATTTCACAACACGAGCTGACGACAGCCATGCAGCACCTGTCTCAGAGTTCCCGAAGGCACCAATCCATCTCTGGAAAGTTCTCTGGATGTCAAGAGTAGGTAAGGTTCTTCGCGTTGCATCGAATTAAACCACATGCTCCACCGCTTGTGCGGGCCCCCGTCAATTCATTTGAGTTTTTAACCTTGCGGCCGTACTCCCCAGGCGGTCGATTTATCACGTTAGCTACGGGCGCCAAACCTAAAGTTCAACCCCCAAATCGACATCGTTTACAGCGTGGACTACCAGGGTATCTAATCCTGTTTGCTCCCCACGCTTTCGCACATGAGCGTCAGTACATTCCCAAAGGGGCTGCCTTCGCCTTCGGTATTCCTCCACATCTCTACGCATTTCACCGCTACACGTGGAATTCTACCCCTCCCTAAAGTACTCTAGCGACCCAGTATGAAATGCAATTCCCAGGTTAAGCCCGGGGCTTTCACACCTCACTTAAGTCACCGCCTGCGTGCCCTTTACGCCCAGTTATTCCGATTAACGCTCGCACCCTCCGTATTACCGCGGCTGCTGGCACGGAGTTAGCCGGTGCTTCTTCTGTAGTTAACGTCAATCACCTAGTCTATTAAACTAAATGCCTTCCTCGCTACCGAAAGAACTTTACAACCCGAAGGCCTTCTTCATTCACGCGGCATGGCTGCGTCAGGGTTGCCCCCATTGCGCAATATTCCCCACTGCTGCCTCCCGTAGGAGTCTGGGCCGTGTCTCAGTCCCAGTGTGGCTGGTCATCCTCTCAGACCAGCTAGAGATCGTCGGCTTGGTGAGCCTTTACCTCACCAACTACCTAATCCCACTTGGGCTCATCCTATGGCATGTGGCCCGAAGGTCCCACACTTTCATCTTCCGATACTACGCGGTATTAGCTACAGTTTCCCGTAGTTATCCCCCTCCATAAGCTAGATTCCCAAGCATTACTCACCCGTCCGCCACTCGTCATCAAAGAAGCAAGCTTCTTTATGTTACCGTTCGACTTGCATGTGTTAAGCCTGCCGCCAGCGTTCAATCTGAGCCATGATCAAACTCTTCAATTCAAGTTCAATCGCTCAATACTGCTGACATAAAATGTCACTACTTAAAAAGTATAATGAATTTCTAGTTAGCACCTATTAAGACTTCAAAATTAAAAAATATTTTTAAAACAAGTCAATCAACAAGTGCCCACACAGATTGTCTGATATATTGTTAAAGAGCAAAAAATAACGACGCACTGGTTTTTCTTAAGATTCACAACAGCGCGTCGTTG